>Ga0256838_1000005_pt1 | contig 212584 bp, 214 predicted proteins | sample 4571419metaG_FD_185978 | JGI IMG/M metagenome (GOLD analysis project Ga0256838, IMG submission 185978) | Hydrothermal vent microbial communities from Guaymas Basin, Mexico - 4571-419 | ecosystem: Environmental > Aquatic > Marine > Hydrothermal vents | place: Mexico: Guaymas Basin | collected... | reverse complement strand
AAGAGAGAGTAGAATATTAGGAAGTTATCTCTTCTTCAATTCTATCGAACTCGTTCTGGAACCAATCGTATAGAAATTCCAGAATTTCTAGACAACTCATATCTTCTCTTTTTGCACCAACACCATTAGAACTAATTGTTGTTACACCATCACCTCTAAGATTGTATGAAAGTTCCTTGACTTCATTATACTTGTAATCTCCATTAAAGAATATTCCAAAGTATTCCTTCCCGATTTCAATTACTTCTGTAACACCGTCTTCTCTTGTTCTTATCCATTCATCAAAAAATCCTTCTCTGCGCTCAAATCCGAGAAATGCTAGGAACAGTTCAATTTGTTTGTGGCACTTTCTCTCTACCTGTTTTAATTTGTTAATATATTCATTGTATATTTGTTCATGTTCTTCTTGTATGTATATGGGTGAAATTAGTTGGTCGTATATTTGTTTTTTATCCATATGTGTCACCTATCTAATTGTTCTTGTTTACGTTTAAAAGGTTTTCGAAAGTATTCTAAGAAAAATTCGAGATTATTTGTATTAATAAACCAAAAAATTTATAAAATCGATATATTATGTAATAAATATGAATAACAAAGTCAGATACTATATTATGGTTGTTGTTCTGTTATTAATACCATTTGTATTCCTTTCACAGTTAGGATTTACGTTCGTTGACATAAGTATTGCATTACTTTTAGTGTGGTTACTCGTAATAATTGATATTTTGCCATATATAAAACATTGAGAGATTAGATCTCTTCTCTATCACATAACCAAAAACTTTTTATTAATATTCAACATAACTAGAATGGTGATTAATAGTGATTGTCGTGACCAACGACAAGATATATAACTCAATAGATAGTTTAGAAATAGTTCATGAAATATTAAAAACAAAGGACAGAAGAAATATAGTGATAGTTGATAGAAATCCTTCAACTCTTGAAAGTTACTTGATCGGGCAATTACAGTCAGAAAATAAGAATGTATTATTTGTTAGGAAAAGAAGGACAAAGTCACAATTATACAATTTCTTGTTAGAATATAGTGATTATAAGTTTAAGGATATAGACAATGCAATAGAATTAGCACGTAAGTATGTCAATAAAGGAGTTCCACTACAGGCAATATGGTTAGAAAATATTCAAAAGAACAAACCTAAAGGATGGAGAATTAAGCGAAAAGATGTAGAATATGGTTGTGGGTATGCACAATATGTGTTCATTGACATTGAAAATGAAAACGCAAGAATTCTTGTAACGAGTTCTATTGATAATTACACAATAAATAAAATCTTTGTCCTCACAAAGTATGTTGATTTTAATATTAGGCAACTTAAAGACGAAAGTATTGATCCTTCCGTATTTTTTATTGAGGATATTAAAGATCCAGAAGATGCACAAAAATATCTATGTATGAAAGGTAACCTTAGAGACAAATACGATTTAATGTACTACCTTGTCCTTTTTGATGAAAGGAAACTAAACTGGTTTATAATGAAATTGTTAGATTATTTCTCTTAATATTTTCCTAATTAATAAAAAGTTTTTAAATTTATCATCATAAATTATTAATAGTGGTGTTATTGAAGTATATGATATTTTTGTTGATGATTACAAGTTTGGATTCTCTTTCAACGTTGGTAATTATGAAAAAATGAATGTTATTGTCGAAATTTTTAATGAAAACGCAAAATACAAGATTGAACTAGATTCAGATACAAAAATCGGTTACCAATTGTTTATAGTTGAGTATTGTCATTATTGTTGATTATATAAGATTATTTATTGATTAAAATAAAGGTTTAGAATTAGAAAAGAAGACACTATATATACTAAAATTTATCACATTAATCTAATAGAAAATCTTAAAAATAATTAATTATAATTGTAATAAGGTGATCCAAAATGAATAATTATAATAAACGTGTGTTTTTCGAGTTTATAAAGTATGTTAAAAATCATAAAAATGGTCATTTCACGTACTGTGAACTAAAGAGATTTATGAAACAACATAAAGCAGGATTTATGATAGCACCTGGATGGTGGATACAAGACTGGATTGAATCTGCAAAAATGCGTGGTGAATTAATAGAGATCGCCCCAAGAGAATACGTATTTAGTGATTTCTATAAAAATTCCAAATCAGAAAACTCCATAAATGATGAAAATAAAAATAAGAAAAATAGAAAAACAAGATTATTTTAATTATTCATTTTCCTTAATGGAGTTTACTTCTACAGTTTTTGTTCGATAAATGTTTTAACAGTTCTCTCATTATTTATACTCGTATTTTAATAGGAATCATATACGTATAACAAAAAAATGAATAGAAATACTCATATTATGAAATGTTTAGGTTCGACTATTTCATATGGCACACCAAGTATGTTCGACACTTTACGTGCAATATCTATTAATTCATTGTACACATCTTTATCATTAATTTCATCAACGTTAACAAATTTTACGCTTACACGATAACTACCAAGGTCAACTCTAATGTAAGAGTCTACAAAATCTTTCTTTGAATCATATATTAGTACATTTTCGGATAATATTGTAAATCCGAGTTCTGTTAACTTATCATATATTTTTAGAAGTTCGTTTAATTCGTCTGGACTTGTTGCTGAAATTATTTCATCTTCATAATCTCCAACTTTAACGAAATACTTTGTCATAGATATACTATTTTCAAAATCAATAATAATATAGTAATCATATTTGGTGTTTTTAACGTCTGGAATCTTGAAGTATTGCCCAAAGTATTTTACACCATCCCTTGATATATTCACTTTTCTAAGTTCTGATTCAGAGAATATCAATTTTGCAATGGTTTTGTTCTTCTCTTTGACATAAATTGTAAAGTTAGAATTGTTACCTTCAGCGATGACTATTAAGTTAGAGTAATGTGTAATATTCTTAATAAGTGGAATATTATATATTGAACGCCAGATTACACCATCAACTATTAACTCAAGTTTTCCAAATGAAATTTTATCAAAGTACTTAAACATAGAAACTTTACCAAGTTCTTTTTCGTGTTCTTTTATTAACTCCAATTCTTCAAGTAGTTCATTTGGTTCAAATGAATAGGATTTTATAATATCAATTAGCATATCGAATTCTTCAACATCTGATGTGAAATCAATCAAGTATTTTTTATTGTTGTATTCTATGTAAAAAACTTCAACATATTCTGAGTAAAATTCTTGTTCACGTTCATAAATTTCTCTTTTGAATAATATAACATCCTTAAGTTTTTGTAATATTTTCTCATCTGTTATAAGGATTCCCTCACGTTCATCAAGTTCAAAGTCATATTCGTCATAATACTTCAATTGTGGTGCACCATTTATTGGTAGGTATATTGTGTAATAATCGTATTTGTTGTCAATATTTATTATCTTCTTTAGTTGATTGTGATCGCCACTTATTGCAATATATGAATAATCACGCGACAATACTAGTTCAACACCATTATAAATCACACTATACTTATCTTGTGATGCAGTTGCAAACACGTAATCATCTTGTTGAACACCAATTAAGTTTATAATTATACGTGCAATATTTCTAAGAATTAGCAAATCTATTGATGAAAATTTATCAGCATAATCCTCGTATATTTTCACGAATAGTTCATTACCTTTTTCATCCTCTAACCATATACGTTTTTTAAAAGTCTCCTCATACTTTGTTACCCTAAACATATTCATCACCCATTATGAAATTAGTCAAAGGAATATATAAGTATTGTGGTTGTTATGTTTTTTATTTTGAATACCGCTATGTGAAACATAAAAATCGTTAAGGAAAATCATAATGACCGAAAGTTTTAAGTATTTATTTTTTTTCAAATATTTTTGGTGAAAACTATGGATGAAGAACACCCCAAAGTGTTAGTTTATACGTGGTCAAAACCGTATCCTATACGTACTAAGAACATTAAGAGAACACTAACAAAACTTCTTAATAAAGGTTATAATCCAGAAAATATCGATATTGTTTTTAGAGTTAATGATGGATGGATACATATTTATTTTAACCCAGAAGCAAATGTATGGTTATGGATGCACGTTGCACACGATCCAATATACGCTAGTAGACATAATATATTAAACGCTTATGGATCATCTGGAGTTGTTGGAGAAACTATCGATGAAATCCTTGAGTTTGTTAAAGATAACGTTGAATTTGACGCTTAGTATTCACCTTTTAATTTTCTTTTGAAATCCTATATATTTAGGGCGAGGCTTTCAAAAGAAAAAATGTAATACCAACTATCGACATTATATCTGTTATTACTATTAAAATTATTGGTACAATAAATGCAAACAATTTTAAATGTTGTGTAACGTAATCCAAAGTTTTCCTTTTAATGCTCCATATTATCTGTAATTTCTGGCTGTTGGTATCAATAATCATATTAAAATTCCCGATCATTAGATATTAATTAATATTTATAAAGTTTTTGATGATTTTTATCGCAATCATTTATGTTATTGGATAAATATTTTTATTCTTTTAGTATTTAAACTCACATAAGTAACTTCTATATCTTATGATTGTTTTTATAAAATCAATAATATCACTAAACCTAAAATGACTAGACGCGTTGTTGTATATTCTCTCAACGGGAACCTCTTTTATTCGCGCGCCACATTTTATTGCTTTTAGTAACATTTCAGTTTCAACGGAGTACCTATCATTATCTATCTCTCGAATGTAGTTTCGGCGTATTGCACGAAAACCACTTTGAGAGTCTTTTATATCTACATTATAAAGCAATCGTATTAATAACGATGATAAGTGATTACTTAGTTTTCTTATTAATGGTCGTTCACCTTCTCTAATTATTTCTCTTAAACCAATTACAAAATCTACCTCATCATTAAGAATAGGTTCTATTAGTTTTGGAATTTCTTTTGGATTATGTTGTCCATCACCATCTATAAAAACTATTATGCTCCCAGTTGAATTCTGGAATCCAGTTCGCATCGCACAACCTTTTCCACAGTTTCTTTCGTGATTTATTACTTGAACTTTATCTTTATATTGCTTAGTTAATTCTTGTAGTGTTTTTAATGTTAGTTCATCTGTTGAACCATCGTTAACTATAATAACTTCATAATTCTCTATCTTGGGGATATTTTCTATTACGTATCTAATTTTGTCACCAACATTGTATACGGGGATCACAATTGAAATTTTCATTAATATCACCAAAAGATAAAAAATAATTCTATTTTTAATATTTTGTAGATGAAAAAAAGTAATGTCAAACGTAACCAACTACGCTATACAATTTATCAAGAAGATCGTTAATTTTTGTTATATCATCCTCGTCGTAGCACAATTCACAATAACACTCATCATTAGATACTACCGAATCTACAATTTCAACACCTATTGAAACATATAACATATTTATATCGTCTTCGTATTCAATTTCAATATCATTGAACTTTGTTTTTTCTTCTTCAATTATTTTCTTTATACTATTTGCTACATTTTCAGAAACTTTGTCTAAATCTATTTCTATCGTTACACCAAGTTCACTAGTGACAAGTTTAAAAATTCCATCTTTTGACCATATCTTATTAACGTAAGACTTGCAACATTTATCATCAATTGTTTCCGCCACTAATTCTTCTGTCCAGAAGTCAGATATAGTATATCCATACGGTGCTTTATATAACAATAAATCACTAAAGTATTCCTCACAAACTTTTCGCATTGTGATTCACCACACGATATATAAGAAATAATAGTTTAAGGATTTTATATTTTCTTCTGAAAGCATATTGCACGTATTGAAGTATTCACAGATAATATAAAAACAATAAAGAAAGAACTTATTGATTAAAATTCATATTCGTATATGTTATTTCTTTTTATTTCAGCAATTTTTGCGATCTTTTGAATTTTCTCTTTGATAGTTTCTATTGAGTCTTCATATAAGCAGAACGAAATATAAATTATTGGTTGTGACCAGATTTCAAGGTTAAAGTCTCCACCTTCTTCGTATCTTTCGTAGTATAGTATCCCACCATCCTCGTGAAGTTCACTAACAATTCTTGCACAAAATTCAATTTCATCATCGTATTCTTTTAATGAAAGTGAAACAATTTTTCGTTCGTAAAATTTTCCAGTATCATAAAAGAACTTATATTCTCCATTTTCCTCTATAATATCATCCATATTGATATTTATTCGTGAGATAAAATATTCGAACGCTTTAATCGTATAACTAAAAATTTCATATGCTGTTTCTTTCGGGATCATAATTTACACCATAATAACTTAGAAAATAAGAATTTAAAAATATGGTAAACAACTAAATCAATAAATCAAAGGTAGATAACATTCATCATCCTTATACTTTTCAATAACTTTATTAACAAATTCATCTGGTAGTTCGATGTATTCTGATTCTTTTACCATACGTATAAAAGAGTATATGTTATCTACATTATTGATATCACCAATTAATTCCTCTAACTCTGGGACTACATTCCATTCTTCTGGTGGACAATCATCTTCGTCGTAACAGTTTCTAACTAAGTCACTTTCATACCGATAATATAATAGTTCAACACATACTGGTTTTTCTCTCTTTGCAACCAATGTAATTGATACACGCTCTCTATAATTATCTTCATAAGTATCTAAGTATATGAATACATCTGGTAAATCAATTTCACCTTCATTTTTACTTGATCTTGGAGGTATTCCGTTTCCTATGTCACCACCCCAATATGATGATTCAATATAATATGCTTTCCATTTTTCAAGATCAAATTTTATATCTCTAGATTCAGAGTAACTATGTTTGCTCTGCATTGAATAATGTGAGTCTGAAAATCTTTTTATAACCTTAACCTTCATAATATTTCACCATTTTACCCAACAAAAATAAATATTTAAAGTTTTTGTTTGTGATAAAATTCTTTATAACTTTTCAATTGTCAACGTATCCCTCACAAATATTCATAATATTTGGTATTGAATTGTAAATCAAAAGTTTTTAAAGGAATAATACTATTTGATTTGGTGGTGTATAGTATGAGAGTTGATGCGTTTACTAGGAAATCACGTTCATTCAATGAAGATGACTATGGTTTCACAAAGAATATGTTTTGGGTTATCGATGGAGCAACACCTAGAACAAACAATTTATTCAATAATTTTGGATATAATTCAAATGCTGAATGGTTCGCGAAAACTTTATCCAAAAATCTATACAAGTATACATATAATAACAAACCATTGTATGATATCGTTAGGAGTGCTCTTCTTGACACTAGACGTGAATTTGAGGAAATCTTAAATATATCAGTCGATGATATTGAAGAACATCTTCAACCTGGTGGTTCAATCTCGATTGTGAAACTTAATGAAGATAGTGCTGAATTATTGGTGATAGGTGACACATTATTAATATCCAAATTCGAAAGTGATAGATATTACATTTATTATGGTGATGAAATGCATCACAAATTAGATGATAAAATAACAAAGTTTATAATGCAAAAGAGAAAAGAGAATATTCCAGATGAAGATAGGGAGAAACAAATTAGTGAATTCATTCTAAGTATTCGTAAAAAATATCAGAATAAAGAGGGTGGGTACCCAGAACTAAATATTTCAAGAGTTTCAGAAGATTACATTTTTAACAAGAAGAATTACTTTTATGTAAAAGAGAACGAATGGCCAACAGAAATACTACTTGCTAGTGATGGATTTTACTCATTAGTTACTACATTTAGAGTTTACGACAAATTCGAAGATTTACTGTACACAGTCAAAGTACACGGGACAAAGAAAATGGTTAATATGGTTTATGATTACTCAATTCTATACGATATTGATACGATCCCAAGAATAAAAATATTTGATGACACAACTGCTTTATATATTAAACCAAAAGATTAAGATTTAATCTATTCTGATTTCAATTTATCTATTATACATTCAAGTTCCATTAATATATTCACATACTTTTCATACGTTTTATGATCAATTTTATGGAGAGTATATGACATTTGGAGTTTATTCTTTATCACGTCTATAGCATACAATTCAACAGGTCTAACTTCTAACGGGTAACCTATATATGGAGAACCCCAAACTACATCATCGTTATGAATTATGTATGATGTCCCAAAACGATATCCTTTTACACGAACAACATCATAAGATACAATTCCTGAATCTGGATCACCAAATACATATAGAACAATTTCCTGTAATTCTGGATTCTCCTCAACTACAATTGTACCACGACCAGTCTTGTAGACATCGAAACCAAGAGCCTTGAATATAGAGTAAATTAAGTCATCGTATCCAAACCAAGTGTAAGACTTTCCGTATTCTTGTATTTTTTTATAGTAATTGTCAACAATTTTAATGAAGTCCTCATAGTTTACGTCAAAGTTAGTTGTTATTAGTTCTCTAAATCTTTCATCATTTATAACTTCATTATAATCTCTATGAATTACTTCATCAAATTCTTGGATACTTAGTATTTTCTCAAATACTTCAACTGGAATCATATATACCACCAGAATAGTTTTTACAAAAAAAGTATATAAAGTTTTCGGTTTATTAGTTAATTATTTATTTTTCTATTTCTGATGGATGAATAACTGGTATATCATCTATATATTTGTTAGCGAACAACTTGTCCATAACAAGAAAGTCATATTTTACTCCAATTTTATTTAATAATTTTCGTGTTTCATTCCAATATGTCGAAGATCTTGCAGTCCATATTACGATTAAACTACCATTATCATATCGATCATTCACATAGTTAATCACTTTATGATTTGGATACCACTTATCACTGTCCCATAGTATTAATGTATTATCAATGTCTACAGCGAGAACTTCGTGTGTATTTATGACGTGAAACCAATCAATCTCTTCGTCTAATAATGCGAGATAATCAAAATTCACGCCAGCATATCGTAAGATACCGTACAAAAACCAATAACATTTCCTATTCGTAGTGTTTGCTCTAATCACTCTATATTCTCGCCACGGATATTGCGCAAAAACTTTAGCATTATCAAATAATTCACCTAAAAAGTTATATGATTCACACTCATCTTTAACGCTCCAATCTATTATTTCCACCATTTTTTGCCACCATACAATATTATTATATTTTCAAAAAATACTATTGTTAGGAAAGAAAAAATATTAATGTTCATTTTTATCACTATTCCAAACTTCTTTCCACCACTCTCTTTGTCTTTGTAAGCATCCCGGTGGCATTAATTTGCCTTCATTGCAGTAACCTAATTGTATGCATTTTGGACCAATTTTTGCCCATTTTAATAGTGGCCGTAGTTCTTCTACTTTGTAAACTTCTTCCCACATTTTTCGTGCTAACTCACGAATCTCCCATTGCGCTCTTTCACATAATCTTAAACCTATAAAGTGTTTGAATTCTCTCATATTCATTGTAACTACAAATTTAGTCTCAATTGCCTGTGGTATGAAAAACCGTGCGTCCTCTTTAGGAACACCCATAGAAACTAAACGTTCATATAAATCCAAACTTTCTTTTAGGAATTTTTCTATTTCATCATAAGTAACACCATCCGGTCCAATTATTTCATACAACTCATCATCTATATCATCCTCAAACTCATCATAATCCTCATTCAACCACTTTTCGTACTTCTTCGTAATTTCTATTATTGATGGCGGTATAATAAATTTATCATCTCTTCCCAATGAAATATACCTTTGTGATCTAACTGTAAAACTCATATGTCTATGACGAGTTATTTGTTTTAACGTAACTATACTAACTCCTTCTACTGCAAAAGTCAATACTATATGTTCTAAGACGCTCTCATGCCCGTACGATAATACTCTTGGCAAATGCATTTCTGCATCCTTCTCCGTAATCTTATCTATATTGTCCAAAGACCAGTCATCCCAGTACGACACTAGTGTCGCTTTCGCAATAGTCTTTAAGGGTTCTGGTGTGTATGCTATTAACTTTACCCTAACATCACTCATTAAGATCACCATTCAAAACTTCAAAAATAGAATATTTAAAGATTTCTATTGTAGATTATTCACATACGTATATGAATTAAGATAGAAAAAGTTCCGATATTTTCACTTGAATTATTGCACCAATCAACAAACCCAGAATAATTGCATTAATGGTTGCAAAAATATCAAGTGGAATAACACTAATTATAACAAGAATTACGAATGCAATTATTTTATACTTATCAATCTCACCACCTTTAATAAGAATATACACATATAATAGTGGTGTGAGTGATAACAATAATATGATAAACCAAGGAGTTTTATTAGCAACAACATTAATAAATAGTTTTGTATTGTTAGCGTTCACATTAACCTTATAATCACTTATAAATTTAGTATTTATATTGTTCAAGTTAGGATGGACATCACTTCTAAATAATATTTGTTCACCATTCTGTAATTGATTAACATAGTTTAGTGTGACCAAATCACCATTCTTGACAACGTATATTGTTCCGTTCTTCGCACATAATAATAAATCATTAGTATTCAATAATGTCGTTGTTTTATTATTAAATCCGTCCAATGAGTTAATTACAACAAACTTTGCACCAGAACTTTCGAACTCTATCGAGTCAACATTTGTATTAATACTTTGCCACCAATATAAATTAATTGCAATCACGAGAATACTTACAAATATCAAAGCAAAGGTTCGTGATATTAAATTTATATTTCGTCTTTTCTTAACAATTGTTACGATCACAATACCCACCAGCAAGATATAGGTGAAAACCTTAAAAAGTTTTTCTTTTCATCTATGAATTTCACGCCTATTAGAGTTTAGTTCGTTAGACAGTCATTCTCCTATTCCTAAATGATGGAACTTTCAAAAAATGTGATTATTTTGTTCCTTGCGTGTTGGACAAAAACTTTATATATTTATTCCTCAAAAACATTTTGGTGATTAATATGAAAGTATTTGAAATTTATATTGATGACTATAGAGTAGCGGTGATTGGTAAGAGTGAAGAGGAACTTGATAAAGACCTTCAAGAGTTCATAGAAAAAGAAAAGAAGGAATTGTTGCCCAAAGCAACTATATATAATTTTGACGATTACACTATAATTAATTTTCCAGAGAATGACGCAAAAAGAATCTATGAAGTCCTCAAGAGGATTAATGCAAAACCTATTATTGTTGAGAGAACTGGTGAACACGACGGTATTGTTATCCCAAAACAGGATATGGATTTTATTGAATTAGATGATATTTGTAATAAACTTACAAATAAATTTAACGAAAAATACCTATTTGGTGTTTTCCAATCGCAAACAATGTGATCGATAGACTGAAAAATTTCCTTAGTGAAAAAGGATGGAAGTTCGTTAAGGTTGAAAAATACAAGTTCCATTATTATGGCCTAATTTCAGAACTTATGAACGATATTATTCTCTAATCTAAAATTTTCTATTCGTATAAAATGTATTTGCAAGAAAATAAAAGAGAGAAGAGATCATTCACTATGATCAAGAACTTTGAACCATACACCATTTTCGTTGTGTATTACAATAACTTTTGTTACAATATCCTCAGTCATAAACTCGTCAACACCTAATTTTATTGCTTTAACGTAGAAATCAGGTAATCCAACGGTTACATCCAAAGGTACGTCTGGAACTACTTGGTAATCTCCTTTAGCACTAAAACTAAAGACTGGTGTTCTTGCTATAAGGTACATTTTTCCATTATGAGATTCATAGAAGTTTTTATAGTCATCAAATCCGATAACGTTTGTGATAGCATTTTTAATAGTATCTTCATATTCTTGCAAATTCTCTGGTGGGATTAAATGGAATTCATAAATAAGATACAATACAAATTTATCATTAGGCGTTACGTTAGAGGAAAACTTTAAGTAAGTGTTTTCCTGATTTATATGCGATAATATATCACCTTTTGAGACGTTCCCAGTAATATTTTTGATATCAAGATAAAAATCAACAACTTCTAGTTTTGATGAACTTTCTAACATATTGATTTCTTCGATAGTTGATGGGATTTTGTTATTGTGTGATTGTGAATTGGTTGTTGTATTAGTTGTTGTATTGTTTGAGTTTCCTATGTTAAAGTTCTTTATTGATATACATCCTGAAGAGAAAACTATTATAGTCAATACAATACTTAAGGTTAGTAACACAATTTTCTTGGACATTTGAATCACTAAAGAATATAGAGGATTATAGTATTTAAATGTTTCTATAATTTAACGTAAAAAATAGATAGGTATAAAATTGTTAGATTGTTTTTAGTTATTAATTCTCTTTGTAGTCGGTGTTAGTTTCACGTACATATCCTAATTCTCTATTATTTAGAATGTGCCAGAATATAAATCCAAATGGTGTCCATTGTAATATTCTTCCATCGTAATGTATCATTCCAACTCTTTTTAGTGCATCAAATATGTATTTGTAGTCGTCGTATCTTTCACCCATTTCTCTAATTTTTCCTCTTACGTCAAAGTCATTATATTCTTTGTTTGGATCAGTCATTATCTTTCCTAGGTTGAATATTATTCTCCCCGATATCTGTAAAAGTTTCCTATTATTACTCGCTTGTCTAATGTATATCTGGTTAGTATTCACACGATACTCAATATAGACGTTTTTTGTTATAAATAGCAATATCCATCCACAATATGATGGTCTAATTCTAATTGTTTCTTTCTCAATAAACCCTTCTCGTTCCGCTAGTTTGATATGCTCCTGATTCTTGTATGTCGTTTTGTACCTATTTGTTTCATTTAGCACGTAAAGAATTTCAATAGGGATTTCTATACTATCACCTATTATAATTTTGTCGTTGTCTATTTTGTAAGTGGGTAATTTTTCCTTATTAATTATTTTATTTATTGTGTAACGTATTAACTCATTACATTTTTCCATTTTTTCATCACCCAATTAAATATTTGTCCATCTAATATATAAAGTTTTCGAATATGGACATATTCTATTATAGTTTCTATCAAGATAACGATTATTAGTATTATTCGTAGTTATATAATAGTAGCATATAACATCAGCATATTCTCTTATTCTAATGAGTATGCTCTAAAGAGAATTGTCGTTTTCTATTCTATCGGATAAGGTGTTTCACTTCCGAAAAGTTTAAAAATAAGTTTTTCTATTATATTTTTGGCAAACAAATAAGGAGGATGTTAATATGGTTAGCACAAAAGACTACGATATTCTAATAGTAAACGACGTTGAACCAAAGACAATGAATATTTCTATTTCAGAAGTTGTTAACAAATATAAAAAAGGAAAAATAATAATTCCTGAGATTCAACGTGGTTTTGTATGGCGAAAAGATAAAGCACGTGATTTGATACTATCACTAATCCAGGGATATCCAATTCCACCAATATATGCAATAAAAATTGGAGACAAGTACCTAGTAATTGATGGCCAACAACGTTTGAAGTCAATTCTATGGTTTATGGACGCACTAAACGAAAAAGATAAGGAAATTGTTGAAAAAATTCTTGGGAAACCAAAATTAGATCCTCGTTATGTTTATAGGAAATATACCGATATTTCATATAATATTGATTATCAAAGACTTCTTGAACTATTCAAAGATAAAAACATTGAAATATTTAGGGAATGGTTAGAGGAGAGACAAATTGAGTTTAAAATCATAGAACTAAAGAGTAATGATATTACAAACGTATACAACATAATTATCGACGTTTTTGTGCGTCTAAACAAGGGTTCAACAGTAATTTCTGAGTACGACATAATAAGGGCGATTAATATAAATGATATGAAACCTTATTTCGACCTATTAAACAAACTCTCAAACAATCAACACTTACGTAAAATGTTCTCATCAGAATACTTCTATCAAACAAGAAGTTTTGAAATAACTTTCATAATTACAGACTTTCTTATAAATGGCAATATGGTGTTCGATCATAAGTATAGTGTAACGAACCCAATGAAAAACATTTTACCAGCAATATTAAGGGATAGACGTGAAGTTATAAATTCAATTGATGGACTAACATTCATAAAGAACCTCGAACAGACATTGGAAACCGCGATTAATGATGTTTATAGAGTGTTTGGGGATATAATGTTTATACGTCCCAACATTGATAAGAAGTACGCCAAAATAACATTTTATAAGGGTGCACCATCACTACTAGCATCAGTATTCGAACTATTAACAGTCTATTATGCCAGAAAATACAACAAAGACCTAATATATCATAGGAAAAATGAATTAAGACACGAAGCAATAATAACATTTCTCAAACTATTCCCACAAAACACGCAAACATACAGTCAATATGGCAACTTTCTAAGAATGAAGAAAGCGATAATCGATATGGTAAAAAGACTATTAGTTAGTAAGAGTTCAACATATTATGATAGATCACCAAAAGAGTTAAAAGAATTCCTTTGGGAATTATATATATCAAAAAATGGTAAAAAACCAATTTGTCCATATTGCGGTAGAGAAATTACCAATATAGACGAAAGTCACTTATCACATATAGAACCATTCTCCATTACAAAAAATAGTGATATATTGAACATAGTAATAGCACACAAAGAATGCAATGAATACGCCAGAACACAAAAAATAGAATTTAGATAAATCCATTTTTTCTCTTATATAAACATTAACTTCTCACACTTTATCATTTAGAGAAACAATAACTAATTAAGATCACTTCCTATTAAATACTCTAACAATTTCATATGTATTAGAAAATTCGAATAACTTTTTCTCAATACCATAATTTTGATTAACAGAAAATAGTTTGCACTTTCCGTTATAAAGTAGAACTGTATAAAGTCTTTTATTAATTATATCTAAAAATGCTCCAGAACTAGTTACTAATATAGGATAACCATTTATCTCAAACAGTTTCACATTATCATTTGAAGCAATATCTCTTAATAATTCAAAGAATTTTGGAGTTACCTTTAATAACGCAAACTTTTGTGATACTACAAACCTATCAACCGATAAAATCAATACGTATTGGTTACCTTTAGTCTTAAATGACCGAAATATATATCTATGAGGAATATATTCATCGTAAAATCTTTTAGGGAGTTCGAATTCTTCAATATTTCTGACACTAATTTTGTTAACATTCATATTATCATCAATTATCATATAATTGTAATGCTCATCAATAATAGTAATCTTGTCGCCAATAAGAATTGTATATACATTCGAACCGAATTCTTCAATATTATCCAATATTTTTGAGAGTATTCTAAATTTGTCTTTGCTAAAATCTTTTTCTAAAAATTTAATACGAGTAATAATTTCGCGCCCATTAGATGCCTTTTTAGTTAAACCCATTCTAACTATCATATAGTTCCAATAGTATACATCAACAAAATAAATAATATCTTTTATTGACGATAAAAACTCAAGAATACAATATAATTTGCTAACTGGAAAATCTCCAATACTATGAACATTAATAGGTTTATATGCCTTAGATAGTAATAGTACTAATTCTTTCTCAAACAAGGACTTTCTTGTATAAAACTCTGTTGTATTAACGTGAATAGATATAAGATCATTATACGGTAATATAATAACACCCCTAATATCTGGTCTTTGTCGTTTAGACAACAATATCACTTCTCTATAAAAATAAATATTAGAATACTCATTACTAACTTCTCTAAGTTTCTTAATAATTTTAGTTTGATACTTTAACATTGAATGTGCATCTCTAAACAACAAAATAAAGTTATTACGATAAGGACAAATGTTTATACTACCTTTGCAAAAATCCTTAATTAGATCTCTCACTAATAACCCCAATAATTTGATACAAACAAAAAACTTAAACTATCCAATCTTCATTTTAATATTGTACTATTCCTTAAGAATGAGAGAATGTCAGACATCCTTCCTATTAACTTTAAACTCAAATACTACAAAAATAAAAATGGTCGAAAACGAATCTACAATACAATAATAAAGTCGTCTATTTTGTATCTTAGCAATTCTGCAAGAGTTTCTTTGTATGGTACAACTATGAAACCATCAACTTCATCATATGAAATATTATAGACAGTTCTCCATCCCTTATTGTACCCTATGAATTTATTAATTTTGCAATTTTTATTCCATTCTTCCGAGATAAAATAATAAGTTATATCATAAAGATTTTCAAAATTATTAGGATCATCGACCTTAAGGAAAAACTTCAATCTATCAGGTAAACACATAGCACTCTGAAGTTTACAAACAAAACCATATGTGTAGAAGTACTTTTGCCCAAGTACTCCTTTTAGAAGGTCATAAACTTCGTTTACAACATCCGGATCAACAAAATATTCAGTATTCGGAACGCCATAAATACAAACATTACCTGTTACTTCTAGAATAACTGGGAGCGCATTATTATCACGCAAAACTTTATAAGCATCCTTTGCATGTTCGTATGGGAAATTAACAAAAACGTATCTATAATCGTTATTGAATGATATTGCTATGGAATCTTCAAGTTTAGTATCCGTCACTAATCGAAAGTATTCTCTAATATCATTCACTAAGTCATCTAATGTCTTATTTCTATGTTCAATGAAGAACGTGTGTAAATCATAACCATAATTAATACCTGGAACATTTACTCGTTTAGTTTCCTCATTTAGGTACGCAAGTATTTCGTCCTTATACTTGTAAAACTCTTCGGGTGTCAACCTTACATATGTTACACCATACACACCCATAATAACCACCTCAACAATATATACGTAATTAAAATATATAAAATTTTCGGTTTTGCAAATCTAAAACAACACAAGTCATTAAAATATTAACACATAATCCTAATGAATAATAGAACTATTTTTATAATACAAAAACTATCTCACATTCATATTTTAGTTCTTCATAATCATAACTATAAATACCATCTATTTATTTTAGTGAAGATTTTATTCAAAGATCAAAGAAGATACTATATAAAAATACAAAAATGTTCAAAAAGTTAGGAGTTTTGTTAAATTATTGTATTTGAGATAATATTTCAACAATCTTCCTTTCTAGTTCAGTTATTGTCCCGTTGTTTCCTATCACGTAATCTGCTTTTTCTTTTATTTTTGAAATTTTGTATAATTGTTCTTCTATTTCGTCAAAATGTATCATATCCTCAAGAGTCTTTATATTTTCATCTTTTCTATCATTTCTTTCTTTTAATCGTTTGAATCTAATCTCTAAATCCGTTTCAATGTAAAATAGTGTTCCGTTTTCCTTTTTTAAAACTTCCACTTCTCCCAAACTTCGCACGCCATCCACTATTAGCGTGTCATAACCTTCTTTCTTTTCGAGGTTCCGTCCTTTCTCAATTGCTAATTGCATTAATATTCCATCTCCGTATCTATCTTTTATTATCTTTCCGAATTTAATTAAATTTTGTCTCTCGAATTTTTTGTTTGACCACTCTATACTTATCTTCGTATCATATAAAGAGGTATTATCAACTAGTAAATCTCTTAGAACATCACTTATACTTATTCTATATGGTTTTTTAGAGTGTTTTGCTATAATGTATGCGGTTGTTGTTTTCCCACTTGCAATCTTTCCCGCTATTCCTATTATTTTCATTAATATCACCTTTGTACATTTATCATATTTTGCTTAAAATGATAGTATAAAAAGTTTGTGGTTATCAATTCTCCAATTATAATATCATTTACAAAATAATAGAATAAATAACAAAGGTTCACGAAATAAATTAGATATTTAATGGGATTGGTTCGTGATTCATAAATTTAGTATAAAGTATTACTAATATTATTATCAATAGTATCACTATAAGTATTTTTGCACCAGTTCCTAGTCCGGTTTTAACATTAGTTTTGTATACTACTACATCGTGTCTTATTGGTTCTTCTATTATTCTAGTTTGAGGAGTTATTACAATTTTAATATTTTCTTTTTTCTCTCTTGTCACAAAATTGATTGTTGCTGGATTCTTTTTTGCAAATTTTCTTATTTTTGAATTATGTTTAACAATTTCTGGATACATCATTTTTATTTGCTGTGCAACAAATAATTTCACGAAAACCCTTAGTTTGTTTGTATTAATTGACTTCAGAACATTAATTCCTTTAATTTTCATTTTGAAAATTCTACCACTACTTTTTGCAATTCTAATTTTCTCTCTTATTTCTTGCATTTCATCAGCAGGTATAATATACGTCTGAGGATTCTCATTGAGAAGACTAATAATATCGTTATAACATTTCTCATATAGCGTATCAAATTCACAATATTCTGTTTGACCATTATTACATTTCCTGAAATAATCTTGTATCACTTCTAATAAGTAATTAGCAAACCAACTCATAACAGCCACGTCCTTCGAAACGTCACGAACTATATAATGTATTTTATTTTGTGATTGATCAATTCTAATAATATCATACATACACATCACCACTCATATCATATTGAAAGAAGTTTAAGAAATAGAGAACATATATGGATCATTATCAGATGTTCCAAAGAGGAACACCTTGTTTGACGAATTTTTCATATGCGTAAATTAACAACATTATGATAAATAGTATTATGACTAGTTTTATACCAAATCCCATTCCTTTATCAAGTTCCTCACTTTCAAGTTCCGTTAGAGCGTTTGCCATACCTTCTGTTAATACTTCTTTGTTAAATTGAACGTATTTGTTTACAACTATTGTTGTTTTTTCTTTTGCGAATTTTTTGACAACTTTAACTTTTTCTGGTGATTTTTTCAAGTATTTACTTAGAACCTTGTGTTTTTTAACTGCTCTAGGATCTATTTTATGAAGAACTTTTGCGACATATATCTTTGTAAGTTCCACTAATTTCTTTTTATCAATACTTTTTTCAACATTCACTCCTTCAACCTTAATTTTTCTGTCTTTACCTTTTTGTTGTGCTTCATTAATAGCACTAATTAGTTTAGAGTATTCTTTTTCGTCCAAGATTAATAGTGATTTTCCTTTTTGTTTTTCAAATTGTTCAAGTATTCTGTTTGTTGTGTCCTTAATTATAGTATCAACGTTACAATATTCATCTCTACCCTGATTGCACAAATTAACATATGATGTTACAATTTTTCCTGTAATATCACTAATCCATTTATACACTAGCGAATCCATTCTATCCCCGGTTGCTAAAACTCTTACTTCATTTCTCTTTGAGTTAATTCCAACCAAATAATACATTTCCAACACCACAATATAATAGTGGATAAAAAACTTAAACTAAATTCAACCAAAATAAGTTATTGTGAAAATAAAATAATATTTCTCTTTTATAGGATTATTTTAGTTGTTATAAAAAAGCGAAAAAAAATCGTTATGGTTTTCTTAGACTTCTAAGACTATTTTCTATGTGTTCCATTGTTTTTAACTGCTTCAAGATCACTTTACTAGTTTTTCTTCTTAAGTCCTCATTATTTCTTGCAACAACGAAATCAAATGCTCCTCCAACATTGTCATTATCAAGTATTACAATACTTGGGCCATTAATTATTCCACTAAGAACATCAATGACTTTTGAAATAATATTTATCTTCGAGCGAAGCACGCACCTATAACGCTCACTTCTTGCGTTCTCAAGTTCCTTATTATAAAGTTTTAGAAGTTCTGTTAATTCTTTTATTACGTACCTTATCTCCCTAAAAGCTATAAAGTCACGTGCGATACCATAATACGCCAAATAACTATACATTATTGTTTTGAAGTCCTCTTCTGTCATTTCCAACCCATTTTCTATAAGCGAATCATATAACACTTCAACAAACTCGTCTATTGAGTGTTTAACGTTGTAGTTATTCTTGCATATCAATGTTGAAATTACTTTTAGGTCTTCTTCGATAAATTTAGGATAATCTTTATCATAAATATTCATAACGTCAACAAATCCTATAAGTTCATCGTAATTCTTTATTTTTATAGTGTTACTATCTGTAGTCTTGATATCAACCCGAATTGTATCACCATCCTCAACAACATTTATCATAGCATTATCTGGAAGTTCAATAACAACCTTCTTATCTCCAATATGGATCTCCTCTTTCATACATACCACCTTTCTAATATTGTCTTTGTGGATCTATTCGTCACTATAAATTATATTTTAGAACACTTATAAAGTTTACGTTTTCATTTGAACGACACACCATTTAGACTGTTCTCTAAATATTTTCTTTTAAAACGAAAAATTTAAATACAAATAATGCCAACAAGTTGTGGTGTCAATAATGGAAACTATAACTCGTATTAATATAAACGATAACAAAATTATTGCAAAACACGTCACGCACTATGATTACAACAAATCTGTATCATTAACAAAGGAAATAATAATTAATGACGAACGTATACCAATTAGTATTAACTTCTCTGTGAAATCAATTGAAGATCTTATTAACACTATAGAAAACTACTCAAAAATTAAAGAAGGTAAATATACAATACTTATGGTATACGATTACCTTGAATCTAATGGTGACTACATTTACAATTTCATATACAATGATTATATAACAAGAATTCCATTAGTGTGTATCTCTGAGAACTTTAAGACATTATGTGTTGATGGAATAATAATAGAGAATGATGTTGATGAATTATTTGTAACGAAGAAAAGTTTCATAAAAGACTATGAAATTAATTCAATTGAGTTTCTTGGTATTTCTGACAAAAATATAAATAAATACTTTAGTATCTCATATTCTGGCCTAAAAAAAGTTGCAGAAATAATTGTTGATACTGAAATATTCAATAAACTTGGAAATAATATTAGTGTTGAAAATATAACAATAATGTATGAACCAAAGTTCCAGAGAATTCTTATAAGTGTTCCAAAATTTATTGAAAATAATGACATAAATGATATTTACGTTGAATTATTCCACGATGGTAATATAGTTAATCCACGTCCACACATTAACGATAACTTTATTATTATCGAATTTTAAATAGAAAAGTTTATAAGAACTATTTTTTCACTTTATGACGAGGTGATAAATATGGAAGTGTTTAATATATATATCGGAGATTATAGAATATCTGTAACCGGAAAATCTAAAGAAGAACTTGATAGAGATATTCAAGAATTTCTCGACATAGAACAAAAAAAGAAACTTGAGAATGCAACTATATATAATTTTGACGATTACACTATAATTAATTTTCCAGAGGACGATGCTAAAAGAATTTATGAAGTCCTCAAGAAAAATAAGGCGAAACCAGTCTTCATTGAGTTACAATCTAATAAAGACGCTATCGTATCTCCAAAAGATAGTATGAATCTTATAGAACTAGACGAAATTTGTGAAACATTAAATATGGAATTTAAAGATAGAGGTTACTTTTTTGGTATGTTTCCATATGCTAGAGAGATTGTTAAGCAATTACTTGATTTCCTTGTGAAAAAAGGTTGGGAAGTTGTTAGTTATTTTGACTACGAACTTGATTATTATGGACTAGTGTTGCACTTCCTTTGAATTTTATTATATTTTTCTTATGTAGTGTCAATACCTTCCTATAAATATATCGCAGTTTTCACAACACGTTGCTTTTGTTAAGAATTCTACTATTTTATTTCTAAACTCTTCAATGTTATTCACATTATCAATTAATATCACGTTTGGTGGGTTTGCTCCTTTCGGGTTTGGTGATGGAATTACTGACTTATATTCTTCTTTTATATGTTCTTCATATTCATCGAGGTTAAGAATTGGTTTCAATATCTCCCAGACTTCTCTTGGTGGGAGCGATGCACTGATAAGTCTGTCCTAAAATAATGTGATAATGTTGTTTCTTTAATCCCTGTTAGTTTTGATAATTGTTTTATTGATAAACCACTTTCTTTAAGTTTTTGCTTTAGGTATGCGTTCACGTTAGTAATTGCTTCTCTAACTAGTACTACTTTGTCAGTTTCTCCTGATGCAATTATTTTTGCCAGCCTACCACCCATACTTCTTGTGTTTCCATCATATTGCAAATATTTACTAAGTATTTTTTGGTGATATTTTTTCTTACTTTCTACTGTAAACCCTCTTTGTTCTCCAGTTAGTTTCTTTGATTCTATTCCCCTCGTTGCACGTTTTATTGTTTCAATACTTAGTGGCACTCTTATAGCGTCAAGATTGAAATTGTATTTCTGGCGTTTCACTATATGATACGCAACATACGTTGAATTATTAAAGATGTTTTCATCATTGTTATTCATTAGTATTGTGCCTCGGTATGAATAATCTTTTGTGAATAGCATATACGTAGTGAATATTATTCTTTCCCTAACTATTAGTTTATCATTATAAACAAGTTTCACTATTAATGTGTCACTCATTATATTATTATCGTTTCTAAATAGTATATACAATGAACCATAATTGTGAAGTTTGTCTATTATTTCTTTTATTTGCTCGTATATTGAGTCAAAATCCTTAACTTCGTCTATAAATACTATTGCAATATCATATTCCTGTCCCATTAGATCACCTCTTCTTTTTCTTTCTCTTTTTGGACTTCTTTTTTGGTTCTTCTTCGAAACGTTTCTTTATTAATTCGCAATACTCTCCAACTGGTTCTATTCCAATCCATTTGCATCCTAGTTGTTCTGCAACATATAATGTTGTTCCCGATCCTGCGAACGGATCCAATACTACTCCTCCGTCCGGACAAGCGACTTTTATCAAGAACTCTGGTAAGTCAACTGGGAACGTTGCAAAGTGTGCCCCCTTAAACGGCTTCAATGTTATCAAAACAACATCGTTTGGCCTAACTTTATAGGTATTATTTGCACGCTCTTGTAATTGTTTATTAATCTCTTTTGTTATTCTCACATATTCATCTGACTTTATTTTTTCATTAAAATTCCACGAGTATTGTAATCGTTTATTCGTGTTTTCGTTCAATGGTGGTGCTACTGCTTCCCAATTAAAGTAATATTTTTGAGATTTTGTAAAGTGGTATATAAACTCAAAACTATGTGCTAAGCGATCACTTACTGGTTCTGGCATAGCATTACCATAAGTCCTATTTTCTTTATAGAATAAAACTTTTTTCGCCCAGATTATTTTTTCACGTAATATCCACCCAGAATCATAAACCATTTTAATTGCAAATAATTCTGGAACTAGTGCAAGCGATTTCCTCTTTGGTGTTACTAAGTTCCAGTTAACTTTTGGAACATTATTTCGCCCTTTCCATTTCCTATCATTGTCTTCTCCTAATCCATATCCTCTTCCACCACCTATCCACGTATCATCTATGTTAACAAATAGTGATCCCGTTGGTTTTAATACTCTTTTTACCTCATCAAATATTTCGACCAAGTGTTCTACGAACATTTCTGGTGTTGGCTCCAATCCTAACTGTCCTAAGTATGCCCCACATTTTTTACATATTTTTCCATATGTTTTATCATATTTTCGTATCCACGTTGTTTTTCGTTTTCCGTGAACTTCTTCTTGTTTTCCTCTCAAGTTATTTCTATTTTCGTGTTGCAAACCAAGTTCTATATCAACCCATTCGTGGTCACAGTTCGGGTCTCCTCCATAAATTGAGATTGTTTCATCTGGATATACTCGCTTACTAAAATAAGGAGGTGATGTAATTATCACATCAACAGAGTTTTCTGGTAATTCCTTTAGTATTTCTAAAGCATTCCCCTTGTATAAAACTCCATTTTTCGTCTTAAAGTATATCTTATCTTCAAGCATCCCAACACCATAAATATGAATATGAAACTATTTTTAATTGTTTGTTACGCTATACAAGATGGTACATTTAACAATTAAATTCTTTCTAAAGTTATGTTATAGTTTGTTTAATAACTTGTAATAGATATAATATTATGGATCATTGATTGGTTTAAATATCCATCTATAGTAAATATTCTGGTGATACTAATGAGTATTGACAACATTATAAAAAATTACGAGCATATTATTGATAAGGTACTTGATTACAACCATAGTATTATAATAATACCAAAAGAAAATGCACAAATCAAAGAGTTTCTTGACTTATATGAGGAACTATTATCATATAATTTAGACACAGAAATTTTATTCGACATATTTAGTGGTGGACTACAAATAGTTGTTCCATCATTTTAGAAAATCTTTTAAACTATTAATGTTCATAGAATAAATGGTGATCCAGAAATGAGTTATGATGTATTCCTTGAAATTGGAAATGAACACAAAACCGAAACTATAAACGGATATAAGGCAGAGGTTATTGAACATAAGTACGTTTTAGTAGGACGCGGTGACTATGAAGAAATCGAGGAAGTAATAAACATTTACGAAGATTGCCAAACAAAAGGATGGATTACTTTTAGAGACTTGGTAAATTCTGCTAAAGAGGGATATGGACTCGCACAAGAAATTCTTGAAAACATTAAACACTACGGATTTAACTTTAATGAGGACGACGTTCTTGAATTCTATATTGTTTGACTTATACTTATCTTCTTCTTTTTTGAAATCGAAAAGTTTAAGTATTTATAACGTGTTCCATATAGTGGTGAATAATATGGTTTACGTGAAGTTTAAGACTGGAGAAACAAAAGAAATGAAAAATATAAATGACATAATCCATACGATCAAGAGTAACTATAATATCAATGAACATAAATTACTTTTAATTAAACGTTTATTATCAGAACACCCAGAGTTAATAATATTTGAAGAGAACACTATTGATTTCATATACTCGGATACCTGGTCATTAGATATTACGGGATTAATATTTTCAATGTCGGACTATATTAATTGTATTCAGTCTATCGAGGTTAGTGGTGAATACTCTGAAGGTTATGATTTTGACGAAGTTATTGATGTTTATGTGAGAGTCACGATTAAAGTTTAGTGGTGAATATTTTAAGTTTTTATTTTCTTCTGTTTTAATGGTGAAAAATGTGGAGAATTTGATTGATAAACTTTATGAGTTAGGTTTTGAAGTTGAAACTAACGTTAACAAGATCTTTGCGACTAAAACTGAATATGTCGATGACTATGAATCTGAATCATACTATTATAAATATCAAACAATCGTTAATATTCACCCACTCGAAAAAGGATACCTTATTATAATTGAACGTTATACGTATAAGTTAACAAAACTAACTAACCGAGAAGTTGAGTCTTATACTTATCCAGAGTCTCACATTTATGTTCCGTATGAAAACGCTATTGATATACCACAAATTATTGAGATCATTGAAAATAGATGATTTTATTGTCCAAAAACTTTTTAAATTTTATTTTGAAACTATATTTTGGTGATTATTAATGGAGTTATCTGGTGAGAGTATTGCATACGTGATGAAAGTTTTAAGAAAGAATGCTAAATATTCGAGAACTTATGCACAAAAGATTATATATTTAGTAACTCACGATGACACTTTTGAATCATATCAAAATGGTATGTACTCTCCAGACGTTCAAAGAATACTACAATATCTCGAACACAATTATAATAAAATTGATGAATGGTCAGAGAATGTTGATAAAAACTTCAAAAGAAAAGTTGATATCCTTATTGATTACATAAAACAGAACAAATTATCAACGTATGAAATTGCTGATATATCAAAACTTGATTACCTCATAAACGTTCTTAACGTAGAACCTAATTTAACTAATAATGAATTTGTAATAAAGTGCGATGTTCTCGGATGGCGAAACTTACGATATAATGAAAATCTCGATAAACTACTTGAACATTTACACAATATCAATAGATTACTTAAAGATTAGATTCTTTATCCTATAGTGGTATCACATTTATTATTACGTGCTAAGACTAAGGATGGTAGTTATAATGTTTTTATTCACCACGAACCTTTACGAAAGACATTACTTAGAGAACAACCTATTATATAGAGTTAATCTTCAAAAAATTTTGAACAGAGTGTGAAACATCACTTATTATCTTTTTCGTCATTGAATGATATTAATGTCTCACCAGTACTAAACATTATATCTTCGAGGAGTTCATCGTCTATTGTTGTTTCATCATCTTTCTTGTTATTATCTTTTACTTTACCTAGATTCTTCACTTCTATTTTCTTATTTACTGGGTCTATTGTTATCTCATACTCCTCTTTAACGTAGTTATTTTTGAATAATGATGGTGTACTGTTTTCAATATCCAGGTCACTTACATCAAGTTTTGTTTCACCTCTTCCTTTAACTGCAAGTATTACAACTATTATGATTATCCCAATTATTAGTTTGGTTTGAATATCACTATGAATGATAGAGTATAGTATCCCCTTTATTCCTCCATTGTTCTCGCCATTTTTAACTATTGATGGGTCATATACCGTTAGGGTGACTTTTGTTGTGTATGTTCTTCCGTTTTCTGTTATTACTTTAATTGGAATTTCATATGTTCCAACCATAGTTCCCTGTATTACTAGACTTGCTGATTCTCCGGGTTTTAGTATCGTGGAGTATACACTATATCCTTGCATAAAGTTTTCTGTGTGAGTCACAACCAGTCCTGATGGGATATAGACTTCGACTTTGTATGCTCCATCTTTCCAACTAGTTGGTAGTGTTAATCTTAATGTTGCTCGTCCTTTATCTATTGGTATTTGTGAGAAATCCAGGCTAGCGATCTCATCAATACTAAACCAAGCACTAACAACTTGTGTTGTTAGTAGTGTCGAAATTATTACCAACACAAATACCCACTTTCTCATACTAATCACCCCATTTGTATATACGTATATGAAGTATATAAAGTTTTCGGTTGTTAACCATAATATACTTATTGAAAATTTATAATGCTTGGTAATAATACATTTTTAGGTGGGATTATGATGACCGTGTATGATGTTTATGATAAATTATCAAAAAGGTTCAAGAATGTATCTCTTGTTCATCATCCTTTATATGATTCCATAAATGTGTATTCTAAAAATTCATTTGCGAGAATTATATTCGATAAAATTAGTGGTTATATAATTGTTAATGGTCAGAATACAAAAAATATTATGAAATACGTGTTAGATAAAAAAATTCAGTACGATAATTTTGTAATTTATAATGATACTGTTTACCCAATAAAATTCGATGGAAAAAATTCGTTCATATTTTTATCTAAATATGATTTGAGTAAGTACCACGTCAAGATAAATGGATGGCGAACAGACGATATTTTTGTAGAGTACGACAAGATAATTATATTACTTGAAAAGGGTGATGATTATATAACTCTAAAATTGTTTAACGATACACTTGTAGAAATTGAGTGTAATGTTAGTAAGAACAATTATACTACGCTATTAAAACTTATAAAGAAATTCAAAAGAAACTTTCTAATAGAGAGAATTCTAAAGTTATTGGAAAAAGTTGGAAAATCTGACGTTAATATTAAGAGAGGCATTATAGATATTTATAACAATTCTGATAATAATAAAAAATATTTTATGTTCGACTTCAACTCAATAACTAATAATTTTGAAGAAATACTTGAAATTATTGATGAGAACCCTTCATTTATTCAATACGTGAACAATGAACCAAAAGTTATTAAGTTCGCTAATGATTATTATACCGAAATAATCTATGAGGGTAACTGTAAACAAATAACTTCTAATGACCCATCAATTATTGCAAAGTATATTAATGCAAATTTTATTGTCAATGGTTTTATTAGATTAAATATTCTATTTGGAAAACTAGTAAAAGTCGAATTATGCAAAAGTTACAATAGTGATATTATATGCAACAATAGTGGTTTAATTGATATTGCCAAGTGTATAACTAATAAAATTAATAACAAGGATGTTAGGGTTATTGTTGACGATAATATTATAATAGATGTTTTTACTAACGATCCAGTAATGCCAACAATAACCTTTGTGATTTCTAAAGAAGGAAAAGATTACGTAATGAACGTGGAAACAGATGAGGAAGCAACGTATATTCAATCAAAGTTTGATGACGAAAACTCTATCATAAACAAAGTATTAAAGATAGTAGGTTCTTGTGGCGTGAAGGTTAAACTCTAATTCATCTTTATTTAAATTTTATTTTTACTAATATTGTTGGGTATAAAATGCTTTTAGTTGCGAACGTGATGAGTGAATTTGAAGAGATACAAAGTAAGTACACAAAAATACTTTATCTATACTCAAGCATTAAAAATGGTGAAGAAAATAAAGTTGAAAATTTATTAAACGAAATAAAAGAACTTAAAGAGGAATTACAGGATTTTATGTTAAATGCTGACCCACTAGTCGAACAAGACTTTGAACCACTTTATAGAGAAGCGCAAATGATGTTGGATCAAGTTACTAAGATCGAACAGGAATTTATAAACAAAGAAGATACTAATGAAGAGACAGTAGTAGAGGGTGTCACATCAGAACAAGAAGAAGCATTAGAAGATCTTGAAGAACTTGAAGAAACAACAAAACTAGAGTTAGAAAACGAAATAGAGGATGAAGCAGATACTTATGAGAGTGAAAGAGAATTAAATAAAGATGATGAGGAAGTGTTAAATGATATATCCACTACCGAAGATTATAATATCGATAGTGAACAATTAAGTGAGTACAATGACGAAACAATTACAATTAATAAAGAGAATTCTATTGAATCCGTTTTTGATAGTGTAACAACATATGAAGACTTAGAAGAAAAGATGGATGATATTGTTAATTCTAACCATCCATTAAATATTAAAATTGCATTATTATACTCATTACTTGGTGCAATTTACAAGAATAAATTGTATGATGACAGAAAAGTTAAACTATTGGAATCAAAAATTATAAATACGATTCTAAAATTTAAGATTTCTCTTTTTGAAAATTAATTTCATAATCTCTCTAAGACTTTTTGTATTGATATCTATTTCCTCACCCTTAAGATGCAAATTGAGTTTTCCGTCAAAGTATATAGATACATCTGTAGTTACATAAGTTTTTATGTATTCAATTACCTGTACATAAAAACCGTTTAGTATAAGTTTTGGGTTGTGAATTATAAATTTATCTTGCCTTTTCGAAAATATATTTATTCCTACAACATTGTCATAAATCATTAAATGATTGGGCCTAATGTAAATTATTGGTGAAGAAGAGTCAGGGACAACAATAAACTTATGATAATATTTATTCCCGTACTTTTCATAAAATTCTATGAATTTATCTATTGTGTGATATGTTACCTTCTCTACAAGTTCTATACTAGGGTGAAATAATACTTTCTCGAAAAATTCAAAATCGTATCCTTTTATGTTTTCTATGCTATGTTCAACTTTCAATAGGGTTATCGGTGAGTGTTGTAATTCTCTAATAATCAATATACTCACCCAGAATAAATAAATCGAACAATATTTATAAAACTTTTGTTATCATATCAACATTTTTCAAAAAGTAGAAAATGAATTTTTACAACAATTCCAAAAAATTCTAATGTTCTAATCTGAACTTTATCCCGTACAGTATTGAACTCTTAATAGGTTGTATTGATATCAAACTCCCATTCTCAAAGTTGATTTTATACACTATAATTTTCTCAATTGCTAACCCAGATTTTTCTTGCCATTGCTTAATTGTATGTTCTATTGATGAATTCTCGGTCTCAAAGTATGTTTTTGTTGGAATATCATATACACCGTAAACTTTTACTCCGTTGTCTTCTTTTGTGTATTCAAATATTGGGAACATATGACCTTCTTTATGTCCATCTGGAAACATTACATTCATTACTACGATGTATACCGTTGACTCATTGTATACGCTTTGTATCATAGAGGTTATAAACATTGTATAATCATAACAATCTCCACCACGTAGTATGAATTCTTTTGGATCACCTGCTCTCGTATAGTTATATGTAATATTATTTCTATCTAAAAATTGTTTTAGTATAAAGAAGTTTTGTGTTGGCGTCAATTCTTTTGACAAAAGAAGCGTACTATCATCTAAGTCGTATGTTCTTATGATTTCTAGTGTTTTGTTTGCATCATACTGCTCTAGTCCATATTGTATTTCATTCATCTGTTCTTTCATTGTATGCGTTGTAACCAAAGAAACATACATAATAAATATAATTAGCACCACTATTGATAATCCCAATACTAATCTTCTCATCTTTACCACCCAATTATATATACGTATATGAAGTATATAAAGTTTACGGTTTTCTTTTGAAGGCTTCGCCCTTTAGGGTGGTGAGGAGGTCAGTCAGAAAATTATGAAAACTTCTTCAGAATATAACCAACTATGAACCTAATAACTAATAGCAAAGTAATATCTGGATATCTAACTGTAATTATGGACATCAATATAAATAACGCTAAACCAATCTTGATCGTTATTGGGGTAATATCCCAGTGTTTTTTGAGGTGTTGAATAACACCATATCTCCACAACAATATAAAGTATAGTGGGAGTGCAAATAAATTAGGGAAAAAGAATATGTATCGTGTTGAACCAAATTCTATCATCAGAAAATCCTCAATGTTATAATAAAATATTACAAACAAAATTTCCCACATTGGAAAAACAAATGCTAAACCCAAGAACAATATATCTATTATCTCAAACCCAATAAAATACCATAGAAATAGTAGTATTAGCAATCCAAATAGGAAATCAATTGATGATAATAGACTACTCATTTTGCTCGCCCACATAATTCATTATTATATCAAGTTAAAAATATCTAAATCTTAATTACACTCTCTTTTTAAAAAGAAAATTTAATTATAAGAAATCTAAATATTCTTATAGTACGCACATTTGGACTGGAATATATCTAACTTTTAATTCTTTTAATACAATTTTATCATCAGTTGTTATTCCGACTTTAATTAAATTCATAGTGGCGCTAACGGTTATGTTATAATCAAAGTTCAATTCTGGAATTTCTAAACGGACATTATTCTTACTTATTTCAATAATAAAATTATAAAAAGTGTTTGCTTGTGCACTATTTGAGAAGTATTTGTGTTCATGCAAACCGTTTAGTGTATAACTATAATATATTCCATGTGGATAAACTGGGTTTTCTGGATCGATTAGTAAAAGAATATATTGATCATCTCTTGATGATACAACTTTTAATCCGCTCCAATAGTATCCACTCCCGGAAGGTTGTGATATAATACCAATAATTTTTGCTGGTACTCTGAAGTTCTTGATCGATAATAAGTCAACATAACTTGTAGATTTTCCGTATATTGTTCCGTCTGGTTGGAATTTATATGGTGAACGAACATCGAACAATGTGTCGAAGTTTGAACTATCGTACACGTATTCGATATTATTATTGTTTATTATGCTAATTGAGTGTTTCGCTATTGTTAAACTCGATAGAAATATCATTATAATACTTATTACTAAGAGGTTTTTCATTTTGATTCCCATAATAATATTCATCACCTTCATTTAAAGAATTTAATTCATTTCTTTTGCATTCCTCATATATTCTAAATCTATATTCGTAAGTTAGGTGTCCTAAAAGTATACTTATAATTTTATGTTTTAATAATTCTTTTTTGGTTTTTGGTGTTTCGATGAACTCATACGGTACTCCTGTTACGTTTTCAATGAATTTTCTATAACTTTCGCAATCTATAAAATTTAGCATAAATTTATCAGCACGTATTTCAGAACGATGTTTTAAGTATAATACAGCAAATGATAATAACACGTATAAGATTAGAGCGTGAATAGGTTTATGAAATATATATGTCGTGATTGTTGTTATGATTGTCGTTGCCATCATTATTATTACTGTTTTTACTGGATCTTTGTGAAAATAGTGTCCCAATTCGTGAAATATTGAAAGCAAAATATCATTAGAACTTAATACTATAATTTGATTTGGAATTTTTTTGTTAATTGATACAAATGAATGTGAATCGAGATTCGCGAAAATTAATGGTATCTCTTCATCGTTATATATTAGTTTACTACGGTATCCTACTAATGATATTTTCTTTATTTCAGTTGTGAATACACTAGTTTGAAATAAAAACTGGGCAAAAACCAACCCAAACGTAAATATTATTGTTTCAAAAACGTTTAATCTAAGTCCCATAGTGTAGTATAGTATAGGCCATAATGCTATCGTGTTATATGTTATTATAGCGTATATATTATGTATCACGTATTTACGATAAGATGGGGACACCTTCATTATTTCACCCATTATTTACTATTATAAAGTCTATTGAACTTAGATTATTTATGTGTAATTCGCTATTTAAGGTGTACCCCTTTACAAGGATGAAAAATTTCTCACTCAATGTTAACACCTCATCTGGTAACTTATTGAAGGTGTCCAATTCAAAAATTATTCCATCAATTCGATATTCTTTTAATAATCTTTCATAGAAACACGGATTATGACTTATTATATCTAGTTCAACTAGTGTTCTAATTTCTCCTTTTGTTCTGTTCTTTATATATTCTAAAACGTCAACATCATCACTTGCAACAAAAATGTAACCATTATAATCCACCTCTTTAAGTTTGGTTAATAGTGCATCCACAACATTAAAATTGTCAACTCTAAAGATTATAATCTTATTTTGAGTTTTATCTAGAATTTTATCTATGGGGTAATCAAATTTGGTTAGTACCAATTCATATAATGGGTGATGCTTTTTTATTTCAACGTAAGCCCCATAAGTAACATTTATTAGATCTATATCATATTCGTTATTGACTTCTGTTATTGGTTTTAATTGGGCGAACATTTTTGAACCCCCAATTTTTACGTTTTTTCCTCCTGAATTTTTGTAAGTGTAATAATTGTTAATGGTCTGTTGTGTGTAATTACTACTTGAATTCTGAGTATGTACTCTCCGTCTAACGATATTTTATCTTGTTTTTCATTTTTTGGTAGTTTTATTTTAGGGTTCTTAACACGAAAAACTCTTTCTCCTATTTTTTCAATTTTGTCAGCAATTATTTCATAGTCTCCAGTAATATTGTATAATTCTGAGTATATTTCATTATGAACTATGTATAACTCTTTTGCACTAACTTTCATACTTCACCACCATTATATTTTTAGTACATAACTATTTAAATTTATTGATTACTAATTTGTTCGGATGTTAATTTAATGTTGATTTTCTAATCTTTATGGTATTTTCACCAATACTACACATTTTGTATAGTGTATTATTCTCAATAATATATCCTTCAAATGTAACACGTTTATATGGATGCTTGAGTTTTAGTTTTAAGAGGTCTATTTTTGAATCATTATACCTAATCCAAGTGTTGTTATAAAAAATATAATATTCTTCTTTTAATGGATTATAGTATACTCTACTTATAAGAACGTTTGAATAATTTCTTATTTCATATGGTTGATTTGGTGTTATATTAAATGGTACATAAACTTTTTCAAATGTTTTTGAATAATAATTATTCTCTATATAGATATTGTAAGCAATTACTGGACTTGTTAGAATTAGAATAGAAATAATTGATGATAATATTGGATGTGCAATATTTTTATTGTATTTTTCAAATGATTTCGTAAACGAAGATAATACGATTAGTCCAGTAACAATATACATTATTATTCGCAATGAACCAACATAACTTCCAATCATTAAGAATAATGGAATTGATAATATTGGTATTAGATCACTTGATCTTGAACCTCTGATATTCGACCTAACTATGGTTTCGTTACTCACGTATGAGCCAGTTAGTATTATGTTAATTAGTAAGAGAAATGAGATATATGATACCGTAATGTTCATATTTAATGGAATTAACATAATTATATTATATATCACCATAATTAATAGGAATTCCATATGGTAATCCTTGTTTTTTGTGTGTTTTATGCTCCATATGAACGCAATAATTGATAATAACAAAAGGAGATTTGTAATCATTTTTTCCCTCCTTATATGTTTCCGTATAATTTGAGGATTAGTTCAACGTCCGTAAATTGTATAGTTTTCTCGTCTTGTGTTAGTGGGTAAACGTATAATACTTTATCGTTATACACTTCTGAGAATTTCTTATTACGTACGTATGTTGTATAATAGGTTTTACCTTGGTATCTTATTTCATCTGTTGCATCATTTGTTATTTCGTCGTATATTACTAACCAGTCACTCACTACATCCACCATTCTCACGAAGTTTATAAGTTCTGGGTCGGATAACATAAATTTTAATAGTACAGTCTCAGGGTCGTATGCTTTCATTTCTTTATAATTTAATGTATACTTCTTTAATGCGTCTAGTATAATTGTCTGATCTATTGACTTTATTTTATCCATAATTAGGTTTCGTATGTTCTTAAAGTATTCTGGTTTAAACAAGTACAAGAATAGGTATGGTTGTTTTATAATAACGTCGTTTATCTTCTTGTTTGAAAATACGAAATCATCGTGAATTTTTAGTATGTCTTCTAATGAATTACCTAAATCTTTATATAGTTTCATTAGTCTATTGTATAGAGGATCTATTATATTGTTTATAGTTTCTTTTTGTAGTATTGTTAAATTCTTGTAAAATGATGTTCTAATCACGTAAATATTATTATTCATATACATAAATCTTACTTTTCCATATTCAGATGGTGAAATTTCTGTTATTACAAATAAGTTTTCATATTTTTCAAATGTTCTATCTGTTATGAAGTCTTTTATTCTTCTATTTTCAACAACTGTTATTATTGGTAATAAATATGATTCTTCAATTTCATTTATAAACATCATTCTCGTCATATAAGGTATTTGTATTGCAAATCCATTTTTGATCACATCAACAAATGTGTTTATTGGAATACGAACTAATAGTATATCTCTTTGTGATAGTTGTGATAAAACATTATCCAATATATCCTTATCTTTTGTATATACAAAGTAAGTATCATCATTATACTCGAACATTGTCCCGGCGTATAATTCGTTGTTATTATAAATTAGTTTTGTTTCAGGGTTAACTTCAAGAATATTTATCGTGTTCATAATACGAATTGTAAGTTCGTCTGGGAATATTTGTTTTGTTAGTATTTCATCATCGGTCAAGTGATATACTTCTTCGCCATCTTCTAAAGAAATTTTTGGGTTTCTTATTATTGTAACATTCATTGCTTTGCACCCGATAATATAATGTTATAATAATTTTAAAAATCATTAAATTGTATGTTTGTTCAGGTACTATCATATTTACTAAAAAATCAATTTTCATAAAAGTTTATACACATACATCATAGTGCTCAAAAGGGAATTTATTGATGAGTCATCTAAGTGAACATATCTAATTTCTCCGTTTGTTAATGTTAAATTGCTTTTGTCAAAACGATAGTGACTTAACCCATATTTTCTTATACTAATAAGATCTTTGTCGATTAATAAACTATCACCTCTACCCATTAGACTACTAATGTAATCTACATCACAATCAGTTAAACATAGTATGTTCTTGTTTTTATCGTAATATTCAATTGTGTGAATACCGCTTGGATTATAGAATATATTTTTTTCTGTGTTTATTAAACCATTGATTGTATGGTCATCAACAATAAACGTTTCCCATTCATTATTCGTTTCTTCTATAAATTTATAAAATGTTCTAATACTATCAACATCTGTTAGTGAAAATACTGATGCGGTTTGTGTATTTGGATGGTCTATAAACCATATTGTATTATACTCCATAGTATCACTAAGGACATTGTATAGGTTAATTTTATCTACTATCCATCCTTTATCTGGTTCTATCGCATATTTGTTGAAGGCTCTTGTTATTTTGTTTGCAAGTTTTATGTATCCATTTGGATCCTCATTATAGAAAACATCTATGTAAAATTCGCCATTAGAACTATCATATTTTATATTAACTTCGGGGTGTATTAACTCATATAATAAGTCATAGTTTTCGTCTATTGTTTTATTTAAGATATAGATTTTAGTTGGGCCCAAAAATCCCATAGATGAGTCTTCCACGATTATCTCTTTTTCTATTAAGTAATACCTTTTTTCCTTTAACATCATTAAAATTTCAGTTTTAGGGGCAGTTCGAACGAGCGTCACTTTTATATCATTGTTGGGGTTCCAGTAGTATATAGATTCGTATAACCATCCTATTTGGTTACGCATTGATATTGATTTTGCATTCAATTTTATTATTGTTTTTATAATATCATTAATTTCCATTCTACCCCCTTATTTACTTTGATTGCGTTTGTTTATTAAGTTTTCGGTTCATCTCTTGAGCACGTTAACGTAACCATAAGTGTCAAATATTTTAAATTTGTGGTTGCCAATTACTAAATATCCATTTACTAGTCCTATTTTATTCCTAAGTCCTGATAATTGAACTTCTGTGTAGTAAGTTTTATCTTGCTCATTATAGGGATAATGTACGATGAATAATCTATTTAGGTTGGGATCAATAAAGAATGATGTCACCCCTTTTGAAAAACCAGATACGAATTGTTCGAGTTTGTCAATTGACATATAAATGTTCTTTTTGTCTGTGTATTCATCTGTTATCGCTCTCGTAAAGTCAGGTATTATTCTTAAATAGACTTTTCCATTCTGTACATATTTTCTTAAGAATACTATACCTTTTTCAACTCCGAATCGTGTGTACCCAATAATTAGTTCTCCTAAGTCAATAAAGAACGTGTCATCTATATTGTAGTTTAAAGAGTAAAATAGTTTTTTAGGTTCAGTCTCTACTAAAGTCTCAAATATATTTGATAGAAATTCAATTTTGCTCGTCATTGGTTTTTCTAATGACTTTAGTAGATTGGTATTAATTATGGTAACATTCGCGTCATATATTGTTGGAACCACAACAAATGAATCTTCAATATTTATGAACTCAGAAGTTGGATTGTCAACAATAAAAGTCATATATGATAATTTATACGTATACAAAGTATACATTAGAGTTGTGAGATTAAAACTTGGTACTCTAACTCTTGTTGTCTCATTAAGGAATATTGTATTCTTATTGCTTATACGATCCATTCCATCGATTACCATAATTTTATTAATTTCTACTTCATCTTTAATTTTCAAGAATTCTTTTGATGCTGATGCGATATCAGATAGAAATCTATCAAACAAGAATAAATAATTTGATATTGGTTCCGAAAAAATATACTCTATTAATCGAATATACTCGTGTATTGGTAGTTGTGCATATTTTATATGTATGTATGGTATAATTACATTCTGAGGAAATTTTACTCTATCACTTGGGAATATGTTCTCAACCTTAGTAAATTTTGAATATTTCGTTGCATATCTTGACAAGAAATTATAATCAAGATAATGTGTCTTTACTTGTAATTCCCTATAGTTAAATGTATAATTATTGAAAACATCTTCCAATTCGCTAATCGTATAATATGAACCCTCGTAATTCACAAATATGAAATTATAAAGGTCAAGTCCATTATCATATATTCGTACCGGTACTTTTGTTAGTTCAAAAGACACTCTATTGGATATTCTAAATTCGTTTAAAACATCCTTTCTAAATTTTCCTATTTCAAACATTAATCTCCCAAAAAATAAGAATATTCAAATTATTTAAAAGTTTAAAATAGAAGTCAAGCACTAACAACCTTATAAACATTAACTGGTTTGTACGCCTCGATGCGAATGTTCTTTAGATAGGGTTTATCGTCCTCTCCAACACCAAGAGTGACTTCTATTGAGATAACCCAATCTTTTCCAGTTTCCCCTGAGATCATTTCAAAGATAGTACTATTTATGTCTCCAATCATCTTCCTAAATTCATCACGGTGCTCTTTGACATAATCCTTTCCAAGTTCGCTATTAACAACTGCAAAGAACTTTTTGATGTTTCTCATCTTATAGGCGTTTGCTCTAACTGCGTTAATCGTGTAGTTGACATACTTCTTTATTGGAACATCCTCATTGAAATTCCTTTCAATGGCTTCTTCGTATTTGCAGATATAGACCCTGGAATCCTCACTAAGTTCATAGGTGTTCTCATCGACGAAAAACTCAGCGGTTATGTATGTGTTCTCATCTATCTTCTTTGGATTCATAACCCTCTTTATCATGGCAATCACCTCACTATATTATTGTAGGTTAGGGTTTTTAAAGTTTTCGATTATTTTCCATTAAAAATAAGATTTACCTTTTTCTTTCGAAAGCCTCGCCCTAAAGGGCGGGGAGGAGGTCAGATTTGATGTTCATATCATAAAATAACGCAATTTCATAAAACAACACTTGAAGGATAAAATAGTTCAATCATATTTAAATTTATAGGGAATAACAATAACCCTAAAGCGAGGATCGTTATTAAGTATTTTGAATCCAACTCCATACTTTGTTATTTCTGTCTCATCACCATAGACAACTCTAACATCATAATAATCTAGTTCGTGTTCTGGTGGGTATCCTTTATAAGCGTTCGCACTTACTAAATTTGATTTGGGTTTAATAGGAACATAATAACAATAATAGTAACTACACTTTTGGTATCCAAGTTCCTTAAACGATTTAAATGTATAGTAAGTGCCATAATAGAGATATGTTCTCACGTACTTAGTTTTAACTGCTGGTACTGAATATGAAACAGTTTTGTAAGTAATTTCACTTCCAGTTTTTATATAGATATACATTGGCTGAATAATATTAATAATAGTATACGCACTAGGAGTGTAAATTGTGTAACCCCTATTTGGCGTTTCATAATCAAATATAACGTGACTAGCATAATTGTACCTCTTATCGTACAGAGTAACGATTATATTGTCTTCATCTATATTCACATCACTTATTAAAGAATATGTATTGGACGTTGAATATAAATAGACAAGGCCACTATTATATATATTACCACCATAATTTATGTAACCATTATCTTTTCTTATACGAATTATAAGCATTCCATCTCTTATTGAATCAAAAAGTACGAACCTATAATGACCATAGTGTATATAATGCCATTTATTATCAAGATAGTCGATATTGTATACTTTTATGTAAATATCAATTGTACTGTCCCTATTCTCAATTTTCTGTATACTATAAAATTCATTTGAATTCATTATCTTATTAGTGAACAAATATTCTCTTGCCCACTCAAGACCACCTGTTTCTCTCGAAATTTTCAACATAATAAAATGTATTGGTTGATTGACAATATTATTATAAATTGGTTGTAATAATATGTAAATTGCTGAATCGTCTTGAATATATGTTGTTTTTATTGGTATTCTAGGATATAAATAGTTAGCGTTTGCAGATCTGTATGGATACTCGTGGAGTTCAGTTAGTGGGTCATAATTATAATAATTAAAAGTTTCAAAATTAGCATTAAACCCAAACGATAGTATTGAACCATTAACAATTACATTATTTCTAACAACTTGAAGAATATATTTAACTGTGAAATCACCATTAAAATTAACGTTTGAAATATTATTGAATAGTATGTAATCATTATCATTCTTCATTGGGACAACAAAAAAGTTTCCATAATCTCTTAATTTCGTTATGTTAACATCGTCCAAAGACACCATAATTCCATATGGTAATGTTAATATATTGCCCTTGGAAAAACCCATTATCGAATGCGTAATTAATGATGTCGACACGACCTTATCAACTTTTTGTTGTGAAACATTATATTTTATCACAAAAAGATTTGGTTTATTATCTATAACCGACATTATCAAAATCGTTATAGTATCGTTAGATATCTTTCTGATAGTAAGTGAATATGGTTTACCAATATGCCCAGTGGGCAAATCAATTTTTTGTGATCCTACGTTTATACCGTTCTTATCAAAGATTGATATGTACAGTCTATCAACAATGGTTCTATCTTCGTATATTTTTAATGATACAACAACTATCTTTCCATCAACCATTATTGAACTACTCATCCCCATCATTGCCTCTTCAATAGTCATATTAAGAGAACCAAAATACAATAATCCTCCTTTATTATTATTTTGTATTGGTGCAAATGCAATTGAATGCTTAGCAAACACCATAATCAAAAGCAATACTAATAATAATCTTTTCATTCTCAACCCAATTATTTTATTATACAATTTCTTTAAACAATACACGTATGAATTATAATATTTCAAAAACACAATTCCTATAGATGATAACAATTTTGATAAATATTGAGAAGGAAATTAATAGTTGATTTGTTCCTAACTTCCTCACCATATTAAAGGACAAGAGTTCAAAATAAAAAATGTAATATACGGAATTAGTGTTTCCTTTTTCTAATTCTAAAAACTGTTATGAATATTGATATAGCGAATAAAAAGAGTACTATGGTCGTCCCGATTTTCGTCATTACAATATATTCTTTTGCTTTCTCCTCTTCTCTAAGCACGTCAATTGAATAATAAAAAACACCACTATCAAATATTATAGTTTTATTGTCATATTTTGTGTAAATATAATATGTATACAACTTATTTTGTGGGAGTTGAGGAATATAAAATGACGTACTACCGATCCCATCAACAGAAACGGTTTCATATAAGGTCGTTATATTTTTATGTTCATCCGATATAGTTAAATATAATGGAACCGTTACGTTATCATTGCTTTCATAAACAACTGTAAACCTTACCGTGTTATTATCTTTAGAGTAAAATGTTTTAACCCATTTGAATGTCATAACAATAATACTAAACGTTTGGTTAACTATTGGGTCATTATTTTCATCATAAACAATTACCGTCACATTATATATTCCATCAAGTAAGTAGGGTTCAAAAGTTAGTTTCTCAGCAATATACTTGTTAGTATGCGTTAAAACTAAAACTTTGTTATTCTTATAGTATATTGTACCATTCTGATGTATCATCATCTCAATTCTATAAGAGTATTGTAAATCCTGGTTTGGTTGCGAAATTTTTAATAGAATATCAAGGTGTGGTGCTCCAAAAAGTGACACTATTATTGGTGTTAATACAACTAAATACGCATTCAACCTAATCCCAAAATTAAGAACAAATTTACATTTTAAAATTGACGAACTCGTTACATTTTTCTTTTGAAGGCTTCGCCCTTAAGGGCGGGGAGGAGGTCAGGAATAAACGCACCATACAATAGCAGTACCATTATTGCATTGTACAACTGTGAAACCTTCATCACGCAACTCGTTAACCAAATTATAAAACTTTGTTTCATTCTCATAATATAATTGAGTTAATCTCTTATTTATCCTATCGGGAAAGTAATAGTACTTATCTCCAGTTATTTGATTCCCGGATGTAATTTTATATACTCCAAATAAAATGACAACTATTAGTATCATAAAGACTGCATATTCGTACATTTATTCCACCCATTTAAAAATAAATAAAATATATTTTTAAACATAAATATCAACTTCCAACAACAATAACAACCTTATAATATCGTAGACTTGGTGATATGTATGGAAAAGTGTAAAATACTTCATCGGATTGCAAGAATATATGCATATTTGATTCATTCAAATCTAATCTTGGTTTTACATATTTTGTATCAAACTCCTCTGAATCAAAAACGAGTGTCCCATTAACATATACTTTTGCTCTAATATTCATTTCACGACTAACATTTGTGAGAAGTCTATTAAGATATATTAACCTAACGTAATCCTTGAAAAATTCAGAACTATTCGACGTTGAATAGTCAAATTCCATCATCCTAGTAACGATGTCGAGATAATCACTATCAACTAATAATTTATAGAAAGTCATTACTTTAGTATCATAAATCACTTGTTGACTCATTACAACATTATTAGTCTCGACACTATTTAACACTTTACCAATGTGAAATATTAGAATTACAACTGAGAGAACTACAAGCATTAGTATTATTCCCCTCATATACACGCCCAAAAATATTAACTTTAACAAGATTTAAAGTTATACTATCCTTTCGGTGTTATTATACGACATAAAGATTTGAACATTCACATCTCCTTTATTTTTTTCTCTTGTAAGTCTCGCCCTTAGGACGGGAGGAGTTTAGAACATTACATTAATGAGATTTAATAGTTTTAGTACTTCTCTATTGAGATTATGACTATCTTCATCATCTAATATAACATCATCAATTATAATTTTATTACCAATATTAAAGTTTTTTGTTTTGTATATTTTACCAGGGTTAATTCGTTTATCAAATACAGGAAACTCTTTTTTGCTATTAGTAATGAAATAATTAACAAAATAATCATCAATTTGAATAGTTGCATTTATAATAACTTTAGCCTTATTATGTTCTTTAAATATTGAAACAAAATCATAAATTTCATCCTCATTTACATTAGTAGTGACAACGCGTCCATTAACTGTAACACCTGTAACACGATAATATGTTACTCCAAACAAGTGATTATATATTTTCCTTATTTCAGATATTTTTCGATATTTATATGTGTGAAAATTCCGATGTTCAATCTCTTCTTCAAATGGTAAATATTTTAGAAGTTGAACGCTCACAACTGGATTATTACTCTTATATAGGTCATAAGTCTGTATATAATTCATTACGTAATTAGATACACGTTCCGGAACTAATGTTTTTTCAGTTAATAAAGAATTAATAATTTCATTCTCAGTAATTGACTGTACAGACTTTTTTCTAACAAAACCAACAAACATATTATTGTCCTTGGTGACACAACTAACAAAATATGTATTGTCAATAATAGGAAAAATCGAAGAAACAATTGAATTTTTAAGTAATCTAATAATCCCACTAACATCATACAAAGTATAAAGTTCAATAGATATATAATCACTTTGGATAGATATATAATTTGACGAATAATAACTAATTATTCCTTTATTCATCAATTGTGGTATCAACTATAATCATATTTAAACGTTTCGTTCTTTTATTGTTCAAGATACTTTTAAACTATAAATTGTTAATGTAGGATAAAAAGGCATTTAGTTTACGATTGTATACAGAATAATCAAGTTTGACTCTATTCTCGTCAAATCTTGTTATTGGCACCCAAATATCATCAACTATCATATATGAATTTGAAATGAAATATTTATCCGTTATTTTGAATCCATTCCTATTGATATGCCTATCAATAATCGGAAGTTTGTTTTCACAAATTTCGTAATTTACAAGATAATCATCAACTATTACAACATAATTATAATTAGTTATTCGATCAGCGTTTTCAAGTAATTCAAGTAGAGTTTCAAGGTTCTTGGGTTTAATATTAACTCTAAATCCTTTTTGATTGTTTATATTTGCAACTTTTGGAAGAATCGAGAGTCTTATAAATTCAATATCCCAGTCATTAATTTTAACATATTCTACTGATGGTATAGTAATATTTTTTAAATTATACTTTTCTTTTAGAGGTTTTCTAATATCAAACAAGTCTAAATCTATCATTTCTCTAAACTCATACTTGTTACTAAAGGATTTAATTTTTTCAACAATAACGTTGTCAATGTATGCCTGGATCCTTTTATTATGAATCAATGTTCCCTCATTATCTCTTTCCTTTCCTATGATAGTCTGATAAAGTTCTTTTTGAGGGTTATAAAAACCTATATAAATGTTATGTTTGTTCTTATATTCTATTAGAAGATAATTGTTATTTATGGTCGGGTATAAAACCAAACTATTTTTTGAACTATTAAATAACTTGAAAACCTTAAAGGGTGCGTTATCCATATATATCCACGCTACCTTATCTATGGTCGAAACCATCACTAAATTAGAGTTGTATATAGTGTAATACATTGTTCACCCAAAAGTTATCATATTCTTAAACTCTCTAATAAATACTCGAATAGTGTGCGGACATAATATGGGAGTATAAATGTATTTTATTGCACTAAAATACTTACCCTTCATAATATTTTGTCTTATTTTGTGGAACGAGTATACACATCTATCTTTTGAGAATTTCTCATACTTACTAAACAACAATTCATAAGCATCCGCAAATTCTTTTATTCTTTGTTTCGTTTTATTAGGATTTATTGTGTATGTAGTTACTATTTCATTGATTGGTAATAGTTCTGTTTTCTCAAACATTAGCATCCTAATGTTCAAATCCCAATCTTCCATAACTTTAAATCTAGGGTCAAAATTGCCAACTCTTTCTATTAACTCTTTCGAAACTATAATTGTTGATGTTGGGATAAAGTTATAGTACCAGATATCATATCGTGGATTTGATGGTACTTCAATTCTATCACCAACGTGTTTGCCATTTTTTATTAACCTTATTCCACCCCAAGAAAGTTTGTATTTTGAGTTGCTCGAAAAATACTTTTCAAATTGCTGTTTTTTATATTTTACTATCCACACGTCATCATCATCCAAAAATGCGATATTGTCATATTTTGCATTTTCTATTCCAATTTTTCTTTTTGATCCTATACTACTAGCGTCTTCCGGTAATATAAGTTTTACTGGATAATTATCTTTTAATTCATCAAACATTGGATTATCCTCTCCAATTAGAACAATTTCATAGTCGTATTCTTTTAATGTTGCATCAACTGATTCGATTGTTGCTATCAATGTTTCACGCCATAACGTTGGTATAATAACACTAATCATTATTTATACCCTCCAGTTTATACTATTATCAACGCATTATTTAAAAATTTACATATTATTACAAATATTCATAACGATTTTTCTTATATTGCTAAGTTGGGTTGGCTTCTGTTTATTTCTAACAATAATCTTATCACTATATGGTATTTTGTTTAGTGATATCCCCCGTTTAAATGTTGGTAATAATTTGTAAAGTTTTCGCGTGTATAAACGATTACCTGAAACAATAAAATCACGTAATGGTTCAAATGGTAATTCGCAATTTGAAATTTTAATATTGTTGGACACGGAATTTATTCTTAAATTTGCACGCTCAACACGATTCAATGAATAGTTCACATTCAATTTATCAAGTATGCTCGTTACAAAATATAATTCAGGGATACTAGTTAACAAAATATTCGAGTCAATAACTTTTGAAACTACTTTAAAATAAAGCGTGAAAATATCATAATTTTCATATATAAGACGATTAAATTTATGATTATATTCTTCAATTTGCTCATCTATTTTATACATATCTGGGTTAACATTTGTAATACTAGATATTAACACGTTATTGATCTTTCGTGTGTATGGTGCACCCTTTATAAACATATTCTGACGGACATATTCTATTTTTCGTTTGTTAGTGACTTTTGTTATTATTATACCATCTATTAACATAATTTCGTCTATGTATCTTTTGATCTTTTCCATTATTATCACCAATACACTACTATAAAAAAAGGTTTATATAATTTTTGATGCTTATCATTCATTTCTTCAATGATACTATTCAAATGGTAAGAAAAATAGTTAAATAATTCTAATTCTTCTATTTCCGCACAATTCTGGTAATCGATATTTTGTTACAAAATATTTTGCGAATGCTATTTTTTCTCCATATTTAGTCATTATATTGTCTTTTGTTGTATTTAGTACTTCATTAAGAAAACGAATTTTATCTTCTTCAACAGGTAGTATTTCAATCTTGTCATCGTCTAGTTTAGTTTGCCTCTTTTCTTTTTTATATGATTGCCACGCAGAATATATTTGTTGTGCTATATCTTCATTAAGATTCATTAGAAGTTTCACACATCTTTCATTTAAATATTGACAATCCAGTATTTCAATTTCGTCGATGTGTTCAATATAAAAGTCGTACAATTCCTTATACGTATATGATCTTCCTGTAACAACACTAATAACTTTTGGGTTCAATTTGTCAGAACAATCAATCATATAATCAAATACATACCCACCAACATCTATTATCATTTTTTACCCATTAGTTAATTATACAATCTCTTTTAAAATATTTCTACTAGAAAAGTTTTTAAGTTTATGTGTTATAATCTAATCGGGTGAGGGTGAGTGAAACTACTATATTTTCCGGATGACGTTGAAAACTTAGAATTTCCTAAATCAGAAGAAGAAATTACAGAGGCAATAAAAAAATATATTAATGAGGGTGAAATAACTAATACTTATTTAATTTACTTCTGGAATGGTGTAACAATGAATAATTATGTTCGACGGAAATTACTCGACTTTGAAAAAGAAAGAATTTTAGGATATTTTAACAAAGTTCCAAAAGAAAAGAAATACAAACTATCAACAGAATTACTAAGTATATTCCTTCAAAATATTAAAATTGTAAATAGGCGTAGCGGAAAATACTTAGAAATTCCGTTAAAGACTATTGTAGTTATTGGTTACAATAAGATAACATACTCGATGTTCATCGAAAATAATAACTTATACATTCCAATCGAACAATTGAGTGATGTTGCCGTTTTTATCTACATAAGATTCTTAGAAACACTAGCGATATTAAATAAATCTGAAATTAGAGAAAAATTAAAAAGTGACATCGTTACAAATTATATTAAAAAGAAATTCAAAGTTAAAACGCCCAAACTCCAAAATGAACCACCATGTATCACCAGAATAAAGGAGGGAGTATCGGAAGGTATGAGAAACAATGCGTTATTTGCACTTATATCATTTTACAAGTATCTAAGAGAACAGTACAATATTGATATCCCAAATGAAAAAATCGAAGAAATAGTTAGAGAAGCAAACGAGAAATGTGATCCACCACTCCCACCCAATACAGTAGATTATATTATATCATACCATTTATATGGTGGCGGAAAATACAATATTTATAACTTCTGTGGTTTCATTAGAAAGAATATACCTGAATTATGTGATAGCGACCCCAAAACTTGCTGGAAAATAATGTTCTCAAAATCAAGAACTAAAACAAAATCCAAGAAGAAAAATAAGAAAAGAAACTAATCTTTAATATTATATAGGTGCATAGGACCACCATACGCTTTGTATTGATTCGACTCAAATGTTGGAATCCCTATAGTATTCTTATGAGTATTAAACTCTATATTTTTCATAACACCATAAATGTATATATTATTCAAATATAAAAACATTGATATAACATCATAATCCGGTAGATTCTCTTCGTAATTCTGTATCTCAACAACGCCCGAAACGTTTGGATCAAAGTTCTTTGCCATATCTATTAACTCATCTGATGAATAACAAGTGCCTTCTTCCATACCTATTGCCTTTGCCAATACATACGTTGTATCAACATCTACATATGTTCTATATAATGAAGTTGCAGAAATAATTAGTTCTTGTCCATTAGAATCTTCTCCAAAGTATTTACTATACACACCCTTCATATCAATACCTATTAACCTATGATAAGCCAACAGTATATTGAGATTGTTTATTGGCATTTTAACTGGGAACTGTATCGTTTGACCTGTTAAAGTTAAGTACACAGGTGACATATAGACTAGTTTAACATCTCTTCCATAACCATTGTTCATCTTACCAAACACATCCATAAATAAGTTACTTTCTTCACCAAGATGTGTCGGAACAATAAAGTTATACCAACTATTCACCGATAATAAGTACTGTAATGTAATTGGAATCATTAAATCGTAAACAGTATCTATTGTTTCGTCACTAGATGTTAATACTGTTATTGGAGGATATCTCTGACCATATAACAACATATAATTGTCGAACGCATAATACTTACCACCAATTATCACATTTAAAGTAATATTATCATACGTTAATAAATCATATACTAACGGAATCGTCGCTTCAAATTTGTATAATTTTACTGGTAAATCGATATACGCTGAACAATTTTTCGTATTATCGTCATATGAAACCACAATATTTGAACTACCGACATACGCAATAAAGTAACCACTATAAGCAACATCCGGATCATTAACTCTAACAAGTACATAACTATCCTCTTTTGGATCATTAATTTTTGTGCTACCAATTGTAAGTGTTTCTAATTTTCCATCTTTCACTATAGCAGAAACTGGTACATCAATTCTCTCTTTTTTATCTGGATAGAAGTAATAATCATATGTTAATGTTTTTGTTATACGTATTGAGTACTCTTCTCCAGGTTTTAGTTCACATATCTTATAGCAAATCCCACTCTTATTCATTTTGAATGTTACTTGAGTGTTATACTCAACATACGTCGTTCCTTTCGACTGGTGAACATAAACGGTTCCTATTCTATCACCCGGATATGATGATGAGCACACACTAGATGTATCTATAATAATATAACCACTACTCATCCAGCCATTATCACACGATTCAACAGTAACATTATATGGTGTTACTTTGTATGTACAATTACCAATTCTAATACTTTGAGGCGTAGAATCAATCGTATAACGATACACTATTTCTGTAACATTAATCATACTTTCATCAAAATTATTCTTGGGATTAATTTCATTATAATGACTTGCAGATATGTAATAATTGTTTTCGTATAAGTAATCGGATTGATAACTAGCATTATTATACGTCTGTATATTCTTAACATTGAACCAAATCATTGACGGAACTAACGAGGAAATCGTTATACCATATTCTGGATCGTATTTATAATCATCTGGATGTTCTCCAAATAGTTCTGATAATGATATTTTACGACTAAGTAATTCATCACTATTTAGCGAAATCTCGTATGGTATTATTTTCTTATTCCACCATTTCTCTAAATCAAACTTATACAATTGTATTCCAGCAAAATTTCTAAATGTTGTTACTAACTTATAATTATTTACATAATTCTTGGGATTATAACTAACATACTTATCACCATCATAGTACACAACCCAATCATATATAAGTCCTCTAATAAAATCTGACCTAGTTATATTGTTACTATATACATATCCCGGAACCCATAAGTACTTCAAAAGAATATTTCTTTGAGGTGAATTATCACGAACAATAAATGAAAATCTTGTATCATTTAATGATACCAACATATCGTTATCAATCCATGCAATAGGGACTTTTACAACATCATCTGATGCATCACCACTAATGTAATATCTACTATTATTCAATATATCCCTCAACGTAATTGGAATTGGATTCTCAACGCCTTTACTCACCATTATCGGCATTTGATTCAAACGTTCATGGAATATTACAGAAATATCATCTGGTGATGGGTACGTATTGTGAGTAAATAGTGTGTACAAATCTATTAACGTTATAGTATATCTATTCAATGGACCAAATACAAATGAGTTGATATAATAGTTACTAGTTCCCGCTAAATTTCCATCTGTCCAAATGGAGTACGGAATTGGTCTCGATGTTATAGTATATTTTTCATAATCATTTATGTCACCAGAACCACCATTTAGTATATAGTTCCTTGAAGCAATATCACCATAATACGAGAAAACTGTCGTTATAACATAGTTAAAATAATTCATATCTATTGGTTTCATATTGTGAGGTAAACTCGTTACACGGATCGCTTCAATAGTATAAGGTATAGTATACCATTCAAGAGTATAATAATCATCAGATGTTAACGAATCAAAATCTTTAGATAATATATCATCCAAATCACTATACTCAAGGAACACTACTTTTTTATTATTTCCATTAATATCCATATCACTAAATATTGCAAACGCTGGGTAACCATAATACTCATCACTTTCTATTTCGTATTGCATAGTTGGAAGTAATGTTAATCCTATTGGACTAACAAAGACACTTTCAAGTCCTGAATTCATATTGTATAAAATATATTGCTCTTTTGATAAGTTATACCTTCCTGAATAATCCTCAAATCCATAATATTCCTCTACAAATTTACCATTTATGTATGGCATCACATTTACAAAATAAGAACTATAATCATATTTTTCAAGATTACTTTTAGTTACCATATTCTTTCTGATCATACCATAATAATTAATATACTTATATGGCGACGAATATGTGTCAAACATATCAATGTAAATTCTTCTAACGTATGACACATTAGAGAAATCATTCAATCTATTATCATTTAGAGATAACGGTATTAATGGTGTAATTCCTAGTAAACTCATATTCTCAAATAGTGACATATTCGTAATAGATGGTGGCATATATAAAACATTGAATATTATTGATTTCTTGAGTTCAAACGAATTATATGGATTGTATCCATCAATTTTGCCATACAAATCACCAATTCTAACCGGACCCCAGTCTGAAACATCGTGTATTATCGTACCAAAGTAATCATTATAGTGAACAGTAACTTTTGGAACAGATGGGTTCAAAGTATTATCTTCGTTTATTACTTCTTCTACATTAACATCATTTGAAGTATTATAATACGTGTTTTTATTAATATCACCAAATAGCAATTTACCATAGGAAAAAGGATTCATTATACCCCTATTCGAATACAACGGGTCAGAAGGTATTGAAATAAGATATGTATAATGTTCTACCAAGTATTTTATATTGTAATAATCAAGAGCATACTTTAACACGACGTTTGGTAATAACGTGTTCATATAGTCTGGGAACTCCACAAATAATCCTCTTGACGAACAAGGTATGATTGCACTAACACCTGGTTCCGTAGAATATACTAGTTTTCCGTTCTTATTCCTAAGATACAAGTTAACATTTACACAGGTTGTGAAATTAGGAACTAAAATTTTGAAAATACGATACTCTGACTCAGGCGTTAAGGTTCTTGGCATTGACTCCATAATAACATAATCACCAAAATATATGTTGGACACTTTATCGTTAGTGGGGTTAAAACTATAATCATAATTAATTGGAGTTATATCAAATATATTAGTAATCTCAACATTTTTATCTCCAAATATCTGTTTTATCATATCGTCACTCTTTGAGACATCTATCTCCATATGTAATAATTTATTATTGATAATTACACTAATAGTCTTATTTAATGACTTAAAGTAGTACATCCTATAGTCGGGGTATGATTTTATCGTGTAATCAGATTCGTACTCATATAATGGCATTGTTACAATTCTATCTGATATTGAATCCTTGTTCTCTGGTTCTATAGTCTTTGAGAAATTATCAGCAAAACTAACCATATTATACTCGGCATTAACAATATAGTACGCATTAGACAATGCCTCCTTAGTTTTTAGTTCTGTTGATTTTGTTACACTAACCATAAACTTTTGATATGTTCTTAATGTAGCATCATTTTGCTTAGCACTTAACATATACGACTTAATACCTAACATCACTAATCCTACAACAAGAACCGATACAATAATAGCAACACCAACAAGTATCGCTTGACCTCTTCGTTTCATAATTCTCCCAATATATTATTACTATATACAACTTTAAAATGTGAGAGTATTTTTAACATAATTTAACTAAATCATTATCGGGTTAATAGTTGGACATCACAAAATTAATTCGTCAATTAGAAGCAGTATATGATATAAACATATATTCAATATTCTATGAAAACTTTGTAACGTATGAAAATCATATTATTCACGAAGATATTACAAGTTTATACTATGTCTCAAACGTAGATAATAGTATAAACAAAATCGCAATACAATCATCAAATATTAAAACTTTACTTAAAACATTCACAAAGAATATGAAGGAATTCAAAATAGAAGGTATTTCAAAAGACGAAGATTTCCAAATATTCAAAGAACAAAATAAATCATTAAACACAAAAATAGTACCAATAACAGAATACGATAATATTCCAAACGATGTCAAAGACATAATATCCACTTTAGAAAATGCCAATATTTTACTTTATGGAGAAAGTATTGGGAACATTTCAATAACTTTGAAGAATGGTACAGAAATTTTCGTACCGTCATTTAATATGCTCAAGAAAATCTATCCGTATATCGACAATGTTTACAAATCATTCTTCTGGAACACAATATTCGAAAAGAATAACAAACTTATTGATTCATACGGCAACGAAGTTCTTGAATATGATAACACGTACATATCGTTATCAAAAGATAGAATATGGATTGGTAATTCCAAAATCGAAATTGATAATTTTAATAACATTAAATCTATTCATATTTCAAAAACACACGATCACGATTTATTTATGTCCAAACTATTTGTATCACTATCTGATTCCTTTATTTCAAAAACAAATAAACATTTATCATCACCACTATTCTGACAACTCACTTCTTCACCAATCCAATTCTTATGTGTTACCTTTTTCAATATTTCCTCCATAGTGTATACGTATAAATAATGAATATGACCTTTCCAATTATCAAGTTTTTTAGGAAACAAATCTTTACCTTCAATAATAATTTTGTCGTCACTAAAAGATACTATTTTTAGTGAACCCCCACCAATACTCATTGTTGCATCTAAAACTTCAGAAACTAATTTCTCTAAATTATCATTTAAAATATATGTAAAATTATCAATGTATTTTTTCGCCCATAATCTGAAAAATCTCTTAGCATCACTTAACGGAAGGAGCGAAAATATAGTTTCATATAGTGCCTTTTCTGATAATTTATCATTAATTTCAACACGAACATTATAATAATACAATTTACCATTTTCATATACAATATGCTTATGAATATCAATATTCTTATCTATAGAGACATATATCGTACGACCACTAAGATCAATATTACTATGTCTATGTATAACAATCTCTACTGGTGATTTGTACTCAATTATATTATCAAAAATAACTGGAAACATCTTTCTAAAAAATACGTCCTTACTATTAACATCAAATGAAACAATAACGCGAGAGTGCATAGCATATTTATCTATATATTTCATTATCGCGTAAATTGTATTTTCTGGTAAGTATACTAACAAAACATCTATATTTGCTAATATAACTGTATTATACTTATACTGTTTAGTATATTCATAAATTTTTGCAAAAAGAATTTCAAAAGAAACTAAATTTTCGTGTGACAAGACGATTTTATTTGACTTTAAGTTCCTAAAATTAATAATAAAGTAATCATCATACTTTCCCATAATCTTGTCAACAATATTACTAAATGGTGAATGTACACTATCTATTACTAAATTCTTCTGTCCGTTTAATAAATAATTAAGGATACTAATATCATTCATTCTCACGACCTTCATAAACGCCACCAATAAACACTATTAAGTTAAATCTTATAAGTTTTACGATTTTTTGAAAGTCTTGTCTTTTGAAAGATTTAAATATTTTCGTTACATACTAACACTTGGGTACTAGTAATGACTAAGAACTACAAACCAACAGAAACAACAAAACACCCCACGGGGGTCGAGAACAAATGAAACTAACCAGAACAATCACCCTCTTAAGGACTTAGTGAATCCTATGATGCTGGTGGTTGAGGCTAACCTCTTGCATCACAAGAACTCGTTAGTAGTGATTAGTTGGTGTTTGAAACGATAGTAGGTGTAGGAGAAAACGGTAAGGAAAAAGTCAAATTATCGCTTTTTGGAATCACTAAAAATATATTCATAATGTCCTTCATCTAAATTCGATAATAGGTTAACAATATTATTTATTATAGTCCTATTCGCAAATCTCTTTAGTTCACATATCAATGTAAGAGACTTAATAAAGTTATCTTTATACTCATCAAAGCTATGTTCCATTTGCTTTATATCAATTACGACTATCATCTTGTCTTTAGATATAGTTTCAAGAACAACACTATACTCATCAATATTAACCTCTACTCTATCATTGTCAACTCTTATCACAGATAATTTATTTGTAACCGAATTAATATAACAGATGATTTCGTTAATTTTGCTAATCAATGAATAAAATTCATTGCCATTATTTAAAGCAAATTTGCCCATAAATTTTGTTTTATCAAATGATGTTGATACATTGACAATAAGTTCTCTTTTGGTCATATTGCTATTTATTATTCTTCCAGAAAGAATTTCGATAGTGTAATCACCCATAATCATTTATAGCACCAATATATATTCAAATACGTGTTAATTATAAATTTTTAAAATTATGCATTGATAATTCATAATGATGATACCATTAAAAATTGTTAATATTATAAAAGCAAAGGTTGAGAATATTGAAGAGATTAGTTTTTACAAGGATGAACCATTATCATTCGATTCAAAGATAGTAGAACATATATCAATTCAGACACAACATTCGAAAATTGAATTATATAGTGACGATATATCTAAAATATCTAACGAACTTAACAAGATTTATCCATTTGAAAATGCAACTATAGTAATATCAGAAGATGGTGTATACATTAGGCATAATACTAACGTAATAACTAACTCAATTAGATCTTTTATAGATGGAATAATTGAAATTAGAGGTAAGAATATCAATTATATTCCAAAAGACTCAAGATTAAGATATGTTGTTAAGAAAATAGCAAAACGTAAATTTAATATAGGTAATACCATCCTTGTTGGAAGGTTTCATAGTGGTTTTCACGAGCCAATATCACTAATTAGAAAGAGAAATAACAAATTAGACACCATTAGGTTATATCTTTCCAACATAGACATAATGGATAAAATACTAAATGCTAATAATATTAATGTAATAAACACGGGTTTTCTTTTAACTAATATAATACAAACGGATGATAGTTATTTCACAACGTATGGAAAGGTTGAGAATGTAAATGTAATTAATAAGCGTGATACTACATTAGTAACGATTGATGAAGACTATAACAATGATATATTATTGAATAATATAAACAAAGGACTTGTACTATACGATTCAAATATAATGAGTTTGTATTATAATAATCTTAAGGATAAAAATAATATTCGTTTGTGGATTATAAACAACGAACCAAAGTTTGTTTCAGTTTCAAATATTAGCAATAACTGGATCACTGAAACAATAAAAGTTATAAATAAAATGATGACTCTCTATAATGCAATAATTTAGTTTTTATAATTACTATCCGCACATTGAGTTTACTAATATAGAATCTATATCAATGCCATACTCTTTTAGTTTTTCAAGTATTTTTTCAATATCCTCTTTCTCTCCATTTAATACTATGGTTTTTCCCATAACACCAACTACCGTATACATTTTTATACCTCCCTAAAACTCTTTACATAGTAATTATTCAAAAGTAAATGTTTAAGTAATTCATATTCATCAATAACACCCTTCCTCTTTATGACCGTAGTATCGTACAATCTGAACTTAACAGGTTTTGTAAATTCGACCATAAATTCTCGTGGGTTTGTATAAGCGTTCAATATCTTGTCTATATTTATTTCATCAATTTTAGAAAACTCAAATTTAACGACAGGTAAAAATGATCTATCATTTATTGAACCAACAGTTCTCATTAACCTATTTGCCCCAACTACTGTTGTATCAATCTTTTTTGCAAGTTCTTTTTTTCCACTTACTCTAAGTTTGTTCAAAATATAGTTAATTGTTACCTCCATAAATATTATATATGGATCCTTCGATAGGGCTATATCTATTTTTCTAACTTCATCTGGAATCTCATCCAATAATGTTGGTCTATAATATATGTGGATACCTCGACCAGAAAATACGACGAATTTATCCTTTATAGTATACATTTCAGTTACAATATCGTCTATTGTGTAAACATCATTCACAATTTTTTCGAAAATATCATCTGTGAATTCTGTCAATTTATAGTCTATATCTATAAAGAAATATTCTGTTATGTCTACTTTGTTTGCTATAAAAAATGGTTTTAGAGTTTTTAAGGTTTTCCTGAATATTTCTTCGGATGCGAACCCTTGAGGGAAATCTTTGTGAATAAATATATTTTGAAAATGATATCGTATTCCAGGAATGAATTCCACATATTTATCATAGTGTTCAAACAATAGTTTTACATCTTCTTTAGTTGGTTCAATCATACATTGAACCCCCCACAATATAGTTAGCATTTTCAATTGTCCACTTTCCTAACTCAATTATTTTTTCTATTTCACTATACACATTAATTAAATTTACGGTTTCTATAAGGTCATTTATTAAATAATGTTCTAATTTTCCCATTCTTTTACTCCGTAATGCATTTAATTTCTTTTTTAGAGGTTTATATTCAAATTTTGCGGTATCAATCAAACTAACAATTTTTCCATTTATTATAACAATGACTGAGTATAAATTTTTTGTCCTTATCTCTATAAAATTTGGAACATTCTCTCTAATATAACTTAAAATATCAATATATTGTGAATCATACTCGTAATTATGTGATAAAATTATAATATCTTCAGGAACCACTTTGGCTAAGGCATACATCAAAACTGGAACAACCTGCATCATTTCTGGTTCAAATATATAAACAAGTGTTTCGCTATCCAATTGATCATAAGGTTCCCCCATTATTTTCTGAATTAATGTTGTATTTTCACTCTTTAAAAGAATACCAATCTTATCAACATCCAAATCGTTGGGATCAAATTTTTCTTTGTCATCTTTATTTCTATATTCAACGTCGAATGCAACTAACACATCGCACCACCCAATAAAAGTATATAAGAAAAGATATTATAAAGTTTTCGTTTCTGTTTATTCCTCTACACTATTATTCATAGAATCTTTCTAATCTCCCTTACACGTGGTGTAAGGAATGAGAATTTAACATTTTTTAGATTTTCTTTTGTAAATAACACGACTGGTGTTCCGATAGTTTCTAATGATAAGATTGTGATTTTATTCACATCAAGTTCTGCTGATATTAATATTGTTACTTCTAAAGAGTTAGTGTCTTTGTCATACATTATCATACCCTTGAATTCATTTACTTTACGTCTGTTATCATAAACTATTATAGTATAAATGTCTTCATCCTGAATAAATTGTGAAGGTAAAACTATTATATTATCGGAATTAATATCAAGTTTATATGATTCTTTTGCGACTTGTGCAGACGTTTTATAAACAGACATATCATATGTATAAAGTCTATCATTTGTAAGAAATATTGGGCACTTATTCTCTATATCTATAAATAGAACTTCTTCATAAAATTCTTTCATTGCAGTATCCATTATAGTCTCTCCTGCGCCAACGTGACCACTAAAATCATTAAACATTTTCTTATAGTATCTTACGTGTTCATCACGTAATTGTAGTGGTATTAAGTTGTTATTAATTATTAACAAAACGCCTGAACCAACTCTTAATGGTCCCTTTATGAATGTTGCCTCTTTAGTATCAACAATTATTGGTTTATGTTGGGATATATCAGTATATTTTGGTATTCCGTGTGTTGCAATATGATCTGGCGCATATAACATTTTTGGTGACATATAAATGTAAACTTCTTTATTTTGTTTGTCAATAAAAACCTCGTCTATATATTTGAACATCTTATCGTCAGACTCCATTATTACCCACCAATAATTTATAATAAGTGTCTCTTTTAAAAACATCGAAAACTTTTTAATAACCCTTTGCATATATACTTAGGGGGAACCAAAATGCTAGTATATGAAGTTTCAGAGTATACGTTCAAATTGGGAGATCCAAGAGAGATCCTATTTGATATACTTAGCGACATAAAAATTGTATACGTAAGACCATATGAGACAAAGGATGGACACATCGTTGCAATAGAGAGGCCAATAGTGAGAAATAGTGATGGTAAAATTATAGTTCATAAATTAACACTAAATGAATTGGAAAAATACTATGGGAATAATATTATAACTTTGGATGAAATTACAGAAGAAAAAGAGGTAATCATTGATACAACAAATCTATTTAATCCAGTTGTTATTAACGAGAAAATTATATCAATGACATCAGATGATTATAATGATTATCTAAGAACTAATTTACCAAAACTCGTTAAACTTAATTTTATTCCAACTCCAGAAATTTTAGCAGTACTCAAATTATCATACAACCCAAGCGGATTCATCTTTACCGCACCGGAAATATTCAAGAAAGTTTATAGAAATGGAATACTAAAAGAAATTATTGGAACAAACAATATATTCATTAAATTACCATTTAACTCAATGGAGGCATACGAATTATCAAAAATAACATCAATAATCTCACCAAATCATTACTTATTATACCAAATGTCATTAGAAGAATAAAACAATACTACTTCTAATTTTTATATATAAACAAATTAAAAGAAAAAAGAAAATTAAACTAAATCATTGAAGAGTTCCATCAATATCGTATGGCCCACCGTACCAGTAAAGATTTCCTCCATTGTTATCAGATGTGTCTGGGTTAAGTACTGGCATTTTAACCCAAACCTTAGCGATGTATGTTGGGTGTCCACTAATTGGATTTGCTGTTTGAGTTACATTCTCAACGTAGAATGGTATCTCCATTTCACCAATGCCAACTTGGACATATGTAAATCTAATACCTACATACTTGGTCTTCCATGCTGGCTCATTGCTTATTGAACCATCTTTTGATGAAACGTTCGTCATTAATGAGTCGTACATCTCCTTACCGAATAGTGTTGCCATAACAGTATCGCTTGTGTCACCATCACCATTAAGGTCAACACCAACAGCACTCTCCGATACTGAAACATTTTCAATGTATGGTTGTCCAAGGTCATCAGGTGTGAATATTATATAGACTAATACTTGATATCCAACTAAGACATCACTTCCATTATAGGATATACTATATTCCTTCTTGTATGGGAAGTCTGGGTAGTAGTTACCAATGATCTTATCAACATCCAACCATAGGATGTCAACGCCATCCCAGAGGAAGTATGAACTGAATAAGTATCTACCAAATTCATCAGAGACGTTGAGTTGATAGATACCGTATGTAAGTTGTGATTCTTCAACTTTAATTGCCAATGTGTGACCCTTCTCAAGTATTGTATCGGTTACATCTGATTGCTTATAGAGTTCGTCATAGTTTGATGTATCTGTTGCATCGATGAGGAGTCCTAAATCATAGTCACCACCACCTGAAGCGACACCAAACCATTCACTAATAAAGTCGTGTGTTATACTACTTGTTGGCCCAACGTAATTGTTACTATCGTCAACACCCTCATATTCTGTAAACTTAATGTTTGTAAGGTTTGTATTAGTTGCATTTGATATGTCGTATGTGTCAATATTGTTCATAACAAAGAACGTTAGATAATTGACAGTTGCTCCACCAGATGTTGTAGTTGATTGGACTGATGATTCAGACGTACTTGTTGAACCACTACTTGAAGTGAGGTCAACATCAAGTTGATATGGTCCATACATTTGTTGATATGGTACATCACTCTTTGTGTCTGATGATGCGTTCCAGAGGTATCCGTTTACATAGAATGTAACCTTTACAATGTAATATTGACCAGACGTTATGAATGAGGATAAGTCTACTTTTTCTTGGATATATCCATTTGGATCTAGTATGTATCCTACCAAATTGCCACTATCAATAACTTCTGTATATCCTGAACCAGTTTCGAAGGAAGTTCTTCCAGCAACGACATTGGTTGAAAGTGAGTATGTTGGGTTGTTACTATCGACTTTTGACTGCGCATCAGATTGGCTACTACCAGCGTATATATCTATTTTAACAGCAACCCACCTAAATGCTGTTTCATTATCTGACGTTTTTTCAATGTCTAACTTATATGACGGATCGCCATTCACTATTCTATAATGTAATACACTATTTCCATCAATATAGAAGAATTTGCTATCGTCGCTAACCACAGGTGTTGCTGTTCTTGTTCCATCATCGTTTGTTTGAATGACTTCTATTGGTGCTGATCCAGCAACATATGTTGATCCAGAATCATCAGTTACATAAACAGTTGCAGTATCCCCTTCATTGTATCCTGAGTATGATGTACTAGTGTAGGTGTAATACCCGTTACTATCCATTGTACCGCCAGTATAAGTATCATTACCACTAGGTACCTCAAAACCAATGCTAGATGGGTACGTTGCACCAGAAGTATCACCACTTGGTACTAGTTTTACTGTTGGTTGTGATGCACTATCCGGTTCCATTACTATTCTATCAAGATGCCATTCGCCTCCAGACCAGTACATATAGATGTAAATTGTTGGGTATGACAACTTATATGACAAAACTTCAGGTGGTGATGTCTCATCAACAGCAAGTTTTGTAAAGACTAACGCATTATTGCTAGCGCCAGCATACCTAACATATATTTGATTGTCCTTAATGTGTTCTTTTGCTCTTTCAAAAGTGTTCTTATCAACTGCAACTAATAATGTATATAGGTATTTGTAGTGGTATTTTCCATCACTATAATCAACTGGTTTTGTTTCCTTGATGAATATATGTGAAATCGGTATATCTGAAATTGCTATTGGTATAGCGTCATTCTTTAATTCTCTATCTGAATAAACTTTCATTTCGGCGACATAGTATTCTTTTCCATCGATTATTGCTCGTTTAAATGTTAGTCGTTCACCACTTGATGGAGACAAGACATATATTTTTGGTTGATCTCTAAGTACATCACTTTGATCTATTGCTTTTTGAGATGATGAGTGTGTTATACTATATATAGCAGTTGCCGCAATTACAGCAATTATAACACCAGCAACAATCATTAATAATTGTTGTATTGAACGTGGCATAGTACTATCACCAATAATATACGAATAAGAAACCCTTTAAATGATTATGTAAATAATAGTTAGTTCTTATTTAAATTACTTTGGTAGTAATGATATATGGGTTAGAAATGGCATTTGATATTGTGATGTCAGAACCTATTAAAATTCTATTCGCAGTGATGATGGTCTTGATTCTCGCCGTAGTTTTAATTAAATTTGCATCAAACTTATCTGACGTTGCCCAAACAGGTGTTGATATGGTTACAAGAATGGTAAAAAATGCATTCGAATTCACCTAAATATTATGCAAAAAAGTTAAATTTAATAAAATCAAATTTTTATATTATACCCATGTTTCTTTAGTATTTTACTTGCGTTTTTAGGACCTATCTTCATTACAAGGCCCTCGTACTCATTACGTACACGATTCTCCTTAACTTTATCACATTTTTCAGCATACTTGAAAATAAGGTACACGTAAAACATATTGTCCTCATTATATTCTCCAAGTAAAACTTTTGGAATTATTTTCTTCTTAAAGTATCTTCTAACTTCTTTCATATCTGTTGTTCTCTTCTCAATCAAATGTGTTAACTCATTTAATGATTTATCATCTAATGATTCAATTAGTTCTAGAACTCTTTTCTTCACGTCTTCATCACATTTAATACTTTCAACAAATCGTTTGACTGATAGTGGAAGTTCATCTTCCTTATGAACCTGTTTAGTCTTGAACTTAAAAATATTCTTTAATTTTCCAAACATTTCACAAACCTCCTACAAAATCATTTTCAGATATTAACTTCTTAACAAAATCATTATGATTGTATAACACAATAACCTTTGTGTCTCTATCTCTAAGGAAATTCACAAGCGACATTAAAACTGTATCATTAGGTAGTGACTCAACTATAAAAGTCTTATCTGGCTTCGCCAATATTGTTGATCGTATTTTCTTTATTAATTCGAATGTGTTCCCAATTTCATTGGAAATCTCTTTGTCAAACGTGTATATATCACCATTTGTTACTATTATCATAACATTATCATTATCACGAATATACTTCATAACTCTCAATTTGTTCTCTTCGGTTGGGTTCACTATTAGTAATCTTTTTCCATCAAAGTGTATTGGTTCAACATTATCTATTTTTATATTCAATTCATCTATCTTCTTCTTGAAACAATCCTGCTTTATTCTAAAGTATTTATCCGTAAATTTATCCCAAAACTCCTTATTTAATTCAACATAGTATTTACGTAATTTATCTAATTTCTGAGTCACTTCATCGAAAAATTCTAGTTCTGTAATAACATTATCTCTAATTATTTCAATATTATGCAAATTCTCACAATCGTTTGGTATTTCTTCCAACCGGTATAAATACCATCTAATTGTTCTTCGCAACTCTCTAAATTGTTCACGTAAATGATCAACCTCTCCTTTCACTTTTCGAATTTTAGTAAATTTTTTCCTCCCCATTTACCCCCCTCCTAACAAATTATATAAAGGAAAAGGGATTTCAATCAATCTCTATCCCTTTAAATAATTCTTGTGTTCGTATAGCAATATGATGTTCGGGTTGCTGATCAATGTCACTTTGAACAACGATTGCACTAACTCTAACTTCACGTGGTGATGGTGGGTCAATTACTGATGAATAGTCAACATCATTTTCACCATCAATTCTCTCACGAACACCCCATATGAGCGACTCAAGTCCAAGTTTCTCACTAAGTTTTGAAATTGGGCCCTGTATATCCTGTGTTCTAAATCCTTTTGGAATATCAAAGAACATTATCATTGAGTCTGGAACGAGGTTTGATTTTTCAATAACTTGCACGAGTTTTACATTTAGAAGTTCATCGATTGAGTATTCTCTGTTGTTTTGTTTGTCGATCGATGATAACAACAATGGGATACCCCTACTCTTTCCACGTTCCTTGAGGGTTGTATTAAGATCCTCTTGATCAACTGAACGGACAGTTCCTGGAATATCAAGTTGAGTCTTAATAATCATATCAATATTAAGAACCAACTTCTTTGCAATATATGCGTTGTATTGTTCAAAACTTAATGAAGCGGGAATTTCAATGCTATCAACCTCTATTAGAAGGTCAGTATACGGTTTTGTGTTCATTATTGCTTTTCTGTAATTCTCCATTCTGACAATCCCCTCACTTGGGTGTGGTTTCATAATACCAGCGAGAATTAAACTCTTCCTATCCTTATCTAAGGAACTAAGAATTCTTGACGTTATATAAATACCTGAGGAACCGGTACCTTTTCCACCTCCGGCTATTGCAAAATTCGTTGCTGGTTGAAGTTCTGAAAGTATTTCAGTTATGACACTCTCAGTCTTCTCAAATAGTTTAATTCCGTTATCATAAACACCTCCTGCACCCCTTAACTTCCTATTTAAATTATATATTGTTCTCTTTGCTTCTTGTATTTCTCTCTCATCAACCATCTCGCCTCTCATCGCCATATCAATGATTTCCTGCGCGTTGAAATATTCTTCTATTTCTTTTGGTGTTAACCCCAAAGGTATCACTCTTAGGTATGGGAACTCCTCAGGCGGGAATAATCGTTGTGCGGCAACAACGTCCTTACGGGCAGTATTAAACATTAAATACCTAATTTGTATACTATCACGTGGTAAGTTTTTTAATAGTGATGCTATTGGTCCTAGAAGGAAATTACCAAACCCTCCAATACCAATAATATTAAACCGAGTTGGCATTGATTCAAATAATGGTTTCATTCTCTCAAAAGAGAATTTCTTTCCGTATTCTTCTTGGTCTTCCGCACTAAAAATCAACCTTAGTTTATCATCAGTATACATCATTATCACCAAAATATTAACGTAATAGTGCATTTATAAATTTTTTAAACAATAAATATTATGAAAAACCGAAATATAAAAAGAAATAACAAAATAAGAAATCAATAAAAAAATAAAAATTTCATTCAAGCATTACATTTGGCATTTCAGCAAATATTTTCCGCAATATTGTTGTATCATTCGTATATCTTCTAGCAAGATCATAATACATTTGTATTTGTTTTTCACGTAACTCTGTATCAACCATCATACTATTTGTCGCCTGTATCAAATGATCACCAGTCAAGACATCGCTACCATCAATAAGTGCATACCTAGTTGCACGTTTTACAATTTCCTCTAATTCCGCTCCAGAGTAATACTCAGTTTCTTGAGCAACCATATCAATATATTTGTCAATATCATCACTTGTTGGTATATTTCTTTTACGTATATGAACCTTAATGATTCTCTTTCTTGTCTCAAAATCTGGATATAGTACCGGTATTATGTAATCAAAACGCCCTACACGAATAAACGCATCGTCCATCAAGTCTGGCCTATTAGTCGTTGCTATGACTATTGATTTCCTATTAACATCACCCAACCATTGAAGTAGTGTTCCAAATACTCTCTGGGTAACCTCGTGTTCACCAGTACCCCTACGACCAATCCTATCAATTTCATCTATGAAAACAATCGCTGGTGACACTTGCTCAATTAGTTCTATTGCTCGACCAACGTTTTTCTCAGTCTCGCCATACCATTTTGACATTAACATCTCAAGTTTGAAATCAATAAATGGCAATTTAACCTCGTTCGCAATCGCCCTAGCAAGGAGAGTTTTACCGGTTCCAGGTGGTCCAAAGAACAATATACCCCTTGGTAGTTCAACTCCTAACCTATACGCACGTTCACGATCTATAAGAGGTGTAATTATAAACTCTTTAATGATCTCTTTGATTTCATTATAACCTCCAACATCATCAAACGTTATATTGTCATCTCTAAGTTCCAAGAAACCAAACTTTTCAATAACTTCTCTCTTCTTTCTAAGAATTGACTCCGTATAAACATCTATTCCACAATTGTTATTTGTAACACATTCTTTAGTAGCAACTATAATTGCTGTTTCTATATCATAAAGTGTCAAACCCCCAGAAATTGTAGCGAGTCTCTTAATATCATTTTCAGACAATTCAATGCAATACTTCTTCTTTATAGTTTCCACAAAAGTTCTTATGTATTCTTCACGCTCCTCGATGGTAGTATACTCCATATTAATCAATGTGACCACATCAATAACTTCAGTATGAAAGAGTTTCGAGGGATCTGGTGTGATAATTATTACCCTATTATTGTTTGTATACATATTAACGAGTTTCTTATTGTACACATACGTAAAACCACTCTGCCAATCATAAAGATACTTCGAAACAATGTTCTTCTGTGTAAGAAGACCATTACTATAATCGTCCGTAACCATTACAATCAAGTCTATATTTTCCTCCTTAACGAACACTTCGTTCATATAACTAAATGCAGTTGGAAGGTCACGAATATCTGAACTCATTAACGAGTTACCTGCTGTCACTTTCTCCATCGATTCTATTTGTCCATCTGCGTTCTTCTGGATCCTGTATAATGCATCCCTAAAAATGTATGTTTTTCTATCTGGTAATGCAACCAACGACGCGTACAAGTCATAAATTTTGTTTGGGTCATTACTCTTAATAACAAAAACTGATGATGCCTTAACGGTTGACGATATCTCAATTTGTTTCAATACTTCACTCACCCTCATCTCCATCACCCCAATTGTATATACGTATATAAAGTATATAAAGTTTTCGGTTGTTAACCATAATATACATTCATAAACATCAATAGAAGAGATTTCTAATAAAATAATTCTGGCGCCGGGGCGGGGATTTGAACCCCGGTGGGCAATGCCCACCGACTTAGCAGGCCGGCGCCTTCCCAGGCTAGGCTACCCCGGCACACATAATAATTATACATCTCACTTTTTAAATTTTTCCTATATTACTTTTTTGAGATGTAGATGCATAACACATAAATAGATAGTACAATAATTTAATAACTTTATAAAACTTAAGCGAAAATAAATTATCTTTATTGATTCTTGTTAACTCTCCACTATTTATTGTCGGGAGTATAGAAATCATTTTTTCTGGCGTTATTTTGCTAGTATATGCAATATAAATTTCACCATTATTAACATTATACAACAAATCGACCAATTGCACTAATAATTCGGACAATTCATCAGTATTTGTGTTATACTCACTTCTTAATGGTATTTTTACTTTCTCTTTTGTATTATATTCCTCTATTATTAGTGTTTGATACCTAGACTTATATAGAGTTATTATTATGTATGGTGAAGCATCTATATAATCAAAATCCTCAATATATTGCTCGAATTTTTCTTTAATGATACTACTTCCATTACTTAGTTCAATAATTTCTCTGGAATGATCCAAACTATCATTGATAATAGATGTTCGACCATACACAACTCCCTGTTTTGTTTTATAATAAACGTTATATTTCAGAACATCATTTAATTTGTGTAGTTCATCGTATGGTAACATAATTATATGATCAATAAATTCTAACTTTACAGTATCCTTGAAAAATGTAACTTCTAAAATAAAATTTATTTTGCTATCACTATTGATGTATTTATCAATTGTTTCTGCAACTTTTATTATTTGTTCTGGGTTTACGATTGTTTTATAGGTCTTCTTTGTGAATATAAATGCCATTTCATATTTAGGATCATTCTCAATAATTTCATCAAATTCCGTTATTATTCTCTTTGGTATATAAGACTCATATTCATTAGTAAATACTGTAACTTTTATATCTTCGTCATAAAGTTTTAGTTGTTCAAATTTATTACTTTTAATGTTTATGGGGTTCTTTGCATATATTTTATCTGTTCGCATATCAATTACTATTTTGTTTCCATTCTCAAATGATTGAAATATTTTATCGAATTCAGGTATATCGCTCCCATCAGTTATATTTAAAAAAGTTAATTCGTTCTCATAATCAATATCTCTTTCATTTTTGTTGTATATTGTTGCTATTTTCAAGTCCCAATTCGCTCTATGTTCATAGTGAAAAATTGTTAATTGCTTTCCTTCTTTTATGAAATCCTCAAACAATATTTTTTCTAAAAATAATCTAAAGTTCATTCTCACCACAATAAATATAAGAAGAATCATTTTTATATTTTTCGGTTTTCAAATGGAGTGCTTTCTAAACAATTCAACTAGTTTTATTATACTTTCAATTAAATCACCAGGTAGGTTTCCACTCTTAAATTCCATATCAACACCAACATCATATATTCCTAATTCATCGTGTTTTGTTGATATCGTTACTGATGGTCTCGATGTTAAATATTTGCCATATATTGCATAAAACTCATCAATGTATTTTGTAATAGCATCCACATTATCTAACCCCACAATTATCCCGTATATAAATATTCCGGGTGGTTCTGTTGTCATATTTACAGTAACTGATGTTTGTGGTAATATACAATAGTATACGGAATCTTCTTCCATACATTGTAATCCCAATTTCTCCCGAATAAATTTGACATCCATACAATCACCAAATATAATATTTAACAAAATATTCTTAAATACATTTAAAGTATTTCAAATTACAAATGGAATTGTGTTTCCATATTGATTAACAACAACTCTACCGAATAACAATTGAACATAAATATTATGAAATGTTATTTGTCCGTGTGCGAATGTGATTCTAAATAATGGTGTTGACCTATATGATGAGATCAACTTATGTACTTCTCCATAACAGAATGTCATATACGTGTTAAGATTCATATTATAGGATATTATTACGTTCTCATAAGTTAATGGTGATGATGAGAAACGTCCAATAGTATACTCTACATAATTATACATTTGCATTGGACTGAGTACTATACTAACATATCCGTCACCTACGCTATACCAATCAATAGTCATAGATTTTGCACGTAAAATTATGGTGTAATCCCCGTTAATAACTTTGTCAATAATACTATTAGATGGATATAAAAATACGCTTGTATAACCTTTAGAGTAAACCACAAGATCATTATTGTTCATATATATTCTTCCGACACAGTATGGAGGTTCACAACCTGCATAGTATTCAATATCATACGAGAAATAGTCGAATACATTTGTTGAACTATTCGCAATTACATATTTTCCATTATTATTAACATAATATATAGTGTGTTTTGAGTATGCGTACGGAATAAAAGCACCAATGATAATAGTTATAAACATTATAATATATACTCTCATTTCTCCACCCATTTATATTAATCAAAGTTTACCTTAAATTTTGTTCATTTTTTCTTGAACTTTTAAACACTTATAAATAGTTTCATATGGAACATATTAAAATGGAGTTCAATATCCACTATCGTATATTTAAAGTTTGATTATTTAATAATTGCAAATTGGAGGATGAGGAATATGAATGGTGTGACATATATGACTACTGAAAAAATAGTTGATGAGAACAATAGAATTGATAATCAAGTTATTGAATTTGAAACATACGAAAAGAAAATTAATGGCAAACCAACAAAATTTATCAGGATAATAAGAACTGATAGTAACGGTAGGAAAACTGAAATAATAACAAAGGTTGAGACTCTAAAGCACGTTGTTGAGATTAATGGTCAATAATCATTTGTTTACATAAACAATGAATACGTCACTATCCTTATATAATTCATCCTCATCTATTATTGGGAACACGTCGCTATATGCTTCGATTATTTTTCTAATATTCTTATTTTTAACTATAACTACTGGTTCAAAAGTGTATCCTTTGTATAGTACCTGTATCAATGGTATTGCCATAAATGGGTTTGATTCTTTATTTAGAAACATTATTGGTTTAACATATAAGTAATTATTGTGAACTATAAATATGCTTGTTCCTAACTTTACAGATATTTTCCTCGCTAGATTACGAACGTTACTATTTTTTCTCAATTTTGTTCTAATTAGAATGTCAACGTCCATACTATTATAAAAGTTCAAGATACTTTCTTCACTCATTATCCCACCAATAAATAAAATAATTATAAGGATTTTAATAATGTTAAAATTATGAAAGAATATTTTCAATTTCCTCAAGAATTTTCTCTACTCGTTTCGGAACTTCTTCGGCTTCAGATAAATCATCTATATCAATTGCCTTGTTTAGTTTTTCTATTGCGTGTTTTAATTCATCAATAACTTCGATTTTCCCTTTTTCTATAACTTCTTTTAGAGCCTTATTAATGATTCTAGAACTCGGTTTTAGGAATACAGAGTCAGTATCGCCATATATTACGAATATGTCTGATAGTTCTGATACTCTTTCACTCATTATGAATGCTAATCTTCCCGCCGATGTCACGCTTTCTGCGATATATTCCCTAAAGAGGAATGAATTCTCGTAACCAACATACCCATAGATTGAATTTGCATTTCTTTTGTACGCTAACTGTCTGTAATCCCAGATCTTTCGTTCTTCTTCAGTTGTTGCCTCTTTCATTTTTCTTTTTGCTTCAAATCTTTTCTCAAGAAATTCTTCAACGAGTTCCGCTAGGAATCCCTTTGGTTCTCTCTTAAATATAATGAATTTTGTGAATGCTTCGCTAAAGTCTGTTCTGTGTACTGACTTTGTTGAACTTTCAATTTCCCTCTTTTTGAGAACTATTTCCTTTAATTTATTGATGTCATAAAATGCAATATAACTTAAGTTATGTTTCTTTAAAAAGTACCTAACAATAGAAAATATTTTGAAATCATTATCGAGTTTTACTCCATATTTTTGTTCAAATTCTTCTTTTGTAATTTCACCAACGTATGTTTCTACTGAGATATTCCACGTGATAATAGACGTTGGATACAATGATTTGAAATCATCAACTGCTACTGACTCGTGTTCACCCACGAACGGGAATTGTACAAATGCACCACTATAACCTTTTTTCTTCTTCTCTTCTTTTTCCTCCTCTTGTTCATCATCGTCTTGTTCATCTTCACTCATTTCCTTGACTTCTTCAACTTCGATTTCCTCAATTTGAGTTATATCATCTGGAACCTCATAATTGTATAAAACTGGTAAAACCTTATTTTCTTCTATTGCCTTGTTAATAACACCAGCATCTATAATTTTTGATGTTGTGGCGTAGACAATCATCTGTAAGTCACGTCTAAGAATCTCAACAAAAACTTTTTGAAGAGGATATAGTTGTTCAAACAATTTTTCTGTATCCTCAACGTCATCCTTCAAATAAAGACCTAATAGTTGCCTCGGAGTATATTTCTTTAGTAGTTCCTCTATAACTTTCGCTTCTTCTGGATCCTTATATTTTAGGGACTCCATTATCGAATCATAATCATTGTCATACCATTTCCATAGTTCGTAACCCGCTATAATTACACGTTCTGATTTTTCACGTACACCTAACTCTTCGAGTATATCCTTAAGATTATAGTATTTTAACCCTGTTATATCACGTTTTGCTACCATTAATGTATCAAAAACTATCCTTCCCCAAATGTTCCACATTGAGAATTCCATTGATATTTTTCGTTCATCTCCACTTACAACACGTTGTTTTGCTCTAACGTATGGTTCACGACCTTCTTTACCCTTACCAATGTTAAATTTACCTCCAAGTTTCTTTATTCGTAACATTAAAGATGGGATATCAAATTGAACTATGTTATGTCCAATTATTACATCAACATTGAACTTCTTCATTGAGTTAATGAATTTACGTATTAATTTGTATTCAGTATTTGGATCAACTCTTACTACCTGACCTTTTCTTTTATCATCGTTTATATATATTGTTTTTTGTTCTAATGTTTCACCATTTCTTACAATTTTCCATCCAATTGCAACTATTGGTGATTCTCCTGGTTGCATTGTGTACTTATTGTAAACCTCAATATCGAAGAACATATACGTTAGTGGATCCTCTGGAAGTTTTAGTTTCTTCATTTTCTCTTCGTCAATGTCTATAAACTCAAATCCTTTTTTAATTGAATATGTTATTATTCCATCTGTTGGTTCTGATTTCCTAATATAGTTTAAAGGTATAAATATCCATTTATTCATTGGAAGTCCAACATCTGAAAGGAACCTTTGTTCAAATGGTATCTTGAATTCTCTAACATCGTATCCATTCAAAAGTAGTATGTTACTTATATACTTAACTACTGTTGTATTATATAGTTCCACTTTATAAACTTCAATTTCTTCCATTTTTTCGAGTTCTATTTTCTTTTCTATTGTAACTCGTTTCACAGCGTCTCTTATAACTTTTTGTTTACCATTTACTGTTATTGTTTTTGGCAAAACTTTCAAGTCAAGTTCTTTATCTCCTTTCACTACGTATATGTATGGTTTAAACCATGAAAACTCTAGAATAATATCATTGCCTTTTCTATTCTTTGCGAACACTTTGATTATGGATTCAAGTTTTTCTTCTTCGTTATAAACTAGTTCTTGTTCAACTTTATATGGATACACTATTAACCCTTTCATTACCCACACCCATTAATTATACTTAGGACAAACTTTTAACCTTTTCTATTGTTATTAACTTATACGTATTAAATATCACTTTACAAAACTCACTAATTAATGTTGCAATCGGAATACCTATAATCCCGATAGTTAGACCTAGAATCACATTTAATATCAAGTCAAGTATCATTGCAACAATATTAGAAATAGACACAATATTCTCTCTTCTATTGTATATTAATCTTATTGTAACATACATATTTACAATTCTTATTATTGATACAACACCAAAAACTCTTGATACACTAACAACAAAATCATCAACTATACCGTTAAATACTATCGATAAAATTTGTCTAGGTATAAGTATAGCAAACACTACCGAGGATAATGCTAAACCCATTAATAGAAATTTTCCATAATTATCTTCACCCTTTCTTACAAATAAAACACTAGATAATGTAGAAGTTAATGAATCTATAGCAGACGGTATATAAACACCCAATTTATATCTCGAAATGTCTGTATATGTAAACATTCTACCAAGAATTAACATATCGACATTATTTAGTATAACACTCGAAATACTACTTATTGAGAAATGTTTAATATTGTTAAGAAAATCTCCAATCATTTGTTTAGAAAATAATGGATGTAATAAATAGTAAATTATATCTTTATCGTAGTACAACGCTACTATTATCTGTGATATAAACATATAGGTGTACACAAAAAATGGTGAAGGTAATATTAGTGTTAAAATTACAGATACTGGGTGCGCGACTAAACTCATAAACACGTAAACTTCAAATCGTTCTTTCACATTTGTTGTGATCATCAAGTTAGATACGACAAAAAATACAATCATACTAATTACTGTAGCAACAACAATAACTGACTTCATTAATATAAACATTGCAATTGCTAATATAATCGTTACTATATACGAATACGCAACGAATGCCCTAATATGAGTTTCTATTGATTTTCTATTACCAAGTACGGTTTCTCTAATAAAGTAACCTGATGCTGATAGTGTTACCAATGGTGCCAAAATATTAACAACTGACGTAACAAATAATAATCTTCCAACAAGGTCTAAACTATAAACTTTATAAAATAGAATAACTCTGAGCATTGAAAAGATCATTGTGATAATCTGACTTACTCCTTTATTGAAATAACTTCTGTCGAGTATCATACCGTACAATTCTATTTAATACCATATTTAAAATTTTCTAACGAGAATAAATGTCTAACTATCAAAAATCAAAACATTAAAAGTTACCATAATTATAAAAAGAAGAAGTATTAAAGAATAGCATCAAATTTCGTCAATTTCATCAAACTCTTCGAGTTCATTATCCTCTTCGTCCGTATCCTCTATTATTTCGAAATCCTCTTCGGATATGTCCTCAATTTCTTCTTCATCAATTGCAATTTTTTTCTTGGGTTTATCTTCTATTTTAGTAGTTCTTTTCTCTTTTGTATAACCCGTCAATTTCCTCTTGGGGATAGGTTCAAATTCTTCGAGTTCAATGTTCTCCTCATACGTTTCTTCTTCGTCAACTTCCTCGTCAAAGTCTTCTTCAAGGCCAATATCAGCGTAGAATGTTTCAATTATGTATTGTTCAACTGCATCCATTATTGTGATATATTGTTGCGGAAGTATTGATTTAAGTGATGACGCTTCAGTCAAGAGTTTTCCTGCTTTTGCAATTCCAGCAGACCCACCCTGTGCCCTTACAAGACTCGCCTTCTTCTTGAGTTCATCAATTCTCTTCATAATTCTTAGATACTCGTAGTGCCTCTTTAATTGTTTTGCAACCTTGTATAAGTGATAGACATATGTTTCTGGCGTAACTATATTAACTCCTTCAGCAATTATAATATTCCTATCTTTTCCCGATCTAACTTTTCCAACGACTTGAACAATATTGCCCTTCCTGATATTCTCACTTATGTTTTCAAGTAACGCAGTATCAAACACGAAGACATTCACGCTTCCAAAGATGTCATCAATTATAAGATTCATATAGTTTTTCTCTTCTCCCTTTCTAATTGCTGGATCTATTCTTAAGAGTCCAACAATTTTCACCCTAGGTATTGGCATAAGTTCTCTTGTAAATCTGACTGGATCACCAGTTGGTGGTTCATAGACAATTGCATTACGAATTTCTCTCGTTGTTACTCTAACTGCGATATTACGCTCAGGCACTCACATCACCCCCTTCAAAAAGTTCTGGGTGCATACTCCTAACTACATCACTAATTTTCTCATAATAAACATTTATCTTTTTGATAATTTCTGAGAATAATTCTTCGTCAAACCTTGAATATTCGACGAACTCACTCGTCTTAACTACAGGGTTCTCTTCATCCATAAAGAGAACGCCCTGAACTATAACGTAATGTCCAGGTTCTGGAAGTCTACTAACTTCAACTTCAATTCTTAGGTTTTCGTCATCAAGATAAAAAGCATAGTCAATCTTATCCACTTTTGTAACTTTGCCAAGTATTGTAACCACTTTACTATTTTCATTAATCTGTCTAACATCAAATATCAACATTTCAAATCACCTCTTCCTTCATAATGTCCCAAATATCTTCTTCAAGTTCTCCGATATAATTAGCATATATTACTTCACGTATCATTTTTCCTATGACTTCATCGTCTGGAATTATTTTTACACGACCTTTTATTTTCACTTCCTTCGCGATAATTTTCGCTGTAACATCTTGTAGTAGTTTCTTCATACTCTCATTGTCTGAGTTCACCTTTCCGTCTTCAGTACTCTCGTCGTACACCTTCTTCACTTCATCGTACGGTATATCAATTATGCTTGAAAATGTTCTTGAAGATGCTACAACTTTCGCATATCCTGTTTCATCATCAATGCCAAGTATAAGAACAACATATTTGTTCCCATCCTTCTCTTTAGGTATAATCTTGTAGACTTTTAGTATCGTTCCATATACTTCAACGTACTTTCCATCGTAAGAGTGTATATCCGACAAGTCTATGTGTATGTAATTTATTGAACTTTTGAGGAATTTTTTAAGTTCATCAAGTTCTGGAATTGTTTCATATCTATCATCTGCTATTGGGTCATAAATAACACGTGTGTTAAATGAGTTTGTTAGTTCAATGCGACCCTTATACTCTTTTGGAATTGGGGATATTATTTTTATAATGTCACCCTCTTCTAGTTCAAATCTTGGTCTCCACCAACTAAATCTCACAACATCAGTTCCATCACTAATCAACATATCATACAATCTTGTCTCCTTTCCATTCACTTCTACAGTTTTCTCTTTTAGTCGTATTATGCGACCTATTATATTTATTTTCTCATTTTGTAGTTCTTCAATAGACTTCTCTTTTAATTCCTTTATTGTTGTCACCGGCATATGAACCACCATTACATACTTTATTTTTCTCCTTAAAAAGGTTTCGCTTCTTAAATTAATATTCAAATTTTAAACTCAAAATTACATATAATTTATGGGGTAACAAATGATTGATGAATATATTTATTCGATGTTGTACGTGTTATTTTTAGTTTCAATCACGATCATAATTTACCAACTATTTACAAATTATTATCAAAGTAAAGAAGTTAGCACTAAGACAATCTTCTACTCATCAAAAATAAGTGGCGTCATCGGACAAAAATGTGAAAAAGTCCCTGACCCATCATACTATATAAAAATCCCTATCTATAATAAAACTAGTGATGATGTAGATTGGTATTGTATCAATTCAATAGAAATGAGGTGATTAAATATGAAACGGGAAATTATCATATTATTACTCCTAATAACTATCATTCAATCACAAGTTTATGCATTATATATGGTAACAAAATCATATTCACCAGACCTAAATTCATACATTATTAGAGAATATAACGATTCATCATTTATCATAAACTACTTACGTAATATAACAACAAATAATGACTATAAATTATACGTAATTACTGAAAATATTTTCAAAGAAACATCTAGCGTTCCAAAACTACTAAAAGAGACAAATCCAATATATACTTTTGATGATATTATGAACAAACTAAATGTTAACGGAGTTCTTTACTTATATGTTGAGAACAAAAGTAACCTTTTTGATAGGACGTATATTATGGTCAGCACAACAACTCCTAATTTCATAACGACAAATCTCAATAGAATAACCGAAATAGGAAACTTTTTTACACTATACATCCCCAATGAGAAATTATTTATATCATCACGAGGCATTACCAAAATCAAGATATACTCCCTAAAAATAAATGGTGAAGACTATAGTAATAATATTCTTATTGGACTAAATATGTTAACGGAACAAGACACTATAACTATAAACGGAAATGATGTCCTAATAATAAGTGCAGGAGAACCAAACACGTTTACATACTACGGGATTCACATAATGGGTGATGTTGTATATAGTGGTTTTATTTTATTAAACCCAACATCTAATATGATCCCAATAACTGAGAGTTCATTCAATAATCCATTTCAAACTATTGAAAAAGTAAACATACAAAACAGTTCAAATTGGTATTATTACTATTTACCATCATTCAATATCTTTGTAAGAAGATTAGCAACACCAATATATACAAAAACTTATACTTATGATGTTGCTCCAGTTATTAATGAAAATAGAAAAAGTATTATTGTTTTCGTGCCACACAATGTTAAATCTGTAAAAGTATACGTAGAAGACTTTGACTTATCCGATTATGTTAAAATAAGAAAAATTAATAATAAAGACGAAACTATAATTGTAATAAAGTCAAAAGACCACAAATTCATTGACGTTCCTCTATATCTAAAGACAGAATACGGGGTTTACTTTTTGGGTGTTCAGAGTATTTATCCCTCAAATACTTGAACACAAAATATTCAATCCTCTTCTTTATGTTTTGCAAATCTTTAACAAGAATGCACCGCTCAATAACACCAACGTCAAAATCATCAATATCTTTGACTTCCTTACTTGTCATTTCAATTATTCTATCCACAAAATATTTCTGAATATGATATGATAATTTCAACGGGTATGATTCTACAACAATAATATCACCATCACTATACACAATAAGCAAAAACTTATATCCAAAGATAAAATAAACCTTTTTAATTCTACTATCGCTACTATCGAACTCAACTAGCATAATATCATCACGAGGCAAAACAAGAGTAAAATACTCTTCTGTCGTGATGAGTTCAATATTATCAGAATATTCACTTGATAACACGTTAGATAGAACATCAAACTTATATAATATTGGTAACTTTATAATAACGACATCACGTCGTGTAGCAATTTCAAAATCATCCCCAATATTCCTATAAATATTTATGATATTAGTTCGAAAAACAGATAATGTATACTTTTTAAATTTATTAAGTAAAAAGTATAAATCATGAGCATTAATATAGTTTATTTCTCCCTTCTTGATAAGTTTAACTAATGTTTCACGTGGAAAACAATCCCAGTATTCAGACATCATCAAGTTACATCTCCCAAATTAATAAAGGGTAATTTCACTTAAATTCATATAACCACCTCAACATAAAGAGTAATGTCTCCGGAAGAAAAAATAAAAATACATATTAATTAGTTCTAATAATGAACAAATAATCTAAGAAGCAAGTTGATCATTTAATGAATTATTAATCTCCTGAAACTCTATCTTTGTTTCTTTTTCAATTTCTTTCATCTTATTACGTAAGTGAACAATAAGTTCAACTATTACCACAAAATACCAAACTGTTAATGTTGCACTCAATGGCCTAGCATTTCCAATGACAACTTCATAAACAAATGGTGCAGTAAATATCGACAATAATATTATTAACATAAAAACACTAATGACAACTTTGTATAACCTCATTAAATTCACCAATATTTATTAATTAATTCCCGATTTTAAAATGGTGAAACAAATTTTGCTCAAACTTTTAAATATCATTTTAATATTAAATTATGGGTTTAATGTGGATGAAGAAATAAAAATATTATTGGTTTTTGGTGTCATAGCAATAATATTTATAGCATACGTTTACACAAGTTCAAACTATCAACAACCACAAAATTATAAAAATATAACAAATAACACATCACAAAATCAATACAACCAGAATAAAACTCAAATACAACATAAACAAAATACTGTAAACGTAATAATATATACTATTGAAAACAACAATATGTATCCAATAGAAGATAATATAACATTTATTCATATATCACTAAGACCAATCAATAGAGATTTTTACATTTATGATATTAATAGTACCTGTAAATACTATGTTTTCCTTTCAACTGGAATAAGAACAAACTATCTAAAAATTAATAAAAACGTAACAATGGACTTCATTTTAGGTGTCAATATGACAAATGCTACTTGTAATATTAAAATTGGAGATAAATTAATAAATATAGAAATGGTTAATAACAAAACCGCAAAAGTCACGATTAGTTAATTTACCTTTTTTCTTTTGAAAGTCTCGCCCTTTAGGGCGGGGAGGAGGTCAGTTTCTTTCTAATTTAAGAACCTCACCTCTAAACGTGTCTGTTTCTCCAATCAACGTCATTTCCTTAAACTTAATATGCTTAACTTTGTCTCTAAAATCTCTAACATCCATAACTGTTTCATAATTCTTATCCTTAACTTTTATCACAATAATTTTAACAGTTTCTCTCCAGTTTCCTATCGTGTTAACAATTATCACTAGTTGCCTATTTAGAAGTTCGTTCATATCATCTACAACACTTAGAACATTTTCAAATAGATAGGAACTTTTTACATAATACATTTGTTTCTCCACTAAAATAGTATCGTCAATAGTTTAAAATGCTTCGACGTTCATACAAAATTTAATGTTTTACTATTACACTTCCTACCCAAAATACAATTTATTACATCTTCTCTAATACCTAATAATGCTTTAGTGAAGTACCCAGTATCAACGTATGGAAAGATATTTTTATGTAATAATATTGCAATTTCACCTCCAATCTCATTGTGAAGTGGAACAATATATTTATAACCATCAATATTAGTATTCATCAAAAATAAAACTTCCAAAGAATTACCTAAAACATTGAAACACATCAAAGCGTGCCCAGTTTCAACTTTTCTATCGTCTTTATAAAGATTATATTTCATAGTACAATCGCCCTCCACAATATCCGAGAAATCAAGCAAGTTAATAGTGTTTTCGATATTGAATGATAACGATGCTAATCCATATAATTTACTATCAATATTTCCAAAATATAGGAAATCTGCCTTGTCATTGTCTTTTATTCCAATTAACACAAGTTCCTCTGATAACTCTCTTGATGCACTCTGAAATAGTGTCTCACCAAACGGAATATGACCACCGAACCCCTGAATTAAATATGGAGAAACATACTCATTTGGATGTCTTACAGATAACACTAAAAACTCATTATTTATCATTGGTAAAATTCCAGCACCCGCCCTAAAGGGGCCTTCTATTATAATCTCATCATTATTACGAATTATATTACTTCGAATCTTTCGTCCAAAATCAGAGTATTTATACTTACACCCATCAGAGAAAAATTTATCAAAACAATACGTCTCGTCACTTAAATAAATATCAACTACTCCATCCCTTACCTCCATTCTCTTCATAACTTGCATCATAATAATCCCAAATGTATGTATTGTAATATCAATTTAAGAATATATCACTTTATGTTTTTAAAACAATTTTAAAATAGGATATATTACATTTTCTCTTTTTAAAAGTTCATCATCTATGTTTGAGTAGAGGTTATATCTATTATCTCAAAATAGAAAAATATTAGTATCGCTTTGTTATGTTGTCAACTATATCTTTAATAATTTTATAATTTTCACCAGTTACTACACTAATGTTATTGGTTATAACGATTAAACTGTTATTCGAAGCGTTTGTATACTGTCTATACGTCCAAAATAAATCATCTACAACTCCTATCGGTTTTGAAGTTGGGTCTAATCTTGTAAATGTTCCGACTGCCACAACTATTGGAGTGCCATTATATATGATAATTGTTGTTGGAACTGCTGAGATATTTGTAATATTAACAACACTCATATAGTATTTTCGTTGTTCAATTCCAACATCAATAAAAACTATTTTTATTTGTGTTGAATTAACAAATGTTAATAGATCACCCACTAATTCATTACACGGTTTGCAATCAGACGTTGAAAATATAATAAACTGGTACTCACTTCTATCATAATGAAAAGGTATAGGTTGAACTTCGGAAATATTAGTACTTTCGTTCTTAAATGGTGATGTAGCATCCAAATATAATACATATCCAATCATAAACCCTATTATAATAGAAAATATGACTAATTTTCTTAGAAATTGTTTTAAAACTTGTATAAATACAATTTTAAAGGATTCTATTTCTCTTTTTAGTTCCATAATATACACCCAAAATAATATAAGAACAAAAACATTAAAAATTTTACTGTATTTTATTGTACATCTGATGGTAAGAATGTTGAGATTATATTGTCCATAATTTTATTTAGATAATCTTCGTATTTAATAACTTGAACGTACTCCTCATCAACATAATCGTATAATAATTTCTCGGCAATTGTGATATCGTAGTACACTTTCGAATTAGGTAATAACATAAATAATATTAATGAAAGATAAGGTGAAACCATTACGTATTCTTCATTATCGTACAAGAAATGGAGTTTTGTTGTTGGTCTTTCAACTTCAAAATCTGGGAATGTATCTATAAAAATTGATGACATATCCGTTGAATATAGTCCGACAGCAACGCTTTCCTCTATATCATCAAATGAAAACCTAATGAATATATAATAATCGAATTCATCCTTAATCTGAGAATATAATTCTTTAGCAACATCAAGAAAGATCTTATATGTTAGTATATCGTAATCATACTCCGGTTGAATTATATGCCCAGTTTCAACTAAATTATTATTAATAAGTTTCCTCATTACAAACGTTTTCTTTTCATCCAATGGAATTATGTCCAAAGGATGTTTTTGCACTAAATAAAAAACGTTGTCATATTGAAGGTCGTTGTATATTTCAAACGTGTGTTCAACACGACCCATTTTTATAATTAGTGGATCATACTTTGTTGGTATTGATTTAACATAGTTCGCATAAGGACTTATATTAGATATTCTTTCTGGGAAAAAGAAATTGTCATCTGGACTTATATTGTCGTTTATGAATATAAATAATAGTTTCTTTCCTTTGTACGTCTTACTGGCCAATGATAAAATCTCTTCAATACTAGTCATCTCATTCACCACATATTCATACATTTTTTTTTTATGTCTTAAAAGTTAAAGGAATAATAAAATTCACATAAGAGCATTTGACACGACGAACAATACTATTGAAATTACTAATAATATTTCAGCAAAACGCTCTCCATTTAGTGAAAGTTTACTATCTTCTTCATCGAAATACATCAATCCCATTATGTTCATAATAGGTGGGGCTTCCCTATTTTTTCGTGCCATACAACCACCATAGAATTAAATCTTTCACAACTTTAAAAATCTTCATATTATATTGCACGACGAATGACCAATATTAAGTAATCAAAAAGATATATTATTTTGGGGGTTGTAGTGGGAATAATAGAACACTTAACAATATCTGATATTGAAAACATAAAAAAATTCTATGGTATTAATGTTATTGACGAAGAAATGCTCAAAAAAACTTTCGCTAGTTACTTTACTATCAAATCTTATTTTATTAAAGATAGTATAGATGTGATATTAAGACGATTAAAAATTAGGAGAGTAGGCAATAAAATTAAAATAGACGGAGAAGTTATAAATCTCGATAAATATGATGTTGCAATAATAGAAGTAACAACATTTACAACCAAAGGATTCGTGATAATACTAATAGGAAAAGATAACATAAGAATAAAAATTGAAAATAATAACAATAAAATGTTTATAGAGACAAATAATTTTGACGTTGACATCATAGAATGCTTAATATTCAATTTATTCATAAAACATGAAATAAAGAGTTTTAGAGAATTAGAAAAACCATTAAAATTATATTATACTGAATACGTTTCACCAGATATAAAAAATAAACTAAAGGAACTATACAATAAGTCAAATATTATCAGAACCTAACTTCTCAACTAACACCCTATTTCTTATGAAAATCTTATACAAATTCTCATCAATCAATCTTAGAATATTAGAAATTTGAAAAGCAATCGAATCCATAATCATAATTAACTGTAAATCTCCCTGCCCAAGAAGAATATTTTCATACTCTTTTACCCTATTCAATAGAAAACCCCTAAATAGTATACTTGAAATACTCAATACGAGATCCTTAACATCTACATCATCAAACGTTGAATAATACTTATCCTTATACGTATACAAAACATTCCTACCGTATTTTAATATTAATTGCCCATCTCTTTTATCTGATTTTTCTTTCGTTGCAATACTCAATATCCTAAATAATTCACCAAACAATACAGCATCACCAAAAATATACTCATCCAAAAATTTTATCCTTCCCCTCTTATCAATTATAGCATATTTTTCTCCCGATTGTGAATACAAATGAACGTTCTTCTCAAAATTTATCTTAGGTTTAACATACGGAATTAAATTCGTAACACTAACAATATTTTCAATATGCTCAAAATTAAATATCTGTTTTGATAACATCATCGAAATAACTCTACTCTTCTCAAGAAAATCCTTATCATTATATAAAATAAAATCAAAATTTGTTGACACAAAATTATTCTCGTAAATATAAGTTGGATTATCCTTATTATCAATATCATCCACTTTTTTATGAGGATAATCATTTACATCAGCAACCATTGGAAACATAATTGTTACAATACCCTCTAATGAGGACAATAAACCAATATCTAAATTTGATACTTTACTCTCTTTTAAATCAATATTCATTAATGGCCTCGACTCAATAGACACCAACACACTTCAACACCAAAAATATAAAGAAAAAACAAAACTTATAAATATTCATCCAACATATTTTATCTCCTTTAGATCATAATGAACATACTCAATACTAAATTGATTTGGATAATAGTGATTTAACCCCAAGAAGAACATTGTGTAAGTTTCATAAAACGTTATAGGTTTCACGCTATTATCTGATCTAACAGTTGAAATTGCGTCCTTTATCTTATTCCACGTACTACGCTTAACACTCTGTTCAAAATTGTTTGGAGACACAATATCAACTCTATATAATTTAGTGGATAGTTCAGCACCATAGTAACCTATATTACTTGCTTTTTCGTTACTCTTAAACTGCATCATATTAAACAACTTAAACATACTATCATATATTACCGCATCAATCACTACATTCTTGTATTCCCAATGACCATTTATATCAGATCCAATCAACCGTTCATCCCCTGGTGAATACTCAACTTGTTTATCTGACCAATCAAACCCTATCAACCCACCTGTTGTTAACCAGAACGGGAAGAAAGTCATTATACCGTTAACAAGTTGCTTATCATCTCCGATCTCCACATACGATACACCAATTATCGCCGGATACGTGAAATGATCAACAATTTTATGCCTTGCATAAGCATCAAGTAACAACAATCCATAATCTGGTTTTTCAATAAAAACAGGATTCCCTTTATCGTCAACAACATTGAAACTACACGTTGAAACAGGATTACTATTGTACAACTTTCCAGATAGTAACGCATACGTTGTCCTAGCAAACGGTTCCAAACTAACGTCACTATCAACTAGTTCAACTAAATTAATATACGGTTCATGGTAGATAATATTGTCCTTTGTTCCATACATATACATTTCATGAATCGCCAACAACCATTTCTCTTTATGACCACCGAATAATGATGTTTTCTTAGTCCCAATATAGTAAGTGAGAATCTTAATATCATTACTAGGTTCTGAACATTCTGCATATTGCTTTACAACCCTATCTGCTGTGTATTGATTATTATCATACTCAGGGAATATTGGGTTAAATAAGTAAGGATACCACAATATAGCAGTTTTTGTCTCGTCACTCATTTTATCCCCGTATTTTTCAACTAATTGCTTTGCTATTTGCGGTATAAAATCAATTCCAATAACACTTTTGTTCACATATTTAAGTTTCATCTCAACACGGATTCTTGTTTTATCAATAACACCAGGTTCAGGAATAACATATTTACCATTCTTTAGGAGCGTAAGTGTTCTTGATATAGATATGAATACCGAACCATCTCCATCATAATCAGGTGAACCATCACTATATGGTGTAAAGGTACCATTTATTACGTAACTATTACGGTTAGAAAACCTTGGGTAAATACGCATATTATATTTGATAAGGTCATTGTATGATGACTTAACGTGATAACTATCCGGCGATGTAAGACCCCCAGTATATGCTCCAACTATAGGACCGGTGTAAACTAAACTATCATAAATAACTCCAAGTGATGCTCTAGTGATACTATTTATTTTATAATCTTCTATCACATTCATATGAATAATCTTGTTAGTCGTCCCCGCTATTAAACGATTTGGAACGAACACTTTAATAGGACTAATCACGACAAAATCATACAAATCATCATCACTATCATCATACATCAACAAACTATATGAGAACATTAATGAGTACGTTTGATAATATTTGAGGCCCTCACCTATTGGATTATGTCCAATATTTCCACTACTATAAGCATCGGCCTCATCGTACACAAACCCAACCCAGAATGGTGGATAAATATCACTAGCACTCCCCGTATAAATATGCCCAGCGATCATCCCATTTAATAGTGTGTAAAATGTCGGGACACCCATAAATCCGTACTTAGTATATTTTTTCTCATATGTCCCAAACATAGATATCTCAACCATAAAACTAACGCGATATACTGTATTACCTGTATCCTCTTCACGATTCTCCTCTAATCCTACAAAAGTAACACTGGTACCAGTTGAGGCAGTAGATTTAAAAGTAACACGGTTATATGACGATGACTCACTATATTCATAGATATTCGTCCCAAGTATAAGTTGCTTATACAACTGCATATCATACTTAATAGCGACAGCAGACTTGTCAACGTCAAACTCCGGAATAAATCCAACAATTACACCATCATCCTCTCTCTGGATCTCATCATTAACCATATTGAATATTATGGATTTGTCAAGGTACTTCCACAATGAAGTCTTATCATCACCATACTCTAAAGATAGTCCAAACTCAGTTATCTTAATTTTATCACTACTTGCCCATATCGATGGTGTCGGAATTAATAACGGATACTGAATAAACCTATTGACACTAATATCATTTTCAAAATAATTACTAGCACCCAATGCTAAAGTGTAAGATTTTGGATAGTGATAAGCATAATTCTTAAAACTAACTAGTGTTGATGGCACTATTATGAATGGATACTCTTTAATTATCACGTTATTATAGGTTGAAGCGATTTTATTCATATCAAAGTAACAACTACTATGTACGTGACCTCCACAAGTGTCAATAAGGTCATCACTATTACTATAATATATTTTACTTAATGAGAAATAAGGTGGTTCTGTAAGAGTCGCAATATAATTCCTAATATTTCCATACTTTGAACTATCTTCATTTAATTTTTTAATTGTTTTCTCATCTGTTAATAATTTATCTATAACATCATCTATGTTACTAATTTCACTTTTTAGAAATACCATATAATCGGATTCTCTTGACGATTTAGGTATATCGTCTCTCACCCAGTACGCTGTTAACCCGATAAGGTGTCCAGCAATTGTTACTCTCTTAAGATTACTATCAGGATATTTTCCGTCTACCCATTTCTTAGGTAAACTATAACCAGTATCATATGATGACACGCTCGATAATGCGTTCTGAATATTATCTTCATTTCCCTTATTTGTTAATGCATATGACACTTTAGAACATTTCAAATCAATATTATCCCCTTTATAATGAATTAAGTCTTCATAATTACAATTATAATCACTAGCATCGCTACCATCCAACTTCCGTATTTGTTCTCCAATGTTCCCACGTATACTGTCCTCACTAACATCATCACCTGCCAACTTAATATATATTAACTTTTGTCCCATAATTGAAGTGTAAGAAGGTGTTGTATATGAGATCGCTAGTGGTCTAAAACTATCTTTTACTCTAATATAATAATCAACTTTCATTTGTAATACCGGAAATCCACCTTCTAGAGTGTAGGACAACCTAACGTTGCTAACTTCGGATAGTGGTGAACCCGAAGACTCTGAAACGTTATCATATGGAATCACTACATATAACGGATCGTAATACGTTTGTATGTTGCAATCATAATTCATTTTATTGTTATCATCTTTGTAAATTGTTACTAAATGCCTTTTAGGTAAATAATAGTCATTTTCGTCCTTGTAATAGTAATATAACTTACCTGAAAATGTTTTCCCCAGAATTGTTATTGTGACTATTTTCGAAAATGGTTGAATATAGTATATATTATACAATAGTGTTGGTGACATAATTTTTGACGAAGAAGAACTCGTCATTAAAATCATATTATTATCTGTTTTTTCTCCTAAAATCATATTTTTGATTGTTACAGATTTTAGTACAACTTCAGACGCTAAAAATGGGTTATTGGTTACTTTCTCATTATAGACAGGATGTAATGATAAATATTTTACGAAGATATTATATTTTTTATCAGGATCCCAGTTAATAACATTTTCACTATTAAATTCAGACGGATATCCAAATAAGAGGAAATTATAATTTATGTCTCTAATATTATTTTTAATAAGTCCAAAGTTTGATTTGATTAACACACTATATTTTATTTCGCTTAATTTTTGAACTTTTTGTATTCCATTCTCTTTATAGATATTAACCCACTCAATACTAAACTCCCCCTGATAATTAGCAAAAGTATCCGACCTAAATACTATATAGAGTGTCGAACCTATTGTCCAGTTTATAACTTTATAATAAATAGTGTACCCATTAGAATCTGTTGTTGAATTAAAGTATGATAGTTCTGGTAAAATCATAATTGGTTCAACATTGTATTTTGTTCTAAATGTTATATTGAAGGTATATACTCCATTCGAATCAACAAGACTATTCGCATATATACCATAAATATATCTTTTCTCTTCAGAAAATGAAAGAACATTATTATAAACATTATTCAATAATTTATTGCGATCTTCGTCCGTAATTGGTTCATCAAACGTTATTGGCTCAAAAATTCTCTTATTAAAATTCTCTATGTTAATTAACTCGTATATATTATAAACTATTGGTATAGATATATTCCTATAAAATTTCCAATCTTCATTCTGTTTCTCACGAATATAAGTTGTAATATTAATGCTATTTGGTAGTTTATAACTACCAAATAATGGAATATACCTAACTCTAACATATTGTTTCATTAAAACGGGTAATTCTATTCTCGATGTGTAAAGTATCTCTTCATTTGTATCACCCATTAACGCAAATGAAGTTCCTGATGAATTGGGAGATAGGAACATTACGTATATAGGTAATTTACTATAAACTTCAATTAAGGTTTCACCATATCCACTACCACCAATAACAATACTACCCATTGGTTTTATATTAGGTAAAATATTATATTTCAACCCGATATCAACATTCTTTTGTTCCTTTTCCTGTATATGTTCAGTACCTAGTATAGTCTTCCTTGAGTGTTCCATTGCATAGTACCCAACACTAAGAAGTATTAATAGTGCAACAATTGCTAATACATATCTTATCGCTATTTCAGAATTTATCATTCATCTTCCCAATCATATATGAATAAGAGAAACTTTAAACTTATTAGAAAAAATTAAAATTATCAATAAAAGACCTTTCTTATAATATTTCCAATGAATTCTTTATACATTTTAAAGATCGTATCGAAATCGTGTTCTATTGTACCACTATTCACATTATTAACATTGTCATATCGTATTGATACAATTAACTCAGACGGATCATATTCAATATTACCACTTATAATTGATGTGTACCGTTCAACATAATCTGTAAACATTTGTTCTATTTTATCGGGTTGTATTACATAACGTCCAAACTTTCTACTTAGTATATCCGCTAAAGATAAACTATTAATACCATACGAAGCACCATTTGAAACACCAATTAGATAAAAGGAAGTTGACCCAACTATTTTATCATCTTCCTCGTAAACATCACCAATCATTTGAATGAACCAATTGTTGTCCCTATTCGTGTCAAAAATCATTGATTTTTCAATTCTGTCACGATATAAATCAAACAAGATTGATAGAATATCTTCCATAACAAACATTACAGTTCTATCATCTCCCTTAACGCCAATATTAAAAGTATCACAATCTTCAACTTGATACTCGGAACAGACCTCTCTTGTTATAACGTACAACTCAACCGGTGAAATTAAATTTTTAAAGATTTCACCTACAGTCTCAACTGTTAGCAATCTATTATTTATTTGAATATAATTAGTATCATATTCTTTAACGATTGTAACGTTCGACATTTCCTTTCACCAAAATAAAAACAAACAAAAATATTTTAAACACTAGTTTAATGAAGTACCACTTCACCATATGGGTTCTCTGTAGCAACATACTTTGAAGATCTTATTGTTATGCAATCATCGCACACATCAAACTTCAATATATAATAGTTTGAGTCACTCTTGGGAATAGTTTTAGTGAGATTAAAACTCGTCCCATCTTCAACTATAAAAACAATATTCTCAACGAGTAAGTTAATATTTATATCTTTTGAATCAACACCATTGGACACCGTTACAGTAACATTAAATTCCTCACGAGATATAGTTCTAGTCTCCCCGTTTATGGTTACAGTACTATACGGCTTGCTAATTATTATTTTATACGTACCAAACGTTATTTCGGTTTCTCGATTAGTATATAGTTTCTCGCGTATATTAACAGTTTTTGTTGCCACATTTTGAGTCTCCAAATTATTCTCTTTAAAAATAGATTTTACTGATTTTATTGCTATATCCTTTACACTAGCAATTAATGTTCCTCCAGTATAATAATTAACACCCAAAAATATTGTTGCCAAAATTGCCAAAACAATTAATAATACAACTTCAGCACTTATTTCACTAAACACTCCACAACCCAATAATATGATAATCCTAAAAGGTTTAAATCTTATAACAATTCTATGATATATGGGAGTAAGATGTTGCTAACAGAATTTCCAACACTAACTGGAATACTAGTATTATCCGCAATACTATTTGTAATAGCACTTCAAAGAAAATTAACAAATAGAGATATGTACACGTTCACATTCTTTGTCACGATGTTATATATGATGTCGCCATTTGCATTAATAGGATTGATAATTTTGCCAATTAGTATGATGATTGTCAAAAGATGTAAAACACACAACAAATTACTATTATTAATATCCGCATTAACCCCAGTATTTATTTACTCGTTGGAATTCATCGTCGGAGCATCATTAAAATTGTTTATTGTTGTATTTGGGATAGAACTTATATTTATATACTTCCACAATAAATACAAAGACTTATTTACACGATTATTCACTACGTATATGATAATAATAACACCCTTATTCATATTTCCAACAGACTTCACACCATACATTCAATACTTAACCGTCATATTATTCCCAATTTACATTAAAATCGAAGAAAAACTTATTGGGGTGAACCCACAATGAGAAAAAAACTTTTGTATTCAATAATATCCATAATTCTTATTCTTATAATTATTAGTGCATCAAAATATAATGAAACGTCAAATAAAATCACACCCAATACTAGCCAAAATTCTTCAAACAAAATACTAAAAATAAAATACATACTAACATTCAACAATTTATCAAATGGAACACCAAACGAAAATATAAATATTACCCATTTTTTAAAAGAAAAATTAGAGAATTTAAGTTCATCATAAACTATCAACGACTTTCACTTTATCATTCTTAACATAGTAATCTAATATTGTATTGACAATATCTACAATTTTTGGTTGATTCAACCTAATAATCATATAATCATCTTCTCTTTTTAGAACGATATATCCATCATATGAAAAATACACATAATCAACAGTATACAACCCTCTAAACTTTATATACGGAATTCCCTCATACACGACTACTCCAATTGCTTCCTCTTCGAACTCCGATATCCCATCTTCAAAATCATCATACATTAAGTTTGCTAAATTATTTAGATATTCCCTATAATAGTTCAAATCCTCTAAAAATTTACTCATTTCTTTAACACTAATATTCTTATCTATTAATTCAATCATTACCATCCACCATAATATAAAGAGAAGAGAGAAGATTTAAATCAATTCTTTTCAAGTTCTTCCATAAGTTCCTCCACGGCTTTTGCAGTTTCTTGATAATCCCTACCAGCGACGATAATAATATACTTACTTGGGTTATCTGGATTCTGTATAAACTTAACAATATATCCTTCATTCATAACCTCAGACTTGAGTTGTGAGATAATGGTCGAACCGAGTTCATTCTCAAGTACTGTCCATGCCTTGTTACTAACCCATCCACCAACAATTACGATATTCCTATCATCCGGGATACCAAACTTCACAATATCAGCATCAGTTACGATGACACTCTCTGGATCAACATTTAAGTCCGGGACTTGAATTGTAACAGTTCCTGTCTTTGTCTTAAGTTGCTCAAAGTAGTATGCGTGAAACACATAATTTCCATCGTCATCTGTCTCAACAGTTGTATGAATGCTAAGTCCTGCCATTGGGATTTCAAGATCATTTGCAACAAGAACCTCCTCATCGTCTGTGTTTGGATTATCAACTGAGAGGATAATGTCAAATGGTACTTGCCCATTAACTGGATTCTTTATATCCATAATCCAGTTGTTAAGTTCCATCCACTTGTCACCATCATGATACTCCTTTACCATTTTGTAATCTTCAGTAGTTAACGTAACAACATTAGTGTTCTTGACGCCAATAAACACATCATTAATCGTGAAAGTAACAAAGTGGTCAACAGTTTCCTTGAGTGTGTTTAGATTAACACTTGAAAGTTCTTTTATAACAGTATCATTATTGACTACATACACAACGTACGTTTCTCCAACGTTTAGTATTGCGTTTGATATATGACCATCAAACTTGATGGTACTAAGAACTCTCTGTTCAGATTCCTGGTAGTCGTATGCTACAAACTCAAATCCATCAAGACTATATGTATTGCCAAATCCAAACGTCTTAGTTTCATTCATAACTTTGAACAATCTCAAGATATCCTTACCGTCCTTCTGGTATGAGTAAAGAGTATAGTTTCCATCAACAAGAGAGAATTTATCACCATTAACGTGAATAACAATTGCGCCATCGTGGAAAATAGTTTTCATTGATGTTGTGTTAAAATCAATCCTACTAAAGTTCACGAGTACCTGAATACCGTCTGGTAGTTCAAGTTCAGAAAAGTCAGCATTTGTAAGGTAATATTCTTGATCGCTATCTTCTATGTTCAAAGACCTAACTGGGACCTTGAAAGTAGCAGTAATTTCTTTTTCAACCATCTTCGGGTTGTGCGTGAATATATCCAATGCAAGTAAACTCGCTTCATAAGCATCATTCTTTATATGTAGTGGCGTACCGTTAACTTCAAGTGTTGTTGGAACAACTATAGAAACGTCCCCAGGTCTAAGTATCTTGTCAACGTTTGGTGCAGGCGTTCCACTTAGAGTTGTTATATTACCAGCAAATGCGAATGCGCCACCAACAATCAAGGCACCTGCACCAATTGCAAGTATTTTCTTAACCGTCTCATTCATATGTATCACCACTTATTCTATGATTATACCGCTTTATAAATTTTACGATTTTTCAATAAAAATCCCAAAATAATTCAGAAATTTTCCAAATCATTGGATAACATATAATACAAGATAATAAGTATTTAGAGTATATCATAAAACGAAATATTACAATAGTTCAATTTCTATAGGGACAAGTTCTATGTTTACATAATAAAGTCTTGTATATTTCTTGGTATCATATAAATTATTGAATCCACCAAAACCTATTTTTATAATCTCTCCAATATTATAGTCTAGTTCCCTCAATATTTTCATTTGACCATTAATATTTCCATACATAACAACCTTATTCTTATATATATACACTTCAAATTCTCCATTGGTCACATCATAGGAGGATCCATACCATTTAAATGATGGTAGTATTTGAATTCCATACTTTTGTGTGACCCATGGATCGTATCCTATCCTTATCTTTCCTTTATTTCCTATAACGTACATCCAACTACCTTCATAATTACTCCACTCTTGTGGCAATAGTTTATAATTGATCCTAACGAATGGATGTAGACAATATTTATAATACAATAATGATTGCTTTCTTGGTGGCATTTCTATTTTTATATAATTTAGAGTTATAGTATAATTATATTTAGAATAAAATTTTATTATATCATTGTTAATATTATTTTGAACATCGATATCCACTATTTTAACAAAATTAACATTTATGTATTCTATACTATTCTTACCACTAACAAATGATACACTAAAAAGTAGGAGTATTACAATGATGCTAAACTTTTTCTTCATATACATCCCTAATAAAATTAGAATAAAATATTTTAAAAGATTCAACTATTTTGTATGTTTAATTTTACCGCTGATGTTGGCTCTTTTAATGTTATTATTGTTTTTATTGATGGAAACTTCTTTTGAACTATTGTAACAATACGACTCGAATAATATTGACTAAAGTGATGAAATATTAGAGTTTCCGGTTGCGCATAATCTATAACTTCTAATGTTTCCTTCAAACTCATATGTGTTTTAATTTGTAATGTGTTAATCAACCTATTCGGCTGTTTCATATTAGTCACGTATAAGTTTACTCCAGATTTCACTATTTGTGGATCATTCGAATACTTTATTGTCATTCCTTTGGTCGTGATAAAATACTGATATTCTTTATTACCCAAGAAATCATCTATTGTCCCATACTCTACTTTCTTTTCTGAAACTTCACGTTTCAAGTACGATTTATACTTCTGTCGTATAGAGTCATATGTGTAAATGGTACTATTTATATCAATCATTACATCGTAATTCCTAAGAATATATAGTAATTCCTCGTATTCACCTATTGTAGTTCCAATTATCGCCGGGAATCTTGGTCTTCCCTTCTTGATTTGACTGTGTTGTGGAAATTCCATAGCAAGAATATCAATATCCATTTTTTCCAAATGAGATAAAAACATTGATCTGAACGCTCTTGAATATATGTTTGAATCACTAAAATACATAATAGTGTAACCGTCAGTATAATTCTCGATAAAGAAGTTTATTCCATAGGCGTGCCCGGATAGATACGATGTCGCTTTCACTTCGTCAAAAACTGTGTGATTACTAACAAATACTCTCTTCAATAAATCTTCAAAGTCTATTGCTTTATAACTCTTTTTCATAGCATACATTAATTCAATCGTCGGAAGGTTTGTGTGGACAAATGGTGTGTAGTGTTTTTCTTCGACAAAATCCTTCATTATTAATGGTTTGAAGTGATCACTATGAGCGTGTGAAAGATATAGAAAGTCCGTTCTTGGAAAGTTTTCGTATTCTAATGCTTCCTCACCAATGTCAATATTATAAGTGTTTTTTCCATTACTAAATATTGTAAAGTGTTTGAATAGGAGTATATATGGTTTATTTAACTTTGGTTTGAATAATTTGTGTGTATAGTCATACTTATTAATCGTGATGTAGAAACTATCATCTTTATTGTTTCCTAGCACTTCATATGGTGTTATATTCCAGTGTTTTAGTAATCTATCATAGTATGGAGAGGTAAGTACCTGTAGTATTTTATCTTCTTCACCGCTCCTATACAATATGTGAACTTTTCTTGTAGTGTAGTTTATATCAATATCTAATCCTAATTTTTTAACATAATCTATTAGTTTAACAAAGTCGACTATGTCTCCACCATCATATGTTTTAATATCAATATCGAATGGAAGTTTCTTTAAGAGTTTTGTTGGTATTTTTTCGTCATTTTTAACAAACATTTTTACGTATCCATTAAAAACTATTTCATAATCTCTGTATAATTTCTTTATAATATCCTCAAAACTATCTAAATGTTTATTTATTGAAATATTAGTTTCATAAATCTTCATTCTAACTCACCCAATACTTAATAAACATAAAGGGTTTATATATTTTTTGGATACACTAAATTAAGAACAATTAAATACTTTCTTCTAAGAAGTTCAAAAAATATAGTGTCATATTATAGTTTTCACTAAAACATCAAAACAAAAAAGAGAGATAAATGTTTCATTCTCTCTTCAAGAGTATTAATAAAACGACCGCAACAATTGCTATCCCAATAGTTATGTAAATTAGATTATTATTGCTAAAAAGACTTCTTTGTTCAGAATTATTATTTGGAACGTAATTACCAATGTATAGTGCAGACAAAACGTTAACTTTTGAGGTCACTAATTGCGAACTTTCTGGACAATTGTCAACTTTAATAATTTTTGCATAATCTCCTTCTTCCTTTATTTCATAGCACTTATAGGGAATATTAACTATATATAATCCACGTTCTTTTATTCCAATATATTTTGAATCATCATATTTTGTAGTGTATACGTAATATGATATGTTATCCTCATTTATTAGAGACTTCTGAATATTACCCTTATAATCTATATTAAGTTCTTTTGTTGAGACAATATAAACGATGTTAGTTGGAGTAATGCGAATGTATACGGTGTCATTAAGAATTTTTGCAACCTCATAAAATGATACGCTCGGAACCATTCTCCCAATAAAAACTTTCGCGTTAGAGACATTTTCTATTTTATATAATTTTCCATCAATAGCAACCTCTTTGGGAATAAGAATTATGAAATCTGTCTTTAGCATAATTTTTGGCGTTTTTATTTTTGTATATAACTCAGTATTTTTCACGTCAGTATGTGTAAAATTATAAAATAAGACCACACTATCATTGGTCTTCAGACAAGTTGAAGGTTTTAAAAGGTTTTGATATTCTTCTTCAACATACGCCTTAAGAACAACTTGTTGTAATACTTGGCAATCCTCTGTCGAATTTATCATTTTTGCAACGTCACCAGTAAATGTAACATTTAATCCTGTTGGTAAAACTTTTATGCTCATTGTGTTCGCTGTAGTGTTACCTGCAACAAAACCAACTACTAATAAAGATAATAATATAGTTATTACTAATTTGTTCATATCCTCACCATAAATATATTAAGAATTAAGATTTATATATGTTTAACTTTACTCGCATTTCCTTAATGGTGCGACCAACAAATTAAATAATCTTGGTGAAAAGTGTGCTCTACTTGAATATAACAATGCAATTCTATTCATAAAAAGAACTGGTGAAGCCATATGCTCCAAAGATATAACATTTAACTCGGATGATTCAATTGGAATTCTATACGTATACATAATTTCTATAGTGTTAGTACTACTCTCATAAAATGCATACGCTTTATCAGAATACATAGGTATTCCATTTTCAGAAATATGAATATACTTTTCTATAAAACTATCACACAACTTAATAGGTTCTAGTGCAACCTTAATGATGTTATCCGTAATTCTCTTGTCAAATTTTTTGATAATACGCAAATTATTATGAAATTCATACAATTCATAATCACCTATCTTCACGTTCGGGATTTGAGGCAATATAACAGTACCATCATTAGTATAAATCAATAATTCTCTAATTAGAGAATGTAACGCATTTTCACGTATAGTATAACCATACTTTAGTAATCCTGCAAAATCCTGTATTTTTAATGGATAGAAATCAGCATTAACAGAACGAATATTCAAGATAAATTTATCGTCCTCTGTCAATAAAGCAATACCTGATGCTACAAGTAATGGTTTATCCAAATTTGGTGGTTGTTGGAAAATTGTGCGAAGACGCTGAATTTTTGCATTATCATTAATTGGGATAATAAATCTTGGGTCATAAATAAAATTGATACGAATACTAGAATCCGTAACTTCCGCACGTCTAGCAACATAATATGATGGTACCCTTTTCATATTCTTAACCCATTATCATTAAAAAATATAAAGAATTTAAGAACGATTAATTAACACATCAACCAGTTCCTTATAAAGTTCGTCATAAGTCATTGAAACTACTTCTCCAGTTGTTAAATTGTACACTTTATATGTGTAAATACCACTCTTGACAATAACCATATTAGTAATATACTCAATAGGAATTACCGAATCATATATAGAACCCCTAAACGGAACTGGTTGTACAATGTAAGTTAATGATGACGGATCACTTAAGTATAAATCAATGAATTTTTTGTCAATATGAATTCCACTCATATCAACATATGAAGGAACTGATGTATTTCCTACGTATACAACCGATTGTGATAAATATACATTATAATCGAATTCCTCGTCGTATGTTGAATTTTCAATCGTTGTGTTCGCTTCTGTTTCATTTGATATATCCTCTAAGTATATTTTTGGAACATCAATATTTTGAATATTTGATAATAACATTGTGAATGTCTCATCGTTTTTATTAATAATTAATGATAAGATATTGTATGGTTCGTGTTTATACAATATTAACTCAATATTAGATATCATTTTGTTATAACTCGCTACATCGTTGTAGTTCAAGATGATAGGTTTAATTATTCTTCCTTGACTATTTGATGCTTCAATGATTAACTTCTTATAAGTAGTATCAAATGGCACTAACACTTTAACAATTGTAATATAGTACCCCTTGACCATTGTAGTAGAAAACGTTTTAGTGTAATCTAATTCATTCATTTCACTATCGTAAATAGTGACTGTAACTGGGTACTTGGAAACTATAATGATTGGCACAACGAGGCTTACGGATGAATTAAATTTTTTATTTTCACCTGTATATGTTGCAAATGTATATGGATAAACTAATGTTATTTTATTAGTAGTCATACTAGGATTAAATATGAAAATACCATTTCTTGGTTTAATTTTAACTTTATAATACTTGTTCCCATCTTTGAACATAATGTACAATGGTTTTCCCTCATAGAGTGTTTGAACATCAGCAATCCTTAGTTCGATTAAATTATTGTTCACAACATTGGTTTTTCCCCTAAATAAATTATCTTCTGAACTAACAATGTATTCAACACCATTTCTAACAATCGATGAATATACTTTAATCTTATATGTATTGTCCATAAAGTACACTATAATCTTTTTATCAATTGTTGTATCCGTTGTTGCTCCTACTACACTACCTGCGAATACAAATGTTGATTTAGTCTCTCCTGAAATAATTATCACTAATCTAAATGTCCCTTCTACACTAGCATAATCGTTACCAACATCTAATCTTCCATTCAATACACGATAACTCTTAACACCTATCAACTCTCCAGTTAGTACATTATATATTTTCACAGTTACATAATTTATCGTTTGTGGCACAATTATGCTCTTAAGAATTAAGTTCAAGTCTCTTCCATAACGATCAATAGTAACATCTCCCATATTTATAGTGTTTGACGTTGATGGCAATATTTCTTCACTAATATCTGGTGTAAATACTTCTCCAGTTCCTTTTTTCCTAAATATTACCCCATTTATAACATCATTTTTCGTTAAATTCCTTGTTGGCCTCAAAACCCTATCTATATACTTACCAACCTGTGTAACTGAAACAGATGCAAGAGGAACATTAATTTCTACCGTTAGATCATTCGTATAGAAAAGTTCAACTTGTTCAACCGTACCATCCTCTTTCATCATTATTATTATTTTACCGACAGTCGATTTCAAACCTGTTGTTTGTCCTGTTTCATTACCTGTTGTAATATTGTTAGTGGTATTATTGATTGTTGTTTGGTGAGATTGGTGCTTGTATATAAGAGCATAGTAGACTATTCCTAGCACTAACAATAAAACAATTATTAATGTTATTAATCCTTTTGTTGATTCCCGCATAGTCTCACCACTACTATTTACACCAAATTCCTTTTTAAGTTTTCGCATTAAATTAATGAATATAATAGTCTATTAATGTACAAGTATGTACATAGATGTATAGGGCATTAAATTAAATGAACAATTGTATACATATGGTGATTATATGGAAAAAATAATACTATTATATATTGCAATACTATCTCTAATTCCGGGTGCATCAATCATCGAGAAATATATTAACATTGATAAAGTGAATAGTTTAGATGATCAAGTACACTCAATGCAAACGTTGATGTACGAATATAAAAGTAATATTTCAACATATATTTCAAATGATGAATATAAAGACTTAAAACCAGGAGTTTACGACGTTAGTAAAGACAAAACCCTTTTAGAAAATTATGGAATATATGATGATCACGTTGAAATTCTAAGAAAAGACTCACCACTTAGTATGTCATACGCCGCTAAGACATATGTTGAAATGGTCGACGAACTTGATAAATCAATAAACGAATCCCTAAGCATAGTTAATGCAAGTTTGAACTTAATGTTAAATATTACACAAACATATGGAAATGAAACCATTGAAAGTATGAATATAACAAACGTTACATTTGTAATCGGAAACTATACTATTGTTGTACAAGGTTATTCAAATTGACAATCTTTTATATTATTTTTTATGAATATTGAGTCAACAATACTTTTAAGGAATAAGAACTTATTCTCAGATAAAAGAAGTCTATAAAGTGGTACAACACCTACAATTTTTCCATCCTTTAGGATTATTTTATCAACGCCAGGTATTTTGAATTTAGTTAAGTCAATAATGAAATCAGAACTTGTTAAACTTCTAAAAGATAAGCCAGTACTTATTAAGATATTATATAATGACTCACTTGTAAAAATAATTCCACGTTTAATGTTCACTTTAAAATCTTTATACGAATACGAATTTACAAGCCAGTACTTGGGTAATTTTACAGGTTCACCCATATAATTAATGTACAACGAGTCTTTTACCCTAACAACGTCACGAACAGTCGCCCATTTATACTGACACTTATCATAAATACTAATATTTTCATTGTTGATATTTGATAATATTTTCCTATAAAAATCAACATCGTACTTATTTTGTAACCTAATAAAGTCTCGTCCAACTTTAATACGAATTGATAACGGTAAACAAATATCAGAAATACTATAATCTATTGCCATTTGTAGTTTATTCTCACTTCCAAACAACAACATATTAACGTAAGGTTCAACATTAGTATTGATTACTTTTGAGATATCAACTAAAAAATCAATATAGTAGTCAATATCAACTTGTTCGTTTACCATAAATAATGGAGAAAACATATTGGATAAGTCCACATATTGCGAAATTACTTCATTATAGTCTGTCATATCAACTTCACGAGAATTTATTACAACTTTTATATCATCAGAAATATTTTTAATCCTAAAACTATTACCACAAACGTCTAAATATGTGTATTTCTCAATATTATTTTCAGCATATTCAATCATCTTAATTATATTTTTATCATCAATTGGGGTAGAATGAAAAGAAAAGGATTTGTTTGTTGTGTAAATAATAACACCATTATTTGACACGTCTATTGAAACCAAGGGCTCATTGAGGTAATACATTAATTCATTTTTTAGCCGTGTTAATGTTTTTGTTCTCAACTATTATTCCCTAATGAAACATTTTTATACTCGTTTAAACCTCCAAAACAATATGCATAATATTTTTCATTGTTAGATTTATTTCTAATAATTTAAATGTTGGTCGCGTCATAATCATAACTACACGCAAAAGAAAAGTGTAATTTTTCAAAGAATATAATTAAAAAGATCAAAGTCCGTCATATTTCTCTTTGTATGGGTTAAACCGTCTCGCAAAGAAACTTGTTACTGTTGCTCTAACCATTTCATAACTCTTGGTGACACTATAATAAACACGACTTCCAATAGTTCTTGATACACTAACGTTGTTAATATTTTCATAAACTTGTTCAACAAAACTCATTGATAATGGTTTGTCCGTTGTTAGAATAAATATTCTCTTTATAACACCAGTTAATTTTCCACGAAGTGTTAATTCGTGCACATCAACTTGTGGTGTTGAATACCTAAAGTTTGCCTCATAGAGCAAGTGCGAAATTATCGGTAACATTCTCGTTCTAAAAACAACTCCATCACTTAGTATAAATACGTCATCACGATCCTCATTGATAAAGATGTAAACATCGTCAGCATCACGTATAATTCCTTTAACATCAAAGTCCTCACTATTCAATACTATCGTTCTATCAAAATAAACATAACCAATATTTGCATTTAGATATTGTATCATAACATACAATTGCTCAAGTAACCGTTTCGAATTTCTACTATAAATGTTGAATATAGATTCATCACCATAAACCACTTTATCCCCCATAACGAATATAATTTCCTTTCTCCCATTATCCTTTACTTTTTTGAAAATATGTATGTAAGTATCATTAACTTTCTCTTTATTAGCGTCATACACGCCAACAAGTTGTGGGAATACAGAGTATATAGTATTCATAATTTTGTGTTCCAATCCAAGGGATGTCGCGTTTATGAACGAGAGTATCTTGTAAATCGTGTACATATCTTTAATACTATTAGTTCTTATATCTAAATCAATATTTTTCGTGTGGTTTCTAATATGATTTGTGACATCAACACTCAAACTATCTATAGAGTTCAATCCCGTCGGAATTGTAATATTCCGGCCATTGATCGTAACCTTTACAGACACGCCCTTTAGATAGAACAATGGTAAAAATTTACCCTTTTTAACTTCAATAAAGTAGTAATCTGCTATTGGAACCTTTGCAACCTTTCCACCAGGTAAAATAATAGTCCCATCAAGATACATTGGATGAGAAAGTTCATAAACGACTTTAATCTTTCCGAGTAGTTCATTATTTATAACAGATTCAAGGCTACTCATACTTACCACCATATATAATTCGTGAAAGACTATTTATAAATTTTTATATTTTTCTTATTCAAAAATCTCACTATAAAAAAATGATGAAATAATTATATAAGAAGAATACCTTCATCTATTAGTTTTTTATGAAAACTTTTGTCCATTTCTATTTCCAATAATCCATTCACTATCCCTTTAAACTCTATAGACTTATTCTTAGAATACTTAATTCTGTGATTATCAAAGAAATATCTCAATTTCTTCCATATTACTTCAAAATCTTGAGTATTCTTTGAAGTCAACTTCCCAGTTACTTCATATGTCTGAATATTCAACGTTATCGTTGCAATCCTGGTCTTATTCTTGAATATTATAACTTTTAAATTATTATTATGTTTCTGGACTTCAGATACGTAAGGACGTTGATATGAATCCATAGAACCGAACTCCATTAAGAAGTAATTAATTCTCTTATAATTCACCCTATCACCTCAATTAATTGTTATGTCATAGGGGTTTATAAAGTTTTCGACAAAATGTCAAAAATCAAACAACATAAATCAAGATTATTTCTGACGAAATCGTTAGTTGTATTGGTTCCCCAAACGGATCAAACCCATCTATGACCAGACGAATTGTTACAGGATCAACAATGCGCGTTCTATAGAAACTATCTAAAGTAAGTTCAGGATCACTATATGCCATCATTCCAAAACCATCAAAATTAATATTAATAAAACCTCTAGCTGGTAGAATTCTACCACTATAATTACCAATAATTAATTCGTTATGTTCTTCATTATTGACGTATAGAGTTATATTATCAATCGTTATATCATACGTTAGTAGATTCTCTAGTGTTAATTGAGACATTCCATAGAATGGAACATATATATTTTTATCTGTAATACTCAAGTCAGTACTAGTCTCATTCAATTCTTCTATATAAATATACGGGTATCCAAAATACTCCGTTAAATCATAACTAAATATTCCTCTCCTCACAATATAATAAGTATAGAACCCAATATCATAATTATTCATTAATATCCTATCCATTTTTTGCAAATATGCAGACAATGTATAACCCCTAATCACGGAAAGAGTCTCATAGTACGGATTATCAACACTCGAAGAGTCACTATATTCCAAAAACGTTGTATAATTAATACTACCTAAAAACTCTGCTGGATTAGCAAGTGGACTAATTCTGACTAATGCAGGCGTTATTGTATCAATTGTACTACTTAAATCAATAACACCATAATCATTGAAATCATCTAAAATATAGAAACTAAAAAACCACCCATTAATTTTAGTCCAATCGTATTCATATAGATCTGTTTTAACACTATAATAAGAATTAGTTAATGATGGACGTTCCTTCGTAACAACACTCATAGATGGAGGAGATGTCGTATAATATATTTTCATTTTTGTGTAGTTATCATTATCATAGAAACTATCCTCAAGGAAAGATTCTATAACATTTATATCAACATCTGGTGATCGCAATGTTACCCCATCTATCACCATTACTAAATTACTATTTGTGTCGTATATCTCAATCCTATCAACACTATCCCTATTATAGTACAAAATAGGCGCATAACTATATGGTGTGAAAATTAAATCACGCTGTAAAAACGCATCATTTTCAGTTGTTGCACTATAATCTTTAACTCTTAACGCCTTATACTCATAATTGGGTGTGTAAACTAATGCATACTTAAAAGTAAAGTATGTACCATCAGATAACTTCTTATAGATCGCCATATAATGAACCCCATTTTGATACGTCCAATTAATAATATAACCAACACCTGGATTCACAGTAAAATTACTTACGTATAAGAGCACACTAGTATCAGAAAACTGTTCATCAGTTAAATTCATATAACCATCAAATGTTGCTAAATCTAATAGTAAATCCATCCACCCACCGTGAAACACGTTATCAACATCTGACTCAGTAACGATATAATCATTCGCACCATCTGATGTGGCATCACCATAGAAAGCATAACCCCAGACGGATATATTTGAAATATCACCATACCTCTGTAAAATATCGTATATATCCTCATTAAGTATTCTAACTGGAACAACTTCAACATAAATGGACTCCTCAGGATTAATATTGTAATACAAATACACAACTTGTCCGGACTCTAAATATGGTAATAATTCATCAAAACTTGAAACCTCCGTTGAAGATGAAACACTCTGATCATCTAAATAATAATAATCCGTATCACTAATCATATAAACGTGAATCGAAGGAAGTTTTATTCCAAAAAATTTTAATAGTTGAATACCATCAGTAACAAGTGAAGAAATAATATAATTCTTTTCATATGTACTATAACCAAACGAAGCCGTCACTTTCTTAACGTGTAACCACCTAACAACTATACCTAACTCATTAACTTTATCATAACTTGTTTTTATTGCTCTTAGACGAACCTGATTAATATTAGGCATACTATTATTAACACTTATACTAATACCAATAACACGAGAATAATCAAACGACACCGTATATAAGTAATACGTTGAAACATTACCAGATAGCATCGAATTCAAAGCATTAACCACATCCTTATGATAGTATGGGTTCGGAGCAATTGTATTCATAAGTATGGTGTAATAGTCTGTCGGAAGAGGCGTTTGAGAAATATATAAGTGGTACAAATTGTAATTATTGAATAAATCGATATTCGATAGGAACGTTTCATTTTCGCCCAAAAATATAGTAACAGAATCCTCAAATACTATGTTATTTCCATTATCAATTACAAAGACAGTACCGTTTATAATATTATCACGATATGCACTAACATTGCTGGCAAAAAATATGCATAGTGTTAATATCGATAATATAATCAATACACTTCTCATACTATTCCCCACAAATTACATATTATGATACTCTTAAAATTGAAAGATTAATACATTTAAATCACCAAATGAATACATTTGTTCAGGGAAGTAAATGATTTTACACGGGAACTATATACTAAAATTATTCTCCAAGAAATTATACTCATACGTTAGTTTGTATTCAACAATTTCTGGCAGAACGGATTTATCTAACAAGATAAAAGGATTAATTTCATCAGATTACATCCAATATGGAGTAATATATAATGATTTCTATCTCGAAGGTTACAATTTCAAAATAACGGGTTCTTTCGACACAAAAACTATAAACGTGTACGGTAAAGTTCCAGATAAAATAGTAAACTACTTCAATAGACGTGGATTTAGAATCGAAAACATACCAACTATTTTTGAACCAATTATTAATAATGTATCACTACTATATAACCCGTTATGGGAACTTTTAATTCCATCAAGATATATAACAAGTTATAATAAATTCGGAACACCATTGTACAATAAAATCAAACAATTATCCAAATATAATTACGGAATTATATATGACTTTTCAGTAAACACGCCACTCATATATGTTACCTTTTACGATGAATTAAAAATTCTAAGTTCTATTTTTGAGCGTACAAACATATTGGATTTCATAATTCCCGCACTTCGCTCACGCCCAGAATTTATAAATAAAGCAAAGAAATTACTACAATTGGAGAATCCAACGATACAAAACTATAAACTATTTACAATAATATTAGACACGAAAACACAAAAATTATACACATACAACGCACTAAGTAACGAACTATTAGAAGGCCAAATAGAAGGCAATAAATTATATATAAACAATAAAGAATATAATTACATTAGTCCTGAGATAATCTCAAAAAGAAAACCAAACACCGATGCATTTTCTAAATTCATCAACTTAGATAACTTTAAACACATATACTACAATATGCTATATTATCCAGAATTCTCAGCGTATTATGAATTTGGAGACATAAAACTTTCATTATCAATCTCAAATTCACCAACAAATATAAAAGCAATTGAAGAAATAAGTAAGAACTTACTATCAAACTTTTGAACATTATTTAAGGTCAACTTTTCTTAACAATTTATTCTTTTTCTTAATATTTTCATCAGACTTCTTCGTACGTTTAACTGAAATAAAATCAGTAATTCTCGTGTTACCATAATCTTTAAATATTTTCGGATTAACACCAAGAACCTCTAATATTCTAATTGATGCTGGAAGAATTTGTTTATCCAAAACATAATCAACATCAATATATTGCCTCAACAATTCAATATCGTTCACTAACTCAATCGGTACAACCCTATCCTTTATTCTTAATTCTTTCTTATTAATACTACTAGTAACAACCTTACCCAACTTTTGCATTTTAAGAAACACCCTAGAAGGAATAGATAACACCACATACGTAACTATAGTACCAGATGGTGTTGGAATACCATACTCTTCTAATAATTTTACAACTTGTGCCTGTGCAACCCTATCCGGATCCTTGTATTCAGATAGTGCTTTTGCCCTCTTTGTTATAACAACTTCACTAATCTTGAATTCACGTTGGCGATACTTCTTAATAACATCTCTAATCAACTTCTCAGAAAGATTTATCGCTTTATCGCTCTCATACTGTGCTATAATATCCATAATCTTCTTTTGAACATCTTTTGCCGCTTTATTCCAATCACGTCTAACGATCTCCAATCCCTTAACATCGAACTTCATATTACTCAAGTACCCATAATACCTCTTTTTAGTCTGGAAAAATATAAATTCATAAACTTTTTCAAACTCAAGTTCAAGGACACCAGGTAAAATATTAGTCATATTCTCACTAATAACTTCACCTATTAAGTGGGACACAACAGTAGAAAAGTTCATACCCTTTATTATAATATTATTGGTAACTCCCATTAGAAGATACTCTCTAAGTTTATCATTATTTTTCCTAACACTATATAATAATAAATTACACGAACTTTCATTATTAACTTCAACACCAACTATTTTCTCTCCCAACGGAGTTAAAACAAATCCATTCTTATCAATCATTTTCTGGACATCATCAATAGTTAAGAACTTTACCTTATCATCAACCAACCCTAAAATAGTATTAAACTCACAAACATTAACAGTTTTACCACTCTCAAGGACTAACTTATATGACGCCTTTCCAACACTAAATGTCTGCTTTAACTCCAATTCTAAATCCGTTGAAACAACTAAATCCTCTCTAAGTATTTTTGGTTCATTAACGCCATACATTAGCAATAACATATACATAAAGTCATCATAATTATTATTTGGCAACACTATCACCATTCCCACCCAACACTATATTAGTAACTCCACACTTAAAAGGTTTTCGAAACAGACACACACATTAAGTTATATTAAATCATATATAACACGCATTTTTAAGATAATTAAAACTTAATTTTCATTGGTGGAAGAGATGAGACGAAAAAATATTAAATTAACACTAAGCATTTCACTAATACTATTTCTTATAATAGTTTCTATGTGGATAGGAAACAACAATAACCCTCAAATAATTAAACAACCCCCAATAAAATCTAACACACAACATTCAAATAGTATAATAACAAAAGATGTATCACTAAAAACAATAAAAACAATGGCAACAGCAACACCAATAGAACCACCATCATATTCACTTAGTTTTCTAGGAATACCAATTACATATACAAGAATATTCGGCAGAACGTCCATAACTCTATGGGACAATAACTACGTATATATATTCCTAACCGGCTACGACAAAATATACGGACTAAAATACGACTACTTCGGCAACCTAGTATGGAGCAAAGAATACGACTTATCCCAGACAAATGTAAAACCATGGCCAATGAGATTAATCGGTAAATTAGATGAAGATAACAATAGAATTATATTATTATTCGAAGATTCAACTGGATTAGATCACGTTATGATAATAAATAGAGAATCAGGTGAAGTCGTTGATAGTGCACTAAAAACAATAGTTGATAGACCAGAAACACAACATGGCGATGTCTGGACATTTAATATAAACGGAACACTTATACAAACATATGGTCGTAGTTTTAATATTGATCTAAGCGACTATACACTAGTGACAATAAACTACCCATATGTTGCTAAATTAAAGAACGGAATGTACTTCATTTTCAACAGTCAAAATAAAGTAACAAACGGCGGATACGACTATCAAGTAATAATAGTAGACCCACAAACTGGTCTAGTAAGAAAAAGTTACTTCTTTGGAAGCATCAACAACGATTACCTAATACAAAATGCATCATTTATCTCAGGCCTACATACAAATAGTTCAGGAATTACAGGTGTACCACACTTAGATAAAACATATTTAGATGTTAATCCAGGACCCATTATAGATGACAATTACATTTATATTATAGTAAAAGATGGTATTAGACCATTTATAGGATTCGACATAATAAAATTTAGTCGTGATGATGGAAACATCGTGTGGATGAAACGCTACATTTTACCAGACTTAATAAGTTTCAATGGTCAATTACCAAAAGGTGTTCTCAACTGGCCAGATAGTTATGGATACAACTTCCGTGCTCTTACCCCAGTAGGACAATTCACAAATATAGAACTAATTCAAGTTAAAGACTTAGGAGAACTTATAGAAATAAAACTCAGAATGGATAACGTTCTACTATCTAACAAATTCGCACCAAATACAAACCAACCACTACTTGACACAATGAGAAGTGTTTATATGATCATTAAAGTGAATAAAACAAACGGCAAAATCCCGTACTCCTCAGACCCATCAGATTTCTACAACCACGGAGCAATAGCAATATTTGAACGCTCATCAAAACTCGGTTATAGTTATATCACAGATGTTGAAATCACCCCAGAAAATAGAATATTTATCACAGCGATAACAAAATTACAATTATCAAAGAAAATAAGGTCATACACATTTTCAACTGATGGTTACACGTACGGAACGTTTGATGGAAAAGAAACAGTTTGTAACTACATTAATATAAAAACTGAAAACACCTATAACCAATTTTTAGATCAAAGAGACTGCTCATACTATAAATTCTACCAATTAACTTCAAAAGATTACCTATCATTCCCAATCAACATAAAGAAACTTTATGCAAATGACGATATGAACAGTAGAGGAATGATAGTTATCCAAGATATAAAAGTTAACCCAGTCTTTGGTGGTTAAATATGATTATTCTTTTTTCCAAATTATTTCCATTGCTAAAGATGCAACTTTTGACGTTCTAATCAACCTTAACTTATCAAACGCTCGAATAAGAATATCATCACCATCAAATTCAAAATCCTTCCTATTAGGATTTTTTATATAAACACCATACACGCTTAACTTGACTTGAGCAAGAAAAATTTCATCGTCACGCAAGTACCTCTTACCCTCCTTAGACAACTTAATTTGCATTTTTTCCTCATTAACCTCAATCAAATCGCCAGCGTACGGACAACCAACTTTCTGTAAGTACATAACAAACCGCAACACCCTTTCAAATTCATCTCTATTACTAAACTTCAACAACCTTGCCCCTCTTTGAGGTACAACAATCATTTTTACCAACCCAAAATAATAATACAATATTCTACTTTTAAAACTTTTATCCAATAAAAAACTATGGGAGTGTCAAGTGGCAGTTATAACAACAGAATATATGTTCTTATCATTAGTGTTAATATCAATAACCGTAATAGTAATTGGTTTCATAAACAATATGAACAACACAATGTATAATCAAAGAGAAGTTGATATACTATTATCAAAATTCAGAAATACACTACTATATATTCCGTTCGTACCCGATGGATCAGAATATATTATAACAAACCCGAACCAACTACCACTAACGATATATCAAGGTGAAACTCCAGACGGTAAATACTTTGTACAAATATCATCATCTCACGGAGACTACACAAACGACGTTAAAATTTATAACATTAAAATTGATAATCTCGCCGTTGGACAAATATACTCAACACAAAACAGTTTTATTAGAATATTAAAAGTTCGAAACGAATTTGTAGGTAACTTCTCACTAACCCATATAATCATCGGGTGATATTCACTTTAAATATTCAAATTAATTATATTTTTTGGTGAATATAATGAAGACATTCACAATAAAAATTAATGAAGATATAATCCTCGCAACAATAGATGAAAAAATTAAAACAAACAAAATAATGATGATAATAGCATTCATACTATTATTGATATCCGCAATATTAACAATAGCATATAGTACCACAACAATAGGAATAATTGCAATTCTTCTAGCATTCGCATTAATGGGTATAGTGTATTATGACTACCAAAAAGCAGTAAAACTCAAAGAAAAAGTTAAAAAAGGTAATTACAAACTAAAATTTGAAGGGAGCGAAGATAGTTTTGGCGACAAACTATATTTAACTTTTACAATCGAATGATAATCTTCTTCTTTTCTTCAACTTTTCAATCTTAAATTATGACAAACCTTTTATAATAATGGGTATTTAGAATGGAATTTTCAATATTCACAGTCGCTTATATATCAATCATAACGGGAATAATTATTATGATTATCGGAATAATATTCTCTCAAAAAAATAAAGCAAAAATTCTAAAAGAAATCAAAAAAGAACAAATGGAATTAGATGTCCCAGGATTCCTATCAATGGTCGCTGACCAATTAGAACACGCAAACATAACAACAGTCATACAAAACGTAATGCAATCACCAGTCGCATCCACAAACTCAGTTGCAAAAGAAATCAGAAAACTATACATTAAAGTATTCAGACCAGGAAAATCCAAAAAACTAAAAGATATAACAGACGTTGTTTACTACGCAACACTCAAAAAATACCCAAACTCAACACTATTAGGTTTATTCTATGCAACAATAAATATAGCAAAATTAATGGACAAAGAAGCACTACCAATAATTAGAAATATGGAAGAACTCGCATACTCAATCACAAAATTCATAATTAACATAAAAAGAACAATGTCAGCCACAGTAAACACAATAAACACAATAAACAACCTCCTAATACCAGTCGTAAACGCAATCGCCGTAGTAATGTTTATGATGATAGAAACACAAATACACAATATATCATCAGCAATGGGAATGGTTGGTGGGTTTGGAACAACCGACGTTAATGGAATAGGAATGGGACTAAAACCATTGAACATCCCATATCATTGGTTCGCCCTAATACTAATGCTAAACACGATAACAACAACAATGGCAACAACAAAAGTAAAATTCCAACTATTAGGAATATCACAAGGATACCGCATCAAACAAGAAATGTTCAAATCAATAGGAAGATCACTACTACTATATGGTATAATAATACTAATAGTTGGACAAATGTTCTCAAACATCTAATACCTTAAACCTAAAACAAAATCATAATATATGGTGGAACATATGAAGTACTGGTTTGCGAGAAAAGGATATTACAACGAAGTTGATAACATACTACAACTATACTTTTATGATAATGACACATACGAATTCTCACCACACAATTTAACACAATGGAAAAGACTATCATCCATAAAACAAAATTTTGAAAAAACAGGTGAACTAACACAACCCTTTAGAGTAGCATCTGGGGTACTATTAGTAACAAACGATAACAGATACATATTCTATATAAGAGACCCAAACTCATACATCTACCCACTACACATTCAATTCTTTGGCGGAATACTACGATATAGAGAATTTATACACAGAAACGCAACAAGAAGTTTCCTAAAAGAAGTATTCGTATGGAACAAAAACGGACCAGTAAAAATTAAATTCGACAACGGATGGGATATGAAAGACGAAGAGGCATTCCAAGAAACACTCAAAAAAGCACTAATACTACCAATAAAAACACCATCAACAAACACAATAACCGAACTAACAGCAACACAATACAACCCCTGTGACACAGAACCCACAAAGATAATTATGTACGTAAACGATAAAGAAACAGAATACTCAAAAGGATACTTTATGTACGACAAAAACACAAACTCTATAGAGATAATGTATATTTACAAACTAAACGAAGAATCAAACAAAATAAACATGATATCCGTAGAAGCAATATCAAACCCCGTAATCTTTATACCAGAAGAAAACCTAAAAGCAATCAAAAAATCCTTCTTCGCACCAAACACACAAATAATAACAGACATAATGGACAATTGCATTGAACTCTAACATAATCACAACCTTTTAGTACAAAAAATTATCACTCTAACTCATACTCATAACAATATCATCAATTTCCATAACATTCTCAATCTTCTTTAACTTATAAATTCTCCTCCTATTCTTCACAAAAATCTTATTATTGTTCCTATCATATATATGCTCAAGTTCACAAACACCATCACCTACAATATACATAGTATCCCCAACAAACTGATAATACACAATTCCCTTATTACTACACTTAATAAAGTAGAAATCTAACCCATTCTTCTCAATATACTTCAAAAGCATCTGAGTATTATCCGTCGGCCTAACCCGAATATACCTCTTCATCCTAACAATATCAATCGGCTCCAAAACTCTGAAAAAATCATTATTCTTATAAACAACCTCCAAATAATTCTCATTCATAGAAACAACCTTATAACCCTTGAAATTATGCTTAATCTTAACGCGCTGAGGCTTAGTAGTCTTTATCATATTATTATGAATACTATATTCACAAACAACCTCATACTCCCCTAAATACAATTTACCCTCTCTAAACTCCAATATAGGAGTCCTCTTGAACTCAGCACCATATATTTTCCCACGAAGAACAAGACCCTTATCAAGAACATCCATCAACTCACTAGATAATTCATCAAACTCCCCAATAAAAATATGTCCCACTTTTCTAACCTTCAATCTCTCATTATCACCAATTAACAAAACTATACTATTACCATCCTCATATAACCTTCCACCAAAATATTTTTCAACAACCTCATACAACCACAATTCATCACTATCAACAATAACATTATCACGTTGATTCCTACTCAAATTCCCATATCTAGATATATCACCAATCATAATACCCCTAGTCATAAGATAGTATTCAACATCCTCATCAATATTGCCCACAATTCTAACATTATCACCATCAGCATATATTAAAACCTTCCCCTGCACTTGAATAAAATCAAATGGTATGGGCGTTCCTTTTATACGAGAAGAAAAGAAAATATTCTCATTAAATATCTTCGAATATAATGGATAAAACAATAACTTCCTCTTATCATTAGAATTCATAATCTTCTTGAAATCCTCAAATGTGATAATATTCTTATTAATAATATCCGTCGGATTCATACTAGGTATCTCAATCAATGAATCATCGTCAATCCTCTCAAACGTTGGAATAATAACTTGACCAATCCGCTTACCATTAACATAAAGTTTACCACCCTTAGCATACAACTTATACCTCATAATAATGCCCTCCATATGGTATCAACTAAAGAAGGCAAAATACCTCTTCTGTTTTTCAATTCTCTTCTTTTCCAACCATTGTTTCCCATAAAGTTTCCACCAGCAACGCTTGTCACCCATTTCTGCCATTTTCCTACAATAATCCTCTTCAAACGGATGCAAATTCTTCTTCTTATATACTGGAATAGGACGCCTCTTAAACTTACGCCCAAGAACAAACAAAAACGTATTATACTTAATATCTTTTATCTTATTATCAACCCAATCATCACTAACCCAATAGGTACCATTAGAATATAACTTAACATATTTCTCGTAACTATTGGCAACGTCCCTTGACCAATATATCAACGCATCCTTAAGGTTCCTCCTCCATATACCTCGAACTGGCCTATTATTACGCCACTTAACACTATAAACCCAGATCCCATCAAAATTCAATATACGCTCCAACTTTGTTAATGTGATATTCAATCCCCACCTTCTAAAAATATTCTTAATCTTGGTCGTCAAAACGTCACCCTCAATCGTTTGCAAAATATCCTTCGTCTCGTATTTTATAATGTGCGGAACACTATCAAACAGAAACGTTCTCGTTGGGAACTTATTATAATTTTCAACGACAGTTAACAACGTATACATAAATGGTACAAATAACTCATCAGAAGTAGCACTACGATACATAACACGCTTATTAAAGATCGGACGCTTTATATCCGGATAATACCAAAATTCAACAGTAATACGCCTATTACCAAACTTAACAAAATCAAAATTAACCTTATAATACCCACGAGGAGACCTAACTATAGAGTAAGGAACACCATCAAGAACAACCCTCTTAATTCTAATAGTAGAATTCTCAGCATTTGGATTATCAACATACTCAACCTCAAAAACTTTCCTCTTTCTAAAATCGATCAAATAAGCATTCAACCCATCATTTATTATTGTTTGTTCCTTACTCACATATAGAACACCTGGAACATTTACAATATAACGCCTCTTCCCAATTCTCAAAAGACCATCCCTAGAAATTTTCACATAATCTAACGGTGCCCAAGGATTTCTAACATTGAATACAACCAACTTATCCTCACGACCCCTTGTTAAAGGTATATGACGACCCATCGATGCCTCGACACCTATCATACCCGCCACCCATAATATATGGTTCACATATAGTTTAAAAGGTTTACGGTTAAATTACAACATACGATTTTATATACGTATATACAATACAAATACACGAGCCAAATGTCATATGAATAATTTTTCAATCCTTACATTTTCGGAATTTAGAAAGAAAAAACATACACAATAAACATCAAAACCAAACACATAACACAATTTAATTAGTATAACACGAAAATAGTTAACACGCAATAAAAACAATAATGCATCACACTTCATACTATAGAGAACCATATATTAGAATAAATAAAGGAAAGACTGAAATATATTAAAAACATAATCATATTATTAACAACTCTTACATTTTTGGAATTTAGGAAGGAGTAATATAATACATAAATTCCAGTACCTTTTTGGTTACTTATTATCCTAAAGATGAAGACTTTCAAAAAAATAAATGTAATATATTAGTAGGAGTCATATTATACAAGAATTACCAGTTATAGAGTCTTATTCAAAAAAATCTTACATTTTCGGAATTTAGAGGAGAATTACATAATCACTTATACAATATCAATACGTTTATTAACAGATTACATTTATGAGAGTTATATACGATAACGACTAAATATAGATCAATATGTTTACGAAAATATTATGTTTTTAAATTTAATATCTTACATCTTCAGAAGTATATTAGCGTAACACTATGAGGTTTTTCATGATACTTCTAACGTGAGGATAACTTCTAAAAATATTACCCCATATTTGGTGTGTCCAATTAAATATACAATAGTTTATGCAAGTAATGTACATTCTATTTTGTTTTGTACGTATTCATATTTACTAACTGAACATTTGATTATTTCTTTATAAATTGATTTGAAAGAATATTTATTTCTTTATAAATTTTTATGAATATTATATATTTATATTTTAAAAATGGCTTTTTAAATTACTAATAAACATAGTAATTTTAAAACATAATTATAAAAAATAACAATATAAACAAAAATAAATCAAAATAGAAAACTTTATAAAACAATCCTAAAAAATGATGATAAAATAACATACAAGGATAAAAAGAAAATTAATGAAAATAATAGAGTAGGATACAAAAATGATAGTAGAATAATAACAAGTAATCCAAAGAATGGATATTTAATAATTTTAACAAATACATACATTATTCCAAATGTCAATAAAAGACTTAGAACTACATCAAAAATATTAACTCTAGAAAGTAACCATAATGAAAATAACAAAAATATTAATCCAATAAATAATTTGTTCGTACAACAACGTTTACATTTCATTTTAATTCCCATAATTATTATGTACAACAACAATTTAAGTTTAATATAATACAATCTACCTTCTATTTACTACTCTTATCGCTTATACTCCTCCTAATGATCGTCCTAAGTTCCAAAAATGTAAGGAATAATACATAGTAAACTATCTCTATAATACTATCATAACATAAAACTCTTCAAAATTCCAAAAAATACAAGTATGTTACTAAACGCTAAAGATCTATAATAACCATTGCATATATACTCTACATAAAACATATTTATGATAATGTACCTATAACTTTCTTCTAAATTCCGAAAATGTAAGGATTGTATGCTTATTCTAATTCTATTTGTACTCACTAATTCAAATTATTGCTATATATAAGTGACTTAATGTTTATGAAAATAGTTAGTGACATATACTATTTGTAATATTAGTATAATCATTCCATAAACGCTATATTGTAAAAGAAACACGCTTTTTTATGAGATAATACAAAAAGCATTATGTACATAACTTTTCTCTATATTCCGAAAATGTAAGGATTGAATGATGAGTAAAATAACTTTAAAATTTAATACAATTATTTTAGTATGGTGATCATATGAGAGCACTAAGAGTATTGAGTTTGTTACTCGCAATTTTTGCAATCTTTGTTATGATTGGACCAAGGTTCGCAAATATTGAAATTCAACAAAGAAATAACCTTTTACTTGGTATTGGTGTGTTAATTATTATATCACTTGTCATTGATTCAATAGAAGGAAGTAGAAAGTCGCAAGAAAAAACCGAACGAAAAAATGTAATCCAGAATGTCCAACAAGAGATAAGAAATAATGACAATAAAGCATTACACAAAGTAGTTAACAATAAGCAAAACGTTTTAGGTGTTAATCAAGGTGAGAATAAGAATAATATCCCAAATAATCATCCCCCTCAAAAAAGAGTAACACTAAAAAGTTTACCTGAAAATCTTCCAAAGAAACCTCAATGAACTTATTATTCTATTTTGATAATTTTTATCATTTTTAAAACATTTAAATTAATATATTTTAATTACGAAAAGTTTATATATTGATTCCGCTTCCAAAACTCACTAAAGTGATAATCAATCTCTACTATTATATAACTTTTCGAAAAAAAATCAAAGGAGGTGATGAAAGTGAAAGTTTTAGAGAAATTGATACTGACCTCCTCCCCGCCCTAAAGGGCGATGCCCTCAAAAGAAAAAGTAAAAGATATTAAAAAGTGATATTGATGCTTTTAATGAATTCCTTATAACTTTTTTAGACTTTATATTTTTTTTATACGTTCTGACGTATATTTAGATGTATTTGCCTTTTTTGAGGACTGTGGTCTATTTGCTTTCTTGATGTGTGCGTTGTATCACTTTTATTATCTGGTTTTGTTTCTTTTCGTGAATCATTATCTTTTTTCTTTGTTTGTTCTTGTTTATTCGATTGTTTATTTGGTGTTGGAGGTTTTATTGTTACTTTTTGATGACTACCGCCAACTTGTTTTGATTGTAACACAACCATTTTTATTTCGCCTTGATCTTCTTTCTTAGATTCTTCCCCGATAAATAGAAGACCTACACCAATGAAGAATAGGGTTATCACAATAAAATTAATTTGTTGTTGTGTCAATTCAGTATTTAGTATCGAAGAAAAATCAAATACACCTAGCGCAAAGTAAATTATTACTGTTAAAAACATTAGAAATACACCTATCCATTGCTTTATTGTCATAGCATCACCATAGATAAATATGGTTACCAAACCTTAAATTATAGAATTATTGCATTTTTTCTTTTGAAATCCTATATATTTAGGGCGGGAGGAGGTTAGAAAATCAAAAATTAAAGAGTAGATAACTAATGATTGAATATTCTAGAATAAACTAAAGTGTTGCTATCACCAGAACTACTACTTATCTTTAGGGGTTCAACACTTATTTTATATAGGTCTGACGTTCCTTGAGAAACCTGTGTGAACCGCACTATCCTCTTATTGTTATAGAGGAATGAACTCACAACGAATACATTGTTATTATCGTCAATAAATGTTCCCATAACACTACCTTGTGATTGTGAATCTGTTATTAGTACGGCACCATGTCTATGAATGTCGTTCATATTATTTGGAACAGAACCATCAACTTTGTTTATCTTCATAATTAATAATGATCCGACTTTTGGATTGTTACTATAAGTTAATCTAATGTAAATATTTATGTAACTCCCATCATCTATAATCTTATGGAACTCTATCCTATTATAATTGTTTACTGATGGTAACCTATATTTTGTAACCCACACTATATTCCCGTTAAGTCTATTAACTTTAATAATTCCGAAATTGTAATAGTAGTCACTTGAAGAACCATCATTAATGAAAATGTACGCGTATGAATCATCAACTATGTAACCAGCGTAAACTTGTTTACCATTCTTTATCTTGAACATATCAAAGTTACCATAAAAGTAGTCATTTGATACTGACCCAAAGAAGAAACTTTTATCAATCTTCCCGTTTGAAGCATCTGTTATGTACACCATATAGTCATAACCACCATTCGTAAATTTATTCTGGACCGTGAATATTACAAATTTATTTTGTGATGTCATTGGTATAGTATACTCGTTTGCGCCAGTGATAATCTTATAATCATCAAAGTTATGATAGAATATTCTTGAGTATACTTGTCTGTAATATTTATCATCATTTAGTGTAAAAATATCGAACACATTATCTTTGATGACACGAGATTTAACAATAGCGCCGGTGTCCATATCAACTTCGATATTGTAATCGTATCCATTTCCATCCTCGAAAACTAACGATATGATCCCTTTATCGACTATACCATTCATATGATATATTCCAGTTTTGAGTCCGACCTTACCAAAATCATACTTGAAACTCCACATCACGTTTCCGTCGTGATCGAACTTCAATCCCCATAAGTTAGTTCCTTGAGGGTAAAACACGTAAACATAGTTATTGTCCGAATATATAAATGATGAAGCACCAACTATCTGATAATCATTATCTAACGTGGAACTAGTGAAATACATACTCCATTCAGGATAACTATTACCACCAATAACAACGGTTTTTGTAGTCATTTTACTCAATGTAACAGACTCCGACGAGTTTGAAAACTGCATTTTAATAGAGAGATTTTTTGTAATAGTATTAGGTGTTAAAATACTATTATTGTCACTATTCATAAATATTGATGCAATAATTAGAGCGAAAACACTAATCATCATTAAATGTTTTATGTACCTTTTCACTTTACCCACCAATAATGAAAAAATGTTAATTCTTTTAAAAACTAACAGATAAATTATAAAGATAGAGGTGCAACCAATGGACGTGAGTGTAGTGCCCCATCATAATCGGTTTATAGTTTTTGTATCAAATCCTTCAAAATCACTACACAAACTCCTCTCAAAATATATTGATGTTATTCTCTCAAAGAAACAACTCACAAAGCATTCAATGAAAATCGTCATCATTAAAAACAAACGCTCAGAAGAATTCCTAGAAAAATTAAAAGATATAAGTAATACATTTGAAATCTCAAGAATATTACCGAATTAATCAGCAATTTAGAGAACCAGAAAAAACTATAGGAATCGATTCAATAATTGCCGCCAATAATAATAACCCAGCACCAATAAGGTAGTGCTTCACCATATTTTTCCAATCTTTACGGTACAAGTATAATCCACTCCATACAATATACGCTATACCAGATAATTCAAACAAACCATGAGGAACCAATGATAAACTCAAAACTGAAAACATTTTAGGTGTAGAATTTCCAACATAATATAGTACAATTGAACTAACAATCGCAACATACAAAATGTACAAAAAGTAAAACACTATAAATGGCGCACTAAACATCAATATGGAAGCAATCTTCAAATTATGAAGAAATATAAATAAAACTGTTGAGAGGTAATTCTTATTTGCAACACCAGTATTCTCTAACTGACTATAAACGGATTTACCATAATCATAGAAAAATGTAATATTTGTCAATTTCTCACTAATATATAATACATATGGAAGCACAGCAACTGTAATAAAAAATATCATAATTGTGTATAACGCAAACTTTGTTGGCGTAAACTTCTCTTCAATTAACTTAATATTTTCATCTATAATTTTTTTCATAGCATTGATCACACTCATTATCGTTGCCCCCTTCTATTTACCACAACAGAAGTAGGGTCGCGCCTATATACATAACTTCTCGTCACGACAGTAACTTGTTTCGACTGTAACTTTACACCAGTAATATCTTCAATAATCTTGAGGATGTCTTTATATTTATCCGTCTTGCCCAAAATTACTAAAATATCATTATAGGATGAATATCTAACGTATAAATCATCATTAGCCTGAAGAGTGAATTCCTTAACCCTATTTTTAAAGTATTCAAACTTGAAACTACTAATACCTAATCGTTTGATTTGATCAAGAAGTTCCTTTATATTTTTGTTCTCATCACTAACGTTTACCTCTCTGATTTTTTCGATGTTGCTTATGTTTATAATTATCATCTCTCTTGTATTTGTTTTTATCATTTCCATTTCCAACCCGTCCAATTTTACCTTCATCACTCCCACCCTCCACAATTTTTAATACAACATTATCAATAATATTCTCAATAGAAGAAGTTAAAAGATTTTCTATAATAAAAACATTATCCAATCTCCTAACGTAATCCTTAACGTCTTCAACGGATACATTAGCAAAAATAACCTCTGGTGAAGTACACTTAGCCATTTCTTCAATGTTGTCTAATGGAGAATAAATTATCTTACCATTACACACCATTACTTGAATCACCCCATTCTGAATGTGATCACTAAACTTCTCCTCGAACCTTTTAATTACGTAATCATAGACGCCATTAAAATTAAACTGATAATCCTCTATAACAATATCATTGTACATTGTTAAATGACCAGATAACCCCTTCTGAATCTTAACAGCACCAATCCTCTCCAGATAAAAAAGAATCTGTCTAATAATGTTGTTCTTTAAATACTTGAATTGAGTGTTATTTATTACACTTCTAATCTCTGGAAAGTTAGTTACTTTACCATCAAAATTTTCTTTTAATATATTAACAATACTCATAATTTTATCAATGTCTTTATACTTCATTTGTGATAACACCCAATAATTGTGTATTATAATCCACTTAAAAATGTCTAACATTTTCAGTAAGAATATATTATAACACCTAACATAATATATAGATGATATTCAAAAAATTTAAATCCTTGCAATGACTAAATGTGTTCATTTTGGTCATTTAAAGTGTTTGTGTTTAATATGTAATGGTGATCCCAAATGTCGGAATCAATTGAGACCTTACTTATGATTGTTGCCGCTATTATTGTTGCCGTTATCGCCGCAGTCGCTATGAAGGGTATAACCCAAGGTAATGCTGACAACGCCGCTGAAAGAGCCAGGACATCATTCGGTAAGAACGTCAAGTTCACCCTAGTCGAAACCGGAACCCAAACAGCATACGTAGAAAAGACAGACACCACAGTTGGTGGTGTTACAATCGCCGCTCCATACGCTAAGGTTACTCTTACATTCACTGACCTTGTTAATGTTGATAAGGACTCTTACGTTAGACTCCAAGTTATGGGCGACTCACTCTACAAGTGGAAGATTGCCGCCGTTGAGATGGCCGGTGCCAATGTCACAGAAGTTAACGACCTCTCAACTGCCTTCAAGATTGCTGACCTTAACAATAAATATGTCGCTGGTGAGGACTTCAAACTTTACGTCTACCTCAACACAAGTGACAACGTTACAACCGAGGATAGGGTTGTCCTTGGTATAAGCGTTGGTGACGCTCCAACCCAAAGTGTTGAAGTTAAACTTGTCCCATGATTTAGTTTCTCTCTTTTCTTCTCTTCTTAATTATATTATAGTTCAAGGTGTTCTTTTGGAACGTATGAATATTATATTACGTTTGATAATGTGTTTTGATAAATTTAGATTAATAATATTACATTTATAATGAAAAATGTGAAGTTTTATATTAACGAGAATGTATTTTTGTGTTCATTTTGGTCATTTAAAGTGTTTGTGTTTAATATGTATTGGTGATCCCAAATGTCGCAATCAATTGAGACCTTACTTATGATTGTTGCCGCTATTATTGTTGCCGTTATTGCCGCAGTCGCTATGAAGGGTATAACCCAAGGTAATGCTGACAACGCCGCTGAAAGAGCCAGGACATCATTCGGTAAGAACGTCAAGTTCACCCTAGTCGAAACCGGAACCCAAACAGCATACGTAGAGGATGCTTCATCAAATGTTCTTGATCTTGATGGAAATCTAAGTACAACCGATGACCAATTGAATTCAGGTTACTATGCTAAGGTTACTCTTACATTCACTAACCTTGTTAATGTTGACAAGGATTCTTACGTTAGACTCCAAGTTATGGGCGACTCACTCTACAAGTGGAAGATATTCGCTGTTAAAATGGTTGATGGTAATGCTACAGTCGTTAAGGACCTCTCAACTGCCTTCAAGATTGTTGACCTTAACAATAAATATGTCGCTGGTAAGGACTTCAAACTTTACGTCTACCTTAGTACTAGCGATAGTGTTACAACCGAGGATAAGGTTGTCCTTGGTATAAGCGTTGGCGACGCTCCAACCCAAAGTGTTGAAGTTAAACTTGTCCCATGATTTAGTTTCTCTCTTTTCTTCTCTTCTTAATTATATTGCATTCTGATGTTGGTGAGCAATTGTATTGTATTATAATATGTTTTTAGTGTTTGTATACGTATGTGTTCGTTATGACGAAAAAGTTTTTAAGTGGTAAGTGTACAATCTTATTTGGTGATAAGGTATGGATAGGGAGGAAATGTATGAAAGAGTTAAAGATTTTTTTATTAATTTCGAAGAGGATGGACAAAAGAAATATATTTCAGGGTTGCAAAGGATTGTTGAGGGTGCAACAAAGAGCGTGTTGATTGATTTTAAGGATTTGATTAATTACGATGAGGGAGTTGCAAATGAGTTAATAATGAATTATTATGAAGTTTCAGAAGTGATTTCTGAGGTTGCTAAGGATTTATTGTCGTCGTTTTATGATGTGAAAATTGATAGGGTATTTGTGCGTGTTAGAAATCTAAATAAAACTTTAAGGTTGAAGGATATTAGTGAGGAGCATATTAATAAGTTGATACAGATTGAGGGTATCATTTCTTCTATTAGTGATACTCATTATTTTGCAGAAGTTGTTCCATATGTGTGTAAGGAGTGTGGGTTTTCGATAAACATTAGGAATAATATTCTTGAGGAGGAGATTAAAATTACGAAGTGTCCTTCTTGTGGTAGTCGTGAGATTAAGCCTGTGAAGGAGAAGATACAGTATATTACTTATAGGCGTCTTGAGATTCAGGAACTTCCTGAGAGGGCGAGTGTGTCTGGTATTTCTTCGATTGAGGCGATTGTTGTTGGAAGTGATATTGTGAATAAGATTGAGGCAGGTGATAGAGTGGTTGTTACTGGTGTTATTCGTCCGAGGCGTATAAAGGGTTCGAAATATGCGTATTATGAGAAAATTTTAGAAGTTAGTGATGTTAAAGTTGAGTCTCAGAAGTTTACTGATGTAGTAGTTACTGCAGAAGAGGAGCGTCAGATTAAGGAGATTGCTAGTAGGGATGATGCTTTTGATGTCGTTGTTAGTAGTATTGCGCCGTCGATTAAGGGTCAGGAACATGTTAAGAGGGCGATTGCTGTTGCTTTGTTTAGTGGCGGGTGGTTAGAGTCTCCTGAGGGTATTCCTATTCGTGCTGAGTCTCACGTGCTTCTTGTAGGTGATCCAGGTACTGCAAAGAGTCAGATTAGGGAGTTTCTTAGGAAGGTTATTCCACGTGGTATTGTTACGAGTGCGGCGACTTCAACTGGTGTTGGTCTGGTTGGTGCTACGGTTCGTGATCCTGTGACTGGTGAGTGGACTGTGAAGGCGGGTGCGTTGCCAAAGAGTGATGGTGGAATTGCGTTTATTGATGAGTTTGCGGAGATGCCTGGTAAGGAGCGTTCAGCGATTCGTGAGGCCCTTGAACAGGGTGTTGTGTCCATTAGTAAGGGTGGTGTTACTATTACTTTGCCCGCGAAGGCGACTGTAATTGCGGCGATGAACCCGAAACATGGTAGGTGGAACTTGGATGAAAGGTTGTTTGACCAGATTGATCTGGATTCGCCGTTACTTTCGAGGTTTGATTTGATTGTTCCGGTTATAGATGAACCGAATGAGAAGAAGGATTATGAGATTGCAAAACATATTTTGTCGTTTATGATTAGTGGTAAGAAGGGTAATATTAAGTATATTGAACCACAGTTGTTGAAGAAGTATATTGCTTATGCGAGGCAGAATGTTAATCCGAAGTTGAGTGATGATGCGATTGAGTACCTTGCTACGTATTATTCGTCTATGCGTAAGAAGTCGAGAAAGTATAATGGTTTCTATGAGATGCCGTTGGGTCCGAGACAGTTGATGGCGTTCTATAGGATTGCTCGTAGTATTGCAAGGATTTACCTTAGGGAAGTTATTACTGTTGATGACATCAAGAAGGCGATTGAAATCTGGGAGGAAAATATGAAAGTTCTGTTTGACAATGGTGATGAAGAAACAGCAGAATTTATTGATATAAACAATATTGAGGTTGGTTCGTCTGGAAGAACGCTCTCGAAGATTGAAAAGTTGATAAAGATTATTAAGGCGCTTGAACCTGAGTATCCTGATGGTATTCCAGGTAAGGTTATTATTGAGGAGGCGACTAAACAGGGTATTGATAAGTATGATGCGCAGAGGTTATTGAAGAAGTTATATGATAGGGGGGACATTTATGAGGTTTCGTATAATAAGTTTGCATTGAGTCCTTGATGGTGTTTTTTCATTTAACTATTTTAAAAAGGGTAAACTTTAGATATTATTTGGGAGTATGTTGTGAAGATTGGTTTTGGTAAGAAGAAAAAGAAAAGTAAGAAGATGAGTATACGTCCTAAGCGGGTTAAACCTCTTTTTTACGAGGATTTAACGATTAGTGATGAATCTTTAATCTTAATGGAGACTAATATGCCAGAAATTAAGGTTCCAATAGTTAATGATCCTAAACGTTTAATGAATGGTATTTATTTCCTGGTTTATGGGTTGTATGTTGATGTAAATAAGGTAGATGATTCAATAAAAACTATTAAGGGTAATGTTAAAACTATTGCGAATTTGTTAAGGGTTGTTGCTCCTGTTGATATTTTTGTATTTAATAGTGGAGAGATTGAAAATAAGAAGTTGAAAATTCTTTTAGTTTTTAGGTTTAAGTTTGTTCGTGCTACTGAGTACGGTATTGAACCAATTCCGGATGTTATCATATTGAGGAAGTTAGTTCCATCTATTAAGGAGAAGATTAATGATATGGTTAGGAATACTTTTTTGGCGTATGAACCGGTGAGGTTACCAATAACATCATTAACTTCTAAACAGTTGCGTGTTGTTGGATTTCCGCCCAGACGTACATATGTTATATATGATAAGGTTAAAGATTTTGAGAATATCCTTGCTGATTATATGTTGTCTGTGCCAATAAGTAGTTTTGAAGAACATTATGAGGTTTCTTCATCTGAGACAGTTAGTGGGAAGGAGGAAGAAGTTGTTGAACATATAGAGAGAACGCGTACTCATCCAGTTCCTATATCTCAACCGAAAATTGGACCTGGTGAAAGTGTTATTCCTCCTACTAGGAGAGAAGGTGGTATACAATCTATACGTGGGCGTGAGCATTCGGTTGAGAGTGGGCAGATGGAACGTGTTTCGGAAGTTATTCCCATAGATGAGGGTATATCTGTTGGTGCACAACAACCATTAGTTCAACAAGAATTTCAAAAACAACCTTCTATTCCTATGCAACAACCGACTGGTGAACCTCAGTCACGTATTGGTAATGTTATAAAGAAACCTGAGCAATCATTTGAGCAACCTATTCTTACTTATGGTAAACCAGAAAGTGTTTCGGTAGAGGAACAACAAAATGTGGTAGAGAATGTTGAGTATAATGTTCAAATAAAGCAAAGTGAAAGTGTTCAACAAACTCAACCTATGTATGTTGATGAGTGTGATAAGATACTTAGTGATTTTGTTGAGGAGCAATGTGGTGATGTTAGTGTCATTTATAATAATTCGGGTAATAGTTTTTATAGGGATTCTCATTTGATTATTCGTTCTGATAAGATGTTTGTTGATGTTGTTTATGGTTTTGTTGATATGATTAAGTCTATGCTTGGGTGTGGTCATTATGATGAACTTATTAGTTCTGTTAATACTATTACGTATGAAATAGATAGAGTTGTTGCAGAGTTTTTGGGGTTGGATGATGTTCTTAATGAGTCAGCAACAAATGAAAGTTATAATTTGATTAATATTAAGGATTTTTATCGTGGTTTATATAATATTGTCACTGGTAAACCGTTTAACAAGGGGACTCTTGTTAGGTTGTTACCAATAGGTGTTACTCCTTGGGGAGAGAAATATTATTATATAACTGAGTATCTCCCTGAACCTCAGAGGTATCCAACTTGGCAGGCGGTTTCCAATAGGGTTACGTTGATTATTGGTGGTATGGGTTCGGGTAAATCGCATTTGGGTAAGTATATTTTGGAATTGAATGCTCTTGCTGGTGGTTCGTCAATATTGGTTGTTACGACGACTACTGATCTTAATGAGTATAGTAATTTGAAGAAAAAGTTGGATGAGATTCGTGATAAAATGAAAAAATGTGGTTGTGATCCTAATGATCCTAATGTTATTGAGTGTGTTGATGGTTGTAGTAGTTTATCTGATTATGAAAAGAAGTTAATTAAAAAGGTTGGTATTCATAATCTTAGGATTCAGTTGACGACTATTGCTCCTATTGCTAAGTCTGAGGATATGAAGCAATATAATTTTGATTTTGTGTTTACACTTCCTGTTAATTTGCTTACATTTGGTATTATTAGGAGTTTGATTTCTGGTGTTAAGAAGAAACAAGAGTTTGTCTTGTTGAATAAGGCATTTGAAATGGGTATTAAGGGTTTTTATGAGTTTTTATTAAATCTTTACAAGAAGAATCCGGAAGTTATACGCCATCCACTTCAGTTTATTGGTATTAATCCGGAAATAATTGGTGATAAGATACCTCATGATCCTGATGGTGAGGATGATATACCGTCGTTTTATATGTTTGTTAAGGCGTTGAAATTGGCACCAGCCGTTGATAAAACTATTGAAAATAATTTCCTCAAGTTACTTAAAATGGATTATAGGGCGGAGGAAACTTTTAAGCGTGTTTTCGCTGATATCAGAGCATTAAAAGATAAGAATAGGGAGTTTTTGCAAATGTTCAAGGGGACGACTGAACCAATTGTTGAATTGGGTACGTTTGAATCTGAACCAGTTCCGGCGAAGTCTACATTTAGTAAGGAGTTTGTTTATGAGCATATGTTTAAACCGCATACTTTAACTGTTATTTATTTACCAATGGAGAAGGAGGAAGTATATAAGAAGGTTGGGATTATAATGTTCAATGAAATTATGAAAATATTGCAAACTATTGAGGGTTTTAGGCGGGAGCAAATTCGTAGGAATGAACCTATAACGCCGATTCTTATTGGTATTGATGAGGCGCACTTCTATTTCAATAGGAGTAATTATGAGGATGTTGTTGATGAGGGTGAGTACTTGAATTCAATTGAGGTTATTGCAAGAACTTCAAGGAAGTATTCGTATGGTATTATCCTTATGAGTCAGTTAGCGAGTGATATTCCGAAAAATGTTTTTAGAAATGCTGGTGTTAAGTTCATAGGAAGGTTGAATAGTAATGATTCTATTAAAAATGAAACTAGTAATCAGAAATTGGGTGAGATTATTACTAATAAACTTCCAAAGAAGTGGTTTATTGTTAGTGATAGTGATATACCTGGTGGATACTTCTTAGTGTCTGCAACAATAAGGCTTTCGGATATTATTTCAAATGATGAATCACTAAGGTACGATGGGCCGTCTGAGGAAATTGCAGAAAAAATTAAGAGTTTTATGAATAATCTTCCTGATACTTTGAGAGAAAAATTAAAGGTTTATTTGTGTAATGTGAAAAAGGGTCGTGTTGTAGAAATTCCGCTTATTAAAATTGAATGATTGCTGGTAGGATTTCTTTTTCTATTATTTCGTTTGAGGTTTTTCCTGTCGTGTCTATTATATTAACTTTAATACCTTTTTCTATGAGGAATTTTATGACGTATGGTATTTTTTCTCTTATTTTTCTTTGGAATTCAAGTTTATCGTATGCTTTGTCGATGTTATCGTTATGGTTTCTATTAAGGGTTCTCTCTATATATTCTTCGTCGGAAACTGTTAGTATAAATATGTGGTCTATTATACTTGTGTAATCATATATCTCTTTTAGTAAGTTGTATAATTTGTTTATTGATTTTTCGTATGGTATATTTTCATTTTCAGATATTTCTGTGCCTTGATATAACATTGTCGAGATAAAACTTCTATCTAGAATTATTTTGTCATTTGGATTGATGTTTGTCATAACTTTTTTCATATCTTCAAAAAATATTTTGGCTTTTTCTTCGGGTGTTTTTGCGTTTATTAGTTTTGTTTCCACTTCTTTTCTATAGTAAGGGAACCTTATAACTTTGAAACCATATAGATGTTCTAATTTCCTTGCGATCGTTGTCTTGTAAGTGGCGTCCATACCATCAAGTACAATTATCACTATATCACCCGTACTTAGGTTGTGATATCAAAACTTAAAAGGTTTTCTATTATCACTTTTAAAAACTCACGTATAATGTTAATATTGGGAGTGTTAATGGCGTATAGAATTGTTGATCAACCTGTTTCTTATCTTGTGTATATAGTATTAGTGTCATTTATCTCAGTTATTGTATTAATGTTTGGAACTGGTATTTCAAAGGGTTTTCTTCACTTATATATGGGTATTGTTGCAACGAGTGTTGCGAACCAAATCAATTTGGCAAGTACATTTCCTGATGGTAGTACTGTGTGTGTTCCCATAAAAACTCTACCATTAATAAAGTATGATGAGTTTGGTGTTATTCAAAGTTATGGTGAAAGGTTTTTGTATTTTAAAATAAAATTGTTTAATGTGGAAGGTTTGTATGAAGTTCCAATTGTTCCTACATTTGCAACTGACGTTTCTGAAAATAAAAAAATGTTTTATTCTCAGTTTCTTACTGACGATTTATCCTGTTATGGAAGTTGGTGTAAACTAGATTCTAGATTAGTTAGGGGTGGAATGAGTAATGCAACTTATATTTATACCGTTATTGATATTATGAGAATGTATCCTAACTTGGATGTTTCTCCGAGATATTCTAGAGTTTATAAAATAATAATTCCAACCGATAAAAATTATGTATGTTTCTATAAGAATAACGGTGTGCTTGTTGTGAACCCAACTTTTGATACTGACCCTAGAGTTTAACTTTTTTAATTTTCTATAAAAGAGTAAATTCGTCTCAATACATTTATAAATGTGTGATGTAATAATAAATTCTTGGTGAAATAATATGAAGAATGTAAACATAGGTCGTATGATGGAAGTAGTAAAACGATACGAGAAATTCTTATTTTTAGTGACACTATTTACAATAATATCAGTAACGGCGTATTTGCGAGGTATACCAGCACAATCCTACTACTTCAATGATCCAGATACATTCTATCATTATGAGAGGTTTAAAATGTTATTAAATGGTGATATTGGAAAATTCTATGATAAAATTTATCCACCAACGGGTGGAGTCCCTTCAACTAACACTGAATTATATGTTTGGTGGGTACTAATAACTGCACCATTGAGACTTTTTATGGACACTTTGACAGCGTTTAAGTATGCTCAAGTTGTAATGTTCATTATAACGTCACTTGGAATATTCTTGGTGAGTTATTTACTAACTAAGAGGAAGTGGTTATCATTGACTTCGATACTTGTATTTGGTTTCACTCTTGCTGGATGGATGAGAACTTATGGTGGAAATGCACGTGGTGATAATGTTTTCATTGGCCTTTTAATGTATACACTAGCATTGTTAATTCTAATAATAAGAGAGAGTAATGTGAAAAAACTAAGATTTTATAGTGCTGTATCTACAGTATTATTATTACTATCGGTCGTTGTTTGGGCAGGAGGAAAATTTGGTGCTGTATTCTTTAGTATGTTGCTTGGTTTTGTAATATTACAGAAATTACTAATAAAGGACTTTGAGATAGTTGATAAATTAAAGAAATATATTATTGTTCCTTGGGCAATTGGTTCTGTGATATTAGCGTTAATTTATCATCAAGTTTATATGGATTATCTACTAAATTATGGCAATATTGAGTTGCTTGCAATAAGTATGATAGGTATAACGGTAGTAACTTATGTGCTTGAATATATTAGGAAGAAGGTTGAAGATTATCGTGTAACACTTGGAATTGCATTGGGTGTTGCAGTTGTTGGTGCATTAGTCTTCCTATTCAAATTCACAACTGCGTTTAGTTACGCAATTCGTACATACAACCCTATTTCGTTGACAATTCAAGAACTTAGTGCCGTATCAATGGATAGCATTAGAATATATTATACAATGTTTGGAACAAAACTTTCGCATAGTGGAGATGGACTATTCTATATTATAGTAATGTTATTTGGATCAATATTACTTACATATAAGGTTCTACAAAAGGACAAATATAGGAATATCGTAACGGTTGTTGTTTCCATAATACTATTACTATCTCTTAGGAATCCATATGTTTCAGTACACGGAATCTTCATAAGTTTAGTTGGTATTGCTATGGCAATTGTTGTGTTATATCTATTGTTCCGTAGAATTGACGTAAGTATTACAGATTCTGTTGCAATGATCACAGTAATATCATTTGGAATTCTTATGTGGTGGGCATCGAGATTCTTGTTCTTTGGCATAGTTGCAATATCTGTACTTACTCCATATATTCTTGAAATTACAAGGGAAGTGTTGATTAGAAATAGTGAACAACTAAGAAAGTATGCAATTGTTACATTAGTGGTACTTCTTGGGTTATCGATTTATGCTAATGGGGTTATAACAAAAGACTATGCTGTTGGAATAAGGGGTATTTATTATAATGGTAAGTACTATGGTTCAGTACCTATAGAATATGAATCAGCGTTGGAGTATATTAATCAGAATGCTGGTGAAAATGATGCTGTAGTAACGTGGTGGGATTACGGTTATTGGATCGAGAGTTCACTACTTGGTAATAGGCCAGCACTCATCGATGGTAGTCACAATAGAATTTTTGATCACGTTGTCGCAAAGTGGTTTTCGTCTGATCCAACATATGAATTTAACTGGGATATGTTTAATGTTAAGTGGTTTATTGCGTGGTATGCGGACATTGGAAAGATGAATGCGATAAACTATCTTGGTGGCGCAATAACTAAGGATCAATATATGGGTTCATCACCAATGATCGTCCTAAGAAAGATAATGTATCAGAACAGAATTATTTATGTTAGTGGAAGTATTTACGCTGAATTAACTGATGAGAATGAAACAATTGTTGTAATTGGGACAAACAAATATATGGCAAAGATGACAGTTATCCCAGGGAAGGGAGTTTACAAGGCAAACGCAACAACAATTCCGATACTAGATTATGTTTCATACGTATATAATGATTATATGGTTCTTATACGCGGAAATGTAGTTAATAGTATTTGGTATAAACTGGCAACATTACAATATCTAGGTGACCCGAACATTGAACCAGAATTTGCGACAGTAGGTTCAACATATATTGTCGTGTATAAATTTAGACCGTTTGCATTATATGGCATTAGAAATAATGACAATATAACACAAATAGATAAATTGAACTGGACGATACCTTCTAATAGTACACTACTTATAAAGGCGTATGGACGTGACGGAACTGGTGATATAATAATTGAGTACGCAAATGGAAGTGAGGAAATTGTTAAGTCAAACGTCTATATTACAAATGAAACGAAACCATTTAATGAAGTCAAAATTGATAGAGAACTTAGAAATATTAGTGACATCTTCTTCAGAACGTGGGGATGGTACGGAAAGTTTACATCACTAGCGAATGTTAATGGAAAAGAAGTTTCACCATTTAACATTATAAGTGCTATTAGAGACGGAGACAATACTGTAAAAGTTAATGTAGAGTTTAACGAGGATAATATTCCGATTAGAGCAGGGATTATTGTTTATGCTGTAGTAGTTCGTGAGGAGAAAGGATACGTCAAGACCTACTTTGAAATATTAGACAAATACTTCCCAATAAATGCTACTTCAAAGAAGGGTGAACAAACGATATCATTCAAGTTCAACACTAATAAAATTAGGACGCCTAATTATTACTATGATCAACTCAAGAAGAAGTATGGTGAAGGAAAAGTTAGTATCAATGTGTTCTATATGGTATATGTCGAGGGTTATAAGAAATATGATTTACTACCATCGTATTATAAGAGGATAAGAATAACTTCATCGCATTGATTTTAATATTTTTAAATTTTTTCTTTATTCTTATGATTGGGAATTGAAATGGAGATTTATTATAAGGGTGAAAAATATGTTTTGGTAACGAGCAATTTTGATGAGACAGAAGTTATCCCTAAATCTGATTGCGAAAGCATTGTTGTTGTATTGTATTGTGATTTTACGTATGATATTATTGAGGGGCCATATGAATTGTTATTGGATACGTATTCTAGTATTTTATCGGGTATAAGGAGTAATAATATGATTTGTGGTGTTGCTTTATATTCAAGAGAAGACTGTTGTCGTAGATAGTGAATTATTTCTATCTAATTTTAAGTATTACATAATTTATTTTTATTGGGGTATATATGGCGAGTTCGCTTGAACGTTTGTTTATGATAATTACAGCAATAATTTTGGCAATAATTGCGTATTCAACGTATACGTATATAGTTCAACATTATGGTGAACAAGCAATTGAAAGAAGTACCAATATTGAACAGGCATCGTATAGAGTAATTTCACCATTAGATGGTTCAAAAGTTCCGGTATATTATGTTAAATCTTCGAATGGTACAATAACTGATGCGTGGTTTTACATAACTGTTGCATCAACTTTAGATAATTTAGATACATTGGACGCTATGCCCATATCAATAACTAATGGTTATGTAAAGGATATTGAAGTTTTCAAGGAAGGAGATACTATAATTGAAGGAACACGATATACTGTTTATCGTGTTAAGGTTCATATTGACCCATCATACAAAGGTGGCATATTAAATGTTCTTGTAAAGAATAGTGGTGTAACTTTAGTGGGATATATGACTGAAGTTAATATAATTGTAGTATTCCCAATTAATAATAGTGAGATTTACATTGGACAACTTCCTATAAAAATTAAGAATACAGGTGAAGAGGCATCAATAACAGATCTAAAAGTGTATATAGATGGGAGTTTAATATATCAAAAGTCCGGTTTAAACGTTACCCTAAAAACTGACGATGTTTATACTTTTTACATCACGACATCTACAGTAAGACCTGGACTACATAAACTAAAAGTAATTATAAACAATGGTGCTTATGCATACACATTATATTTGAACTTTAAGAGGAGGCCAACAATAGTTCTTCAGGACGTTGATATAACCTATAAAAATGATATTAATGGAACAATATTCGAATTTACCGCTAAATTGGTAAATAATGATAATACGATTCATATTATCAAAAAGAATACCATCTCTTTATACCTTGGTGAAATGCCTTTGGAAGTAACCGAATTGCGAAAAGTGAATGGTCAAGATAGTGATGTTATCACGATAGGACAAAATGAAACCTTTATTGTAAAGGGAATAAAGAGACTTATTGCACCAGGAGATAGTGTTGTCAAGGTTATAATAAGTAATTACGAGACGAATAGTCTTCCTATATCTATTCCACTCGTGAAGAATATTTATATGATTGATAATGCAGTAAAAATAAATCTTATGAATATAACAATACGGAACACAGGAAATAGGTATTTTATATTTAACAGTATAGCAATTAATATTGGTGGAAAAAACGTTAGAATAGTTCAAACACCGCCTCTTGGTAAATATATCAATGTTTTAGATAATTTTATAGTAACTGTTGATACAACGGGGTTGACTCCTGGAAGAATGTATCCAATTAATATTATAATTAATAATGATATTAAATGGAGTGGTAAAATATATATCCCCTATGATAGAGAACTTCAAATTATGAACGTTACAGCAACTGAAAATGAATTAAATCTTGGTGTCAAATATCTTGGTAATATATATCTTTATTATCGTAAGGGAACATTAATATTCAAACTAACAAATTCAACGACCCCAACAATTTACCTATTAACAGATGATTATAGTCAAAGTTATACGAATTTTAAGCCAAAAACTTCGTTTGAATTGGAAATTCTTGAAGAACCTATCGCACATAGGTTTGAAAATGGTGATCTCTTTCAAATAACATCTAAAATTCCGTTTCCATTGGCCGGTTCATATTTAGTTAACTTCACAGTTAACAAAGGGTATAATGATGAAGCAAACGGATATGGAGTATTTGTAATATTCTCGATGATGAAGGGTATCACAATAAATAATATTTCGTACTCAACAGAACATATTAATACAATAATTTTGCAACCTCAATATGTTGTTAATAGTGAGGATGATATAAGACAGGATATTAAAAAGAAACTTATGAAAATTAATACTCAAATACGTATTTACACTTATAATATGATAAAAAAGGTTGTAGTGAGTGGATACTCTTCATATACGCCACTATATGTGAATATTGTTAATATAACAGAACCTAGAGTCCAAAATCTTGATATTCCAGTAGATAAAAATATACCATATATATTAACTCCGTTTGACTATAGAAGGGACCTCAGTAAATATATGAATGAAAAAATACAGAACTATTCAACAGTTGAATTAAAATATAGGTTATTGTCTAATTATACTTTATTAGGCTTCAATCCTTCGAAATTTAACATTTCAACATTAATTACTAAAAGTGAAAATATTTTATATACTGATAATGTACCAGTAGTGTATTATGATAATTATGGAGAATTTATATCATATGTTAAGTATGGGTGGGTTGAGGGTATTACTAGTGCATACTTTAGGGAAAATATTGCATATATTGTGAACTATTTACCATATATTAAGTCTTATGGAAGTACTTACGTTACTGTTCCGGTAAAAGACTTTATTGTTGTAACACCTAGGAATAAGGAAATCGTTATTAGGTCAATGAAGTTTATAATGAATAAGCAAATCAATATTGTATCTGAAAACAATATGTTGAATATAATTAATGAAAAACTTCAACCAATAACAAATTATGAGTTTATTGCGTACTCGCCAATTTGGAGAAACCCAGAAAATAAGATAAACACCAACAGAATTGTTTCAACTTATGGATTACCAAAATATGCATCAGTAACATTTGTCGTAATGAGTAATCCATTGTATATGGATATTACTGCACCCGATATGTTATACAATAATATAAACTTGGATAAGACTAACTATTTGATTCGTGTTGATATGAATAATGAAAAAGATAAGCAAATTACAATTTATGATACCGTTGTTATGAACTCCTATATTACTCCGTATAATATCACATTGAATAGGCCATCAATATTAACATTAGATCCAAATACTGACTTTGTTAAAGTTTCATCAAAGAAGTTCGGATTCCAATATGTTGACTTGTTGCAACTAACATTCTACGTTATAAATATGACTGATTCTAAGACGCCATATATTAAATTAAAACCAACAAACTATACTACAATGAACAAAGTTTACATTATTCAGACACTACCGCATGGATCACCAACAGATATCCACCTTAAAATGATTTACGATTATTCGGATAGTGATACATTTACAATATTACAAATAAATTACAATGTTATATCTTCGAGTATCATTTTAGAAAAGGATATAATACCATATATTGTACCATCATTGAAAGTATACTACATTTACAATGTATTCCATCACTATTATCCGATTCCATTTATCTATAGTGTTATAGGTTATAACACTTCATCCAACTTATTCAGAATGTACATTTCGGATAAAGAGTATATTCCTGCGTATATACGTGTTTACAAAGTTATGTTGAATAACACGTTTGTAGGCAAGGAAAGTGTGAATTATATATCAGTTTCGTATAATAGTGTAACAGCACGCACTTATTACTCAGTATTAGTTCCAACATTATATATTGAGACGACAAGAATATATCCAATTAATATTATTCAAAGTGAAATTCCATTTATAGCACTATTCACTAATACGTACTATAAATATGATAACGAAACATATACAATGTATGTCCCATATGTTAGTATTGATAAGAATGTTAAAGCAGAAATTGTTGGAAAAGTAATAAAGATAACACTAAATAAGGATATTTATAATGAGCAACCATATATTGTATTCAACAGTAAGAAACTACTTAAATCAAGTGAAGTGTTTGGCAATATAACAATTGAACCAGATGGAAGTATATTATCTAGTGTAATCCTCACAATGAACACGTCGATAATTCAATATAAAGTTAAGGACACGGCGATTATGAGAATCTATCACACTTATATAATACTTCCAGTCCCAATGAGGATCGAAGTTGGTTCGTTGACAACATACATTATGAAACCAAACTCTTACGTAGGGAAATTAGTATTGTATGCAACGACTATCAATGAAACATTGAATGATGATTACATAACGCCTTCAGTATCATCATCGTTTGACCCATTAACATTGATACTACTAACATCTGTTAATCCAAGCAATGGTATTAAGATAACAAAGTATAACGAATTTGGAGTTGATAGGATAGAAATAACAACGATGCCAATATCAATAGAGAGTAATATTTATGGTGTTAATGAATTTACTTATAACTTACTAATGGGAAGAATTAGTATCTCGTACACATCAACATCATATCAATGATATTTGGTTTCTATTTTTAAGATTTCTATATTTTATTTTTCTATGGTGGGCGAAGTGATGAGTAGAGTATTAATAGTATTACTTGTTACCGGTATTGTAATAATAATTTTTGGATTAGCAAAATCGGGATATAATAATTTTAATATCCAAAATCAGAGTAGTGTAATACAAAAGAGTGTCGAAGTAAATAGTGAAAATGTGATGCAAAATAGTGATAATGAATTTATAAAAGTAAACGTTAATTATACAAAATCTTCAAGCACACCATTTATGAGGTTGAAGACAATGGCAGGAAGCAATAGTAGTGACGATTTAAAAATTATGTTGAATTTTCCGGTTATACCTTCATATTATGGTTTGGATTCGGAGTTTATAGAAGTTGGGAATGGCGCAATAATTGCTGATGACACTGGAATATACGTATATGTGAATACATTATCCGAGAATGATATATATGATAATGTTGGGTGGATACTTAAATTTGATCAGGGGGGTAATTTGATTTGGAGTTATGTAACTAGTGATGATGGTAGTAAATTTAAAAAACCAATAATGTTCCAAGATAACGAATACATCTATATTGTAGGACGGCGAGTTTCTGATGATAAAATTTTATTCTTGAAAATTGATAAGAATAGTGGGTTCGGGCGATACGAAGCAATTTTAGTTAGCGATACTTATCCATCAAAAACTAACGGTTTACGGAAGGGGTTAACATTATACGGTACAGATGCTTACAAGTACGTAAATGGCCATATCAAGGTATTATTACAACCCTATGTTATGATAGATTTCACAAATAGAAGTATTGAATATATCTATGATCAGAGATATATGAAAGTAGATCCAAAATTCACAACATATACATTGTTTAAAATGGTAAATGGTAGAGAGGTTGTTTTGAGACATCAAACTAAAGTTACTAATGGTAATTATGATATCCTTGTAAGAGTATATGACCAATATGATGTTGCAAAAGATTTCTATTTCTTTGGAACTAAATACAATGATTTTATTCTTACAAGATGGCCAATTGTTGATAATGAGAACATATTTGTAATGCCTGCGATTATCAAAATACCTCAGACAAGCGGATATTTTACTTTATTAGCATTTAGTAAACTTAATGGTTCGTTAATATGGTCAAAAACATATGTTCTTCCAATGGATGAAGCAGGTATAACACCAGTATGGTTTGATTCGCCAACAGAAAAAATATATAAGATAATAAATGATAGTGATAGTAGACAATTCAATTATAATATTATAGATGCTAGAGTTGTTGGTGATGTTGTTGAATACACTATATTAGTATCTAGAGATTCAGTAAAAACGTACTATGAGGATGAATATGTATATAAAGAAACGTATACGTCAAGATATGATCCATATGTTAATGCAGAGTTTTACCCGCCAGCACACGTTTATTATCGTGATATTATATATAAACTCCGTATAAATGTATCTAATGGTAATGTTGTGTCACTAGTAAATAGTAGTTCGATAAGTTACTATAATGTTGGTGCTGTTGGATTATACTTTAACAATGTAATAAATACGCCAGGGTCAATATACGATTATTATGTTGATAGAAATGGTAAAATTTATATACTTTACATACTAAATAAGCGCGTTTATATAGTGAAAACATCATTAGAACGGACATCATTGTATAATATTGTATACAGAACGTATCCGATATCGTACGGACTTGGTAAACCGAATAATTTCGCTACAATAAATGTTAAGTTGATTTCAGCAAGTGAAGGTTGAATTTTCTATTCTTATTATTTTTATTATACCATTCTTAAATTATTCTAATGTTAAAAATAATGGTGTTAGGATTGGGTGGACAAAAGTTTTATATAATATTACTAATTATTGGAACATTAATTATTGGGTTTGGTGTATATTCAAGCGTAAGTGATAATAATTCTACACAACAATTACAGGATCAAAATATTGTTGATAATGGGATTAGTGACACTATAAACGTGCCAGTTTATGATAAGGATTCTAATAAAGTTGGTTCAATTGAAATGAGCAAATCACTAATCAATTACAAGAAATTAGAAACTAAATCAGGTATCACTATTGCTGGAGTAGAGTATCCAGATATCCAGATAGAATTTAATTTTGATTTTTCGACAAGTGGATACACAATATATGGGGATTTTGAACAAGGAATAATTGCTGATAACAATGGAATATATCTCTATTTAAAAACTAACTACAATGAGCAATGGATTGTTAAATATGATCATTATGGTAACCTTTTATGGAGTTACAAGATTAACGTATGGTTAAGAGATATATGGATTTGGCAAGATGACGCTTACGTATATATTACAGGGTTAGACAATAACAATAATAAGTTCTATATGAAAATTAAAAAAGCGGATGGAACAATTGAAGATGCAAGAATAATTTACGACTATAAGCAATTGAATCATAGAAACTATATGACGTTTACACTTATGAAAGATGGACAAACATATCTTGCTATGCCACTAACATTAATTAAGCGTGACTTGAGTGATTACTACAGATACACATATGGTGTAAGTGAAGCAATTGTTAGATTTACCGATAATAAAAGGATATTTTCAATATACGTGCAAATGGATTATACAAATGGAGGGCAAGATTTCCTGGTTAGAATTTATAACACTGATACAGGTAAGGTTGAACAAATGTATTTCTTTGGAACACCAATAACACCTGACGACTTAAATAAGCAATATTATCAAGATGATGACTTAGTACCATTCTGGCCGATAGTTTATGATGAAAATTATGGATGGATTCCGATAATTGCCAAAACACAGGGTAAGGATGTTCTAGGTGAATTCGATATTATGAAAATATCTCGGTCAGATGGAAGAATTGTTGACTTAACAAAATATATTTTACCACGTTTTGATGTTATTTATGGTAGTGGAGGTATTACATTAGTTCCAGCATTGTACAAGTTATATAATGCGAATGAACGTAATATGTACAAGGATGTTTGGAAAGGTTGCCCAGCGTCACAATATATTGGTGGACTAAACACAGGAACAGCATATATGAACTTTAGAATAGAGAAGATTTATGAGTACAATGATTACTTTGAATTAGTTATACCATACTGGTACTATGATAATAACCAAATATCGACCTCGCTTGTTTTACGTATGAAAGTAGATAAATCCTCAGGATACTTATACAATTCTAATACGAAGAACACATTAAAAGATGAACCAGCGTACGCTATAGTTCCAACACAATGGGGAACATTCATAAATGGATTTTATATAGACGATTATAATAATATTTACATATTATACAGTCAAATTTCCGGAACAAAAGCAAGAATGTACTTAGTACAGACATCCGTTGACACTATATCAACCTATAATATTCAAAAGTTTGTCTTTACTGGTACAACTAATGTTACAAGTACCTCAGATATATCTATTCGTAAGGATCAAATAGTTACAGTTGGTGGTTGATATCATCTATAGTTGTTTATTTTATTTTGTCCGTTTATCTTGTTTTTTACTTGTGTGAATAGAAGAAAAATAAAAGGTTTTTGTATTAAAATAAAAAATTAACAATGGAGGAACATTTTTAAGTTAGGATTAACAATATTAAATTGAAAGATTTTTAAGGTGGTTAAAATGGTGTATAAGGATTATAAGAAAATGTTGTATGAGGACCATAATGAAATTTTTGGGGATGGTGAGTGGTCGTTTGTTATGAGAGATGTTTTAAGACCACGTTCTGATAATGGTGTCTTCAAAAACAAAACGACAGTTAAAACGTATTATAGAGTTGTTGATGAAATAGAATTGAAATATTCACTACCAAATCCAGTTGAGAGAACATCGAAGAAAATCTTGATGGATTACTTGAAATATAAATCAAACATAAAACGAAACGTGTCAATAGGGAATGAAGAGACATTTATTGAAACACTAGTTTACTATTCGTATATAATAAATGGAATAAACTTTAAAAAACCAAAAACATTCCATAGAGAATTAAGAAGGTTCATACGTGAAAACTATAGTAGTATTATTAATAGGAATATGATAATGATAAGAAATTCTTCTTATGAGAGTGTTAGACTCAAGGCAAAACTTACAAAGTCAATAGATGATGATACGTTGTACAGATTGTCAATGGTTGTTGATAATTATTTTAGAGATAAAGTGATTGTTAAAGGTGATAATGGTTTTAGATATGAAGTTTCAATGATTCCAAAGTTTGGTAAACCAGATGATATTGCAAATTTTGTTAAAGATAAATTTAATCTTGAAAATGTAGAGTTCAAAGTTAAGAAATTAACAACACGTACACGCTCAACAATACTTGGTTCAGTTATCCTATACTTTAATGAGAAAGGTATTATCCAATTCCCACAAAACGCTATTTTTACTAATTTAGGTATAGCAGTAAATTATTCCAAGAAAGTTCTATATGACAATATTGACTATTTTGAAAATACATTTAAATTTATGGATAAGACTTCAAAGTACACTCTAGTTACCGCAATAATAGAATTTTTTGTAGATAAAACTAATATGTTTGTTTCCAAAGAAAAACTCACAAAATTTTTAGAAGACGAGGAATTGGCGAATAAAGTTATAAAGAATTATTATCTCAAATATTTGACTAAAAATTAACTTTTTTACATTCTTTTATTAAATATATTTAAACACTTATTTCCTAAATAGAGTATGGTGGTCATAATGATAAGATTGTACCGCATTAAACTAACACCATATAAGAATGGGGTGTATCACATATACGATATGAATGAAATGAGAGAAATACCAGAGAGCGAATTGTATAAGAATTTTGATTTAGATGAAGCAGATGTTCTAATAGGTGGAAACTTAGTCAAAACTCTCGTTATTTATAAGTATAAACGAGACCCAAACAAATTATTCATAGAAGAAAAAGATTACGAGAAAATATTTCTAAATGACATCATCTGATATAATCCACGTATATATCTTTTTCCTCGTTTAACATTTTCTTTAATATCTCCTCAAATTTGTTTTTATTAAGGTAAACATTCCTATAGTACGGACACTTTTCCCTAATATGATACGGACAACTATTCTCACAAATCTTATCACTAATTGGTCTTAATAAGTCAATATTATTAGGAATATTTTGTAGTTCAAAGACACTAGCATTGTAGATACTCAAGTCTATATCAATTGTAGTATGAATATCTATAGCGTCTTCAATTATCATAAATCCATACTTTTTAACAAATGACTTTTTTAGGAAGTCGGACTTACCAAATTTTGATCCAACTAAAACTTCTATTAATGCTTTACTTTTATTGAAAAATGTTCCATAAATACTTGCCTGTTTAATAGCGACTTCATAAATAGACTTCTTTGTATTCGCTGAAGATGTAGCCTTGAATTCGTATATAAAATCCTCACCAATACCATCTGGTACAGCACTAAAGAAAATATGCGTACGTGTATCCTCAAATGTCCATCGAATCGTTGGAAGAATGAGTGCGTAGCATTCTTCGACAAATTCTCCAATACCGATATAGTCTGCTTCAAATGATAAATACTTACTTTTTACACTTGAATTAATCTTTGTAATAATTTCTGTTGAAATATTATATGGATCTGAAAAACCAAGTCTATCTGAGAAAGCTGGGCATACGTATATTAAAAAGTGTGGATTAAGTAGTAAACGTTTCATAAATTCATAAATTGGCCTCTTGTATATAATTCTATTAATTCTTTTTGGAAAAGCAGGTTTTTCCTTCATATCAATATATGCATCACCTTTACATACAGCGGGAATTTTTGTTTCATCTCCGTCAAATAAGTCCCACAACTCTCTACAGAACTGACTAATAACTTTTTCTTGTTTTTGTTTGAAGTCTATAAAATTAACCTTAGAAACAAACGTGTTGAAATACTCCTCATCTTTAAGTGAATCTATAGTAATACCTTCAGTTTTTTTATCAACAATATTTTTAACATCATCATATGAAATTTCATATAGTAAATTATAAACATCATCAAATGATGAAACATCATCTTTTTTGTATACGCCTAGTTCTTTTCCCCACATAAATCTATCAATAATGGTTGAGAGAAATGTTGTTTTCTCAGTTAGCAACATCTTAAAGTACATTCTTATCGGACAGAATATTTGATCTGTGAGAAGTTTTGTTTGTGTGAACATTATATCTTTTTGAGGATCTTTATCGAATTCTTTCTTGAGTTTTAATAGGATTTCATCTAATTCTTTACTTGATAATTTTATCTTTTTTCTGGCCTCTTTATAAGTTATTTTTTGTGGTCGTATTATTCTATCTGTATACAACTCGTTATAATCATCTTCTGATAATATCCAGAATAAGTCCTTGCATGATAAATTTTTTAGAATAGAATTAGTAAGATATTCGATATTTACGCCTAGCGAAACACCTTGTTGTTCTTTAAGCATTAGCATATTTTTAATAAAGGTTTTTATATATTTGTCGCCAACGGCCAACACCAACCCGAATAATATGAATGATAAATACGCTTAAAAATAATTACTAATAATTTATAATGATTTGAAAAACGATAGTTGTTATGATATAGTGAATTATTGGTCGGGAGCATCGTTTTTGTGCCACATTTAGTTGAATAATTATTCTCTTTATTCTTTTTATAGTTTTAGATAAGTATGTTCACTTTAATATTTTTAAAAGTATTATCAATCTCATATAATGGTGAGAGGTATGGAACTTAGAGTAAAAATAACATCGTCTTTTGTGTACTTATATGGACCACAAATTGTAGATTATTTAGATACACTCACAAAAGTTCTTGGAAATAATTATTCAACAATGAATATGCCACGAACAAAACCAAATAATAAAGTCAAAAAAGATAAGATATTATTTTTTGTTGGGACTTCCCAATATTATACTATAAGAAGGCCTGAGGACTTCTTAGAGATTATGAACAATTTTATTGAGAACGATATTAAATTTAGAATTGAAAAACTAATCACTGATTACAATGTTCCAATAACAAAGTATAACGTATCAAATATTATGTGGAATGGTGAAATTAGAAGGTATATTGTTCCAGTTGTACCAATAATTAACGAAACTATTGATAAACTAGTGAATGGTGAATTTATAGAGTACGAAGATATATACAATATAATCGAAATGTATAATACTAAAAATATGATTGAGAAATATCAAGGTGAAATAACAAAAGTTACCGAGAAGATATTAAACGAGGTATATGAAATTTTAAATAGTATCTACTACACTATTATGAAGAAAATAATTAGTATGTATGGACTTGATATTCCTGATCCAAACAAAGTCAAAAAACTCCTTGAAATTAATACAGTTGATGAGGAAACAAAGAAGATTGTATTGATAGTAACGGAATACTTAGTTTCTAATCCTAATATACAATTAATTGGATGCATATTCAATGGAGACAAGAATTGTATGAAAGAGGAAATAGAATATATGACAGAAGATATCGTTGATTTGGTTGGAGAAGATGTGAATATCGAAGACTTCGATAAGAAAGTTAGAAGGGTGTTATTAAAACTATTTAATAATATTGCTAAAAGTGTTAATAGTATTGACGTTAATTTAAAGTTTATTAGAAAACTAATGCAATCTAAGGTGAACGATGAATTCGTTAAACGTTGTATTGAAAAAATAATAAAAGAATTGTCAGTAGATATAGAAAGTAAGAACTTGGTAAAGTTGTATCTAGAACTCTTTAATGAAGAAAATAATTTTATTGATGAGATTTGTGAGAGTGAATTTAGTCAATTGGAACCAAATGAACGTACAGAAAAGAGATTGTTGATAATAGATACTATTAGACACGCATTACTAAACACAGATAAGATACTAAAAGTGATTCTCTTAACAATAAATGAAAAATCCAAACAGGTTTATGTTAAGAGATTAAAAGAGGTTGTAGATAGAGCAACAAGAGTTGATATGAATGAACTCCGTAGAATACTCTTAGAGAGATTTCCGGGTAAAGTTATTTATGATGAGAAACCTACAGTTAAGGCAACAGAATTCCCAGGTATGGTTATTAAAATACGGATTGATCCAAAAGATTACGAGGGTGTTACTAGAACAACCAAGAAACAGAATACTGTCATAATAGCGTTCCCGAATAGGAAATTCTCAATAACAAATATTCGTCCAAGTACTGTTGATATTGTATTTGAGATATTCAAAATAATGGATCAACTAACACAAAAAGAAGAAAGATCGCTAGACGAAATTATTTACATTTGATTCATTGAACTTATTTTCTTTTTATATATCAAGGTCACCGAAACCTTTTTAAAAAATTATAATAAGTATAATGTGAAGGGTGGTTACTATGAAAAGCATAGAGGAATATATTGATTACTTGTCTCGGAAGAGTGGAACAATTAAGTTAAGTGATGATGGGTTCTATGAAATACAACCACAAAATGAAGATACAGAGACCCTAAGAATGTTCAAAAATATCCCAACTAACCCAAAGAAATTAGTACCTTATGCGACAAAATTTAGAGAGGTTCTAATTGAAAAAATTGAACCAAAGAAAATATCAAATGGGTGGGTTTATTACGTATATAATGAACAGAAGTATTATCTACCAATTACAGTTCTCGATACTATTGTAACAACAACATCATTGGGAATAAGACCACTATTATATGGTGGTTATGGTGTTGGTAAAACCGTAATTTCAATGTCAATTTTAACAAAAATGTTTGATAGAGAACCAGTATATGTTAGAATGCACGGAACACCAACAGTTGAGGATATGGTTGGTGAAATAGATCCAATAAAAACGTACATTTTCTCGGAATTCATAAAAGATTTAGTACTTCAAAAGTATAGTGAAATGCCTCTTAATGAATTAGATGAACATATTATGAAAATAATTGAGTTAAACAAACAACGGAGTATTCTTATTGCAAATATTGGTAGGGCATTGTATGAGAATAGACCGTTAGTTATTGATGAAATTGATAAACTAAGTAAAGCGGGAAGTAATTTCTTAGGTTCACTATTCCAACGGGTAAACCCGGCGATTCAAATTGTTGGTATTGGAATGGTTAAAGCAAAGTTACCATTAATTGCAATCTCAAATACAGATTCACTACAAGAATTTATACGTTCAAGACTTGAGAAGATTAAACAACCACATTTGCCACCTGAACTCCTTTATGATCTCTTAAAACAATACAATATCGAAGATGATATAATTGAAAGAGCAGTTGAAAAATACAAAGAGATGATTGAAAGATCAGTTGAAAACCTAGGAACTAGAAAAATAGTTCAATGGGCATTGATGGAACAAGTTAGACGATCTTCTTCAGTAACTCTTTAAATTTAATTTTTATTTATATTTTTGGGATTAAACAATGAAACTTTTTAAGAAAGATAAAAAAGAGGAAGATGAAATTTTGGAACACGAAGAAGAATTTGATGACTTTGATGAATTAGAAGAAGAAAGACCAAAATTGAAAGTTAAGAAGTCAAATAAACACACAGAACATAAATCAAGAAAAAAGAATTTCGTTATATCTATGGTTCTTTTACTCGGACTAATAATATTTTTATTCATATTCAAGCCATCAAATTCATCGAATATAATAAGTCCAGTAAATGATAACAATCAGAATATAAATAGCCAGGATAATACTTCATATTTAACACAATCGAATAACGATAATATGAATTTTTACAAGAAATTAGAGTATGCAAAAACTATTAATGTTGATTCTTGTGAGGTCTGGATGCTTGACAATTATTTACTATATGGAAAAATAATTATGGATGTACCAAGTTATACATATAGTATTGAAATGTATGCGTTGACAGGAGAAGAATTGAATATAACAACAGATATAGACTTATATACAAACAAGTTAAACATTATGTTCACACCAAGTAGTATTGTAGAAACACCATTCGTTATTTTGTTTGTTGATGGAGTGAATAGTGTTGAATATTATATTTGTAGAAACCCACAAATAAATAAGTATAATCTTAATATTGACTTGTCTTCAACTAAAATAGAGAAAATTGAAAACAATTATATCGTTCTAAATGTTTCGTATAATGTCGACGAACAAAGTATAAAGTTATACCCAACTTTTAAAGAAATTTTAAAACATAAATTAGCAAATGAGATTTCAGCGGGATTATACGCGTATAAGAAGAGCGATAATGGATTGTATGCACTAAAAGAAATAACGAAATACGGAGTAACAGATATAACATACCACGGTGACATCGCTAGTATAAAACTAAAATTACTTGATAGTTATTATGAACGCGATCCGGATGGAATATATATATTAAAAGTTAAGACGGCAACATCAGAATTAACACGCGTTGTTAAAATTGGAACTATGGGTAATATAGTGACTGCGTTCCCGATCGAAAAAACATCAAATTCAATAAAATTTGAGTTATTGAACCCATACAATCTGAAGGTTAAAATGATTAAAGTAGTTGTACTTTATGATAATTCAACGTCAATCACAAAAACAATAGATGAAAGTGACATATCACAATATAGTATAATTGATTTTACTGTTGGTGATGTTGATACAAATAATATAAGTAAAATAACACTCATAATAACGGTTACGACATCGGATGGAAAGAGCAAGGTTGCGATAAAAACATTCAATTTTAGTTAACTTATACTTACCTTTTTTATATTTAATGAGCGCGTGAATTGAATACTAAATCTTTTTTCACTTGTTAATATTATTTCAAAAATATCCGATTTTAATACGACGATTTTATTCCTTTCAATTAATTCTTCTAGTTTTTGTGATAAGTCTATCATTACATCAATACCATCAATAGTATTGTAAATCACAACGTGGTTCAACTCGTCTATTATCTTTATATTATTAGTGTTATACACTATCGAGAACTTGTAAGTTTCAATATTATTGCTAGTTTGCTTATCATATGATAGTTCCCCTTTCGGTAGTGGAATTTCTTTTTCTTCGTCAAAAATATGATCTTTAATTATGAGTAAACCCTTTTCAACATAAATTAAAATAATTTCTTCACCTGCACAATCCGTTATTGTAAAAGGTTTTGTTATATATAATTCTAGTGGTACAGAAAATAATTTGTACTTCAAGTAATCATCTATTGCTGAGTTCATCTTATCAAATAATAAAAATTTATGTTTTGTGTTGTTGACGATACCTATAAAAATATTTTTTGATAGAGTTATATTATAAATGTCAATTTCATTGTAAGAATTTGCAACTATCCTTGGTAACCCAATTAACTTGATTTTATACTTTCCTAATAAAAATCCAACATCTAAATATTTAATTAGATCTTGTTCTTCAATAATCTTAATGGCATCTTTATTTAGTAATTTTTTATAGTTAAATCTATTAACACCAGCGTACCCTAGTAAAATGATAACTTCTTTTAACTCACTAAAATTTACATACTTGAATTTTATGATAAATTTCCTTATAATACCCTTCTCAATATCTTTTCTAATTGGTAAAATATAATCTAATTCGCTTTTGTAACTTGGGTTTAGAAAAACTTTTAGTGTCACTGGATTGCACTTTAGGCAATATGCGTTAGAGTTTGTTATTTCTGATATTTTATTTTCATCAACGTCAACAATAACCCTTAATGTCTTGAACACACTATACCCCATTTTATATAATTGTTATTGTTTTTAAAGTATTGAAAGTAAACGATTATATTAGTACACACGTGATAATATTAAAATGAATTATATTCTTGGTGACTGTCTGAAGATTTAAAAATATGGTATTACTCTAAATCATTGGTGCTGAATATGAGTATTGCTGGGAAAATCGTTGACTTTCTTGCTGGTCTTCACCCAGTATTCAAAAAACCATTAAAGTCTGAACCATTACATAAAAAATTGAGAAACGTTATATTGATAGTGATTGCATATGCGTTGCTCTCAGAAGTTAGATTACCATATATTGATCCTAATGCATTAGAACGCTTCAAGTATCTAGAATTAGTGTTTGGATCAAGTTTCGGAACATTAATGACATTAGGTATTGGACCAGTAATTATGGGTGGTTTGCTCGCAGAACTCCTCTACGCCGCTAGAGATGCCATAAAACCATTTAGAGAACTTGACCTAAAAACAGAGGAAGGTAAAAAGAGATATATGAAATACGTTATGGCATTAACAATCTTTATGTTATTCTGGGAAGCACTAACATACACAATGAGGATTGCAGAACCCACACTTATAGGAAGACTCGTTGTATTTGGACTATTAGTTATTGGTGGGTATATTGCAATATTAATGGTCGAGTATACAAAGAAATATGGTGTTCTTAGTGCAATATCACTATTCGTGTTATATAGAGTTTCAAGAAGTGTGTTTGTCTCACTATTTAATCCAATAGGACTCAACACAACAGCAGAATATATTCCCTCAGGAAAAGTTATACAACTACTCCATTACGTATATGGCGTCATTCAGGGTAATCAAGATATAATAGACTTATACAATAACTCAATAGGGCCTATGATTTTAATGCCAATACTAGGTACAATCTTTCTTTGGGTATTAGTGTCATATCTCAATAAAGTTAGAGTCGAAGTACCCAATATGGCAGGTGGTAAACAAGAATACACACTCCTTATGCAATCAGTTATGCCAATCATATTTGGTGCCTTCTTCATACAGTTTCTCCAGTCAATATTATCGTTTGCAAATGGATTTATTCATTCCTCTACAATAGAACACATATTAACATTGTTAACGACACCATTTGGTTATCTATCGTGGTACGATAAAATTCACTGGTTAGTATATTCGATAACATTTGCATTCCCAGGTGTACTCTTTAGTTATATCTTTACAAAGCGTATGATTGATGAGAATATGATTACAGATTTTTATGATTACGTTATGAGTCTTGACCTCCCCGGTCGTACCAAGTTTAGAAAAGGATTTGCAAAGAGAATAAATGTCTTTAGTATGAGAACAAAACTCATAAACACTTACCTTGCATTTTACTCAGCAGTTGTTGCAGTAATAATCGCATTGATTGGAAATGCCTTTGGTGTTGCCGCTGGTGGATCTGGTATAATCCTCGCTATAATGATTAGTGAAAATATTGTTAAACAACTCCAGCAAGAACTTAAGAGACACAAAATGGCACCATACAAGACGCCGAAAGACCTATTCATTTACACGATAAAGAAGATGTTTGTTAGTGAACAAAAAGATTGATTCAGATTTCTCTTTTTTCCTATTTTAAATAATATTGTATTTAATAGGACATCAAATTATAGTAACCTAAATTGAATTAACATTTGTTATTATTGGGTGCGAATTTGAAGATATGGAAATTAATATTATTATCAATGGAATATCCGTTAATAGGTATACTTACAATATATGCATTAAACATTCATAATAACTCAAATAGTGAGATAAGCGCAATGTCAATAATATTTGTATTGTTAGTCTATTACATTATATACGTTGTTATGTCAATAATCAACATTTATAAAATTTTAAAAGTGGAAATAAATGAGGACTTAACAAAAAAACTAAATGAAAAATATCAAGAAGTACAAGGTAAGATTAGAGTAATCAAAGATAACAAATTCACGGCATATACAATACATTCATTTATCAATGATATTATTGTAATAAGTGAGAATTTAGTAAAAGAATTGAGTGAGGATATGATCGACGTTATAATTTACCACGAAATTGGTCATATATACTATAGACATTTCGAACGTAGGTTTCTTATGAACTTTCTTTTTGCAACAATTGTAACTAACATTATAATATACTTTAACATTGATTACGCTATATTAGTCTCTATAATTTTGAAATACCTATATATACATATAATAAAACAACACGAATTAGAAGCAGATATGTACGCTGTTATGAAAACACAAAAACCTGAAGTTCTAAAATTTGTTCTATTACTTTCTGTACAGGATAAATCGTCTTTATTCTATGAGCATCCAATATTATCGAAACGAATAGAAAATATAAACAAAATAATAGATATGATTGATAAAAACAGCTCACCCTCTTTACTAAAAGACGAAACTATCAAAAGAAATTGAAGTGATATGTTTCTATTTGAAAAGATAATTTATAATGCTATTAATATTTAAACATTTGAGATTAATATATATTACGGGAGTTATATGGAATTAGAATTGGAACAAATTCTACTATTAGTTATCTCTATTTTATTAATACTTGTAGGAGGATATATGCTATATAAATATATAATTGAAAATTCTAATTCAGTAACAGTTAGTGTAGATATCGTAAATCCATCAAAACTTTTATCAATGGGTGAATACTTTAAAACAACAACGCCAATCTTTAATTATAACAAACCTGTAGAGAATGAATCATTCACAATGATAATTGACTTAACATCATTAGGACTAACTGAAAAAGGATACACAACGCATATTGAACTTATCCATCAAATTGATTCTAAATGTAGTAGAGAATTCAATACGAGTACGGATATTATTTCATTTGTTAAGGATGGTGTGACAATATCTGTGTATGGTGTTAAATTAGAAGGATTAAAACTATGTAGTGGTTATTATCATATTAAAGGGTATGTATTAGTTGACAATACGAAGGTTGATTTTGAATCCGCAAAAGACTTATATGTTCAGGGTTACGATAATGGAAATTCTAGTATAGTAATAAGAACTAGTGCAGTTGTCCCCGTCCAATTGAGAACATATTTATCACTATCTAATGATGCTGATATCTATAATTTTATTCGTGAACATTACATAATTAAAAAATTACCTTTTATAAAATATGAAACAAACGAGTATGAGAAATACTTCCAATTAAATTATCTTAGTGATAGTGATTCCGTTAGTGACTTTGTTATAGTACCCAATAGTGTTTTGAAAATAACCAAGAGTGTAAATAGCAAAGTAATATATATTGAAAAGAACATAGATACACGTATCGTGAATTATGTTAATAGTGAGGGAATACATAATGTTTTTATTGTTCATAGCAACGGAGAGTTATATGTTCCAACAATTAATGGTATCCCATATCGTATTAAGATATCTCCAGTTGATATATCAGTAAACGCACCAACATTTGTATTCACTATTAGAACAAGTAATGATGTTATACTAAGTCTATATATTGCAAATAACACCATAGAAACAATGAGCAAGAATTCGAATTATGTAAAATACGTTAACTATGATGACTTTCTAGGTGGAGTAGATGTAGTATTCACACAAGACTTCATAGACAAGTTTGAGGGTAATAGTATTATTGTTGAGATAGCGACAGTCACGTCAGAGAGTAACATAGAATACAAAGATTCTGTAATAAATAACGTCTACTATATATCAAATAATATTAAACGATACGTTTATACGATTAAAAAACCAGAAGGAGAATTAACAACAGATTTCTCTATTAGAATTACAGGTGCAACAACACTTGACGAAAGAAGAAGAATAATAAATAATTATGTTTATACAGATAAGATAAACGAAAATGATTTTATATCATCAGCATCACTATTTTTCGTAGAATCCGTTAATGAAGTGATAGCGTACACGTATAAAATGAATGGTGAAAAATATCTCACATTAAAAGCAAACATAGAAGTTAAGTACCCAATACTAACAATAAGTCATAGTGTGAAAATATATGGTTACGCAAGAAGTGATAGTACTAACGGTAGAATATATGTCGCAAAAGATAATGATATAAGTAATATGGAAGTGACCGTTAATAGAATAACACACAAAGAAAACATAGAAGCAATAGTTAAATCAACCACATTATATGTTGGAACAAGTAGTTCAAACTTACAATATGTATCGTATTATAATGGATACGCAAAGATACCAGATTATGGTGATAATTTTATAATACAATTGCACTCACCAAGTGTAGTGTATCAATTCCCAGAACAAAGTGTAGAATTTGATTATGATGTTGCTACATTCATAACTTATACAAAAGGGAATATACTAGATAGTAAAATTAATTATAACGATAAAGTTACCAATATTGAACAAATAAATTCAATTATGAACCTAATGGGTAGAGTGTTTATAGTCCTAAAGAATAATCAAGGGTATAGTTATGTGACTAATGGTGATAAGTACGGGAATACAATCTATCTGGATTACTGGAAAGATATAATTATGATTTATGATAAGCAATTAATAATATTTAAGACTACAAAAAGCGTGTATACTGATAGTGTCTTAGCACCAGATAGTGATGGAAAAGTTATATTTAAGAACAAAGTAGACAAATTATATTACTATAGTGATAATAATATTGTTAATGTTGCATCAGATATTTCCGAAATTAATGTTTGTAATATAGAAAAAGAGGGATTGTATGTTATTGATTACAATGGAGATAAAATATATGCACCATTACAAAAATACTCATTGTTTTATGTGAGACAAAATGATAACATTCAACAGTTTCTTTTAGGAAAAACGACTAAATGTTATCCAGAAAGCGGTAAAATATACGTATACAACGTACTAAATGAAAGCATTATACCAGAACTATATGAGTTTAGTCCACAAATATACAAATTCGATGCTGATTATCAAAAAGGCACAAACTACATAATAAAAAGTGACGAATTGGACACAAAAGGATATCCGTATGGTGAAACAACATTTGTTTTGGACGATACAGCGAAAAACGGAGGTTTCAATATAGAAATAAGTGGCAATAATCTTGGAATTGTACCTATATACAACTTACCAACATACTCATTTAGTAGTTCTTATAATATAAATGTTGACTCTAATATAGTTAAGTTCTCATTATCGGTGTTTACATCAACATATATGCCACGTCCAAATAAGATGATGTATATTTTAGAGCGTACTGGAGGAGGAAACCTTGTGTTAATACCTTACGAAGAAGCAATATTGGATACTATTTATTCATCATCCTCACAAGCAAATCTAATATTAAAATTTAGTTTAGTGCCACCCGGAGTGTATAACTTGCACGTGTATGGTGTTATTCCACAAATAAAAAGCACATATAAAGATATTAAAATTAATACGTATTATAGACCAAACCAATTGTTATTAATAACAGATAAATTAAATAAGATAACACTTGACATTATGTCATATTATGGATACTTAGATAATGATATGTTCAAGTATAACGATAATTCTGGCTCTAACGAAATGTATATAAAATTCTTTAGAAGTAATATACACTTTAGAGATAAAAATGGTATGAATGTATATGAACTTGACCCGATACCATTATATATGATTCCGCCATATAAAACAGATGGTGGTACTACAAATAATGGTTTTGTCATCATAGGAATCATACAACAGGTAAAAGTTAATGGGGAAGTTCTCGAAAATATTAATATAGGGAAAGTTAATGTTGATTTTTACATCACGGATATAGAAGCGTTGAATAAGAAATCAACAGAAGTGTATAGTTATCAGATTACTAAAAGTAATATGAGTTCTTATACAAAAAGTTTAATCAACGGTAATGTTGAATATAAAATAGTAACAATAAAAATACCAAATGAGATACTATATTATGCCATAGAAGAGACATATTCAAGTTATAAGACATCACTTTATGTAACAATAGATGCGTATGATGATGTTGGAAATCATAAACTAAGAGTGAACGCCAAATTAATACCCGTGATTCCATCAAACAACATCTTCTACGAACCTACTCTTATAGTATATAGTTCTGGCGTTAAAAGTAGCGAACTTAGGTTTGTACAGGTGTATCAATGTGAAGATTGTAATATGAACGACAAGTTAACAACAATTAGAATACTTTCTGATTATATACCTATATATAATGAAGGTATAGTGTTTAACTATAATTTTAACACAAATAAACCAGAAATTCCGATATCTGTAATATCGCCAATCTCATTTATTGGGAGTACAAAAGGAACACTAGTCATCAGAACACAAAATAAAAGAAACTACTTTTTAGGTTATAATATATATTCGGTGATTAATAGAATTTACACCATTGACTTCTACACGATATCAGAGGTAATACCATCTATAGATGATGTTATAAAGAACCATATAGAATCTGATAGAAATAAAATACCGTCAGTAATGCTTGATATTCCATTTGCTAATATTAGAATATACTCATTTAAAATATCATCGACAACGTATGTTGCAATTACAAACGAAGTGAAGGGAAAAGAAAAATTATTGACTCTAATAAATATACAAAACTATGGTGGAGTGGCAAAAACAAAGATTTCAGTAAATGGAAATATTATAGAGATGTATCTTAACATAAACGGGGATCATTTAGACATTTATTACAAGTATAATAAAAAGGAGAGTTGATTATAATTTCAAAATAGCGCTTACTATTTTTAACTTTATTTCGTCATTATTGATGTTTATAGGTTCTATATAATGTTTAACATCTTCGATTTCAATAGTGTCTCTATTATTTTTAAATATAACAACCTTTCGGCTTAGACTACTTTTCTTCATATTAAATTTTTTCAATAAGGATTCGAGTTCAGATATAAGGGTATTGTACTTATATTCATCTTCTATTATTATCGAATCAAGAAGAGTCTTACTATTATGTTTTATACGTAGTACTTTCATAAGTCATCCACCTATATACTTTTTTTATAGTGTTTAAGGAATTCATTATTTATTATATGATTATAGAATAAAAACCTTTTTTATCATCCTTGACCGAAAAATTTAAATATTCATTGTCTATCATAATATAGTGGAAGTGCGAGGGTTGCCGAGCCTGGCCAAAGGCGCCGGCCTTAAGAGCCGGTCCCGTAGGGGTTCCGGGGTTCAAATCCCCGCCCTCGCACCACAATTCTTTTACGAGTAAAATCAAACGTGCGGGGGTTGCCGAGCCTGGTCAAAGGCGGTGGACTCAAGATCCACTCCCGTAGGGGTTCCGGGGTTCAAATCCCCGCCCCCGCACCATAATACTGTTCTGGGTAAATATTTTTGTTAGGGTTTATGAGTTAGTGCAAAGGAAATATCTAATTAGTGAATATAACTGGCAAGAATCGAAAACTTTATAACGTTTGAGGTGGTATATATTAATAAAGAAGATGTGGAGGTACCAAAGATGGAGGTTGAGAGGGTTAGTGAATTTAAAGGCAAAACTTTGGAAGAAGTTGCAGATATCTTGAACCATAGTTGGAACTGGGTAAGTGGTGGCATACCCATAACGTGGGGTGAGTTGATTGAGAAGGTGTTTGGAACTGATGCAAGGAATATTGTTGTCAGGAAGGCAATATTTAGTGTTTGGACTACGGAACGTGAAGTAGGTATAACATACAACTATGAACTAGAAATGGAGGTTGATAAAGAAATAGGTGAATGTAGGGAGGAGCTATACTATAGAACAATTAAATGTAGTGGAAATAAGATAAGGTTGTATGGTTGTAAGTGATGTTTTTTGATTGTATTATGATAATCTTTTTGACGCGGGTTGCCAAGCCTGATCAAAGGTGGTGGACTCAAGATCTACTCCTGTAGGGGTTCCGGAATTCAAATCCCCGTCCTCGCACCCCAAATTTCCAAGAAATCTTAAGTTAGAATTTTAGTATTTATTTAATATTTTCATACTCCTTTAGGATAGAACTTTCAAAGAGAAAAAAGAAAAATTTTTAAAGTTTCTCATATTAGTATTTTATGGGTACAGCCCGGTGGTGTAGTTGGTCAATCATCCCGGACTTTGGATCCGGGGACCGGGGTTCGAATCCCCGCCGGGCTACCAAATTCGTGCCTCTCCGAAATGAGGAACGGGTAAAGAAAAAACCACTCTTTGAGGCCGGTCTATGAGTGGAAGTCCCGTTCCTCACGGAAAAGGGGCACGAGTATTAAATTTATATAAATGATAAAATAATATATTTTTAAATCTGAATTATTTTATTTACAATGGTGATACGATGAATCAGTCCTTATTACGTATAGGATATATTTTAACTTTAATTTTTGGTATTCTTGAAACAGTTATGTTTGTAATTTTTGGAGGTTTGACACGTGGTACTGGATTAATTGTTGCAATAATTCCTATTGCTGGTCTGATACTATTCTATAAATTCTATAAAGATGGAGAGGAACTTATGGAGTCTGATCCAGAACAGGCCAAGTCGAAACTTATAATATCATCAATAATTTCGTTGTTATTTGTTTCAAGAATTGGTGGTATCCTTATGCTAATAGGTGTGCTTCTTGATTGATTTTTTTCAACATTTCATTTTTGTTAGTGATGTAAGTGACAAACAATAAGACATAATGTTGGTAACATTTTTGATTTTTAGTAATAATAACATCTTAAATTGATTGTAATTCTGACGAATTCTTGGACAATAGGTTTAAATGTTCATTACATTTTAGTATTCTCGGTGGTTGAGAATGGTAGAGAAATACGTTATAAAGAAAGACGGTAGGATCGAGAAGTGGCAAAGAGAAAAGGTTGAGAATGCTATTAGGAAGGCATTTGAAGAGGTTGGATCATATTCTGAGGATGACATTAAAACGATAACGAGGTCAACTCTATATAAAATAACACAAATTATCAACGACGCTATTTTGGATCCATTATCATTGCCTCAGGGTATTAAAATAGAGGATGATAAAGTATTTGTAACAACCGATTTTATCAATGATACAATTGAAATTTCATTAATGTCTAAAGGGTATTATGATGTTGCAAAGAAGTTTATACTATTTAGGCAGAAAAAAGAAGAAGAAAGAAAGGAAAAAATGAAGATATGGGGTTTAGACAAATGGATCGACGATATTGTTCTTAAGTCTTTCTCAACTAATGCGTTGAGAGTATTATCATCGCGTTATCCAATAAAAGATAAAGAAGGTAAAATTCTTGAAACACCATCGGAAATATTTATGAGAGTGGCAACAGGTATTGCAATAGCAGAACTTCTATATGATAAAAGAGTGTATGATAAAGATGGTGGACATAAAGTTTCATACCCAGAAAACATAGATTTTAAAAAACTTGCTGATGAGGTCAATCTATTAGTTGACTTTGACGGAAAACTATATAAAGTTAACGAATTTATGTGGGAAAGAATATACTCAAGATTCGTGGAACTTGCAAATGAAGGAAAAATGAAAGTTGACTGGAACAGATTCGTTGAACTCATAAAAAATGACAGAATAACTAAGTCATTTAGAGAGTATGCATACAAATTTTACAAAATGATGGTTACTCAAACATATATGCCAAACACTCCTGCAATAGTTAATACAGGAAGAAGATTATATATGTTGTCAGCATGTTTTGTTGTTCCAATGGAAGATGATATGGAAAGCATAATGAAGGCGACTCACGATGTTGCTATGATACAAAAGAGTGGTGGTGGTACTGGAATTGATTTCTCGAAAATTAGACCGGAAGGTGATGAAGTCGCTTCAACATCTGGCGTAGCAAGCGGGCCAATAAGTTTTCTCAGAATGATTGATGCAGTTAGTGATGTCATCAAACAGGGTGGTGTGAGACGTGGTGCAAATATGGGGATCCTTAGATATGACCATCCGGACATAATGAAGTTCATTTATGCAAAGAGGAATAATGATGGAATGTCAGTACTAACAACATTTAACATTAGCGTTGGAATCTATGAAGATTTCTGGAAACACTTAGAGAATGGTACACAATTTCCACTAGTTAACCCAAGAGACAAGTCAATATGGGGATACCTTGACGCGAGAGAATTCTTTTCAAAATTAGCAGAAATGGCGTGGAAAGTTGCTGATCCGGGAGTTATATACTTCGATGAGATTAACAAGTTTAACGCACTTCCAAAATGGGGAGAAATAACAGCAACTAACCCATGTGGGGAACAACCTTTACACCCATATGAATCCTGTAATCTATTATCTATAAATGTCGCTAAATTTGTGAAGTATGACGATGAAGAGAAACCATACTTTGATTGGGACACATTTAGAGAAGTTGTTCATATTGCCATAAGAATGTTGAACGATATTATTGATGTTAACAAGTATCCACTACCTGAATTACGTGATGCAATACTTAGGTCAATGAGAGTAGGACTTGGTATAATGGGACTTGCTGATGCACTATATATGATGAACATACCATACAATTCAGAGGAAGGATTTGACTTTATGAGAAAGTTATCACAAGCACTATTATATTATGCAATAGAAGAATCAATTGAACTTGCAAAAGAACGTGGTCCTTTCCCAGAATTCAAAGAATCAGTATGGGCAGACGGTATAATTCCAGTAAGAGGGTTCCACAATAAAGAAACTTGGATGTTTGATTGGGATAGATTAGTTGAGGAAATTAAGAAGTATGGGATAAGGAACTCAGGACTTACAACGATGCCACCAACAGGATCAGTATCAATGATCGCAGATACATCAAGTGGTATCGAACCAAACTTTGCATTGGCATTTAAGAAGTCTGTTACAATTGGAGAATTCTATTACGTAAATAAAGTTCTTGAACAAGAACTTAGAAAGAGAGGATTACTCAAAGATGAAATACTACGTAGAATTGCAGAAGAAGGTTCATTACAAGACATAGAAGAAATACCTGAAGATATGAAAAAAATATTTGTGACTGCAATGGATATTCACTATGTAGATCATATTATTGCACAGTCAGTAATACAGGAGTGGACTACCGAAGCGGTTAGCAAAACAATTAATATGCCAAATAATGTTACAGTTGAAGATGTAAAACTCGCTTACATACTAGGGCATTACCTTGGTCTCAAAGGTGTTACAATATATCGTGATGGATCATTAACATATCAAGTTCTCTCAACAGAGAAGAAAGAACCACGCAAATTACATCTAAGTGAATATGGTAAAAGGATACTCAATGATATACTCACAAAACACAAGTGGATTACAGATTATGTTGACACATCAAAACTTACAGATGTTCCATTAAGTGCAAAAAATGAGAAACCTAAACTATTTCTTTCGTTAAGTGTAAATTCACAAGATGGTAGTAATACTAATTATGCGTCAGTAACGACAAACACAAAACCAAATCTATATGATGACTCGATTATTAAAAAATATATTGGAAAGGTTGTTGCAGATGAGGATATCGAGTATGTTGATAATATTCTTAGAAGTAAAAAACTCTTGGGTGAAGTGTTCTGTCCAATGTGCTGGGAACGTGAGCATAGGTTGTCTCCAATAGTGTTTGAGGCCGGTTGTAAAACTTGTAAGGTTTGTGGTTGGTCTGCTTGTACTATTTCTTGATTTTTGTATTTTTAAATTTATAAAATTTTAATTATTTTTGGGTTACATAGTGATAAAGGAGTTAACAATGTATAAAAAAGAGTATCAAAATACACAGAAACTATTTTATATTTTTGTTGGACTAACGTTATTATCGATAGGACTATTATTTGTATCATATTACTTCATATTTTTGACATTATTGTTCGTTACGATCGCATATTTATTGATGCGACGATTTTATAAGTTAGGTGTTAAAATTCCAACTGAGAATATTCCAAAGATTAAAGTAAAAAATGGTAAGTTAATGTTTGAAAAACCTATTAAGTATCGTGAGGCATATATGGTTATTGTCGATAGTGATGTACCTAAGAGTGATTTTGAAAAGTTTAAGAACTTGTATCCGAGAAATTTAGTCCGTGTAATAGAAAAAGTTTATTCTGAAGGTAGAACTAATGATGCTATACTTGCTAGCACGGACCCTTATGTGTTTATCTGGTCGAAAAGTGATAAATGTTATGAGGGTAATCTAATTGACTTAACATCATTTAATTATACACTAGTTAATAAAAGAGATACGTTTATCTATTTCGGGAAGGTTGTACTTGTAGAAGTTGAGGATGAGCATTTTATTATAATGCCAGTAATACGCAAGCGATTTATCTATATTGAGAATAATAATATTAGAGTGTATAATAGTGGTGAGTTGCAATACGAATTTAGTAATGTTGACAAAAATTGTATTACATTGAAACCATATATTCCTGACATTTTTAATGAGCGTCCGTTAAATGTTGAAATCAAAAAATGTACACATAGTAAAACATTAAATACTACTTTAGTACCCAAGAATGACATTATAATTATCTTTAATTTAGAAGAGTTTGTTGATAATTATAGAAGTATGGTTTCTCAATTACCTAAAAATGTTATGTATACAACGGTTGGGATATATGTTAATAATAGTCTTGTAAAATTATTTGAACCCGACTTTAATGTTATTTTATACAATAACTTTGTGGCGATAGTTCCAAAAATAGAAGCATTTAAAATGGATGTGAGTTAGAAACAAATTTATTGATCACCAACATATTTAACTCTAATTATGTTGCCCTCTCGTATTACTCTTGTGTACGCATCTAATTTATATTCGCCATAATCGTCTGTCCTAGTTATTGCACGCATTAAATGTGTTTCTAGTGGAACAACTCTTAAGAATTGTGCGAGAGTATACTCATTTTCCTCTAATGCTCTTAGAATTTCATCCGTAACTATCTCATACTCGTTATTCCCTAACCTTTTAGTGATGAATAGTTCACCATTATCAATGTCGTGAAACAATACTAGTGATCTAACGGGAACACCACTTTTCTCTAAGTTTGAAATTATCCTCATCGAACCACCAAATAATAATTATACAAAAATATTTTAAATAAACACTAAAACGACAAAATTTTATTAGTTGAGCATTAGATACGTAGATCAAGATTATTGGAAATTTATAAATTGAAAATAATAATTAATATAAGGGTGTTGTGATGAAGAAAATACTACTATTATTTGTGATTTTTTTAGTTTTAATAACTACGAATATAGTTAGTGGAAAGCAAGTTTATATAACTTCTAAAAGTGTTCCAAACTGTGAATTAAATACAACAAGCGTGATGGGTTACACTTTTAACTATACTAGTATTGAATGCGTTAGAAATATTTTTACAAAACAAGTATCTTTTGATACGAAAGTAAATGTATTCGTTATAAAGGGTTCACACGTTATAAGTTATTGCGAGAATTGTAAAACTGTCTACCTTACGTCATATGATGACTTAATTTTCGATATAAATAATAGTGTTGTCTATCGTGGTAATAGGGAACTCTTATCAGTAATTAGACCAGAAGTTCACTCATTTCTATATCTGGTTACATATTTTAACGGTAGCAAAATCTTATACGTGATAGCATTTTATATGTACTTCATTTATATACTTAGGTATTTATTTACAGGCAAATTACGTGAAAAAATTATAGAAGAAGTAGTGGTTCTAGTATTGTTATTACTTAATATTTACGTGATAAATTTTATTATGGATCCATTCTCGGCGTTCGTAATGAGTTTTATAGTTAATGGAGTGCTTGTTATTGCAATTATTATATTCACCTATAGGCGAGAATAATTTTCGTTCTTAAATTTGTTCATAATTATATATTTGTGGTGGGTTGGGTGATACTTCGGAGACTATACGTCATACCACGAGAAATTAATATTAAAAAGAAAGACGGGAAAACGATAAGAGAATATATTAATTGTAGGATAAAGAAAATAGACACATACGAATTCGAAACTGTAAGATTCTCAGATATACTTAGTATTGAAACAAATAAATTGTTATCACACTTAATGATCGATCCCGAAAGTAAGAAGGCAATCAATGAAGTATTTGATTATATTAGAGTTATTCTAATAGATCCTGAAGGTATTAAATTTTCAGAGGATATTCCAGTTATTGATAATAATAAAATAACAATTATAGTCAATTTTGATGCTATTTCGAAAAACTATGCAAAATTTTCAATGAAAATAAAAATACGCAAATTTAATAGAGAAAGAGTTATTGAAATAAAAATGCGTGTTCTAAGAGAATACTTTAATAAGAGAATGAAATGTTCTGACAGAGTATATGATTATATTTCAAAAGGGGATTTCTTGTTAGAGGATCCTAGGTTCTGGTATTCAGAAGTTATGATTCAAGAGGGAATGAATACAATTGAATATGTGGCGTATTATATCCCAATAATTCCATCAAATCTATTTTCATCTGTAAAAAAGGATTAGAATTAGATAGAAGAATAACCTATAAATTCTCCATCTTTAAATTCTAGCATTATTGGAAGTGATAAAGAACTACCTTTCTTAAATTTTGATGGTGTTCTCAAGTATAATTGCCCAAAATATTTACCATAAAATTTTACGTAATAATGAGTATCGTCAATTTTCTCAACAACTTCAAACGGTACTTCAACATAATTGTTCTTGACAAGTTTATACTTCATATTGGTTGGGTCAAAATCTATTTCTAACCCCTGTTGTTTCAATTTATGAACCTTTTTTGTTACATATTTTTTGTCATACCCTAACTGTTCAAAAAAACTTACGTATAGAACATCCAAAACAAGAGCAACATAAATTGTATCAATGATATTTGTTGATTCATGGAAGAATTGAAGTAAACTTGCAAATTTATCGTTTAACCTAATCATTATTGTATTCCCTATATATTTTTAAATTAAATAACTTAAATATACATAGTGAAATAACAATATAACATATTATTTCATTCTGGAAGTTCTAATTTGTTAGTTGAGTAAGATGATAATGGTTCCTATGTTAGAGATAAGATAGAAAGTACTAAAAAGATAATTTGATGAAATACTTCTTCTACGACTACAATAAATATTTGTTGAATGTTGGTATTTAAGATACTTAAAGTATTTGATTTGATGGTGTAGAATATGATCAAGAAAGGAATATTTAGTATATCATTTAATAGTTTCGAAAGTAATCCATTATCAGCGAGAGATTTAATCAAAATGTTCAATTCACTCGACACTTACGACATCTACGAATATGAATACTACCTTGTAAGTGACTTTGATGAACAAAGTGGAGAACTAAATTACTACATTATAATTCCAGTATCGAAGAAGTTATCCAAAGTAGTTTCAATCCTATCACAAACAAGTGATGCAAAAATAGTCAACGAGAATGGAACGGAATTATTAATAATCCCATTAGAAAGAGATAATGAACTTTTATCATTCATAAAGAGAATTGAACCTGTAGTCAAGTCATATTATGCAGAGTCACAAAAACAAAAGTTTTATGTAAATGTAACCCCAAATGATATTGTAATAGACGAGAACAATGGTAACATCACTATAGAGTACAAGAATCTTGACATTAAAGACCCAGTCATTAGTTTTGTCCTATTCTATGAATACTTCAATATGGGTAAAATACTCTTCAAGGTTAACGACTTCCTAATTGTTAGTACAGATGGAAGTATATTAATAACAAGATTCAAGAAAGTTCAAACACCAAAAGAACTACCAAAGTCATCAATACTTGTCGAGGTCTCAATCCCCGATGTTAGACCAGAACTTAAGAAAGATGTTATAGTTCATAGAGTAAATATACTATTTGAGGAAATAATTCTAATGAGTGAAATATATTTTGCTGAAGTCACAAAGAAAGTAACTGAATACTTAGAAAAGAAGAACATTACAAATGAACAGATACAAGAACTAATAGATGCACTATATGATAGAAAACTCAGTATTACAACAAACATAAAGAAGGGTAAGAAGTTAGCAATGAGAGTTATAACACCATATGGCGAGATTTACACTACAAGCCTCCTACCAGAATTTGCATTTGAAACAATAATTCGTGCATATTATGCAGAACTTATGAAGGATATATTACCAATCATTAAAAATATGAAACCACAACCAAAAGTCGAAAAAGTTAAAGAGGAAGTTCAACCTAAGAAAACTATTGAGCAACCAAAAGTCGAAAAAGAGGAATCACAAACAGTTAAAACTGAACCTCAGGTTAAGGAGAAAAAAGAAAAAGAGGAAATAATCGAAGTTAAGAAAAAACCTAAGAAGAAGAAAAAGAAAAAGACCAAAGGTTTATCGTTCTCGCTATTTGGAGGAACAAAGAAGAATGAAGAGAAGAAAGAGAATGAAAACAAGTCAGTTGAAGTCATAGAGGAAGTTGAGGAATCTTTGAGTGACGCTGTTGAGCAGTTTGAACAACTAACTAGTGAAGAGAATGAAGAAGAAATTGAAATAATTACTCCAGAGAACAAAGACTTACTACTTAACATCAACAAGAAAGAAGAAGATGAGGATATTGAGATTGAAATTAGTTTAATTTGACTTCTTTTTATTCAATTTTAAGATACAATTTTGTAAGAATATTATGGGTTAGGTATGGTTGGAATCCTAGCAGGATTTTTTTCAGGAGAAGTCATATCAGCACTAATCAAATTTTTGATCGTTGTAATAATAATTGGGTTAATAGTCTGGGTTGTTAGTAATAGTATTAGTAAGTTCTTTGATTGGGTTACTGAATCACAAATTAAAGCGTCAAGGCAAACATACGAGAAAATAAGTCAGTCAGCAACAGTACTAAATATGACGAATCTAAAATTAAATAGTCATACTAGTGTATTGGATACTACAGTACTTTTGTACCCTGGAACAAAAGTTGAATTGGGGTATATTACAATAAAATACGAATTCTATGATTATAATTCAAAGAAAGTATACTATACGGTAAAAGTGGGCGATAAAGTCTTTGGTTTTACTGAACTTTTCTCAGGAATATATTCAAGTAACAAGATTAAAGTAATACCGACAGTTTACGTTGATAATAACACTAAAGTAGATGTTACACTAGAAACACAATTATTGGTAGGATACTCTGAGGTAAATGTGTATTACAAAGATTCAAAAGGAAATCAATATCCAGTTAATTATAATAGGGATTATCCAGTACTAAAGTTTCATATCTACACTATGATTACTAAGATAAATAGCAAGGTTTCCTGACCTCCTCCCCACCCAAAAGGTGAGGCCCTCAAAAGAAAAATGTAATAAATTTAAAAAGAGAAATAATATTAATATTGTAGGTGTTGATATGACAGAGAATAGAATAAATGTTGAAACATCACCAACATTTATTGGTTTCTTACCAAAACACATTAGATCGTTTATACCGGTGATACTAATAGGCCTTCTTATATTCCTTGGTTCACGCTACGAGATCAATAGTTACTTATTTAACACCATCTCATTAGTAGTTATAGTAGGTGGACTCGTGTTATCCTGGGTTAAGTGGTGGAAGGAAAGCACAATTTCGTATATTCTTATGGCAATACTTGCAATATTATCAATTTATACAGGAAGATATGAATGGTCGGACTTCTTCCCATTTGATATGGACGCTCTAAATCTTCTTTTGAAAATAGGCATTGTTTCATCACTAATCGTCGTATTGTATAATGAACTATTTAGAGCAACTATCAAATATAGGATTACAATAAAAGGTGTAGAAATCTCAGGTGGAATATTTAGAAAACGTACGAGAATGATAGTTGCTGATAGTATCAATGATGTAATAGTCAAGAAAATGCCAATATTTAATGTTGGAACAATAGTTTTGACAACAGCATCAGGATTATCACTTCAGGAGGACATTAGATCAGCAGGTGTTGGAAAAGAGACAAAGGGTGGATTTATTGGAGGTATAATGTACTCACGTGCCAGAAAGAGTGAATCTGATGATCCACTAAATGTACTATATGGAATACCTAACCCCGATGAGATAAAAGAAATAGTTTATAGGATTTCCGCATTGGATAGAGAACTCGCACTTAAACAAACTGAATTACTAGAAGAAATTAAGGAGAATACACAAGGTGAGAAAGAGTGAAATATTACACACACCTCTTGGCGGGTGTGTTGTTGTACTTTCTTTTATTATACTTTAAAATTATAGAACCAAACATAACTCTTTTAATGACAATAGCATTAGGTTCACTCTTACCGGATATAGATCATCCAAACTCTTATATTAATAATCAGTTAAGAGTAACAAAACCAATAGGGCGAACTATCAGACATAGGGGTTTTACTCATAGTATTGAATTTATCATATTAGTTAGTATTTTACTAAAAATTATTGGCGTCAACACAACGATAATATTTGGATTATTAATAGGTATTATCTCACACTTAATTATGGATTCAATAACAGTATCAGGGGTACGATGGTCATATTTTTTAGGAAAACCACATATCAAGGGTCCCATACGAACTGGTGGAACTGGTGAAAATATTATTTTTGTTATAATGATTTTTATTTTAGTTGGAATACTCTATAAATCTATTTAATTGCTTATTCTAAGGAAAACTTTATAAATTTGACCATACGTATTATATTATGGGTGATACAATGAAAAGGTATATAGTATCAAATGTTCAAGCAATTCTAAGGAAACCCTCCGAGAAAATAATCGCTATAGGCAAATGGGGTAACTCGTATATTGTATTCGCATCGGACGATGCTAAAAAAGAGATAGAAAATATATTTGTTGGTAATATAAAAATAACAAAATTAAGTGACACGAAAGAACTTATGGATAATATAGAATATATATACAAGGATGGAAAATTTTTGGATGATAATCCTACTTTTGATGATAAATATGAAACACAAAACAACACTTTATCAATACCAGTCAAAATTATTAAAACAAACGAAGGAATAACATACGTATCAACAAAAATCCAGTACGATGACACGGGTGTGAATATCGTTCATATGCGTAAGGAATATAATATCATTGAACCAGTAATACTTATACCTTTTAATGTTAAGGACGTTTATAGACTCGGAAATGATATTATTTTTGACATAGAATTTGATTTTGGAACGGAAAAGATACCGATCAATGGAACAATAAAGGAAATTCTTGATAAAATAAAACATCTCCCAGTATATACAAACGATAAAGAGTTGGATTTTGTATTGAGAACACTATTATCGTATGTCACTCGTATGAAAAAGATAGGTGTTGCGTATTCTGTAATTGGAGTAACAATTGACAATAACCAATTTGTTGTAACATACCCACAAACAACTAAAATACTACCAAAGTCTGATCAACAAAGGACTATACTAAGTAGAATAAAAAGATACAACATCGAACCAACAATAGAACTAATAGAAACTTATATCAAATATATTAAAAACCATGAATGGGGATTATACTCATTAATGTTACTTGGGTATAGTGTTATTTCGCCAATAATCTACCAAATACCAGAAATAGAAGTTAGACCAGATGTTGTCATAATTGGAAAACACGGAACTGCTAAAACAAGGACAAGTGAAATAATCGTGGGAACACTATATGGTTCAATAATGGAATCAGGAGAATTTATAACATCGGTTTCAAGAATGGCTGATTTACTAACATCAACAACAATACCTGTTATAATAGATGAAATAGAAAAAATCGGCGATAAAGATACTTTTTCAGTATTAAAGAGTAGAACAACAGGAGAAATAGATTTTGTCAGAAAAACACCTGATCAACGACAGATAAGAATGAGATACACAACACCTGCAATACTAATATCTAATAGAGCAGACGTATTATCAGATGAAAATTACATCAAGGGAAGAACACTTTTAATTGATACAGGACTATTTAATCAACGTATTAAAATGAAAAAGAAACCACCAAAAGAATATACCAAATTACGTAAGAACAATACAATAATTGGTGTAGACTTATGGAACTACATTGCTTCGCAATACACTCCGGAGAATATTGTAGATACAATTTATGATAGAGTTCATAAAATCTACAAGTACAATATTGACTTAATTGATATTAGAAGACCCCAAATATATGCGTTAGTATCATTAGGATTAGAACTTTTTAATGAATACCTAAAATACAAAGGTATAAATAAGAAATTATATAACAAAAAGATAACAAAGGACATTATCAAATATGAAGAAAAAACTATAATAGACGTATATGAAACATTAAATAATCACATCGCAACGTACTAATAGTTGAATTTAAATGGTATATAACGATGTATTGAACCCTTATCTTTATTTTCTTTAGAATATGCGTTCATATACATATTGCCCTTCTTTGGAAGTTTAATTTTCTTGTTATTTAATTGTTCCTCGTCTTCAACTTCTTTCACAACAATATCAACAAAATTCTCTATTAGTGATTCTACAATTTTATCGTGAATATCTCTAACATCTAATTCAACTTCCCCAATACTATTCATTCCATAATAAACTAGTGCTTTGATATAATTATCAATATGTAATTTTTGCTTGACTAATTTTAATCCTTCTTCATATGGGTCATCACTATTAGTTGTAAATTCCTCCATAAATTTATTAAATACATATATTTTAACCAATTTCAATACCCTACCCAAATAAAAAATATAATTATAGTATTTTAAGGAATGAAAAAACTATAATAATTGGGAAGTTTGTTGAATATAATTACGTTCATTGGATACCTATTATTTGTAATCGGACTAGAAGTATTAGGAAAAAAAGATAAAGAAAGTGTTCTGGAAGTATCAAAGTTGGGTATTATTATAGTAGCATTTGCAATGTTTGTAATGGCACCATATTTATTATCTAACTTAGTAATTAGTACAATAAATTTATCAACTGTTGGTTTATTATCAATTATTCTCTTATACATATACGTATTTCATAACATATACATATTCGGACTAATAGATCTACTAGTAATCTTAATTGAAACATCCATCCTACTACCAATAAAAATTTTTGATATATACATTTCGTTTGGACTAATCCATACAATTATTACAATACTACTTGTTTATATTATTGAAAGAGATAAAATTATTGTTCCATTCTTATATTATCATTACCTAACAATTGTAATTTTAACACCCCTATATTTTATAATGGCAATATAAAAAGAGAGAAAAGAAATTCACTTCTTTTCAAACATCTTAATAACCTTATTTAGAATTGCTTTCTTCTTTGATTCCGAAAGGAATATTGCAATAGTATCCTTCTTCAATAATTCTCTCATCAATGGATCATCTTGTAATTTTTCATAGTCGTCGTCATCAATTTTGATAACTGAAACAAAATCATCTCCTTTGATTATCATTTCTACACTCCTATCAATCGAGAAATCAGTTATCTCCAACTTGTATCCGAGACTCTCTATAATATCACTAAGATTTCTAATGAATATTAACTTCTTATCCTCTGTGAACAATTGTACCGATGGATCTACTTCAGCGAGAACTTCTATATATGACTTAACAACCTCTGAGAATAATCTAACTGATTCAAACCGTGACAATACTGATCTTTTGTTGGCGTAACTATAAATTTGACTTAAAGACTTGTTCTTAATAGCATTCTTGAATTCCTCATACTCACTCTTAATTTCTTTTTCAACACTACTAAGTTCTGAAACAAGGTTATCCGATAATTGCTTTATTGTTGAAACCATTCCTAGACCAAGACCAGTTTCAAGGACTTCACCCGTCTCCGTATCAATAATGTACTCCCTACCATTAATAATAGATTTAACCATAACTTTCATTGTTCACCACCTCTCTTCTTTTTTCTACCTCTTCTAGGTGTTGGCTTATACCCAACGCTTTGAAGATACCTAATAACAAACTTTCTAATCACTATGTCACGCGAAATAGCAGATTTTAGAACTTTGTATGGATCCTTGAGTTCTTCGCTATCTACTGCAATAAGTAAGTTCTCCTTTAGTTTTACAATTATATCAGACACGAGTTCCTCTGGTATTTGGTCAACATCAATTTGGAAAGATCTTTCCTCTTTGAATAATTCATCAAGAGTTTTTTCTGTGAGTAGTTTTAGCAATTCAGCACTATCATCCATCGTACCAAGTTCAATAAACATTTTCATTTGACGTTTGGACTTTATCTGTTTTATGTCGTTGTACAATTCGTATAGTTTATTCCTATTAGAAAGGAACATATTGTTATAAGTGTCTATTGAATTAGTAATCCTGCTTACTTCCTTTGCAACATTATTGAACCTATTTACATCTCTCAATGAAACATTGTAGTGTAAATTCTCGTTTTCAACTACAACAATGTCAACATTGTAGTCCTTAATGTTAAATTCCTGTTGAATTGCATTTTTAACAATTTTGTTTGTTGTTAGCAATGTTAAGATTAAGTTTATTTTTTGTTTTGGTGTTTTATCATTTATTATAACTACGATGTTCTTCTTGTCTTCTGTAAGTATTACATCCTCTATTGCACTTCCTATAACTGTTCTAAAAGTTGGTATTGGTAGTTCATTATACAAGTATTCTTTGATCGATACCATATATTAACACCAAAAAATTAATGTATAAGTTTTTTTAAATATGATTAAATCAAAGGCATATTTAAAGTAAAAATAGAATATTCTTTAGTGGTGATACATATGGGAATTGCTGACATTGGAACACAATTGATAATTTTAGTCGTCGCAATCGCCATAATCCTAGGTATAGCATACTATATGAATTCTCAAGGAAGTTCAAGTGTACAACAAATTGGAAGAGTCACACAAGGAGCAAGTCAAATGGCAAACAAATTCCTAGACCAAATAGACACCTCAACATTTAAAACAAGAGAAGTAACACTATATATTGGAAAAGTTAGAGACCTTGGTTCTAGTGGTTCTGGTAGTTCTGATAATTTTGGTGTCGATTTAGGTAGTCAGGACATCCAAATAGAAACTAAAACCCTAGAAGAAGCACTTAATACTGCACACGGGACGAAAATGGTTATTTATTATTATGATTCCGATTCTTCTTCATGGAAACAGTTAACTACAGTTAAAATGCCTGATGGAAGTAGTTTTACAATACCCACAACATACGATCCAACAACTTTAACAAAAATATTGAAGGGAATTGATGATGGAGACATAACTGATTCAAAAGGGAACTCTCTAAAAGGTACTCAATTTATGATAATCATAGGATCTTGGGGGTCAAAAACACCAACATATGATTCAGCAAAAAATAGAATAACTAATTTCCAAAATACTGATGTTAACAAACCTGTTTATGTTATTCAACTTAGTTTGGGAATTTGATTCTATTCTTTTATTTTTAAATTTTAATTATTCTTTTTTAGTTAGGGAGTGTTATGTATGAAGCAACTATGTCAATAATGTTGTTGTTAATGTTTATTCTCTTTATTATGGCTTCGCTTTATGCTGGATTAAAGACTGTAAAAAGTGCTAAGAATTTGGGCGATGCGAGTGTTGCTAAGAGTTCCTTAAATACAATTAGTGAGGCAATAACTAATACTTTTACGCGAACAACTATTAGTCTTCAAAATAAACAGGCGACATCCGAGGTTTCAACTTCAGTTATACCTGGTATGTATTTGATTGGGTGTTATAAGGGTAAGGTAATGCTAATGTTTATTCCCTCGAAATCCGATAATGATGCTTCTGCTGTTTTGTTTCCGTTGTTGCCTAAGTATGATATCACTCTAAACGTAAAAAAAGATAATAATAAGGTTGAACCTCAAACTTTTGAGTATAAGGTTAGAGTTAATGGCGTTGAACTTGAAAGAGTTTGTGGTTCTGGGTCAAGTGAGGGTATATCAATTCCGATTAGGACGTTTACTGAGAGTAAGCAGGTTGTTGTTGAAGTTACTGTTACGAGGACAGATCCTTATCCACCTATGACTAATACTGGATATTTTGATGTTAACATTGTGATGCGTGGTTAAAAGTTTTTGTGTTTAAATTTTATATTTATTTGTCTCTACATCCTAAGGGTGAGGCTTTTAAAAGAAAAAGTAATTATTAATTATTGGGTTGTGAAGTGCGTCGGATAATTTTGGTAACACTCTTGCTATTTGTGTTCGTTCATATTGTTAGTGCGCAGGAGATTGATCCAACAATGATTTTATCATACTTTAGAGAGCATAAAGTTAATTCGTATACAATGGTCGCGGAAGTTACATTTAATGTTGGAAATGCTACATATGATGTTAATGATGTTATATCTAAAATGTTCAATTATAATATTGTCACTCCATATTTACAAACATCGGTAATCAATGTTAGTAAGGGTGATAGTACTCTAACAATAGTGTTTAAGGTTTCATATAGAAGAGCATTTCCTGTTCAGTATATACACTATTCTCCTACGTTTAATAGTTCAATGAATATACCACAATCTATGAAGTTGCAGTCTGAGTTTATTGCTAATACGTCTCCGACAATGTATGATTTGGTGTATCGGACGATGTATTTTGTTAGTAACTATATGGAATATGATCCGTTTGTTCCAAATAATCGTGATATTTCAACTGTGTGGAATAGTAGAGCAGGTATTTGCAATGATTATACTAGAGTTATGGCTTATATGTTGAAGTATTCTGGTATTAATGATATTGTGTATGTAAATGGTCTCGCGTTTATTGGAACTAAGGATAAGGATGGTAGATATTTATTTGAGCCCCATCAAATTTTAATGGTAAAGATTGGCGCATATTGGACGCCGTTTGACCCAACGAATTTTGCACGTGTTGGTCAATATGATCCATTACCAATATTATTTATTCCTATGCAAGTTTACAAGTTTGACGAGTGGTCACCTTACTTATCGGTGATTTCAGATGATTATTATGTTGATATAACGTATATGGATATTGAAGTACAGAATGAAACGTTGGATGTTATGTTGGATCCAGATACAAACCTTGTTTTGATTAGGAGTAATAAGCCAACAGTTGTTTATGTTGGTGGGAATATTAGTAATGAATATATGAAGTTTGATGTTGGTGGAGATAAAAGATATGCTGTTCCTTACTTTATACTACCAAATTATTATGGGGTAATAACCAGACGTGATTATGTATTTTATCCTGTAACGAAAGATTTTAGATTTTCGTTCTTGTATGATGACGAGACGAAGGTGCTTATTATTAGTAACTTGTTGGGTAATAAGTATTATATCGTTGATGGTGTTAATTATGTTATGGGTAATTATACAAAGGGTTATGGTGTAGTGTTCAAAGATAGTAGGTTCAAACTTGATAATAATAATATTGTATTTGGTACTATAAGTATACCAGTTAAAATAGTTTCGTCTAATAAAATAGATAAGTTGTTCACATTCAAAACTGATATAAATGAGTATAATTATGTTATAAGAACTAATGATACAGAGTCTGTTATTGCTCTTATAAGGAAGAATTATATATCGTCACAAATTATGGAGGTTGGGAATAATATAATTATAGTTAGGATTAGTTCTGATAAACTTATTATTCCTCAATTGAACTTTGTATACGAATATTCTGAGAAGAATCCAAATGTGAATATTAGTAAGGTTGAATATGGGGTATCAAATACTCTTATATACTTTAATACTGAGAATATTACATTTAATATACAAAATATATTTAGGTTAATTGGCCCTATTATTGCAACTGTTAAAGAGAAGGATGATGTTTATGGAATTCAGGTTATGTGGTCGATTGTTGGTAATAATATTGTTGTTTCGGTGCCGAATAAGTTCCTTAATAAGAATGTTATTTTGCACTTTAATGGCGATACTGATTTAACTGAGCAGTTAAATGTTTTTAAATCTATTGATATTGTCAATATAAAAGTTGTCAAGATTTTAAATGGAAGTGTTAGGTATAATGCTATGTTGAGGGTACAGTTTAAGGATGAATTACCTATTTCTGTTGTGTCTCAAATTGCGAATAATTTGAATGTCACGTCAATGAACGGTACTACTATTTATGCATATGTTGAATCTGAGACGGATTTACAGAGTTTTGTTCCAGGGGCGTTGATTAGTATAAAGTATAATGGATTCAAGTTGTCGTATAGGATTCCTGAAGGTCATAGTATTTATCCAGAAATAGTGTACGTTAATTTAGTGTCAAATGATTTAGAAAGGAATATGTCCACTATTGAGATAACAATGATTTATGATAATAATAGACTAACGGATGTTGTACTATACTACAATGTTATGAATTATATTAAGGTTAATGATGTGAATATACCAATTAAAAATAAGGAATTATATGAAAATGGAATAAGAGTCTATGTTGACGTACCTTTTGATATGATTAGTAGTGGATTAGAAGTTGAGGGAACTAGTAATATAATATACAATATTACGTATAGTAAAGTCGAGAATTTATTTAATTTAATGGTTCATATTAATGGGGTTCTATTACGTGATAAATTATCTTGTAATGTACCGTATGTTTTAAAAGTTACAAAGGATGGGTTTGATATAAAACCACTAATCAACAAAGTAGAACCTATAGTTTGTAATTATTTAGGAAACAAGATTGTTTTGAATCCTAAGGTGCCGTATATTGCTAGTATAACCCTTGTGGACTTGGATTCAATTAATGATATTGCGTCTAATGATGCAATTTATGCTGATTATTCTAATGTGTATTTGTACGTTGTAATTAAACCATTTTCACCGATAAAAATAGTTATTGACGATGTTTATAAATATGAGGTTAGGAATCCTAATGAAATTATTAAATTACCACGTCTAGGATTGGGAAGGCATAATATAAAAATCTATGATATGACTACAGGAGTATTAATAATGGAAAAAGATATAAGAGTTATTGAACAATCTTTATTACTAAAGATATTGCACAATAGTATATTTGTTACTTTTGGAATTATGATCGTTATTATTATACTAGTATTTAGGTATGTTAATTCTGTTGAAGTTGTTAAAACGATAGTAACGGATTACGTTAGAAGGTATTTCCCAAACGCTAAATACGTCGAGTTCAAAAAGGTAGGTAATAAGAAAGTATTTGTATTCATAGATGAAGAATTACAAGGTATTATATACGTTACTGTTAATAAAAAGAACAAGATAGAAGATGTGAATGTTGAAGTATTGTGAACTAAATCCCAATTTCATTTTTATTTGCTTCGTTTGATAGATAAAATTCTGGTTTTTTCTGGATTTCCTCAACATCGATTTCAATACCCAACTGTTTTAGGATCGATATTATTTTTTCAGTTTCAGTTATACAAACGCTACCTTTAAACCCTTCTGCTTCAATAAGAACTTTTCCTTCTGAGACTGAAATTTTAAAGCCTGGCATTTTTATCACCTCACTAATAACATATTTATTGCATTTTGTTGAGTTGATACTTCGTTAACTTTGTAACCGAGTGATTTTGCAACTTCAGCAATTGCAACAGAAATGTATGTGTCAACAACTTTATTTATTGTATCTCTTCCAACAACAAATAAATCGGCATTTATATTTATTGTGTCACCATCTTTTCGGAATCCAATTGGTTCTCCATCGATAACTAGTATACCGTAATCACTCTCAATTGTTACGTATTTTCCACGCATTTTGTTAGTATCTGGATAATATTTTGCGTTGATATGCAGGAGTTCTGTGAGAACTCTTTCTGTTTCTTTTAGTAAGTTTTTGTTAATATCTTTTAATTTTGTTCTAACAACGGAGACGTGAGACATACGCATCACCATAATTACTTAGTGATGATTTATTCTTAAACTTTTCGTTTTTTAGTTTAAATTTATATTACGTATAATATATTCGGGATGATAGATGCCAATTAAACCAACATACGGTAGTTATGGTGCGTTGATCGGTATAATTTCAGGTATATTAGTTATGTTGATAATTCTCCCGATGAAAATGTCAATTGATAATTTTATGAATCTTAGATTACCTGGTGAGGTTAGAACGTTCTTAACATTGAGTACTGGTGGTGATTCTAAACCGGTTCAGATTTCGGAATTTATGACACAAGATGCTATTGAGTCATTTGATTATGAGGTTGCTAGAGCACAACAACAGTGTTCACAACAGGGATTAATGTATACGGGGACAGTTATAAATTGTGATGTTTATGTACCTCCTGAAACGTTGCAATCAAGTAATGGATGATGGTAATGATCTTTTATAATCGAAAACTTTATATATTTATTTTTTATAAATTTTGATTGGGTGGTTCGGATGAATATTCAAAGAACTATAAGAGTTATTAGGAATAAGTATCCAGATGTTGATATAGTCGCTATTCATAAAAGTTCTAGAATAGGAAAAACTCTTGTTGTGGTGAACTTTCCAATTAGTAGGGAGGTTAAAATATTTTCTAAGACTCCAAAACCAATAGTTCTGAAGAATGGTGAACAAATAATAGTTATGGACGTGAAATTCTTGATCAAGAAATTAATTTCGTTTGATCCTTTAACGTTTATACTGTTTTATACTGATGAGATTTATGTTGATGAAATGTATGAAATTCTTTATCGAGAATTGAAGTTCCAATCAGTTAGGTGTATAGAGCATTCATATTATATTGATTATGCTGTAAATAGTGGTGATGATTTAGCGGGGTTTGTTGCAACGGTTTACAAATCATTCTATGATGGTAATGGAGATATTAGGTCATTTAGATTTACGTCAACGTTTGATGATAGTATTGAGTTTGTTCGTGAGAAAGAGAGTGAGATAATGGATTTGATTGAGAACATAACAATTTCGGATGGTGTATGTAAAAAGATTCTCGATGACATATTACTAAAAATAAAACTTTTGAACATTATTTAAGTATTTTTCATTCAATATTATATAGGGTTCAAAAAATGAGTAAGATAGAGTTATTTATCTTTGTGTTAGTTGCGATATTTGGGATAACAACGTATTTGTATTATTCAAATCCTGAAGTTCTACAGAATATTATAGATTTAATATATCAAGTTCCGGATACTATAGATAGTCATATAAGTAATAATGGGAATATAATACCGCACTCTTCATATTCAACAATAAAAGTTCAAATAACTAATTCAATATATAAAAATAATGTTTCCTGTAGTAGTATATTATCACGTTATGATATTGACTATGCTTTAAAATGTATGCTTACTGGTGAAAATAGAAGTGCTATATCGCCCTATGCTAATAAACTAAAATCAACATCAAAAGTTCATACTGTATGGAATATTTTAAAATTTGTTGATGAAAATATAGAATATGACAAAGAAAAAGAATCGAAACTACCTATAGTTTATAAAATTTATCCAGGAGGTAGAGTCGAGATAGTTAGTGGACGGGACGCTTATATACAAACGCCATATGAGACAATTCAGAGAGGAAAGGGAATATGTAGTGATTATACTATGTTAATACTTGCACTATTACTTGAATCAGGTTTCGATACTGTATATGCAATGGAGATTGATGGTTCTAGTGATGGGCATATAGTCCCAGTTGCTAAGTTAAATAAATGGTATTTTGTTTTAGATCAACGTTTACCTCCGATGGATTTTGAAGGTTTTGTTAGTACATATAATGGTGAAATCCGGGAAATTTATTGGTATGAAATTCATAAGGATGGTGATACAGTTGATATAAAGAAAAGTAAATTGAATGTAATGGACTTACTAAAAGAGAAGTATGAAGCAACTGCATCTGATTTTGAACCAATTAGGGATAAACTAAACATAAAAATTAGTAATAAGTACAAAATAAACATAGATTCAAAACTACTAGCGTATTTCAATAAGGATATTCCAACAGTTAAGTATAACAAAATATTACGTGCATCAATAACATTTAAAAAGATGGCACGAATATATCACCCACTTTTCGAGGATGAATATGTTGATTACATCTATGAGCAAATGTTCAAAATGTCGAAAATTGATTTAGATGGTTTGCTTAATGGTGCAAAAGGAGTTTACGTGAGTACTTCTATTAATGGTGATGATTTAATAGTCAATGTTTACATTGGAATTTAATATTTTTGAACTTTATTATTAAAATTTGAATTCTATATTTTTATTTGGTGAGTATAATGAGGAGTACAATTACTATTTTGATATTATTAGTAGTTGTACTTTCTTTGGGGTGTATTTCGTTTGATAGTGGGACTGAAAATAATAATAAGCCAGTAGATTCAGGAAAAATTAATATACCAAATGTTACGGAACCTAATAATTCTGGCCAGGTAATCTCACAAAATAATGAAGTAAAAGAGGATATACGAGGTGATATTGTTTTATCTAGTGATTACTCCTTTTTGAATAATACAAATAATAGGGTATATATTCGTGTTAGTAATGGACGTATTTACGTTTGGAATGGAAGTGGTTATAAGGTGGTAACATTAACTAATAAGCGTGATTTCTTTAGGTATTTCAACTTCTTGTTTGATGAGAGAAAATACGGTTATATTGATGTGAAAATTTCAGAGGTAATTACGGGTGAAACTTATTATTTATCTATGCGAACGGGTGAATTTTTCGGAAGTGAGCAACTATCGATAGAGAACAAAGAAATATATAATGAGTTTTACAAAAAATTCTATAATATGAAAAATAAAATTCCGTATGGTTTATATGATATAAGAATAGTTGGTAAGAACCATACTTATTCAATATATATGGAAGTATCATCTGACTATATTCCGTCATATGTTACAAGTGACAAAATTAGAATAATTAGAGACCAGATTCGTGAAATTTGGAATAGTGTTCAACTTTCGGAGAGAATATCTATGCCATTTGGTATTAATGTAGATAGTTGGATGTATAAATCTACGTTTAATCGTGAAGTGTACATAGTTGAAAGAGAATTTCTAAATAATGAGGGTGTTATTAAAAATAATGGTGTTAAAATTGATGGAATAATTTTTATGATTCCGGATGATATGATAGATCAAATAGTTATAGTCAATAATACGCCTCCATTTGAAATTAATTCGGAAAGCACATTTTATAGTATTGACTTGTTTGATATAAACAATTCAACAATTTATTTAGTTTTAAAGGATGGAACATTAAAAACAATTGATATTACTGGTAGCATACAAGAAACAAAAATAAATAATAAAAATATTGATAAAAATGTTAGTCTCAAACTATGGACGCCATCTTACCTAATAAACTTTATAACATCACCATTACAAATTCCAGATGGTAACGAACATATTTTTACCATTGTGTATTCATATGGGAGATATCCATCTGCATATTACAATACAACATATGTTAGTTCGAGTTTGAGTACCATATACCCATCAAAATTATATTTAGTATCAAATAAGACACCTGTGACACACTCTGTAGTTTTGGATGTTTATAATGTGTATAACTTTATGTATGAACACAAAAATATCATTAAAAGATTAAAATTAATTACAATTGAAAATATGGTTGTTCCATATTATAATAACGATGCATCATCTTTAATTAGATTTGATAGGTTACCGAATGATTATGGTAATGGTGCTCTATATATTATCATAATTGATAGTGTAAAAAATATATCGTTATACTATTTGGATCCGACTGGGAAAATTGGTGAAGATTATGGTGTTAATGGGTATATTGGTGGTATTCGTTGTTTATTCTCTTCTTAATTTTTAGTTTTGTTTTGTATTGAAAGGTTTATTTAAGTTATAATAGTTTTTTATATATTTTGGTGATGATATGTCAGATGAAGGTTTTAAAGTGTCACGATTAAAGTTCCTTCAGAAATGGTGGGAGTCTTTACTCTTTGGTTTCGCAACAGTAATAATACTTGTTATACTTGCAGGATTAACGTCTGAATTAACAAATCTAGTCGTTAGCTACTTTATTATGGGTTTTGTTATTGCATTTACAACAGTAGTCATACTAAGATTCTATAGAAACACAACCTACTTTAGAACACACGCTGAGATTAGCCTTATGATCGGATACGCTATGTTTTTATCGGCATTACTCACATTAACACCAATAATTTTATTCAATTATGGTATGATTGATGCTAGAACGATGTATTCAATAGAAAGATTTTTCCTCTATAGAATTGAAATTCCACAATTCAACATTACATACGGATTTACGCCAGTGTTAGTTGTTGTGACATCCTTATTATCATTACTCCTGTATGGATTATCAGTTAAAGCACAACCAGCGTCGAAGTTCGTTAAAAATGGTGTTAGAATTACAACTGGTGGTATTGAAGGTACTGAGAGGTCAATATTTGAAGCGTATGATGCGTGGATTGCGATTGTTATTGGTTCAGTTTTGGTTCTTATACTTGTCATGATGGTTCTTCATGCAATGTTCTTTGTGAATATTGAACCACTTAAACCAGTTTATGACTTTGTTAACAATAATATTCCAGGTAACTTACCACCATTATGATAAAATTTTAATATTTTTATATTAACCTCTTTTTTATTATATTGGTGATTGTTATGACAAAGAATGAAAACAAATATGGGTTTATCGAAGGTTCAAAACTATTGTTTAAGTTGATGCGCAAACCATCGTTTGAAGATGTTGCTGATTTAGTGAAACTATCAGTAAAGGTTACTTCGTTATTCGGTTTGTTGGCGTTGATTATAATGATAATTGCGTATTATCTTTGAAACTTTTAAACACTTTTTTATTATACTTAATTTGGGTTGGTAATGCCATTATCAAATGTTGGATATACTATTGTTGCAATGGTTATAGTTATTTTCCTATTATTAGGTGTTTATGCATACGAAATGGGATATTTAACAAAAAAGGCGAATATTGTTCAAAATACTAGTAAATCGTATGATAAAAGTCTAAATAATATTTATGTTGAAGCATCAAACGAAAGCGAAATTAGTAAGTATACTTCTCTTGCTGGGTTTGCTGATGTTGTTAATTCAATTTCAGAGTGTCCTTCAAAAGTTAATAGGGGAATGATTTTTATTGATCACCCAACAAAATTTCCTTGTTATACAAAACCTAGTAGGATTGGTAGAGGAGAATATATAAAAAATGAAGGTGGAGGCACTAAGGTAGTAAGTAATGAACCATTATACTTCTATGTTGTTTTATACGAAAATTCTCTTATAATTACGTTTACAACAAATTATGCTAAGAAAGATGTTATTGTTGATTTGGGCGAGAATGTTTATGAGGTTAAAAAATATGGTATTGTAACGTTAAAATTTTTCTCCCTCGGACAATATGATTTAAAATTTTTTAAGGCCGGTACAAGTATAAATGTACATTCCGACACATTTATGTATGACGTTTTAGTTAAACGTGATGATAAAGGAATTGTTGTTTATGTTGGAGTTTGTCCAAAGGAATTTGCATATGTATGTACTACTATGGAAAAGACACTAGGTGGGGGGTGGGGATGAATGACAATATCCGATGTTGGAGTAACTATAGCAAAAATTGTTATCGTGATAATAGTATTAATCGGTTTATACGCAATAGTAACAGAAACTTTCATCAAGAACACATCAAAAAGTGTTAATGATGTGAAATCAAGGTCTGCTTTATATTTTGGAAACACTAGTTGTAAATCTATTATTCAGGGGAATTATACGGTTGATAAGTATACTATAGGTGCACAAAAACCCATTAAACCATTAAATGAGCAATATGGTACGAGATTATACGTACGAGTTGAGCGGAACGGGGATAATTATGATGTTGTCCTTGATGATATGGATTCTGGAGTTCACTACGAGTTAGATATGGCAAAGTATGCAGAAGGAGTATACGAAGGACGGATTCACTCTATATTTGAAATAGGAGCGTGTGGTAAATATGATGGTGAACTAATTATTAGATTTATACGTGGTGGTGTTGCTACAAGAACGGGACCATTACAGAGTAATATACAAGTTAATGTGAATAATATCGTAATGATATATTACGAATTCAGAAAAATTTAGTTCTCTAGAAAAATATTTTCTACGAAATCAAATAGTTCATATGGTTCTGCTTTTCTTAGTTTTTTGTTTCTATATATCCATACCCCATCCTTTATTTTTATCTTTTTTGGAATTTTTTCGTTTTTTGATTCCCTATAAACTGCGAGCATATCTTCTTTTTTCACTATTATCATATTATCACCAAATGATAATAACAAAGAAAAGTATAAAAAGTTTTCTATCAGATTTTCTCATATTTGTTTATTGGAATTAGAGGGGTATCTTTATGGACTGGGCAATACTTAAGTTTTGTGTCACTATATATTTTTTTACACTTCTTACAGTATTTTACTTTTGTTGTTCTAATATTATAGGAACGTAATACTGTGTCAATAGTGAGTTCATAAAGTGGCATACACTCTATTGGAACACCTAATGATCTTGCAACGTCTATTGAAGTTATTACTCTATTCTTTTTTAATAGTGTTAATATTGTGCGAACAAGTTGCTTTGGGTTAACTTTAAATTGTTCACATACCATATTTACCACCAATAAAATCTGGAAGAAAAAATTCTTAAAGGTGTTTAGAAGTATGCTTTCATACTATCACTATTTGACTGGGAACTTCTATTAATTAAAATTTTAATGAGTCTTGATGTAACTTCCGAATTAGAGATTTCTGATTTGGATTGAGATTTTTTGGTTCCGTCAGGATAAATGGTTGTAAGTTTTTCCTCGATTATTGATATTGGAGTATACGATGATACTAAAAACTCGTTAATTAGAGAATTTAAGATAGCGTTAACGGTATTTTTATCAATATAGTTAACTTCATTTATTATTATGTTCATACTAATGTGTCTTGTTAGTAGTGAATATAACAATTCTTCGGATATATCTTCAACTTTATTTTTATCAACTATTATATAAACTGGTAAATTAGTGATAAAATCTGCTCCAACCTGACTATTAATTATGAATAACGCATAAAATTCACCACTTGTTATAAAAACTTCGATTCCTGGTGATGAAAGTGTTATCGTATTTGTATTAACTCCGAATGATTTTTTTATTTTGTTAATGACTTCATTTGATTTACCATAAACAATATAGACATTTACTGGTACTCCTTCTTCCATATTAACACCGTTTGTTTCTATTAGTTTCTTCTTTTTAAATATTATATTTTCTCTTAAGAACCTCCTTCTAAATAACCAAAAACATTAAGTATATTTTGATCTACTACATCTCGTATTTTAGAACTTAAGAAGATTATATTTTTAAACCAATGAATTTTAAAATGGAAGTCCTATAATAACTATGGGGGATAAGTTGATAGGAACATTATTAATTATAATAACAGTGTATTTTATACTATTTATTGTTATATTAGTTAGTTCTTTAAAAAAGACATCTTTTTTACCAGCATTTAGTTACACCTTAGCATTTTTGGTTATTTTAATAATTTCCTCATCATATTTAACAAAAATAGTTATCGACAAACTTCTTACAATACACTATATGACAACTATATTTTACTATATAATAAGTTTTATGCCTACGGAGTATCTTGTTCTAATTATCAACTTAATGATTCTAACAATAATATATAACATTGGTTCATATATTTATGATATGTTACTACCGGAAGATACAGGTCCTCTCATACAAAAAAGAGAAGATATTGAAACACAACCAACATATACTACGCAACAAAGCCCTACTCTTAGAATAGGGGGAGAACCAAAACCAAAAATAAAGTCATTATCACAATTATCTAGAACTAGACAACCCTCAAAAAGCGAACCAAGTTCTAAGTTCGAGTTTTTATCAAAAGGTATAAAGACAATAGTTTCGTCTGAAGAGGGTTCTAGTAGTGGAAATGAAATTGAAGAAGTTAAAAGGACAACTAAAATTGGTGAAGGAGAGAGTAATGAAGTCATTGTAGATGAACAAGGTAATATAGTTTTCATTGATACGGAACAAATACAAACAGTTGAAAAAATGATTAATGAAGAAAATAAAGTAACACAAGAGGAAAGTGATGAGTTGTATAAACTACTAAGCATTGATAACATTGAGGATATTGGAGAAATAAGAATAAAATCAAAGAAGGATGTTATATTACTTGCATTAAGAGAATTATCAAAATTTATTATGTTCGAGCAAATAGCATCTGATCCAAATAAGGTTAACGATCCACGCAATTACAAATTGTTGTCTGGACCAAAACCTTTGAAATCCCGTAAGAAATCAAGTGCTGGGTGGTTACTAGAAATTGGTTTCAAAATTTCGCCGATGGAATACTACATCTTTAAGGTTTATGTAGCCAAAAATGGTAAAAACGTCAAAATCAAACCTATTGAAGTCAAACAAATGATTTGATTTAGTTCGAAAAGTTTATAAAATGATATAATAAATAATAAGTGGTGGATAGTATGGAAGAATTAGGAATTATATTGTTCAAGTCTGAAAAGAATTATCCATACAAAAAGTATAAAGATTTGTATGTATTAACTGGTGAAGATATTATTCTTAATGTTGATGAAGAGGATGAAGGTTATATAATGAAACTTCGTGACGATGATACAGTTAAAGTTGTAAACGTATCAGCAAAAGACTTAGTTTCTGAAATAGCATTAAACTTAATGCTAATAGCACTAAATAAGGAACCCAAAAGAAAAGAGTTAATGGAGTATAGGGATCCAATAGAGATAGCAGTTGAGTGCTCATATGATAATGTTCTCTTATCAATATATAATATGGCAGTTAAAAGACTCCTTATACCTGAAGAAAACTTTATACCAATTCCAATAACATCGTCAGATAATGCTGAAAAATTACTATCATTAAAAGATAAGTTAAATGACCCTAAACTATTAGTGGGATATGATAACTCAATTGAAGGCGTATTTCTTAAAGATAAATTTTATTATCAAACACCTCTCTATAGTGTAAATCTACCAAGCATTAGTTTCCAATCTGTAAATGTTAATTATGGTGTATACGGGAAAATAGATAATGAGATAAATGAGTACTTATTTATAGGTGACTCTATAGAGGATACTATTACTTCGAAAATTGAAACACCAATATTCATCTTTTTTGATGAGAATGGTGGTAATATATTAAGAACCAATGAGATAATACCTCAGAAGACGGTTGAATATATAGTAAGAACAACATATGATTACATCTTAAAAGAGGCACAACTAATTTTACCGGAGGTTGTCGCTATATTGCTTGATAAAGATATATATAATAATATAACAAAAAATATTGCAAAGGCAAATGTTGAATTTTTAACTAACAATACCGATGTTATCGAGAAAGCAAAATCAAAGTGGTTGACACCAAACATAATATTTAGAGTTTCGTTTATTGGAGGTAAAATATTTGTAATAGACAACGTGAATGGAAGTATGTATATCCAATCATTTAATAAAAGAATAATTGGTAAGAATATTCCTCAATTATATAGTAGGTTCAAAGAAAAAAATGAAATTAACGTTGTTCACTCTAAATTTGTTAAGATCTTTTGAGAACATTTTTTATTTCTTCGATCAACTTATTGTATTGCTCAAGTTTTTCATTATATATGCTCTTTATACGATTATATGTTTCGAGTTCACGTTTATTTAATTTTTTATCTGGAATCAATGGATAATAGTAGGTTGTGTCAGATTCTCTCTTAAAGTGTATGGCCCCTTTTCTAACCATAGACCCCAGAACCCCAGGTCTTACATCTTTTATTTCATAACGTTTTACATTTACTATTTTATCTTTGTTTAACTCTAAAATTGTGAGAAGGTCATCATCAAAAAATTCAGGTTTTGGGATATAAACATCACCAATTTTTATAATGTAGTCTTTGAAGTATTTTACAAGTTCAGGATATACAAAAGGTATATTATTTTTCTTTAAGTTTTCTATTATGACGTACTTAAATACATTTCTATAAGGATCATCTTTAATCATTCTAATAAAATTCTCGACTTCTTCCATATTTTTAAAACGTCCAGCCGAGAAGTAGAATGGTAATTTATCTATAACCATAACAACGTTGATTTCATTATCCTGTAATTTTATTGGCCTAAATTCAAAATCATTTATCTTCCATTTTGTTAGAACTTTCAATTGTTCTAATATTTCATAGGCAACACTATCATCAACTGTAAATGTATATTCCTTTTCGTCATCTATAGAAATTTTTATTACTGCCACGTTTATCCCCTCAATATGTATTAGTGAAAATCTTTAAATAACAATATATAGTATGGTGATAGTTTTCACTTTGTTTGTATTTAAATTAGATGAAGGTTACTTTAAAATGGTGAATCCATATGAACAGGAAAATAATGTTCATAATTTTAGTAACTCTAGTCTCAGTCTTAACTCAAGGTGTGTTTGCGGTTAATATTCCCAATGATGCATCAACTCCAGATACAACAGGATTCCAAGTTTATGGACCAAACATATACAAAATAATTAGTAACTATAGTGACCCAGTTGTCATAGTTAATTATACAATAGAGAACACAATCAAGCACCCATACGTTCTTAAAGATGGTTCAGGCAATTATGTTAATACATTTGCGTTCAACCATACAACTAGTGGTGTAATATCTATCTCACAAACCGAAGATGGAGGATATATAATGGTTGTCAATACATCAACAAACATTACTGACTCCAACCAAGTTCCAGCAGGTGTTCCACTATCACAATCAGGTGTCTGGAAGAAAGGTGTTGTTACTTATGGAGAACTTGGCGTTAGTATAGTTTTCTGGGTAGTTGATACCACAAACGCTAGCCAATATGATACTGTAGTTATTGATATTGCTGGTGATAAGGTAGACTTACAAAAGTTCACACGTTACGATACAAAGGATATGACCGTACCCGATGATTTCCACTCAATAATGAGGTTACAAGTTCTTGGAATCAATGTGACTGGTGATACTGTATCAGTTAGAAACCTCTTTGATACACTCAAAGAAGGTGACTATTCACCATTTGATAACTCAAAACTTGAATCAGTTCTAATGCCACACTATGTAAAGTCATCATTTATCCCGCAATACAACGAAATTACAAATATCAAACTTGTTAGTGAAAATGGTACTCCACTTAAGGTTTATGACTCTTACACCACTATAACAATTAACGAGTCAACACACAATATAACTATAGTAACTCTCCTTGGTGAATTTGAGAGTGGAAATATATATGTCCCTGGTAAGAAAACATTCTACTTCGCAATTCACCTTAAACCAGTTGTAAACGTTAGCAATAGAATACAACTTAGTGATAGTGATTATATGTACTATGTTTATCTCAACAACACAAACAACGTTGATCTTGGTCCAGGATATATTATTATTAATAACGTTGCACCTGCTAGTGCATTCTCACAAATAAAGGATAGTCTTTCAATTGTTCCAAATGACTACGTTAATGCAACTGTTGAAACGAACAATTACTCTGTTTCGATTAAGATATTCTACAATGCTTCACTTCCAGCGGGATATAAGAGGACACTTGTCGTTAAATATAAGTATACGGATCCACTTACTGCAAAAGTTGATGAGATACTTAAATATCTAACTGAAATTAACCAGACAACACACAACAACAATGATGCTATAATGAACCTCGCTCTCGCACTTGCTAACACAAGTGATGAAATTACAAACCTCAAGCAAATGATTGTGGAACTCAAGGGTCTTATTGAGAACAATACTAATAATGAACCAGTTAATGTTGAAGTTAACATGACTGAAGTACTTAATATGTTAAACGACCTTAAGAATGGACAAGCGCAAATATCATCAGATATTGCTGGATTATCGGACACAATATCTGCTCTAAGTGATAATATACAAGCACTTTCAGGTAATATGCAAGATGTGACCTCTAACCTTAATGATATTAGTTCAACACTTGACACAATAGTACAACTCTTGTCACAGAATGGTGGAAGTGGTGAATCTGCTGTTAGTGTTACAAACGTACTACAAAATAGTTATGTCATCTACTTAAATAGTTACATTGGATACCTTGATAGCAAGATTAGTATGATACAAGCACAAATTGCCCAAATGAATGGCACAACAATAAATAGTAATGATATTGCGAGATTACAAGACATAGAAAATGACCTTAACAATATAGTTGTACAATTAGTCCAAAACGTTGATGAATATAGCACTAACGAAGAACGTATGGTTGCCACAATGGCATATCTTTCACAGGCAAACGCTGAAATAACCGAAGCGAACATTCTATTGTCAAAGATTGAACTTGAACTTATGAACTCTGGAGCCGGAACACTCCAAGTTGTAAACGACCTTAAGGCACAACTTGACAATATACAAGGTGTCCTCACTCAATTATCATCAAAAGTTGATACACTCAATACTAAAATAAGTACAAACAATGCTGGTAGCGCTTCAGCGACTGGAAGTGGTAGTGGAACTGGAAATGGAACAGTATCGTCACAAGGTGGAAAGGTAAACCCAATGTTATTCCTACTTGGAGGTGCATTAATCGTTGTAGTTGCACTCCTACTCATAGTTAAGAAGAAGAAAGAGGAAGGTGAGGAAGTAGAGGAAGAGGAGGGCGAATGGGAAGAAGAGGAAGAAGAAGGTGAATGGGAAGAAGAGGAAGAATTCTGAAGTTCTTTTCTCTTTAATTCATTATCTTTTTTAAATTATTATGAGTGACATCGTTGTTAATTTTTTAAAATGTAACTTTATACAAAATTTAAAATGTCATAGTCTTATAATACTATGGTGGGAACTATGACTGAGTTTTCGGACACAACAAAGAGAATGTTTTTGTTCTTTGCAGTTATACTAGCGTTTATATATTCAGTAACATCAACAGGGTATTCACTATTGGCAGATCAACGATTGGAATTCCAAGCAATAGTCTCAAACTTCATTGTGAGGTGGATACTTTTATTACCAGTTACAATACTGGGAGGTTTAATTAGTACTCAACTTCGTGCCGCCTTTACAGGTTTCACTTTCTTCCAGCAAACTGTCGCATTTATACTAGTATTCTTAGTTTATACGGGGTTACTTTATTATTACTTTTATGCAGTTGCCACTATTATTGTTAGTAAATTTAGAAGATGATATTCTCTTTTTTAACTTTACACTATTGGCTGTTCTCTGAGTAGTGTCTTTATTCTTCTTAGGTTTGTCCTCGTTGTGGTGCGTTTAAGGTTAAACCCAATGACGACGCTTTGCGTCGGAGGGTTTTTGAGTGTCCTGTTTGTGGGTTTTCTTTGGATCGGGATTTTGTTGCTGTTTTGAACTTGTTGGGGTCGTTTCCGTTCGGCCCGAAGGCCTATGAACTGCCAGTTGAGGACTCGGTGAGTCCTGTGATGCTGGTGGTTGAGGCCAACCTCCTGCACTACAAGAACACACTAGTAGTGATTAGTCAGGGACTGAAACGATAGTAAGTGCAGGAGGAAACGGTCAGAATAAGTCTTCTAAATAAAAGATGAAAGATCAAAGTTCTTAAAGAAAAAGGAGAATATAAAAATAATTAATAATATAACAATCTTATGTTATAGGAAATATGCTTGTGCTTGCTATATATATCAACAAAAATTTCACCACTATCGTATTGGTAAACTTTAACTAGGGGAGTTACATCCTCTGATGCGTACATTATTCCATAAAGGAGTGGTGTTGGAATATGTAATTCATTAGAGAATGCATCAATAAATTCGCCTAAGTCCCCTTTAAATACTCTATCAGAATTTTTTGTAGAGATCATTGGAATTCTTTTTCTAGCACTTTCTTCAATAATGAATGAAACGTTGTTTCCACTCTCATCTATGAAGTATAATTTACCGTTTTCAGTACTAATAGTCATATTGCCATCAACTAAACTAGAAGGATCACCTTGTAATGAGTATGGGTCTATTATTAAACCATATATCTCTCCATTGTTTCCGTATGCTGAATCAATAGATAATAGTAAATCTGTGTAAACTGGAAAGTTTGTTTCTCCGAATATTAATAGTTTATATGCATTTTCATCAGTATTTGAAATTTTTAACGACAAGTTTGTGATGTGGCCACCTTTTGATAATTTCTCAATTAATTTTAAGTAGCGACGTATCATAAATGATGGTTTGGGTACTATAATATCCATCGTGTTCACCAATTATATAGATAAGGATTTTAGTTTAACGTTATTGTTCCTTTGTGTTTAAAATTTTCTTTGTATTCTATATATGGGTTGGGAATGGTTACAAAGAAAAAACGTTCTAGTAAAGAGAGAAGAACTAAAGTTAAAAAACAAAGTGCGAATAAACGAACTAAATCAAAAAGAAAAGTTACTACTCGACGAGTTTCGCCAATGATGTATGTTAGTATATCAATTGTAATTGTGTCTTTATTTGGATTAATATTTGCATATAATAATTTCTTAGTCCCGTTGTATACTCTATATCCAAACCAAATTGTTAATTACGTGTCTGCAAACGTTCCAAGATTAGATATTAAAATGAAATCTTGGATGATAGACGCGAAAACAAATTTTTTAAACTCGATTACAGTTACCCCTAACAGAATATATTATAAAATAACAAATGATGAGTTGGTCTCACTATTGACAAGAGGAAAACCGTATAATATAGTAGTTAACAATAAGACTATAACTATTGAACCATCACAAGTATCTAGCATATACCTATCGGACGAAGTATTCTCAACGTACTCTGGTTATGTTCTTTACGTATATAATATAGAGGGGAATGGAAAAATAGTTTTATTGGGACACGTTGTATTTAGTTCAGTTGACAATAATATTATAACTAATGTTGATTTAATTGGTGGAGTATACTATGATATTTATGGAAATAAGTACTATATTTGCCCAAGTAATGGTGAATTAAAAGTGATAAAAAGTTATAATATGTTACCTATAACGTGTAAGGGGATTTTATCAAAAGACTACAATATAAAAGATCCAATGACTGGTGGTGTTATTGACGTGATGAATACTTGATTTAAATTGTTTTATCTCTATTATTTTTGGGTTTTTAATGAATAATATAAGTGCAAGAACAAAACTATTAATAGGAACTCTATTATTGTTATGTGGTGGGTTAATACCTTCTTATGGATCATCACTAACAATTATAGGCGTGATAATTTCCGCTATTGGTGTTTATGAACTGAGGCAATACAATGATAACTTTTGGAAATATTATGTATTAACATATATTGGCATAATAATGTCGTTTGTTGGTGCCATAATAGTAGTTTCTAGTTTTATGACATCTACAGATTTGGAACATTATAGTATTTCAAATATTCAAAATATTAGTGATCAAATTAACTTTAATGACATCAATTTCCCGATGGTAATTGTTGGATATTTGATAATTGTTATCGGGTTTGTTTTAGCATCATTATATAAATACAAGTTTTTAAAGGAATTCTATCTATTTACAAAATTACGTGAGTTTAATATTGCAAGAAAACTGCTATTAATTGGAGTAATACTTCTCCCATTACTAGTTGGTATTATATTTATTATTTTCTCATTATTTATTGAAGTAGTTGGATATTATAAAATGAGATCTGAATACATATCAAGTGCTCAATAATAATATTCACGTATTTTTCATTTTAAAGAATATTAATAATTTCATATTGTGGGGTTAATATGAAAGTGTACCTTATGATATTATTGTCAATATTGGTTGTTATTCAATCAATTAATTTACCTGATAAAGTAGGTTATGATACATTGAATATTGGATCTTCTATTAACGTAAATAATAAGACGTTAGTTGTAAATGTTAAATCTTATTTGTCTGATAATGAGTTATTATCGATCGCTAATAGTTATAAGAGTAATATTCAGTATGTGTATAGTTTGTACTATAAACTTCTTAATAATCGGATTAGTGAGGATCAATTCATTAATGAATTGAACGTAATGGATTACGATGTTAAAGCATATTATTCATTATCCCCATCAAATATTGTTAAAGTATATCTCGTAAGAAAGGGTGATTTCTCGGTTGTGTTATCACCATCACAGACATTTGGTCTATCTTCGAATTATACTAGACTTCAGCGTTTTGGATCTCAAATTAATTGGGACAATAATGAAATAATGCCAAATGTTAATGTTGTTGTTATTGAAACTCCTAGTGTTAAATATGTTGATATGATAAAGTATGGTGAAGGTAATGTAATAGTTACAATTGATACAACCAATAAAGTTATTACACGTATATTTTCGTCGGACGAAGATTTTATAGTATTGGACAAAAATACAAAAATTAATAGAATTGTTGTGTGGGGGTTATATGGTGGATATAGAGAAGTTAAGTTTAAAGTGAGAAAAACACTATATTCTATAGAGAATTTGGGCGTTACTAATTACGATATTCAACCCTCTGATTCTTTAACATTAGTGACACAATCTAGTGCACCTATTAAAATAACATACTATGAAAGTGGAGTTGAAAAACAAGTTAATTCATTAAAATGTAACATTATTGATAACAATAAGAAGATATGTACTCTTAATAATGATGTAACAATGTTCAAAAATATACTACGTAATAGGGTTATTAGAGTTTATTATTATAATCAGTTGATAGGATTAATACGTTTTGATAGTCTTATTAAAGTTGATGTTGAAAACGGGAAACTCAAGTTTAGTTCATCATTTGGCGATGTTTTAACAATTGTTGATATATACTTGAACAATAAAAAAATTAATAGTAATATAATTGATATATCAGATGGATATTATAGAGTTTCAATGAAGGCAGATAGCACGATATATGATGAATTTTATGCTCATTATCCACGATTAAAATATGTAAATGTTGTGTATAATGATAAAGATAAGAAATATACTATAACGACTTCAAATGATCCTATAATAGTTTATCTATTAGAACCCCACACTATGAAAGTAAAGAAAGTACTAACTATTAACCCATATATGTCGGTAAATATTTCTGCGGACTATGCGATAGTTGTGAATGGAGAATATTATTATCATCCAGTTCCAACAATGTGGGGAAAAATATGGATTTTAGAGTTAATTGTCATAATCGTGGTAGGTATAGCAATAACTAGATACTTGATTCAGTACTTGTATAACAAGGGAAAAATAGATTTTTCGAGTTTTTCAGATTTAATTTCAAAAATTAAAAATAGGAATAGAAAAGAAGAAAATGAAGTTGAGCGAGAATATAGTAATTCACTATTCAATACACATTATTTAGCAATGTCAAACGTAGTAAAAGAAAATAACATAGATTTATCACCAGAAGATTTTGATCTTGAAGTACTTGTAATGAATAAACATAAAGATGAAAGTTATTCAGTATGGATTGATAAATATGGAGAGTATGGTGTTGTTATTGTGTATAGACATGGAAAAGGTGAGTCTATTAAAGTTGAGGGGAAAACAATTATTCCAGCGTATAATGCTCATAAAGTAGCGATACTATTAAGATCGGTACCACATAAAAAGATAATTGAACAATATATATCACCAAAAGAAAAACTTCAAAAGGGACCGAAAGGCCCATCTATAAATAATAAACAGAACAAGAAAGATGTTTTCAAGAAGACTGTTGCGAATTTACCAATTGATGGTGGTATTAAAATTGGTTAATAAGTTATATTTCTAAAAATTTCGTCTTTAAGTGTTGTGATAGTGTCAGATTTGTACTTTTTGATTTAAGTATTTAAAATATGTTACATATTATAAATTTTGGTGAAAACAATGTCGTTATTTGGAGGTAAGAAGAAAAAGGATACTAAAAAGAAGAAAGTAAAAGGAGCACAAAAAGTACCAAAGAAGACAACAGGGCCACAAATGAATATGACTCCAGCAAAACCACCTGTAAAGAAGGGTTTAACACAGGAAGAGTTAAAGAAAATGATTTTTGATGTTGTGGAAGAAGTTATGGAAAGACATATGGGCCAACTCACTATAAAACTTGATGATATTGCATCTAGAACAGATCCAGAGCAAATAAAACCTCTTCTTAATACAATTGAAACACACATTATCACTTCAATTAATGAATCTCTCACGCCCATTTCAGATGTTAAGACTTCGATTGAGCGTGTAGAGAACGAAATTAATAACCTTCTTGAAGCACTTGATCACTTTAGTGACAATGTTAAAAACAGTCTTTATAGTATAGAAGAATCAATTAATAACCTTGACCCACAAAATATAAACTTACAATTATCAAGGTCAATAGAAGAATTGACTGAAAAGTTAAATGAAAAGATAGAATCAAAACTTTCAAGTATTGAAGATATTGAAAGTAATGTTTCGAAAACACGTGACGAAGTTATTTCCCTTGGAAACACACTATCAGGATTATATACTGAACTATCTACAATATCTGAAAACTTAAATGCCGTTTATACATCAATGAACGAATTAACTGAAAAATTAGATGAAATTAATAATTTAGATATAGATGTTGACTTCACGCCTATATACGAAAAAATCGATGAACTAACTTCAGAACTTGAAGAAGTTAAAGAGACGATTAACGATGTTATGGAAGTTAAGCAAACACTAGAAGAAGTTAAGGAACTCAAAGAATTAGTTTCATCATATAAGAATGAGATCGAAAGTTTGAGAAAAGAACTCGATGAATATTCAGGTATTAAGAAAGAACTTGAGGAACTCAAACAAATTGTTAAAGAGATACACGTCGCACTCTATGGTGAGTGATTTTCTTCTTATTCTTTACTTCATACTTATTATGTAAATTGAAATTAGAAAATACTAATAATCTTCTCTTCTATAAGTTTCTTGAGTTTGTTATATGTGTTATATGCGTCGGTATCAATACTCTTGTCCAACTTTAATTGAATTTCTTTTATCTTTTCATCGACATCATATAGTTTCATTTGGATTGAAAGATTAAATATTGATTCAAGTTGTTCGAGTGATACTGTGACATATTCGGATTTGGAAAATACAATATTTACATATAAGACTTTCTTATTCTTCTCCATATCAAGATCGTGGATTATGTTTATATGAGGTTTACGAATAGGTATAAGTTTCATAAGGATATCTATTAACTCATCAAGATCAATATCAACTAAAGTATTAAAGTAATAGTGAATATTACGAGACTTCTTAAATTTTTTATATGAATGTTCGCACTTATTATTTATATTATCAAATTTGCCAACAACTTTGACGTTGTAACCTATATACTTGTCGACGATCTCAATTGAACTATTTTCGGACTTATAATTTGTGGAGAAAGTAATTTTGTAGTATTTTCCAATGTCGAATATAACTTCTTTGGATTCTCGTGTAGTGTTTACTGATTTCTTTGTCCATTGACAAATTTCTTCGGATATTTTGTCATCATTAAACACAATAAATCCAACCCTCATCTTGTTCACCCCATAATTATATACGTGTATAAAGTATATAAGGTTTTCGGTTGTTATCTTTTTTGAAAGTCTATATATTTAGGTTGACTAGTAATATATCTTATTATTTCATCGTAAAGTTTAAATACTGGTTTGGTTACATTTACTTTTGGGTGGTGATAATGAGTATAGAAATTCCAAGTATAGTTCAACGACAGTTTTATTTGCCACAATTAGAAGATATGTATGTTGTTAATGATTATTATGTTGCTCTTAGTAAGTATATTGAGGAAAATTTTCCTTATTTAATTAACTACAATCTCGCTAATGATAAGGAATTAACAAGAGCAATAATAAAAAGATTTATGGAGTATCTTGATACGGAATTCGATTTGAAATCGGATAATTTATATTTGAGGCATTATTATGGTGGACGCCAGAACTTTACGATCACTATTGGAAATGAATATAAATACTTTGAGATTGACTTAGACGAGTTTGAGAAAATGTTTAGTGGTGTTGATATAAGTTTTGAATTTATACAGAATAAGGATGGAAAATTGGATCTTAATGTTAAAACAGTTACGGATAGCATTTTTAATGCAACTATCGGAGATATTAAGAATAATAAAGTTATAGTTAAAATGAAAAGAGGTAAGGAAGCGATTGTCGTTAATGAAGTTCCTCTACCTTTGTTAAAACTTCCATTTATAATTCACGAAGTTGCGCACGCAATAACTCTTACACAATTGTGGCACCCACAAATAAATTTACAATTAGTTTCCAAGATGTCGACGTTTGAATTCCTAGCGGAAGCACTTACGTATATGTTCTTTAGAGATGAACTTGGATGGATACAAGATATGACACCATTTTTACATTTTGAGTATCTCCTATATCATAGGGACTTTCTTAAAAATCCAAAAGACTTTAGGAATTTCACAAAGAACATTATAGAAAATGGTTATATAACTAATTTTGAAGCAATTGGAAGATATTATCGCCATAGTTTTGGGGTAATGTTTACACTAAACTCCATAATAAAGGATATGACTACGTTAACGCCAACAAGTAAATATGTTCCATTATCTAGTGTAATCAGACACGATTATGCACTAATATTCTTCATACTAAACTTTGAAATAGGTGAGCCACTAATCCTAACAAAGTTACCTGGGATTACTTCAGAAACAAAAGAAATAATATATGAAGATAGAAAAATGTCAATAGAGGATTTTATAAAAAAGATTCGTGATGAAATGATACTATACTTGTTTGATTATGATTCTGAGAATAATATGATTCGCTCTAAACGACCATTGGAATGTTTACATTATAAGGGTATTCATAATGCATTATTAGTTGATGAAATTTGTAGGGAGGGATGAAAATGGATGAGATAATGGAATTAATAGAGGCAATGACTAGAGTATCTCTTTCGAGAGAAGTATTTAATCTTTACGAGTTAGGGGAAATTAGTGATGATATAATTGATAACCTTATTGATAACAATTATGATGTTTCGATTGAAACAGTTTATCAAGAAGTATCAAAAGAGTTGTCTAAAGGTATTAGCAAGCATTTATTCAAGTTAATAGTTTTGAATGAATTGGAAATAGCATATAACATATCGAATAACTATGATCAGTTTAAGAAAATTTTAATTAATAGTGTTGCTGAAAGGATAAAGAAACGTGAGAACGCACAATATTATCTTAATTTACTTGAAAATATTGTAGATAATATTAAAAGTGAGTATGAAGAATCAAAACAAATTCAGAAGGACTTTGATGTTGTTCTTCCTATATTAACGGCAGTAGAAGATAAATTTAACAACATTGAAGTTGAGAAACCATTAGTCAATTTTACTATAACATACAATGATATGGAATTGAGGTATGTTCTATCTATATTTACTTCACAAAGAGAAATCGTGAATAAGTACATAATGATCAAAACTAATCCAAAATGGTATATGTTGTTCCCAACAAAAGATAGAATGAAGGATTACTTTAGAGAGAAAATAATTAAGTATTATGTTGATATTTCAAAAAGGTTTTCAGAAGCACCAGCGATATCAATGGATGAACTTGAAAAAAATATTCTTTCTAATAAAAGAGTATCATTTTCTACACTTTCAAATGAAGAATTATTGGAATTGTTTGAAAGGTTAGTAAATAATGATAAAGTAAAGCAATCACAAAACGTTGGTGATTTAGTATCTTATATAGATCAATTACTTGAAGAGTTTTCCAAGAGAAGTCTTTCAGAAGAACAACGCAAACGGTTTACAAAACTTTTGGCACAATACTTATCCTATATGAATAATATTAAAAGAAAAGTTGATGAAGATATTAAGAAAACAAAAGTTGTCAAGGATTTGATAAGTGAGAATCTTCATAATATTGAGATCACAGATGAATTTATGCGTGAAGTAATGAAAATTTCGCAAGGTTTTGCGGACGCAATATACGCTGGTAAGGCAGAGGAAATAGCAGAAGAAGATCCAATGAAAGCGTTAGAATTATTATCAAATGTAACTAATATAGAACAATATGAGGATCTAGTATCTGAGTATATCAATAGAATTAAAGAACTAAAACTTAGTCAGGTAATGGAAAAAGTTCGTGGAACAAGATTTATTGATTATAAGAGGACTATATATAAGACCGTAAAATATCGTGTGCCAATACTTACAAAATATGAACAGAAAAAATCGCTTAATAATGTGTATATTACAATTGATGCTAGTGGAAGTATGGAAACATCATTCAATTTTAGGTTTTCCCGCGCTGAGAAAGAACTTACACAATTAAAAGTAGCAGTACTCACGTCATACATAATTTTAAGAGCGATGCAAGAAGTTGGAGCAGACAATTTCAAATTATACTTGTTTGCAGAAAAAATGGTTGATTTGACAGACTTACAATTGCGTGACATATTAAAATTATTGTCAAAACCAGAAGTTTTGCATGAGATCGTAGGTGCTGGTACAGAACTTGCTGGAGCGTTACTTAGAATTTCCAAAAAGGTTGAGAGTGATTCGACACTAATATTAATTACTGATACAGGCGATTCTAGTGTTACACCAGAACTTGTAAGAGTGATTAAGGATAGGGTTAAAACGTTAGTTGTAATGTCACCTGAAAAGTACTTTGATGAAACAGCGAGAGCATTTAAAAAAGCGGGGGTTGAGGTTTTTAAGTATAACAGTTTTGACGAAATGCTAGATAAATTTATTAAAATAATAGATTCCCAAATTTCTGATTGATGTACGATTCTTTACTTTTTCTTTTGAAAGTCTTATCCGTTAGAGTTGGGAAGGAAGTTAGTATCTTTCATATTTAAACATATTATGGATTTTATGTTATTGGGATTAATGAAATGGTAAAGTATTCTCCACATGAGTATTATAGACAGGAAAGAAGAAGGAGAAAATTAGTTGATGTTCTCTCATTAAAACTTCTAACAGAAATTAAGAAAAGGAAAGATGAAAATTACGATCCATTAATATTTAAAGTAGATCACGTAAAATTCTACTTAATTGTCCCGTATAGTAAGGAATCAATGAGGTTTACAATTAAGATTAACAAGAAGTATGTTGAAGAGTATGTTAGACTCAAAGAATTGAAGAAACTTGATATTGAAGGAAAGTTTGACTTATCACAGTTCCTCGCAAGTAAGGAAATTAAGGAAGAAGTTGAACACGTAAGAAAGGGTAAAACTAAAAGAAAAGGTAAGGGCGTTGTAGAAGCAGGTGCTCAAATTAGTTTGGAAGGCGAAGAATCATTATCGAGAGAAGTTGTAGAAAAATTCCGTGAAAAGTATGGTGAAGTTGGTGCTACGTTAGCGAAGAAATTAATGGAGGCAACAGATATAGAGACTGGTCTACGAACAGGAGAAGTTGAAAGAATAGTCGAAAAATTCCAGAAATCAACGTATAGATCACAAATCGAACAATTAAAAGAAAGGCCTATAACTTACAATATATATGAATTTAGAGAAACAATTAAAACAGTATTTGGTGAAGAGTATGAAACAGCAAGAGTATTCATTGAGTTTGATGAAGAAAACTACGAAATTAGGTATATTATAGAAGATATGGCAGAAATGTCAAATTACGAAAGAGAAATCTTTAAAAAACTACTAACGGCAATTGAAGAAACACCCGGTTATATAACAACAATTGATGAGTTGTCTAAAAGTGAATATAGTAATAAGCAATACTTTATTGAAATGTATATAGTTAAGTGGATCAATGAATTATGGAACATACTAAATATTAAAGTCCCAACCAAGAGGTCTAGGTTCAAAATACTTGTGAATTTACTTCGTGAACTCGTCGGGTATAAACATTTAACACCATTGTTCTATGATAAAGAGAATATTGAGGATATATCATATGTAGAAGTTAGGACACCAGTTAGAGTTAGGTATAGATTATTTAGTGATTGGGTTCCAGTCTATAAGAGACATTTAAAAACAAAGAAAATTGAACCATTAACATTTAAAACAATATCTGAAGCAAATGAATTTATTAGAATTCTTGCACAGAAAGCAGGACAATACGTTAACGTTGCTATGCCCATAGTTGATGGCCGTTTACCGGACAACTCACGTCTCCACGCTAAATATTCAACAACAATTACGGCACCAGAAAAAGGTCCAACGTTTACGATTCGTCTCAAACGTGAGAGGGTTATTTTACCCTTAGACTTGATATTATGGAGAACAATATCTCCGGATATGATGGCATTTGCGTGGATGACAGTTGAAGTTGTTCCAACTGCTTCAATTGTTGTTGCTGGAACGACAGGTGCAGGTAAAACTACTACACTACAGGCAGTACTAATGTTTATTCCACCATCTGCAAAGATACTATCAATTGAAGACACACCAGAGTTAAAATTACCTCACCCACATTGGGAAGCAACATATACATTAGAATCAACGTATTCAAAGAATAAAATTACTATGTTCGATCTCGTTAAGGGTGCGCTACGTGAACGTCCAGATTATATAGTAGTCCAGGAAGTTCGTGGTTCAGAAGCAATGTATATGTTTCACGCTATGGCGTCTGGTCACGCCGCTCTCACAACGTTCCACGCTGGTTCATTCGAAGAAGTTATTAACCGTTTTGTAAATGATCCAATTAATGTTCCAAAGACTTTCCTTGCTTCAACATTGAAACAGATTTGGATTCAGAAGATAGTACCATCAGATGTTCCGGGAATGACATTAGCACGTAAAGTCATTGAAATGTGGGAAGTTGGTGGAATGGATGAGAATGGAAACATAAAAGGTTATAAGTTATTCAAATATGATTTTATTGATAGGAGATTCTATGCAACTGAAACGTTTGGTGAGAGATTTATTAATCCAGAAAGTATACTCTATCAATTAATTTATCAAATGGGTTTCGAGTCACCTTACGACTTAATCGAAGAGTTTAAATTACGTAAAGAGTTCTTGGTAATGTTGACATATTTATACAAGATTTACATTGACAAAACTCTACAAACAGGACGCTTGACCGTTGATCAAAAGAGGATTATTGACGAGGTTTTAAACTTTTGGAAGAAATACGAGACTAAGAACAAGGGTGACTTAGCAAAAATGTTTTTCGATATTCTATTCGAATTTAGGGTGAATAGAGAGAAGATATTGCCTGAAGTTACTGAACTCTATAGTAGGGTTAACACCTACCTTAAAGACGTGATGGGGGTGGTTATATGGTGAGTTTGTTTAAGAAGCGTAAGAAAACACAACGACGTGTGTTGAAATATCATATACCTAAAAAAATCAGAAAAAGGTTTGACCCCGTTGAAAAAGTGGATTTATCAAAGTATCCATTAAATATGGAACTAAAATTTACTAAAGAGGGTAAATTACAGGGAAAAAAGAAAAAAGAACAAAAACTCCCACTTTTATATAGAATGGTTAGGTGGGCATCAGGTGTTGTGAACCGTCATCCTCAATTAGAGAGAATTAGATTGCTTTTCGAGAAGATGACAGAACAATATGTTAAAGAAACACATTTCCCATATCCTTCATATGCTTATTCATCATTATTAGCAATAATATTTCTTGTAATTGTTTCAACAATAGTAGTTACAATTATCTCTGCGTTTATTAGTAATATATTGTTGTACATAATGGTGGGATTGTTAGTTGTTGAGGCAATAGTTCTACATCAATTGATATCATATCCTAAAAGACTAGTTAAATCACTTTCGGATGAACTTGGTGATATACTACTAATGTGGTACTCTGTCTCGAAAACTGGTTTACCACCACAGGAACAAATTAAGACTATATTCTTGATTCTTGAACGTTATAGGTTAATTAATGAACAAATACCAGGGAAAATGAAATTTTATACGTTTTACTACGTATTTAGGGATCTCTACTATGATATTGAACTCAAAAATATTTCACTAGTTAACGCTATCGAAAAGCAAGTTTTAAAAATTCGTGATGAAAGAGTAAAAGCATTCTTCTTAAGATTACTTCGTGCATTACGTTCAGGTGTTGACATAAGCGATGTTATTTATGATGAAATTGAAAAAGTTTCACAAGAAGAAACAATGGAAATTCAAAAAATGGGTGAAAAACTATATATGTTACTCCAACTTTACACGATGATGCTTATTATGGTTCTTGGTATGATTAATGTAATTAAATTAGTCGTTGGTGCGACAATGGGACCAGGATACGTAGTAGAAACATTAAATAAACTTTTCTTATTCTCATTTATGGCTCCAATTGTACTAACTGTAATGATTGCAGTTCTTATAAAAAGTTCAACAAAGAAATTCAAATTATATAAAGATTTCAAAGTTAGTCCAATTGCGTACATTTTGTCAATTGTTGGGTTATTAACTTCAACGTTTGTTTTACCGATAATTGGTGTTAATAGCAGATTGTATCTAATGACGATTCTTTTCTCATTTATCCCAGCAATACTAACACTAAGAATAGTAGGAAAAACAAGGAAAATAATTAGTACGATGGAATACGAATTACCTGAACGATTAATTGAAGTTTCAACAACTTTGAATATGGGTGTTAGAATTTCAGATGCATTTAGAGCAGGAGTTACAACAGAAGAATACGAAAAAATGACTTTTGGTGATATAATATTCCTATACATAAGTTCATATATGAATATGGGTAAACCTATGAGGGAAATATTTTATAGATTTATTGTTAAAGTTCCTTCATTACTAGCAAGAAACATCCTCGGTATTATATCATTTACAGAAGAAGTTTCTGGTAACTTTGCTGATTTTATTGGAACGATTGGTGATTTACTTGATAGGAAATTAAGCACTATAAAATTATCTAATTCAACGATATCCTCGGTTAAAATGACAATCCCAACATCAACGCTTATAATGATGGGTATATTATCATTCATAATTTCAATTGTTGCACCTGTTACACTACAAGTATCTGCCCTTAATGAAGGTATTGATGCTTATACAGCAGTAGAAACTATAAAAGGACCAATCACAAACACTATAACATTAGTTGTTCCGGGAAGAGGGACATTAGGTTTTGATACTGAATTATCCGTCTTATTCGTAGTATTATATGATTTTATGTGGTGGGTTGCATTATCGTTTGCAATATCGATGGGGTTATTATTTATGATGGTTAATGATTATACAATACCCGAAACAATAGCAGTTACAACAATATTCTTTGGAATATTCTTATTTATAATGTATCCATTGATAACAACAATAATATTCAATCCACAATCACAAGGATTACTTTCACAACTCGGACTTAACTTAGCAGAAACAACAGGAACACAAGGAATGAATTACGGAAATGTATTCAATACACCATAATATTATATAATCATTTTTCTTTTTAAAAATTACACTTTTATTTAAATATGATTCTAACATACATAAATTGGGGATGGATATATGGATAGAGAAACACTTATTATTGTTATACTAATGTTTATTGGGTTAATTATGATTGGATACTATTACATAAAAGAGACTAACTATCCACTAACAATAATAAATAAACAACCAACAGCAGACAATAGTATAGTTCCCCAAACGAATAACACTAATAATACTAGTATCAACCAAAATGAACAATTACCAGTAAACAATACGAATAATACACAAGAGAATGAAGAAGAAACCGAGATAGTTTACTCCAATAATAATTACGTATTAATAAAACTCTCTGGAGAAGATCATAATATAAAAATATACACGTTCTCGACATCACTATACAATTATGTTATTATAAAATCAGATCAATCGATATTGATATCAACAACTACCGGAGAAAAATTTGTTTTTAATGATAATATAGTTATGATTAGATACTCTAAAATTAAAACAAAGGATGATGTAACTTTCAAAATAGGAGAGTCTGAATACTTACTAAGAATTAAACAAATGAATTTCGAAAAGATAACAATTACAATAGGAAATATGACTTATAATGATAAAATAGGAGTAATGTTTATTCCTATAAAAATACAACCAGAGGTACCATCAGGAGTAATTATATTAAAGGCAGAACCAGTTATACCAAAGTCAACAAACATAGATATCGCAATCTCAGGTTCAACCGGGCAAATATTAGTATACAAACCGATAGTTCCCTTTGATATGGTTCAGTTCAAATTGGAAGCAAAAATCCTTATAGACAAAGTTATGACAACTATGATTACAATACCTAAAGATAAATTCAAACCACCGGAAACACAAGTTAACCAAACAGAAGAAACGCAAAGTAAAGTTATAGTAAGTCCAATCATCGTAATTGTAGATGATAAGTATAAATACATCTTCACATATAAAGGTGAAACATATGAATATGAAAGTAGTATGGATATGGACACTATAACAATAGATAATATAACATTTGAATTTACCAATAAGAAATATATTGATTCAACACCATTCACAACAATTCACATTGATGGTAACACTATATCAGTACACCCCGTAGGATTTACAAGGACAATAACATATTATGGTAAATATGGTAATATTATAGGTGTAGATAACATAACACTAGGTGATATTTTCCTAATTATGAGTCAAGGAAAACTTGTAGAAACTAATAATGCTTCGGAAACAATTGCAAACATATTATCTGGTAATGAAGTAGCAATAACTAATAAAATTGAACCATCACAGTATATAGTAATACTAAATGATAAATTTGCATATGTTAATTTAACTAATGTGCCAGATGGTATTATAGGGACAATTATAACAACAGATGAAGTACATAAACAAATTAATGCTCACAAAATTGTGCTCCCAGTTGGAGTTAACACAATCACTATTCATATTTATGCAAAGTTCGATAATACTATCTATGATATACCAATACAAAAGACTATAATGATCCCAGCAGAATATAATATCACATCAATATATGGAACAGTAACTATTAATGGTGTTACTCACGATATTATTACTGGCATAACAAATTCAATTGACGTAATATCATATGCTTTGAATAATAATGGAATAACATCCAACTATGGTGACTTAACGATATACTATGTTGACGTTACAGGAAGGCCTATAACTAATCACGAACTAAATGCCGCAATAAATAAAGGACCACAATTCGATATTAACATAAACATAGAAATTAATAATAAGATGGTTATATATGTCTCAACATCAACACCAATAAGAATAGTAGTAATAGGAGCAAATAACATTCAAACACAATCAGAAACTGAATATGGAAACAATTACGCAATAATTACTACAAACAAAGAAACAACAATAGAGATCCCATCAGAAGAAATAGAGAGTATAACGGATATTTACATATTAAAGTATTCAGATTATAAACCAATTATTGATACAGTATTTATTCCAAACAATCTAATTTACTATCACATTGTGTTTTCAACGTGATATTTCCAAAACTTTAACATATTCACTTTTAAATAATTTTTACACTTATTTTAGTGGGATTAAGTAGTGATAATATTTTCAAAATACGAATTATCAAAAATATACGAGACAGCGTTTTATATGTTAGTTGCGTTATTCTTTGTGCAACTAGCACACCCAACGATATTAAATGTTGATATTGTGACAGCAACAATTATAGATACTCCACTTTTGGCACTATCACTATGGGTCATAATTTCGACTGGAATAAGATATATAGACGACTATCCAACTGCTATAGGCAAAGTTCAAGAAGTAGTTATAGGTGTAACACTACTAAATTTAACTGTTGGAAGAATTTTATTGATGAATGATATAGCGTTCTACTTGTACGCATTAGTAATATTTATGATAATAATAACATTTGAAATTTATACATTTTACGTTGTCTTAGAAGAACGTAAAAAACTTTCAAAACGCGAAAAGAAAGAATTCAAGCAATACTTTTCTCAAAACGAAAATTATGTAGAAGATGTAATAAATGAGTAAACACAAAACAAAAAATTTAAATACCAATTACACCCGAATAACAATGGGTGAGAAATAGTTGCCAATAAAGGTTAGATCGTTCAAGGAAATAATTTATGAGGCATACAAACAATATTACTATCAACTATACGTGTCAACTAATACAAGTAGAGGGTATGACTACTATGTGGACGCTCTTAAAACTATAAAAAAATACATATACGATATTTCTGATTCTGCAACCCTCACAACAATAGAGAGTATCGAACTAGTAGACTTACCAGAACAAATAAAAATTGATATACAACACGATATTCAAGAATGTATAAATATTAACAAACTACGAAAAACATCATCAAAAATAAAAACGACACCATCCTGTGCAATCATATACGTAATAGATAAACATTCCAAAGAACTTAAAGATAAAGTTATAGGGGTAAATCATATTATCGATGACGCAACACCTTACCAGAAGCAAATGATAAAAAGATACTACACTTGCAAATATGTTTCAACAGTACACGCTGAACTAGATGCAATAGAAAAAATAAAGGACAAAATAAATGAAAACACAGAACTATACATATTAGTTGTAAGAAATTCTGGTAGAATATTTAGTAGGCCATGCCAAATGTGCAGAAACTTCCTAAAAACAGAATTCGGAAATTATAATATAACATTAATCTACCCAGTCATAGGGGAATTTATCGTAATAGAAAAACTCGGAGATATAAAGTTACCAGAAGAAATAGAATGTGAACCATGACCAAAAATATTATTAAATTATCAACATTTTTATTATTAATTGGTGGAAATAATGAGAAAAATTATAATCTCGATAATATTAATTATGTCAATACTAATAACAACAAAATACGCTTTTGCATTTACTTGCACACCAAAAAACGCCGGATACTCCACAATGGATGCAATACGAACGGGTAATACAAGAGTATTCTTTGACCAACAAGGAAAACTACATTTACAAATCATAATAAAAGATGCTGACCCAGAATGCTTTAAAATGGCACTTAAAAACATAAAAGTTGATATGGGGGTAACTAACGCAGTAACAGGAGCAACATTTGATCTATACTATACATACGACCAAAACTACTTTGTGAATAATATACGCCACGATCCAACAAACCCATCAAATACTCTTATAGATTTAGTCATTACCCACGTATACTTCAAAAATGAATATATGCCAGGAGCAGTACCACTCAAAGAAGCACTAGTTAAAACATTATCTTTTGTCAAGTCACCAATACAAGTTACAATAGAGAATGTTGACGGAGACACCTATACAGCAAATGCAACGTTTAAATCAGAATGGATTAACCAAGCAAGACAAAGTATAAGAGAAGCAAGTGCAACAATAGTGAATTACAATGGAGGAAAATATATAAGAATAAGAATACCAGTTATAGATGAACGACAAAGAAACGAAATAGCAGGAGTAGTCGTATACTACACTAGACAAACAGCAAGTAGTGTTGCTCATCACCAAGTAGTTATGTCACAAAACTATAAAGATGTACCATACCAAGGAAGATACTATTTAGAATTTATGATAAAAGTACCAGAGGACACAACAATAATAGAACATGCTTATGTAATATATGGAACAACAGGTGTCTTTGATATAATGAGCAAAACACCAACCGATAAATTAATCCAGTTCACAAACAACAATCCAGTATGGGGATTAGTATTGTTAATAATAGGATTCTTTATCGCATATAAAGTTGCAAAACGCAAAAAGGAATAATCAAGTCTTCTTTCTTATCTTCTATTGATTGAAATTTAAGAATACAATCATATATATTTTTTGGGAGTATGATTGAAGATAATTTTTACAGTAGAAAATTACGAACACCTAATAAAACTGCGAAAAAACATTGCAATAATTACAATAGTATTAGCGGTAATACTATTTGCATTAACAAAAACATTTTTAGTAGGAGTGTTATTTATAGTATTAGCAATTTTTTATATAATGTTCCCAAAATTTAATATTTCACTACAAGAATACTTCAAATATAAAAAAGCAAAAGAAATAATAAAAATAACAAAAAACGGTCAAATAAAATTCAAAAAAAGTTTACAAATGAGTTATGGCGAACTAATAATAGAAATATACAAACACGGAAAAGATTATATTTTTGTCCCAACTTTTGTATCCCATTATGAAGACTTTAAAATGAAGAAAATAAACATATGGGAATATGACACAACAGGATTTATAATGTTTAATCCAAAAAATAATACTAACTTAAAAGGAGTGATTTCTCTAAAAGGGTTTTATATAACAGAACCTGAATACGAAGGTATATTCATAACCCTATTACCATCTCAGTACACAACAAAAGACGTTCCAGATACATTACCAGTAGTAAACGGACTAAAAGTAATAGGATTATACACAATAGACCTATTATACGATGGAACATTCATAGTGAACAGAACAGAGGGAACAGATCCATTCACAATAGTAATATCACATCCAGAATACACCATAGAAATAACATCATCAAACGAACCACTAATATTACAAACACACTTCAAAGACGATTTATTAATAATAACGAACGCAAACATTTTCCCTAAAAAATTATTAAAATACTTAACAGATAACTTCAAACAAACACTAAAAGGTGAAGCAACTGTAATTGTAAGAATATTACAACTTCACCGTGCTGATGTACTATCATCAGAGACAAAAATAATAGAGTTTAAAAAATTAGAATAAAATCACTTTTCAAAAGAATTTATATCAACCAATGGAACAACTCTCCATTCACCATCCTCAAACACCAGCAAATAAACACTATATTTGTATAACATTGCATTTATACTAATAGAACCGTTCTCAATAAGATTGAACAACTTGTAGTAGTTTTTATCCTTAAAAACTGGAACACTAAAATTAGATAAATTAATACTACTCTTGTTAACAAACTCTGGTGTTAATGCAAGATACTTAATTTGTATAGTGATAGGATGAGAGACATCAGAACTATTAACGAAAGCATAATCAACAACAACTAACACCCCAACAATATTCTTGTCAATAACGCGATACTTTCTACCAAGAACATTAATATTATTACTACCGTAATATCTCAATGAATCATTTAGAACAACAAACGATCCATTAGCAAAAGTAACACTATCTATAAAATTATTATTTATAAGTATACTAATATATGACTTATTGACACTAAAATGTTTTGAAACATTAATAGCACACGTAGAATTCAAAGGATCAAACGTATTAACAGTCTTGTCAAGCGTAATATACGGATCATATACATCACAACCAATACAACGTTCACTAATACACCCACTAACGAACATAGAAGATAAAACAATTATCATTAGAATAATATAATTACTACTTTTTCTTCTGAAACAATAATCTTTTAGGGCGAAGAGAATGTCAGTTCTCATAATATTCACCAATTAATAAAAGATGAAGAGAAATTTAAAAATTCTCATTAAAAGAAATAAATTTAAATATAATTAGTGCCACAAATAAATGGTGAACAAAAATGAATGATGAACTATTAAACGACATTGGAATGAATATGAAAGAAATAGAAGAACTCTATTATAGAGTATTAGAAAAAGTTGATAGATACTCAATGGAAAGAGTTCACAATGAGTACAACTTCATTAAACAATTCTTAACATCAAACGAACTTCCACACATTATTGAAGAACCCGAAGATGCAATAGAACAATATGATTACTACCTACGTAAATTTTATGAAATATTGTTAGAATGGATAATAATCACAGAAGACATAAATGTTAACATAGATATACCGGAATTAGCAAACGATATATGTGGAGGGACATTAACATTCAAAGAGGCAATCGAACAAATAAAAGAACAACAAATAGATAGTGAGATACTATACGATGAAATATTAGAATAAAAAATTAAAGAACTTGGAAACCTTTTACACCAATTATTCTTCCATTCTCGTCACGGACAGCAGAGTTCGTATCCGGAGCAACAACGTCATCACGAACGATGTCCTTATCTTTTAGTGCCTGAAGGACAATTGTTGAAACAATGAATATTGTATCATTTTGAGGTTCCGGAAGGTTCTGAATATCATTGAATACTGTCTTCTTAACTGGGATACCATCGACATATCTAACAATTTCTTGACTAATGCTAACTCTTACAACTTCTCCACTTGGAGGAATTTCAATAATTTTTTCTCCGTTGTCATTAACTATGGTTATCACGTGTGGAGTTAAATTAACAAACCTTGTCATTCTCATCACCTCGAAATTTTATTCAGTTTACGATTGGTACATTAGTATTTATAAACTTTTTGTGTTATAGTGACCAAAACATTTTTAAAGGGTTTTGGATAGGAATATATTGGGTTGTGCCGCCGTAGCTTAGTTGGTAGAGCGTCGGACTGTTAATCCGATGGTCGCCCGTTCAAATCGGGCCGGCGGCGCCACAACTCTTATTTAACTAAAAAACGTTTGAAAAATATCTTGTAATTTGTTTTGCATATTGTAGTATCATCTTATGTATTTTACTGTTGGTTTTTATTCTAACTTTGCAATTGTTAGCATTTAATTTTGTATCCTATATTAAGATGTGAATTTTGTGTAGTGACTCCAACCGAAAACTTTATAAACTCTATATACGTATATAATATTGAGGTGGTGTGAATGACCGTGTGTGAAGGTGGATATGTTAATTCAAAAGGAAACGTTGTTCTTGAATGTGGTGTTGAACTCTATGTTAAGGAGGACAAGAAAGAAGGAGTTTTTAGGTTTTACAAAGTGTTAGACAATGGTGGGCGTATATATATTGACGAAGTGAAAACAACGGATATTTGTAGCGCAATAAATATCATAAACGAGAAGATCCGTAACAAGAAAATTGTCTTCGGTAATGGTTGGGTTGCGTTTTCAATACGGGGTTTTCCAATAACACCATATGATCTTATAGAGTACTCTCGTAATAATGAAAAATTAACAATTATTGAAAAACAAAGAATAAGGCACGGGGTTATCTATAAAGGTTACACGATGGTTGCAATTAATAGTGGAATACCGATAAAAATAATTGTATACGATAGAGAATTTGATAGGTTGCTAACAAGAGAACTCTTTGATTATATCGGAGAGATAATATACAATGATGGTTCAGTTATGATATTTAGATACTTTAATTCAAAGAACGTTTACATAATTTGGTATTCAGGGAAGGCCAAAACATTTGGATATCTTAAACGTGTACTTAATAACGAACGGACAAAAAGTTTCATTGAATATGTAAAGAACAAGTATAGCATAAGCGATGAAATAATAGTATCAATTAATGAGAGGCAATATTCGTCTGGCGCAATAGACTTTATATGCGACGCAAACTACAAGAAGGGCAACGTTGAATTCAATTCAAGGTTCACATACCACGTTAGTATGTTCGGTAAAGAGAATGAAGTTTATTATGTACTTGAAGATTTTGAGATAGTAGCATTTAAGGAGGCGATAGATAAAATACCATATGAAGAATTAGAGGATATGTTCAGAGACCTCCTTTAGCGATTCAGCAACTTTTTTAAATCTTATTCTTTAGAAAAAATGGTATTAAAAGTATCCAGAGAACTCATAACAATAAAATCCATTTTCGTGAGAAATTGTAGATAGATAACTAATACCATATTTTGTTATATTATTGAATACTTCATATAAATTAAATAATGTTAATGGCTCCTTATAGTACAACTTCGCTTTGACCTTACAGGATACATTTTTATTAATAATAATTTCTATTTGATCTGGTTGTAGATATTTAGGTAACGTCTTTAGTATGTTTTCCTTTACTTGATCCTTATCAATAGCAATGTTTTCATAATAAACTTCATATGCATAGTGAATATTTTTAACTTTGTGATATTCAATTAGATGCTCCTCTAAATCTTTATTATTGTTGAATGTTTTACCACACAATTTACACACATATAATCTATTGTGTTTCATTCTCCCACACCCCCATTGTATTTATTGATATTACAATTGCTGGACAATAATCTTCAGGTTGAATAATATCACTAACACCATTAACAATCATTTTATTTTCTGGAATACCAAACTTTTTTAGTATTGGTACTATATCCTTAATTATGCATTCAATAAGATCTAATGTAATTTCTGATCGACAATCTGAAATTTCAATTTCAAGGATCGGGTAAATCGGTTGATGTCGTAAAGTAATATCCACACATTTTAACCCTCTGCAACAATGTAAATTTCTTTCAATTTCCTCTTTTAGTTTATTCATATCAATTGGTACAATATACTCAATAAAATAATCAATGTTCCGTTTTGCATTATGGTCTTTAATTATATGATTTCTTGCTTCTACTACTGTATTAAAAGTTTTGTCACACAATAAACACTTGAACATTACACCACCTAATAAATTAAAAAGTATAATGATTTATAAAGTTTTTGAGATAACATTCACATTAATGGAACTTCGTAATATTCTTGTTGGAGTGAAACAAACGTTGAGCCCTTAATTCGTTTTTCGGGATACGAATAAACCTCGATTTTATTTTTATTAAGGTCAATTATGACAAAAGTGTTTTCTAATAACGAAATAACATTTATTATGGGTATCGTCTTTTTACTCTCATCAAAACTATATGAATAGTAGTTTGTTTTGAAGAATGGTAACGCGTGTACGTGTCCGGATAACACTATATCAGGTTGGAGTAAATCAATAATCGTATCAAAAACGATTCTATATGATTTAGTATCAATATAAGATGTGTCAGATATTGAAAGTAGGATCTCGTCAACTATACTCTTTGGTGGATCGTGAAAAACTAAAATATTGCAAGGTTTTAGGTTTTCTCTAAGTTTACCTAGTGCTTCTAAAGATTTTTCTAAATAGTATTCTGGTTGGTGCCACGTTTCGGGATATGAATAACTATCACGTATAATAGCACCACCAAAACCGCAAATTGTTAATCCTGTGGTTTCATCGAAAATAGGGTCGCCATCTTCTATAAGAATACCATACGAACGTAATATATTAGGATCATCGTGGTTTCCATATACTGAGTATATTGGAACTTTCTCTCTTAGAGATTTTAATTCACTAATTGAGTATGGAATAACATCCCAGTCACCACCATTTATTATTATATCAACACCTAACTCAATAAGTTCTCTAATAATGTCAACTGACGGGTTCTTGCTAGTATGCCAATCTGAAAAGAACCCTATTCTCATTTTCACCACCAGATAAATTATCTAAAATAAAGTTTTTAAACATTTTGGTAAACAAAACTTTAAGTAGTTGCTACGTAGTATTATTGTGGTGTAATATATGAAGTTGGATGGAGTATATATGAAAATTGAATGTCCAAAATATACTATTTTTGAACTTGATAAGTTATACATTAATGGAGTTGAATTTGATATTAGTGAGTACAAAATGGATTTTAGATATACTACTAATTGTTTTGATAATACTGACGTTATTAGGACGGTAATCGTTAATGAGTATGGTTTTGCTATTCCGTACGTTGTTGACCTTGGTACTTATTATGGAATTTTAGTACCAAGTATGTATGATGGTATTGCAGAGTATATCTCAGAATGTGAGAACTGTAATGGCATCACTTTTATAGATCTTTCGATTAATAGTTATGATCAAAAGTATTTACGTTATAAGTTATGTGTTTCTCCAAGTAATAAATTTATTGTTAATACTTCGAGATACTATGGTGAGGATGGTTTTTCATTTTCAAAAAGATTATATTATATTAAAGATAACAGTATTAGTGAACTAAATATTTTTGAATTTGAACTTTACGCTGGATATGATGAAGATGATGATTATG
>Ga0256838_1000004_pt1 | contig 218195 bp, 229 predicted proteins | sample 4571419metaG_FD_185978 | JGI IMG/M metagenome (GOLD analysis project Ga0256838, IMG submission 185978) | Hydrothermal vent microbial communities from Guaymas Basin, Mexico - 4571-419 | ecosystem: Environmental > Aquatic > Marine > Hydrothermal vents | place: Mexico: Guaymas Basin | collected... | reverse complement strand
AGGCTAAAAACATCGGGTGTGGCTTAGAGCCACCCCGTAGGAGGGACAGGCACGCTTGGGCGGCCATTATAGCCATTACCAAAAGTTGGAATTCATTTTCATATTCCAATTCCAGCCCCACCGCCCATTTTGGGTGGTGATAGCTCAGCCTCTTATTGAGGTTGAGAAACCCTCTGCTAAAAAATATTTTTCTTTAAACCGAATTGGACACACGGGAACCTTAGACCTTTAGCAGAGGGAGTGTCATAAGCGTTAATCCCTATAGCGTTAACCCCGCCTAAAGGGCGGGTGCTATTGTTAAGCGTTAACCCCCTCCCTTCGGGAGGGGTTAACGGTTAGGGGAGGGTGCTATTGTTAAACTTTTATTGATGTCTTTTTAATTAAACCCTTATGGAAAACCAAAATTTAGACCTAAAGAAGGTAGAAAAAATTATTTCCCAACATGCCAAGGGATTTGAATACGAGATATTCTTCCTAAGGAGGAAAACTTTAAAAATTTCCTCCGAAAATGCTCAATTTGAAAAAATTTCCCAAGCCGAGGATTTTGGATTGGGAATAAGACTGCTTAAGGACAAGAGAGTAGGCTTTTCCTACACCAGCGTGTTGGAGGAAAACCATTTAAAAAAACTGGTTGAGGATTTAAAAGAGATAACCCTCTTACTTCCCCCCGACGAGGCTAACGGTTTCCAAACCCAACAAAAGGAAAGCAAAGTTCCTTCCTACTTTGATAGGGAAGGTTTATCCCTACCTTTGGAAGAAAAAATAAATCTTCCGATAAACTTTGAAAGGGAAATAATATCCTCCCATCCCTACATTAAGGGAACCCGAGAAACAAGATTTTCCGAAACCGTTTATGAGGTGGTTTTAAAAAACTCCTTCGGAGTGGAAATTTCCTATAACGGAACCGCCTACAGTATTGTTACCTCGGTATTGGCCCAATCCCCCAAAGGGGACACAAACATAACTTGGGGCTGGAAAGGGTCAAGATTTTTAAAAGACCTACCATTGGAGGAACTTAAAGAGGAATTAACCTATAAATTGGTCAATACCCTAGACCCTCAGCCCTTCCAAACGAAAAGCCTAAAGGTAATCTTCTACAGGGAAGCCTTTGCCTCTTTGTTGGAAGTCTTTTCCGAAATCTTTTTAGGAGACAACGCGGTCAAGGGAAAGACCCTGCTTTTAGGAAAAGAAGGAACCACTATAGCCACCCCCGATTTTAACCTGATAGACGACGGAACCCTGGAGAAGGGCTTTTCCACCCACCCCTACGACGACGAAGGAACCCCCCAACAAAGGACGGTTTTAATAGAAAAGGGAACCTTTAAGGGATTTTTACACTCCCTATACACCGCGAGGAAATTGGGAAAAGAACCTACCGGCAATGGTTTTAGAAATTCCTTTACAACAACACCGACAACGGGGATTTCCAACCTGTATTTGCAACCCGTAAAGGGAACTTTGGAAGATTTAATAAACCGAGCGGGGGAAGTTTTGGTAGTGGTCGACCTTATGGGGCTTCATACAGTAGACCCAATTTCGGGAGATTTTTCCTTAGGGGCAAACGGAATTCTTTATAGGGATGGCAAGAAAGTTGCGGCAGTTAGGGGCGTTACCGTGGCGGGCAACTTCGTGGAACTACTAAAGAAAATAGAGGCTATAGGCGAAGATTTGGCCTTTTATGCAAATATAGGCTCCCCTTCGGTTTTAATTAAAGATATAACGGTCGGGGGAGTTTAAATGTTTTATTGGTTAATAGTAATAATCGTCTGGATAGGGTCTTTGGCGTTGATAGGCTTGGGTAGCATTTCCCTCTTTTTACTCTTTAATAAAGGTAATGTTTTGAGCAACGAAGGCTATATCGCTATGGGATTAATGGCGTTAGGAATACTATTGAACTTTCTAGTTGTCAACTGGCCGGTAGAACCGGTTAGAAGCCAAGAGCTTAGCGAAGAGGTGGTAAAAGCTCTTAAAATAATGGCAAAAGTGGCCCCTATAGCCCCCAAGGCTGTCCAAAAGGGGATTAAAGAGATACTGAAAAAATACGGCTATCGCTAAGTTTAAACTTTTTCCTTTCGTAGGTTAAAAAATTACTTTTTCCAACCCCCCTTAAGGTCTTTTTCTTAAGAGGCTTAAAACTTTAATAACACCCAAAATTTGGATAATAAAACTCTTTAATTAAAACCAAAGGAGGAAAAAATGGACATAGGGGTTCAGCTAAACCATACGCTGTTTATTCAGCTGATTCTCTTTTTAATTTTTATGTTCATTGTCCACATTATCTATGTTAAGCCCTATTCCCGCACCGTTGACGAAAGAAACGCCCGTATACTGGAGCTAAAGAAAAAAGCCGAACGTTACCGCCAGGAAGCCCTCCACTATACCCAAGAGGCGGAAAAAATCCTAAACGAAGCCAGCCAAAAGGTTAACGCAATTTTGGAAGAGGCCAGAAAAGAGGCTAAAGCCGAAGCCGACAAAATAATAGCCGAAGCCGAAAAAGAAGCCCAAGAAAAAATCGAAAGGGTAAAGGCCGAAATTGCCAAAGAGTTGGAAGAAGCTAAAAAACTTATCGAAGAAAAAATCAACGCCGTTGCCGAGCTAATCGTTGAAAAAATAGCCGGCGTAAAAAAGGCTTAATTCTTCCCTAAAGGGGGGAAATATTTACAACACCTTAAAAGGGGTAGGAGAATGATGGGAAAAGATAAATGGATAGCTTTGGGAATTGCCTTAGCAATAGGCATTTCCATGGCCGCCGAGCATGCCGGAGGCGAAGAAGGCGGATTGGAAAGCCCCGCCGTCCTTATTTGGAAAGGAATTAACATAGCAATAGTAGTAGGAGCATTAATCTACTTTTTCAAAGACCCCTTTCTAAAGTGGATTGAAGATTACAAAAACCAAATCCTAAAAAGCGTAAACGAAGCCGAGCAAGAATATCAAAAAGCTAAAGAGGAACTGGATAAAGCCAAAAAGGCCCTTGAGGAGGCTAAAGTAAAATACGAAGAAAGCATAAAAACCGCCCAAGAAGTTGCCGAAAAAGAAAAAGAGCAAATAATCAACCAAGCCCAAGAGATAGCCCAAAGAATTAGAGAAAAGGCCGAAAAAACCGTTGAAGTGGAAATAAACAAAGCCAAAGAAGAACTAAGAAAATACGCAGCCCAAAAGGCAATAGAAGCCTCCGAAGAAATGCTAAAAGAAATCTTCCAAGACAAAGAAGTTCAGAAAAAATTTGCCGAAAGAATGCTCTCCGACCTAAGCAAGAATTAGGAGGTTTACCGATGATTAAAGGCTCTGTTCTCGCCAAGAGGGTTACCAAAGTTCTCCTAAACAGGTTGCAAGGGAATACAGAGGAACTTATAAAGTTTTTGGATTTTTTAAACTTTATTAACGAGCTCTATAAAAAGAACCAAACATTCAAAGATTTGGTATTGAACGACGAAGTCCCCCTAGAGGAAAAGAAAAAAGTATTTGAAACCTTAGTGGAAAGCTTCGGACTTACAAACAAAGAACTGGCTCTGGAACTGTTGGAATACCTAACAAAGCACCACGCGTTCAGATACCTTCCCTTGATAATAAGAAGCTACCAATACGAGTTGGAAAATGTATTGAAAGCGGCAAAAGCAGAAATCGTAAGTGCCGACACCTTGGACGAAGAAATTAAAAACAGGCTAATAGAGGTTCTAAAAGAAAAATTGGGAAGAACCATAGAAGCCTCCTTTAAAGTAGACCCCTCCCTTATAGGGGGTTTTGTAGTAAAAACAACCTCCGTTGTTGTGGACGCATCGGTTAAAAACCTTCTAAGGGAATTGGCTATGAAAATATAACCCCCCTTGAGGGTTTTCTTTTTCCATTTAAACTTAAAAAGGAAAATTGATTGGAAAATAACAAATAAGCGGGAGGTAAAAAATGACCCTATCCTACGAAGAAGCTTTGAAAATTTTAGAAGAGAGACTAAAAGAGTTCGAACCTAAAGCTAAGCTGGACGAAGTCGGCGTAGTTTACTACGTGGGTGACGGAGTTGCCCGCGCCTACGGATTAGACAACGTTATGTCTATGGAAATCCTCGAGTTCGACACCGGAGTAAAAGGTATAGCCTTCAACCTCGAGGAAGACAACGTAGGTATCATAATCCTAGGAAGCGAAGCGGGAATTAAAGAAGGTTCTTTGGTTAAAAGAACAGGACAAATCCTATCTATACCCGTTGGAAAGGGTCTATTGGGAAGGGTAGTCGACCCCCTCGGTAACCCCCTAGACGGAAAAGGCCCCATCGAATACGAATACTATTCCCCCGTAGAAAAAATAGCCCCCGGAATTGTTAAAAGGAAACCCGTTCACGAACCTCTTCACACCGGTATCAAAGCCATCGACGCAATGATTCCCATCGGAAGGGGTCAGAGGGAGCTCATCATCGGTGATAGAAACACCGGTAAAACCACCGTTTGCATAGACACAATCCTTTCGCAAAAAATCCACAACGAACAAAACCCCGACGACAAAATCTATGCCGTTTATGTTGTTATCGGACAAAGAAGAAACGCGGTAGCAAGGTTGATAGACCTTCTGGAAAAACACGGGGCAATGGAATACACCACCGTTGTGGTGGCCGACGCTACCATGGCACCCGCGTTGCAGTATTTGGCACCATTTAGCGGTTGTACCATCGGGGAATACTTCAGAGACAACGGAATGCACGCGGTAGTTGTATACGACGACCTAACCAAACACGCCGAAGCTTACAGGGCTCTCTCGCTCCTTATGAGACGTCCCCCCGGTAGGGAAGCTTACCCCGGTGACGTGTTCTATCTACACTCCCGTCTGCTGGAGCGTGCCGCCAAATTGAACGACGAGTTGGGTGCAGGTTCTCTAACGGCGTTGCCCATAATCGAAGCTAAAGCGGGTGACGTTACAGCTTACATTCCCACCAACGTTATATCCATTACCGACGGACAAATTTTCCTTGAAACCGACCTATTTAACAAAGGCGTAAGACCCGCCATTAACGTCGGTATTTCCGTTTCCAGGGTTGGTGGTGCCGCCCAAACCAAAATAATGAAAAAAGTAGCCGGAAAACTCCGTCTGGACCTCGCCCAATTCAGAGAGTTGGAAGCCTTTATTCAATTTGCTTCCGAGCTGGACGAGGCCACCAAAAAGGTTATAGAAAGAGGTTTAAGACTTGTCGAGCTCCTAAAACAAGAACCTTACAACCCAATACCTTTTGAAAAGCAAGTAATAGCTATTTACGCCGGAACAAGGGGTTATCTTGACGACATACCCGTTAACGCCGTTAGAAAATTTGAAAAAGAACTCTATGCATTCCTCGATGCAGAAAAACAAGACCTTCTCAAGAAAATAAGGGAAGTTAAAGACCTAACTCCCGAAATAGAAGAGGGTATTAAACAAGCCCTAGAGGAGTTCAAAAAACGTTTCGTTCCTTAATTTGCTCCTCTTTTTCCATAACCTTTTGTTGGTATATCCAAAATTTCAACCTTTTGTTGACAAAGAAAAACTATATTACCATTTTTATGGACTTCTTTAAACAGACCGACCTTCCCGGGATAGGGAAAAGATTTACTATGAAACTTGCCTCCGGGCAGATTGTTTCAATTATTATCCACCACTCGGGTAAAAGAGAAATTTATGTCTTAGATTCCGACGGAGATGTAGAATGCACCCTTACCCTAACCGACGAAGAAGCCCGCGAAATGGGTATGGTTTTGGCCGGAGCCTTCTACCAACCCGTAGCCGGCGACAAGATGGAACTACTCCTAAAGCAGATGGTTATGGAATGGGTAGAATTGCCCCCCGACAGCCCGCTTGTTGGTAAAACCCTCGCCGAAGCCGATGTTAGAAGAAAAACCGGTGTTATAGTTATCGGTGTTGTAAGAAATAACGAAATGATACCCGCCCCCGACCCTAAGAGCTTCGTTTTCCAACCGGGGGATATTGTTATAGCGGTAGGAAATAGGGAGCAAATAGATAATTTCATAAAAACTTTCGGAAAAAAATAATTTTTATATCTCCCTTTCTTGGAATTTTTTTTACCACTTCCTCCATTTTCAGAGGAAAACATAAAAAGAATCTCCGAGGTGTATAGGATATTTAAGGAAGAGGAAAGTTTTTCCAAAATTGTGGAACTCAAAGAGGTTAAAAATAACGACTACAACCTGAATGTGTCCCTATATGTTCAACCCTTAGGGAAAGAAGAAGAAATAGACCTTCAAGAGGAATATAAAAAACTTAAGGAACTCAATAGGGAATATTCGGAAAAGCTCAAACTCGTTGAGGGGTATATAGAGGAAGCTATTAAGGTATTGGGGGATATTTAACCTCAAAAGGGGCAAAATTATGAAAGACCCAAAAAAGGTTTTAAAGGAAGTTAAAACTCATTTGTCTAAAAAAGTCCGTTTAACTGAGGAAGAAATAAAGGCTATTGTGGAAACCGCTAAAGAGGTTTTCGGCAAAAAGGTTAAAGTCTGGTTATTCGGCTCGCGGGTAGATTTAAACCAAAGAGGCGGGGACATAGACCTTTACATAGAGGTGGGAGCGTGTCAACTTAAGACGGGACGAAAGCCCTTTGTGGTGCCTAACGCCTTTGTAAAGTTGTCACGGTCAGAGGTGGAAATCCCCAAAGGGGAAATTTTGGACAAAAAACTAACCTTTTTGGTGAAATTGGACGAAAAAATAGGAGAACAAAAGGTGGATTTAATTATCCGTCCTCCAAATAGTGAGGATGAAATTAGTTTAACCGCTAAGGGTTCGGGTGTTAGGTTGCTTTGAAAACCTTTAGGAGGTTTTTGAATGTCTAAAGTTCACTTTTATAGGGAAACTAAATTTAAGAAAACCGAAATTGGGGAGATTCCAGAGGGGTGGGAGGTTAGAAAATTAGGAGAATACATTAAAGATTTTGTAAGAGGTGTTAGTTATAAACAATCAGATATAAAATTAGAGCCTGGGAAGAATTTCATTCCCCTTTTAAGAGCTACAAACTTAAAGGAAAACAAACTAGAGTTAAGAGACTTGATATTTATTCCTACTAATAAAGTGAGACCTAAACAATATCTAAAAAAGGAGGATTTTATTATTACTACCTCTAGTGGTACAAAAACTTTAGTTGGTAGAGTCCTTTACTTAAAGGAAGAGCTAAATAAGCCTATTACAATAGGTGCTTTTTTGGCTATTGTAAGAATAAAAGGTATAGATAAAAACTTTGTTTATTACATTTTTAATAGTCAGCTTTATAGAAGATATTTGGCTAACATAATAGCAGGTACTAACATCAATAACCTTAATAGAAAAGTTCTTTTTGAATTCTCTATCCCCCTCCCCCCTCTTGAAGAACAGAAAGCCATCGCAAAGGTGTTAAAAGATTTTGACGACCTCATAGAGGTAATAGATAAAAAAATAGAAACCTACAAAAGGATTAAGAAAAAATTAATGGAAATTTACTTTACGAGGGGCGTTTTTGAACATAAAACCTTTAAGGATACGGAAATAGGTAGAATTCCCGAGGGGTGGGAGGTTAGATTTTTAGGCGGGGAAGTTTGTGAAATAAACCCTAACTATAAAGCAATTAAAGGAAACATTTACAAATATCTGCCTATGGAGGCTGTTAGCGAGAGTCATTATAAGGTTAAGTTTTATAAAAAACGGGAGTGGAAAGGTTCAGGAGTCAAATTTTCTAGTAATGATGTTTTATTAGCCAGAATAACCCCTTCGGCGGAGAATGGGAAAACTGCTTTAGTAGACTTTTTAGACGAGAATGAAATAGGAACAGGTTCAACAGAATTTATAGTTTTTAGACCTTTAAAGGCTGATAGTTTCTTTATTTACTATCTTCTAAAGTGGGAAAAAGTTAGAAACCAATTAATAAGCCAAATGACAGGAACAACAGGAAGGCAAAGAATACCAAATGATGCACCTTTTAAGATTAAAATCCCCCTCCCTCCCTTAGAAGAACAAAAAGAAATCGCAAAAAGGTTAAAAGCAATAGATGACCAAATAGAGAACCTAAAAAAACAAAAGGAACACCTCCAAAAGGTGAAAAAGAAATTTATGGATTTACTCTTAACAGGGAAATTGAGGATAAAAATAAATTAAACAAAAAGGATAATGCTTAATAGATGTCTCTTCTATGACCTATACGAATAACGATTATTATGAGCTTTTCCTTATCCAGTTGGTAAATAATCCGATAATCCCCAACCCTTAAGCGGTAAAGTCCTTTATATTTACCCTTCAGAGGCTTAATGTTATTTTTCAACCATTCGGGGTTTTGGGATAGCAATTCCAATTTTTCCTTAATGATTCTTTGAACCGCTTTGTCCAGTTTTTTAAACTCTTCAGCCGCTTCCTTTAGAAAAAGGAGTTTGTAGGTCATAATTCTTTAAAAACCTCCTCCGCTGGTATCAGTTCGGTTTTTCCCTCTTGGAGTCTTTTCAATCTCTCTTCCGCTATTTTTGTGTCCAGATAGTCGAAGTAATAGGTCAAAGCTTTGGCTATTAGGCGACTTTTCTTTTCCCCAAGCTCCTTGGCTATCCTTTCGAGTTCCTCCGCTAATTCCTCCTCCAGAGTAATGTTTAATCTCTTAACCCCCATAAGTGTGTATTATAATGTGTATTAACCCGTTATGCGTCCCGAATACCTAACCCACACAGAGATAAAAGACAAATTAATTTCCCTAGGTTGGAAAGATAAAAGCAACCTAAATCCTACAGAGGAAATTCTTATAGAGGAATTCCTTAAAGAGGCTATAAAAAAACTAAATTCGGTAGAGTTCAAACTAAAAGGCTTAACCCCTAAAGAGGAAGAGAGAGTTTTAAAAGAAACACTTAGAAAGTTAAAGGAAGAAATAGACCCCGTTAAAGTTTTGGATTGGTTAAAAAACGGCATTGATATAACTTTAGATTTAGGTCAAAAAGGGAAAGAAATTTTTAATCTAAAGCTTATAGACTTTGAGAACTTAGAGAACAACGAATTCTTTGTTATCCACGAAAAACCATTTACAGACCAATACAACATAAGACCCGACTTTACACTTTTTATAAATGGAATACCCGTAGCGATAATAGAGGCTAAAAAGGAAATCTCCGACGAAGAAGAATATACCTATTTGAATGCTCTCCGGCAAATAGAAAGGTATGAAATAGAGAGCCCAAAACTCTTTAACTTCGTTCAGCTAGGTATAGGCATAGCGGATAAAAACTTTTACATTCCAACCTACCCCAATAGGGACAGAGAACCGAGATGGAAAACCCGTAAGGTTGAAATTTGGAAAGAGGAAACTCCCAATGGAGAATATAAAGAAAACATATTCGGAATTTTAAAACCCGAAATTCTTACCGATTTGGTGGAAAACTTCATATTTTTCCAAGCAAAGGAGGGAAGCCTTAATAAGGTCGTTGCCCGTTATATGCAATACTATGCGGTAAATAGAGCCTTTGAAAGGATAGAAGATTATCTAAACGGCGGAAACAAAAACCGAGGACTTATATGGCACTGGCAAGGTTCAGGAAAAACTTGGGAAATAATCTTTTTGGCGGAAAAGTTTTATAGAAAGTATTACGCCCGCGATGCGGTGGTCTTTATTATCGTCGACCGTAGGGAGCTGGAAAACCAATTTAACGATGTGCTTATATCCCTCAAAAATACAAAATTTGTAATTGACCAAAAGAAAGGAGCAAGAATTTCCAGCGTTGCAGAGTTTAAAGAAAAGCTAAAGCAAATCAAGGAGGCGGAAAACAACCCGAATGTATCCGCTAAAGGTGTTCACCTTGTAATGATGCACAAGTTTAGGAGCGAACACCTTAAAGCAATTCCCGAAGGGGTTATCAAGAAAAAGGAAATACTCCTTTTGAGGGACGAAGCCCACCGCACCGAAGGAGGAACGGAAGCAGTTTTTTCCGCCGTAAGGAATCACATTTTTAAAAATGCGGTCTTAATAGGTTTTACTGGAACCCCCGTCCACAAAAGGGAAAACAGCACATTCGAAACCTTTGCCTACCCGAGGGAGGGAGAATTTTATCTTCACCGCTATTTTATAGCAGACTCCATAAGAGACGGCTATACCGTTCCCTTAACCTTTAGGGTCGCCCTTAGCGAGTTTATTAAAACTAACGTAGATGAAAGGGAAATAAAAAAAATTGTAGACCTCTATTTTGTAAACCGAACCCTTTCCGACGAGGACCTTACCGAAGATGAAATTACAGCAACTGAAAGAGTTGTTTCTAAAGACCTGAAATTGGAATCACTGCTTAAAAGCGACGCTTATCTAAAAAGGGTTTCCGAATACATAGCTCAAAATCTACAAAGGGATACTGAAGATTTCACCTTTAAGGCTCTGGTAGCGGTTCAAAGCCGATTAAGTGCCGTAAAACTCAAACAAGCATTGGATAAAGTTTTGCCCCAAAAGTTTAAAGACTACTCTCCCCAATGGATTGAAGTTGTTATAACCTATACAAACGATGACGAATTGGAGATAAAAGAATACCTCAACGAGCTCCGACATAGGTATGGTATTACCCACCCGGAGGACATTAATAAGGAAATCTTAAAAAGATTTAAAAATGAAGAAAACCCCAAAGTGTTAATAGTTAATAAAAGACTATTGACGGGCTTTGATTGCAAAAAGTTGAAAGTCCTTTATTTAGCAGAAATTTTTAAGGACACCCTTTTACTCCAGGCAAGCGCCAGGGTAAACCGTCCCTATCCCGGTAAAGAGTTCGGTTTAATAGTAGACCTCACCGGTGTCTCAATTGAAAACTACAAAAAAGCCATTCAGGAATACAATCTTTACGAACAAAAAGAGATTAATGAAGATATTCTTAGAAACCTCTTTAAGGACAGTCAAGAAATTTGGGAAACCTTTCTTAGGAGGTTGGAAGATTTTAAAAACCTATTTAAGAACATTACAGGTCTAACACTTGAAGAGTTTACCAAAAAACTAACCTCCAAAAGTTCAGAGGAAGCAAAAAAAATCCTTAGGGAAGTTGTAGGTAAAATCCTAGTTTCAAAAGAAGGAATAAATGTATTAATTCCCCTCTTGGAGGAGCTTATAAAACTTTACGAAACCCTCGGAGGTTATCCCGAAAAAGCTAAACCCGAATGGAGGAAAGAGTATAAAACCCTAAAAACTTTGCAGGTTGCCCTAAATAAAAAACTAAACCCCGTGAAGGTGGTTCGAATCCCTAAAGAAATTCAAGAAGAAATCCTAAAGAGGGTAGAATTCGGAGAAATTAAAAACCTAGATGAGATAAAAGTGGACTTGAAAGTCTTAGAAAACCTTTTAAAGGAAGGTAAAGATTACCGAATAATCTCCGATTGGTTAATACCTCTAACAAACCTTTTGGAGCAAGAAAAAGAAGAACCCCTATACAGGTTGATTTATAAAAGGCTGAAAAAACTCCAAAAGGAGTATATAGAAAAATCATTAACCATCGAAAGGATTATAAATGAATTAAAAAACCTAACAGACCAAATTGGAAGTTACAGACAACAATTAAAAAACCTATCCCCCGAAAGGATAATAATCAGAGCAATTTCCTACTACTTAAGAGCGAAGGGAATAGAACTTCCCCAAAAAGTTGAAAATTTAGAAAAATCCTTAAGCAGTTTAATAAACAATCCTCCAAGTGAGGAAATCAAAAGAGAAGTTAGAAAACAGTTAAAGGTTCTGCTTATAAAGGCAAAAGTTCCCGCCGCCGAAAGGGAAAAAATTCTTGACCAATTGATGGAAGAGGTAATCCTTCCCTACTCTCGGAGGTTCAGAAATGGAACTGGATAAACTCCTTAAGGAGGTTTCGGATAAATTGAACCTAGATAGGAAAATCAAAATAAAGATAAAACCCTTTAAGAAGAAAATAGCCTCCATTTCCCACAAAACGGGGACACTATACTTAAACAAAATCTGTTTGAATATATTAACGGAGGAAGAAATTAAATTTGTTATTGCCCACGAACTTTTACATTTAAAGCATGGAAAGATTCACACCCTTAAGTTTGAGCAAGAGCTACGAAGTCTTTTTAGCAAGGATTTAACCCTGTCAATTAATTGGAAAATTAAGAAACTACTAAAGTCGCAAACTTAAATAAAACTCCTACTAAGGCAGAATAAACTTTACACCTCAACATGGAAAAGAGAATAATTATCCAAGGCGGATTGGTAATAGACCCTTCCCAAAATTTGGAAAAAGTTTGCGATATCCTTATTTCGGGTTCAAAAATAGAAAAAATAGCCGACCATATTGAGGTTCAACCTGACTATGAGGTAATAAATGCAAAGGGTAAGGTTGTAGCTCCCGCCTTTGTAGACCCCCATGCCCACCTCAGAGACCCCGGCTACACCTACAAGGAGGATATAGAAAGCGGTTCACGGGCGGCGGTCTTTGGGGGTTTTACCACGGTGGTAAGCATGCCCAACACCAACCCCGAAACTGACAACCCGGCGATAGTGGAATATCAAATATTGAGAGCCCAAAAAGTAGGTTTAATAAGACTGCTGCCTGCCGCCGCCATAACCAAGGGAAGAAAGGGGAAAGAATTAACCCCATTTGGAGCTTTAAAGGAAGCGGGGGCGGTAGCCCTAACCGACGATGGAACAACCCCCACCGACGAAAGTTTGCTTAGAACGGCCTACGAATGGGCTGCCGACTTAGGCTTGCTAATAATGGACCACGCCGAATTACCTTCCCTTTCCCAAGGACATTTAAACGAAGGTAAAATTTCCGCCCTGTTAGGTATAGCCGGAAGAAGCCGTGCCGCCGAAGCTATAGCGGTGGCCCGCGACGGCTATTTAGCTTCCATTACAGGGGCTAAGGTTCAAATTCAACACATTACCGCAAAAGAAACGGTAGAGCTTTTAAAACTCTTTAAGGATAAAGGGGTAAACATCACCGGCGAGGTTAACCCCAACCATTTACTCCTTACCGAGGAGGCTATTTTAGAATACCGTTCCTTGGTAAAGGTCAATCCACCCCTAAGGACAGACGAAGATAGAAAAGCCCTTATATCGGCTTTGGCGGAAGGAATTATAGACTGCATAGGAACCGACCACGCTCCCCACGCCGATTGGGAAAAAGCCAAACCCTTAGACCAAGCGCCCCCGGGAATGTTGGGCTTCCAGATAGCCTTGCCCGCCCTTATCCAACTCTACAGGGAAGGTTATTTAACCCTAAAAAGGATTGTTGAAGTTTTGTCCACCCGTCCGGCGCAAATATTGGGACTTTACCCCGATTTGGGAACATTAAAAGAAGGAACTTCCGCCGATTTGGTAATTTTTGACCCTAACCATGAGTGGGTTTTTACAAAAGAAATAAATCCCTCCAAAAGCAACAACTCTCCCTTTATCAACAGAGCCTTGACGGGAAAAGTTTTTTACACCATAAAAGAGGGGCGTTTAGTTTATAAATACCGATAGAGGAAAAAAGTTAAAGAATAGGACACCTTGTAAGTGGTATCAAACGGAATCAAAAATGATACCTTCCACTCACAAGGTATCCTTACAATAGCACCCAACCTTTTAAGGTTGGGGTTAACGTTTTCGCTACCCCCTTTGAGGGGGTAGGACATACTATCCCCTATTCCCGCATTGAGCGGAAACTCGGGGAATACTTTTAGCCCTCCACCCATAAAGGGCTTCTTCGGGCAAAATACCAAATAGTTCACCCCGCGGGGCTTGGGTCTCTACAAGACCCTTAAAATTTTATTTTAATACAATACTTTTTATACGTTATGCAATAAAAAACTTAAACTGTTCGCAAGGAGGTAATTCCTTTTTTTTGTCTTTTAACCATCTCTTCGAGAATCTCCTTAAAGTAGGTGGGGGTAATTAACTTTATTCCCAGCTGTTTGGCCCACTCCCTTATACCTTCGTCGGCGCTCACCAGTATTGCGTCCAGTTCGTAGGCCAACAAAATAACGTCTACGTCTTCTTTGCTGTCCAAAATACCTTGGCGGAGGGCATCTCGGTATTTTTCTCTAAGGCTTCGGATAATTTCGCCTACCCCCTCTTTGGTGGTGGCCCCTGCGTTTCTTACGTGCTCTTCGGCAATTCTCAAGCCTTTATTTATACGGTGGCGCAAATCCCCAATGAAGTTATATAGAAATTGGGCCGGTATCATTAGTTGGAACATCTTGGGGTTTCTTAGGCGAACCGTTAATTCGAATTTTGGGGCCAACTTACCTAACTTTATCATTTTTTGGAGCTCATCGTAGGTAGATAGGGGCATGTAAAATTCCGCTTCGCTGTGTTCCATCAATAAGAGTAGGTCTTCGGTGGCATCCAAAACATCCTGACTGAATTTTTTGTATAGCTGCGGGTTGGTAAAAACGCTGGTATCCAAAACAAATTTTAACTTTTCCGACATCGGTTAAACCAATTTTAAAAGTCCAAATAAGGGAAATTATTGATAGATAACTTTTTAACCATTAACCCTTTCCTAAAGGATTAACAATAGCACTAACCTTTAGGTTAGGTTAACGCTTAACAATAACACACATGCTTTAAAGCATGTGTTAACGCTAACAATAGCACCCACGCTACGCGTGGGGTTAACGCTCTAGGGGTTAACGCTAAACTTAAAACCTTATGTTTCGCATGGCGTTGGACGCTATGGGGGGAGATTATGCTCCCCTCAAAATTGTTAGGGGTGGTATTTTAGCCCTAAAAGAGGAAAAAGATTTATTTGTTTACTTTGTAGGGGATAAAGAAAAAATCAAACCTATTTTGGAAAAAGAAGCTTCTTCCTTAAAAGGGAGATATGAAATAGTTCATGCTCCCGACAATGTGGAAATGAACGAAGCCCCTTCAAGGGTTTTAAGAAAAAAAAATTCTTCCCTATATCAGGCAGGGCTCTTAGTTAGGGAAGGAAAGGCCGATGCAATGGTTTCGGCCGGAAATACCGGGGCTGTTTTAACTGTTGGAAAATTTATCATAGGTGCGATAGAGGAGTTAGAAAGACCTTCCATAGGGGTAGCCTTTCCCAACCCCAAAGGTTATACCGTCCTGCTCGATGTTGGTGCTAACGTAGATGTCAAACCGAGGCACTTGGTGCAGTTTGCCGTTATAGGGCACACCTACGCCCAAGAAATGTTGGGAATAAAGAACCCTCGGGTCGGAATTTTGTCCATCGGAGAGGAGGAAGGAAAAGGGAACGTGTTGGTTAAAGAGGCCTACCCATTATTGAAAGAAACTAAACTCAATTTTGTAGGAAATGCGGAAGGTAGGGATATTTTTAACGGAAACTTTGATGTAATTGTTTGCGACGGTTTTGTGGGAAATGTGGTGCTTAAAGCCTCCGAAAGCTTGGGTTTTGCCATTTTAAAAATGATTAAGGAGGAGGTCAGAAAAAGTTTTTGGGCTAAATTGGGAGCATGGCTGATGAAGCCCGCTTTAAAGGCTCTAAAACAAAAAGCCGACTTTGCCGAATACGGAGGAATTCCCCTTCTGGGGGCGAAGGCTCCCGTTATGATAACCCACGGCCGAGCCAATGCCAAGGCAATAAGGAATGCAATTAAGGCGGCCCAAGATTTCTATACCCATCACTTTAACGATGTTTTAAGGAAAAACCTTTTAGAATTGGCGGGGGAAGTTTTAGCTAAGGCAAAAAATGGTAACGGAAAATAAATAAACCTATTCAGGTTTTAATAATTCCCAACCTTTTTAGGTTTTCTTTCAATTTTTTACTGCACTCGTTGCAAAAGTTTTCCGTTTTTAAATCCACCTCAAAAAGGGAGTTGGAAAAACTCATAACACAGCGGGGGTTGGGACAATGTTCCAAACCGAAAACGTGTCCCATTTCGTGGGTTACTTCTTTCCTTATGCGGGAAATAAACAAACTTTGGTCGGGGTCTATAAGCCTAGCGTAAGAAACGACCGCCGCACGGAAGTAGGGTGAAGCCAACCCAAAAACAAAATTTAGGCCGGGACTATAAATATCTTCCCCGGTTATACCCAAAGCGGCGACCGCATCTTCGGGCTTTATTAGCACCAAATAGCTTAGCATAGCGTCGGCCATATATTGGTTTCCTTTTTTTCCTTCCAAAGGAGGGTTATAAATACCTCCAAATTCAGGGTTGAGGAAAAATTTTTCCCTTAAGACGTAATCGGTTTCTTTTAACACCGTCGTAAGGAGTTCATCCTTTCCGAAACTTATAACGAAACTTTTATTTGTGCCCGACATTAGTAGATATTTTTAATTCCTTTAAGATAGATAGGAATATTCGGACACTTTAAAATTTTTGACCTTTAAATGGCTCTAATAGTTCAAAAATTCGGAGGAACCTCCGTAGGAAGTTTAGAAAGAATAGAAAACGCAGCCAGGAAGGTTATAAAAGCCAAAGAACAAGGCCACGATGTGGTGGTGGTTTCCTCGGCTATGGCGGGAACAACCGACCGATTAATCCAAATGGCCAAACAAATCCAACCAATACCCAACCCTCGGGAACTGGATATGTTGCTGGCCACCGGCGAACAGCAGGCCATAGCCCTCTTTGCCATGACCCTGGAAAAATTGGGATACAAAGCCATTTCCCTCTGCGGTTGGCAAGTGCCCATAATTACCGACGACGTGCATACAAAAGCCCGTATAAAGGAGATAAAAACCCAAAAATTGAGGGAATTGCTATCTAAGGGCTACATCCCTATAGTGGCCGGATTTCAAGGGGTAACAAAAAGCGGCGAAATAACCACTCTAGGAAGGGGAGGTTCGGACACCTCCGCCGTCGCTATCGCTGCCGCCCTAAAGGCCGACGTGTGCGAAATCTATACCGACGTGGACGGGATTTACACCACCGACCCCCGAATTTGCCCCAATGCCCGCAAAATTAAGAAAATCGCCTACGAAGAGATGCTGGAGCTGGCCTCTTTGGGCGCCAAGGTTATGCAAATCCGTAGTGTGGAATTGGGTTCAAAATACGGTGTTAGAATACACGTCAGAAGTTCCTTTAAGGACGAAGAGGGAAGTTGGATTGTTCCGGAGGAGGAAATTATGGAAAAGGTAGCGGTAAGGGGTATAGCCGCCGATACTAAGGAAGTGCAATTTACCGTTGTTAAAGTTCCCGACCAGCCGGGAATAGCTGCAAAAATTTTTAAAGCTTTGGGCGACGCCCACATTGCTGTGGATATGATTGTTCAAACCGTTTCGGTCGACGGTTATACCGATATGTCCTTCACCGTTCCCGAAAATGATGCTCCCCAGGCTAAAGAGATTGTTGAAAAGGTAGCCCGCGAAATAGGGGCGGAAAAAGTTTTAATGGATCCCAATGTAGCTAAAATTTCGGTTGTCGGTTTGGGAATGAGGAGTGCCTACGGTGTTGCCGGCAAAATGTTTGAAATTCTCGCCAAACACGGAATTAACATTAAGGCTATCTCTACTTCGGAAATTAGAATTTCCACTTTAATAGACAGGAAATACACCGAGTTGGCCGTTAGGGCTTTACACGAGGCTTTTATTGAGAACGATACGATAAACTTCAGCTAAGCTTTTCTTTAACTTTTTTTTTATTTTAAAATGGCGGAGGGGGAGGGATTCGAACCCTCGGTGCCCGTAAATCGGGCACACGGCGTTTCCAGCGCCGCGCCTTCGTCCGCTCGGCCACCCCTCCGGCCGATTATTAATTTTCGAGTTCCGAATTTCATTAATATATCTTAAAACCTTTCCAAGGTCAAGGGTCTTTTGTCCTTCTTAAGGTTTTTCTCTTCAAAGTTAATATCCTCCTTAATGGACTTGTTTAGGGATTTTAGAAACCCCGAGTTGGTTAAAAAACTTTTAAAAGCCATAGAAAGGGAGCACGATGGTAAACCCCTCCGAATAATGGAAGTTTGCGGAGGTCATACCCACGCAATTATGAAATTCGGTCTAAACAAACTTTTGGAGCCATTGGGAATAGAATTTCTCCACGGGCCGGGTTGTCCCGTTTGTGTAATGCCCAAAGAGAGGATAGACCAAGCGATAGCCATAGCAAGGCAACCCAATGTAATCCTAACCACCTACGGGGATATGATGAGAGTCCCCGGTTCGGAAAGTTCTTTAATAAAGGAAAGGGCCCACGGGCGGGATATTCGAATGGTTTACTCTCCCCTAGACAGTGTAAAAATAGCTTTGGAAAACCCCGATAAGTTGGTGGTATTTTTCGCCATAGGTTTTGAAACTACAACACCGATGACGGCCGCTTTAATGGAGGTTATTAGAGAGAAAAAAATTAAGAATTTGCTTGTTCACGTTAACCACGTTCTGGTTATCCCGGCGATGGAGGCGGTTATGCACGAAAGCGAAATAGAAGCCTTCATCGGGCCGGGACACGTTAGCGCAATAATAGGCGGTAAAGCCTACGTTCCCTTTGTTGAAAAATACAAGGTGCCTGTTGTAATTAGCGGGTTTGAACCTACCGATATATTGGAGAGTGTATTAAAAATAATTCGTCAAAAAAATAACCGAGAGGCAAAGGTTGAAATCCAGTATACCCGTGCTGTAAGCTGGGAAGGCAACACCAAGGCCCAAGAACTTATGGATAAATATTTCGAGGTTCGCGATAAGTTCCGTTGGAGGGGTTTGGGAGATATTCCGCGAAGCGGCTTAAAACTTAAAGATGAATATTCCCAATACGATGCGGAGGTTTATTTCGACCAAATTTTGCCCAAAAAACCTATAGATGACCACAAACTGTGTATATGCGGAGAAATCCTCAAAGGTAAGGCTAAGCCCACCGACTGCAAAATATTCGGAACCGCCTGCACCCCCCAAAATCCCGTCGGGGCCTGCATGGTTTCCTCGGAAGGGGCTTGTGCTGCCTATTACAAGTATTTGAGACACCAACTTTCGACTGTTTGATAATTGAACCCAACGAAGGAAAAAATTTTGTAAAATACCCGGTAAGGCTTAAAAAGAAAAATCCCAATCAGGGAATTAAAAAACGGAACGACTAAGGTTAATTAAAAACTAATGGATTCCCTTATAGGAGAACTGACTATTTTTCTCTTCCTTATATTGCTTTCGGGATTTTTTGCCTCCGCCGAGGTGGCTTTTTTTAGTTTGAACTCCTTTATCTTGGAACGGTTCGGAAATAACAAGATTACCCGACTGATAAAAAAACTTCTATCGCGGCCGGTGGAGTTAATTATTACAATCCTCGTAGGGAACGAGATAGTAAACATTTTTATATCCTCTTTGGGGACTAAACTTTTAAAGGACACCTTCGGGGATGCGGGGGTTGCCTTAGGAACGGTTTTAATTAGCCTGTTGATTTTCTATTTTGGAGAGGTTATTCCCAAGAATGTAGCCCTACACTTTCCCGAAATATTGGCAAGGATTTACGCCTTACCCATCTACGTTTTCCATATTATCATAGCGCCCCTAAGGTTGGTTTTTGTTAAACTTTTCGGCCCCCTAATAGAGAGGGTGGAAAAAAAGAAAGAACTCCAACTAACGGTGGACGAATTAATCTACCAGCTGGAGGAAGGTTTAAAACACGGCGAGTATGACCCCCAAGAGGTGGAAATGGTCAAAAAGGTTTTGGAGCTTTCCGAAACAACCGTGGAAGAGATAATGACCCCCCGAACGGATATCTTTGCTTTGGAGGAGCATAAGAAGGTCAAAGAGGTTTTAGACCAAATTGTGGAAAAAGCCCACAGTAAGGTTCCCCTCTATGTGGAAAATCTCGATAGCACCACCGGGGTTTTATATACAAAAAACCTCCTACCGACGGAGGACAATCTCGATAAAAAACTGGTGGAGTTTAAAAAGGCTATCTCCTTTGTTCCCCAACTGTTGGACTTGGAAAGTTTAATAAACGAATTCAAGAAACAGAAAACCCAAATATTTATGGTGGTGGACGAACACGGGGGAACGGCGGGGTTGGTCACCTTTTCCGACTTTCTTTCCCACCTTTTGGGTCGAATGGTGGAAGAGTGGAGCCAAGAACAAATTAAACAGATTTCCAAAAATGTCTATTTGGTGGACGCCTCCATAAACATAGAGCTTCTGGCCCAAAAGTTGGGTTTAAAGCTCCCCGAAGATTACGAATATTCCACCTTGGGAGGTTATCTAATATCCCACTTCAAAGGGTTGCCTAAAAAGGGAACAACCATAGAGGTGGACGGTTTTAAATTCGTTATCCTATCTTTGGACAATAACCGAATTAAGACCGTTAAGGTTATCGTTCCTTCTTAATTTTTTCAAACAATATTAGTTTCCTATGAACATCTTCCAGATGATGAAACAGCTAAAGAGCCTCCAAGATATGGTTAAAAACTTTAAAGAAGACCTTGAAAAGGAGATTATTACCTACGAGGACGAGACCTGTAAGTTGGTGGCCAACGCCGCCGGTAAGCTTTTGGAAATAAAAATAAAAACCTCCGACTGTAAGGATTTGGAGGAAAAGCTCCTAAAGGCTTTTGATGAACTCCACAAGTTAACCAAAGAGAGGGTTAAGGAAAAAATGGACAACTCCCTTTTGGGGGGATTTGGTTTTTAAAGCCTTAAACCTTTTAACGCTTTTCAACTACACCAACCACCTTTAGGTTTACCTTTTTATCCAATTCGGCGTAGGAAAGAACGCTGTACTGGGGAAGGTAATTCTCCAAAACCTTTTTCATGTAGGGTCTTATTTCGGGTGCTGTTACCAAAACGGGTTGGGCTCCCAATTTGGAAAACTGTTCCATCAGCCTTTCCAGCTGGGGTTTTACCACTTCGGCGACCACCTTCATAAAGTCGGATTGGCGATTTTGCTCAACATAGCCCAACAGCTCACTTTCCAGCATAGGGTGCAAAACTGCGGCGTAAATGTTTCCGTTTACCGCATAAAGTTTGCTAATGAGCGGTGCCAAAGCCCTCCTAACATGCTCGGTCAAGTTGTCTATATTCTTCTCGGCGGGGTAATAATCGGCCAAGGTTTCCAGAATGGTTAGCATATCCTTGACAGGTATTCCCTCCCTTAAAAGGTTTTGAACCACCCTATGGATAACCGATATGGGCACCTGGTTGGGAACTATATCTTCAACCACCTTGGGGTATTTCTTTTTCAAAGCCTCTATAAGTTGCAGAATTTCGTTTCGGCTGATAATCCTCCAGAGGTTCTTTTTAATAACCTCCGATAGGTGGGTTACCAATACCGTTTCGGGGTCAACCACCATATAACCCATCTGTTGGGCTTTCTCACGGGAGGTAAAGGGTATCCAGTAGGCTTTTATTTTAAAGGCGGGGTCGTAGGTTTCTATTCCTCCGGGAGGGGGAGCTTTGGCCATACCCGTATCTATAGCCAGATACATGTCGGGGTAGAGGACAAAACGGTCTTCTTCAACGCCCTTAATCAAAATACGGTATTCGTTGGGCTTAAGCTCGAGGTTGTCCCTAATGTGAATAGGATGGATAATAACCCCGTAGTCTTCGGCCAATTTTCTACGAAGTTTTCTTATTTTTTGGGCGGCCTGACCTCCCTGTTTTTCATCAAAGAGGCTGATAAGCGAATAACCGATTTCGAGCGTTACGGGGTCGGGCTGGGGAATATATTCTTCGGGCTTTTCCTCCTCCTGCTGTTTTTCCTGCTGTTTTTCTTTTTCCTTCTTTAGGTAATCCTCAATTTGCCGTAGGGTTTCCCTTTCGATTTCCCTTTTGGCAAAGTAATAGGCGGTTGCCAATATAGCCGAAAGTATTAAAAAGGGAACTTTGGGAAAACTGGGCACCAAAGCGAAGGCAAACAAAAGGCCGGCCGAGTAGAGCAATGCGTCGGGGTAGCGTTTAATCTCCTCAAGAAAGGCCCTTCCGACCTCGTCGCGGGAAGCAACCTTGGTAACCAAAATAGCGGTGGCGGTAGATAGGAGCAACGAAGGAATTTGAGAAACCAAACCTTCACCGATACTTAGAATTGTGTAGGTGTGGAGAGCTTCGCTAATGGGCATACCGTGCTGGAAAACCCCTATGGCCAAACCGCCCAATATTGAAAGTATCAAGATAAGTAGGGCCGCTATTACGTCCCCTTTGATGAATTTTGAAGCACCGTCGAGCGAACCGTAGAAGTCGGCCTCTCTCTGGAGCTGTTCTCTACGCTTTTTAGCCTCTTCTTCTGTTATAAATCCCGCGTTCAGGTCGGCGTCTATGGCCATCTGTTTACCGGGCAAGGCGTCCAAAGTAAAACGGGCGATAACTTCGGAAATTCTTTCCGCTCCGCGGGTGATTACAACGAAGTTAATGATGATGAAAATGAGAAAAATCAAAACACCGACTATTAAAGAACCTCCAACCACGAATTCACCGAAAGATTGGATTAGATGACCGGCCGCATCGGGGCCTTGGTGTCCGTAAAGCAAAATTCTTCGGGCGGCGGCTATATTTAGCGATAGTCTTAGCAATGTTCCCAAAAGAAGGGCGGTAGGGAATACCGAAAATTCCAGCGGTTCTTTAACCAAAATCGCCAGAATAAGCATTGTTAGGGCGTAGGCTATGCTGAAGGTTAGCAGGACATCCAAAAGCGGCGCCGGGATTGGGAAAACTATGGCAACCAGAATGAATATTACAAAAAAGACAGCCAAAAATACCGTTTTGTTATTCATGTTAGGGCGAAAATTCTAATTTAGGAGAGCCAAAATTTAGGAAGAGGGTTTAGGAATTTTATAAATAATCAAAATATTGGTTTGGGTTCCGTTGTTGTAGCTGGCCTCAACCTTTATAGTGTAAAGGGTAGCGTTATCCGAATCGCACTTTTTTAAAAGGTAAGCTTGGGCCTTAATATTGGACGCTTTTAAAGATTGTTCGATTTCGGGGGGGAGGTCTATAGGACAAGGTTCTTCGTTATCGGAACAGCCCACGTCGCAGGTTGTTGTATCAACGGTAAAATTTCCGGTATTTATCTCTTGAAGTAAATCTTTGGCCAGAGCCCTTGCGGCCTCTTTGGTGGTTTCAAACCGCTGCACATAGGTGGTGCTTTGGACATATTTATTAAACAAAAGTCCTATAGCCGAAAGGGTTAAGGTTACAAAAACCAACACAAAAAGGGCGGTTATTAAGGACATTCCTTTACTGCTACCGAATTTTTTAGATATACCGACCGAGGGGTTTTTAAAATTATCAAACTCCATGGTTTTTATTATCTTCTTCCAAAGAAAGTAATAGACCGTTGAGCGGGTTATATTTTCCGCTATCATTGCCGACCAAGGAACGTAGGGTGTTTTAAAGAACTTCAAAAGGATAAAGGAGGGTATTAACCTAACCAGCCAAAAGTTGGAAAGGTTTACCACCAAAGGTATTTTGGTTTTTCCCAAACCTCTTATAGCACCGGCCAATACAAAAATTACCGCCATAAGGGGTTGGCTAAGGGCGATAATCCACAGATAGTGAACAGTCCAATAGATAACCTCCCCGTCGTGGGTAAAAAACCTTGCTATAAGAGGTGAAAAAATACCTATAAGCAAACCTAAGGAGGTCATTATTACCATTGCCAAATAGAGGGTTGTTTTAACCCCCTTTTCTATCCCAAAGAGGTTTTTAGCTCCCCAATTCTGACCGGCCAAGGTGGTGGCGGCAAAGGAAAAAGCCATTCCTACGGTGAAGGAAATAGATTCAATTCTCAACCCTATTTGGAAAGCGGCCAAAACCGAAGTCCCGCAAAGGGCTACCAAACCTACAAACACATTGTAGGAAAAACTCATAAAGGTTCTTTCCACGCCGGTAGGTAGACCTACTTTTAAAATTTCCAACAAAGGTTTAATAGATAGTTTCCACCTTCGGAAGGGATTTATAGCCTCTTCCTTCAGAAGAAAGGGGAGGTAAACTCCTATAGCCAAAGCTTCGGCGACACCTACAGCCCAACCGGCCCCTTGGGCTTCCAACCGTGGAAAGCCTAATAAGCCGTAAATCAAGACTAACGCCAAGGCTATATTTACCACCGTTGTAAAAAGGGTTGCATAAAAAATTACCTTGGTCTTACCCAATCCGTTGAAGGCGGCATTAAAGACGTTGGTTATAAAGGCCAAAGGTAAAAGCAAAAATATCGGTTTTAAATAGGAAACAGCGACCTCCACAACCTCCGACGGTGTGGAGAATAGTTTTAGGAAAAAGCGAATAAAATTTTCTCCCGCCAAAGTTAAAGGTAGGGAAAATAAAACCGACAGAAGAATTCCCCAAAAAACATAGACACCCGCTAAAGGAAAGGTTTTATCCTCTTTAGCCCCGCTTGCACCCACCGTTTGGGCAACTAAAACCGAAACACCGGTGTAGACCGTTGCCATTGTGGCATAGACAAACCACAAAAGGGTAGAGGCAAACCCCACCCCCGCAATGGTTTCCTTACCCAGAGGCGAAACCAACAGCAGGGAAACAAAATTTTGAACCGTATATAAGAGGTTGGAAAGAATTATTGGAAAGGCCAACGAAAGGACTTTTTTAATTATTTCCCTCTTGGGGGTATTTTCTTTTATTACCGCCGGTGGTGAAAAATTTTCTTTGGCCATCCCAAATTAATTTCTATGTCCAAATTGGTTTTATGTATTACCGCCGCCAGCGGGAGTATTTACGCCCAACGTTTTTTGGAACGGGCTTTGGAATTAAACCTATCGTTGGATTGCATAGTTTCGGAAAACGCCCGAAGGGTTATTGAATATGAATTGGAAATTCCTTTTGAAGAGTTTCAAAAACATTACACCCAAAGGGGGGTAAAATTTCACCCGCCCGAAGATTTTTTTTCTCCCTTGGCCAGCGGTTCGAGGCTTTCCCTTTACAGGGCGGTGGTGGTTTTACCCTGTTCGGTTTCCACCTTGGGGGCGGTGGCGGGCGGGATTACCGACAATTTAATTCACCGAGTTTGCGACGTAGCCCTAAAAGAGAGGGTTGATTTAATAATGGCGGTTAGGGAAATGCCCCTTTCGCCCATTCACTTGGAGAATATGCTTAAACTAAACCGTGCGGGTGCTAAGGTTTTTCCCATTTCTCCGGGGTTTTATAACAAGCCCCAAAAGGTGGAAGATATAGCCGACTTTGTTGTGGGAAAAATATTCGACCTCCTAAGGTTGGAACACCATACATACACCCGCTGGCGGGAAAATGAAACTTGAAAAATACTAATTTGGTCTCATTAAAATCTTTCCCCCAAGGAGGATTGTAAAGTTGAGTCTGTTAGAGGAAATTGTAAGGAAAGCCCTCGACCTGAAGGCTTCCGATATCCATATAAAGGTGGGGGTTAAACCCCGCGTAAGGGCTTCTAAGAGATTGGTAACCCTTGAGGAATTTCCCCCCTTAAACAAACAACAGTTGGAAGAGTTTGTTAACTACATCCTAAAGGGGAAAGAGGAAAAAAAACAGACCCTTTTAAAGGAGGGTCAGGTGGATACCTCCGCTTCCTTCCCCGGTTTGGCACGTTTTAGGGCAAACATCTATTTTCAGCGTTCAACCTTGGGTATAGCACTAAGGCATATACCCTTCGAAATTCCCAAGTTTGAGAGCTTGAGCCTTCCTCCAATAATGAAAAAGCTTGCCCTAACCCACACCGACGGGCTAATACTGGTAACGGGGCCCACAGGTAGCGGTAAGTCAACCACCCTGGCCTCGATACTCAACGAAATAAACCAAACGGAAGAAAAGGTTATGGTTACCATAGAAGACCCTATCGAATACCTCTTTAAAGACCGCAAAAGCTTCATTATCCAGAGGGAAGTAGGAGAGGATACCAAAGATTTTTCTTCCGCCCTAAGGGCCGCCCTCAGGGAAGACCCCGATATTATCATGATTGGTGAGATTAGGGACCCCGAAACAGCAAAAATAGCCCTCCAGGCCGCGGAAACCGGTCACTTGGTATTTTCTACAATGCACACCATTAACACAAAAGAAACCCTAAACCGTTTTATCGGAATGTTCCCCCTCGAAAACCGAGACCAGATAAGAATGATGCTTGCCAACTCCTTGGTGGCCATTTTCTCCCAAAGGTTGGTTCCCCGAAGAGACCGCAAAGGGGTTATCCCCTTGGTGGAAATTTTGGTAAATAACCCCCTCATTAAGGAAGCTCTGCAAGACCCCAAAAAATTCGACCGTATTCATGAATATCTCGAAAAAGGTAGGGAAGTTTACGGAACCCAAACCTTCGACCAGCACATCGTTGACCTTTATAGAAAAGGGCTTATCGACTACAAAACCGCCCTCGACCACGCCCAAAACCCCACCGATATGGAGCTCAAACTCCGCGGGGTGGTGGATTAATTTTCTCTTCTTTCCTTTGTGCTCTTGTGGGAAGTTTTATAAATTCCCCAACCATAGAGGGTTAGATTTGCCAAAAGTATCCCCAAAACGGTGCCGCCCAGCCCATAATATCCCGCCAAGGTATAAACCACCAGAGAAAACAAAAGGGCCACCAGAAGGCGAAAAAATGTATTGCAACGGAAGGTTCTGAATTTTCTTTTAAACCTTTTTAGTTGGGGGGAGTTTTTCCCATAGATGGCCGCTATTTTATATTCCCGCCCTTTGATTTTGGCATAGCACCAAAGGTTTTTGTAATAGAAAAAAGAGAACAAAACCCCTAAAAGGAATCCTATTAGAACTTCCAAAAAAAGGTTGTCAATTAATGGAAACTTGTTAGGGTGCATATCTATAAATTAACCTTCGGCGGGAGTGTTAGAGGTTTCCTTTTCCTCAGGTTGGGACTCTTGGGGTTTTTTACCTTTATCGCGGTAAATTGCCGATAGAACTCCGTTGACAAATTTGGCCGCCTTTTTACCAACAAAAGCTTTGGCGAAATCTATGTAATCGTTAAAAGCCCTACCGGGGTCTTGCACACCAACAAAAACAAACTCGGCGGTTCCCAACCTTAGAAGGTTCCTTTCTATACTTCCCAAACGGTCAAGCGTCCAATCCTTCAGATATTCCTCTATGATGCTATCTATTTCTATTTGGTGCTGTTCAAAGGCGTCCAAAAGCCTATTGGCATATTCCTTTATTTCGCCCATATCTTGGTTTAATCTCTTTTGGGAAAATTCTTTAGCCCTTTGGAGGTAGATTTTCAGAACCTCCTTAACCTTTTGTTGGAATTCTTCTTTATACCTATTTAGGCTTTCGAAATCCTCGGGAAAGTTTTCCTTTATTTGGTCAAGTAAATTGATAATTTCCTCCAAAAGGGCGGCGTTATCTTTGTCCAGCTTCTTTAGTTGCTCAAAGGTGTTTTTTATCTCGGTAAGGAGTTCTATAGCTTTCAATTTCCTTTTTTTGTTCTTTTCACTTAAATATTCCGTTACGGTTAGGTAGAACTTATCGAATTCCTCCAACTGTTTTAAAAGGGTAAAAATAGCGTAAAGCTCTTTGCGGAGCTTGTCGGCGAGAATTTCCTCATCGGCCAAGGCTTCGAACTTTTTGGCAAAAACTTCCTCGTTAAAGTTATCCAACTGCGAGAGCAAACTATCGGAGAGCTCTATAACATTGGAATAGCTCCTTTCCAAGGTATTCCAATATTCGTTCCTAACTTTGGAAAAATCTTCTCCGGTTATATCCCACTGATAGATTATGTTAAAGGCGTGCTTTCGGGAGTATTTCCTAAACCTCATAGGAATTTATAAATTGTCCTTCTTTTTAACCTTTAGGAGGTTTCAAATATGAAAGGAAAAACTACAAGGCTTATTTAGCCATATCCAAACCGAGGCTACCTATTATTGAGAAAGAGGACACCAAAAGGACGGTTTTTATATATCCTTCAAAGGTGTCTATAAAGTTGGGATAAATCCCCAAAAGGACTATTAAAAGGGCGGAAACTCCAAAAGATAAAAAACTACTTGTTAATAACCTCAAAGGGAGAAATTTAAAAACGGTCTGTTTCTGCCACTCTTTGGTATTGCCGTAGGCAACAAAAAGGTAGGCGACCAAAAGGACAAAACCGTAAATTAACAAAACGTGGAGCAGGCTTAAGCGGGTTGCAAGCTCCCAAATTTCATCGCTCAGCGAAACGGGCAAGGCAACAACCGCGGCGCCGGCCAACTCTTGGATAAGGTCATCTAAACCCAAACGGGAGGGTTTTTTATCCACCAATAGGTCCAACTTTTCCAATTTTTCCGCCAAAAGGTGGATTTCTTTATCTATGTCCTCTAAGTGTTTGTCTATCTGTTCCAACTTTTGTTTTTCTTCCCTGTCCATTTTTTCCCTCGGAAGGGTTTAGAGGTTAACCATTAACCCATATTTAGGAAAGTTTTCCCATTTAAGATTTAGAAAATACAATGTCGGAAGAAAAAAAGCAGATAGACCTAAAAAACACTTTAAATTTACCTAAAACCGATTTCCCTATGAAGGCTAACCTCCCAAAAAGGGAACCCCAAATAGCCCAACATTGGGAGGGTCTTTATAAAAAGATAAAGGAACAAAGAAAGGGAAAACCCCTTTGGGTGCTCCACGATGGGCCTCCCTACGCCAACGGCCAAATTCACATAGGGCACGCCTTGAACAAAATCCTCAAAGACATCATAAACAAATACGAGCTTATGCAGGGTAAAGATATCGACTATGTTCCCGGTTGGGACTGTCACGGCCTTCCCATAGAACTGAAAGTGGAAGAACAGCTTAAAGAAGAAGGAAAAAGCAAAGAGGACATTCCCAAAGCCCAGTTCCGCAAGCTGTGCCGCGAATACGCTAAAAAATGGGTTGAAATCCAAAAGGCCGACTTTATCCGTTTGGGAGTGCTGGGCGACTGGGAAAACCCCTATCTAACGATGAAGCCCCAATATCAGGCAACCGAGGTTAGGGAACTGGGGCGGATATTCGACAGGGGAATAGTTTACCGAGGTAAAAAACCCGTCTATTGGTGCATCTTCTGCTCCACCGCCGAGGCGGAAGCCGAAGTGGAATATAACGAAAAGAAAGACCCCTCCATCTATGTGAAGTTCAGAATCAAAAACCCTGAAAAAATTTCGCCCCTATTGGCCAATAGAAAGGTTTACGCGATAATTTGGACTACCACCCCTTGGACTTTGCCCGCCAACCTCGGCATTATGGTTAAACCCGACGCCGATTATGTGCTGGTAGAAATGGGAGACCTTGCCCCCGGCGACGAGGTTTTCATAGTTGCAAAAGAGCTGTTGGACAACTTCTATAAAGAAACCGAATTGCCCGAAGGTATTATTTTAGGTGAGGTTAAAGGCGAGCAATTGGTGGGTCTCGAATACGAGCATCCTTTCAACACCAAGGAATTTTTAGCTCAATTTTTAAAGCCCGAAACTGTTCAGAATATGTTCAAAATATACCCCTCGGAATTTGTTACCCTTGACACCGGAACCGGTCTTGTTCATATGGCGCCGGGCCACGGTAATGAGGACTATATTGTGGGAAGAAAATACGGTCTGGAGCCCTTTGCCCCCGTTGATGACCAAGGTTTCTATACCGATGAGGTAATTCCTCCCTTGAGAGGGCTCCGAATTTACGAGCAAACAGGAAGAAGAAATAAAGAAAACTATCAAATAGTCCGTTCCCCCGCCAACTATCAGGTTATAGAAATTTTGAAGGAGAAAAATGCTTTGGTAAAACTCTCCGACCTAAAACACAGCTATCCCCACTGTTGGCGTTGTAAAAGTCCTGTAATATTCCGAGCCACCCCCCAATGGTTTATTGCTATGGATAAGCCTCTTGAGGAATAAGAACATCTAAACCATCAACTCCAATAGGTTTATTTCGCTCGATAAAAATAGATTTCCCTCCTTTAGGAATTCCTTTTCTACTTCCTCAAAAAGGTAGGAAGGTAAATCGGTTATCCCGAAGGGGTATTCCTGTTTATGGCACCTTTGGGGGTAAAAGTTTCCTTTGGTTCCCAAAAAGGAATAAAGCAACCTTCCCAAAAGGTTGGTTAATGATTTGTTTTCTCGGCAGAGGGAATATAACTTGTCGGAAATAGCCATGTTTTCATAATTCCAACCTAAGGGGGGAACTATCAAAACCCTTTCCACCGCTTCGGGGCTTATGTCTATATGTTCCTCCCTCTGTTTTATTAAAAATTCTTCCAACGCCTTCAGTGGAACTCCATTGTTGGGGTCCAAAGAGAGGATTTTCTTTATTAGGAACAAAACACGGTTCAACATTTCCTTGTCTCTTTTGGAGGAAAAGGCCGTTCTAACCAAATAGGTGGAAAAAATAATGTTGTGTCCTTTTACGGTAAGGGGTTTTATATGTTCCTCCCAAGGGTGGGTTAGTCTTAAAAAATCCTCTACGGTGGAGGTATAGTCCAACTCGTTCAGAAAGCCAAAGATAAGTTCCAAGGCTTGCGGTGGAAGAAAACTTTTTACCCAATTTAAAAATTCCTCGTTTAGGATTTTTAGCAGTTGGTAGGCATAACCTCGGGCGGGGCTTTCTATTTTTATTAGCTGCCTTAGGGCACTTACCGAGGAAATATAAATTCTTTCAAATTCCTTAAAGGGGTGGAAAACTTTGTCCCTCTGTATCCCTACGGGGACTATTTTTAAGACTTTTTCTTCTCCCTTGGTTTGAATTACAAAATTGCCCGAAGAAACGGTCAGCATGGAAGCCTTTAATAAAATGGCCATTTCCACAGCTTCGGCCAATCGGCGGAAATAATCGTATTTATTTGAACAGTAGATGGGTGCCAATAGATATATTTCCCTTTTACCGTCCTCTTTGGAAATTTTCTTCCCTTCGGGGGTTTCAAGACTACTTCGGCCCCGGTAGAGGGTTTGAACTATTTCGGCCAAATTACTTTCGGTTTCAAAAAAGGGTAGAACCACTATGTAGGAATCGACCAAAGGAAAGGTTATTCCCCTACTGGCGGAAGAGGTGGCCAATATTAACCTAACCTTTTTTAGGTCTCGGTTTTCATCTTCCTTTGTAAGGGAATGTATTGTTAAAACTTGCTCCTTCTTAAGGAAGTTGTTAGTTAACACCCTTTTTTCGATTTCTTCCAATATTTCCTTATCTTGGATAAAAACCAAGATTTGTTCCTTTGTTTTCAGACGATTTTGTAAAATTTTCAGAAGCTCATCGGTCAATTGTTTCCGTTGTTTTTTAAAGTCGGCTTCGTAAATTGGTAGGAAATCGTAAATAAAATCCAACTCGGCGGCGGGAAAGCCTACCGCGTCGAGGCATTGGAAGGTGTGACTGTTGGGGCCTCTTTTTACCTTTACTTGGCTGTTTAATATTGCCTCGGCGTATTCTTCTTTTTTTCCCTCCGCCAAATATACGATAGGCCTAATATCGTCGTCGGTGGCAAAGGCTTTAAAAACCTCTTTCCCTTTTAAGGAGGCATCCAAAAGGGCAAACAGTAGGTTTAAATCAAATTCCCTTTTTAGGAATTTCTTTAACTCGTCAAACCAGTAGCTGTTTAAGAAATGTTTAAAAAGAAACCTCCCCGTTTCGGAACCTGTTATTTCATCGATAACAAAGACAATGTTTTTAATATCGTTGGATAAAAACCTTGTCCGGTAAAGGGATTTTAGTTTTCTTTCCCAAAAGGGGTTCAACCGTTGGAAATTTTTATCCCCCGTTAGGAAGGTTTTTATATGTTCAAAGGTGTCGCCGTAATGGGCCCTTTTTAGTATAGCCTGGGTGGTAAAGATTAGGGCTATTGTCTTTCCCTTAAGGGGTTTTTTAGGGTCTTCCAACAGCCGGGCAACGGTCTTTAACAATCTATTAACCACCCCGACAAAGTTTTTTCCTCGGTTGGCGGTGGTTCTTTCGCTTATAGCAACTATTTGGCTATAGAAAACGGGGTCTTTTTTCTTTATCTCTTCCTTACTAACAAGGTTTATTTTTCCTATGCCCTTTATTCGGACATATTTGGGTAAATCCAACTGTTGGGAGGCTTCATAAATTACCGTGTAAGGGAGACCGGAAACTGCATAGAAAATTACCGCGTTCGGATTTTTTTCCAATATTTTTTCCGCCATCTGGTTGTTGAGGAAAATCCTCGGCGAGGTGTAGAAAATCAAACTGTTGTCCTTTTTGTGTTCTAGCAGTGTTGTTGTTTTACCTATTCCGGGAACGCTTAAATTTGCCACCTTAGGGTGGTTATCTAAAACCTTTTTAAAAACCTCTTTGTGCAAATTCCGTTTTTGGTCATTGAGTCGGAATTCTTCCGAGATTTTCCAATTTTCTATCAACACTAGTTGGTCGGGTATAAAGGTTTTTACTTTTTTAGTTTGGATTTCTATTCCCGCCGCCGGTTTAATTTCGACCAAAAATTTTTCCAACCTTTGGGTGAATTGTTCAAAAAATTGGAAATCCTCTTGAGGGTTAACTTGGGTGGAATAAACTTCCTTTGCCTTAGAAAGGAAAGAAATTAAATCCTCCCAATGGCTTAGGTTTTTTATTTGGAAACCCAATTGGGCTAACTTATGAAGGGTTATCCCAAAGATGTTTATATAAATGGGTTTTTCTCCTAAGGGTAAATATCCTTTCTGCCTAAGGAAGGAAAGATAATCGTAGGTGTAGGAACAGGCTTGCAGGAGTTTGGCCACATCGCGGTTTTTCTTCTGCAAAAGGGTCAATATTTGGTTTAGCTCGTGGGGATTTTGAACCTTAAGGGTAAATAACTTTTCTATTAACTTACGGAAGTTTCCAACCGATTTTAAATTTATCGGTTTAAAAACATAGCCTTGTCCTACTATGGAGGCATCCTTCTGGGCAATCGAGTAAATTCCATGGGCAAAAAGAAACTCGTCCCTTAGAAATTTATAAAAATCAAAGTAGTCCTTGGCGTAGAGAAAACTAATATCGGCGATGTTAATTACATGTTTCCCGTCGGCGGTTGTTAAATGTAAAATCCAATCGGTGTGGATTAAAGAACCCTTTTCCTCTATAAGGATTGGTTTTATTTCCTCTCCAAATTTTTGGGAAAATCTTTCAAGGGCAAAATCTTTATCGTCCTCTATGGGAAAGGGTTTTCCGTAATAAAAAAACACAGCAAGGTTGGAAGGTTGAAATTTTTCCTCCAGCTTTGTTAAAAGTTGGGAAGCAAAGGTTTTACCTTGCAAAAAATACAAGCCTAAAATTCTTCGGACTACATTTTTAAACAGGGGGGTTATATTGAAGTCCTTATAGAGGTCTAAAAAATACTCGTCCAATCGGTGGTTGCTGTAGGAATATAACCAAGCCGGTTTAAAACCCAATCGATGTTGAAGCTCGTTTAGGACACCTAAGTTAAAAAGGGCCTCGTAAAGATACCCTAACCTTCGGTAGGGTTCCAAAGGTTGTTCCATTAAGGTTTAAATTAGGAATTGGGGAAGATACAAGGAAAATTTTCTTGAAAGAAAAGAAGAGATTTTATTAAGCCTCTTGAAGAAGTTCTTGTTCTGCGGTTTCAAAAGTTTTAGCTCTTTCAAGGATTTTAACTACAACCCACCTTTTGGTTTTGGATAGGGGGCGGGTTTCCCTTATTACAACCTTGTCCCCCACCTTACATTCGTTGTTGGGGTCGTGGGCGTGGTATTTCTTACTTTTTACAACGGTTTTACCATATAGGGGGTGGGGGAATTTCCTGTCCACCTTAACAACTACCGTTTTGTCCATTTTGTCGCTAACAACTATACCAACAAGTTCCCTTCTTTTTTCATGCCACTTTTGGGTTTTGTTTTCTGCCATCATAATCCTCCTTCGGTTCTTTAATTATCTTCACCGTCGGTGGGTTTTTCAAATTTCTTTTAGATATGGTAAGAAAAGAGGAGACACCGAAAAGGAGAATTTTTTATCGGTTTAGTTTTTATAAGGCCAATTTATTAACTTCCAATTCGCAAGTTTTCTTTTGCCCTTCCTGCAAAAGGCCCCTTTCGAAAACTTTTTTATCCACACGCGCGGGCTTTAGCTTTTCGATAATGTAGTCCATAGCTTCTATACACTGTTGGGGGTCGCCACAGGTATAAACGTCAACTGTGGCTATTCCCAATTCGGGCCACGTGTGGATTGATAGATGGGATTCGGATATTAATACTACCCCGGTTGCTCCGTGGGGTTTGAACTGATAGTAGTGGGAAGAAATTTTGGTTAGCTTAGCGTGCTTAACGGCTCCCTCGAGCAACGCCCTTATGTCCTCGACCCTATCGATGAGGTCACCCTCGACCCCGTACAAGTCCGCAATAATGTGTAAACCGAGGGCCTTTGCCACCTTTCCACCTCCCTAAGGAATTTTTTCAAAGAAAGTTAGCATTGCCAAACTCCTTTTGGCAAAAAAGTTTATTATCTCCAAATATTGGGCTTTATCAAGAAATTTCAAGAACTAAAAATGGTTTTAACGAAAAATTAACAAAAGAAGTTTTTTGTTGGAAAAAGAACTCAAAAAGGTTAGATGACACTCCCTCTGCTAAGGGTCTAAGGTTCCCGTGTGTCCAATTCGGTTTAAAGAAAAATATTTTTTAGCAGAGGGTTTCTCAACCTCAATAAGAGGCTGAGCTATCACCACCCAAAATGGGCGGTGGGGCGTGCCTGTCCCTCCTACGGGGTGGCTCTAAGCCACACCCTATGTAGGTTTCTCTCCTTAAAATATCATGCTTCTTAACATCTACCTTAAAAACTCTCAATTTGAATTTCTCTTTTAGTTTGCTTTCAAACTTAAAGCCTTTCTTTAGTTTTAAATTGAAAAAGTTTCTTGCAATTCCTAATGAGCCTACGAAGTCTCTATGAAACTTAAATCCACATTTAGAACATTTATAGTTTCTGTTATTTGTTTTATTTTTCTGTCCACACACGGGGCAAAGTTGGGTGGAATATCTTTCGCTTACTTCCACCACTTTAACCCCGTATGTGGAAAGTTTGTTCTTAATTTTCTCTACTAACTTCCTAAATCTCCAAATTAAATGGATTTTCCTATTAGCGTTTTTGTTATATTTTGCTTTTTCTCTTATGCCTTCTACATCACCTATTATAACTGTTCCTATTTTGTTTTCTAAGCAATAATCTAACAACTTTTTGATATATTTGTTTTCCAAATCTTCTATTTGTCTTTCCACCTTCCATATTTGCTCATTTAGAGAGTTCTCTATCCTTTGGTATCTCCTACTTCCTTTCTGTTTATGTGCTAAAAGTTTTTGTTTAATGGAAATAAGCTTAAATCTTTTGTGTTTTAAACTTCTTATGTATCTACCATTAAATAGAACGAATTGATTGTTAGGCTCATCGTAGCAAGCAAAAGGGTGTATTTCCCCTAAATCCACAAATAACCTTTTCCTTCTATCTACATTCTGTTTTTGGTCGGGATATTTAATAATGAGATTAACAACCCAGCTTCCGAATTTTTTAGTTAAAACCGCTTGCTTAATTTCCCCACAAAATTGGTTTAGCCATTTGTCAAGGAGTTTAAGGTGTTTCTTTTTAAGCTTGACTATAAGCGGTTCTTTTCCTCTTGCGTTAGGAAGGATTATTCTCTTCCCATCTTCGCTAAATCGGATAGCCTGATTTTTCCAAATAATAATGTGTTGGTTTCTTTTAGAAGGATAGTTATGGCTTTTATCCTTAAATCTGTTTTTAACGGCGGTTTTGATAGAGCCTATTAGGTAGTCAATAATTGCCTGTGTGGTTTGGGAATGAAGCAAAGAAGATTTGACCACTTTTTGAATTTGAGTTTTTAGAGAATTAAAGAATTTAAGAAATTTCTTTTTGCTTTCCTTGGTATCTTGCCTAAGCAAATTAAAAAGAAAGTCTTCGTTAAGTTGCTCTAACGCTAAGTATAAAGCTTTATTCCAAATATTGGCACTTTCAAAGGTTAGAGGAAGTATAGATGGCTCTAAATGTTTCGGGAGTTTGATTTTTATAACCGCAAACGCCATCTATACCCCTTTTTAAAATTTTACAAAAAAAATTTACTAAATAAAGAAATGATATTAATCTTATTCTCGCCATTCATTTCCCCGCTTTGCGGCTTCATAGGCTTGGCTTCGCAAAGCGGTATCCCTTAGCTAAAGCAAAGGGCTTTCTGGCGGATTTTTTGTAATTTCGTCCTTGGAAAGTTCTTCTTTGTTATCTTCACCTTTGTTTTGGGACTCTTGTTTTTTCTTTGCCTGAAGTTGTTCGTAGGTTGTTCCCTCTTTTAGTTGTTGTTGGTAGGTTTCTCCCCATTCGGTGGTGTAGAGGTTCTGAATTTGTTGCCCCTCGTGTAAACCGCGGGTTGTGAACTTAGGTCGGCCCAGTTCGTCCAACTCGGCAACCTTAACCTTAATAATGTCCCCCACTTTATAGAGGTCTCTAGCATCGCGGATGTAGCCGGGGATTTTGGATACGTGGAGCAGGCCGACTTTTCCGGGGAGAATTTCCACAAAGGCACCGTAGGGTTCCACCCTGGTAACTTTTCCGACGTAAACGTCGCCCACCTCTACGTCTTTGGTTATCTCTTGAATCATTCTTTTAGCTTTTTCTAGGGCCGCTTCGTTGGGAGCACTAATGGACACTTTACCGCCTTCGAGAACCCAGACGGTGGTTCCTGTTTTTTCTTGAATTTCCCTAACAGTCTTACCGCCGGGGCCGATAATGAGGGTGCCTTTTTCCTCGGGAATTTCAACAATTTCCAAGCGGGGAGCGTAGGGCGATAGTTTTTTCCTGGGTTCGGGAATTGCTTTATACATTAAATCCATTATGTAGTTGCGGGCTTTTTTGGCCTTTTCCAGTGCTTCGGCCATTATTTCTTTGGTGATACCTTTAACCTTTATATCCATTTGAATTGAGGTGATACCGTCGCGGGTTCCTGCCACCTTAAAGTCCATATCGCCGAGGTGGTCTTCGTCCCCGAGGATGTCTGTTAGGATTATGTAGCGGCCTGTTTTTTCGTCCATTACCAAACCCATAGCGATACCGGCTACGTGTTTGTTGTCTTTTATCGGAACGCCGGCATCAAAGAGAGCCAGTGAAGCACCGCATACGGTTGCCATAGAGGTGGAGCCGTTGGATTCTAAGATGTTGGATACCACCCTTATGGTGTAGGGGAATGTTTCTTCATCGGGAATAACGGGCTCCAACGCCCTTTGGGCAAGATAACCGTGGCCTATCTCCCTTCTTCTGGGCGGGCCCCAAGGTTTGGCTTCACCCGTGGAGAAGGGCGGCATGAAGTAGTGCAGCATAAATCTACGGTGCCATTCTCCCTCATAGATGCTTTCTTCCAATTGGGCTTCTTCGGGCGAACCGAGGGTTACACTTACGGCCGCTTGGGTTTGTCCGCGGCGGAATATGGCACTTCCGTGGGGTCTGGGGAAGGGGTGAATGTCTATGCTTATGGGACGAATTTCGTCGGGTTTTCTACCGTCTATTCTAATTCCGGTATCAAAGAGGTGTTTCCGCATAATTTCGCTTTCGAGCTCTTTGTAGTAGACTTTCGCCCTAAAGAGTAGTTCTTCGGGGATTTGCAATTCTTTTATGGTTTCTTCCAAGATTCTGTCTAAAGTTTCCTTTCTTTGACGCTTGTCTTTGATAAACAACGCTTGGTAGATTTTGTCGGCGGCGAATTTTCTTATCTTTTCTTTCCACTCCTCGGGAAGGTCTATCTTTTCAAATTCAAACTTAGGTTTGCCCGCTATTTTTCTTAAATCCTCTTGGAGTTTTATTAAAGGTTGCAGGGCTTCATGTCCGAAATAGAGGGCTTCGTTCATAACCTCTTCGGGAATTTCTTTTCCGCCGCCCTCTACCATTACTATAGCGTCCTTGGAGCCGGCCAAAATTATGTCCAAGTCTGCCCTTTTTCTTTCTTCGTAGGTGGGGTTTACCACAAATTTACCGTCAATTCGGCAAACCCTCACACCCGCTATAGGGCCTTCGAAGGGTATGCGGGAGATGTGCAAAGCTGCCGAGGCCCCGGTTATTGCTAAAACATCGGGGTCATATTTATCGTCGGCCGATAGCAATAGGGCTGTGATTATGGTGTCGTAATAGTAGCCTTTGGGAAACAGAGGTCTTATAGGGCGGTCTATTACGCGGGCGACCAAAACTTCCCTATCGAGGGGTTTACCTTCCCTTTTGGAAAATCCTCCGGGAATTCTACCGAAGGCCGCCGTCTGTTCCCTATATTCCACCGCAAGCGGGGTGAAGTCTATATCTTCCATCGGTTTTTCGTCCATTACGGCGGCCACCAAGACCATAGTTTCGCCCTGCTGGACTATAACCGCCCCGTCGGCCAAGTTTGCCACGTGGCCGGTGGATATCTTAATGGGCTCGGGATGGCCCGGTAATGTTGTCTCCAATTCAATTTTCTTTATTTCCATATCTTGAACTCCTTTTTCGGGTGTCATTCCAATGAATTAAATTATTTCGAGTTAGGAAAACATTACCTTTCTGAATTTCTTATATCTCAAGGTTCTGAACTTTTAAGTCTAACCTTTTTATGTTTTTTAGATTAAAAAAAACTAACACAAACAACAAACCCTAAACATGGGAATATAAAGTAATTTATATTTTTTACCATGAAAATTTTAGCGTTACACGATAACGACGCGGTAGCCAATTTGCTAACGCAACTTAGTATGATAACCGAAATAAATGTCCTTTCCGCACCCAACGAAAATAAATTTTTAGAATACCTTAACAAGGACAAATTTGACGGTTTTTACATATTAGAGAAATTTTTTATTCACGGAATAAGGGATATTTTAAAGTATAAAAATGCCAAACCTGCAATTGTTATTTTCCTTGAAAAAGATGAAAATTTAGAAAAATTCCTCCGTCTGGGGGTTACCGAAGCAAACATTGAAACGGTTCCCTTTAACCCCCTGACCTTGTTTGTTAAAACGGTCGGTTTATCCAAAACTCTTGATGAATTAAAAAATTACATAGAACACGGGAAACTGGAATTTGATTTTTACAAACACGGCTTTTTTAACTTAATAAATCTCTTCTCCAAAATAGGTTTCGATGGAATTCTTTCTGTTAAAGATTTAGAAACCGAGGATGTGCTTTATGCCGTAAGACTAAAGCACGGGCAGGTGGTAAGCTCCAACAAACCTACCGAGGAAATAGCTAAATTAAACATTGACGACTCTATACCCAAAATGCTTTCTCTGGAACCAATTGCCTATGAAGACGTGGAAATGTTCCAAGACAGTGCCGAGTTTTATTCCCGCCTTTTAAAGGCAGAGATTGCAAAACCCAAAGTGGCCGTGGTATCCCAAGAAAGCAAAAAGCAAGTTTCCATAGAACTGGTTAAAGCACTAAAAGAGAACCCCCTAAGGGAAAGAAGGGTCTATAAATTCCAATACAAAGATTACACCATATATTCCCAACCCTTGGCCGAATTGGGAGAGTTAGAAATAAACGCCTTAGTGGTAATACCCTTTATAAACGAACAAAGTTTGGTAGAAATTAAGTCCCTCAAACTGAAAAACCCTAACATAAAATTCCTTACTTCGGATTTAATCAAATATCGTCTAAAAACTTTGGGGCTTAGATTAAATTTCGAAACCCCCGAAAAGGTGCAAATAGAAGACTTACCCTTTGTAGGAAATAAATTTGAAAGTGCATTCTTTTTCCCCAACGGGGTATTAATAACAGGAACAATGTTCGGTTCTTATGTTTCAAAAGACGTGGACTTTTTTGACCGAATATTCCTATCCCACCTAAGGGTTTTCCACGTGGCAAATATAGGTTCCTACGAGAGAATAAAATTTGCCCTCCAGCACCTCAAAAGCTACGGAGAGAACAGCGAGTATATAATTCCAGCCTACGGTTATCCCATCGATTCGACCAATATAAGCACGGTATTTGTAAATTTGGAAAACTGGGACTTTCCCCAAGACTTTGCCCCATTAAGCAAACATTGGAAATCCCTCGCCGAAGGGTTGGGCATAGAGGCAAAAACCTTCGATGAGTTTATTCAAAAATTAGCAACCTTGGATAGCAGTATCCTTTACACTTTCATAGACGACCTTGACCTTTTGGGTATAACTCCTATAGAAGTTTAAAGGGAGCTTCCAATGGTGGCAATAAGAGGTATAACCCTCCCGGTGTTGGTTATCGATATAGACACCGATGATGTAGAAAAAATAAAAAAACAACTCCGGGCGCGTTTAAATTCCAATTTTTTCAAAAGTGGAAAAACTTTAACTTTCCTTTTATCGCCTAAAGAAAATGTTTCTCCCCAAACGGTTAAAGAGATAGAAAACTTCCTCCAAGAGTTGGGTTTTAAACCCCTCTACCAACGTTCGGAAAAGGAAACTGTCGTCCAAAAAGTGGAAGAATCCATTATCCAGCAGGCGGGTAAAGAGAGGGTCAAAATTGTTACTAAGAGTATACGGGCCGGCCAAAGGGTAGAATACAACGGTGACGTAATAATAATAGGGGACGTAAACCCGGGGGCCGAAGTTATTGCCGCGGGCAACATAATTGTAATGGGGGCTCTAAAAGGGGTAGCTTGGGCGGGCTATTTGGGCGACAAAAACGCTGTAATTTACGCCTCCAAAATGCAACCCCAACAGTTAAGAATTGCCAATATCTTCGCCATAGTTGAAGAGGAAGAACTTTTAGACCAGCCCGATAGGCCCGAAATGGCCAAAATTCAAGGGGATGAGATAGTTATAGTTCCTATGGGTTATTACAAATCCAAATAACCTATATAGGTTTAACTCCTTTTAAAATCCTTGCAAGGGCTGTTTAAATTTAAACCCCAAATGGGAAAACCCTCCAAAAAGAAACTTTGCAAGCTATGTAAATTAAAAGGACTCCGAAAAGAGTCGGTCATATATATGAAAGAACACCGATTGGCTCTTTGCGAAGAACATTTCAAAGAATGGTTTGAAAAAAGGGTTAAAGAAACGATTAAAGAATTCCGAATGTTTAAACCCAACGAAAAAATTTTAGTTGCCGTTTCGGGAGGGAAAGACAGCCAAACCCTTTGGTATGTATTAAACCGTTTGGGCTACGACGCGGACGCCTTTTTTATCCACCTCGGAATAGGCGATTACTCCGACGAATCGATGGAAAAAGTTATAGAGCTGGGAAAGCTCTTAGGTAAAAAACCCTACATAGTTAAGCTCGAGGAAGAGATAGGGGCCGGTATCCCCGTATTGCAAAACTTTGTTAGGGGAACCGCCTGTTCGGTTTGCGGCCGCATAAAACGCTACCACTTTAACAAAATAGCCAACGATTTAGGTTATAACGTGGTTGCAACCGGCCACAATTTGGACGACGAAAGCTCTTCGCTACTGGCCAACCTTATTAACTGGAATCTAAAATATTTAGCTCGAAAATATCCCGTCCTGCCCGCTGAAAAGGGTTTCCCAAAAAAGGTTAAACCTTTGGTAAAAATGACCGAAGAGCAAATTAAACTTTATGCCCAACTCAACAATATTCCTTTTACCGAACGGAGTTGTCCTCTCGGGGATACCGCCAGTTTGCATTTTTATAAAGATGTAATGAACCTTATAGAGAACCATGCTTTGGGAACCAAGTATAGGTTCTATTTTGAATACCTTAAAAAGGTTTATCCAATATTCAGTTCCCTAAAGGAGGAACTTATAGAGGGTGAACTCCAAAAGTGTAAAATTTGCGGTCAACCCTCTCCGTCGGAAATTTGTATGGTTTGCCGTTTAAAGGAAAAAGTAAAACAACAAAAAGAGAATAGTTAATTTTTCCTTACTTTTTAAACATCAAAATCACCGCCGAAATCGTCAAAACCGCCGAAATCTTCATCAGAGCCAAAGTCGCCGGCGTCGGCTAAGTCGGTCGAACCGAAGTCTTCGGAAGAAGCCATATCGGAACCGTCGTCCAAGGCGCTTTCATCTAAGTTGGCCAATACATCTTGGCCTATTTCGTCGCCGAGGGAGGCTTCCACATCCTCGAGGGTGGGCTCGGGTATTTCTTCTACAACTTCGGTAACGTTGACCACCTCTTCCACGGGAGCACCGATAACCTCTTCGGCGGGGGCTTCGGCTGCCTGCTCCAATTGCTGTTGTTCTTCTTCGCTTAGGGGCGGGGCGGTTTGCACTTCGTGGGCAAAGGCTTCACCCATCATAGAGCCCAACAGATACCCTAATAGCATTCCACCGCCCAATCCCAGCAGTGCGCTACCCCAGGAGAAACCGCCCCCCTGCTGTTGATTGAATCCGCCCGCCATAGGGGTAGGTTGGGTCATAGGTTTGTTTCCTTGGGCCATTTGGCTATACTGCTGTTTGAATTCGGGCTCGCGGGCTTTGAGGTGGACATAGTTTTCCACACTTCCCGCCGCAAGGAGCTTTCTTATCTCCTTATACATTTGGTAGAACTCTTGAAGGGTTGGCTCTTTTTCTTGGGTTTCGCCCGTCTGTTTGTTCTTTAAGATGAATTTATCGGCTCGGTATTCCATATAGAGTTGGGGAGTTTCGACAATTACTTTGTCGGGCTCTATTTTTACTTCCACCTCTTGACCGTTAAGGGTTTCTTTGAATTGGGTTTTCCCCAACTTTTTGGCTATGGCGTAAAGCTCCAACAGTTTGTATTTCTTAACTTTTAGCTCCGCATCTTTGGAAGTTATTTCTTCGTAGTCCTCCCCTTGCTCGGATTTTCCAAAAATACCCAGTAGGTTGTCCAAAAATCCCTTTTCCTTCTTGCGGTAAATTTTTCCCTTTTCCCAATCCACGTAGAGGTTCAAAGCTTTAATAAACTCCATACCACGGAATTTTAGAATTTTTCCCCATGGAGAATATGAACTTTGCCGTTATCGGAAAGATAGAGGAAGCTTTTGGTCTCGATGGAACCCTGAAGATAAAAATTTTTGCACCCCACCGCCTTTGGGAAAATATTGACAAAATATACCTAAAAAGGAAAAGTGGAGAATTTGTCCCCTTTGAGGTGGAAAAGGTAGAAATCCGAGGCAAAAAAGGTTATTTGAAACTCAAGGGGGTCTATTCCCAAGAGGATGCCCTAAAGATGGTAGGGGCCCACATTTACTATCCCGAGGATAAACTTCCCAAACTAAAGTCGGGAGAGTTTTACTATTTCCAACTGGTGGGTTCCAAAGTAATAGACAACCAAGGGAGGGAATTGGGAACGGTTCAATATATCCACGAGGGTGGAATGTATCCCATGCTGGTTTTGGATTCCGACCAAATAATACCCTTTACGAAGGATTTTGTTCTGGAAGTTAAGCCAGAGGAAAAATTAATAACCGTCGATGGTGAAAAAATACCATCCACCTAAGGAAATTTTTCTCTTTCCTTTTTAAAGGATTTGATAATATCCTCCCGCTTCGGTAATCTTTCCTTCCAACAAAAGGGTGGTAATAAGTTCGGTTATCTGTTCCTCACTAAGTTGGGTTAAATAAATTAGCTCATCAAAGGTTCGGGGTTTTTCTTTAAGTAAGCTTATTAAAAACCCTTCGGGAGAAGAATTTTTATTTTCCTCAAAGGGGGTTGAAAATTTTTTAGACTCCAAAATTTGGTTTTCCAATAAAGCTATTAGCTCCTCTTCGGAGGCTACAAATTTTGCAAGGCCCATTTCCAAGAGCTCTATATTTCCGCGATAGTTGGGGTGGGGGGCAAATCCTATGTGGACAAAGATTTTTCTCCCTAAACGGTTGCAATAATCGGCGGTTATTAAGGCTCCGCTACCTTTTTGGCTGTTGTTTTTCTTTGGAGCTTCCACTATTAAGCAACCCAAACGGGCTAAAAGTGCCAATATTTTGTTCCTTTCGGGGAAAGTCCATTTGGAGCCTTTAGCCAATGGGGGGAAATGGGAAAGGATAAATCCGCCTTTTTGTTCTACTTCGGTTAAAAATTCTCTTTTTGTTTTTAACGCTTCTAATAAACCTTCTCCCAAAATAACACCTGTAGGGCCGTTTACCGATAAAGCCCCGCGGTGGGCACTTTGGTCTATTCCCACAGCCCCGCCCGAAATTATGGTTAAGCCGAGGTTTTTAACTAAAGAGTGAGCAAATTTGAAAGCTTTTTCCTTCCCATAGTCGGTTGCCCGCCGCGTGCCCACTATAACAAACCCTTTATTAGCCTTTTTCCAATCACCTTTAACAAAAAGGGCCGGCCCAAGAGCTTTGTTAAAAAGTGTTTCGACATCTTTACCTAACAAGCTTTTATATTCCTCGCTAAAAAAGGGAAAAACTTTAATCCTTTCCTTTTTAAGGAGCTCTATTAATTTAAAAACCTCTTTACGGTGTTGGGGACTATTTATTAACTTTTCCAAAACTTGGGCTTTTTTCTTAGGCAACAGCCGATGGAGGTTTTTGGATATATCCCCTTCGAAGGTTTTGAAAACTTCCCAATACTTTTGGAGGAAAACCGAACCTATACCTTTGACCAAATAGAGGGTTAAAAAATTTTCCAATTCCTCGGAAAAGGACATTGTCTTTAGTATCCCTAAAGAGGGTAGGGAAAGGAGATTTTAGGAAAGCTCATTGGCAAGGGTGTGCAACAGGGACAGAATCTGTTTTCTAACCTTTTCGTTGGTGATGTTTTTGTAATAAGTTTTTAAAAGTTCCAGTTCACTGTCGGGAACGCGGTCGTGGTTGTTATCGAACTCTTTTAGGAAATAGTCCAAAGAAACTTCCAAGGCTTCGGCTATTTTAATCAACCTATCGACGGGGATTTTAGATTTTCCTTTTTCGTAGTTCTGAATTTGTTGATAGGTAACCCCTACGTAGGATGCAAGTTCTTTTTGAGATAAACCTTTGGTGATTCTAAGCTTTCTAATTTTTTCCCCTATTTGTTTGTAAATTCCCATTCCTTTGATTCTGGTTTTCATTTGCAAACCTCCAATAGGAACAATAAAAAGGAAAGTGCCCTATACAAGTATGATTATGGTTAAACAGAAAAATGATACTTTATTTAAGTTTCAATAAGCTAGAGCTCTATTTCCGCGTGGCGGGCGGCGTGGCACTGAATATTTACCGCAACCGGCAAAGAGGCTATATGGCAGGGATACATTTCCACCTTAACATCGACGGCCGTTACTCGGCCACCAAAACCCATAGGGCCCCAACCTATTTTATTTATTTCCTCTAAGAGCTCCTCCTCTACTTTGGCTATGAGGGGGTTGCAATGGCGTTCGCCTACAGGTCTTAGCAGGGCTTTTTTAGCCAGATAGGCACAATATTCGAAGTTCCCACCAATACCCACACCCACTATAAAAGGCGGGCATGCGTTGGGGCCTGCCAATTTTACCGTTTCAAGAATAAAGTTTTTAACCCCTTCCCAACCGTCGGCCGGCTTTAGCATTGCCAAGCGGGAAGTATTTTCCGAACCTCCACCTTTGGGAGCCGCAATTATTTTTATCTTGTCTCCGGGAACTATCTCATAGTGGATTACGGGGGGAGTATTGTCTCCGGTGTTTTTTCTTTCGAAAACCGGGTCCCAAACCATAGAGGCCCTTAGATAACCCTCCTTATAGGCCTGCCTAACCCCTTCCTCAATAGCCTTATTCAGGTCGCCACCGACTACTCTAACATCTTGACCTATTTGAACGAAGACCACCGCAACGCCGGTATCCTGACAGTAGGCTACTTTTTGGTTTGCGGCCACCTCGGCGTTTTGAAGTATCAACTTTAAAACTTCCTTCCCCGCGGGGCTCTCTTCCTTTTGATAGGCTTCTTCAAAAGCCTTTTTTACATCTTGGGGTAGTTCGTAGTTGGCTTTCATAAAAAGTTCTTTCACAGCTTTGGTAATTTCGTCTACATGTATTTCCCGCATGTTGGAGTTGATATTTTCGCAAAAGATAGACCTTTCTTAGGTTAAAAAAGAAAAAGAAAATTACAAAAAATTCGCCAGAAAGCCCTTTGCTTTAGCTAAGGGATACCGCTTTGCGAAGCAAAGCCTATTCCGCCGCAAAGCGGGGAAATGAATGGCGGAAAAACTTGATTTCTAATCGTTTTGTTGATATATTAAAGCTATCAACAAATGAAGCTAAAAAGGGGCAGGAAACAGGTTTATCTACTCAACTACCATTTTGTGTGGATACCTAAAAGACGAAAACCTGTCCTTGTGGGCGATGTAGCAAAAAGGCTGAGGGAATTGATAGAGGAAAAGGCTAATGAGTTAGGGCTGGAAATCCTTGCTATGGAAATAATGCCCGACCACATACATCTTTTTGTTTCCGCTCCACCAACCATTTCCCCACACCAAATTATGTTTCGCATCAAAGGTTATACTTCCCGAATATTGCGAGAGGAATTTCCTCATCTTAAAAAACTCCCTTCCCTTTGGACACGCTCGTATTTCGTTAGTTCCGCCGGAAATGTCTCTTCCGAAACTATAAAACGCTACATAGAGGAACAAAGGTCTAAAAAGGAGTATTAACCTATGCAAATAACCCGCTTCCACGTAATAACTCAAAAAATTCCTGCTAAATATTATCCAATTCTCAAAGAGCTTAGGCTGGAAGCGGGTAGAATTTGGTCGGATAGCCTTAACTTATTTTTCAATCTGCTAAAACAAAACGGAAAACCTCCTAAAAAATCCGAAATTCAAAAGCTTGTTAAATCCTCTCTTTTGCACTCCCAAACTACCCAAGCCATTCAGGATACGATTTAGTTCCTAAATCACATTCCGCCCTTCGGGCTCCATAGGCTTTTCGGTGCTTTAAAAAGCTATTTCAAAAACAAAAAGAAAAATCCCAATGCCAAACCTCCCAAACCGAGGAAGTTTTATAACCTCATCTGGAAAAACCAAGCTATCCGCTATCAAAACGGCAAAGTAATCCTCCCTTTGGCAAGGAATACAGGAATAAAGCTCTCTATCCCACTACGGAAACGAAAAAAGGAATGGTTGGAGGAGCTTTTAAGAAACGGAGCCGAGATAAGACAGGCGGAAATAGTCTTTAAAGCCTTTGAATACAGGCTCATACTTTTGGTTAAGGAAACCGTAGAAATCAATCCGCCCGACAGAAACAAAGTCGTGGCTTTAGACTTGGGAGAAATCCACCCGTTTGTAAGTTTTGACGGCAAAGAGGTCTTAATTTGGAACGGAAGGCTTTTAAGGAGCTACAAACAGCTGAGACTGAAACTGATAGCTTTAAAGCAGAAACTGTTAGCTAAGAAGCAAAAGGGAAGCAGAAGGTGGAGGAAGATAAAAAGAAGCTTTGAAAGACAAATAGCGAAGGTGGAGAGGAAGATAGAGGACTTGGAACACAAACTAACAAAGGCTTTCGTTAAGTATTGCAAGGTTAAGGGTATAGGGACGGTGGTAATAGGCAGGGTTAAGGGAATAAGGGATAGGGCGAAACACAACAAAAACGCCAATCAGAAAATCCACTTAATGTGGCGATTTAACAAACTTTTGCAAAAGCTTAAATACAAGTTAGAAGGAGAGGGCATAGTGGTGGTGGAAGAGGACGAAAGCTACACCACCCAACTATGCCCCGTATGTGGGAATAAACACAAGCCGAAAGATAGGAACTACATTTGTCCCAAATGTGGCTTTAGCTACCACAGGGACGGGGTAGGGGCAATAAATCTATTCAAAAAGTTTATGGAAAAAGTATCGGGGAGCCTTGTTAAGCTCCCCGTAGATAGGGGTTTTCATAAGAAAACCCTATTCCGCCGCTACGCGGCTTCATGGATTGACACGCCCTAAAGCGTTAATTCCCCCGAAAGGGGGAATGCTATTGTGGGGAGTGAGATACTCCCTGAGTAGCTCAGGGTGGGTTCTGCCTACCCTGAGAAACCCCCTGCTTTAGCAGGGGGAGTGTCATTTAGTAGTCCAAAGAAAAAACTTCAAAACCCCTTTTGGGGTCGGTAACTATATCGAAACTAAAGAAGCAGGGGATAAATTTAGTTAACCTCTTGGCGTATTTTAAAAGATTTTCCTTTGAGGGTTTGCTTTGAACTATTTCGTTAACCAGGCGGTTTAACCCGTCGTGGTTGAAGAATTCCCAATCCATATCCAAGGCTTTGGCAAAGGCTATGTAGGGCATAACATCTATGGCCGCCCTTCGGTTATCCTTGTATAGCTGGTTTAAATATTCAATTTCTATAGCCTTTAGGGTTTCTTGTAATAGCAAATCCACGTCGGGAGAATGTTGGGCCGCTATCTGCCCCGCCCAAGCGTAGCGGATAGGCCTTATTAACCTGTTGAACTGCTCTATTTGGTCATACAAATATTCTTGGGTGTATTCGTCGTAGTAGTCGGTGGCAAAGAGATGGTGCTTTTCTCCCAATACCACCAACGAAGATAGCAATTCAAAACGGAATTGGTCTTCCCTGTTGGGGAGAAAAACGTGATGACTTCTCCCTTTGGGGTTGGTTATTACTATATTGTTTAAATCCGTATAGGGGGTTTGTTTTACTATAACCTCATATTGGTGGGGGTAATAATCCAAAGTTTCTAGGAATTTTTCCTTAACTTCGTCCATCTTAAACTGTTAAATCTACTACGTCCTTCACCCAAGGGAATTTGTTCATTAACATCATTTTGAGCATGGGAAACATCGCTTGAGGCCTAACGTCGCAATCTACACAGGAACCGATAAATTTTAAATAAACAACATTGTTATCGATTTTTTCCAGCCGGACGTCTCCTTCGTGTCTTAAAAGGGCGGGCTTTACCGATTCTATAAATTCTTTAACCATTTGTTCTTTAGATAGAACCTCTCCCATGATGGGACCTCCTTTTTAATGTTTTTTTAAAATTCTGACATGGAAGCTTCTTTTTTGACAAGTTTATTAATTTCCTTCCAAAGGTAGTCTCTATCCTTGTCGGAGATGTCAAATAATCGGAAAAATCCCTCTATAGTTAACCGTGGAGCTACTATTTCAAGAATATCATTCTCGATTAGTTTATTAAGACCGTAGGGATAGAGAATTTCAAAAGACTCCTCATATTTTTCTAAAATTTCTTGAAGCGGTGTGTTGTGGGTTAATTTGGGTTTCATCTTACAAAATGATTTTAAATTCTTTAGGAAAGGTTAACCTTTAAGCTTAATTGCCTATTTAAGTTTTAAACTATTGTTAATGTCCTTTGTCAAATTTATAAGTGGCGGTTATCTTGGTTTGGAAGTGTTTCCTGTGGAAGTTCAAGTCGATGTTTCCAACGGTTTGCCCTTTTTTAACATTGTAGGTTTGGCTAAGTATTTGCTTAAAATGAGACCCAACTTGAAAGCTTCTTTTCGGGAAAACCTTGGGTTGGTAAAGAGAATTTCTTCTTTATCGGTTTTTAAGGTTATAACTCCCTCCGGATAGGAAGGACTTTCCTTATACGTCAGTTGGAATTTTTCTATTTTTAAAACCACTCCGTGGGTTGAAGTTTTTATTTCTGTTTTAACATCCAGGTAAGTGTCTCTAATTACCTTTTCTAAGTCTTGGAAAAAATCTTCCGCTTCCGTTATTGCTCCTCTTAGTAAATAAGCCTCTTCCCTTTTAAACCTTTTAAGGTCCACTTCTGGTATATGGTCCAAGTGGGATATTCTTTTGAAGACTATCTTTCCCTTAGAAGGGTAGATTTCGGCGATGACTTCCCCGCCTTCGAAACTAACACCGAGGATTTCTAAAAACAGTTTGGGCAAGTTAATAGTTCCTTTTTTGTGAACTTTGACCCTCTTTATGGTTGGACTTTCATTTGTTTTGGGTTTAACTTCCATTATCCACATTTTTGCCTCCTAAAGAAGTAATGATAAGACCTTTTCAGGGATAAGAGAATGGTTTCAGGAAAAAATTGGAAATGTGTCTATTTTCTAAGAGAATTAATAAAAAATGGCTGGAGAAGCTAAGGCATTAGATACGTCGGTGGTCTTTAGGCTTTTTGATGTAAATGCACCGGAAGATTTAAAGAACGAGATAGAACGGATACTGTTTAATCAGAAGGTTTTTATTCCCTGTGAAGTTATAGTTGAATTAACTTACCTATTGAGGACACGGTTAAAAAAGAGGAAGTTTGAAATTTACGACATCATTACAACTTTGTTCTTAAGGGAAAACGTAGAGTTTGAACCCGAATGTTTATCGGCTTTGGTTTTATGGTCCAATTCCACCTTAGATAAGTTAGCTGATGCCCTTATTATTGTTAAAGCTAAAAAGCGTGGTTGTTCACTCATAACTTTGGATGAGGAAATGGCGGAAGTATATAGGAAAACTTAAAAGGGAGATTTTTTTTTGGTTGGTCAGTTAACAATAAGAGGTAAAAAATGCAAGAAAAAATCCTTCTGTTAACGGTTGTCCTCAGTAGGCTATTTGCTGGATTACTTTTTTTTGGATTATGGTCTTTATTTTTAAAATACAAAAGGGAAACACATTAATTATTTACCAACTTAAGGCAAACTTTTTTTAGACTTTCTTTAAAATTCTTTTGACTTTTCCATCGTTCTTTCCCGTCTTGTCGTTGTCCTAAATGAGCTTTAATTATCTTTTCTCTACTTTTCTTTTAACTTTCTTCCAATAATTACTCTTTGGATTTTAATTTTTTTTTCTGTATTTCCTTTGAAACATTTTGCCTTTCCCACTTTTCCAATACGGGATTTTTTCTTAACTCCGCCGTGATTTCCCTTTCAAAAGCTTTAAGCTCTTCGGGAACTTCATAACCCGCCATTTTTATATCCAGCACAAACTTGCTTAAAAACGGGTCATAACCTTTCAACATTAGGTATTCCGTCGCTATACTTGTTCCGAAATTTTTTTTATCAAACTCTTTTTCCGCAGCCCATTTGTTGGCTTCTTCTCTCCCGAACAATCTCTCATATATTATCGGCGAACATGAGTAACTTAGGTATTTTTTTTGTCCAACAGTAAGACCTATGTTTGTAATTTCATATCTTTTTCCTTTGTAGTAATAGCTTTGAATTCGGTTAAACCATTTCTTCGCTTCGTAAAGTTCCCATATTTTTAATCCGTTTGAAAACACCAAATCAACTCCTTTACCGCTTAGATATTCTGCAATAAAGCTCCCATCTGTATATGAGTCTAAGAATTTATCCCTGTTTATATCCAAACCCTTAAAAACTCCCCTCAACTCCTTACTAAACCACTCCTCATTCGGGTTTAACTTAAAGGTATCGGGAATTTCGCAGAAGAATCTATCCAATTTATTCTCTATAAAGACAAGTTTCCCCAATCTTAAGTTGTTTTCGTCCAAAGCTTTCGATGTTGCCTTTATAAAAATTCCCTGCTCTTTTATATTTTCGTATTCTGCAATCTTGTCCTCTTCACTTTTATCCCTCAATACTCTATCAAGGTATTTATCAAGGTAATATTCCCTGTCGAGCGGGTCTTTAAATTCGCTCCAATTTTCTATTCTTTCGTTCTCTTCCCGTATTTCCCTTTCTATTCTTTTTCTTATGTGGTCTGGGAACTCATTTAAGCTTACCCTTACCCATCTTCCCATTATTTCTTTCAATTCAACATTTACATATGCCTTTTTATACGGGCTTTCTATTTTTTCCAAATCCACTTTTGCCGTTTCTCCCGCCAAAAATTCTTTCAGCTCGACACTCTTTTCTTCGTCCAATTGTCCGTTAACCCAGACGCTTCCGTCCATTTCGATTACGAATTCTCCGTTTGTCGTTTCCACCTTTATGGCGTCGACCTTCTTATCCTCGTAACCGTTCTTGAGAAAGAATAAAAGATTTTTGTCCGCCAAAGTCTCCATAAACTCTTTCTCTTCGGGATTGAATTCCCATTCCTGTCTTACTCCTTCGGTTATTTCTATGTTTTTTACCTCACCCCACCCGTGATTTATCGCAAACTCGCTAAACCCTTCCAAGTTTAAGAGGATTTTTCCTATGACGGGCTTATCGGGGTTTATGCCCATCGTGTTTAACAATTCTTTTAAATCCTCTTTTTTGAATAGTTCTTTGTTGTTTTCCTCCCATTCTAACATTTGCTCGTAGATTGTTTTGGTTTCACTTTTGCCCTTGAAAAATTGAACCGCTTTGTGAAAAAGGTTATCAATTCCGTCAAACAATCCCATAGTGGAAAATTTTAGAACTTTTTGGGCTTAAAATTCTAAGATTATGTTAAACCTTAAGCCTTTAACCTCCTAAAGATATTCTTTTACCTTTATTTTTAACCTTTTGCGGATTGTTAAGGTCGGTTTTTCCATAATTTTTAGCAACTGTTTTGTTTTCCAACCTTTCTAAAAACTCCTTACCCAAGAAAATATCAACATTTTCCTTGAGACTTTCATTTTTCCTTAAAATGTTCGCTAAATTTCGGGTTAACTGTTGAAGTTTCTCGTTTTTCGGTAAATCGGTATGACTCGCCACCCTAACAATTGAAAATGCCAAGGCTGGAGGTAATCCTTTGGCTATGAGGTATTTTTCTACAGTTTTTATTACTTCTAATCTGTTTTTTCGCCCTTTTTCCGCTTGGTTTACCGTTTCCTTCATTAAGCCTTCTATTTCCAAGTTGGAGGAAGTTTCCTTATCCGTATTTCTTTCGTATTCCCTCGTTAAAAGGTCGTATTCTTTTCCGAATATAACGGCTTTAGCCTCATAACGCTGATACTCCCTACCATCTTTCCAAACTTTAGTGGTTTGAGTTTCTTTAAAAAATACCTCACTTTGTTGCTTTAAGTAGTCTTCGAGTTCTTCAATGTTGTCCTCTTCAAAGTTCTTTAAAGTTCCCGATTTATTGACCCTATACGGGCTTTCTTCTTTGGAACTATGAATGTAGCTGTATTTGTAAAGTAATTGACCTTTTAAGCTATTCCCTTCCCTTTCTTCCGCATAGGCGAATTCTATTTCGTCAAATAAACCTTTTCCGTAATCCACATAAGTGTCGGAATAAACGAGCATTCCCGTTTTTATTCCGAATTCCTCGATGTCTATTTCTGGTTGAATTTTGTAATCCTTATACCTATTTCTCAACTCTTCTGTTAGTTTTGCATCCCTTATAACATCTCCCGTTCTGATGCCAAGCCTATCCACTTGCCACCTTTTATTTTTCGAATGGAGGTTGAGTTTTTAGCCGTCGAATGTTATTAAGGATACTTCTTCCCCTGTTTTTTCCCTAAAAAATTCCTTTAAAATGTCTGGATTGTCTAATAGTTTCAGGAAGAAACTATCCCTTAAAGCTTCTGCAAAGGTTTGGCTGTCCATTTTGGGAATTGCCAAATACGCCATAGATGAAAAATTATCGGACAAACCAATAAAAGAAATTTCCCGTTGAATAAAATTTGATACAATCCCTAACTATGGCTAAGTATGCGGTGGCTTGGTGTATTTACGAACTGTGGCTCGACATAGTTGAGGCAGAAAACGAATACGACGCCATTCTAAAAAGCTGGTTAAATCATAACCCTTACGACCTAAGACTGTTAGCTCTAAATAGTGGTTATTCCAAAGCGGAAAAAATAGAAGATGTTAAAGAGAGTGAGGTAAAAAGATTTCTTATCTATGAATACGGTAGTGATGATGTTATTGTTAAAAGATGCGACGAAGGAACGGAAAGTTAAAAGGGAAAACCAGTCAAAATACTTTTAAATCTTGCAAAAATATCTTCTACCGGCCGTCTCGATTTATCTTTTACCCTTACAGGGTTTTTGTCGATAACAGATTTCTAGTTATAAGCGGCTCAAAATTAACTTTTCCACTTAAAGAGGTATTGAAATGTGGGATTTAACATTGGTGGCTAAGGAAGTTCTTAATATCGTTGAATTTGGCATTGTCATATTTTTAATCGGTTTAACCCTTTGGTATTTATACGGGAAACATTGGGACAAAGAAAAAGAATATGCGGAATTCAAAATAAAAATGATGGAAACAAGTTGCGAAAACGGCGATTGTTCTCCCGAAGAAGAAAAAGAACTTAAAAGGCTTTACGCCGTAAGAGACCAGCTACTGAGAAAGATTAACCGAATAAAAGCCGTTTCCGACATAGGACTATCATTGATTATTCTTCCGCTACTTTTTCTTTTGCTTTACGCTCTCGCCTACGCCGTCTATAGCACTTTCCAACAACCTCTCTTTGGCTTTTAATTCCTAAAATACTATTTACATAAAACCATAAAAAATTTATTTTCACATTAAAAAGCCTCAAAACTTTACATGTTAGATTTTCCCTTTCTTACCGGTTACAACTTAATATTAACCACATGTAATGAATAAAACGGCTTTGGCTTTGTTTACGATAACCCTTGACCCTCTTACAATATCTTGCTCTGTAATTTGTTCTCCTTTTACGGCTTTTCTAATGTGGTGGTTAAAAATAACGGTTATATTGGGACGTTTAAGAATAAACTCTAAAAACTTTTTAACTTTTTTTTCGTCGGAGGAGTTTGTAATAATGTCTTCCAGACTATCTACTACCACTATAACGTTGATAAACCGGTGGGATTGGAAATAAATCATAGATAGGAAGATTTTTTGCCGTTCGGATAGTTTAGCCTTTTCTATCGCTTTTGGTTAGTGGAATAAATCTTCCCTCTTTCATAGGCTTTTTAAATTCCGAATATTTCCTTTCTTTTGCAACGGCTTTTTCAAATTCGTAATCGGCATAGATTATGGCTGTATGCGGGTCGTCCAAAAATCTTTGAAGTATTGCCCTTGATAATAACGATTTTCCTCCCGCCCCTACCGTTCTCCCCACTATACGGCGTCGGAAACGGCAATAATCGGAGGTGGTAATTATCCGATGCCCGGGGAAATCTCTTTGGCCCACCGCGGTGTGTTCTTTACCGATGAGCTGCCCGAATTTAATAGGAAAGTTTTGGAAGTTTTACGCCAACCTTTGGAAGACGGAGAGGTATTAATAAGCCGTGCCAACTACAAAGTGAAATATCCAGCCCGATTTCTGTGGGTTAGTGCCTTAAACCCCTGTCCGTGCGGGAATTATAAACACCCCTTTAGGGAATGTGTTTGTAAACCTTCCCAAATAAGGAAATACTTAAGAAAAATTTCCTCCCCCCTTTGGGAAAGAATTGATTTAAAGGTTTGGGTTAACCCTTTGGAGCAAAAAGAACTTTTAAAGGAAACTAAAGAAGAAACTTCATCCCAAATAAGGGAAAGGGTTCTGAGAGCGGTTTCCATTCAGAGGAAAAGAAATCCCAATCAAACCCTAAATGGCCAACTTTCTACTAGCCAACTTAAAGAGGTTATTAATCTGGAAAATTCTGCAAAAGGGTTTTTAGAAAAAATACTTCAAAACCTACAATTGAGTGCAAGAAGTTTTCACAAACTCCTAAAGGTTGCCCGAACAATAGCCGACCTTGATGGGGAAAGGGAAATAAAAACCAAACACCTTTCGGAAGCGGTTTTATACATTAGGGAACCTTTGGATGTTGTTTAAATGTTAGCTGTAAACCTTTAGGGGTCTATAGAAGGTGTCCCTTTCGACGGGAATTTTACCGGCTTCCTTAATTAGGTTTATCAATTTCTCCTTTGCGTGTCCCAATGCCGCGGAAGTTCCCGCCGCGTGGACTATTTTTTCTTCCAGAATTGTGCCATCTATATCGTCGGCACCGTAGTTTAGAGCAACTTTGGTTATCTTTTCTCCCAAGGTTACCCAGTAGGCTTTTATGTGGTCAAAGTTGTCCAAAAACAACCTTGCCACAGCAATAGTTTTTAAGTCTTCTACGGGGGAAGCCAGTTCGCCGCCCAACGCTGTCCCTTCGGGGTGGTATTTTAGGGGAATAAAGACCTGAAAACCTCCCGTTTCGTCCTGCACTTGGCGAACTTTGGACATATGTTCAACACGGTCTTTGTAGTCTTCTATGTGTCCGTAAAGCATTGTTATGTTGGTGGGTATTCCCAAGCGGTGGGCGGTTTTATGGATTTTTAGATATTCTTCGGCCTTTGCTTTATAGGGGGCTATTATTTTGCGTTTTTCCTCGTTGAAAATTTCCGCTCCACCTCCGGGAAGAACATCGAGCCCGGCCTCCTTAAGTTCCAGCAAAACCTCTTCGGCACTTTTACGGGACATTTTCATCATGTGGTAAACTTCGATGGCGGTATAGGCTTTTAAAACCACATCGGGGAAATGCTTTTTTATTTCCCTTAAAAGGTTTAGATAATCCTCATACCTCCAATGGGGAGGAATACCCCCCACCATGTGGACTTCCCTTCCACCCAGCTGGTAAATTGTTCGGATTTTTTCCAAAATTTCTTCAAGGGTCATCTCATAGGCACGGGGGTGGTTTCTTCCCTTTACCGCGAAGGCACAAAACTTACAGCCGTAAATACAAACATTGGTAGGGTTTATTTGAACATTAACCACAAAATAGGCGTGATTTTTATTTTTTTTCCTATTTTGGTATTCGGCCAACAAACCAATTAAAGGTATTTCTTTACTTTGAAACAAATTAAGGGCCTCTTCTTCGGACAACCTTCTTCCGTTTAAGACCTTTTCGGCCACCTTTATAAGGTTTTTGTCTTGACTGGCCCTTAAAAGGTTTTCTATTAATTCTTCGTCCACGGAAGGTAAAACCACAGTCATCAACAAAGGAAGGATAAACCTTTTGGAGGAAAGCTAAAAGGAAAAAATCAAGAAATTAAGGCTTGTTTAATTTCTCTAACACTCCTTGCCAAGGTTTCAAAATCCCTATTACCCGCCAATTTTACAAAGTGGCTACCTACCACCACCCCGTCGGTAAAGAACGCCAATTGGGCCGCCTGTTGGGGTTTGGAAATACCAAATCCTACCACCACCTTTTTAGGACATAGTTCCCTATAAAGGGATATTTTTTCTTTAAGTTCCTCAATAGGCAGTTTATCCCTGGCACCGGTTATTCCTGTAACGGAAACATAGTAGGTAAAAAGGTCGGTTGCCGAACAGATTAATTTTAAACGCTCGGGGGTGGAGGTGGGTGCGGCCAGCATTACCAAAGCGAGGTTATATTTTTTTGTTATTTCCCTTAAAGGGGCACTTTCTTCCGGGGGCAGGTCGGGGACTATAAAACCGTCGGCACCAGCTCGGGCAAAGGTAGAAACAAATTTTTCCAAACCGATTTTAAAAATAGGGTTGTAATAAGTCATTACCACCAATGGGGTTTGGGGATATTTTTCCCTTAGGTGTTGAACGGTTTTAACAACATCCTTAAAGCGGATACCATTTTCCAAAGCCCTTTCGTGGGCTACTTGAATTGTCGAACCGTCGGCAACGGGGTCGGAAAAGGGATAGCCTATTTCTAAAATATCGCTACCGTTTTCTATTAATATTTCAAAGGCTTTCAAGGAATTTTCCCAATCGGGGTAGCCTACCATCATGTAGGAAACCAAAACTTTCTTTTGGTTCTTAAAAACAGCCTCTAATCTTTCCATCGGGAAGTTCTATTTTCCTGCGAAAATTAGTAGGAGATGGTTTTCGAACTTTATGCCGCAATAACCTCTTTAATAGCTTTGATTTTTATTTTTACTTTCCACAACTACTTTAAAGCTCTAACGGCTTATAAGCTGGGTGACGATACTCCGGTTCGGGCCGGTTTTTTAACGATAAACCCCCTACCCCATATAGACCCCGTCGGAACGGTTTTCCTCCCCTTGATTTTTATCCTGTTAAAGTCACCCCTACTTATAGGTTGGCCGCGAATAGTCCCCATAGACTACTACAAATTTTCCGACCCAAAAAAAGGAGCAATAATAATTTCACTGGTAAGTATTGCTTCCTACTTCATTATTGGCTTAATAACACTTTTCCTTTACAAGGTTTTAATGTTTTTACATTTACCCCAAACGGTAACAGCACCCATAGGAATCCTTCTGCAGTTTGCCACTTTGGTAAGTTTCTTTTTTGGGTTTATCAATTTAGTGCCTATCCCTCCCATGGATATGGGAATTTTGCTTTTACTTCTAATGGGTAAAAGTATAGAAGAGGCACAAAGCTATGCTCTTTTTGGTTCTATTTTAATCCTCTTATTGTTCATTTCGGGAATTTTGGGGGCTTTATTCTCGCCTTTGTATAACTTTATTCTCTCTTTATTTTGAAAACTATTTGAAATTGCTTTGCTTTTGAGCATAATTTTTCCTAAAAAGGAGGTTAAACAATGGCCAGAAGAGGAAGAAGAAAAAAAGGCGGCCCCAGATATAAAAAAGTTTCTCTCTCTTTACCTAAAAGGCTTTATAGCATTCTAAACGGTATAGCCATGGGCGACGATAGAAAACTTAACCGTCTTATAAAAGGAATTATTGAGGAAAAATTACAAGAAGCCACCGTTGCCGAGTTGGAAGCCTACATTAGCGGTTCCAGCCTAATAGAAGAAGAAGAGGAAGAAGCTTCCGAAAATAAAGAGGTCTAATCAAATTTCTTTTATTGCCTTTTCTATCCTTTCCAAGGCTTCATTTAATATTTCCTCGTTGTGGACAACGCTCAAAAACCACGCTTCAAACTGGGAGGGAGGTATTAAAACCCCATTTTTAAGTAGACTGTTGAAGAATTTTCCAAAAAGGGAGGTATCACTTTTTAGAGCACTCCTATAGTCGGTAACCTTTTCTTGGGTTCCCAAAAAGAAGGTAAACATCGAACCGACCCTGTTGTAGGTGTGGGGAATTCCTTTTTCCTTTAGGAGGGCAGAAACTTTTTCCGTAAATTGGACTGTTCTTTTATCCAAATCCTCGTAAGGGTTTAACTCCTTTAGGGTTTGCACCGTAGCCAGACCGGCGGCCATGGTTACAGGATTACCCGACAAGGTTCCCGCTTGGTATATCTCCCCCTCGGGGGCTATTTTAGACATAATTTCTTCTTTGCCTCCGTAGGCACCCACGGGCATACCGCCGCCGATAACCTTTCCCAAAGTAGTTAAATCCGGCTCTATGCCGTAGTATTCTTGAGCACCTCCCAACGCCAGACGGAGCCCGGTAATTACCTCATCGAAAATTAGCAGGGCCCCATACTTTTCGGTTTCCTCCCGCAAAGTTTTTAAAAATTCCTCCTTAGGAGGCACTACACCCATATTGCCCGCAACGGGCTCAACGATAACGGCGGCTATTTGGGAACCCTTTTCTTCGAATAGCTTTTTAACCGCCTCGCTGTCGTTGTAGGGCAATACAAAAGTTAATTTCGCCACCTCTTCGGGAATGCCAGGAGTTCCCGGAATGGCCAAAGTGGCCACACCGCTACCCGCACTTACCAAAACGCTATCGTAGTGGCCGTGATAGCAACCTTCAAACTTTACGATATATTTGCGGCCGGTGTAGCCTCGGGCCAGCCTGATGGCCGACATTACCGCTTCGGTGCCGCTGTTAACAAATCGAACCTTATCAACGGAAGGAAAGCTTCCTACCACCTCTTTGGCCAGCTCTATTTCATAGGGGTTGGTTAAGCCAAAGCTTAAACCATTTTCCACAGCCTGTTTTACCGAGCTTTCCACGTTGGGGTGTCTGTGTCCCAGTATCAAAGGCCCCCAGGAAAGGAGGAAATCTATATAACGGTTGCCTTCCACGTCGTAGATATAGGCCCCCTGCCCCCTTTCCACAATAATGGGGGAGCCGCCAACCGCCTTGAAAGCCCTAACGGGCGAGTTGACACCTCCGGGAAGGTATTTTTTTGCCTCTTCAAAAAGTTGTTGGTTGTTCATGGAAAGTTAATTTTTATTTATCTGAATGGCTCTAAAAAGATTGCACGCTTTCATATCGGGACGGGTTCAGGGGGTAGGCTTTCGCTATTTTACGGAAAGGAGGGCCAACGTTTATGGAATTACCGGCTGGGTCAGAAATTTACCCGACGGTAGGGTGGAAGTTGTAGCCGAGGGCGATGAGGTGCTTTTAAAGGAATTTCTCGAAGATTTAAAAAAAGGCCCTCCCTTGGCACGGGTTGACCATATAGAGGTTCATTGGGAGGAACCTACAAACGAATTTTTGGAATTTTACATTAGAAGGGATTAATAGATAAAAACTTCTAATGGTTTTTTCTTTTTATTGTTCCCCCTAAAGGTTTAAAAAACTTCGTAAAACCTCCTCTTTATGAAGGCTTGAATTATTGCCAACTGCCAAATGTAAAAGACAACATAAAAGGGAGCGTAGCTTATTAAAGGATAGGGCCAACCCTTGGTAGGTAGAAGATTGGCCGCCATTCCCGCGTTAACAAAGGCCAACAAAAAAGTTTCCCAAGCAACAAACAGAGTAAAGTATTTTTCAAATCCCGACCGGAAACGGAAGGAAATAACAATAAGCCTTAATAAAAGCAAAAGCGTAAGCAAAAATATAAAAGCGGCAAATACAAAGCCCAATTCTTCCCCGATGGTTCCAAATACAAAGTCGGTGTGAACCGTTCCCCCTAAATAGGTCTTTCTTACCCCAAAGCCGTAACCTTCTCCAAATAAACCACCCTTATACAGGGCATAAAGGGAGTTGGCTATTTGGAAACTCCTTCCCGTTATATCGTTAAAAGGGTCCAACCAGTTGTTAATCCGCACAGACACATAACCCCAAGATTCGGGTAATTGCACCTTCAGGAGTTGGGTGTTGAGAATACCAAAAATGGGAATTATAGAAAACAATAAAAAAATTGCCCCCAAAAGGTAGGAGCTCCATCGGCTTTTCCATTTAAAGAGAAAACCAATAATAAGGACACTGGTAAGAAGCAGGGTAGTTCCCTTATCCGGTTGGAGCAACAATAAAACCACAAAGAGGAAGTAAATAAAAATAACCTTCCGCCAGTTGGTTTTTTCCTTTGCCAGTTGATAAGCCAAAAAAAGGAAAAAAGTCGTGATAACCAAACCGGTAACAAGGATAGTGTGCTTTGGGCCTATCAACCATCGGTTAAAAGGCATATGAAATAAAAACCTTTCTAGAACAACAATAACCATAACCGTAAGGGTTATCCACAAACTCCAGTTAACTATCGAGGGTAAATTTTTCCAATACCTGAAAAAGGTTGTTTTAACAATAATCCAGTAACCCAACCAGGCAACGGTAAGAATAACAAAATCCTTAAATAGGGGTAAAAAAGCCTTTACATAATCTTTGGTGTTGGTATCGTGAATTATCCAATAGTGGATTAAGCGGGGAAGTATGAAACCTGAATAAGTTATAAAGACACTAAAAATAATAAAAACCAGAGCCGTAAAAAATATTATCCTGTCGGAATAATTGGACATAGTTAAGATTTATATGGTTGGATGGAACAAAAAGGAAAACTTTCAAAGGAGCTTTTGGAAATTTTAGCCTGCCCCCAATGTAAGGGTGAGTTAATTTATGACCCACAAAGGGATATTCTTATATGTCAACACTGTCGGGTTTTCTTTGAAATTATTGATGGTATACCCAACCTGATTTTTGAAGAAGCTAAACTTCTTAAAGATTTAAACGATAATCAATAAACATTAAAAGGTTTTAAAATCTCATTTTCCAAATATAGGAAAAAAGTTAATTTTTTACCTTGCTATGTTAATAGCACCTCTGCAGATAAATATAAACCTAAATTTGAATAACCCTTTTTCCAGCGTATCATCGTGGGGGGTTTATCAAAAGAAAGGAAGGGTAGCCAACCCCACCGGTGCGGTTTCCCGAATTCAATCCACCACCCAAAACAATGTAGGGACAAGGAACTTTTACGAAGACCTGCAAAAAGAGCTAATGGCCGCCGAGCTAAGAAGGGTAGATATGGAAGTTAGGGCCCACGAGGCCGCCCATCTGGCCGCAGGGGGGCCTTATGCGGGAACCGCCCACTTTAGCTATGTAAAGGGTCCCGACGGAAAATACTACGCCGTAGCGGGAGAAGTTCCTATAGATGTATCACCCGAAGATACGCCGCAAAAAACCGTCGCCAATAACCCTTTTTCCAGCGTATCCGCGTGGGGGGTTTATCAAAAGAAAGGAAGGGTAGCCAACCCCACAATGCAAAGGGTTATAGCCGCCGCCCACACCAGCACTTTGCCCCCTAAGGGGCAAAGGTTGGCGCTTCCTGCTGTTCCTATAAAAGCAATTTCCTTATATTTTGACCCCGAAAATAAGGCGGTAATTTTGGAAAACCCCGATTTGGAGGTGGTTATTCCGGCAAAGCCCTCACCGCAAGACTACGCAGTTGCCGCCTTAGCTTCCCAAATAATGAACCAAGCCTATGCAGAAATGAAGCAAGAACAATTCAAACAAGGTGGAACCAGCTTTTCCAACCCGCAAGGGATTTATGATTTAACAGCCTACAAAAATTGGGAAGAAAAAAGTTATATAGAAAAACTTTTTGGGGTTTAAATTTTCCTCAAAACCTTTGATTGGTCTTGATTTAACCGACCAAAATCGGTTATAATAAACAATTTTAGATTAAAAAACTCCAAAAGGAGGTGATAAGTTTGGTAGCCGTATATTTAGAAGAAAACGAACCCGTAGAAAAAGCTCTAAAAAAATTTAGAAGGCTGGTAGAACAGGAGCAAATAATAACCGAAGCTAAAAGAAGAATGTATTACGAAAAACCTTCCGAAAAACGTAAAAGAAAAATGAGGGCGGCCAGAAAACGCCTTCTAAAACAGCTCAAAAAACAAAAATATCTATTGTGATTTATTGCCCTTCTTTAGCTCTATCTTAATTTTGTCACCGCAAACGGTAACCAAATAATCTTTTTCAGTCTTAGAGTTCTTATCCTTTACCTTAACGGTAACAACCGAGCAGTCCTTTAAAGATTGTTTTTTATTTAAAGTTCCCTCAAAAAGAAGATTTTTTTCTGTTACCACCACAGGGGCGTTTTTAGCCACCACCAAGAGGGCAACCTTTTTTATTGTTTCCTCATAAGGATTTTTTACTTTTTCCCCTTCAGTAATAGTTTTTTTATTGACCTCTTTGGGAATGGTAGGTTTTTTTTCTTCCTCCGAAGGGTTAGTTTTTATCTCTTTTTCCTTAGGAAGGGAAGTTTCTATTTTCTTTTCCTCCAAAGGGGGTTTGGACATCTTTTCCTTGGAATAAACTACCTCTGGAGTTTTAACCGACTTAGCCTCTTGTGGATTATTTTCTACAAGTTGACCTATAGAGGTTTGAGCAGTCGAATTTCCACTTTGAGGTTGATGGATTTGTTCCATCTTCGGAGTTTCTTTTTGAACACTCTGGCTAATTGCTCCACACCCCACTAAAAGGGTTGCTATAATACTTAAAACCATTCTTGGGAACATTTTTAATCAATTTTGCCTAAAGAGGAAAGAGCTTGACAGGAACAAAAAGAGGGATAAACTTTTTAAAAACCTTCGGAAAGGCTCCTTTCAAAAACTGTTGACTCTCCAAAAAAAGTTTGATATATTATTAAGTCTCGGAAGGGCTAAAGCGAGAGAGGGCCCAAGGCCCGGTAGCTCAGGTGGTAGAGCACCCGGCTGAAAACCGGGGTGTCGGCGGTTCGACTCCGCCCTGGGCCACCATTTAATGCCCCCAAAGGGGCAACAAATGTATAGTGCATTAAAGCTTTAGCCCTAAAAAATCCTTGGCACCTCCCCCCAAATCCAGCCGGAGTGGCGGAACTGGCAGACGCGCCGTCTTGAGGGGACGGTGCCCTTCGGGGCGTGCGGGTTCGACTCCCGCCTCCGGCACCATACAATGCTAAAAATAGCGGGAGTGGCGGAACTGGCAGACGCGCCGGACTTAGGATCCGGTGCCCGTTAAGGGCGTGCGGGTTCGACTCCCGCCTCCCGCACCATGTAATCAATTAAATCTGTTCGCCAACCTTAAAGCCTTTTTCTATACATCCCGCCAACGAAGATTTTTCCACAAAATTGGAAATCACCAAAATATTAGGCTCTACTTTTCTTAAACCCTCCAAAGCGTTCATATATCTTTGATAACCGACCCAATATTGGGGAATAGATTTCTTCCAAAGACGGATTTTCCTAAAACGGAATTCCTTTATTTGGGGAAAAACTTTTTTAATTTCCCTTTGGGCGGTTAAAAGAATTTCCTCCTCCTTTTGTTGGCAAACTTCTTTTTGGGTATCCCCGCAGAGGAATACGCTAAAACAATCTTCCTCCTTAGGACAACGGTATTCAAATAGAGAGCTAACAAAAATGGCCCCCAATATTTTTAACCCCTCCTTGGGAGGAACAAGAAAACCAAAACCTTCCAAACCTATTTTGGGAACACTCAGAGAAACTACAGCCAAAGGAGGATAGTAAATTTCTTTCAATACCTCTATGGGAGGATAAAAAGGTTTTAATAACCGGGCTGTTGTTTGGGCGTCGGTTGTAATAATAACCTTTTTAGTTTTAAATGTTCCCTTTTTGGAAATTACTTCAAAAAGGTTTCCATCGGTTTTTTTTATTTTTAAAACCTCCGCGTCGGTTAAAAGGTTAACTTTCCTTTCCAAAGCCCGTATGAGTTCTATAAGGCCACCCCTAAAGGAAATTAATTCCCCTTTAGGGGCAACCCTCTTTTCCTTGAAGAAAGCCTTCAGTAGAGAGCCGTAGCGTTTTTGTATTTCCCACAATTTAGGAAAACCGTAGCGGAGGCTTAGCTTCTGGGCGTCGCCCGCATAAATTCCCGAAACAAAGGGCTGAACAAAGTAATTTAAAAACTCTTCCCCGAAATGTCGCCTTACAAAGGATGCAACACTTTCATCCTCTGTAGGGATGGGTTTTTCAAAAAATTCCCTAAAAAGGAGCAATTTGCTTTTTAAACTTACCAAGGGGGTTAAAAAGAACTCCCACGGCTTAAGGGGAATTGGTATTAACTTCCCTCTTTTGTAAATAAATCTTTTGTTGGAGGTAGGGGAAGCTTTTACCACCTCCACAGGAAGGGAGTTGATTAACTTATAGACCGCTTCGTTGTTTGCCAATATTGTTTGGGGGCCTTCCTCAAAAAGGAAGGTTTTATTATCTCTTTCCACCTTTAGGGTTTTTATGTTTCCTCCCGCTCGGGATTGTTTCTCTAAAACCAAAACCTTTTTCCCTCTGTTGGTTGCTACGTAGGCGGTAGTTAAGCCTGTTATACCCGCCCCAACTACTATAGCCTCGAAAATCATTTGGAAAAAAGAAGTTTAAAAGCTGTGTCGGGTCAGCAGCAAGCTAAGGACTATAAAGACAGCCCCCAAAAGGTTTAGGTGGGAAAAGTATCTCCTAAAAAAGGAAAATCCAAAACGCTCCAAATGGAAAAGTAGGTTGTAATAAAGCCACAATAGCAAAGTTGAGCAAACCCTAGAATCGAATACCACCTCGCCTAAACGGGCCTTGCTCCAGAGAAAGCTCAATATTAGTTCCACCGTCAGGAATACAAAACCGAAGAAAAACAATTTCCGTTCCAATTTAACAACCACCGAAAGGGGGATATTCAAAGGTAGGTTTAAATTCCCCTGCTTTAGGTTTTTTTCGGACAAAATCCTCAAAAAGGAAAAAACGGCCGACAACAAAAGTAGGGAAAAGGTAAGCAAGGAGACCCCCACATGGAACATTAGTAAGTGTTCCTTTAAAGGGAAGGTTCCAACCGATAAACCCAAAAGGGAAAAAAGCAAAGCCGTGGAGGAAACCACCGCGGCAAGGTTGTTTAAATTTCCTTTCCTAAAGAAGGTTAGGGTAAACAGATAGATTCCTATTAAAGTCGTTGCCAATATTGTGAAGATGCTAACCTTGGGAGGAACCCAAACAAACAAACCCAATAGGGAAAGAACAAAGGCCGAACCTAAAAAGGTAAAACCCAGCGTTTTTAACCAACGGAGGTTTTTAAGGTTTTTTTCTTCCTCCCGATGGTTAAAAAGGTAAACAACAAAACTTAGGGTGGACAAAAATAATAGGAGAACCGTTATAACAAAAATCATCGATTAAAAATTATTAAGCTTGTCTTTCTGAAGAGCTTTTATTAAAATTAATATTTTGGTTGCGGGCGTGGCGGAACTGGCAGACGCGGCGGATTTAAAATCCGCTGGCCGTAAGGCCGTCCGGGTTCGACTCCCGGCGCCCGCACCATCTTTTTAAATCACACTCAGCGAAATATCCAACCATCTGGCCGAGTGAATAATAGAGCCCGAGGAAATATAATCAACCCCTGCCTTGGCGTAATCAACTATATTGTTTTCGTTTATACCGCCCGAAGCTTCTATTTCCATATCGGGACGTTCTTCGCGGATTATTTGGACGGCCTCTTTAACATCTTCCACCGAAAAATTGTCCAACATAACAATATCAATCGGCAGGGCTAAAACTTTCATTAACTCCTCAAAATTGGAAACCTCCACTTCCACCTTATAGACGGGGGATATTAGTTGTCTTACCCTTCGGACGGCCTCTTCCACACTACCGGCAACCTTTATGTGGTTGTCTTTTATCATCACCATATCGTATAGGGCAAAGCGGTGGTTTTCACCTCCGCCAACTTTGACAGCGTATTTTTCGAAAACTCTAAACCCGGGGGTGGTTTTTCTCGTATCCAACAACCTAACGGGGTAGTTTTTAATCTTTTCAACCATTGAACGGGTTTTGGTAGCTATACCGCTCAACCTTTGGAGGATATTTAAAGCAACCCTTTCCCCCATTAGGATTATCTTGGCATTACCTTCCAGTTCTAAAAGAACATCCCCCGCCTGGAATTTTTCCCCTTCCCAGCGGTGGGGGGTGAAATTTATTTCCGCACCGAGGAGTTTAAAAACTTTTACCGCAAAGGGCAAGCCCGCTAATACACCGTCCTCTTTGGCAACTATTTGGGCTTTAACCCTCTCCCCTCTAAAAATTCCTTCCGTTGTAAGGTCTACCCTTCCTATATCCTCGTTGAGGTAGTTTTTCAATAACTCTTCAACCAACAATGGGTTCATAGGGATTATTTACTATCGCAGGCAAAAAACTAAAGAAAATATTTTCCCAGCTGAGGGCAGTCTTCCAAAGATACCTTTTGAAGGTTTACCTTTTTGGAAAAAACATCCGCACCGAGGAATACTATTTGTTTATTTTCCCACCGGGGGTTTTCGGCCAAAAACTTTTTAACCGTAAAAAGGAGTTTTTTTAATTTCCGGCAGTCTATCCTTTCGAGGTTGTTTTTATTTTTAGAAGACCCTTTAACTTCTACTATTAAGAGAACTTCCTCCCCTTTTTTGGTTTTATAACAACCCAATAGGTCTATTTCTCCGAACCTACTTCGGTAGTTTCTTTTCAATATTTTGACCCCTTTGGAGATTAAAAAAGAGGCTACCGAATCTTCGTAGGGTTTTCCCTTTTTCATAGGGGAAAGTTTAAGAGGAAAAGGGTTAATAAATTTAAACCAAACCGTATTTAATTAAAAGCTCGGCTATTTGCACCGCGTTGGTTGCCGCACCCTTACGAATATTGTCGGCCACCACCCACATATTTAAACCGGGGTCAAAAACTCGGTCCTTTCTTATTCTTCCAACAAAAACCTCGTCCTTACCGGCGGCGTAGATTGGTAGGGGATATTCATTTTCTGCAGGATTATCCACAACCACCACGCCGGAGGCTTTGCTTAAAATTTCCCGTGCCCTTTCGGGGGTTATTTCCTTTTCGGTTTGAATAGATATGCTTTCGCTGTGGCCGTAGAATACGGGCACCCTAACGCAGGTGGCCGAAACATTGATATTATTGTCGTGCATAATTTTGCGGGTTTCAAAGAGCATTTTGTTTTCTTCTCTGGTATAACCGTCTTCGAAGAACCTATCTATATGGGGTAAAGCGTTAAAGGCTATCTGATGGGGAAACTTCCGGGCGGGCGGAAGCTCGGCTTGGATTTCGGCCAATATTTCGGGCGATAGGTCTTCCTCTCCCAAACCGCGTTCTTCTAAGGCTTTGCACCAGGCTTTAGTTTGTCTTATAAGGTCGGCTATGGCTTTGGCTCCCGCCCCGCTTACCGCCTGATAGGTGGAGACAATTACATTTTTTATTCCCGCCTCATCGTAAATCGGTTTCAGGGCTACAACCATTTGAATGGTGGAACAGTTAGGGTTGGCTATTATTCCCTTGTGCTCCTTAACGTCTTCAGGGTTTACTTCCGGAACTACCAAAGGAACATCGGGCTCCATTCTCCAAGCGGAAGAGTTGTCCACCACTATAGCACCGTCGGCGGCAAATTTGGGAGCCCACTCTTTGGAGGTAGACCCGCCCGCGGAAAATAGGGCTATATCTATCCCTTTAAAGGAATCAAAATCTTCCAAAGCACGGACTGTATATTCCTTTCCTCGGAAGGTTATTTTTTTACCCCTACTGCGGGCCGAAGCAATCGGAATAAGTTCCTCGACGGGGAAATTCCTTTCTTCCAACACCTTTAGGAAGGTTTTTCCTACTTCCCCTGTAACTCCTACTATTGCTACTTTGTAACCCATCGTAGGTTTTTATTTTGTTGGGAAACCTATTTAATTGTTATTGAACCATGACCAGAAAAAGGAAAAAAAGGGCTTCGGATTTAAAACCCACCACCGGGTTGGTTAAAAATGCCCTTTTCAATATTTTGGGAAATATCGAAGGTCTAACCTTTTTAGACCTTTTTGCGGGAACGGGACAAATAGGATTGGAGGCCGAAAAGCGGGGGGCGGAGGTTACTTTTGTAGAAATTCACAGAAAAAGGGCCGAAGATATAAAACAAAAAACCCGTAAAGGTAAGGTAATAGCTTCCGACGCATTGAGGGCTCTTTATAAACTCGGACAGTTTGACATAATTTTTGCCGACCCTCCCTACAACTACGACAAATATAAACAGCTAATAAAGTTAGCCCAAGAACACCTTTCCGACGGAGGACTTTTAATAGTTGAACACTTTAAGAAGGTGGATTTAGAACCGTTAACCCCTGCGGGATTGGAATATGAAGATAAAAGAACTTACGGGGATACCGTTTTATCTTTCTTCCGTAAGAAGGAAGAAGACGGTTTCTTTTAAAGAAAACTTTTTAAGCTTAGGAACATAAAAATAAACCTTTTATGGAAGCTTTTCTGCTTAAAAAGTTAATAACCTATTGGATTATCCTACCGCCGGGGAATATTATTTTGCTCTTACTAATTGTGGCCCTCTATTTATTTTTTACCGACCGTAAAGGAACGGCAAAATTTTTAACCTTCCTGGCGGTGGTTTTATATGCCCTTTCAATCAAACCGGTGGCCGTTTATCTAATTTCTCCTTTGGAACATCAATATAAAGTTCCCTCCAAGGAGGAAAGGGAGAGTTGCGATGTTATAGCCCTTTTGGGCGGTGGTGTTAAACCCGACGCTCCCTTTTTGGATTTAAAGAATGACCTAACCGAGGATACGACAAAAAGGGCGGCGGCCACGCTAAAGCTCTATGAGGAAAAACCGCGTTATATAATTGCCAGCGGTTATTCGGTCTTCGACAATATTTCCGAAGCTCAGGTTATGAAAAATTGGTTAACCTATTTCGGCGTTAATCCCGACTACATTATTACCGAAAACCGTGCACGGGATACTTTCGAAAATGCAGAATATATAAAGAAAATTTTTGATTTAAACGCTTTTCTAAAGGTTTGCATAGTAACCAGTGCCTACCATATGCCCCGCACCGTTTTGTTGTTCAAAAGGGTAGGATTTGAAAATTTCCAGATGTTACCCGTTCCTGTGGACTTTAAATCGGAAAAGATTAATTGGAACGTTTACGATTTCCTACCCCGCAGCTATTGGCTTAATATTTCCGCCAAAGCTATAAAGGAGTATATCGGTCTGTTTTATTACGAAATGGCCTATTAGTTTTTATTCTTTCTTAAATTTAAATACCCGCCAAACTTCGCTTTTAATCGGCTCTATCACAACCTTGTCGCCGCTGTTTAGCGGTTCGGTTGCAAAAACGGTTTTATTTAAAATTCTGCCGTCCTGCAGCCTTAGCGTTGCCCTGTAAAGGTAATCGCCCAACATTTCCACCTTTTCGACTTTTGCTTTTAGTGTCCTCCTAATGTTTCCCACCATTTTTTCCCTTTTTGGTCGGTTTATTAAAAACCCTATTAGGGCTATTGCTATCATTCCTATACCCGCAGCTATTAATAGCTTTTCCATAGCGGGTAAAGAATTTTTTGAAAATTTTTGCAAATACAAAGGGTTTTAACTGTCAACCGCTAAAAGTTTGCAATTATAAAAATATGGCAAAAATTAGAAAACTACTTTTTCCAATTCCATCGGTAGGAATCTTTTTTATAAAACCGATAAAGGGAACCATCCTTAACAATAACACCGCGGTCGGTTTCTATAAATAGAACATCCTCATCGGCTAAATCCCAAGAAAGTAATTCCCCTATAGGTTTGCCTTCTTCGGAGGTTTCCAAACGGGGGACACAAATTTTTTGTTTTATTTCCCCTTCGGGGGTTTGGGTATATAACCAGCTCCCCCCTTTGCACACGCTTTTAACTTTTCCAAATTCTTCCCCCAAAAGGGATTGGATAAATTCAATTACCGCCATAAGAAATGGAAAATAAAAACCGATGGGTGAATTTTTTGCAAAGGTTTATTCTCTTTATAGGAAAAATCCCCTTTTGTTTCTAATCGGGGCGGGACTGTTAGCTTTTTTTATCCTAATTGCGGTTTTAAAGGTTATTTTTAGCCTAATAGGGTTTATCTTCCAGTTATTGCTTCTAATTGTGGGAACTTCGGTAATTGTAGTATTCCTAAACCTGTTTATTAATAACTATTCCCGCTATGGGGATTTTGAAAAGGCTTTATCCGCTTCGGTGGAGGATTTTAAAAAACTCCTTTCCGACTTTGGGAACTTTGTAAAGAAAAAATTAAAACTTTAAAGGCTTGAAAGATTTTTTATAACCGCCTTAACTATCCTTTGGGGGCCTTTTCCATCGATAAGCTTTCTTCCCAGTTCGGATAGCTCTTGTCTTATTTCTCTATTTTGGATTTCCCGAAGGGCTTTTTTTATTTTTTCTTCCAGGTCGTTTTCGTTATACCAGCCTGCAAATTTTAGAAAGCCCGCTTTGGTAAATCCTAAAACATTGAACTTTTGGTTTTGAGCAACAGCTATACCTACCGTGGGAGTGCCTACGCGTGCCAGTTCGTATAGGGTTTGCCCGCAGGCCGAAATTGCCAGGTCGGCTTCCACCATTAGCTGTTTCATCTCTTGGGCGTTTGCCTGAAAAATTAATTCCACTTTAGGGTTTTTAGAAGCAATTTCCTCTATTTGGTCTCTATTTTTAAAACCGCCACCTATTACGGTTTTTATTTTTTTTACCTCGGGTAGGAAATTTAAAACCAGTTTTAACACTTTTGGGGTCATATTCCTAAAATCGTCCCCCCCGAAGGTTATCAAAACAGTTTCCACATTGGGGTTGATAATTTTTTCTTCAACTTCCCAAAAGGGTTTTCTTAAAAGGTGGTATTTTTCCCCTAAAAGTGAATTTGGATATTTTGCTGCCAAGGAAGGGAAAAACTCTTTAGCCCTAACGGTGAAGTTTAGTATCAAACCATCCGGATAATCCAGCCTGTGGTAGTCATCTATAAAAAGTTTTACCTTAGCATGTTGGGAAATTTTTCTGTAAACCGAAAGGGGGGCTTTATAACTATCAACCACCACTATAGGGAAGTTTTTTAGAAAGGTTTCCACCCTCGGTTTCCAATCGGCAATTTGAAAACCAAAACCTGAAGAAGAGAAGAAATTAAAAGCAACCTCGTCCCCGTCTATAACAAAATAGCTTTCTATATCCGCTTTTTCTTTAAAAGCCTGGGCTAAAGATAGGCAACGGGTAAGGTGGCCGAAACCTATTTCTTTGGAACCTTCGGTAAGAAATAGAACTTTAGGTGCTGGATGGGTTTTAGCAGGCATAAAAATGATTTTTTCTATCAGCTAAGGAGTGCCTAACGCCTACCCAAATAAAAAGCAATAAAGATAACTTAAACCGGATATGAAAAAAGTTTTAATATACCGTCGTGGGGGGTTGGGGGATACACTACTAACTTTTCCAATTGCCGATATTTTCAAAAGAAAAGGTTATGAAGTCCATTTTTCGGGGAATATAGATTACCTCTCTTTGGGTAAGGAAGTCGGTTTCATAGATAGGATTTCTTCCGATATTCCTACCAACCTACGGGACTTTAATGAAATAATCCTTTTTGCGAAAGAAAATTTTTTAAACCTACCTAGGGTTAAAGTAGTTAATCCTTTTCCTCCCAAAGGTAAACATGTCTTAATTCATTACCTTGAAAGTTTGCATTTTTCCGCGGAAACCTTTGATAGGTCTTTACCTATAAAACCCCTTTCTCGGTGGCGGGAAAATTTTATAATCCACCCGGGGAGCGGTTCGAAAAAGAAAAATGCACCTTTGGAGTTTTTTAAAACTATTTACCAAATTCTACAAGCTCAAGGTTTAAAACCTTTATTTGTCTTGGGAGAGGCTGAAAGAGGCCTCCAAAAGGAGTTAAAAAATTTCAATACCTACCTTGTTGAGGATTTGGTTTTATTTGCCCGCCTTTTAAAGGGTAGTAAAGGGTTCTTGGGCAACGATAGCGGATTTAGCCACCTTGCGGGATATTTAGGAGTTCCTACTTTTGTTTTATTTGGGCCTACCAATCCCCTAGAGTGGAAGCAAATGGGCTACCAAGTTAGGGTTTTTTATAAAAATTTGGAGTGCTCCCCCTGTTTTCCCTCCGATTGTTTTAATCCCCTACAAAAGGTTTGTTTGAAATTTAGTCCCGCTAAGGTAGCTAAAAGTATTTTCCAAACCTTGAAAAGGGTTTAAACCTCTTCAAAGTAATGGTAGAAATACCTCAGAAACGCCATAAACATTGGAATAATCTTGCGAATTTCCCTTTCGTCTATGTCGTGGTCGTAGAGATATTGAGCCTGCCTAACGACCACATCTATTAACCCGTGATAAAAATCCCGAAGGGAAATTTCTCCTTTTTTGCGTTTTTCTTTCAATTCGGCGTAAAGGGACATTCCATTGCCTTGCAGGTTTAGGTAATCCTTCGTGAAAACTTTAATAGCCTCTATGGCTCCCAACAAAATGGGAATTTGAAGCTTTATTTCATCGTCGGAAATTCTTTCACTTTCTGCCTTTAGGTAGATGTTGAGGGCTTTCATAACCTCGAGAAGACCCTTTAAAAAATCCCTTGCCGAAAGTTTGCGCCGGCGGCGAACGCGGCAAAGTTCTTCAAAAGCATCAAAAAAGGTCCGGTCGTCCAGTTGCATAACTCTTAAGTTAACGCCATAAAGTAATTTTTCCCTAACAGATTTGAATTAAGGAAACCTAAAAAGGAAAAAATAAATTGCAGTCCCTCTTAGGGATTTCTTTAATTAAGACCTCGAAAGGATTTCTTTGGCTACCTTTTCCCCGCTTAGGAACATTCCACCAAAAATAGGGCCCATACGGGGTAGACCGTAAACTTCGGCGGTGGACATTCCCATAACAAACAAACCGGGGTAGATTTCGCCCGATTTTTCAACAACCAATTTTTCCGCCTCGTTAACCCACATTGCCCCCATGCCTTTAACATCGCAGCAATGGGTTCTTTTAGCTACCAGTTTTGCTATGGCGGCGTCGTGCCCCGTTCCGTCGAGAACATAGTCGGCTTCAACCACCAAGGGGTCAACGTGCAGCCCAACCATGTCTATGGGTGTCCAGTTGATTACTACGCCGTTAACTTTTCCATTCTTAATGACCACATCTTCCACGTGAACACCGTTAAAGATTTTTACTCCCGCTTTTACAGCCTTCGAAATTAGAGTGGATGCAAGCTCAACGGCATCGGCAATTAGATAATTCTCCCCGTAGGGGGAATAGTTAATTTCAAATTCGTCTAAAATATGTTGGGCATCTTTTTGAACAACCACTTTATTAAAGAGCATACCGCCGCCCCATATGCCACCGCCGGGGGCGAGCTTTCTTTCAAAAATGGCTACTTTTTTACCGCCTTTGGCGAGTAAATAACTTGCCACCAGCCCCGAAGGCCCGGCTCCTACAATAGCAACATCCACCTTTGTGTGGTCCAACAATTCTTTGGTAAAACTTTCGATGATTCCTCTTGTTACGTGCAACTCTTGGAGCATTGGCTTGTTCCTCCCATCGGAAGTTTTAAAAGAGATAAATCCCCCTTAGGGGATATTGTTAAGCTACCACAAAAAGGTTTTAAGAAGTTTTTAACCCATAAGGGTCTACATAGGTTTATGAGAACCGTTATAGGTTGGTAAAAATTTTGAAATCTTTGATAGGTCTATCTTTCTAAAACCTCTGAAGTCCTATGCACTCCATTAGTCCTTTTTAAGGACTTATACGCTGGGTGAGAAATTAGAGATTGACATAGGAAGAGACCCCCCAAGGCTGTTAGATAAGTCAAGATTGTAAGCTTATGCCTCCAACCGCTTAGCTCTAAATACCTAACCTTTGCAAACAATCCTTCAACTACTTGCCTTTTCTTTTTTTCTTCTCTCGTTAGAGCTAACTTTAACCCCTTTACCCCTCTATATCCTTTGTCCCCTAATAGTTCTTTTCCTTCCAATAACTTTCTCAAATAACTACTAAAGCGCATTCTCTCTTTTAATGCTTTTGCCTCGTTTGTTGAAGCTGGTTTTATCCAAACATCAACTACTTTTAAACCAGTTCATCAACCAAAATTTCTTTTTGTTTATGTTGGCTATAGAGCTTTCTTTTCCTTCTACCCCAACTTTTACCTCCAAAGCCCCTTTTTATTCTTTGAGTTAAAGCCCTGCTTAATCTTGCGGTCTTTAGCAACTTTCCATCGACTATTATTACCTGTCTGTTGTTGACCTTTGAGTTCAAGTCTTTCAAGAATGCTCTTAAGCATTTGTAAATTCGCTTAGTTCTATATCTGCGGAAGATGTGCCAAGAGGAAGCTTTAATACCCAAGGCTTTGACCAAGGAAAGGACAGGGATAGCCAAGAGGGATGAAGCTAAGTAAAGGGTGCAAATTTGAGCATCCGATAACCTGGGTTTTCTTCCTCTTTGAGCTTTATACAAACCTTTTGCTATAATAAATCTTTCGAATACTTGGCTGTAGTGTTCTATTATTGTTCGTCCGTCCCATTCCTATTTTATTTTCTCACCCAGCGTATAAGGGAAAGTTTTAAATATAATCTAATTAATATGCAGAAACTTAATAGAATTATGGGAATTCTACTTTTTGGGTTATCTCTTTTTCTTTTATCTTGCGGAAGTAGTCCAGAGGATATATGTTCAAACGAAAAGGTTATAAATGATATAGGTTTTAAATTTTTTATTCAGGAGTATTTTTGGTTAGGGGCTAATTATGTAAAAAAGGATTTTGGTCTTTCTAGTGAAGACTTATCAAAAATAGAAAATTTAGAGAAGGAGTATAAACAAGGAAAAATTTCTGACGAGCAGGTGAGAAAGCAAATAACAGAAATATTGAAAGATAAAATTTCGTTGAAGAAAATTGTGGATAGTACTCAGGATAATAAACATAAAAATCATTATTTTTGTAGTGCTGTAATACAAATAGGCGATAAAAAATATTTGGTAGATTATAAAGTTATATATGCTGGGGACAATAATTATGTGGTGGAAGTTAAAAATACAAAAGAAGTTCACTGATTTAATATGACTCTAAATTTTTTCATTAAATTTTTACGTTCTTTTTCGGTTAACCTTCTTAGGAACTCTTCAAAATACTTTTTAAACCTTTCCTTACCAAGTTAGCGGGCTTTTTCCTTAGAGAGTTTATTTCCTCTCTTTTGATTTGCTTTTAAGTAGGCGATTACTTCTTCGGTATCATTCAGGATTTGCTCCCTGGTGAACTGTTGGAAGATTTTCCAGGTTTATCTTTTCAAAACCTATGAAGCAGCTTAAAAGATAAACCGAAAATGGTTATGTGGTGTTTTTAGTCCTAAGGAAGGTAGGTCTTTCTAGGGCGGCTAAGCGGCGTCAATTAACGAAGGAGCTTATGAAGTGCGTAGGCACGGAATTAGCCACTTTAGGGGCTTATGATATAGCTGCAGATAACTTTCCCCCCAAATAAATTAAACTGTTGCGAGGGGGATACTTATGCCTAAAAAAGTAAATATCAAGGAAATCCTCGAAAAGGGCGGAAATTTCGAAGGTTTAGATTTGACCTTTGAAAACTTCCGCGGCTTGGTAATAGAAAACGCAAACTTTAATGACGCTACAATGGCGGCCGCCGACTTTGCGGGGGCAACCTTAATAAACTGCACCTTTGACGGGGCTTATATGCCCGAAGTAAACTTCGCCGGAGCCAAATTAATAAATTGCTCCTTTAGAGACAGTTTTCTTCAAAGGGCCAATTTTTACGGTGCCACCTTGGAAAATGTAGATTTTGAAGACGCCTTTTTAAATGTTGCCAACTTTGCCGAAGCAAAACTTAAAAAGGTGCTTTTCAAAAATAACCCTATGAAAAAAAGCGACTTTCGCTATGCCTTGGTGGAAGATACGGTTTTTGAAAATGTCGACCTAAAAGCTTCCAGTTTGGAAAAAGCCAACTTTAGGAGTGCTAAATTTATCCGTTCCGACCTAAGGAGGGTAAACACCTCCCACGCCGCCTTTGGCGATATCTACGATGAAAAAACTCTCTACTACGGAAAAAAGCCTTGGGGAGGCGAACCTTATTCGGAAGCCGACAGTCTCTACCAGGCGGGAAGTTATGACGGTTAACAATTTTGCCAAAGCTAAAAAACAATCTTGCCTTTTAGCCTTTTTGCTATAATTGCCTACCTATAAAAAATCCTAAGGAGGAGGTATAACCATGGCATGCGTAAAAGTTCACATTGACAAAGATTTGTGCACCGCTTGCTCTCTTTGCTACGAAAGATTGCCCGAAGTTTTCCAAGACCAGGGAGACGGAATTGCAACCGTCGGCCCCAACAACGAAGGTTGCTTCTGCGAACATGTAGACGAAATCAAAGAAATCGCCGACGAATGCCCCGCATCCTGCATTATCGTTGAAGACGTAGACGGCTGCTAATAATTAAACACGAATTTTTACCTTTTTTTATTTTCTCTTCCTGGGTTAACGCTAAAAAAGAAAAAAAAAATCAACGGGAAGGCAAAACTTGGACCCAAACGCCTTTCAAATATAAACTGTTGGGAATTTGTAAAATCCAAGGGTGGTCTAAATCCTGGAAGGTTTTAGCCCTAACACGGAGTATTTTTTTAGTATCAAAGGCCGCGTCTTCCAAAACTTGTAAAAGGTGCTGTTCCGTTATATGGAAGGAGCAAGAAAATATCGCCAATATTCCGCCCGGCTTGGTAATGTGGAGACCTCTTATAAGAAGCTCTTTATAACCCCTTAGGGCATTTTCCACCGCCGCGCGGTTTTTGGCAAAGGAGGGCGGGTCTATTATCACTATGTCGTATTTTTCCCCTTTTTTATGTTGCTCTTTAAGGAAATCAAAAGCGTTGGCCTCCACCCATTTAATACCTTCCAAGTTGTTTAGTTTTTCATTTTTCTTTGCCAGTTCCAGGGCCAATGGGCTTATGTCTACACCTATAACTTCGCCCGCCCCCGCTTTCTTAGCACTAATGGCAAAGCCCCCGGAATGACAAAAGACATCCAAAACCCTTTCCCCTCCCTTTATAAGGGTTCGAAGGAAATACCTTGCATTTCTTTGGTCAAGAAACATTCCCGTTTTCTGCCCTTGGGGGATATTCACATAGAATTTCAGGTCGTATTCTTGAATAATGACCTCATCGGGAACGTGGCCGTAAAGGGTCTGTTCCTCACCGCGCAAACCTTCCATTTTTTTGCTCAATTCGCTGACTTTTTCATAAATCCCTTCGGGCTGAAGCAGTTCCACCAAGGTATCTATTACCGTCTGTTTGTATTCTTCCATACCGTAGGTGGTAAACTCCACCGCCACCCAACGGTCGTAAACATCTACAATTAAACCGGGGAGGAAATCGGCCTCCGAGTGAACCAACCTATACGCGTTGGAAGGTATATTTAACTTTTTCCTATATTCGTAGGCTTCTTTTATTCTTTCCCTTATAAGGGAGGGGGAAGGTTTAACCTCTTTATCAAAGGAAAGTATTCTTATAGCTATATTCACATCGGGGTTTATATATCCGTAACCTAAAAATTTTCCCGAAAAATCCCTTACAACTACGGTTTCACCTTTTTTTGCTTTCCTCGAGTAGGAAGCTATTTCTCTTTTATAAACCCACGGGAAGTGGCTTTTTAGTTTTTTCTCCACCCCCGGTTTTACTCTTACTTGCAACATTGGGATTTAATTATTTTCCCAACACCGAGAGGACAACCTTTTTAAATTCCTCTTCGGCGGGTAAAAATTTTGTTTTCACCGACAGGTCAAAGCGGTAAAGTTCCCTCAAAAGGTTTATTAATTCTTTTTCCTCCCATAGGTTAAGCCAATTTTCCAACTGTTTAACCTGAAAGGGGTAGTATAGACCTATATCCCGTGCAAAGGTTTTTAACTCCTCTCCTTTTTTTGTTCTTTCTTTGGCTATTAATAACCTGTTGGTGGTATTTAGTATTAAACCCTCCAATTGGAACATCAGTGCTGTTCGCTCGTATTGGGTTAAACCCTGTTTTAAAGCTTCCAATATGTGGAGGGATTTTTTAAGTTCCTTTCCAAAGAAGGCGTTCTGAAAATCAAAAACCGTATATTGGGGGTTTCCCGCCAATAGGCTTTTTATTTCTTCTAATGTAATTTTCTCCTTCCCTTGGGCGTAGGTTATAAGTTTTTCCAGCTCGTTTTTTAACTCTACGAGGGAGGAAAAATTTTCCAAAATATACCTAACGGCGTTTTCGGGAATTTTTATCCCCGCTTTTAGGAACTTCTGCTTTACCATTAGTGCTATCTGTTGTCGGTTTAGACTTTTCGCTGTCAAAATAAGGTCTGCCCTTTCAAAAAGTCCCTTGTAGGGTTCCTTAGATAAATCCGACTTTTTCAGGTCTTTAAGAAGGGAAAAAACCACTATGTTGGTAAATTTGGAGTTAAGCACCTTTTTAAGTTTTTCTTTTTGTTGTTTTTTCCTCAACTTGGAAAGAAATTCTTGGGCCCTCCAAAGGACTTTAACCTCCGATTTTCCGCCACCGAAGAGGGTTTTCATTCCCAAAATCCCTTTGAGGTCGTCCAAATCGATATCCTCTCCGTGGAAAAATTGGTATTCCCCAAAGTGGTTTTTTAAAAATTCCAAAAACCTCCGATGGAGAAGTTCCTCCTCCCCGTAAATTACGATTACCGAACCCGGTTTTATTTCTTTGGGCTTTTTCAAAAATTGGGCAACGGATATTTCTTTGACGGCCATCTAATAATCTGATTTCTAATTTATAGCTTTCTCAAAGTTGGCAAGCTTCAAATATTGAAAAAAACCAAGATGGCGGAATAACAAATCCAACCACCTACAATTAAAACAAGCTATGGAGCAACAAAATAGGGAACAAAAAATAGAAAAACTCCGTAAAATGGGCATAAATCCCTATCCCCACAAGTTTGAGGTTACCCATCAAATTTACCAAATAAGGGAAAAATATGAAAGAGACCCTGAAGGGGAAGAAGTTGTAATCCGTGCGAAGGTAAAAAGGGTCTCCAACTACGAAGGTAGGAAATTGTTAAGACTTACCGACAACAGCGGTTTGGAAATATTGGCTATAACCGACGAAGAAAATATAAAACCCAACGAAGAATATACCTTTAAGGGTTCCTTAGTTAGGCACGAAGGAAAGCTAACCCTAATGGACGCCCGTTTAACCGACGAACCGCCCGACACCACCATAGCAGAAATTAAGAAAACCTACGATTTTGACCCCAAAAATGAAGAGGTTTCCGTAGCCGGCCGTCTTGTAGCTTGGCGGCCTATGGGTAAGGCTATCTTTGGTCATATCCAAGACCTATTGGGCAAGCTCCAAATTTATATAAGAAAAGACAAAGTAGGCGAAGAAAAATTCAAATTCATAAAAGAGTTCATCGATTTGGGCGACATAGTAGGAGTAAAAGGAAAACTCTTTAGAACCCAGACCGGCGAACTAACCGTTGAAGTGGAAGACCTGCAACTGCTTTCCAAATGCCTCCACCCCCTACCCGAAAAGTGGCACGGAATTAAAGATGTGGAAGTTCGTTATCGTCAAAGGTATTTAGACCTAATAGCCAACCCCGAGGCGAGAAAAATCTTCCTAATGAGAAGCCGCCTTATGGCCGAAATCCGCCGCTTTATGGTGGATAACGGATTTTTCGAAGTGGAGACCCCTATACTCCAACCCATAGCCAGCGGAGCAAACGCACGGCCCTTTATAACCCACCACAACTATTTGGATATGGACCTTTATCTGCGTATAGCTCCCGAACTCTACCTAAAAAGGCTAATAGTGGGCGGTTATCCCAAAGTTTTTGAAATAGGTAAAAACTTCCGAAACGAGGGAGTAGACACCACCCACAACCCCGAATTTACCATGATGGAATTTTACGCCGCCTATTGGGACTACAAAGATTTAATGAAATTCACCGAGGAGTTATTCCAACATTTAATAGATACCGTTTTGGAAGGAAAGACTACCGTAACCTTTGAAGGACACAAAATTAACTTAAAACCCCCCTTTAGGGTAGTTAGATATTTCGACCTTTTAGAGGAAAAAACGGGTAAAGATAAGGACTTTTTCCTAAGGGCTCCCATAGAGGAGTTGGTTAAATTGGCCCAACAGTTGGGTGTCAAAAAACCCGAAACCCTGACAAGGGCCAAACTTATAGACAAAATTTTCGAAAAGGTGGGAGAACCCGAACTTATCCAACCAACCTTTGTTATAGATTTCCCCAAAATTCTATCGCCCTTGGCCAAAGAACACCGTGAAGACCCCGATTTGGTTGAGCGTTTTGAATTGATTATCGGCCAAATGGAAATAGGAAACGCCTACACCGAGCTTAACGACCCTAAAGACCAATACCAACGCTTCCTAGAACAACTAAAAGAAAAACAGGCAGGCGACGACGAGGCTATGGAAATGGATATGGACTTTATTAGGGCTTTGGAATACGGTTTGCCCCCCACCGGCGGGGAAGGTATAGGAATAGACCGTCTGGCTATGCTTTTGGCAGGCGTAAACTCCATTAGGGAGGTTATCCTTTTCCCCGCAATGAGACCCCAAGATAAAAAAGAAGAAAATTAAGAAATTCCCTTTGTTTTTTCCTTTTTAAAAAGGCTCCACCAAAGGGAAGAAATCCTTCTCCTTTGGTTGGAATATTAACTTTCCCGCATACTCCTTTTGGAGGATTTTTAAAAGAAAACGGTAAACCTCGGGAAGGTAAACTTTTAAATCTTCCCCCCTGTAGTCCTTTATCTTTTCCAATAACTCCAAATAAAGGGCGGTAGCTCCTTTAATCCTACCTACCCCTTTGCAGGTAAAACATTGCTCCGAAAGCAGTTCAATATTGGTTTTACCCTTTTTGGGACAGACAATTTCCAAAAACCCCGTTCGGGAAATTCCCAAAAATTTGCACTCCAACAAATGGGATATAAAAAATTCTTTAAGTTCCTCCAAAAGTTGTTTTTGCTGTTTTAAAGTTTTAGGGTTTATTAAATCGACCAATATAACCCCGCCGAGGTTTCTCTTTTTTATTTCCCTAACGAGGGTTTCTATGGCTTTTTTGTTAACCTGCAGGTGGTTTGCCCCGTAGGCATTAACATCGACTATAATGGCTGCCGCGGTTTCCTCTATTAGAAGATAACCGCCCTCAAAATCGACCCGCGGGGAAAGGATTTTGTTCAAATGTTGGGAAATTTGATATTGTTTTAGCAATTTTTCCTTTTTATAAACCTCGCACTTTGCAAACTCCAAAAGGGGGTATTCTTTAGAAAACTCTTCCAACTGTTGGCAGAATTTTAGGCTATCGCTGTAAAGGTTGGGTGGATTTCCGCATTCCAAAATCTGGCTGTAGCTTTTTTTCCACTCCCAAAGGGTTTTAATTTCCTTTTCCTTGATTAGAAGGATTTTTTTTAATATTTGCTTAAGTTGGGTTATTTCTTGAAGAACCCTTTCAAGGTCGGTCTTTTTTACCACTATCTGCAAATTTTCCCTTTCGGCCAAAGTTTGGATTTGCTTTGAAAAACTTTCCTCGGCGGGAAAAGTAAATTGAACCTTCCCGAAGTTGGAAAGGGTCAAATTAACAAATTTCCCCAAAAGGGTTATTTTTTGGCTAATCCGAGGGGGTTTATTTTCTACCCGTTCCCTCTTTATTTGGACGGTAATATAATCTCCGACTTTGGTAAGGTTTAAGGTTTCCCTTTGGGGTAAAAAGGCTAAAGACCCATCGGAGGAACCGATATCGACCCAGAAACCTCCCAAGTTATCGGCTTTTTTTACAACCCTCCCGCGGTAGAGGGAATAAAGATTTTCCCTTTCGAAGGTAATCCCGACATTTTCCAGAATGAGGTTTTTAAACAAAAAAGAAACTTCCCTTTGGGGTGGATAGGGTTGATTTTCCAACTTCGGTAGGGAGATAGTTAAAAGGGAACAAACCATAAAAGGTTTTAAGAATAAGTGAACCTTCCTTTTTATTCTCCCTTTGTTAGGCGTTCGATAAGCTCTTTGACCGAAATAATGCCTTGTTCTTTTAACCTATAGCCGTTTGCACCACTTATAAAAATTCCCTCCTCGAGGTCTCCCAAATAGGCGGCCCCCAGACGGTCGGCTATACAAAAGCCTACCTTTTTGGCTTCCTCACCGTGGTGGCAGGGAACAACGCAGTTAGAAACGCAACCCTTCCAGCCGTTCTCCCCTTTAAGAAGTCTTTCTATAAAAGGAGTCTTTACAACTCTAAGGGGAAAGCCTACGGGCGATTTTAGCAGAATAATGTCTTCTTTTTCGGCGTTTAAAAGTAGACGCTTATAAACCTCGGGGGCATCGCACTCGTGGGTTGCTATAAAGCGGGTGGCTATTTGAACGCCCGCCGCCCCCATTTCCATAAATTTGTCTATATCCTTTTTATCCCAAACTCCCCCGGCCACTATAACGGGAATATCGCCCCACTTTTTGGCCTCCTCCAAAACCGAAGGAAGTAAATTTTCCAATTGGTTTTCGGGCTTAAAGCAGTCTTCGTATTTAAAACCTTGGTGACCGCCGCTAAGGGGCCCCTCTAAGATAACCGCGTCGGGCAGGCGGTTGTAGCGTTTTTTCCATGTTTTAGCTATCAGCCGCAACGCCCTTGCCGACGATACTATGGGAACCAAAGCCACGTCGGGGAAATCCTTGGTGTATTCGGGAAGTTTCAGGGGCAGCCCCGCACCCGTTATGATTAATTTGGCCCCCGCCTCGCAGGCCGCCCGAACTGTTTCGGCGTAATTTGTTATGGCATACAAGATATTAACGCCGATAATAGCATCCTCGGAGCCCGCAATATCGTAGGCCATTCGGATGATTTTTTTCAAGGCGAGGGGCGAATTGGTATTATGCTCCCCTATAGGACGGCCAAAACGGTCACGCATAACCAGTTCGGGAAAGCGGTAGCCCGTTCCCACAGCCGAAACCACGCCTATGGCCCCTTCCTTGGCTACGCTTCCCGCCAGCCTTTCCCAAGACAAGCCGACTCCCATACCTCCCTGAATAATCGGTATAGGAGCTTCCCATTTTCCTATCTTTAAAGGTTTATAAGAACTCATGTAGGTTTATTTAATACTCTTTAAAAGGGAAAATTGCTTATTGTGCCTATCGGAAACCGAGAAGGTTCTATACAAAGACGTCACCAAAAGGTAATAGATAAGGAGAAAACTCCCGCCTATTCCATAGTTTTGCCGACGCCGCCCTTACCACCGCCTACGGCTATGTAGGGAACCGTATTAACACCTATGTTTTGCTCAAAACCCAGCAAAAACTTGGAAGGTTAAAGAATTTCCTCTATTTTTAGTTGGGCTCCCTGCAGGTGGTCACTTCGGGCGGTAACGCAGGCCGCTTCCAAAACTTCCGTTAGCTCTGCCATAACCTCGGTGAAAAAGTTGGGGTTTACCTGATTGTTTACCCAAAATAGATTGTTGAACTCCCACCTTCCCAGTAAAGGAGCTATCTTTTCTTGGGCCCACTCTTTGGCTTTTTCCTGACAATTATCCCCCAGGGAGGATTTACATCTACAAAACTTTTTTAAGGTTATGGTTAGTTTTACCTTTCTCCCGTCCTTTGTTCGCCCTTCTATTGTAAATACCACCGCCATGGGGGGCAATTTTATAACAACCAAATTTGACAAAGCAAAGATTAATTTTTCCCCGTTTTTGGTTATAGCTTTTTTTAATGTTCCTATAAAGGTCTTTTCTTGAATTATTCCTTTATAGGTTCGACGATTAATATATTTCCTCTAAGTTCAACAACCTCAACTTTTTGACCCTCTTTAAGTTCTTCATCGTTTTTTGGTTTTGCTAGCCACAAGGTTTCCCCCAATAGGCCGGTGGAGAATTCCACTTTATAAAAGGCTCCCTCCCTGCCTATAACCTTTCCTACTCTCCCTTGAAAGTCCGGCGTATCCTTAATTTCCTTTTGGGGTTTACTTTTCTGACGAAGTTTGTAGGCGTAAATAATACCGAGGATACTTATTAAGGAAAAAGTTGTCCAAGCCCAAAAATTGGAATTTGTTAGGTATAAAACTAAACTGGCCGCAATAAAACCAAATCCGAATGGGAATAACAACAGGGGAAGTATGAAGTAATCCATTAAAACCAAAGCGATGCCTACTATAAGCAAAACTTGCCAAGCCGTCAGGGAAGTCATTTTTGTAGTCCCCCAAAGAGTTTAAAAATGGCTTCCACATTGGGAGGCAAAACCACAATTTTGGAATTCGGAGAGTTTTGCAGTTCCTTTAGACTTTTAACAAATTCTAACCCCAACAAATAATTGCTCGAAAGGGAAGAGTCCCCTATAGCTTGCTTTACCTGTTCTATGGCTTTGGCCTGGGCTTGGGCAAGCCTTTCTATAGCTTCGGCCTCCTGAAATTTTGCCAACTTAAAGCCTTCGGCTTCGAGAATTTGGGCTTGTTTTTTTCCTTCCGCCTCGGTGACAGTGGCCTTCTTCTTTCTATCAGCCTCAATAAGCATGCTCATAGCTTCCAAGATGTTTTGAGGCGGCTCTATTTCCTTTACTTCTATACGGTTTATGGTTATTCCCCAGTTTGCTGAAGCCCCTTGCAGAACCTCTTTTATTTTGGTGTTTATCTTTTCCCTCGAGGAAAGAATTTCATCAAGCTCCATGGAGCCGACTATATCCCTTAAATTTGTTTGAACCGTCTGGGTTATTGCGTATTCAAGATTTTCTATGTTGTAATAGGCATCTTCCGGTTTTATAACAGTGTAAAAACAAACCGCGTCTATCTTTACAAGCACATTATCTTTTGTTATCACCTCTTGCTTAGGAATATCTAAAACCTTTTCTTTTAAGGAGATTTTTGCAACTACATTGTCAACTATTGGGGTAATAAAATTTAACCCCGCCCGTAGGGTTCGGTGATATTTACCAAATCGTTCCACAATCCAGGCTTCCTTTTGAGGGACAATTTTTACAGACAGAAGACCTAAGCCACCAACAATTCCTAAAGGAATAAGCTCCCATCCTAACATTTGCCATTTATTGTAAAATTTCCTAATTGCCAAAAGGTGGAAAGTTTTTTGTATTGAAAACTTTAAAATTGGCTCCCATGCCCCTCTTTCCCCTTTTTGTGGAGAGATAGCCACAAGAAAGGTTGAAAAACTTTTACCCTTCGGAGGAAAAATAACCGTAGTGGCACCCAAAATAAGCCCCGAACTTAAAAAGTTATCCAAAGAAAGGAAAATAAAAAGAAGAAGGTTCCTAACGGGGGATTTAAAAAACAAAGACCTCGTTGTGGCGGTATGTATCAATAAAAGATTCACTACCACGGAGACCCTAAATTAATCCTTGACCCCAAAAGGTGGCGACCGACGATATAAACCTTCAAAGGAAAATTTTTAAACCGTGCTCCAAGAAAAGGATTCCCGTTAATTCTGTAGATAGTCCCGACTACTGTAGCTTTATCTTCGGTTCCCTGATAGTGCGGGGCGATTTGGTTATAGGAATAACAACCTCGTCAAAAGCCCCCGCCCTTTCCAAGGAGATAAGAAAGCTCATAGAAAAACACCTCCCCCCCAATGTGGAGGAAATACTTAATCACCTCTACGAGGTCAGAAAAAAATACCCCAAAGGGAGGAAAAGACAAAAACTTTTAACCCAAATGGCAAAAGAATTAATCAATAAAAAACCCGATGGAGGTAAAGACCGTAAGGTTTAGCGTTAAAGGGTGCCTTTGTGGGGTCTTTGGCTTCAATAATTTTCTTAACATCGGTAGGTTCTAAATTGCCCTTACCCACCTCTACAAGGGTTCCCACTATTCTCCGAACCATGTAACGCAAGAAGTGGGTTGCCTTTATACGGAGTTCTATAAGTTCCCCCTCTTTTTGGAGGGTTAAATATTCCACCTCTATGACGGGATTTCTACCTTCCTCATTTTTGGCAAAGGAGGTAAAATCGTGTTTGCCTACCAGATAGGAGGCCGCCTTCTTCATTTTTTCCAGGTTAAGGTCGTAGGTAATATGCCAAGCCCTATCCAGGAGGAAGGGATTTCTTATTTTCGAATTCCAAATTAGGTAGCGGTAAATTTTACCCTTGGCTTGGAACCGTGCGTTAAAACTTAAATCCACCAGTTGGACTTTTTTTACAACTATTTCCCTCGGTAGCATTCCGTTGAGGGCTTTTAAAACCTTGTAAGGTTCTATAAATTTGTCCACCTTAAAGTTGGCAAAAAATTGCTCCGCATGAACTCCCGCGTCGGTTCTAGAACAACCCACAAGGGGAACCCATTCAACCTTAAAAAGTTTTCCTATAGCCTTTAATAACTCTCCCTGAATGGTGGGAACATTGGGCTGATACTGCCACCCGTGGAAAGGGGTTCCCAAAAAAGACAACTCCAAAAGGTAGTTTTTATAAAGGTTCTCCATCGGAAGGTTTAAAAGATACCTCTTGATTTTTTCCGTGGGAAGATTTATTATTAATAAATTCGGAAGCTAAAGTGTTCCCTGGTAGGGGGCGTAGCTCAACTGGATAGAGCGCGGGACTACGGATCCCGAGGTTGCGGGTTCGACTCCCGCCGCCCTCACCATTTATTTCCACTATCAAAACTTTGTCCCTAGAATAAGCCTTTTAATGAGAAAAGTTTTATACATGCTTATAGGTATACCCCTGCTGGGCTTTTCCATGGGTGGACAACCCGACATTACCGCATCGGTGAAAGCCCTTTTAATCGATAAGGCGGGAAAAAAGCACAAGGTAGACGCTTTAATATGCGACGATAAAACCTTTTTCGAGGTTCAGGACGGTGATGTAACTCTGAAAATCCCCTTTGACAAAATCCAAAAGGTGGAAATTCTTCCTTCCAAAGAGCCGGATAAAGTTTTGGCGGTTATAAAGTTCAAAAACGGTCAGGAAAGGAAATTTTTACTCCCTAAGGATGTTTTATGTGTAGGTTTAACCCCCGTTGGAACTTTGGAAGCCTACATAGACCATTTAAAGGAAATAGACTTTCTTTCCAACTGAGCTTTTTCCTTTTAATCTGTTCCTCTTAAGGGTGTTGGTGATATAACGGAACCACAGGGGCGTTATAGATTTTTTCCAATATTTTGGGGTCAAGGATTAATTTAGGGTCTCCATGGTAGTGAAGTCTTTTATTGATACATACCGCCTTATCTACATACTTCCAGACCACACCAACATCGTGGGTAACCATAACGACGGTAAAGCCCTTTTCGTCCCTAAGTTTTTTAATAAGCTGATAAAAGGTCTGTTGGCCTGCAAAATCTATTCCGGTGGTGGGCTCGTCCAACAACAGCAATTTCGGTTCGGAGGCTATGGCACGGGCAATATTTACCCGTTGCTGTTGTCCCCCCGAAAGGTCGGAAAATCTTTTCTCCTTAAGGTGTAAAACGTTCATATATTCCAACGCTTGAAGAGCTTTTTTAATTTTTTCCTCCTTGGGGATTTTCAAGAACCACATTCCTAAAAGAACCACATCGAGGGCCGACAGACAGCTTTCCTTTTTCATGTTTATTTTTTGCGGAACATACCCTATAAGGTGTTTTCTTACCGCCTCCTCGGGGGGTAGGTTAAATATTTCAACCTTCCCGCGGGTTGGTTTTATTAGACCAAGTAAAGTTTTTAAAAAGGTTGTTTTTCCTCCTCCGTTTGGCCCTACGATAGCAACGATTTCCCTTTCGTAGATTTTAAGGTTTATATCCTCCAAAATGGTTTTTCCGTTTCTTTCCACCCAAAGGTGCTCAACATTTACCGCCACCTTAAGGGGACGATAGCGATTTTGAACCTTTTCTTGGGAAGAAGATTTTTGTTTTTCACCTTCGGACATGGTAGCTAAATTTAGGATAACCCCCTAGGAGATAAGGGCTTATTTCTTTTCCTTATAGGTGCTTTTTTAAGCTTTAACACAAAAATATGTAATTGATGGAGAAAACAAAAGAGTTAAAACCCCTTAAGGTTGATGAAATAAGAGAACTATTTTTGTCATATTTTGAAAAGAAAAACCATAAAAGGTTTAAATCCTTTCCTTTGGTTCCCGAAGATGACCCGACCCTTTTATTCGTAAACGCCGGTATGGTTCCCTTTAAAAAGTATTTCCTCGGAAAGGAAACCCCTCCCGCTCCGCGGGCTACCTCCTGCCAAAAGTGTTTGAGGGTTAGCGGAAAACATAACGACCTCGAACAGGTGGGCTACACATCCCGCCACCACACTTTTTTTGAAATGCTCGGGAACTTTTCTTTCGGCGACTACTTTAAGAAGGAGGCGATAGAATTCGCTTGGGAGTTTGTAACCGACCACCTAAAACTTCCCAAAGAAAGGCTATATGTATCTGTCCACGAAAAGGACGACGAAGCCTACAAAATTTGGAAAGAGGTTATAGGAGTTCCCGAAGAGAGGATAATGAAACTGGGCGACGAGGACAACTTCTGGGCTATGGGAGATACGGGACCCTGCGGGTATTCTTCCGAAATCTACTTCGACCGAGGAGAGGAATACAAAGGGGACGAAAGGCTTTTGGAAATTTGGAACCTCGTCTTTATGGAATTCAACCGCGACGAGAAAGGAAATCTAACGCCTTTGCCCAAGAAAAACATCGACACCGGTATGGGCTTGGAGCGTATAGCCTCCGTTTTGCAGGGAACAAAAACCAACTATGAAATAGACAACATCTTTCCGCTTATACAGTTCGGCGAAAAACTCGCAGGCGTTAAATACGGAAAAGACTTTAAAACCGATGTGGCTTTGAGGGTTATAGCCGACCACCTGAGGGCTCTAACTTTCGCTATAGGCGACGGGGTTTTACCCTCCAACGAAGGAAGGGGATATGTAATAAGGAAAATCCTCCGAAGGGCTTTAAGATACGGCTACAAACTGGGAATAGAAAGACCCTTCCTCCACGAGGGAATAGACCTGGTTGTCGACCTCATGAAGGGAGCCTATCCCGAACTCGAACTTCAGAGGGAATTTATAAAAGGAATAGTCCGTTCGGAGGAAGAGAGATTTTTAAGAACCCTTAAGGCGGGTCTCCAGCTGGTAGAAAAAGCCATAGAAAGGGCAAAGAAAGAGGGAAGGGATTTCCTAACAGGGAAAGAGGTTTTCAAAATTTACGATACCTACGGTTTTCCCGTCGACCTGATAGACGAAATAGCCGCAGAGCACGGTTTAAAAATAAGCTACTCCGAGTTTGAAGAGGAGCTCGAACGCCAAAGGGAAGAGGCGAGAAAACACTTTAAGGTGGAAACCAAAAAGGTCAAACCCGTATATGTGGAAGCAAAAGAAAAAGGACTCACCTCGGAGTTTGTAGGATATACCGACCTCGTAGTGGAAACTCCTATCAAAGCAATCATTAAAGGTGAAGAGCTGGTCGATTACCTAAAAGAGGGTGAGGAAGGGGAAATTATCCTCGAAAAGTCCCCCTTCTATCCCGAAGGTGGCGGTCAGGTGGGAGACCAAGGAACGATAGAAACCCCCGAAGGGTTATTTAAAGTGGAAGACACCCAAAAGCCGGTGGAGGGTGTTATAGTTGCCAAAGGTAGGGTTTTAAAAGGAAAACTCTCCGTGGGAGATATAGCTGTCGCCAAGGTGGATAAGGAAAAGAGGGAAGCGACCGCAAGACACCACACCGCAACCCACCTGCTCCACGCCGCACTCAGGAACGTTTTGGGCGAACATGTAAGGCAGGCGGGTTCTTTGGTTCACCCCGAATATTTGAGGTTCGACTTTACCCACTTCGAACCCCTAACCGAGGAGGACATTCAAAAAATCGAAGAGCTTATAAACAGAGAAATTCAGGCTAATAAGGAAGTCGTTTGCAGAGTAATGCCCTACGACGAGGCGGTAAAAAGCGGAGCTATGGCAATCTTCGAAGAGAAATACGGCGACACCGTTAGGGTTATAGAAGTTCCCGACTTTTCTAAAGAACTTTGCGGAGGAACCCACGTAAAAAGAACGGGAGATATAGGCTTTTTCAAAATAATTTCCCAATCCTCCGTAGGTGCGGGCGTTAGAAGGGTAATAGCCAAAGCCGGCATGCCCGCCGTTAGGGAGGCTCAAAAAACCTTTAAAACCCTACAGGAGGCTTCCCAATTGCTCGTATCCAAACCCGAAGAGGTTCCTCAAAAAATAGAGAAACTCCAAGAGGAGTTAAAGGAAAAAGAAAAAGAACTTCAAAGGTTGAAACAAGAGATTTTGAAACTTCAATTGGATAAAAAAATTAAGGTTGAAAACATTAACGGTATAAACCTCGTTTGGGGTATCTTCGAAGGTGTTTCCATGGAAGAACTGAGAAACTTGGCGGATACCTTGAGACAAAAACATAAACCCGCGGTGGTCTATTTGGTAAACAAACAGGGTAAAAAACTCCAAACCGTGTTGGCTATAACCAAAGAGATTGCGGATAAAGACAAACTCAACGCCGGTAAGCTTATTAAAGAAATCGGTAAGGAAATAGGCGGTGGCGGCGGCGGTCGTCCCGATATGGCTCAGGGTGGTGGCACTAAGGTTGAGGGGGTTGAAAAGGCGGTGGAGAGGTTGAGGGAAATTATAGGTGCTTTATAGCTATTTCTCGTAAAAAATAAAGATATAAGAGTAAAGAATAGGGGTTAAAAAAATGAATAAACAACTAGATAGGAAAACAATACATAAAAAAAGAAGAGTTTATGGGGAACACTTGACACCTGTTGGAATATTTAGGGAATTTATTTTACCTGAAATAAAGGATAAATTATATAATTATGTATGGGTTGATTTATTTGCTGGTAAAGGAAATTTAATACTACCAATTTTAAAGTTAGTTCCTGAAAATAAAAGAATTCAATTCTTTAAAAAACATATATTTCTATTTGACATTCAAAAAGAATTGGTTGAGAAGGCAATAGAAAATGCAACGAATTATGGTATTCCAAAAGAGATAGCCTCACAAAATATCTTACAAAGAGATACAATTAAAGATTACCCAGAATTTATACTTAATCTGGGGCTTCCTGTATACCATATTACTAATCCACCATATCTATATATTGGATACATAGTTAAAAATATAGAAACACAAAAATATTTAGACTATTTTTCAGGAGATAACAAGGGATATCAAGATTTATATCAACTAGCACTGATAAATGATTTACGATATGGTATTGAAAAAATGATTTATATTATTCCATCAAACTTTTTATTTGGTTTTTCAGTTTCAAATAAAATTAGAAAAGATTTTCTAAAATATTATTATATAAAAAAAGCTATAATTCTTGAAAAAGAAATATTTGAATACACAGGAACAAATGTTACTATTTGTTTTTTTGAAAGAAAAAATAAACCACAACATGAAATTCTATCATTTGAAGGTATAAAGATTAATAGAGAAAAACATAAAAAAATATATGTTCTTAACCCCAAAAATAATTATCGTGCAGGAGGGGATTTTGAAGAATTTGTAAGCAGGTATAAATCTAATAAACCTTTAAGAATAAAATACTACTTAACTATTGAGGAAGTAGAGAAAAATAAAGGAAACTTTGAAATTGAAGTTATAGATTCTAATACTTATGATGGTAAGAAATACAAGAGAATGAAAATATATGTAAATGAAAAACTCTACAATAAAATTAAATCAAATATACTCTTCATAAGAACTGTCGATACGGGAAGTTTAAATGGTAGAGCAGGTCTTTACACGATAAAAGAAACTTTTGGAGTTGATGGGATATTGGTAACTAAAGCCAAATATAGGACACATCCTATACAAATATTTATAGAACCTCAACTTTCTAGTGAGGAACAAGTTATACTTATGTCGTATTTTAATTTAATTCTAGAATTCTTTAGAAAAGAAACAGATAGTGAATTTATGACTACATATAAATATTCTAATAGTGAATATACAAGAAAATATTTAGGGCTAAACCAGGCAAAGAAATTGATATTCACTTTTCCTTGGTTAGAACTAACAGAACAAGAACGAAATTATTTTAAGCAATTAATTAAAAACAAAGACGTAAAAGCCTTAATTTCCTTTATAGAGTGGAACAAACGTAAAAAGAAGGAGGTAAATTTATGACTTTAAAAGATAACAAATATTATTGGCAAATCTCTTTAGCAAATCCTGAACCAGTAGTAGATAATTATTACATATTTGACCATATAATAGTTACTGATAATGAGTTAATTCAAAAAATTGAAAGATTACGGGAACTAATCATAAGTTATTGTGTAATGGTTGATAAAGCTGAGGGATCAGCTAATAAGATTTTGGATGAAATATACCAAATAATAACTGCCATAGACAAAATCCAGTATACGGAATTTGTAGCGTATTGGAAAGTTTTAGATATGTCCTATTCAATATTCCAAAAACTTCCAAATAAAAAAGACATCCTAAAAAGTTTACTTCAAAAATATTGTGAAAATAGACGGAAATTATACGACAGATTGGGATATAGCAATGTAACTGTACAAGCTTTATACGACAGTGGAGCATCTAGAAAGAAGGGTAATGCTGCCATTAAAAAGATTGAAGATATGGTTAAAAATATTTTTAGGAATATAGTAAAAGCTAATTCAATAGAAGATATTAAAAACTTAAATTTAACTTACCTTTTGCCTGATAATAGAGATAGGGATTTGTTCTTAAAATTTTTAAAGGAGTTTAATTTGAAATTTACTTATGGTCGAAGCAAACAAAATAAAATGCCAGATTTTTTAATAAAATGCGGTAAACATATACTAATTATTGAAGCAAAACACCTAAAAGAACCAGGAGGGGAACAGAATAAATCAATAAGTGAACTAATAGAGTTCATTCAACAAAAGGAGGATAATCCTTATATCCATTATGTAAGTTTTATAGATGGAATATATTTTAATTTATTAATAAATACACCAAGATTACAAAATAATAGGAAAAATAAAATTCAACAGCAAAGAATTAGTATAGAAGTTTCATTAGAAAAATATAAAAGTAATTTCTTTGTTAACACGGCTGGTTTACAAACTCTACTAGAAGATTTAGCCAAAGAATGTAAAAACTCTCTTTAAAACCTAAAAAAATTTCATTTTTGCTAAATTCTATTTACTTTTGTTAAGATTTCCTTTGAATAACTCCTTATGAAGCGAACAACAAAACCATTAACAAAAAAGACATAAGAAAACCTCTCCACCGCAGGGATACCAACAATAAGAACAAAAATAACCCTATAGAGAGCAGTCTTTAAGAAATCTCCCAAAGCGTCCATAAAAATTAGTAGATATATCCCCCTAAGGGTAGAAACTTAAAAACCCTCCTAAGTTTACCTTCTAAAAAGAACCATAAAGGGTTCTCTAAATTTTGTTATTCCCCGAGGGAGGTTTTTAAATTTAGAACCCAAAAGGGTTATATTGATATAAAAATTCCTATGTTCAAATTTTGGGCGGAGACTTTAAGAAACTTCGGTGTAGGTTTGATGGTATCCGCATTCGTTCTCCGAATATCAAAGGATATTTCATACCAATCCTTATTGTGGTTGTTAATATTTGGCTTAATAAATGTTGGAATTGGAGCTATATTGTATCATTTAGGAGGTGAGGAATGAAAGATGGAACTTTCTTAGTTTTAATGGCTGCTATAGCAACATTTTCATTGGTAGGGATGGCAATATTTTCTATTTGGGTTAATAAGATTTTTAAAACCCATAAAGAAAAATAAAAAATCCTAAAACATTAAAAGGTTTTCTATTTCATTTTTGTTCACTTCTAGAAATTCTTTGGTTTTCTTTAGATGTTCCAAAATAGTAAATCTTCAGTTTCATCCAATTGTTGTTAACATTTCCTTACCTCCTAATTGTTGAAAATAACAAAACCATCACCGAAAAAGGTATAAAAAAAGCAACTCCACTGCAGTAATACCAACAATAAGAACAAAAATAACCCTATAGAGAGCAATCTTTAAGAAGCTATAGAGTTTTTAGAGTAAATACTATCCAAACTAAGGAAGGTTTTTATTTCGTAAAGGGTAAACCCTCGTTTTATTTCCAAAATGAAAGGTGCTAAATAAGGCGACCGTTTTACCTTTATAAACTTGACTTTATGGAGCCCTTTGGGCGGAATTAGCCGCTATCGCGGCTTATCTGCATCGGCTATTTTAACAAATAGAGAAACCCTAAAAACTCGGTAGCCGTTTTTCATGTCTTGTTCCATTTCCTTGGCTATTTCTTCGTAGCCGTGTTTTTTGTACCACTCATAGGCCTTTTGAGTGTCTAAGCCTATGGACTTGTTTGCTTCGTCCGCAAGTTTTATAGCGAGGTTAAATAACCTTTGGCTCCTTTTCCGTTTATACTCTGGGGAAGAGCTTTCTATTATTTCGGCTAGAAAATCTTTATTTAGGTAAAGCATTAGCCGACGCCCTTATGGTGGAGAAATTTGAATACATAGACAATCCCGAAGGGTTTCTCAGAAGTAAGATTGCTATAAACCAAAGGAAGGAGCTTAAATTTAGAGCGTTAACCCCCTTTAAGGGGTGCTATTGTTTACTCGACGCCCGCACCCAAAAACTTATTAGAAACCTCCTTGAGGAGATAAAGGAAGAAATTCTCCAAAATCCTCCAATAGAAAAACAAAAACCCGACCAAAAGGAGGAACCCTCTTATTTAAAGTATGAACCCGCACCGGAGCAACTTTTTATTAGCGACCTAACAACCTATGCTATTGAGCGTCTTTGGACAGCTTTAAATAAACAGCAGAAAAAGGACTTTTTTGATAACTTTTAAAAAAAACACCCCCTTTTGGAAAAGTTTATTAAAGATAAATACTCCTCTGTGGAAGAGTTAGAAGAAGATATTAAAAATCTAACCCAAAGGTTCGAAGAAACCCTAGAGCTACCCTGGCCTCTGTGGCCTGTAAGGTTAGGGCTATAGCGGGGGTAATGTTATTAAACTTCCTAATAAAACACAAACAAGAGCAAATTGCAAGGTTCCTAAATCTCTTGGAAGCTTACGCTCAAGAAAATAAAATCGCTTATTAAACTGTTTGCTCTATTTACCTAATAAGTTAGATTTAGAAAAGACTCCAAGGGGAAAGGTTCAGAAGAATTTTTAATGAAAAACTCTAAGCAGGGCTTCAAATTCTTTCCTCAATTAGTTTTCTTAATTCCTCAATGGTCTGCCATAGTTTTTGATTTTCTTCCTCCAAACAGCGGAGTTTTTCTAAAAGTTGTTTTCTTTCCTCCCTAAGGAGTTTTATAAGGTCAAAAAGTTGGTCTAACATTTTTTGTTGTTGCTCAATTTGCAGTTGGATTTCGGTGTAGCTTCTTTCTATTTTTATAACCCTTGTGCGTTCCTCTTCAAAATAATCCCTATCGTAAATACTCATAAAAATAGAATTTAATTTATGGCCGATGAGATTTTCCTTGAGCTGGAAGAACGTTTTAACAAAAATATCCAATTTTTAGAAAAACATGCCCCCGAAATAGCCGAAAAATTGAAAAACTTTTCTCCCGAGCGGTTTCAAATAACCTTCGAAGGGGGTAAAGTAAACATATACGATAGTCTAACCAACACCTACCTTTATCCCTCCGATGCCCGAATAGATTCCTATGCCCAGGTCGCCCACTTTTTACAAAATCCCCAATCGGTGTATTATGGGGTTTCGAAAGTAAAAAATACACGAAACTGGCTGCATTTAGAATATATGAAAAAATTAACAGATACCTACTATGGAATTTTTGGAGAAAATCCTAAAATAAGTTTTCACGGTGTAGAAATACCTTCCCTGATTTTTATAGGAATGGGCTTCGGTTTCCATATTGAGTTCTTTCTAAAAAATTTCTCCATAAGGAACCTTCTAATTATTGAACCCGAATTGGAACTCTTTTATATATCCCTCCACTTTGTGGATTGGTATAAAATCCTCCAGGAATATGTTGAATCTCCCGTAAAAAACTTTTCCCTAATATTGGAATCCGACCCGAAGGAAATCGAACTGAATGTAAGGGCCTTTTTTGGAGAAGTTGGAACCCCCTTTGCGGTGGCCTCTTTCATATACACCCACTTTATCAGCGAACCGATAAAGGAAATATTCCAAAAAGTGGTATACGCTTTAAGGCAAACCCAGATGGGATTGGGTTTCTTTGACGACGAATGGATAGCTTTAAAACACACCCTAATAAACCTTAAAGAGGTCGGGAAGGTTTTTATACCCAATTTGGAAGAAAAAAGAAATCTCCCTGCGGTGGTGGTAGGTTCGGGGCCTTCCCTGGATAGGTATATAGACCTTTTGAAAAAGCACCAAAATAAGTTTTTTATAATTTCCTGCGGAACCGCCTTAGGGGTTTTACAGGAACACGGAATAAAACCTGACCTTCATGTAAATATTGAACGGAACGAAAAACCATTCCAGGCAGTTTTAAAGGTAACAACGGAGGATTTTAGAAAGAAAATTCCCTTTTTGGGAGCAAATAATAACTATCCACCTTTTTTTGGGGCTTTTGTAAAATCGGCTTTCTATTTGAAAGCCAACGATGCAGGATCTTTTCTATTTCCCCAAAACAAATATCCCCAAATTTACTTTGTAAATCCTACAGTTACAAACACCGGTATGGCTTTGGCCTTCTATTTAGGTTTTAGGGAAATTTACCTCTTAGGGGTGGATTTAGCTTTTCCCGAAGAAAAGCATCACGCTAAAGGAACCGTCTACGATAAGGACGAGGCCTTTAAGAAGGCTACTGAAACTTTACTTAAAAATAGCAAATATACCGTAGAAGGTAATTTTGGAGGAAAATTACCAACAAACTTGACTTTCCTATGGGCTAAGGATACTATGGAGGCGGGAATAAGAGCTTTTAAAGAACTTGATGAGGATTTCAAAATATACAACCCCAACTTCGGGGCAAAAATAGAGGGTGCTATAACCCTAACCCCCGAAGAGTTAAAAGAAAAATTTGAAAACCTACAAACGGATAAATCCAATCTAAACCCCAACTGGTGGGAAGAGGTAATCCATTCGGTGGATTTAAAAGAGTTAAACCTTACCGAGGTAAAAATGAAAATTTTCCAAGCCTTTGATGAAATGAACCGAATACTTAACCAAGCTTTTGGACAGGTGGAAACGGTTTCTGATTTCCTTAACTTCCTTGTTCAGGTTAAACACTTTTTAGGAGTTCTGCGACAGTTAAACCCCATAGCTTACCTAACAATGTATGGGAGTGTGATTATCTTCCTAAATGTGGTTCTAAAAGGTCTTTTTGTAGACACCACGGCGGATAAGAAAAAACAATTCCTTGAAGAGAGTAAAAAGATTTTTGCCGAAATGTTGCAAGCTATGGAAAACCGTCTCTTGGAGCTTTATCCCTACTTCCCTTTTTAAGGAAAGAAAAAAAAATAGACCAAAGGGAGTTTTTTATAGACCTATTTGTGGTTAGTTTCCTTTTTTATCCTCTTGAGGTATTTTTTCAATTGTTCAACTTTTAGGTTCGTTATAGACCTTTCCTTCCGAAGGTTTAGCTTCAACAGAATCTTTCTGAGGTTTTACTTCAATAGTTCCAAAAGACGGTTTGGTTATAGCTGGTTTCCTTTTTTGGGCTAAACGGTCTTTTAACTTCCTAGGTTTGGGAGCCTTGGGCTTTTTAATACCTTCTTGGTGTTGGTTAAATATAGCCGCGGCGGGGGATGGTTTGGTCTCTTCTTCCTGTTGTTTGGTTTCAGGCTGGGCTTGGGGTGCCGTAGGTGGTAGTTCGCCTATTTTAAGCTCTCCAACCTTGGAAGCTGCGGCCGGTAGAGGTTGGGGTTGGGGCTGGGGTTGAGTTTGGGGCGGAGCTAACTCTACTCTAAATAGGCTATTTAAGGCGGCATATTTGAATTCGTTGAGGAAGTTCTCAAACATTTCGAAGGCTTCCCGCTTGTATTCGGTTACGGGGTCACGCATTCCGTAGCCGCGTAAATAGATACCTTCTTTAAGCCTGTCCAAATGGTGAAGGTGTCTTCTCCATAGGGCGTCCAGCAGTTGGAGAACGAGCATTTTTTCTATTTCCCTCATAAGGGCGGAGCCGAATATTTTTTCCTTTTTCTCGTAAATCTCTTTCATTTTGGAAACCAGATAGCGTTTTAGGTCTTTTCTGTCCCTTACGATGGTCGGAACGGCAATTTTTTCCCCTGTAAGTTTCTCTATTTTTTCCACCAATGAAAGGACTTCTTCGTCATCTATCTCCTGCGGGGGTGTTGTTTTAACTTTCTCCCCCGTAAGTTGTTCTATTCTTTCCAAGAGGAGTTCAACCTCTTTGTCCCGTTCCTCTTTGTGGATAGGTATGGTTATTTTTTCCCCTGTAAGTTCTTCAAATTTCTTTTCCAAGTAGTCGCGTTTTTCCCTTTCCTCGGGGGGGAGATTTTTTTCTATTTCCCAAAGTTCGGGCTCATCGGCGGGGGCGTAGCGTTTAACAAAGAGGTCGGCTATATCTTCCATAAACTCTTCGATTTTTTCTTTTAGATTTTGGCCTTCTAAGAGTTGGCGGCGGAGGGTATAAACCACATTCCTTTGGACGTTCATTACATCGTCCATGTCCAATATCCGTTTCCGAATTTGGAAGTTTTGGGCTTCGACCCGTTTTTGGGCGTTTTCTATTGCTTTGGAAACCATTTTGCTTTCGATAGGTTCGTTTTCGGGGAGTTTTAAAAACTCCATCAATTTGGCCACCCTGTCGCCGCCGAAGAGCCTTATAAGGTTATCTTCGAGCGAGATAATAAAGCGGGTTTCTCCCGGGTCTCCCTGCCTACCCGACCTTCCTCTCAGCTGATTGTCTATACGGCGGCTTTCGTGCCTTTCGGTTCCTATTACGTAAAGACCACCCAATGCTTTGACTTTTTCCTTCTCCTTGGACGTTATTTCGATAGCCTCCTCAAGGGCTTTTTTCCATTCCTCCTCGGGGGCCTCTTGGGGATTTTCAAAGCCTTTTTTCTTAAGAATTTCTTTTGCCAAATATTCGGGGTTTCCTCCGAGCAAGATGTCGGTTCCCCTACCCGCCATGTTGGTGGCTATGGTTACGGCATTTAACCTTCCCGCTTGGGCAACAATTTCGGCTTCCCTTTCGTGGTGTTTGGCATTTAGAACCTCGTGGGGGATACCGAATTGGAAAACCCTACGGAGTTTCTTTTTAATTTCCTCCTCCGAAAGGTTATGTTTCTCTTTTAATTCTTCCAACCTTATTTGGAATTCTTCGGAGTTATAAATAGCCTTTAGGAGTTTTTTATCTTTCAACAACCTCGAAAGGAGTTCGTTATCTTCTATGGAGACCGTTCCCACCAACACAGGGCGGCCTATCAGGTAGGATAGGAAAACCTCTTCGACCACTTTACGCCATTTTTCCCTTTTTGTTTTATATACCAGGTCGGGATGGTCTTTTCTTATAACGGGTTTGCGTGTGGGTATCACCACAACATCGAGGTTGTAAATTTCTTTAAATTCAACGCTTTCGGTTTCGGCGGTTCCCGTCATTCCCGCCAGTTTTTCGTAGAGACGGAAATAGTTTTGGTAGGTAATCGAGGCCAAGGTTTGGTTTTCGGGTTTTACTTCAACCCCCTCTTTAACCTCCACCGCCTGATGGAGACCGTCGCTCCATCTTCGGCCGGGAAGAACCCGCCCGGTGAATTCGTCAACTATAAGGACTTCGCCGTTTCTAACTATGTAATGGACTTCCCTGTGGAAAAGGTGGTGGGCCCTTAACGATTGTAAAATGGCGTGGAGAAGTTCAACATTTTTAGGGTCGTAAAGGTTATCTATACCAAGCAGTTGTTCTACCTTTTTAACCCCTTCTTCGGTAAGGTAGGCGGTGCGGTTTTTCTCATCCAGTTTGAAATCTTTGTCCTTTTCCAATTGACGAACTACTTTGTCTGCAACATAGTAAATTGAAGGGTCGATATCGGAAGGCCCCGAAATTATTAGGGGGGTTCTCGCTTCGTCTATAAGGATGGAGTCAACCTCGTCAACGATTGCGTAATAGTGGCCTTTTACCTGAACAATTTGGGAAAGGTCTATGGCCATATTGTCGCGTAGGTAGTCGAAGCCAAATTCGGAGTTGGTTCCGTAGGTTATTTGAGCTTCGTAGGCTTTTCTTCTTTCGGGGACTTCCACCAGTTGGGTGAAGAAGGCTTTTTTAGCCTCAACATTAATTTGGCTGTCGGAAAGGGTTTCTCCAAAATAGCCTTTGGGCCAAACTCTGAGGTCTTCCTCGATAGCTTTTTCTACCAGCTCGGGATTAACCCACTCAACCAGATAGGTTTTGTTATCGGAATTTATAACCCCAACATTTAGCCCTAAAAATTTGTAGATTGCCCCCATCCATTGGGCGTCCCTTCGGGCAAGGTAGTCGTTTACCGTGACAACATGAACCCCTTTGTCGGTGTAGGCGTTGAAGGCGGCGGGCAGGCTGGCAACGAGGGTTTTACCTTCCCCCGTTTTCATTTCGGCTATTTTTCCCTGGTGGAGAACCATACCGCCGATAAGTTGGACATCAAAATGCCTCATTCCGAGGGTTCTTTTGGCCGCCTCCCTAACGAGGGCAAAACCTAAAATTAGCTCGTCTACCAACTCGCCCTTGGTTATCCTTTCCTTAAGCTGTGGGTCGTTTTTTATCTTCTCAAAAAGCTCTAAGGATTTTTTCCTTACCTCTTTGTTTGGAAGACTATCCAATTCCTTTTCAAGGGCATTTATCTTTTCAACCAATGGACGGAGTTTTTTTATCTCCCTTTCGTTTTTGGAACCGATAATTTTTTTGACCAACCAGTTGAGCATCTCTAAAATCTTAATTTTCACCGCAGGGTTAAAGGGTATTAAGTCCTTTAATAGGTAGTAGAAAAAAAGAACCTTTTTTGGTTTTATTTGTTCGAAACCCTACAAATGCGAATCTTTTTTACCTTTTTGTCGTCGGCTTCTATTACCTTAAAAAGGAGGTTTCCAAATTGCAATTCTTCGCCCTTTTTTGGTAGATGTCCCAACTGGTATTGGATAAATCCTCCCACCGTTGTATAAACCCCTTCGGGGATTTTAAGGTTAAATAGGCGGTTAAGTTCGCTCACCTCTATGTTGGCGTTAACTATCCATTTGTCGGGTGCTATCTGTTTTATTTCTTCCTCTTCGTTCTTACTTTTTTCGTAGAATTCTCCTGTTATTTCTTCCACTATGTCTTCGAGGGTTACGATACCTATAACTACGCCCCTTTCATCCACAACAACCGCTATGTGCTCCTTTTGGTGGATAAATTTGTCCAAAACATCCTTTAGCCGTTCAAATTCTCCGACAATCTTTATAGGTCTGATATAGGAGGTAATAGACTCTTCCTTTTTAGCCTTTAGAAGGTCGTAGGCTTGGACATAACCAACTATGTTTTGGACGGTTGAAGCATAAACGGGTATGCGGCTATATCCGCTGGTTTTTATCTTTTCGGCTACCTGGGCAACCGTGGCGTTTTCGGAAATCATAACCACTTCGTGGATGGGTTTTACTATTTCGGATATTCTCCTATCGCGGAAACTTAATATGTTGGAGATTAAAACCCTTTTAGTTTTTGAAAGATTTATTCTTCCCTCAGTTAGGAGTTTTACCAACTCCTCCCTACGGAGATACTGACCTTCCTTCTTAAAAAGGTTGGAAATAAAGTCGGATATTACCTTTGCGGTAAAAACTATCGGCTTAAAAACCTTCAATAGGGGATATAAAACTTTCACTATAAAGGGGGTTAAAAATTCGGCATTGGCCATAAAGAGGCTCTTGGGAATTATCTCTCCCAACACTATGGTGAAGATTAATAGGGTCTCCGCCAAAAGGGGTTCGTAACCTTGCAACCGGGGGAGTTTTTCGTTGGCTATTTTTATCCAAAAGTAGGTGTAAAAGGCTGTAGCTAAAACTATGGAAAAGGTATAACCGAAAAGGGTCAAAGTTACATAGCTCTCGGGGTTTTTAACAAAGTCCTTAAGGATTTTATCCTTTTTGGCCAGTTTGGCTATTATGGCCTTATTTACCGAAACTAATGCCAATTCCGAACCGCTGAAAAACGCCTCCAGCAGGATAAAGAACAAAACCGCCACCAAAAGGGCTATATATTCCATACCGTTTATTTTTAGTTTGAAAGGTTTTCCCTAAGTAGGTTAAAGAATAAAAACTCCTAAAGGAGGGTATAAATCTGTGTCTCTTCCTTAAATAGGTGATACTTTAGAAGTTCCTTGAAAAGGTCTATATCACCCCTTTGTAGGTATTCCAAAAGAAGGCTGTGTTCATTTTTTACCATTTGCAGGGGGGAATATCTATTTTCATCAAAATGGGTTTCGAAAAATTTTTCCTCCTGTTGGAAATGTTTTTTTAGAAAACTCTTTAGTTGTTCAAATTCCGATTTTTCCAAAAGTTGGAGAATTGTTTTATGTTCCTCTAGAAGGTCTTTTTTGGTGGGCATAGACCAAAATTGTAGGAAAAGGAAGGAAAGAAATTAATCGTTGTTTGCATTTTTGAGTTGAGCTATCAAGATGGAGTTAACGGTATTTTGAACGTCCTTTATTTGGGCTAAATAGGTTTCTACATGGGCGAAATATTTTCTGTAGTAAAGTTGTTTTTCATATAGCTGTTGTTGTAGGTCGCTAATACGGTCGTTAAGACGTTCCTCTCTGTTTTGCAGACTTTGGATTTCTAAACCTACATAACCATCGTTTGCCGCATAGTTGGCAAGTTTTTTAACTTTTTCCATTGTTTGATAGAGAACATCCCAATCCGATTTGTCGGTGTTTTTGAGGAACTTTATAAGGTTGTCGGTGTTAACGGATATTGTTCCGTCGGTGTTGAAGTCTATTATGTTATAGTCCTTGGTTTTATCCAATAAATCCATAAAGATGTCTTGGAAGCGAATTTTTAATTCTTTTAAAACAAGGCTATCTTGAACTTTTGCCGGCTCCACATCGGTGTCGGTTAGTTTGGTTATTTTTGTTAAATCGTTAATAGTTTCAATTATTTGATTAACCTTATCGACCATATCGGTAAAGGTTTTGGCTATGGCATTGTAGTCGGTGGTTATGTTGACGCTGAATGTTCCTGTATCTTTTACCTTTACTTCCAAGCCGGGAAGAACATTTTTAAAGGTGTAACCTGCGGAGGTATAGGTATTACTCCCTATTTGGAGTTCGGAATTTTTAGCTTCCTGTAAGTTCTTATAATCTCCTAAAGCGTTGTTGGATGCGGAAACGTCTATTGCTCGGCTGCCGGAAGATGTTTCTACGGTGGAGTTTTCAACACCTGTTTCCATTAAAGCTAACTGATAACCACTACCTGTATATATTGCATATGCATGGATATAGCGGCTTAAGTCGGAATCTTTATTAATCTTGTCAATAATTTCATCTAAAGTGTCATTTGAGGAGATATTTATAGTCTTTTTAATAGTTTTTCCGGAAGCTGTTTGATATTGAAACGTTAAACTTACATCTTTCCCAACTTTTTCGTCCGGGCTGGAAAACTCCTTTGTAAAATAATCAATTTCTATTTGGGCAACTTTGTTAACCTTGGCGGTGGCACTATAGTCGGGAATGGTGTTATCGATAATAGATACGTCAGCAACATCGGGATTTGTGTTATTTACAGCTTTTTTATTAAACCAGCTATCTTTGGTTATTCCCGAAGTGTAACTGTAAAGGTCATTTAATTTTGCTTGAACTTGTCGGAAATATTGAATTTGCTTATCTATATTTCGTACTTTCCTTTGCAAATCGGCTATTCTTTGGTTATCGGGCTGAAGTATATACTGAAGCAAAGTATCCCAATCGAACGCACCGGTTATATTGGGATAGTAAATTTCTCCTGCCATTGGAAAACCTCCTTTTTAGAACCCTCTAAATAAAATTAATCGGAATTAAAAGTTTTAAACTTTAATGGGTTGGAAATATTCAATTTTTCCCTTTCGGGGATTTTAAAGAAAAAACTTTTAAGGTGGAAAAAGTTAATTTGCCTTTTTCCGGTTTTCTAATCCTAATTTTTTAGCCACTTCGGGGTCATATATGGCTTTATCCCAGTTTTTGGCTTTCTTTATTTGTTCTACATCAAAGATTGCACCTCTTAAGTCGGCCCCTTCAAGGTTTGCATCCGTAAGATTTGCTCCTGTAAGGTCTGCTTTAATAAGGTTTGCCTCTGAAAGGTTTGCTTTTATAAGCGTAGTAAATTTAAGGTTAGCCTTTATAAGTTTTGCAAATTTTAGGTTCGCTAACATAAGGTTTGCTTTCATAAGATTTGCTTTTATCAGTTTCGCTGATTTAAGATTTGCAAGTATAAAATAGCTTTCAATAAATTTTGAATTTTTCAGATTAGCTCGTGAAAAATTGGCTAATTCAAGATTACTTTTTGAAAGCTCCTCTTTTTCAAGAAGAATTTGTATTAATGGATTTAAAAGATTTAAAAGGGATATATAGGGATTTCTTCTATGGAAAAAGAAATTCAAAGAATATCTTTTCAAAATTATAATGAAATTTTCCTTTAAAGGCCTATTATTCCAACTTTTAATAATAGACTGCGGATTAGACTCCACATATTTTTGCATCTTCTTCAAAAGGTTCCAAAGTTGTCCAAAAAACAATAAAGGCCTATCCAAAGCTCCTTTTTCACCTTTTAAGGGGGTAACAATAAAATCCTTTTCCAAAAGGGCTGGGAAAATTTTAAAAGCCAATCTATTAAACGATTGCGTTAATTTTTCCTTTTCCTCTTGTGAAAACTTTTCTATTAAATTCACTAAATAGGTTGCTATTCTACTTGGTAAAACTCTGGGGGCAAAAATTTGTTCTAAAATTTCCTCAGCCTCTGCTTGAGAAATTTTATAGTTATCTTCAGATGTTTTTTCTCCTATTTCTAGCAACTTTGTTAGTATATATTTTGCCGCAAGGTATTCCTGGAAGGTTTTGTGAATAAACTCCACAGTTTGGGTTTTATTATCGGAACTATTACCTCTGAAATAAAAAAAGGTTAATAAAGTTCCTAAAAGTTCCTTTGCAGGTTTTTTAGTTAGACCCTTAAGCTCCTTGAAACTTTTTAACTTTTCTATTTCAGCTAGGGTCGCATAATCTTTAGAGGAAAACTCTATTAGAAAAGCCAGTTCCTCTAAGAATTTTTTATAGAGTTCTTTCCACTTGTCGTTTGGAATAACTTTTCGCAGATGATTGTTGTTTTCCCAGACCCTTTTAATGACAGAATCTATAAGTTTTTGATAAATATCTATTTCATTCCCTTGAAGGTATATTTTTGTTTCGTTTCGCAAATAGAGGTGGGAAACCATATATAACAAAAGCGGTTGGGATACTAAATTTTTTCTTTCCTGCGGGAGGTTGTTTATCTTTTCTAATAGCTCCTCATAGCGGTCTAAATAGACATTTTTAGCTTTGTCCCCTTGCCGTCTTTTTTCTTCTATAGCTTCCTCTAAGGCTTCTTTGTATTTTTCTAGAAAAGTTTTAATTTGTTCTTCATTTAAATCCGCAATTTCTAGAACTTTGAAATCTAACCTTTTATTTAAGTCCTTAAGGGTTTCTTTAGATAAATAATTCGGGCGGGAGGTTATCAATACATAACATTGGGGGTTTTTTAAGCCATCATGTAAACCTTCTAGGAGGTTTTTAACTTCTTCCTCCGAAAGGTTGTAGTTCATAACAAATTCATCCAACCCGTCCAGTAAAAGGATTGATTCATTAAAACCTTCAAAGGGATAAGAAACCTCTTCCCCCCATAGGTAAGGTTTATAAGCTTCTCCTAGCTCTGATTTAAGATATTTTTCTAATACTTCGATAGGTTTTTCTTTGAACTCTTCGGGTAAATTTCTTAATTGAACCACATAAAGTTTGTATTTAAAAATTTCTTTCGGGTAGGGTTCTCTATTTTTTTCGGCCCATTCGGAGGTTAATTTTTTGACCAAAGAGCTTTTCCCGCTACCCGGTTGTCCCAATACTAACAAAAACTTGGTTTGGTTTTCTTGTTGTTCCAATAAATCCCACAGGTTGATTTTTAAACTTTGACTGTTTTCCCTTTCAAGAGGTTTTTTATAAAAGGGTTCCACATAAACTTTATCCAGACCTATATTTAAATCCCTATCTAAGGGGAGCGATTTTTTAAAAAGACCCTTTAAGAGGTTTTTATATTCGTTTTTTCTTTTTATTTCTATTACTTTTTTAGCCCCTTCTTCTAAAAATTGTTCAGCTATCTTTCTAACGATTTCCTCCATAAAAAAAATATACTTCCCAACAATTATTTCCTATGAATGCTTCGACCCTACAAAAGGAAAAACTTTATTACTCCCTTAAGGATTATTTTTTGGAAAAATACGGAACCCGTGTGCAAAAAATAACGGTAGCTTTACCCTTTACCTGTCCCAACATAGATGGAACCAAAGGTAGGGGCGGGTGTATCTACTGCTATGCGGGGAGCATTCCTCCCAATTTAACGCCTGCCAAGCCTTTGAAGCAACAGATAGAGGAAGCTATTTTGCGTTACAAAAGGAGATTCAAAAATAAAAAAGTCCTTTTTACGGTTTATTACCAAAGCTATACCAATACCTACGGGGATATTGACTATCTAAAAAGCATTTACGATGTAGCTTTGGAATTCGACGAAGTGGTAGGCATAGATGTGGGAACCCGCCCCGACTGTGCCCCCGAGGAGGTTTTAGACCTTTTGGCTGGCTACACCGACAAAGGGCTGGAGGTGTGGGTTGAATACGGCCTCCAAAGTGCAAACTTCGAAAGCCTAAAAAAGATAAACCGACAGCACGGGGTTAGCGATTTTGTCGACGCCGTTCTTAGGACAAAGAAAAGGCCTTTAAAAGTTACCGCCCACATTATCGTAGGCCTACCTTGGGAAACGGAGGAAGATTTTTATGAGACCGCCAAAATGGTGGCGGCCTTACCTATAGACGGGTTAAAAATTCACCCCCTCTACATAATGGAGCATACAAAACTGGGGGAAATGTATAAGCGGGGAGAATTTCAACCCCTGCCGCTGGAAAAATACGTAAAAATCGCCGCCGACATTATAGAGATGATGCCGCCAAACATGATTATTATGCGTTTTACCGCCGAAGGCCACGACGATAAGCTTTTGGCTCCCGAATACTGCCGCCCCTCTTGGAAAAATAAAGTCAAGCAAATGGTTGAGCAAGAACTCTTAAGGAGAAATTCCCGCCAAGGTAGCCGTTGTCCCTTTAATCGGCATATAGCATTTTGATTAATGGGTTTTAAATTTCGTTTACCCTTCAAGAAAAGAAAAAATGAAGAGATAAAAATAAACTTTTTCGGATACCTCTATATAGGCTTTACCCTCCTAATCGGCTTTGCCGCCGTGAATACGGGCAACAATATCCTTTACATACTTCTATCCTTTCTATTGGCCCTTATGGGTATTTCGGGATTATTTTCCGTTTACAACCTCAAAAGGTTAAAGGTTAACTTTATTCCTCCTAAAGAAGTATGGTGCTGTAAAGAAAACCCTTTCGAGTTAATAATTAGAAACCAAAAAAGGATTCCTTCCTTCCTTATAAGGGTTCTTTTGCCTTTGAAAAATACCCTTTCGGGGATTATTCCTAAGGTGGAAAAACTCTATAAGGGTCAAATTTTAATAAAACCAACCCGCAGGGGGTTATTAAAGATTAATGAGATATACCTCGAAAGCGATTTTCCTTTTGGCTTTTTCACCCGAAGGTTGAAGGTAAAAACCGACCTCGAGGTGGTTATTTTTCCCAAACCTATAGAGGTAAAAATTCCCGTTTTAAAACAGCTCCACAGGGGGAAATTGGAAAAAACCACATTAACACTAAAAGGAAAAAAGCTATCGGGCGATACCGTGGAAGGTATAAAGGAATACTCCAACGAACCGAGGAACCTAATCTATTGGAAAGCCTTTGCGAGGACGGGTCAGCTCTATGCTAAGGAAGTATCTTCGGAAGAGCGCCTTAGGGAGTTCACCATAGATTTAGAAACCCTACCGGGGAAAACATTGGAAGAAAAAATAGGTCAGGCCACCTATTTGGTTTTAAAGCTCCACCGAATGGGGTTTGCGGTAGGTCTAAAATACTCCAACAAGGTGAAAATAGAACCCGCCTACGGCGGTGAACATTTAAAAAAGCTCCTTACCACTTTGGCCCTTCTTTAGAGGTTTACTATTTCAAACCAACATTGTTGGGTCTGAAAATCCCTTTCCTTCCAACGCACCCCTATAGCACCCGTTAAAGCCTTCATAAAGCCCTCCACAAAACCCCAACCTATCCAACAAACGGGGTGTTTTATAGGCTCCAGCTGCCGAGGTTCTAAAAATTGGGGGTAAAAAATACATTGGCATATGCAGGCCCTATTAGGCTCTTTTTTTACACCTTGGGCAAAACCCATTATGTTCAAACCCTTTTCAAATATTTCTTCCCACTCCTCCTTTGGGTGGTTTTTCATTAAATCCCTCGCAACGGAACGGCCCAACTCCCTTAGAAGAGAATAGGCCCCCTTAGTTCCATAAATCTCCTCCATTTGGGAAGCAATTTCAAAAACGATTTCCGGAACGGTGGATAGGTTTTTTTTCTCTACCTTTCTTTGGAATAGTTTTAAGCCTTTCTCTCCCAGTATCTCCTTTAAATGGCCGTATATATCGTCCAGAAGCTCCTTTTGGATACCGTTGTTCATATCCTTTGAGATACAAGAAAAGGTTGGTTTTAGCAAGTATTTACTCGTTGAGGAAAAAATGAAGAAAACTATTAAAGGAAAAGAAATAAAAAAACCTTAGCGGGAAAGGAATTTGTAATACCTTTTCATGGTGATATGACCTTCTATACGGTGGAGGGTATCCAAGGCGACCCCAACCGTGATTAGGGCGGTTGTTCCGCCGAAGTAGAAAGGTATGTCGGTTTTTATCGAAATTAAAACGGGTATTATTGCTATAACCGCTAAGAAAATAGCCCCCACGAAAAGCAGGCGGTTTATTACCGTGGCCAAATATTCTTCCGTTTCCTTACCCGGCCTTATTCCCGGAATAAAGGCTCCTGCCCTTTGGAGGTTTTCCGCTATATCTTGGGGATTGAGTATTATCGAAGCGTAAAAGTAGGTAAACACAATTATTAAAACCACATAGAGGATGTTATAAATTGGCGACTCGAAGCTGAGCCACTCCTTTAGGAAGGCTAAGCTTTCAATGTGGAGCATCTGGATTATTGTTGTGGGGAATATCAAAATAGCTTGGGCGAAAATTATCGGCATAACGCCCGCAGGATTTAGCTTAATTGGCAGATAGGAGGCGGTGGGTGCCCCGAATCCTAAGTTCCTTTGGGGGTATTGGATGGGAATTCTTCTTTCCGCCTCTTGGATAATTACAATTCCCACAATAATGGCTATAACGGCAACAATAATTAAGGCTAAGTCAATTATAGATAACTGACCGGTCTTAAACCTCTGCCAAATTTCCATAATCATATCGGGAAAACGGGCTACTATACCCGCAAAGATTATTAAAGAGGCCCCATTTCCTATTCCGTGTTTGGTAATTTGCTCTCCCAACCAGGTTATAAACATTGCTCCCGCCACCAATATGAGGACGGACAAAATTACAAAACCCAACCCGGGGTTATAAACCAAGGGAGTCCCCGACGGGGAAACTTGATTTTGCAACCAAAAGGTGATAAACAAAGCCTGTAAGGTTGCCACCAATAGGGTTAGGTATTTCGTATATTCCTGAATTTTGTATCTACCATAATCCCCTTCCTCCTTTTGGAGCTGTTGAAGGTAGGGAACCGTGGCTGTTAAAAGTTGCATCACAATCGAGGCGGTTATGTAGGGTAAAATTCCCAAGGCGAAAACGGTCATTTTGCCGAGGTTTCCGCCCGAAAATATGTCGTAGAGCCCGAAAATACTGTGTTGCATTTGGGCAAAAAACTCACTAAGGGCGTCGATGTTGATACCCGGCAAAGGAATGTGGGCACCCAGGCGGTAAATAACGAGCAAGGCTAAGGTAAACAAAAATTTTCTTCTTAATTCTTTAATTTCCCATAAATCCACTATCCAGCGAAGCATACCGTCATATTATCCGAGCCAAGAAGCTTAGGTAGGCTTTAAAAGCTTATTAATAACCCTCTCGAGGTCGGATTAACCGAGAAACCCTAAAGGGATTAAGTTTAAAAACCTCAAAAGGGAGAGAAATTAAAAAACCTGATTTAGGTATTGGTTTTTATATTTGACATAATTGAGGGCGTTTTCTTTTATTTTTTCTATCTCCTCGGGGGTTAATTCCCTTTTTACCTTTGCGGGCTGACCCATAAGTAAAACACCGGGAGGGAACTTTTTTCCCGGGGGAACCAAGGAGCTGGCGGCAACAATGGTATTTTCTTCTATAACCGCCCCGTCGAGGACTATGGCACCTATTCCTATTAAAACGTTATTTTTTATAGTGCAACCGTGCAAAATAGCCCCGTGGGCCACCGAAACATAATCGCCTACTACGGTGGGAAAACCATCGCTGCGGTCGGGTTTGGTGTAGTGGGTTACATGGATTATCGCACCGTCTTGAATATTGGTCTTACTACCTATTCTTATGTAATGAACGTCCCCCCTTAGGATTGCCCCGAACCAGACCGAGCTGTCGGCCCCTATTTCCACATCCCCTATTATGGTAGCGTTGGGGGCAACATATACCGAAGGGTCTATTTTGGGATACCAACCTTTGTAAGGTTTGATAATCGCCATTTCAATTTTAGGAAATTTTAAATTGCTCCCCAAATAGGAAATAATGGTTTCTTAACAATGACCTTAAACCGTTCTTTGTTTAATTTAGGGAGGTTCCCGAAATGAAAGTTCTTTTAATCACCTTCGACAAAGAAATGGAAAAAAAGATTAGGGAGCTCCTCAAGGAGCATCAAGTTATAAGTGCCAAAAATGGAGAAGAAGCCTTATTGTTAGATACCGCCGATGTAGATATTGTCATATACGATGCCCTGGCCGGTGGTTTGGCCGAAGAAGATATAAACAAACTTTACGAGGAAGGCTTTCAAAACAAACCTTTCCTAATCCTTATGGACGACCTCTTTCCCATCGAACCTTCCAATGTGAAACCTAAGGTTAAAAAAATTGTTTCCCGTGAGGTAGATGTAGACAAAATCCCCCAATTGGTTAATGAATTGGTTTCCAAAGCGGGCACAGGGGCAACCCAAGAAGAACAACCTGCAGCCCCAGCCCAAGCTGCACCTCCTCCTGCAGAGGAAGAAAAGAAAGAAGAAGCACCCGCGGCGGAGGAAAGTTGGGAATCCCTATTCGGAACAAATGTAGTTCAACCCCGCAAAAAGGAAGAAAAACCTGTCCAGGCGGAGGAAAGCTCTACAACCCTCCAACCTGCGGAAGTTTCTCCCCAACCTCCTAAAGAGGAAAAACAAAAACCAGAAACACCTTCGGAAGGTCAGATTACTTTAACCCCTCCCACGGAGCAAAAACAGCCCTCCCAACCCCCGCAAGAAGCAAAAGCGGCAGAAAGCAAAGCCGAGGAAAAACCTTTACCCGAAAGCCCTCCGACGAAAAAACAATGTCTGTTGGTATCCTTTGACATACCCTTGGTTGAAAAAATAGACCAGCTTATCGGCGACCTTTGCGACCTTTACACCGCCCGAAGTGCAAAACAGGCTTTACAAAAATATGGGGATAAAGATTTTGACATAATCATTTTCGATACCATTTCGGGAGTATTTGCCGAGAAAGGTATTAAAGACCTCTACGAAAAAGGGGGCTACAAAGACGCCCTTTATGTTGTTCTTCTTGACGAATTTATGCCTATAGATATTGACCGCCTGCCGGTGAAGAACTTGCGGGCCATTAAAAGGGAAAGCGAAATCGATATGCTTCCCGAAATCATAGAAAGTGCCCCCCACATCACATTGGAAAAATACCTCGCCCAGGCCGGAGGAGCTTTGGCGGGTGAAACCGGCCAAACGCAGACAGAAACCCCGGCGGCTACCTCCACCGAAACCGCGGGCGGAGAAACAGGTTTGGAAGACCTTTTGAAAGAGTTGGAAACTGTCGGAGAACAAACCCCCGAGCCCCAACCTGCCGAAGCAACAACCCGGCCGCCTGCTGAAGTTTCCAAAGAACAACCGCAAACCGAAGAAACTCCTACGGAAGCTGTAACCGCCCAACCCTCGGAAACTGAAACTAAGGAGGAAGAAAAAGGGATTTCGAAAGAACAAGCACCTCCGTCGGTAGAAACCAAACCCCAAGAAACTTTAGTCCCGACTGAAACCAAACCTGCACAAACTGCACCGTCGCAAGCGGCAGCTCCCTCGCCCCAAGCAGCCCGGCCGGCTGTTGCCGCCGCACCCGCCTATATCCAACTACCCGAGGAAAAAATAGAAAAAATCGTCGAAAGGATAGTTGCCGCCAAAGTTCTACCTCTTATAGAGGAGCTCATAAAACAAAAACTTAGCGATGCCTACATAAGGGGTATTGTTGAAGAACTCCTAAAGCAGGAAGTTGATAAAGACACCATTAGGGAAATAATTAGAGAAACCGCCGAACCTATTGTTAGGAGGGTGTTGGACGAACTCCTTCTTCAGGAATAAGTATTATCCTTTCCTCTTTTGGATTGTTTTCAAAATTAAAGCTAAATGGACAGTTATTTATTCCAGATAGTTTTAGGGGCTATTCTTATTTCCCTTTTGTTAGGAATTTACTCCTTTGTTGTTTACTTTTTTAGGTTGGCTTTTTTATCTATTGCCGTTTCCCACGCAGTTTTAGCAGGATTGGCTATAGGAATTTTTTTCCATATAGACCCAACTCTAACGGCTCTTTTATTCTCTTTGTTGGTTGGTTGGCTAATAGCTTTTGTCCGCAAAAAGGCAGGTCTTACCGAAGATGCATCTATAGGGATTGTTTTAGCCCTCTCTATGGCGGTGGGTATTATTTTGATATACCTTTCAGGGTATCAGGGAAATATTTTTTCCTACCTTTTCGGGAGTTTATTAACCCTAAGTTGGAAGGATATAGTTTCTTTATTGTTCCTTTTGCTGGTCAGTGTAATTTTTATAGCCCGCCATTGGGAACAGATATTGTTTCTATGTTTTGATGAAGAAACCGCCTATTCCAGCGGTATAAACGTCAATTTTCTTTATTACACCATAATAGCTTTGTTGTCTTTCTTAATCACCTATTCTACTAAGTTAATAGGGGTAATACTAACCCACGCGATGTTGGTTATTCCCGGCGCCACCGTTTACCAAATTTTCTGGCATTACAAACTTCTGTTGGCGGGGTCAACCCTACTTTCTATTTTTTCAACGTTAGCGGGATTGACCCTCTCTTACTTTTACGATTTGCCTACCGGCCCGTTAATAGTTACCGTAGGTGGGATTTTATTTTTACTCTTTTGGGTTTTGAAAATTTTTAAAATTCCCTCCAAAGTTTTTAGAAACAAATAGCCTCTTTAAGTTTTTTTTCTTTAACAATAGCACCCTCCCCTAAAGGGGAGGGATTAACGCTTTTAACTTGCCAACCAAAGAGTTGGAAATTTTCGTTAGAACAGGCTAAAGAAGTTGTTAATAGTAATAATAATATAAGGGAATCCGAATATTATAGAAAACCAAAATAGGTAGAATTTGGAAATTTGTCTTTCAAAGAAAAGGTTGTAAAACCTAACCAAAAACTCCCTCAGGAGGAAAGAGCTAATGAAAAAACTCTTATTGGTTTCGGCATTATTTACCACCGCCGTGGGGGGATTGGTAAATCTTTCCTATGCGGGAGAAAAACCTACAAAAACAAGCAAGGTTGAGGTCAAAAACGAAAAACCGACCCAAAACGGGAAAATTGTTCTAACCCTAAACAAAGCGATAGAAATGGCCCTAAAGGACAACCTCGAAATAAAGGCCGAGCGTCTGAAGGCTAAAGAGAAATATTATGACTACAAAGCGGCAAAAGGTTATTTGTGGCCCCAGTTGAACTTTAGCTATTTTTTCAGCCGAACCAACAACCCGCCCCATTCGATTATGTTCCGAATGAATAACCACAATATGCAGTTTCCCCGCGTCCAACCCCAAGATACTACCACCGCCCAAGGAGTTTTTATGTGGACGGCCCAATCTTTCCAAGCTATGGAAGATTTCTTTAACAATCCCGGTTCTTCCCAACAGTTCAACGCCAAATTCGAAGTTCAAGTTCCCATTTGGATGGGCGGAAAAGTTCGCAACATGATAAAAGGAAAATTCTTCGAGTGGAAAAGCCAAGAGCTACTTAGCCAAAGAAAGGCCGAAGATGTGGCCTTCCAAGTGGCCGATACCTATTTAAAGGTTCTCTATGCCAAAGCGGCGGTTAGAGCAACTCAAACAGCCTTAAAAGATGTAGAAACCCACCTAAAGTTGGTTGAAAAAATGCACCAAGTGGGAATGGCCCTTTATTCCGATGTCCTTAGGGTGAAAGTCTATTACCAATCTGTAAAACAGAAAAACATTGAGGCAAAAAATAACCTTTACATTGCCAAAAAGGCATTGGCTTTGCTTTTAAACCAACAATGGAAACCCGAACAACTAACCATTAAAGGGGAACTTTATTGTCCATCACCCCAAGAGGTGGAAAAATCTCTTAACCAACTAAAAAGGTGGGCTATCGAATATAGAAAAGACCTAAACGCCCTAAAAGAAGGATTGCACGCCGTTAAATACTACAAAAAAGCAACCTGGGGAACCTACCTGCCCGATTTTGTAGCCTTCGGAGAATACGACCTTTACGATGTTAACCGCTTTGCAAACTTCCGTGCCAACTCCTGGATGGTTGGAATAGGATTGCAATGGAAACTATTTGACGGCTTAAACGCTTTCAATAAAGTCAAAATGCTCAAAGAAAAAGAGAGAGAGCTTAAAACTATGTTGGATTACGCCCAAAAGGGAATACGTTTCCAAATAGACAAAGCCTATAAAGACTATCAAACAGCCTACGCTAAGGTGGAGGAAGCAAAAACCAAAATAAAAGAAGCGGAAGAATCCTTGCGTATTGTAACAAATCGGTATAAACAGGGCTTAGCCCGCATAGTTGACCTGTTGGATGTTCAAAGCCAATTGGACATGGCAAGATTTGAAGAAGTTCAGGCCCTTTACCAATGTAACAAAGCTTACTTAGAACTTTACAACAACGCCGGAAAACTATTGGAGGTGGTTAAGTAATGAAAGACGCACTAAAGTGGGGTGGCTTTGTCGGTGTAATGGCCCTAACTGTCGCCTGGTTGGGTGGAGCGTTCCATCCGAAAATCGCACCCGCAAAGGTTCCCGAACAGGGTCAAAAGGTTTGCGGTATTAAACTGATGAAGGTTGAACCTCAAAACCTAGTAGTAAAAGCAAATTACGCCGCAACAGTGGTAGCAAAGGATACAGCAAGGCTCTCGACCCGTATAGCCGGTTTCGTAGAAAAAATTTATGTGGACGTTGGCGACCACGTGAAAAAAGGCCAGCTTCTTATGGTAATAGACCCCAAAGACCTTAAAGCCCAAATAGAAGCCCTTAAACACCAGATTGAAGCGGCCAAAGCCCAAGCGTGGGCTGCAAAAAGAACTTACGAAAGGCTAAAGGCCTTGGCCGAAGTTAACGCCGTAACTCAACAACAGTTGGATATGGCCAAAGCCCAATATGAAGCGGCCGAAAACGCCGTTAAAGCTCTACAAGCCTCCCTAAAAGCCTTGGAAAACAACCTCAAGTATGCCGAAATACGCGCTCCCTACGACGGTGTGGTAGCAATGAAGCCCGTTAATGAAGGGGATTTCGTAGGCCCCGGAAGCTTCCTAATGGCGATAGATAAACCTCCCTACCAGGTAGTGGCTTATTTACCTGAAAAACACTTTGGGCATATTAAAGTAGGTCAAACTTTAGAGGTTGAAGTTAACGGCAAAACCGTTCAAGGCCAAGTTGTAAATGTAGCCCCCGCGGTCGACCCTGTAAGTAGAACTTTCATGATAAAGGTAGCCTTACCCCAAAACTGCAATGTGGTTTCCGGAAAATCCGCCTACGTGCTGGTGCCCGAAACCAAGAAGGAAAAGGTAATTCTTATTCCCAAAAGTGCGGTGTTTAAGTGGGAAGACTTTACGGCCGTATACGTAGTAGACAAAAACGGTATAATCCACCTGCGTTTTGTAAGACTTGGGCTCTCTTATGGCGATAAAGTTGAAGTTCTCGCCGGACTGGAACCCGGTGACGTTATTGTTATCGAAGGCGTTAAAAAAGCCTGCGATGGCTGTGTCGTTGTTAAAAATTGCCTATCTACTTAAAAAATACGGAGGGTGTTAGATGGCGGCCGCAATTGGTAAAGGTCTGGCGGGTAAACTTGCCGCCGCCTTCATCGATAACAAACTGACGGGTATTTTGGTAATTGTTTCCTTCCTGTTGGGACTGTGGGCGGTATTAACCACCCCCAAACAGGAAGACCCCGATATCGTCGTTCCGATGATAGACGTTATAGTCCAGTATCCCGGAGCATCTCCCGAGGTAGTAGAAAAGAAAGTGGTAGAACCTATCGAACACCAACTTTGGCAGTTAAAAGACATTGAATACCTCTATTCGGCGGCATCCAACGGTTGGGGTATAGTTACCGCAAGGTTCTACGTAGGAACCGACCCCGTAAAGGCCTTAGTAGAGCTTAATTCCAAGTTAATGGAAGGTATAGATAAGGTTCCCTCCGGGGTAAAACTACCGCCTCTAATAATGTCCAAATCCATAGACGACGTTCCCATAGTAACCTTAACCCTCTGGGGTAAAAATTACGATTCCTACGACCTATACCGTATAGCCGCCACAATAGAGGAAGAGCTAACCAAGCTAAATGAAGTTTCCAATGTTTTCATTGTCGGGGGCCAGAAAAGACAGATAACCGTTTACTTAGACCCCCAAAAGTTGGAAGCCTACCATATCAACCCCCTACAGGTCATTCAAATTCTCAAACAGGCTAACTATGGGGGAGATAACGGTTTCTTCGTAAAAGACAACAAAGTAATAACCGTCCAAACAGGAAAATTCATCAAAGATAAAAGGGATGTGGAAAACATTGTTGTGGCCGTCTACAACGGAAAGCCCGTCTTCCTTAAAGATATAGCAAAGGTGGTAGACGGCCCCGGCGAGGTTAAACATTACGTTCTCTTCGGAACGGGAGCAGGGCACGAAGAAAAAGGCATAAAAGAAGACCTAAAAGGCGAATTACCCGCGGTAACAATAGCTATAGCGAAAAAGAAAGGAACCAACGCCGTTGATGTTGCCGAAAAAGTGCTCCAAACTGTCGAAAGAATGAAAGGAACCATAATCCCCAAAGACCTCCACGTAACGGTTACAAGGAACTATGGAAAAACCGCAGAAGAAAAATTCGACGAACTAATAAAGCACCTGTTTATAGCAACCTTCTCTGTGGTTCTATTGATAGCGGTAGCCCTCGGGTGGAGGGAGGCCATAGTTGTTGGTATTACCGTTCCCGTTATATTGGCACTAACTCTGTTCTTCAGTAAGTTCTACGGCTTCACCCTAAACAGGGTTACCTTGTTCGCGTTGATATTCTCAATAGGTATCCTTGTTGACGCCGCTATTGTGGTTATAGAAAACATCCACCGTTGGATGTCTATGGGTAAACTAACCCCCAAAGAAGCCATCATCATAGCAACCGACGAGGTAGGAAACCCCAACATTCTCGCTACAGCCGCAATTATAGCCGCCCTAATACCTATGGCCTTTGTCGGCGGATTGATGGGCCCCTACATGAGACCCATACCCATAAACGCATCCACCGCCATAGCCCTATCGGCGTTGGTGGCCTTTACCGTAACCCCCTGGGCGGCTTATATGCTCCTAAAGAATGTCCAAGCTCACGAGGAATATAACATCAGAAAAACCTTCTTCTGGAAACTATACACCTCCATAATTGTGCCTCTAATAACTTCCCCTATTAAAAAGTGGGCATTCTATCTGTCGGTATTGGGTCTAATGGCCTTCTCCATTTGGATGCTCATAGCCAAACTGGTAGTAGTGAAAATGCTCCCCTACGACAATAAATCGGAACTCAACATTGTGATAGATATGCCCGAAGGAACTTCCCTTGAGGAAACCGCCAAAGTGGCCAAAGAGATAGCCGACAAAGTTGTTAAACCTTGGAATATCGTAACCGACTATGAAATCTACGTAGGAACCGCCGCACCCTTCGATTTTAACGGTTTGGTAAGACACTACTATCTAAGAAGAATGCCGTGGCAGGCCGAAATCCACATTAACTTGGTCGACAAAGAGAAAAGGGCCATATCCTCCCACGACTTCGCCAAAATGCTCCGCCCCGAAGTTCACAAGCTGGCTAAACAGTTGGGTGTGAAAAACATCCAAGTTGTGGAAATTCCGCCCGGCCCGCCGGTATTGTCTCCTATAGTTGCCGAGGTATACCACAACGACTATGAAGTGACCCAAGAGGTAGCCTGGAAAGTTAGACAGATATTCGAACAATCCCCCTCCATAACCGACGTAGCAATTTACGCCGACGTAGACCGCAAAAAATACAAAATCACCATAGATGAACAAAAGGCCAAACAGAGCGGATTCACCAAAGAGCAAATCTGGGCTATCGTTGCAACAGCACTTTACGGCTATGATGTAGCGACTTTAAGAACCTCCGATTTCGAAAAAGTAGACCTAAAGGTTAAATTCCCCGAAGGTAAAAGGAGCGGTATCGATAGACTGCTAAACACCAAAATAATCACCCCCGTGGGCAAAGAGGTTCCTCTAAAAGAGGTTGTAAAAGTTTCCCTGGTTCCCGAAGAGAAAACCATTTACAGAAAGAACATGAGGAGGGTTGTTTACGTTTGCGGAGACGTTGCAGGAAAGTATGAAGCTCCCTTCTACTCCATATTGGATGTCCGCGACAAAGTTTTAAGCATACCTAACCCCTACGGCCCGATAGAGGAATACTGGTATCACCTACCGCCTCCGGCGGATAAGCATGTGGCCATTAAATGGGACGGTGAAATGCACATAACCATAAGGGTTTTCAAAGACTTGGGTATAGCCTTCATAGGTGCCGTATTCCTAATATGGGTTCTCATATTGGCTTGGTTCAAAGACTACCGCATTCCCGGTATTATCATGGCACCAATACCTCTAACCTTGGTAGGTATCATTCCCGGCCACTGGTTGATGGACAAAATAATGCACAATGTATTCTTTACCGCCACCTCGATGATTGGATTTATCGCGTTGGCGGGAATAATCATCAGGAACTCCATATTGCTGGTGGACTTCGCCGAACAGAGACTTAAAGAAGGTGTTCCCCTACACGTGGCCGTTGTGGAAGCCGGAGTGGTAAGAACCCGCCCCGTTCTGCTAACAGTTGCCGCCCTAATAGTGGGTGCCTTCGTTATAATCTTCGACCCCATATTCAACGGTTTGGCTGTATCCCTAATCTTCGGAACTATCGGTTCAACCACCCTAACCCTAATCCTAATTCCCGTAATGTATTACTACTCCCGCCTCAAACAGCTTAAGAAACAGCCCAACTATGTGGTTCCTTCTCCCGAAGAGGTAAAACGCGACCTTATGGCGGATTAATTTTTTCTTTTCCTTTCCTTGGTCTATTTTTTTCTCTCAAACCTTTGGTGGAAATTTCTATATGTTCCACGTTAAGTTTCTATTGCAAAATAAACCCCTAAATGGAAGTTAAAGTGGAATTAACCCATTCGTTGGAGCTGGATTTAAAAGCGTTAATCCCTATAGCGTTAACCCCGCCTAAAGGGCGGGTGCTATTGTTAAGCGTTAACACATGCTTTAAAGCATGTGTGCTATTGTTAAGCGTTAACCCCCTCCCGAAGGGAGGGGTTAACGGTTAGGGGAGGGTGCTATTGTTAAAACTAACCAAAAAGAGCATCGAAAGCGTCAAAATTAGCGGAAATTTAAATATTGAACCTTTAGGTGGAATAGCCTCGGAATTTGTAGTTAAAAAATTTTTAAAGGAAAAAATTCTTGAGGAACTAAGAAAGGCAGGTTTCAAAGGAAAACTTATAGTGGACGGTCAACCACCCCTTCCAATTAGGGGCTTGACTTTAGGCAGACACCTACGCATAAGATAGGCGTCCACCTTAGCGTTAACCCCACGCTAAGCGTGGGTGCTATTGTTAGGCGGGTTGTTTACCCGTCCCCTCACAAGGGGTTATCTTTGTTTTGCTTGTCTAACCCGCAAGGTTGGTTGGGGAATAGGAAACAACCTATTTCCCTTGTGTTTAAGAAACTCACCCGCCTTGTTATTCAAATTATAACAAAACTTTTGAAGTTTGCAAGTTTTTCTTTTTTCTTGGGTCGCTTTCCATAGCATTATTCCCTTTCCTTTAGGAAAGGTAATAACGGTTTCCCCATTAAAATGGGGAGCATCCAGCGACCGTTTTTATCGTGAGGAATGGGTAATTTAATTATTCAAATTCCTTTTCCACCCACATGGCCTTTATCGAATTGGGAATGGGGATATTCTCGTTCCAAGCTCCCAAAAGCATTTTAAACTTAATCGCGTTGGCCACACACTGGGCCCGAACCGTATTGTTAAAGAATACATAGGTCGGTTTATTCTGATAAATTCTCTTTATCTTCTTAAGCAACTCTTCCAATTCTTCTTCCGTGTAAAGGTAGTCGTAAAGTTTTTTCGGGTTCCTTCCGTGGAGTCTAACATAGTTAAATTCTCCCGTGGAAACCCAGGGGCCTATCGGCCATCCTAACTCTTTGGGGGCATCGATATTTACCAAGGTGATATTCCTTTCGTCCAACCATTGGTAAAACTCTCTGTTCATCCAGCTTTTGTTTCTAAATTCCATAGCTTGGGGGTAATCAATAAAGTCGTAGTGGAGTTTTTCTAAATACTCCCAATTTTGCTCATTCATTCCGAAACTTTCGGGAAATTGGAAGAGCAAAGCTATTAAGTTTCCCTTTTCCTCCAAAGGTTTAATCCCTTGAACAAAATATTCCACGTCCTGTTTGGTGTAATCTCTCCTATGGGTAAACTTCTGATGGACTTTTACCGAAAACTTCAAATGGGGGGCTTTTAGAACCAAGGATTTAACTATGTTGGTAGAGGGAAATTTATAAAAACTAAAGTTGAGTTCCACAATATTAAAAAACCTTTTATAGAATTCCAGCCAAGCGTCCTTAGGTAGGTTCTTAGGGTAAAAAACCCCCCTCCATTCGGGATAAGAAAAACCGCTGCAACCTACATAGATTTTTTTTAATCTCCCCATGGGGTTTTTAAATAAAATCCCTAAAAAGGTAGAAAACAAGAGTTTGAACGTTAGGGGTAAAAAATTTTTCCTTTCTCTTTAAGGTTCTTTCCCTTAAAACCTATTAAAGAGAGGTAGGTTCCATGGGTAACAAAAAGAGGAGAGTTGTTATTACAGGTTTGGGGGCGGTAACCCCCATAGGAAACGATGTAAAAACCTTTTGGGAAAACTTGGTGGCCGGAACTCCCGGGGTAGACCGAATAAAAGTAAATTTCAACCCCGACGATTACCCCGACCTTCCGGTAAAAATAGCGGCCGAGGTTAAAGATTTTGACCCCCTTAAATATTTCGATAAGAAGGAAGCCAAAAGAATTAGCCGCTATGTTCAATTCGGTGTGGCGGCGGCAATGCAGGCCATTACCGATAGCGGGCTGGATAAGGCAGATATAGACAAATCCCGCGTTGGAGTAATTATAGGAAGTGGTATAGGAGGCCTTAAAGACATCGAAGACCAGCACGATGTATTAAAGAAAAGAGGTGCCCGAAGGGTATCGCCCTTTTTCATACCCTACGGAATTTCTAACATGATAGCCGGCCTAACGGCCATTAAATTCGGCTTTAAAGGCGTTAACTACTGCGTTGTGTCGGCCTGTGCCACCGGAACCCACTCCATAGGGGACGCTTACAAACTAATCCAAGATGGTATGATAGATGTGGCCGTGGCCGGCGGTGCGGAGGCGGCCATTACTCCCCTGGGTGTAGCAGGGTTTGCCGTTATGAAGGCCCTCTCCACCCGCAATGACGAGCCGCAAAAAGCCTCGAGACCTTTCGACGCCCAAAGGGACGGGTTTGTTATGGGCGAAGGTGCGGGAATTCTAATTTTGGAAGAGTTGGAGCACGCTCTGAAGCGGGGGGCACCCATTTATGCCGAGTTGGTGGGCTACGGTGCCACCGATGACGCCTACCACATAACCGCCCCCGATGAAAGTGCCGAAGGCCCCGCCGCCTGTATGAAAATGGCTATAGAAGACGCCGGCATAAGCCCTGAGGAAATAGACTATGTTAACGCTCACGGAACTTCCACACCTTTAAACGATAAAACGGAAACCAAGGCCCTTAAAAAAGTTTTCGGTGAACACGCTTATAGGTTAAAGATTTCTTCCAACAAATCGATGATAGGCCACCTTTTAGGTGCCGCCGGCGGTGTGGAATCGGTGGCCACAGTTTTAACCGTTAAGGAAGGCATTATTCCCCCCACCATAAATTACGAATATCCCGACCCCGACTGTGATTTAGACTACACCCCCAACAAAGCGGTTAAAAAAGAGGTTAAATATGCCTTGAAAAACTCCTTCGGTTTCGGCGGAACAAACGCTTCTTTGGTCTTCAAAAAATGGGAAGGCCAATAATTAAAAACACCCCAAACTAACCTTATAAACCTTTTCCTTTCTAACTATCCTTTTTTCGGGTGGAGAACTAAAAACATAAACCTCCACATAAGGGTCAGAATCTATTTTTCTTAACCCCTCGGAAAGGCAACCTAATTTTTCAACCAGAATAGGTTTATGAAATTTGTTTCCCCCTAGAGGTTGGTAGGTTATTCTTTCCAAACCGAGTTTTTCCTTGCCCAAATTTACTACATAGGTTCCTTTCTCTTTTAAATCAACCTTTCGATGGTCAAACTGAATGTTTGCTACCTCTCTAAGGTTTATTTCTAGGTATCTTTCAGGGCCTATAACAAACTCCTTATTTAGAACTTTCACATTCTTAGACACTTTTCCAGGATTTACAAAAACTACCTTTTCCAAAACAGGTTTTTTCAAATTTAGAACAAATATCCCCGCTATGGTAACAATCAGCAGAAAAACCCAAACAAAAAGGTAAGGAAAATATTTAAAACCCCCCAGTTTGGAAACTATCAATAAAACAAACTCCCAAAGAAGTCCCCAAATAGAAAACAGCAATAGGAACTTTAATAGGTTGTCCAATATATGGTAGTCGGGTTTAAAAAACTTCCAAGCGAGAAATAGAGGAATTCCTATCCTTAAAAGGTTTATTAAAAGTTTTTCCATAAAGAGGGATAGCTTACAATTTCCTTAAACTAATAATTGCGTTATTTTAATCATCAACCTTTAAAGGGCAAATATCATTTACTACAACCTCGGAAATTTTCGAATGGAATGTCAAGAAATTTTCAAGTGTAGTTTTGTATTTAATGGCAATAAAAATTTTAATTTAGAGCTTTAGTCATATTTAAATGTCAAGCAATACAAGTAAAATTATACTTCAACTCGGGGACTTTTCAAAAACTGGACATTAAATGTAGAAAAGTAATTGTGTTATTGTCCGGTTTTAGATATGTCAAGAAAATTCCCCTAAGAGGAAAAACTTAAAAACCTTCTAAAGTTGGAAGATAAGAATTTTCCTATTAGGGTTTCCAATATATTGACCAAGGGGGGTTAAGATTCCACTGAAACCGTTGTTGTTGACAAAAATAACCGGTCGGCCTGTTTCTATAGCTCTGACCTTAGCCTGGAGAAGGTGGCGTTTAATAATCCAGGAGCCGTAGAACCAAGCGTCGTTGGTCAGGTTAACTATGTAATCGACCAGCGGAGAAATTCTCTGCGGATAGGCTATTTCAAAACATATCCGCGGTAGAAAGAAAATATTTCGGAAGTTGAAAATAACATCCCTATCGCCCGCTCTATAGTCTATGTTGTCCAAATAGGGAATTAATTTGCCCAACCATCCGAAGTAGGAAGGTGTATATTCCCCGAAGGGGACTAAAAATCTTTTTACATAAACCTGCTTAACTTTGCCGTGAACCACCAACAAGGCCTGATTTTGGGCGTATAACTGCAGGCGGTCGAAATCAAAAATAATATGGCTTACTCCCACTATGAAGTTTCTATCTTTAAAAGCCTTAAAAAATTGGTCATACTTATCTATTTCCTCAAAAGTAGTTTCCGGCAACAAAATTAAATCCACATCTTTGGGAACTTGATTAACCAAATAAACCAAATAGGGAAGGGTATATAGGGAATTTTTCAATTTATCCTTCTGAGGTATAAAGGGCTGAATTACAGCTACCTTTAAATGGCTCGGTTGATATTTATAACTCTCCAAGCGGATAAGTCCCAAAATTCCCAAAAAGAGGAGTAAAAAAGCTAACCCCAAAAGGTATTTCTTTCTTTCGTTATCCTTAAGGATTTGGTAAACCAACCAGTTAATGGTCAAAATAACAAAACTCCATCCAAAAACGGTTATGTAATGCAAAGACAAACCTAAAGTTGGAATATTAGCAGCAAGAGAACCCAAATAGTCGAAGGGATAACCGTCAAAGGGAACATATAACCTTAAAATTTCCACCAATACAAAGCTCAAAGGTAAAAACCTGATAAAGCGGTTAAAAATATAGCTCACTCCAAACTGCAAGAGGGTTAAAGAAAGAACAAAAACCATAAGGAGGACTATCGATAGAAACCAGCTTTGGGTTATTAAATAATTTGCCTTTAGCAGGGGAAAATACATAGCCAAATAGAAAACCAAACCGTAGAGAAAGAATATTCCTAACCTCTCAACCGCAAAAAGGGGAAGTAAAGCAAAAAAACTTAAAAACCACAAAGGTTGGTAGTTAAAAGATAGGGCCAACAAAAGGGCAAAGATTGAGGTGGATATATACTTTCTCACAAAGGTTGATATTTTAGGGATTTAAACCCTTTGCCCTTTTTAAGGTAAAAATAGCCCCCTATGGACTTAAAACCGATAAAGGAAGTAGCTCTCCTATTAGCTCAAAATAGGGACAAAACAATTTTTGCCTTTAGCGGGGCGGGTTTATCGGCCGAAAGCGGCATTCCCACCTTCCGAGGAAAGGACGGATTATGGAACAAATACGACCCCCGCGATTTGGCTACCTTTGAAGCTTTTCAAGAAGACCCCCTAAAGGTCTGGAAATGGTATCTGTGGAGGATGTGGCTTATAGCCCGAGCAAACCCCAACCCCGCCCACCACGCCTTGGTGGAGTTGGAACAAATACTGCCTAACTTTTGGCATATAACCCAAAACGTCGATGGCCTCCACCGCGTTGCCGGCCAGAAAAGATATCTCGAACTTCACGGCAACATATGGGAAGGAAAATGCCGCTATTGCGGAGCCCACTATAAGGAGCACGAATTTAAAATAATCTTCCCTCCGGCGGACAGGGATTATTTAAGAAACCTCTCGGAGGAAGAATTCAAAAAGCAAATCCTCGAAGGGTTAACCTTAGAAAAACTTCCCCGCTGTAGTTTTTGTAATGGAATAGTTGGCCCGGGGGTGGTTTGGTTTGGCGAACCCTTACCCGAACACGTTTTAACCCGAGCTTTTGAGATAGCCAAAATAGCAAAAGTCTGTTTTTCCATAGGAACATCGGCTGTAGTCTATCCTGCCGCTTATCTTCCCGAACTTTGTAAAAAGCACGGCGGGGTTTTAATAGAAATAAATCTCGACGAAACCCCTCTAACACCTATGGCCGATTACTCTTTTCGGGCTTCGGCCACCGAAATTTTGCCCCTCGTAGTGGAAGAACTAAAAAAATCCCTTTAGAGGAAGACAATAAAACCCCATGGGGGAAAGATATAAACCGCTAATTTACGTTTTTAGGAAAATATTGGAATGGCTCCTTTCGGCGTATGTTTTTTACATACTCTTTCTATTTTTGTGGTCTACCTTCGATAAGCTTATTCCCAAAGGAGTTTTAGGTTTTGTTCTTGCGTTGGTTATTACCGCCTTATTTGTAGGACTTTACGGGTGGTTTCAATTTTTCTACCAAAAAGGGGAAAAAGAAAATTGAAACCTTTTTAGGATTTACTTTTTCCTTCTTCCACAATATTTTCCTATGAATTTTCTACTGGAAATAGGAGTGGAAGAACTGCCCGCCTTCGAAGTTGAGCCTGCGGCAAGATTTTTAGCCCGAGAATTGGAAAAGTTCCTTAAGGAAAAAGAAATTCCCTTCGGGGAGATTAAATATTTCGCAACCCCCAGAAGGTTAACCATTTTTATAGAAAACCTTGCCGAGAAAGAGCCCACCAAAACCCAACTAATTTGGGGCCCTCCCAAAAAGGTAGCCTTCGATAGTGAAGGAAAACCTACCAAAGCCCTCGAAGGTTTTTTAAGGAAAAACCAAGCCAGTTTGGAAGATATAGAAATCCGACAAAAGGGTAAGGGTGAATATGTAGCCCTATTAAAGGAGGTTGGAGGAAAACCCACGGCGGAACTTTTGAAAGAAATAGTCCCTACTCTGCTCGACAAGATTCCCTTTTCCAAAAAAATGAGATGGGACAACAGTAACAAACTCTTTTTGAGGCCCGTTAGGTGGATACTCGCTTTGGTAGACGATAAGGTCTTAAACCTAAGTTGGGGCTCATTAAAAGCCGACAACCTAACCTATGGGCATCGATTTATAAACAATGGGGGTTCCTTTAGAGGGAAACCCCTTAGAGTTAAAGATAGCTCCGAATACTTTAACCTTTTGGAGGAACATGGGGTTATTCTCGACCACCGAAGGAGGAAAGAGTTAATAGAACAAGCCCTAAATAGATACGAGGAAGAATTTAAAGTTAAAGCCGCCCTTAGGGAGAATTTGGTTAACGAAAACACCTTTTTGGTTGAGTATGTCCATCCCATCTTAGGAAGCTTTGATGAAAAATATCTCCAACTTCCTCCCTTGGTAATAATAACGGTGGCCGCCCACCATCAGAGGTTTTTCTGTTTCCAAAAACCCGACGGGGAGGTTATAAACCGCTTTCTTGCCATATCCAACAACAAACCCAAAGACGACAGCGTGGTTAGGGAAGGCTACGAAAAAGTTTTAAAAGCCCGCCTGGAGGACGCACTATTTTTCTACAACGAGGATTTAAAAACCCCCTTGGAAGAAAGAGTTCCCAAATTAAAAGGGATACTCCAACACCCCCGTTTAGGAACCCTCTACGATAAAACCCAAAGGTTGGTAGAAATATCCACCCGATTGGCCAAAGACCTCTATCCTGAAAAAGTGGAAAAAGCCCAAAGGGCCGCCTACCTCTCCAAGGCCGACCTTTTAACCGAAATGGTCAAAGAATTGGACGAACTGCAAGGCTATATGGGCTACATCTACGCCAAAGCCCAAGGAGAAGACCCCGAAGTGGCAAAAGCCCTCTGGGAGCAATACCAACCCAAGGGAGCTTCCGACCAAATACCGCAAACCGAGGTAGGCACAATCCTTTCGCTGGCGGACAAGCTCCACGACCTTGTGGGCTACTTCGGAGTGGGAGAAAAACCCACCTCTACCGCCGACCCCTACGGACTAAGGCGGGCCGCTTTGGGAATTATAAGAATATTGGACAAAAAGCGGTTGGATTTAGACCTCCAAAAACTGTTGGAATTTACCTTCGACCAATTTAAGGAATTAAAGCAAGACAAAGCTACCACCTTAGCCCAGTTGGAAGAATTTTTCAAACAAAGGTTGGTTAATTACCTATCGGAAAAATATCACCCCCAAGTGGTTCAGGCTGTAATTAAAACCCGAAAAGGTTTCGATATAGTTTCCATCCTAAAAACGGTGGAAGAGTTAAATAAATTGCTCCAAACCGAGGAACTGAAAAATGCCCGCGAAGCCTACCGTAGGGTGAAAAAAATAATAACCAAGGTAAAAGAACAATATTCGGTAGACCCTACTTTATTCCTACAGGAGGAAGAGAAAAAACTCTACCAACAGCTGGTAGAATTGGAAAAACAATTGGAAAATCTCCCTATTGAGGAACAAATAAAAGCCCTCTCCCAATTTAAGGAAACCATAGACCAATTCTTCGACAACGTTATGGTTATGGCCAAAGAGGAAAACATTAAAAGAAACCGTATAGCCCTCCTCCAAAGGGTTAAAAAACTTTTCGAACGGGTGGCCGATTTAGAAAAATTACCCTTGTAGAGATAAATTTCTTCCCTTTTCCTTTTCCTTAATGGAGAAAAAAATAGCAGTTCTTTTAAGCGGAGGAATAGATAGCTCCTTCACCGCCTATTGGGTTAAGCAAAACTATCCCGATGCCCATATAGAGGCAATAACTTTGCTCCTTTACAACAATTGGGAGGATATAGAAAACGCCCAAAGGGTGGCCAAGTTCTTAAACCTTCCCCATAGGGTCTTGGATTTAAGAAAACCCTTTGAGGAAAGAATAATCCAATATTTCCTTTCGGAGTATAAAAAAGGGAGAACGCCCAACCCGTGTGCCGTTTGTAATCAAGAAATAAAATTGGGGTTAGCTACAGAACTCCTTACACGGGAAGGCTTTGAAAAAATCTTTACGGGGCACTATGTAAAAAAAGTCCAATATAAGGGCTATCCAATCTTGGCCCGCCCCAAGGATAGATACAAAGACCAAACCTACTTTTTGGCCCTATTGAAACCAAAATATCTACCCTATTTGGAATTTCCTTTGGGAGACCTAACCAAGGAGGAAGTTAAAAAGTTAGCGCAAGAAGTAGGCCTTCCAACCGCAACAAGAAAAGAAAGTCAAGATATATGTTTTCTCGAAGGGCAAAAGCTGAAAGAATTCCTAAAAAAACATATTCCGCCTTCGGCGGGAGTTTTTATTTATAAAGGAAAAGTGGTCGGCAGACACAGCGGTTATTACGCCTACACAATAGGACAACGGAGGGGTTTAGGTTTAAGACTGGGAAAACCCGTCTATGTGGTGGACATTGATGCCCAAAACAACATAGTTTTTGTGGGTGAAAAGGAAAATTTATTTAAAAACACCGTAGAGGTGGAAAAATTAAACCTTTTCCTACCCGAGGAAGAAATTTTTCAGGAAAAAACCCTTTGGGGACAAATAAGATACCGAACCCCCGCCAAGGAGGTAGAAAAAATAGAGAAAAGCCCAAAAGGGTGGAAGGTAATTTTTAAAGAACCCTTCCAAGGAATAGCCAAAGGACAAATTTTTGCCCTCTACGGGGAAAATAACAACCTCCTGCTGGGGGGAGGGATTATAACCTGAGGAAGGTTTTAATCTATTAAGTCCCAACTTAGGGGTGTTCCCGCTTTTATATCCTTTCTTGCACGGCGTTTTCCGACTATTTCCTTGTAATATTTGGGGTGCAAACCGTAACCCGGTCTAATGGAGCGAACATTTTCCTCGGTAAACAGTTCGCCCGCCTTAACGTCTTTAACCACAAAGAGGGAACGGGCAAACTGCCTTCCCTTTTTCATTCCTTCGGTAACCCTATAAACACCGTCGCCCAACGCCCTCCTAGCCTCTTTTACAGCCTTTACCATTTGAGCAAATTCATCGGGTGTTAGGGAAAATTCCCTGTCGGGGGTATCAAGCTTTTTGTCCAAAATGAAATGTTTCTCAATCATTACCGCCCCCAGGCTGGCGGCGGCAACGGGCACCGCAATACCCTTAGTATGGTCGGAAAGCCCTACTGGCACGCCGAAAATTTCCCTCATGCGGGGAATTACCCCGACGTTGGCTTCCTCAATAGGTGTGGGGTAGGCACTGGTGCATTTGAGTAATACGACCTGCTCGTTGCCCACTCTGCGGCAGGCTTCCAAAGCCTCTTCAATATCGGCCAAGGAAGCTATTCCCGTAGAGATTATTACAGGCTTACCCTTGGAGGCCACATATTCAATAAGGGGAATATCGGTAATCTCAAAGGAAGCTATTTTGTAGGCGGGAACATTAAGCTCTTCAAGAAAATCGACGGCCGTTTTATCGAAGGGCGTTGAGAAAAATATTAACCCCAACTTTTCGGCCAATTCTTTCAGCTCATAATGCCATTCCCAAGGGGTATAGGCCTCTTGATAAAGCTCGTAAAGGGTTTTTCCGTCCCAAAGGGTGCCGCCCTTTATTCGGAAATATTCATTGTCAAAGGGGGCGGTTATAGTGTCAGGCGTATAGGTTTGAAGCTTAACAGCGTCGGCCCCCGCCTCTTTCATAGCGTAAAGCGTTTCCTTTGCGATATTTAAATCCTGCTTGTGGTTTGCCGAAAGTTCCGCCACAATAAGAATGTCTTTTTCAAGGTCAAAGTTTCCTATTTTTAGGCCCATAAAATTAAATTTCGCCCGATGGTTTTTAAAGAAATAAAAAGTCGATTTGTTTGTAATTAATAATCTCTTGACCTAACAAGGTTTATGTAGTAAATTATTAACACTGCTTTGGGGTTAGGTTCCTTAAACACCGAAGGCGGCGTAGCCAAGTGGCTAAGGCGGGGGACTGCAAATCCCTTATTCCCCGGTTCGAATCCGGGCGCCGCCTTACATTCTATTGACACAGGCCATTAAGGTTACTAAAATATTCTCTTCTGTAGAAGCGGGCGTAGCTCAGTGGTAGAGCGGCGGCTTGCCATGCCGCAGGTCGCGGGTTCGAATCCCGTCGCCCGCTCTAGGCTGTTTTAACCTCCGGTGCGGCTTAAAGCCGCGAAAGTGCCCGGGTAGCTCAGTCGGCAGAGCACTCCCCTGGTAAGGGAGAGGTCGCCGGTTCAAGTCCGGTCCCGGGCTCCATTCTTATCGATTAATACATCTAATAAAAAATCAAATCTTCCCCGACTAAAACTCATTCACAATTTTAAAAATTTCCCTCAGCACTATAATAAATAGATTTCATTTCTAATACCACTCCAATCTATAGGAGGAAAGCCATGGCCAAAGAGAAATTTGTAAGGGAAAAAGAACACGTAAACGTAGGAACAATAGGGCACGTAGACCACGGAAAAAGCACATTGACATCGGCAATAACCTGCGTGTTGGCAGCGGGAGACCTACCCGGCGGAAAAGCCCAATGCTTGGACTACGAACAAATTGACCGCGCCCCCGAAGAAAAAGAAAGGGGAATTACCATTAACATAACCCACGTAGAATACGAAACCCCCAAACGCCACTACGCCCACGTGGACTGCCCCGGACACGCCGACTACATCAAAAACATGATTACCGGCGCGGCCCAAATGGACGGTGCAATATTGGTGGTATCCGCAGCCGACGGCCCGATGCCCCAAACAAGGGAACACGTATTGCTATCCAGACAGGTAGGAGTTCCCAAAATAGTAGTATTCCTAAACAAATGTGATATGGTAGACGACGAAGAGCTATTGGAACTGGTTGAATTGGAAGTAAGAGAACTGTTGGCTAAATACGACTATCCCGAAGACTCTCCCGTAATAAGAGGTTCCGCGTTGGGAGCATTGGAAGAGCTCCAAAAAGGCGAAAAAGGAAAATGGCGTAAAGCAATAGTTGAACTGGTTCAAACAATGGACGAATACATAGAACCTCCCGCAAGAGAGGTAGACAAACCCTTCCTAATGCCCATCGAAGACGTATTCTCTATTTCCGGTCGTGGAACAGTTGTAACCGGAAGGGTAGAAAGAGGAAGACTAACCCCCGGTGAAGAGGTAGAAATAGTAGGACTAAGGGAAGAGCCCCTAAAAACAGTAGCAACCTCCATAGAAATGTTCAGAAAAATCCTGGACGAAGCCTTGCCCGGTGACAACGTAGGAATACTGCTAAGGGGTGTAGGAAAAGACGACGTAGAAAGGGGCCAAGTGGTAGCAAAACCCGGAACAGTAAAAGCCCACAAAAGATTTAAAGCCCAAGTTTATATTCTGTCCAAAGAAGAGGGAGGAAGACACACACCTTTCTTCAAAGGCTATCAGCCTCAGTTCTATTTCAGAACAGCGGACGTAACCGGAAAAGTTGTAGGCCTGCCTGAAGGCGTAGAAATGGTAATGCCCGGGGACAACGTAGAGTTGGAAGTGGAACTAATGGCCCCCGTGGCATTGGAAGAAGGACTAAGATTTGCAATTCGTGAAGGTGGAAGAACAGTAGGTGCGGGCGTTATCACCAAAATCATCGAATAATTTTTTTTCTCCTTTTTAACTTTCATTTAAAAATTTGAGAGGTGTAAAAAATGGCTTCCAAAAGGGTTTTAGTTACTTTGGCGTGCACTGAGTGCAAAAGAAGAAACTACACAACCACCAAAAACCCTCAAAGACACGCTAAAAGATTGGAATTCAGAAAATACTGCAAATGGTGCAATAAGCATACCATACACAGGGAAACCAAGTGATTTATCCTTTCGAAGTTTCTCTTATTTCTTTCCTCCAACAGGATATATCTTTATTTACCTTCCTCTGCAGTCAAAAGTTTATCTCTAAAATTATTGAACAATGGAAAAAGATACTATGGAAGTTAAGGTTCTTTATTTCGCTAAAATCCGTGAGGAGTTGGGGAAAAATTCCGAAACTATAAGATTCACGGGAAAAACTACCGAGGACTTAAGGGTTCTTCTAAAAAATAAATATCCCAACCTGGCACCTATAATAGAAATTTCCCGAATTGCCGTAAATGGAGAGTATTATGAAGGGCCCCTAAGAGAAGGGGATACGGTTGCAATAATACCCCCTGTTAGTGGGGGATAATATAAACCTCTCTCAATGGTTATTCTTAAATCCCCCGCTAAGATAAACTGGGGTTTGTGGATATTAGGTCGTCGCCCCGATGGGTATCACGAAATTTTCACCCCCATCCAGAAAATTGGATTATTTGACCTGATAGAAATAGAAAAATCAGATTCTCTTACAGTGCAAACTTCTAATAACATCCCTCAAGAGGAAAATTTTGTCTATAAGGGCCTAAAAAAGTTTGAGGAAGTTACAGGAATTCCCCAAAGGTGGAAAATTTTTATAAAAAAACAAATCCCTATAGGTGGAGGTTTAGGAGGGGGAAGTTCCAACCTCGCAACGGTTCTAAAGTGGGTAAACAGTTATTGGAATAAACCATTAAATTTTGAGGAGCTTAAAAATTTAGTAGCCACTATAAGCTCCGACGCACCCGCTTTTTTAGGAGAAGGCACGGCAATAGCCGAAGGTCGCGGGGAGAAGGTTGAATTTTGGGATATCCCTACATTTAAAGGCGTAAAACTAACATTGTTCATTCCCCAAAATATTATTTCTCCTACAGGGGGAATCTATCGGAGAGTAATCCCTAAAATGTATTCTCCAAGGGAAGAAATAGAAACCCTCAAAGAGGTCATAAAAGCAGGAGACCTTAAGAGGTTGTTAGAACTTATAAAAAACCCTCTGGGGGAAATTTTTTTAAGTCTCCATCCAGAGTTAAAAGAAGCTATTGACTTTATCCAAAAAAAGTGTTATAAAAAAATATTTGTTTCCGGAAGTGGAAGTTCACTTTATACGGTCGGCTCCTTGGAATGTGAAAATTGGGTTGACAGATTAAAAAAAAGGTTTAAAATAATTTCTTTGGAAACGCTGTAAGGTTCCTTCAAAAGGCCTGGGGCGTAGCTCAACTGGCAGAGCACCGGACTTTGGATCCGGGGGTTCCTGGTTCGAGTCCAGGCGCCCCAGCCATTTATTATGAATACGGCCCCGTTTTTTTTTATTTTTTTAACGAACCAACGGGGCGTAGCTCAGGTGGCAGAGCGCAGGCTTTGGGAGCCTGAGGTCGCCGGTTCAAGCCCGGCCGCCCCGATAGAGGGGCTGGAGAAAGGGCCCGTAGCTCAGCTGGATAGAGCAAGGGATTTCTAATCCCTGGGTCGCAGGTTCGAATCCTGCCGGGCCCACCACTGTGAGTGAAGTTAATCCGGGGTAGCTCAGCCGGCAGAGCGGGGGACTGTTAATCCCCTGGTCGCGGGTTCGAGTCCCGCCCCCGGAGCTTGACCACCCAATGATGAGAAGCGGGCGTAGCTCAGTTGGTAGAGCAGCGGCCTTCCAAGCCGCAGGTCGCGGGTTCGAGTCCCGTCGCCCGCTCCACTACTATTTATTGGCGGAGCCGCAGAGCCTAAGGTGGCTCTGGTCGCTAAAGCGGCTTATAGTAAAGCCGCAGGCTATGGGGCAGGAGGGGTAGCCAAGCGGCCAAAGGCAGGGGACTGTAAATCCCCCGGGCTCCGCCCTTCGCAGGTTCGAATCCTGCCCCCTCCACCATTTTTTAAAGTTTTTTCATTAAAACTTGACAAAAAGCTGGCGTAGCTCAGTTGGCAGAGCGGGGGATTTGTAATCCCCAGGTCGCGGGTTCAAGTCCCGCCGCCAGCTCTCTTTTATTTATCTTCGATAATCTGAACAATTAACTTTCTTGTTCTGGGCCCATCAAATTCGGCCAAAAATATAGATTCCCATGTACCTAAAGCCAAACGTCCTTCTATAACAGGAACACTGCGTGAATTGCCAATAATAGCACTTTTAATATGAGCCGCCGAATTACCTTCTAAATGCCTATAAGCCGGGTCCTCCCAGGGAATCAACTTATCCAATTTGTAAGCAATATCCTTTATTACATCCGGGTCTGCTCCTTCATTGATAAATATGGCCGCTGTAGTGTGGGGAACATAAATAACACATAACCCATTTTTAATTCCTGTTTCTTTTACAAAACTGGAAACCAACCCTGTTACATCAACAAAATCTGTATGGGATTTTGTTGGAACAGAAAATACTCTTACAGGCATATTAGACAAATATTTAAAACACAAATAGGGCGAGTAAATATAAGCTAAATATTGCAATTGCAAGGAGGCAAGAAATGTATAAAAAAGCTTTAACGGTTTTAGGAACATTAGGAGCTATTTCTTCAGTCCAAGCCTTTCAATTTGGAAATATTCAGGTATATACTTATGTAGCCCCCTATTTTACTTACATAAACTACGACAATAGTGATATTAAGAAAGATGGGTGGTCTACCACTCTTTATGGTTCTCTAAGTTTTATGTATGGAATTCATATAGTAGAATGGGCCTACGGCTATAACCATCTGAACTATAAAAATAATTACGGAAGTTGGAACCAAAACGATTATGTTTTGAAATATACAAACTACCAATTTTTCCCGTGGTATGGAAGCATAGGAGTTCACTATATAGCTTCTCCTAATACCGATATTTCCGAAAGGGCTACTGTGCTAGTTCTGGAGGGCGGGTATATTCAAACATACAATTGGAATGTAGGGGCCGAATATAGCTATGGAGACTATAAATATGGTTTGGCTACCCAACAGCTTCGACTCCATGGGGGAAAATATCTTTATACCGCTCCCTACAGAGGTTTTTACTTCGAAGGAAACCTATATTGGAACTATGTAAATAAAAAGTATGTTCCCCAAGTAGGTTGGTATATCCAGAATGAACTTAACAAGAAGAATTATTACTCTTTAGGTTATAGTGTCACTTACTTTACCCCTAAATATTCTATAAAAATAAAATCCTGGTTGGGAGAAAGAGTATTTGCCGTTGATAATGGTGGTTTTGTTGTTTACAACCTAAAAGAGCGTTATTATTCCAGTTCATCCCTAACAGGAACCTATTACTTTAATACCCGCTTAAACGCCAGTCTGGAATTGGGATTAAGCTCTTATAGGGAAGTTACAACCGACCGCCGTGTTAAGGTTTATACTATTACTGCCAGTGTAGGATATTCTTTCTAAACTTAATGAGGAAGTTATTTTTCATCATCTTAACTTCGCTTTCTTTAACTTTTGCCCTTTCCTACCAAGATATTAAAAAAGCCTATGAAAAATCCTATATGTATGAAAAAATAGGAGATTATAAAGATGCTATCAGGGTTTTAATGCCTGTTTATAAAGCCTATCCTAACGGCTACACTATAAATCTCCGTTTGGGTTGGCTTTACTATCTTTGGGGTAAATACGATAATTCGGAATTCCACTACAGACAAGCTTTAAAAGCTATACCCCATTCAATTGAAGCTAAATTAGGTCTTAGCTTACCTTTGATGGCTCAATATCGTTGGAAAGATGTTGAAAGTTTGATATTTTCTGTGATTTACATTGATTATTACAATTATTATGCAAATTTACGTCTCTGTAAAGCATTAGAAGAACAGAAAAAATATAAACAAGAACTTCAGATTGCAGAAAAGATGACTTATATTTATCCAACTTCGGTGCCCTTTTTGCTTTACCTAGCTAAAAGCTATTACTATTTAGGTAATAAAGAAAAAGCAAAATACCTATTTGAGCAAATTTTAATTCTGGACCCTGAAAATTTGGTAGCAAAATCTTTTATCCAAAAGTTGATAAATCAGTCTAAATCCCCTCCTAAAGGAGGAAATAAAGAAAACTAATGTTGGATGTTTTCTTTTTTCTTTATTCTCAAAAGGGTTTAAAGATTAAATACAGAACTCCGGCCAGGTTCAAAAAGACAACCGATAAATTCATTATTACGGAAATCTTATGAAGTTTTTTAAATCCTTCGTAGTCATTTAATTTCTTTTCTTTAGCCTCCGGTAGGATTACGTAAAGTTGAACCGCATTGAGGGTTAAAGTTAAAACCAATATTAGGATGAGAATAAAACCTACATTGGCTTTAAATACTGCCAACAGGGAAAGGGCATCCAAACCTAAACATAACCCAAAGTAAATAGGAAATATTTTTTCCACTATCTTGCCAGCTTCCTTTTTAGGGAGCGATTTAAAAAGAATGGGTGCAACCACAAAGCTAAAAAATAAACCTATAGAAAAGGTAGCTGTCATAAACGCTAAAACAATTTTTTGGGCAATTAAGGTCCAGTCCATAAATGTTTGAATCTTATACGGGAAAAGAATAAAGAAGAGAGAACCCTATTAGGAAGGCAAAATTATTCCGGAACCTCCACCTTGGGAAAGTTTTTGTGCGGCCTGAATTAGGTAGCTAAGGAAATATTCCGGAGGTTGGGCTCCAACAAATTCTACAACGGGTTCATCGCTACCTTGTTTAGTAATAACTATTTTGGGAACACCCACAACTTGATATTTTTGGGATAGGTCGGGGTTTTCTTGTGCATCATAAACGTTGGCAACTACATTATCGGAAGCTACGGCAAATTGGTAGGCGGTAATGGCCGCTTGGGGACAATATCCGCAAGATGTTGTAACAAAAACTTTAACGTCCAAAGGTTGGTTAATTTGTTTTAGTAGTTCCTTTGTTCGGTCGTCCATTTGGATTTCGTCAAGGGAGGCTAGGATTATTGCGTTCATTAGTGTAGAAAATTCCAATCCTGCAGGTAGGCCTATGTAGTGTATTCCGCGGTCTTTACCCTCTTTATCCAACAGAACTATGGCGGGGACTCTTTCCGGGTCGAGACCGAAAGATTTTGCTTTTTCCTCTCCTTCGGGTTGGGCGGTGGAAACTACTTCCACAGAAAATTTTTCAGGGGCAACTTCGGCCAGTTCTTTTAAAAGCTGTTCGGCGTAGGGGCAGGTTTCGCAGTTTATAGCTCTGGTAAATAATACTGCTTTTACAGGAGCTTTAACTTCGTTATCAAAAATCTGTTTAACTTGTTGCCTTACTTCTTCGTTTAAAAGTTGCATCCTTTGTAATCCTCCTACTTTTGAATAAAACTTACAAGTTTATTCAAATATAAATATAAGAAGGGGACGAAAACTTTTCTAAAATCAAATAGCTTCGATGGAGCTTTCTTTAATTAAAGAAGTTATTCTCTCTTTAACAGTTTTTTTTCTTTCCGTTATTGGGGGAATTACAGGTATAGGAATATCCACAATTATAACCCCTTTATTGTTATTTTTAGGAACGCCCTTTGCTTTAGCGAAAGCTACCTCCCTTTGGGTAAACCTGTGGTTGATGGCCGTTTCGGTGTACAAGAAATTTAAAACCATCAATTGGAAGCTAACTTTTCCTTTAGTTGTTTCTGCTTTTATATCGGCTCCTTTGGGGGCTAAAGTTTCCTTTTTTATTCCTGAAAAGGTTCAACTATTAATGTTGGCGACCTTTGTTGTTTTATCTGGTTTGTTTATTCTGTTTTTTAAACCTCTACCTTTACTTTCGGGCCTTACCCACGAAGGTTTTCTAAAGGTAGGGGTGTTATTAGGTCTGTTGTCAGGTTTTATCGGAGGAATGTTGGGTATTGGTGGGGGTATCATAGTTAATCCAATTTTGATAATCCTCGGGATGGATCCTATTTTAGTAACCTCCTTAAGTTCGGTTTTAGTTTTACTTTCTTCCTTTGGAGGATGGATTACTTACACCCTTATGGGTCATTTCGATTGGTCTTTGGCCCTTATATGTGCTCTGGCGGCGGTTTTTGGAAGTTTCTTAGGAAACCGATTGGCTTATAGGTTTGAAAGGAAGGTTATCAGGAAAATTGTTGCCGCTTTCGCTATTTTTGTGGGATTGGTAATTTACGCAAAGGCTTTTTCAATTTAAAAAAAGAAGAGAATTAAGAAGGCCAAGGATAGGTATAGATACCGTAGTGGAGAATGTAATACCTTAGAAGAAATCCGCCAAAGAGAACCAAGATTGCCGCTAAGGGAACGAGGATTCTAATGTGTTTTTTGGCGGCGATAAATTCCAATATCCAAGGAATTAACAATCCAACGAGTAGGAAACCGATTACGAAACCCATATCGGAAAGCATCTGGTGGAAGACGTATTTGCCGCCGGCATAAGCGTAATAGAGATAGTTAAAGTAGGCTCCTATGGCCAGGATTTCCAAGCCTATCAGGGCAATATCGGCCCACTCTACTTGGTGGCCAACATGCTCCCTAACTTTTTGAGTTTCTTCGTCCTTACCTTTGGCAAAGTAAGTCCAAAGCATATACCAGGCGGTGGCGGTAGACAGGGCGGATATAACGAATAGCACGGGCAACAAAGGATGGCTCCACGCAGGTATGGCGGGGGCTACCGAAAGGAGAAATCCTGTATAAGCAGCAACGGCCAGACCAAAAATAATGGTTCCCCAGCCCCAAACGCTTTGAAGGGGTTTTAATAAGTTGGCTATTTTTACAAGAAAACCTAGTTTATTCAGAATTGCAGCTTTATCCGCCTGGGAAAGGGCCCATAGGGTTCCAAAAAGCGAAAATAGAGCTATGAAGTTTGCACCCCACTGTATCCAAGGGTGGAAGTTACCGTTAAATACGGCGGCCCCGAAAAAGGCCAGCAATACTTTGAATATTTCGGTTATATGCCCGTGCAAGAACGATTCCCACACAAACATGTCGAGAATAAGGAAAATTCCTCCGAAGTTAACCAGTAGGACTCCCAGCAGGGTTGACCATGCGAACATAGAGGGGTCATCTTTTTTGAAGATGTGCTTGTATAGGGCGGCTATAAAGCCCATAGAGGCACCTAAGCCCCCTAGAAAGAGATAAATGGCGATTCCTATTCTCCACTGGTGCTGGGGTTCAAAGGTTAAAAACTGCGAATAGTCCAAAGCTATCATTTTGCCACCTCCTTAATTTTTATTCGGCCTCTTCTTTGGCCGGGGCGGGCAAGGTATCCAAACCAACATAGAAAACTTTGGGGTCGGTTCCCAAGTGAACGGCCAAAGGTTTGGCTCTGCCGCTTCTAACAATTTCTGCTACGGGGTCGTTGGGGTCGTTGAGGTCTCCCCACATACGGCAGTCGGTGGGGCAGGTGGAAACGCATGCAGGCTCCAACCCTTTGGTAATTCTGTGGTAGCAGAATGTGCATTTGTCGATGTGGGGCAGCTGGTGGATGCTAAATTCCTCTCCGAAGAGTTGCTTGTTATGTTCTACATCTTCGTAGTCGTAGCGGTATCTTGCATCGTAGGGGCAGGCGGTAACGCAGGCTTCGCAACCGATACAGAGGTCTTGATTAACCATTACCACCCCTTCGGGGGTTTTGTAGGTGGCTCCGGTGGGGCAGGCGTAATAGCAGGGGGTATTTTGGCAGTGCATACACAAGCGGGGGAAAAATATTCTGCCTATATTGTCTCCTTTTCCCACTTCGGCCTGTTCCACCTTTGTTCTCCATTTTTCGTTCCAGTAGGGGGTTTGGTTTTCCTGGGCACAGGCGGCCATGCAGGCGTTGCAACCTACGCAGGTGTTTAGGTCGATAACAAATACCCAGTTGGGGAGTTGTTTATTTTGTTGTTCTTGCATTTTTTACCTCCTTAAGTTTTTTAAACCCAAAAGGAAAGGGAAAATCAGGCGGAAATTTTTCTAACTTTTACTGTTGTCTCATCTCGGGTATAACCGGCTATTACAGGTTCCACTTCGTAGTGGACGAGGTCGACATGTCTTGCCGCTTTGGGAGGTCTAACCGCATAGTGGAGTTCGGGGGCTTCGGTTCCACCGTTAAAGGGAACAAAGATTGTATCTTCCCTAATCCATTCGGTGATAAATACTTTGGCTTTCATCTTTCTGTTGGGGTCTTTGGTATTAATGACCTCTACCAGGTCTCCGTCTTTTATACCCAACCTTTGGGCGGCTTTGGGATTCATCCAAACACGGTAGTAGATTTCCGGAAGTTTTTTCCATTCGGAGATGGCCACCAATAGGGGGTTGTCCAATGTGTGAACCCCGGTGTGGGAAAAGATAGGTGCCTTTCCGTGGGAAACGAAGAATTCATCCGCTTCGAGGTTGCTTTCTTTCCTTCTTAGGGGAACATAGGCACATAGAGGGTCCCAGTTGGGGAAGTATCCGAAGAAGCTTTGGACGATTTCAAACAGTGTGGAGAATAGTTCCACCCTTCCCGACGGTAGGGAGGTGGGTATTTTTTCGGGTATGGCCCATTTTTCCAGTAGTTCCTCTAAAGGTTCGATGTTGTATACACCGTATTGGTCTAATACTTTTTGGACATACTCCACAGGTTTGCCCGCTTCTTTGGCAACCTCTTCGAGGGTGAACTCTTTTAGTGCATAGGTGAAGGGTTTTCCTTCTTGGAGGGCTCCAAAGACTTTGGACGAAAATTCTTTGTAGTCCCAACCGTTCATTGCACAGGCTATTTGAACGAAATATTTTGCCCCTTCCATAAAGGCTTCTTTGGACATGGGATTAAGGCCTTTCTGTTGGGCAATTTGGGCCCCTATCATTCCGGATGCCATTTCGAAGAATTGGTCAACAGCGTGCTTAGCTTCGCCTAGAGGTTTCTCAACTGCCGGCTTTCTTTCTATTACCGCCAAGTGATGAGAGTTTCCTTTTCCTAAGATTTCGTCCCTTTCGAGGAAGGTTATATCGGGTAGGATTACATCGGCGTAAACGTTGGAGTCGGTGGGCATTGTGTCAACAAATACCACCAGTTGGGCTTCTTCCATCCACTTCTTCCATTTGTCGCCGTAGGGGCTTCCGAGAACGGGGTTTATTGCATAACCCCAAATAGCTTTGGGTTTGTAGGTTTTGCCGTTAACTTGAAGTTTTCCTTCAAAGGCTTTGTCCCAGCCGTAGTCTCCGAAGGCGGGTAGGGCTACACCGGGTTCCTCTTTTTGGGGATTTTGCATAAATCTCAACCATTGTTGCAGGCTGGCCAACACTTCTATGTTTTGATAGCCGAATATATTGGTTGCCAATAGTGTGGGGTCTCCTTTTTGGAGATAATCCATTACCGCTTTGGGGTTTTGGGCGTTGGGCATTATCAGTCCGAAGAACCAGTCGAACATAAGGAACATTCCGGGTAGTTTCATTGTGGGATAGAGGGCGTTTTCCAGCGGTAAGCCTAACGGGAATTTTACGTATTTACCACCTATTTTTTCGAAACCTTCTTTATTGAGCCATTCCCAGAATTTGGCAACTTTATGACGGTATTCTCCGCCCACTATATAACCGCCGATGTTGTCGTGGCCATTGATGATGGCCTGCATCATTGCGAGGACTTTCCTTAGCTGGACGGAGTTGGCATATCTTGCATCGTAAATTCCCGGTTCTACGGCCGAAGGTCTCTTTGTGGCGAACTTGATTGCCACTTCTCTAATATCCTCGGCGGGTATTTCGGTTATTTTTTCGGCCCATTCGGGGGTGTATTGTTTGGTTTTTTCCTTTAGTAGTTCCCAGGCTGTTTTTACATCTTCTATTGCAGGGTTTTGTTTTTTCAACTGCTCCAGGAGGTTTTTCCTTACCTCTTCATTTAGTTCCAGAGCGGGTTCGATAGGATTGCCTTGGGTGTCGGTTTTGTTATGGTTTAGATAGCCCTGCAGTTGGGCCAGTTTATTATTCCTTTCGTCCCAAACGTAGAAGTGTTTATACCAGAGTCCCATAGGGGAGGGTTTTCCGTTTTGGTCAACCTTGTCGGCCTTTAACCACCAGGTTTCCTGTTTGGTTACGGGGTGCTTCATTTTCACTACGAGGAAGGGGGCATTGGTATGGTATTTGAGGAAGTCTATGTTGTGGGCGTATAGCTCTTTTCCGTAGTATTTTTCGTGAAGTATCACATTCAATAACGCCAATGCGAAGGCTAAGTCGGTTCCCGGTTTAATTCTTAGCCATTTGTGGGCTCTCGCGGCCGCTTCGGAGCGTCTTACATCCACAACGCAAACTTCGGCACCGTTTTTAATTGCTTCTCCGAAGCGGTGGGCCCTTCCGGTGGATATTCCTGTTAGCGATGCGTTGGAGCGAACTATTAGTATGTAGTTGGCATTTTCGAAATCAACCACCATTTCGTCGTGGGTGTTGAAGTATCCGAAGGTTGCGTGAATTCCGATGTGCTCTATTCCTACACAGTTCTGAATGGGTGCTCCCCATATGTTCAATGTTTGGAAAGCGAATATTGCGGGGAACATTACGGGGCGGTATTGGGCACAACCGTGCCACCCTCCGAGGAATATAACTTCCGAAGGGTGGATTCCCTGCATTTTTTGCATTATGTAGGCGTAAGCTTCCTGCCAGGTTGCCTTTTTAAATTTCCATTCGCCCCTTTTGGAACCGGGTATTCTTATTAGGGGGGTTGTAATTCGGTCGGGGTTGAATAGGTATTTGAGACCGGACTGTCCCCTGGCACAAAGTTTTCCTTGGTTGTAGTTGTCGTGCTCGTTTCCTTCCAATTTTAAGGGTCTCTTTAGGCCGTTTTTTTCGTGAACCCTTATCACTTCACCGCACACGTTGGCACAGAAGGCACACATGTTGGGACGCCATTCAATTTTCCAGCCGGGGGTATATACTTCGGTGGCGTTTAATTTCTTGGAATTTAGCTGTAGGAAGGTAAGGGCCGCCGCCGCCCCTGTTAGAGCAACGGAGCCTTTAAGGAACTCCCTCCTTGTTATTTTGCTTTTAAGCATTTACCAACCTCCTTGACAATGGAGAGTTTGTCAAAATAATCATATAACTTAAATTGGAAAGAAAGCAAGTATTTCCAGATATACTGATATTCGCATATTCAATTCCTTTAAAAGGGCTAAAAGATTTCACTTTCTGCCTCAAATAGGCCACCAAATAAAGCTTAACTATCGGAAGAATTGAGAAAAGATTCGAAAAATAAACTACAGTTTGGAAAATTTAAATTGCATAACTGATATTTGAATTAAAAACCTAAAAAGTTCTGTTAATCAAATATCCTTTCTTTGAAAATTTTAAACTTGAGCTTCCTTTATAAGGATTGGTTTTTTTCTTAAACAGTGAATGATTTTTTCTAAACTTTTCCTTTCTACGAAATAAATCCGACCTCCGAAGGGAAGATTTTTGTCCTTTATAGGAGAAATTCGAATATAACCCAATTGGGGGGAAGCTATATATCCCACCGTATAGTCGGGGTCATCGCTGATACAAATTTCAGCAACAACCCCGCAGAGGGCGTTTTTTGTGGCCAAAGCCAAAGCATCCAATGTCCGTTCGGTATAACCTTTATCCAAAAGATGTTTTTTTATTGTTTCTCTATCTACCCAATCAAAGAGAATTGTCCTTATTCCCTCGGCAAGGATTTCACCGCTTTTATAGTCCACCAATAGGGCTCCCGGTAAGTTTCCCCCTTGATGGTTTATCCCTTTATAAAGTTTTTCCAATAGGGGTTTTACTATTTCCCTTTTTATACCGAGCTCGCTTTCCAATATTCCGACTATAAAATTCCTAACCAAGGGAATACAGGAAAATTTATATTCCTTTATAGGAAGGGATTTTTCTATAACCTTAGGAGGTTCTTTTAATTTTTCCACCTTTATGGTTTGAAAATCCCATTCCCTTTTGGGTCTTTGGTGTAGTTCTAAAATTACCTTTGGAAGGTCTTCTTTTTTTACTATTCTTTCTTGGCCCGATATATGTTTCCCTTCCAGGGAGGCCCTCATTCGAACGGAGTAATACTCTGCGGGTTTTTCCATTTTTATATAGCCCCCTTGGTTGAGGGTATATCTCCCCCGATAATTGTTACGGCATCTTTTAGGGTAAAGGCAAAGGATTTAAAACAGGCTTCCGCTATGTGGTGAAGGTTGTAGCCCCTTTCCACCTTTATGTGGAGGGTAGAACGGCTTTCCAAGGCGAAACCTTTAAAGAATTCCCAAATCAGCTCGAAATCAAACTCTGTAATTTTCCCCCTTAGGGTTTTCTTGTTATGGTAAAAAAGTCCCCTTCCCGAGATGTCTAAAGAAGATATAACCAATGCCTCATCCATAGGAACTATACTCCAGCCGTATCGTTTGATGCCTTTGGCCGAGCCTAGGGCTTTACGCACCGCCATACCCAGGGTTATACCGGCATCTTCAACCAGGTGGTGATGGGAGACATGAACATCGCCGGTTGCTTTTACTTTTAAATCAAATCTACCGTGTTTAGCAAAACTTTCCAACATATGGTTTAAAAAACCTATAGGGGTTTGAACGTCGTAATTTCCTTTTCCGTCAAGGTTTATGTAAATCTCTATGTCTGTTTCTTTAGTGGTTCTACGGACGGTGGCTACCCTTTCCATAGTTCCTTATTGTGTGGGATTTAATAATGTGAACTACCCCTCAATAAATTGAGGGGCTTCCCGCTTCAGCGAGGGCTTTCATTAAGCCAGCTTTCAGCTGGCTTAACGCTTAAGCCCTCTCCACGGGCGTAAGTTCGGGCCGTTCCAGCCCTACCGCCCGTTTAGCGTTAACCTCCGCTTACGCGCGGGTTAACGAAGGTGGGCGAGCCCGAGGAGCATCGGTTTAGCTCCTCTGTAGGGAAATTATATAACAGAAACAGACAAATTCAACCGCCTTATGGCGGGCGGGCTGTATGAAGCCCGACAATAACACACATGCTTTAAAGCATGTGTTAACGCTTAAAGGGCGAAATTAGCTTCTTTCAGAAGCTTATCTCTCCTTTAAAAAGGAGAGGATTAGCCCGCGAAATCATCCTAAAAAAGATAGGAAAGAGATATAAATAAAAAAGTTAAAAACTAACATTCAGCCGCAAGCCAAACGCCCAGGCTCCCAAACTTTGGTCGGTATGTTTTTCGGTGTAGTATTGTCCATCTAAGGTTAAATCGCTATACTCCGTAAGGGGGATTTTATAGTAGGCTTCCCCTACAATGGAGTTTTTTATTTCCGACACTTTGGGGTTTCCGTCCAGATAAGCCCAACCGACGGCAAAAATATCTTTACTTCTGCCCCAAAGGTTTCCCGATAATTGCACTCCCCCGCTTAGGAGGTTTTTGTAATCTCCCGTCGATGGGTGGGTGTTTAATCCCAACCTAAGGAAGGAACCTAAATATTGGTTTAATTCCTGGTCGAGGGAAAGACCTATTCCCTCAATATAGTCCCTCTCACCTCGGGAGTTTTCAAAATCCTTTGTTGTCCTGTAGTAGTAAATTCGATAATTTCCGCTTCCTAAGGAGGGCACATTTAAGCTATAACCCAACTGGACAGCGTAGTAATCGTAATCCTGACCTTGGTCGTTTTTTGTATTCATAACCAACCCTTTGAAGGTTAGATTTTCCTTTTCTATTTGAATTACACCGCCAAGGTCGTAGGAGGGAAGCCGGGCCAGCGGGTTATTAACAAATACATCGTTCATAAATTGGGTTGTTTCGTCGTTGGCGTAGGCGTTGTCATCAATATACGCGGTGGAATCTATTATTCCCACCGTGGGGGAAATTTTTAAACCCTCCCACCTAAAGGTATGTTGATACCAAGCCTCCAGCAGGTAGTCCCTATTTCTTCCATTTATGTTTTTTAGGTCGTTTTCCAAATCGTCGGCGTAGGGAACCAAAGTAAAACCTTTATCTTCAAAGGTGGGATTTAAAGCATTTCCCGCCGCAAAGGAAAAAGTCAATTGGGCTTGGTCTTCATCGGTCGGGTGGAAGTTTAAACCTATGTCGGTTGCTATCGAACCTTTACCTACACTGCCCGATAGGTCTTTAAAAAATTTCGCCTCCTGATAGACGGAGGTTATAGATATGTCCAAAGATAGGTTTTTGTTTAATTCCACACCGTAAAGGGAACCGACAAAAAGGAGGGAACTTAATAATAAAGCTCTTTCTTTTCCCATCATAGATATTGAAATTTTATATCACTCTCTATTAGGTGAGTATTTCAAAATTGGCCTACGGTTGGCTTCGGCTTCTTTGATTCTCCTTACGGGGGTTTTGTGGGGAGCCTCCTTGAGAAGTTGGGGGTTGGTTTTAGCCTCGTTAACTATCTGTTTGCAAACTTGGGCAAAATAATCCAAGGTTTCTTTGCTTTCGGTTTCGGTGGGTTCTATCATTAGGGCTTCGGGAACTATCAGGGGAAAATACATTGTGGGCGGGTGAACGCCGTAATCTAGCATTCTTTTGGCCACATCGAGGGCCTTAACACCGTATTTCTTTAAATTGGTGGCCGACAGAACAAACTCGTGCATACAGGGAACATGTTTGTAAGGGTCGGCAAAGAGCCCTTCCAATTTTTTGCGTAAATAGCGGGCGTTTAAAATTGCGTGGTCTGCAACTTTGAATATTTCCTTTCCGTAGGCCAATATGTAGGCCAAGGCTCTCAACCAAATCCCGACGTGTCCGTAAAAGGTTAAAACTTTGCCCACCGACTTGGGAATATTCCAATTTAGGTAGTATTTGGTGCCGTTGAACTCTATTTGGGGCACGGGAAGGTAGGGTTTTAAGCGTTCGGAGACACCAACGGGGCCGCTACCGGGGCCTCCTCCGCCGTGGGGGGTGGAAAAGGTTTTATGTAAGTTGAAGTGCATAACATCGACGCCCCAATCGCCCGGCCTCATTCGGCCGACCAAGGCGTTGAAGTTTGCCCCGTCCATGTATAAAAGGGCGTCCACCTCGTGCAGGGCCTCGGCCAAACGTTTAATATTTCTTTCAAAAATTCCCAGGGTGTTGGGGTTGGTTATCATTAGGGCGGCAACCCTATCGTTCAATTTCTTTTTAAAATCTTCCCAGTCCAACTCTCCGTTTTTGTCACTTTTTACAGTTAGAACCTTAAAGCCGGCTATGGCCGCCGAAGCGGGATTGGTTCCGTGGGCACTGTCGGGAATTAGCACAATGTCCTTTTTGTCGTTGCCCCTATCGCGGTGGTAGGCGGCTATCAGCAACAGACCCAAAAGCTCACCGTGGGCTCCCGCCGCCGGTTGAAGGCTAACGTCGGCGAAACCGCCCAACTCCTTAAGGTATTCTTTCAATAAATAGGCCGCCTCCAAAATTCCTTGGACGGTTTCTTCATCCTGAAAGGGGTGTAGTTCGGTAAATCCCTCCAAAGAAGCAACATTTTCATTAACCCTTGGGTTGTATTTCATTGTGCAGGAACCCAAGGGGTAAAAGTTGGTATCTATGGAAAAATTCAACTGCGAAAGGCGGGTAAAATGTCTAACCACATCGAGTTGGGAAACCTCTATTAGCTCCAAATCCTCCCTTAGGTAATCCTTTTCTATAACCTCTCGGGGGGAAATTTCTTCAACATCGCAGGGGGGAAGGGCAATTGCTTTTTTACCCTCTCGGGAGATTTCAAAGAGCAATTTTTCCATAGAGTTTTAATGATGCTTAACTAAATACCTCCTCGGTTAAAGTTGTTTATAAAAAGATTTTGTTGTGCAATAATTGACCTTTTTGGGATGTCTAAAAAGCTCGTAATACTCGGCGCCCAGTGGGGGGACGAGGGTAAGGGTAAGATAGTTGACCTCCTTTCGGAAAAATTCGATATATCGGTTCGCTATCAGGGAGGTTCCAACGCCGGCCACACGGTGGTTATAGAGGGTGTTAAATATATTATGCACCTTCTGCCCACCGGAATCCTCCACCCCCACAATGTGGGAATTATCGCCCAGGGAATGGTGGTAGATTTAAAAGCCCTCCAAGAGGAAATAGAAGATATAGAGGCCAAAGGAAATAAAATCCTCCACAAGCTCTATATAAGCGACCGTGCCCACGTAGTAATGCCCTACCATAAGCTGTTGGACAAATTATTTGAAAAGAAAAACGGGGTTGGAACAACCCTAAGGGGTATCGGGCCCGCTTACATGTTCAAGTTCATGCGTAAAGGCATCCGTATGGCCGACCTCTTTGATAAAAGAATTTTTGAAAACCGCGTTAAAGAAAATATCGAATTTGTTAAGGATATAGCCGAAAAAGTTTTTGGCGAAAAGTTCGAAATAGATTGGAAATATATCGATGAAGAAGTTATAAAGCCCTTCCAAATGTTCAAAGATAGGGTTATCGATACGGCCAAATATCTAAGGGAGAATAACAAAAGCGTAATTTTCGAAGGGGCTCAGGGAACCTTGCTTGACATAGATATGGGAACCTACCCCTTTGTAACCTCTTCCAACTCATCGGCCTTAGGTCTGGCCAACGGAACCGGTCTTTCTCCCAAGTATTTCAGCGATGCCAAAATCTACGGGGTGGCCAAGGCCTACCTAACCCGTGTTGGCGGAGGGCCCTTTCCTACCGAAATATTCGGCGAAGAGGCCCAAATTCTACGGGAAAAAGGCGGAGAATACGGGGCTACCACCGGACGCCCCCGAAGGGTAGGCTGGCTCGATTTGGTAGCCCTAAAACATTCGGTTGACGTAAACGCCCTAGATGGAATTATCCTTACCAAGCTGGACGTTCTCGACGGTTATCCCGAAATAAAAGTTTGCGTAGGATACGAATACAACGGAAAAGTTTACACCGACTTTCCCGCCTCGTTGGAAGTTTTAGAAAACTGCAAGCCTATTTATAAAACCCTCCCCGGGTGGAAGGAGAGCACCAAAGGAATAACCGATATTTCCAAACTTCCCGAAAACGCCCGCAGATATTTGGAATTTATAGAGGAATACATAGGCGTTCCCATAGTAATGCTCTCCACAGGCCCCCAAAGGCACGAATACCTATTCCTAAAAGAAATTGTTTAAATTTTGTTTTTCCTTATTAATCCCTTTGGGGTGCAACTTAAAATATCTCCCCCATGGGTGAAAGGATAGATATCAACCGCATTGCAAGGGATATGTTTATTCTCCACAAAGGGGAACCTTACAGAGTTGTAGATTACGAACACGTAAAACCCGGAAAGGGTCAAGCCTTCGTTAGGGTAAAGGCCAAAAACATGAAAACCGGCAACGTGGTGGAAATAACCTATAAATCCTCCGATACCATAGAGCTGGCCGACTTTGAACAACGCTTTGCCGAATATTCTTATAACGATGGTGATTTTTATTACTTCTTGGATAAAAATACCTACGAACTAATAGCCGTGCCCGCCGATGCTGTAAAGGATAAGGCCGGTTTTCTTAAAGAAGGGATAGACGCTGTTGTTTACTTCTATCAAGGTCAGCCTATAGGGATAGACCTTCCCAAAACCGTAGAGCTAAAAGTTGTAGAAACCGAACCCGCAAGAGATACCGCGGGCGGTGGAACCAAACCCGCCAAATTGGAAACAGGATTGGTCATTCAAGTTCCCATGTTCATCAAAGAAGGGGACATAGTAAAAGTAAACACCATCACCGGGCAATATGTTGAAAGGGTAAACAAGTAAAGGATATAAGGAAGATAAACCTTTGGTAGGTAGAAGAGTTAACCCCTTTCCTAAGATATTGTGAAGCGTTAAAGAGCGCTTTTTCGCGCTCTTGCTATTGTTTAGCCTTAATCCCCCTTAAGGGGTGCTATTGTATACATTTGGGGTAAACAAACCATGGACAAAGAATTTGTGAAAGAACTTCTAAAAATGTTGAATTCTTCCTCTTTAACCAAATTTGAACTGAAAACCAAAGACTTTGAGCTTAAGGTGGAAAAGGAATCTCCCAAGATAGTCTCCCCTCAGGAGGAAGCTAAAGAGGTTCAACCTGTAAATGTGGAACAATTTAAATCGGAAAAAATATTGCCTCCCTCCGAAGATGTGGAAACCCCAGAGGAAAAACTCCACGTAATTAAATCTCCTTTGGTTGGAACTTTCTACCGTGCACCGGCTCCCGGAGCTCCCCCCTTTGTTGAGGAGGGGGATATAGTCTCCCCCGGACAGGTGCTCTGTATTATCGAAGCCCTTAAGGTTATGAACGAAATAGAAAGCGATGTTCGTGGGAAAGTTGTTAAAATTTTGGTAGAAAACGGCCAGCCGGTCGAGTATGGTCAACCTCTATTTTTAATAGATACAAATGTTTGAAGAGCTATCTTGGATAAAAGATTTTATTACCCTTCGGGATATTTTAGATATCTTCCTTGTTAGCCTGGTTTTTTACCTTATTCTTCGGCTTATTGTCCGCTACCGAGGGATAAAAATCCTTTTGGGGTTGTTAGGTTTATTTTTCCTCTGGTTGGTTGCTTTGGTTTTTAAACTTTCCGCCCTGGGTTGGTTATTGTCTCAATTTTGGTCTATATCCCTTTTTGCGGTAATTGTTATTTTCCAACCCGAAATAAGGAGGGCTTTACAGAGTTTTTCCACTTCGGGGGGCATATTGTCCCAGCGTTATTCCAAAGCCAAAGTTGTAAAGAAAATTATTAAAGCGGTTTCCTATATGTCGGAAAAACAAATCGGGGCCCTTATTGTATTTGAAAGAAACCTTCCCGTTCACAACCTGTGTGAAGGTTGCGTTAAAATCGACGGTTTAGTAAGCCCCGAACTGCTAATAACTATTTTTTACCCTCTTACACCGCTGCACGACGGTGCGGTGGTTATAAAAGGCAACAAAATACTCTATGCCGCCTGTGTTTTACCCTTAGCCAAAGATATACCTTTCGATTCCAAACTTGGCACCCGCCACCGTGCCGCTTTGGGAATAACCCAAGAAACCGACGCCGTTGCCGTAGTGGTTTCCGAAGAAACGGGAGCCATTTCGGTCGCCGTTGGTGGAAAACTTTACCGCGACCTTTCGGAGAACGAACTTAAGGAAATCCTCTATAAGGAATTGGGAATAAATGAAGATAGTTAGGGGAATTTGAAAAACCGCTTCCTTTGTAGGATAATAATTTGGTTCGGTTTTTCAAAACACATAAAGGAGGAACCACCATGGCAAAGTGTTACGTATGTGGAAAACATACCCAATTTGGTAGAAGGGTAACCTTCTCCGGCGAAAGGAACCCCAGAAAATTTAAAGCCAACCTTCAAAGGGTTAAGATTGTATTGCCCGACGGAAGCCACAAAAGGGTTTATGTTTGCACCAAATGCCTTAAAGCGGGTAAGGTTGTAAGGGTTGTAAGAGTTCCCAAAGGAGAGGAAGTTTAAAAGAAAAAAATTTAACCTTTGTAGTTATCTATTCCTTTTTGAACCTCTTTAAGGGCTTCTTCTTTACCCTTGAATTGGTTAACTTTTACCCACTTGCCGGGTTCTAACTCTTTGTAATGCTCAAAGAAGTGCTTTATTTTGTTTAGAACAGCCTCGGGGAGGTCGTTAATATCGTTAACATCTTTGTAGGTGGGGTCTATCTTTTCGTGGGGAACGGCTATAACCTTGGTGTCTACACCGCTTTCGTCGGTCATTTCCAACATTCCTATCACTTTGGCCCTTACCACACTGCCAGGAACAGCAGCCCACTCGCTAATTACCAAAACATCCACAGGGTCGCCGTCGTCGGCTAAGGTGTTGGGTATAAATCCGTAGTTGAAGGGGTAATACATTGCGGTGTAAAGAACCCTGTCCACAAAGATAGCCCCGCTCTCTTTATCCAGCTCATATTTGATGGGGCTATCTTTGGGAATTTCTACCACTACATAAACATCTTCGGGGGGATTTTTGCCTGCAGGTATTTTTTTGATATCCATAAGAAACTTTAGTTTAAAAACTCTTTCAAATAACCACCTCCAAATCGGGGTTTTCCAAAATTACCGCCTTCTTTTCGGGGTCAAAATATAAGGAAATTGCTTTTATAGGAACACCTACCTTCTTTGCCTCCTTCAGGAGTTGATAAATTTGGAGGTCTCCTTCTATGTGGGGTTTGAATCCTTTAACCCCTTTTAGGGCACATATAAATAAAACACCCGCTTGGTCGGGGTTGTTTATTATCTCTCTTAGGTGTTTTTGCCCCCTCAGACTGGGACAGTCGGGATACATTCCAAAATTTCCGTCGGGCGAACGGAGGGCGGCACTTTTTACTTCCAAATAGAGCTTTTTCTTTGTTTCTATTTCCTCAAAAAGGTAGTCGATATAGGAGTTTTCCCCTAAAAGGGCATTTTTTCTTACCAAATTCCACCGCTGTGGGGCAAGCCAATTTATTAAACCCTTTCTTTGGGCCTCTTCAAAAGCTTTCATTTGGAGATTGGTTTCAATTAGGACAAAACTTTCTAAGGTTTTTTCTTTAACCGCGATAAGTTTGCAGTCGGTTTTTCCACCCTTTTTGGGAATACAAAAAGCCTCCCTTTGGGGGGTTAAAAGTTCCTTTAACCTACCGGTGTTGGTATTGTGGGCCAACATTCTTTTGCCGTTATGCTCTACCAAAACCACAAAACGGTTTAACCTTTTGAGTATCTTGACTTTAAAGGCGTCGGGGAAATTAAGCAGTTCCATTCAAAGAAAAAATAAATCCCTTAATGGAACTCTACCTGTTTAGACATGGACAATCGGAGGGCAACAAAAGGGGGCTATTTCAAGGTTCTTTGGATTTTCCCCTTTCGGAGGAGGGTAAAAACCAAGTCCTCCAAATGGCAAATTTTTTAACAATAGCACCCTCCCCTTTAGGGGAGGGATTAACGCTTTTAAAACCCCAATCCGCTAAGTGGGATTTAATTATTTCTTCTCCCCAAAAAAGGGCTTTGGAAAGTGCCAAAATCCTTCAAAAGATTTTAGACCTACCTCTGGAAATTGACGAAAGAATAAAAGAAATCTCCTATGGTGTTTTGGAAGGAAAAACCCTTCAAGAGGTTGAAAATTTGAAAGGCTACCAACTTTGGTTGGAAAATCCTGTAGCCAACCCTTTGGAAGGGGTGGAAGATTTTGCCTCTATTGAAAACCGACTGGGGGATTTTCTTAAATCACTATCCTCCAAAGAGGGTGAAAAATTTTTAATAGTTACCCACGGCGGAATTATAAGGGCATTAACTTGTATGGTCACAGATATAGGTTTTTCCAAAATGTGGAAATTTTCCGTAGCCAACGCCTCCCTTTCGGTTTTGAAGATAGACCCGAAAACCTTTAAAGGAAAGATTAAATTTTTCAACTTTCACTTGCAGGCTTTTTAATTACCCCAAAAAGGTTAACTCTAAAATCCAAACCCTATGGGAAAAATTTTGAAACTCCTCCTTTTGGTGGTTTCTCTTATTCTTTTTTCCTGCCAAGATGGAAAAAAACAAGAAATAACCGTCCTGGCGGCGGCAGGATTAAAGCCGGCCTTTGAAAGGATTGTTTCCCAGTATAAACAACAACATCCCAAGGTGGAAGTGAATGTAATCTATGCGGGCAGTGGGGAACTTTTATCCTACCTCGAAAGTGGTAAAGGGGATATATTCATTCCGGCTTCGGACTATTACATGGAAAAAGCCCAAGAAAGGAATTTGGTAATTCCTTCCACCGTTAGGGTGGTTGCCTACCATACTCCGGTTTTGGTAGTAAGTAAATCGGCCCAAGAGAAGGTTAAAACAATATTTGACCTCACCAAGGAGGGGGTTAGGGTTGGTATAGGCGACCCCAAGGCGGCGGCTATAGGCAAAGTTTCGGTGGAAATTTTTAAAAAGGCGGGCATTTGGCCCCAAGTTTCGAAAAATATAGTTGTCAAAACCCCGACGGTGAACCAACTTCTTATTTACCTTACAACCCAACAGATAGATGCTTCCTTAGTTTGGAAAGAGTTAACCAAAAACCTGCGAGGGGTAAAAGTTATAGAAATTCCTCCCCAATATAACGAGATAAAAACCGTCCAAATAGCGGTTTCAAAAAATAGTAAGAACAAAAAACTTTCGGAGGATTTTGAAAATTTTGTTCTCCAACATAGGGAAATTTTCAAAGAGGAAGGTTTTTCGAAATAGAACTCACAGAAGGGGAATATCCATTTTGTTTTGATACTTGGGAAGTAATTTTTTCTTTCTCTCTTCCAAAAGTTGGATTCCTTTTTTAATGTCCTCGTCGGTCGGTTTTATTATGTGGGGAAAATCTCCTACAAAAATTTCCAACGGTCGGTTTTCTTTACTCCATTTAACCCACAGACCGGGGTAGTTGGTGGAGGTTATTTTCCAATCTTGGTTTTTGTTTTCTATAACTATAACGTCCTCGGTTAGGAGGTAGTAGGTTAAATTTTCTAACCCTTCGGGGTCGGAAAGGGAAATTTCTTCCCCCGACTGGACAAATTTTTTAAAGGCTTTTAACACTTTTAGGGAAAAGGGGTGTAAATATTCGCCCATTGTTAGGACATCCTTTTCAAACCTTCGGAAGGAATCTTGATAATCCTCGGGGGGGATGGTCATAATAGAAGGTTGGCGGGCTATCTCTACCATTTCCAAAATAGGTTCTTTGGGGTCGCGTTCGGAGAAAACTACACTAATCCAAACACCGGGTATTAAAGTATTGAAGCTAACGGTTTTTGTATGGGGAACCTTTTCATACATAAACCACTCGCCTTTGCCTAAAACATCTTGAAGGAAATACCTATCTTCCAAGGTGGTTGGTAATTTGTTGGAATAAATCATATAGGTTTCGCCCTTTTGCAGTAGGTCTACCAAGGCCTGTTTTATCTCCCCCAAAAGGGGCAAAGCGTTCATCAAAGCCATGGGGTGGAAGTTTAAAACAACCTTCGGTTTTTCATCTTAAACAAATATCTATTTGATAAATAAAAAAACTAACCGAGAAAGTCCAATATTCGGTTCGCTAAAGCTTCTTTATCAATGACATATTTCCCCTCGGCAATTAACTGTTTCAGTTGTTGAACTTTTTCCTTTAAACGTTTTTCTTCCAGTTTTTTTTCCGCTTCGGGGGTTATATCCAAAACAATATCTTCTTTGGGGAAGGTTTTGTTATTTTCCCTTTGTTTGGTTTTTCTTGTTTTTTCAATCTGCTTTTGTTCTACAATATTTCCATAAATTCTTAAAGGGTTTATATTCATTTTTTACCTCCTTTGGTTATTTAAATCGGTCAGAAAAGGCAAAATTTTATTGAGATTCTCTTTTATTTGCTAATTTCTTCCACTCTTTGGCTAACCTTTTTGCATCATCGGGTTCCCAAAGTAAGGGGGATTTGTCTCGGTACTTTCTAATCTTTTTTATCCAAGGTCGGATGAAATCGACCCAGACAATGAAGCTGTAATAACCCCAAACAAAGGATAGGATAAGAACAAAAACCAAAAGAAGGGTTGAATAAAAGTCCATGTTATTTAGAAACTTTATTTAGGAAGTTCCTTCTAAGTTCTATGTTTTCTTCATAAAGTCCATAAAAAGCTTCCGTTATCATATAGGCGTTGCTTTCGTTAACACCGCGAATTGACATGCACATATGTTTTGCTTTCACGTAGACGGCCATACCTTTAATATCGGGAAGGAGTTTTAAAAAGGTTTTTATTACCTGTTTGGTGAAAAACTCTTGTATCATCGGACGGCGGGCCAGCCATTTGATTATGCGGGGGATTTTAGAAAGTCCTAAAACCTTATCTTCGGGTATATATTCGAAATAGACCTCGCCCACTATCGGCAGGAAGTGGTGCGAGCAGAGGGATTTTATTTCCACCGGCCCAACAAAAACTGGAACATACTCTATTAGCTCGTCGTTGTCCATTTGAGTTAGGTCAAAGACTGTAATATCGGGCCGAGGCGTAAAATTTCCCTCGGTTAGCTCAAAAAGCATCTTTGCTATCCGCCGTGGTGTCTCCACCATGTTGGGGTCGTTTTTCCAATCAAACCCCAAGGTGGTTAGAACTTCTTCAAATAGTTTTTCCAATTTTTGCTTTCTTTTTTCTATTTCCTCGGGGGGTAGGGGTAAATTTTCCCACGACTTTATGAGTTTCTTTTCGGTCACCTTAAACCTCCGAAGGGTCGATATTTTCAAACCTTAAAAAGGAGGAAAAAAGGAAATAACTCAGAAGGGAGAAGTTAATACATTCCACCGTTAACGTGAATGGTTTCGCCCGTAATGTAATCGGCCATAGGGGAAGCCAAAAATAGCACCACGCGGGCAACTTCCTCGGGTTTTCCGAAACGGCCCAAGGGAATTTGTTTTTTGTATTCCTCTTTTATTTCCTCTTTTAAAGTTGCCGTCATGTCGGTTTCTATAAAGCCGGGGGCAACGGCGTTAACCAAAACGTTCCTAGGAGCCAGTTCTTTGGCCAAGGATTTGGTAAAGCCTATTAATCCCGCCTTGGTGGTGGCATAATTAACCTGACCAACGTTTCCCGTAAATCCTACCACCGAGGAAATATTAATAATTCGACCCCACCTTTTTTTGGTCATATAACGAATTACCTGTTTGGTAACTAAGAAGGTTCCCGTTAGGTTTACATCTAAAACCTTTTGCCAATCCTCCAATTTCATCCGCATAAAGAGGGTGTCGCGGGTTATTCCGGCGTTGTTTACGAGGATATCAACGCCTTCAAAGAAGCTATGGATTTTTTTAAAAGCTTCCTCAACGCTTTGGCTGTCGGCTACATTCATACCTACGCCTAAGGTTTTGACGCCGTATTTGGAAGCCAATTCTTGGGCTACCTCTTGGGCCTTTTCCTCCACAGTTCCGCTAATAATTACGTTAGCCCCATGTTTAGCAAATTCTTCGGCTATTGCCCTACCTATTCCGCGGGTTGAACCGGTTACAAGGACGGTTTTTCCTTCAAAGTTCAACATGGGGAAAAATGATAAAAAGACTTTTTAAGTTTCGATAAAAACCTTTATCCAAAGAGGGGTTATTAAAAATCAATCTTCAACCTCAACAAGGACTTTAACCAAACCTGAAGCTATTTCGAAAGCTTTTTCAATATCCTGAAGGAGGCGGGTTTTGTTTTCTTCGTTAACCGTCAGGCGGTCGATAACTATCTCGATATCGTGCTTTTTGTTTTTTTCTAGAGGGGGAACCTCCTCAAGGCGGTAAATTTCACCGTCCACCCTAACGCGGGAATAACCTAATTTTTTAACCCCTTGAAGGAAATCTTTGAATTCCCCCTTTTTACCTCTAACAACGGGGGCGGTGATTATTACTTTTTTCCCTTTATGTTTTTGAAAAATTTTGTTTAAAACTTCCTGGGGTGATAAACCTTCCAAAGGTTTCCCGCAAACGGGGCAGTGGGGTTTCCCTATGTTGGCAAAGAGAACCCTAAGGTAGTCGTAAATTTCGGTTACCGTTCCCACCGTTGAGCGGGGATTTTTGGAGGTTGTTTTTTGGTCTATGGCTATGGCGGGCGATAGGCCCTCTATGCTGTCTACGTCGGGCTTTTCCATTACCCCCAAAAATTGCCGTGCGTAGGAGGATAGGCTTTCCACAAATCGGCGGTATCCTTCGGCGTAAAGGGTATCGAAGGCCAAGGAGGACTTTCCGCTACCGCTTACTCCTGTTATTACAACCAACTTATTTTTAGGTATCTCAACATTTATATTTTTCAGATTGTGCTGGCGGGCGCCTTTAATGATTATTTTGTCCTTATCCATCGGGCTTATTCTTTGGCCTTATTCCAATTGGTTGACAAGGTCTAAGATTGGCAACGATTTTCCCTTTTAAGGTTTTTCTAAAAATTTTTATCCATTTTTAGTTGCGTTATTTTAATCATCAACTTTATTAGAGCAAATAAAATTTACTTCAACCTCGGAAATCTCCGAATGGAATGTCAAGAAATTTTCAAGTATGGTTTTGTATTTAATGACAATAAAAATTTTAATTTAGAGTTCAAGTCATAATTAAATGTCAACTGATGCAAGCAAAATTATACTTCAACTCGGGGCCTATTCAAAAACTGGACATTAAATGTATAAAATTACTTGTATTAAGGTCCAGTTTAAGGGATGTCAAGAAAAGAACCCAAAGAGGAAAAACTAAAAAACCTTCTGTTGGAAAATAAAAACCGATGATTCTCCAAAAGATAGTCGATAATAAAAAAGACCTCGTAAAGAAAAAAAAACAAAATCCCGATTATGTAAAAAAAATAAAAGAAGAGGCCTTTTTAAGGCAGGATATTAAAAATTTCCTCTCCTGTTGTGAGGAAGATAAAATCCGCATAATAGCGGAAATAAAACAAGCTTCTCCCTCGGAAGGTTTAATTAAAGAAGTTGACCCTGTAGAGGTAGCAAAAATTTATGAACAAAACGGGGCTTGTGCTATATCCGTCCTAACCGAGGAAACCTATTTCAAGGGTTCATTGGAATTCCTCAAGAGGGTTAGGGAAGCGGTAGAGATACCCCTACTTAGGAAGGACTTTATAATCGACGAACTGGAAATTTTCGAGGCCAAAGCCTACGGAGCCGATATGGTTCTGCTAATCGCCAAGATTTTGGACGAAATCCAACTTAGGGATTTTATCGATGTTAGTTTAGGCTTGGGGTTGTTGCCCTTGGTGGAAATTTTCGACCCTTGGGAAATGGAAAAGGTTTTAAAACATTACACCACCTTGGTAGGGGTTAACAATAGAAATCTGGAAACCCTTGAAGTAGACCTATCGGTTTCGGAGCAACTTATTCCTATACTCAAACAGGCCGGTGTAAAGTGTGCGGTTGCCGAAAGTGGGATTTCCCAACCCGAAGACATTAAGAGGCTATTGGCGGCGGGAGCGGACGCCTTTTTAATAGGAACCTCGCTAATGAAAAGCCCCAACCCCGGAAAAAAGTTAAAGGAACTTTTGTCGGTTAATTAAATAAAGTTCCACCTTTTGGATGTTCTTCTTAAACCCACACTTTGGAAAAATCAAGCTCTACATTGCACCCGTCGAGTTCAAAGGTAAATTTGTCCCTAACAGCGTCGAATACTTTTTTATAACCCCTTTCGGTTAGTTTATAAATTCTTGCCTTTTTGAGGTCGGGATAAACCAAAACCAGATAAAGGACTCCTTCTCTTTCATAAAGTTCCTTTTTGAGTTTTTCATCTTTTTCTCTTGTTGAGGGAGAAATTACTTCAAAAATTACCTTAGGGGGTTTTAAAAGCTTATCTTCTACCTTTTCACATGTTATGAAAACATCGGGCCTCCCTTGCATCATAAGGAACGTATGCGTGGCCGAAAGCTTTCGTAGGCCCTCTCTCGTCCCACAGGCAATATAACGGTATCTTCGCTAACTATATAGTCGGTGTCTATTCCAGCAACACAATCGGGGCAATCTTTCTCTAAAGCCTCATCGAGGTAACGAAAAATTTTTCCTACAACCCTTTGGTGTTTAAAAGAGGGCGAAGCCAAGGCATAGGGAATACCTTCAATTAGTTCCCAATCTCCCTCCCACGTTAGATAGTCTTTAATGGTATACCTCGGAGGGTATTTTAAAGCTAGGCTCATAAGGAGTTAATTTAAAAATTTCGTTTGAATAAATTTAACCAAACGGAAAAAGGAAGAAAGTTAATAACGCTCCTCTTCCACCCTTATAAGGACCGGTTTCTTTTTTACAAAGGGCAACTTTTGGATTTCCTTTAAAGCATCCTTAATTTGGCTTTCATAGGCTTTGTGGGTGAGGATTATTAAGGGAATTGCCGAATTTTTATCGTTGACAAATTTTAGAACCCACTCCTGTTGAAGAACCCCGGCTATGGAGATATTTTTTTCCGCCAATATGCCCGCAATTTGGTGTAAAACCCCGGGTTTATCTTCCACATCCAACCTTAGGTAATAACGGGAATAAAAATCTTCCGCAACGGGAATTTCTTCTTTACCTTTCCACCCGAGGGGGGTTATATCGAAGGTTTTTCCACAGCAGGAAAGTTGCTTGGCCAACTGAACTATATCCTGAACTACCGCTGTGGCCGTTGGGTAGGCCCCGGCTCCCGCTCCTTGGAGCTTTAATTTACCTAAGTAGTCGCTTTTAAATAATACGGCGTTAAAGACGCCTCGCACGTTGGAAAGGGGATTGTCCATAGGTATAAATGTGGGGTGAACCCTAACTTCAACTTGCCCTTTGGAGTTCTTTTTTGCGATGGCCAGCAGTTTTAGGGTATAACCCAACTCCCGACCCAATTTTATGTCTAAAACTTCTACGTTGGTTATACCTTCTACGAAAACCTTTTTGAAATCCACAAATCCCCCGAAGGCCAGATTTGCCAATATGGTAATTTTGTGGGCGGCGTCTATTCCTTCTATATCGAAGGTGGGGTCGGCCTCGGCATAACCCTTTTCTTGGGCTTCTTTTAAAGCTTCCTTAAAGGGGAGGTTATCTTCCTCCATTCGGGTTAGTATGTAGTTGGTGGTTCCATTTAGGATTCCTTGAATTTCCTCCACATTGTTGGAAACCAAACTTTCTTTAAGAACCTTTATAAGGGGAATTCCTCCACCCACCGCCGCCTCAAATAGGATGGTTGTTTTATTTTCCCTTGCAAGGGATACCAACTCTTTACCGGATTCCGCTATAAGGTGTTTGTTTGCAGTTACCACAGGTTTACCCGCTTTTAAGGCTTGGACTACCGCTTCCTTGGCAACATCGACGCCGCCGACGAGCTCTACCACTATATCGGACTTTTCTATAACTTCCTTCCAATCGGTGGTTTGTAGATTTTTAGGAACCTCGTAGAACCTTTTTTTGTTCCAGTTTCTTGCCGCTACGGCCGATATTTCTATTTCTATTCCCGCCTTTTGTTGGATTAATTTTTTTTGCTCCAAAAGAAGCTGAACCACACCGGTGCCTACCACACCGCAACCTATTATTCCAACCTTTATAGGCTTTGCCAATTTTTAACCCTCCTTTGGGTTTTTGTAGGTGCAAGAATTTTATTTTCGCCACAGCCTTATGCTGGTTTATTTCTAAACCTATGAGGTTATTGTTGTTCCTTCTTCTCTTAGGTGGTGGTTTTTACTACAAAGACCAAATAGTGCAGTTTTTTAAAAATACCCCCTTGGTGGAACAATCTAATAACAAAACGGTCGAAGGAGAGAATATAAATGTCCCCGTAAATGAGGAAGACGTTAAGACAGTTATAGAGGAAGGTAAAACTTACTCTTGTCCGGAGGCTGTTGATAGTCTCAAAGGCGATTGGGGCCTAAGTGTTTTTAATTACCGGTTTTATACCGACGCCAAAGGCAAAAACATACTTTTAAAAGGCGTTCAAGTTAAACCTATTTCGGTTTACGATGAAACGGTCGACGGCCATACCTACGACTTTGAAGTTTATACCCTCTATATCGGCGCTTCCCCTTTGGAGGGTTATCTAAAACCCTGCGTTAGGGAGGTTGTTCAATACGATTTTCCCGACTACGAAATAGTTTCTTGCAACCTTTATAGGGACAACCTCCAACAGAAACCTTCGGTGGATGATGAAGATATTTCCACCATTTTGGAATACCGTAGGAAGGTGGCGGCCGCTATTTTAAAGGTTCTCGGCGTTAAACCCTTTGTTGTTAGATACTCTTGCAAAATTAAACGTTCCAACGGACTAAGCTTTTAATTCTTTTAATGTCAAAATTTCTTCCCAAAGGTTTTTTGTTGGTTTTGTTATTTTCCCTTTTTGGGATTTTATACGCTTTACTAAACAAACCCCAAAAAGGTAATGTTTATTCAACGCTAACTTTAAACGGAACTGTTATTAAAACAGTTTACAACCGTGCGTTGGTATTGAGCTCTAACAATACCCTTTTTTGGGTTTATTTAAACAGATACCAACCTAGGGTTTTTGTCGGTGATACTATCCTGGTAGAGGGAAGGGCAAAAGGTTTTAAAATTTTTGCCCGCCATTTGGAAGTAAAGAGAAACTTTTTCCAACGCTTGAGGGTAAAGCTCCATTTGTTCCTAAAAAGGAGATTTTTAAAAACCGCAACCACCAAGGGGTCTAAAAAGGTAGGTAGCGCCCTAATATTTGGTGAAAATTTCTTTTCCAAAAAGGAGAAAAAACTAATTTCCCGTTTGGGGATTTACCACATTTTGGTAATTTCGGGAATGCATTATGCCCTCTTTTTGACCTTCTTCTTATGGATACCTCTTAGGTGGAAACTTAGGTATTACCTCGCTTTGGTTTTCTTTTTGTTTTTTACCTTTTTGGTTTTATTTCCCTCGGCCCCCGCCTACAGGGCTTTTGTTTCGGTGGCCCTCTTTTTGTTGGCCGCCATAGTCGAAAGGCCTTATAACTCTTTAAAGGCTTGGCTTATAGCCCTCGGAGTATGGAGCTTTATTTATCCCTATTGGGTTTTTTCTATTGGTTTTTGGCTGAGTTATTTAGCTTCCTTGGCGTTGATAATTTACTACGGCCGCAATAAAACTCCCGAGGAGGATTTTATAAAAAATTTCTTTTCCAAATTCTTGGGTTTGGAGGCCGCCCTTGCGGTGGGCTTGGTTATTTACCCCCTTCTAACCACCTTTTTAGATTATATAAGTTTGGGAAGTTTCCTTTACGGGGTTTTATTTACCTTTTTGGCCCAACTATATATATTGGTCTCCACATTTAACCTTTTGACCTTGTGGAGTTTCGATATTCCTTCCCGTGTGCAGGATTTTTTAGGAAACCTTTTTGTGGAACTGATTTATAAACTCCCCAAAGAAGGTATTACTGTCGAAGTTGGGAAAACCCCCTTATGGGAAGCGGTTCTTTTATCCCTCTTGGGGTTGGGAATATTACTTTTACCTCTGAAAGGTTGGAAAAAGATTTCCCTCCTTGCGGGGGCTTTGTCCCTAGAGATAATCTTGTTGAAGGTTTTTTAATCGGGAAAATACCCCCTTTATGCGACCTTTGGCTATTTACAAAGTTGTTGTTTCTTTTCTATTTGCCCTATCCTCCTCTTTAGTTGTCCCCCTTCTTTATTTCCTTTTGGAGCGAGATTAAAAACAAAACCTTTTATAGGTTCTATTAATTTTTCCCTTTTTAACTCTTTCGTTTCTACGGTTTTCCGAATAAGGTTTCGGCGGATACCTTAATAACCCTATGCGTGTTCCCTATTCAATCTTAAACCAATATGTGGAAGTTTTTGATATAGACCCCCACTCTTTGGTGGAAAAACTAAATACCCATTCGGTGGAGGCAACTTTAGACTTTTTCGGAAATAGCGAAATAGAAAAAGCGGTAGTGGGAAAAATTTTGAAAACCCAACCCCACCCCTCCTTAAAAAAACTCCTTGTGTGCGAAGTAGATATAGGAGACCAAAAGGTGGTTATCTGCACCAACGACAAAACCGTAAAAGAGGGCGACAAAGTATTCTTAGTCCTCGCCGGGGGAAGAATAGGTGATTTCCCTATAGGAGAAAGGGATTTTAAAGGTGTTCGTTCCCAAGGAATGTTCTTAGGTTTAAAAGAGCTGGTGGGGGTAGAGTCGGAAGGAGTTTTCAAATTCCACGATGATAGCGTAAAAGAAGGCACCGACGTTAAAAAATTGCTGGGCTTGGGCGAACCTATAATAGAGTTGGATATAACCCCCAACCGCGGCGACCTGCTTAGCGTCAAAGGTCTGGCAAGGGAAATTAGCGCCCTCTACGGCCGACCTATTAAAAAGCAAACCCTCCAACCGAAAGAAGTTTTCGGAAACGAAATAGAGGTGGAGATTCTCGAACCCAAGGCCTGCAACCGCTATAGGGCGGCGGTTATTAGAAATGTTCAAGTAAAGGAAAGCCCCCTATGGTTAATGGTTGCCCTCTGGAAATTCGGCGAGGCGGTAATAAACAATGTGGTCGATATTACCAACTATTTGCTCTTTACCGAAGGCAACCCGATGCACGCCTTTGACTTGGACAAAATTGAGGGCAAGGTGGTTGTCCGCCGAGCCAAAGAAGGGGAGAAATTCGTAGCCCTGAATAAAAAGGAATATGAACTTTCTCCGAACGATTTGGTTATAGCCGACGATAAAGAGGTTTTGGCCTTGGCGGGAATAATAGGTGGACTATCCAGTGCGGTGGACGAAAATACCAAAAATATCCTTTTGGAAACCGCCCATTTCGACCCCTTCACGGTTAGAAAAACTGCCAAGCGTTTGGATATAAGAACCGAAAGCTCCTATAGATTTGAACGCAATGTGGATGTAGAGAATATTCCCAACGCCCAAAGTAAGGCTATAGACCTAATACTCCAATTGGCGGGAGGTCAATTAACCACCCTAAAAGAGGAATATCCCAATCCCTACCAACCTCAAAAGGTAAAACTTTCCCTTTCCAAATATAGGAAATATACAGGGAGCGATATTTCCCCCTTAAGGGCCAAAGAAATCTTAGACCGTTTAGGTTTAGAAACAACAATAACCTTTGAAGGTTTAGATGAGAAAACCCTAAAAAGGGTTATCCTCAAAAAATTGGCCCAAGAGAAGGGTTGTCAAGGTTTTAGACTGCCCACCCTTAAGGAAAAAGAACAAGGTTTTGACGGGTTCCTTCTTTGTAAGGAAGAAGAAATTCCCGTAATCATAGGGGAGAAAAATATTTCCCTACCCGAAAATGGTTTAAAAGTTAACTACCGCTTGACCCAAGAGGGTTTAGAAATCAAAGTTCTTTAACCTTTGGGTTTACCTTTTTCTTTTTTAACCCGTTAGAGGAAGTTAGCATTATAGACTGCAATGGGAAAGGATTTTGCCCTGCTTTTAGACCTTGACGGGGTTTTGGTGAAAAATAAAAACCTCGATTTGTTCGACGATACGCTTACCTTCTTTAGGTTTTTGAGGGAAAAGAATATTCCCTTTAAAGTGGTTTCCAACAATTCCCGAATTCCTCCGGAGGAAATAAGAAAAAAACTTGCCCAAAAGGGGATAGAGCTTAAGGAGGAAGAACTCCTAACGGCTTTGAAAGTAGCCCCTTCTTACCTTAAAAGGTTTAAATCGGTTTACGCTCTGGCCGAAGATAGGGTTAAGGATTATTTACGACAAAACGGTATAAATGTGGTGGAGGACTACAACGCCGAGGCGGTTTTCGTTGCCCAGGATAAAACCATAAACTTTGAAAAGGTTAAAAATGCAACTACCGCCCTGAGACTAAAGGGGGCAAAGTTGGTTGCGGTAAACCTAAACAAACTGGCCAAGGATACCGACGGGCTTTTTTATCCCGCTACCGGCAGTTGGGTGCAACTGTTGGCCCACGCTACCGACTACCCTCCCGAGGAAATTGTAAGTTTAGGAAAACCTTCTAAGGAATTTTTCAAAAAAGCCCTCGAAGGTTTCGAAGGAAAAGAAATCTACTTTGCCAGCGACGATTTTTACACCGACCTAATCCCCGCCGAGGAATTCGATTTCAAAACCCTCTTTATGACCACGGGAAAATACTCCGTCCATGACTTGGAAAAAGCCAACTATAAACCTTTTAGAGTTTTTGATAGTTTAACCCGGCTGAAGGAATTTATAGAAAAAGAACTCCTAAGTTAGTTTTTTCTTTTTATTTTTATCCTTTGGTAGTTATTAAGTAAACCCAACCGAGGGGCAAATTTTCTTTTGTTAACCAACGGGTTTTGGAAGTAAATTGTCTTAAGACCTCCTTAAAGAGGTTTTTATTTTTCTTCCTCAAAACCAACAGGATGCTGTGGGTGTATCTTCCTGTGTGTTTACCCAACCTTAATAGGGGTTTTTCAAATTGTTTCAATTGTTGGTAAATATTTTTTAACTCTCCCACCCAGTCGTTATATTTGGGGTTTAAGCTATTTAAGGTTTCGAGTTCAAAGTCTATGAATTCCCTATAAAAGCTATCCACTATTTCTATAAATTGCTCCAATTGGTTTAGACCTTTAAGTTTCTCCTCCAATTGGGGGAACAGTTTGGGTAAATATTTCAACTGGTTTTGGTCTATGTTAATGTCGAAATTCCATTTGGTGGAAGGTTTTAGACACTCACTCCAAATAGCACGGGGTCTACCTCCCACCAAACGGAGGTTTTTCAAACTTAACACCTCGGCGGGGTCGGTTAATGGACTGTCGCTTATATGTAGGGTTTTGAATATATCCGTTATGGCCGATTGTCTTACACCTTGGGCTCGGAATATTTTTTCTTCCCACTGTTGGGCAAATTCGTTTAGTTTTCTCTTCCTAAAGTTGAAGGGTTTAAATTTAATTTCCTCTAAAAGGTCTTGAAGCTCCTCTTCAAATTCCCTATAAAGGTTGTCATTGTTCACTAACATATAGTAAGCGTAGGCGGTTCTAAAAGCCCCCTTAAGTTCGCTACCGGGAATAAAAACCTTTCCGAGGCTTTTTATAAAAGTTTCTACCTCCTTTGGTTGGGTGTTATTTAAAGGGTCGGAAGGTATAACGTAGTCAAATTTTATTTGTTCCACTTTTAGGTTAAGGATTTGAATAATCCTTTCAAAGGGAATAAAGCTTCGGGCGTTCCTTATTTCTTGGGCGACGTTAAGGAGTTTTTGCCTTAGTTGGGGGCTGTTTTTGTATATTTGGGAAGCCTGTTTTATTAGATTTTCAAACCTTATTATGTGGGCTTTTTTGTCGGTAATATAAACCTCGTAGGGGAGGAGTTTATCACCGTCCCCTATATGGAGGGGGGTCAATACTACCAACTTAAGGTTGTATTTCATTTTATTGTCCTCCCAAAGGGTTTTAGAAGGTCGAAAGGTTTAAGGTCTTTAGGTGTTTTCTTTTACAAAGAGGGGAAAACCATACCCGTATTGGTAGATAATGACTTTTCCACCTGATTGGGGCGAATAGTCCAAAGCGGGTTTTAAACATCCTATAAACGGTTTGGGTTTTTTTAGTTTTAAATAGGCTCCCTCTTTTAGGTAGAGAAGGATATTTTTCCACACGGGGAGCCTAATAAAGTTTGCATCAAAGTAGCCGTAGGTTTTATCGACGGCGGGGCGTTTTACGTAGGGTTCATAAAAACTTTCTTCTATATCTATGGTTTCTTCGTAAAAGGTGGGCGACAGGGTTATTGCTGTATGGGTAGGGTTTTCTATAAAGGGTTTGATTTCCTTTAGTAAATCGTCGGAAACCTCTTCAAAGGTAAAACGGCCGTATCCTACCGTTTTGTTGCCGCCCAATTTTACCACCCGAAGGGCTTTTTTTGCTTCATCCCACCACTTTTTGTTATAAACGGCCACCAATATGTTAAACTTGGGCGATATTCGGACGGTTTCGTTAAACAGTTGACCTTCTGCCGCGGTCGCCGTTAGGCGGTTTATGGCTGTTTTAACCGTTGCGTCGGTTTCTACCAACTTTGGGGTTTTCTTTACATAGCACTCCAATAGTTGTTGTAAATTTTTTTCCTCTAAAAGTTCTTCGTCGGTTTTTATCTCCCTTTTTAGGAGATAGCTGGCCAAACTCTTTAAGAGGTCTTTTTCGGTTTTAATTTCCCCAACGAGGATTTTCTTAAATACTTCCCAAGGTAGGTAGCGTATTTTTTTGAACTGTTTATGGATTGGGTAGATTTTTCTTAAATAACCTCGGCAGGGGTCTTTTTCATTATTTTCTTTTTCTTCTTGAGAACAATCTAAAACCGAACCTTCCAATTGGGGGCGGGGAAACCATAGTTTTCCACACTCATCTTCGGGCAGGGGTGAGGATATTAGAAAGGGTGGTTCATTGTTTTTATAAGCTTCAAGAAATTTCTTTAGCTCCTTTTCTCCTTCTAAAAGCCTAATTCCCCAAGCTATAGCCCCGAAAATGGTAGATGCATCGACATAAGAGGAAAGAAAGGTATCGAATTTAAACCTCAAACGGATTAGTTCCATTTTTTAACCTCTTTAGGTGTTTTGTTCATTTTCGTTCAAGTTGAGGGCGTCGGAAATTTCTTTCTTTAGTTGGTCGAAATCTTTTCTTAAATCTATTACGGAGTCGTATTTTCCCAGTTCCTTTTCTTGGCCTTTTTCCCAATAGTCCTGACCGCGGACTATAACTTTTAGTTTGGTGAATTTAACCCTTCCGTAGCCGCGGGAACCGCTTCCACCCAAATAGGTGTTTTCCAATTGGAGTAAACCCTGCAATAGTTTGGATAGAAGTTCTAAGTCTTCTTCGGAATAGATATCAAAAGTTATTTCCCCTTCGAATTCCACACCGGCGGGAACCCTTTCGTTGGTTCTTAGGTTCATCGACTCGGAGGTTATACGGTTTAGAACGTTTTCCATTTTTAGTTCTGTATATAGACCTTCTCCCAATTGTTGTTTGAGTGTATTAATACTTTCCTCAGTAGGGTAGGCTTCGGAAAATTCCACCCTTGGGGGGCCAGGAAGGAAAATTTTTAATAATTTAGTGGAGTTTAATCCTTTCTTAGCTAATTCGGTTATCTTCTCGGTAATTTGAGAAAGCGTTCTAACTTCAGCTACACCAAAAATTCGACATATGGAACAGGTGCCACAGGAGCACGGCTTACCTGCTTTCTCTTTGTCTCCTTCGGATTTTTCAAACATATACTCAACGGAAGTTTTTTCTAGAGGCTTCAAAACTTCCTTGTCTCCATCTAAATATTTTTTTAGGGCCTCTTCTTCTAATTCCCAAATGCCTTTAGGTTCCCTAATAGACCATTCCAATAGAGAGCGGATTTTTCCCTTTAGAGAAGAGCCGGGTATATAGGGGGCTCCCTTAGGTATTGTTCTATCCCCTAAATTTAACTCCGCGGAGAGTTTAATAACGGGGTTGTCTATACCTCCTATTTCAAAGGCGTCTTTAGCACCCCCTATGTGCAATCCTGTTTTTAAACGAAGTTTGTATTTAATTACAACAGTTCCTTTTAAAGATAAACCTAACATTGTTAAAACCTCCTTTTTATGCTTTGGGATTGTGTTTGCGGAAATAAGCGTATAAAGCAGTAATAAATTCATTTAGTAAATCTAAAGCTTTTTCAAATTCGTCTTTGTTGTGTTTTTCTGCTATATTTAGAAGAGTTCCCTTTAAAGTAGCGTAAAAGTTTTCATCTATTAAGCCTCTAGAATACGCATAAGCTAACATTGGAAAAATGGTGTACAATAAAGTTTTATCTTTTTTTCCGACTACTTGTTTAATTTGATTAAAAAATTGCCTTAATTGATTTATGTTCAATTTAATTATGAATGCTATACAATCCGCATATCCCAGAGGTTGTAGCAACTTTTCTTTCTCTATTTCCGCAAATTTTTTCTTGTTTAAGAATTGTTTGAATTCTTCTAGGTTTTTATAGCTCCAAATTGAGAATAAAAGATAATACAATACAGTATATATATTAACTGGATTCACTCTTTGCAATCTTTTCAATTGTTCTATAAAATGTTTCAATTCTTCAGTTTCTATCGCTTGAGCCAATTCTATAACTTTTTTAATAACCTCTTCTTTTGCGTTATTACTTGTCTCCTTTAATACTATCAAACTCTCCAATTTGTGAATTAAACTTTGAAATTCTTTTTCTTTTTCCTCTATTTTCTGGAAATATCTTTGAGCCACGCACTTTGCAAATGGAGTAAATATTTTTTTATCTATCTTTTTACGATTTCTTAAACGGCTAATTACTTCTTCGGCTTGGTTAAAAGAACAAAAATGCCTTTTGTTTGTCATCTTCCTAACCTCCCAAAGGTTTATCTCTTTCTTGTAAACATAAGCAGATAAGTAAGCCCAAATAAAACCCTCTCAAGGTCTATTAACGGTTTTTTATCCTCTTTTTGGACATTGTTTTTCTTCCCTTTATCCTCTTTTTGGTTTTCCTTTTTACATTCTTCCTGCTGTTGGAATAATTCATCGCAATCCACTTTTTGGGCTTCTTCTGTTTTTCCTGCTTGGGGACATGGGCAGTTTTCTTCCTCGGTTTGGGTTGCTCTTTGGTTGTCCTTTCTTAGCCCGAAGAATTTTTCTAATTCCAAACGGAGTTTTTCATCTTTTACATTTCTCGCTATTTGGTAGTAGAAATAGACAATGAACTTAAGGAGTTTCTCTTCTTTTTCGGCGTCGTTTTTGGTGTTGTCTTTAATATCCTTCAACATTTGGTAGAAGCGATAAATCATTCCCCTTGAAAGTTTTCCTTCTTCCAATGCTTCCTTTAAGGTTTTTAAATCTTTTAGGGTCTCCTCTAGTTGTTTCCACTTTAATACCGAACCTAAAAGGGCTATTTTGTCCTTTATAAATTCGCACTCAACGCGGGATTTTGCATTACTTTCAAGGTTATCGGTTTTATTGGCCGCCAAACGGACGGGGTAGGTTCCTTTAAAGAGGCCCAATCCGGCGGATATTCCTAAGAATGCACTTTCGCAGGTGTAGTTTTTGAACTTTTCCCTTATTTTGGTGGAATATTTAATCGCTACATTCCAAGGGGCTATTAGGAATAAATCGTCCCCACCACTGTAGACGGTATAAACCAAGCTATTAACCGTATCGAGGATTTTTTCATCTGTGTAGTCCTCTTTAAGGTCGTCTATATTTTTGTCCCTTAAAAGTCTGTCCATATACAGGCTAAAGAACAAATCGAGGCTTCGGCTAAGGTTGGCAATCCTTGAGAAGGTATAGTCTTTTCCCAACCCTATCATAAATACCAACCCGAGGTTATCAACGTCCGCTTTTAGATAACCCAGCTTAGGGTCTCCGGCGGAAAGTTTATCCAAGACCGTGAAGGGAAGAATTTTTCCCGCCTCTATTGGGTCGTCTGTTTTATCCCCAAACCTTTGTTTTAAGAATTCTTCAGCTTCCTTATCTTTTACGGTGGGAACGGCTAAACATAGGAATTTAAATCCCGTTAGGGCTTTTTCGTTTTCAAAATCTGTTTTGTTTAAAAGTAGAACATCGGAGAATTGTCTTAGGGTTTCTTCTCTTTTTAAGAGGCTTTTATTTTCTTCCGTAATAAGTTCTATAGCCCCCAAATCTTTGAGCAATAGAACGGGAGGCCGCCTGTCGCTTAATTCGAAGGAATTTTCTAACGCTATTAGGGCATCTTCGTCCAATGTAAAGGCTAACATTTCCTTTTTGGGTAGAAAATGTCCCAACAACTCAAATGCCTTACAGTGGTCGCAAACATCTTTAGTTTCCTCTATAACTTCCCAATAGCAGGAGGGGCATATTTTTGTTCCTTCCTTTTGAAGTTTTTTTTCTTTTTCCTTTAAAATCTCCTCAAAGGTTTTTATGTTTTCAACAAACTTCCTCTTTTTGGCTTTGGCCAATTTTCTATGAATCCTTTTTACGACTTCGGAATAATCTTCCAACCCACAAAGGGGAAAAACTTCATATTCCAATACAAAACCGAGCTTTCCACCGAATTCCTTTATAAGGACTTGTTCTATATTTTTTTGTAGCTCCTTTAAGGTTTTTTCAATATTTTCTTCGCACCCTATTAGGAGCTGGAATTTTCCACCGCCCGAATAGAGGATGTTGACTACCGCCGGATACCCTAATTGGTCGAGTATGTAGCGGGCTATTAGGTCGGGCAAGACCGCAAGGAAAAAGCTTCTGCCCCTTAATCTTTTGGCCACCCCTTTGTAGTTCCTTATTCCAAAGAGGAAATTCTGTATTCCGCTTATATCGCCTTCTACTAAAACCAGTTTTAAGCGTTGTTTTAAATCCTTCTTCTCATTCTTTTTCTTTAACTCGTTCAAGTTATAAGTGGTTGTTAGAGCAGTCGCTATCGCCGCAACCGTCCTAGAGTGGTCAAACAGGGATATGTCGGGATAGTGTTGACTTCCTTTTTGTCGGTCGTAGGTAGAGGAGGGAACACTCCACAGGTATTTATAAAGAATGTGATAAACCTTCGATAGGAATCTGTAAGTATCTTTTTCCTCCGTTAGGGTTTTTCTACTTAAACTGCATTTTAAACATTCACAAATGGTACTGTAACTTCCTATTAGGTGTTCTTTAAAGTTTTTAAACCTTTGCTGCTTTTGTTGGTCCTTATATACATATTCCCTTTCGGCGTTTTCTAAAAATTCTTCCAACTCTTCTTGGGAATTGACATAATCACCCAAATTGGTTGGAAATATAAGCTTTTCTAATTCTTCCCTTTTGGTGTCTTCATTTATTTCTAAAACCCTTAGAGGGTAAACCCAAAATTCTAACTTTCCTTGGTTTGTTTTTTCGTTTTCTTCCCCGCAGAGGTTTATTTTTTCAAAAACCGGGTGGAGTCTTTTATAGAGGGGTTTTGTAAGCAGTTCATCGTCTTCGCTTCTTTCGGAGGCCGAGGTTTGGTCGGCGAGTTGGTAAATTTTGGCAATCAATTTAAGGGTTTTGATAATATCTTTTTCAATTTTAACATTGATTTTTTTTACATTTTCCGGCTCGTGGTGGTAAAAACTTGCTTTTACTATCCCTTTTGCAGGTATATTTTTACCTTCAAATTCCACTTTGAGGTCTTTTAAAACTTTCCACTTTTCCAAAAAGGGTTCTATAAATTTGTTTCCTTCCTCTTCGTGGGCATATTTGAATTTTTCACTTTGTTTTTTGGGAAAATAACCTAATTTTTCCGCCTTTGCCCTTTGGGTCACCTTGCCTATGTCGTGCAACAACGCCCCCAGGGCTATTAAATTTCTAAGCTCTTTTAAAACTTTCTTATTATTCTCACCCATAAATTAACCTCCTACTAATTTTAACTAAACGGCGAAGGTAGGGGAAAATAGACAGGAATTAAACCTTCTTTGCAGTGTAAATAACCGCAATACCACCCATAAGGGTTTTATATTGGGCTTGGGAAAAACCTAATCTGGTAAAAAGCTTTAAAAGCTCCTCATAGTGGGGGAAATTAATAATCGACCCAAAAAGGTGTTCATAAACATCTTCCTTAGCACGGAGCTTTCCGAGAGGTAAAACAACCCTTTTTAGGAAAAGTAAAAACAATTTTCTCAACAGCGGGTTTTTAGGAATACCAACTTCCAAAATGTGGATTGTTCCATCTTTTTTTAAAACCCTATGGGCCTCTCTTAAAGCTGTTTCAGTATCGGGAAAGTGTCTTAAACCTAATGAAATAACCACGGTGGAAAAAGTTTCTTCCTTAAAAGGGAGTTTTAAAGCATCCCCCCGCACCAAGGAGGTATTTTTTAAACCCTTCTTTTGGGCCTGTTTTAACATTGGGAGGGAATAATCCAAACCTACAACATAGTCAAAACGCTTACTTAGTTCGGGGAATAAAATACCCGTCCCACAGGCGATATCTAAAATCTTTTCCCCCTTATATGGTAAGGTTTTTATTAAGTTCCTGAGCCAGTAAGGTAATATTCCGAAGGAAACAAATTTGGCGGTAAATTCATACTTATCCGCTATTCGGTCAAAAATTCTAACCCCCAAAGGGGTGTTTTTATTAGCTTCCATCGAGAGGATAACTTTAAAAGAGAAACCTTAAGGCTTTTATAGAATAATCGCTTTCCGAAGGAAATTGGGGAAGCAAAATCTCAACATAGCCTTTTTTCAAGGCCGGTAATGCTTCAAGAATAAAAAGGGATTCCACGGGAAGGGCGAAGTAATAGTAATCCTCGTCCATTTTCAGAAAATAGCGGGGCAATATTTCTATGTATTCGCCAACATTGTGGGATATAAAAAAGGTTTCAAATGAGTAATTGACCTTATCCCGTTGAAAAGCTACTATAAGCTTCGCTTGGTTGGCGTGGATTTCCCAACCGCATAACAGGGTCTTAACCCATACGAGATTCTTTTTAGGCATGTAAATTTAATTTGAAAAAAAAAAAAAAAATGCAACTTTTAATTGCTTAAATCATAGTTATATAGAGCGGAGATAGTTCAAAGAAAGTTCAAAAAACTTTTTAGCCCTCTTTTTAGCCTCTTCCTTTTGGGTTTCGGGAATATGGGGGTCGTTTAGAAGGAAGGAGGTCACCTTACCCCTAACGTAGGCACGGTAGGCCTTATAAAAGTTCAACAGGGGATAAAAATCCTCGTCCCGTTCGTTGGCCAGGCGTTTATAAGCTTCCTCATAAGCCTTGGCCAAATCGCGGCGGCCTAAATAATCCAACTCCATAGAGAGGAAACACATATCGTTTATAACGTCCCCTATACGGAAACGGTCGTTGAACTCTATGCAGTCAAAAATGCATATACCCTGCGGAAGGAAGGCAACATGTTCCAATCTTATGTCCCCGTGCCCGTCCCTGATTTTTTCTTCTTCAACCCTTTTTAGGAACAAGTTTTTGTAATCCCTATAAAAGCGGTCGGTTAGTTCTTTTATTTCCTCATAGGTGGTTTTATCTATAGTTAGACCTATAAAGGGTTTGGTTTGTTCAAAATTCTCATCGGTGTTGAACTTTATAACCTCTATTTTCCCATATTCGGGGTAGGGTTTAGCTTTTTGGTGAAACTCCGCCACCCGTTGGGCTATAGCCTCCATATCGGCCGTAGTGGTTTTATCCAAACGGTTGGCCAGCAGGGCGTCGGAGGGGATATATTTCATTTTCACCGCGTATTCAACCACATTGGAGGGGTCATTTAAAACAAACTCGAATGTTTTTTTATCCTTATCCTCTTTGAGGCTTATAGGCACAACACCTTCGTAAACCCAAGGGCATAAACGACGGTTTAGCTCAACCTCCTTATGGCAATATTCTTTTCTCCTCTCCAAGGTGGAATAATCCAAAAATCCGAAGTTTACAGGTTTCTTTATCTTTAAAACAAACTCCTTATGGTGGGGAATTAAAATCCAAGAAATGTGGGTTTGAACAATTTCCGCATTAAGGTGTTTTTTCAAAAAATCAACCACCATTTTGGGGTTATAAGAAGGAAAATCCATAAAGGGTTTATTATCGACTTTTTAGAAAGCAACCAATAGAATTGTTTTAGAACGTTTACTATTTCTATCATATGTTATATGACTACCCTACAATCTTTAGCGGAGAGAATTAACAATGCTCTAAAGTTTCAAAAACAAGTAATTCTTCAAGGCCCACCTGGAACGGGAAAAACTTATTTAGCTAAGCATTTAGCTAAGCATTTTATAGAGTTGTTTCTAATTAAGAATCTATTTTGTTGCGGATATAAAAATTGTAACTGCAAATTTTTGGGAGAGTTATGGGACGAATATACAACTAGGTTTTCTTCACCAAGGGCCATTTCCACAAAGAGTGGTAGAACACGTACATTACAAAGGACATTTGCAAAAGGAGGTCAAGGAATTTGTCAAGAAAAATCTTCTTTGTCAGTAGTAGGTTATAACAGTGAAAAATCCAAAACTATACCACTAAAACAGATTTGTGATTTGGTAAGCGAAAACTGTCAGGAAATCCGAAATTTTGCCAAATTATTAGAATGTCTTGAGCAAATTCCAACAAAACGAGGTGGAGATTTGAGTAGGGCAAGGGATGTAGCTTTAGATTTTTTTAAATTCTTAAAAGAAAAATTTTCTCCAATAATAGTTCAATTTCATCCCTCTTATACGTATGAAGACTTTGTAAGAGGAATAACTATTCAAATAGAGGACGGTACTCCTATATATAAAGCTCGAAATAAAATATTTGGCAAAATCTGCGAAGAGGCTTTGAAAAACCCCGAGAAAATTTACGTTCTCATTATTGATGAAATAAATCGTGCTAACCTTCCCGCCGTTTTTGGAGAACTTATTTATGCTCTGGAATACAGGGGGGAACCTGTTGAAATACCATACGAAGTTAATGGAAAAAGGGAGCTAGTAGTTCCACCGAACCTTTATATTATCGGGACTATGAACACGGCCGACCGAAGCATAGGACACATTGATTATGCTATCCGCAGGAGGTTTATTTTTATAGATGTAAAACCTAATAAAGATTTAATAGAACACCCTAAGGCTAGAGAGTTATATGAGAAATTTATAGAAAAACTTTTTAAAGAAGAAAATGTTTCCCCTGATTTTAAGAGAAATATAGATGATGTAAAAATCGGTCATACCTATTTTTTAGCTACAAATCCTAAAATGGAAGAGAAAGAACAAATAGCCTATAAATTTGTTTACCAGGTAATTCCCCTGCTAAAGGAATATGAAAAAGACGGTATTCTACTTGAGGGAAAGTTAGATGAAATAGCCCAAGAAGTGTTCAATAAAACAGTAGATTCCATAGATATTGAAGATGTAAAAAATTTCCTAAGAGGTTCTTAAATGAATTCCAAATCTTTACAGGATTGGCTTAAAGATAACTTTAACATCGATGTTAAAACGCCAGAAATTAGAGAACACAACAAGATTTTAGAATTATCCTTAACGCAAAAGGAATTTTTCCTGCTTGAACCCTTATTTAACAGGAACTCCGAAAATACAAATCCCGAAAAAAGTTTAGGAATATATTGGGACTATAAAAATATTTCTGAAGGAAAAATTTCATTAAAAAGCTTTTACTATGTAGGATACTGGTGGTTAGAGTCAAAAGAAGGCGAAGTTTTTATTAAAGTAGCTCCTAAACTTTTTAATGGAGGCTACGAAGTTGATTTTGTAAGTATATTAAGTGAACTCCAGCAAGATCCAGAAGTGGCTAAGGAACTGTTTAACAAATTAAATTCTAGAAAAATATTTGGTGTTAATTTAAGTGCAAAACCAATTCCTATTGAAAAAAATGACAAAATATTTACAGTATTTGTAATTTTAAACTTCCTATGGATTGTAGAAAAGATTGCTAAAAAAGGACTTAAAAAAGGATATGTCAGAGTATCTCAAAATTTAAAAAACCAGATAAAAGGAAAAATATTGATAAAGGAAACTTTGCAAAGGAATTTTATGAAAGGTATCCACACTACAGTAGTTTGTTCCTTTGAAAACTATACCTTTGATTGTATTGAAAACCGTTTAATAAAAACCGCCTTATGGAAGATAAACCAATTTCTAAATTCTATGGGGGGCAGACATTTAAAATTGCCAGAAGTAGAAAGTAAAATAGGTTTTTTATTAAATTCTTTTAAGGGCATCCAATTTATTAATCCAGATAAAAGAATCTTTAAAAACTTAAAACAATCTGTGTTCTATAAAGAATATACTTTAGCCTTAGAGCTTGCTAAAATGATTTTTCAAAGTTTAGGTTTTGATCCTTTTACACCTATAAAAGAAAAAAGTATCTTTGTAATTCCCTATTACATAAATATGGCGTTGTTGTTCGAGCTCTATGTATATAAAAAACTCCGAGAAAGATATGAGCATGTCTTTTACCAAAAGAAAATAGAAAGGTATATTCCTGATTTTCTTGTGAAGGATAGATATAGGGGCAGTTTCATAGCTGATGCTAAATACAAAAACCAGATAGATAAAGAGGATTTAAAGCAGGTCGCCTTTTATGGTAGATTACGAGAAGCTAAAAATATTCTTGGTTATGCAGCAAAGGAAGAAACTTCTATCAAAATAATCTTACCTACAGTTGGGAGAGCATGTGAGGAGCAAGATTATTCCAGCCTAACAAATGTCAGGATAAAATATATCCCTATTCCTACTAGGAAATTTGAATAGTGCTTTTCCTTATTTAGGATTTGAAGAGATAAAATAAATAAAACCGTTTACAGCTTATACAGCTTCATAATTGTTAAGGTTGCTATTACCTCTGTATTGCAAATATGGAATCCCCAAACAAGAATAAATCCCTATGAAAAACCTTATTAAGGGTATCTTTATATGGTTAGCCCTATTTGGTTTCCTGGTAATTGTCTTTTCCTTTGCGGAGAAACCTATAGAAAAGGAACTTCAAACAAAGGTAGAAACCCCCTTTAGCACCTTTGTCCAACTGGTGGAGGAAAACAAAATTAAAGAGGTCACCATAAGGGGCAACGAGATTATAGCTATAACCAAAGATGGACAAATCATAAAAACTGTAGCACCGCCTAACTACAACCAGATTTATAACGAACTGTTGGAAAAACACGTAAAGGTTAGGGTAGAACCGCCCTCCGACAGCATGTGGCTAAAAACTCTATTGGGTTGGCTACCTATTCTGCTGTTCTTAGGCCTATGGTTCCTAATGCTTAGAGGCATAGGCGGAGGAGGCGGCGGTGCTTCGAGGGCTTTCAGCTTCGGAAAAAGCCGTGCCAAGGTTTATATAAACGAAAAGCCCCAAGTTACCTTCAAAGATGTAGCGGGCATAGACGAAGTAAAAGAGGAAGTTAAAGAAATAATCGACTACCTTAAAAACCCCGAAAAATACCGCCGTTTAGGAGGAAGACCTCCTAAGGGAATACTTCTATACGGAGAACCCGGGGTTGGTAAAACCCTCCTGGCTAAAGCCATAGCGGGAGAAGCAAATGTTCCCTTCATCTCTGTTAGCGGTTCCGACTTTGTGGAAATGTTCGTGGGAGTTGGGGCCGCCCGCGTTAGGGATTTGTTTGAAACCGCCCGAAAACATGCCCCCTGCATAATCTTTATCGACGAGCTGGACGCCTTGGGCAGAGCCAGAGGTGCGGGATTTGTCGGCGGCGGAAATGAAGAGAGGGAACAGACGCTAAACCAGCTGTTGGTTGAAATGGACGGTTTTGACAGCTCCAGCGGAATAGTGGTAATAGGTGCAACCAACCGCCCCGATATTCTCGACCGTGCACTATTGAGACCGGGAAGGTTCGACAGGCAAATTTATGTTCCCAAACCCGACCTAAAAGGCCGTTATGAAATTTTAAAAGTCCACGCTAAAAACAAAAAGCTTGCTCCCGACGTTGACCTCTGGCTGGTTGCTAAGGCTACCCCCGGCTTTACCGGTGCAGACTTGGAAAACCTCCTAAACGAGGCGGCCCTCCTGGCGGCAAGAAAGAACAAAGAAGCGATAACAATGGAAGAAATCGAAGAGGCGATAGACCGCGTAATGATAGGTTTGGAAAGAAAGGGGGTAGTAATAACCGACAAAGAAAAGAAAAAAATCGCCCTCCACGAATTGGGCCACGCCATGATGACCCTAATGAGCGAAAACGCCGAACCGCTCCACAAAGTGACCATAATCCCCAGGGGTATGGCCTTGGGTGTTACCCAGCAACTGCCTATAGACGATAAACATCTTTACGACAAAAAGGAACTGCTAGACCGCATTCTGGTTATGCTCGGAGGTAGGGCTGCCGAGGAAGTCTTCTATGGAAAAGAAGGTATTACCACCGGGGCGGAAAACGACCTCCAAAGGGCCACCGATTTGGCCTACCGCATGGTATCGCTTTGGGGTATGAGCGATAAAATCGGCCCTGTCTCTGTAAGCCGCGTAAGCAATCCCTTCCTTGGAGGGGCAACCGAACATATAGAGATAAGCCCCGAACTGGCCAGAGAAATAGACGCCGAAGTCAAAAAAATATTGACGCAACTCTACGAAAAAGCTAAAAAAATCCTCGAAGAGAATAAAGAAGCTATCCTCGCGGTGGCCGAAAAATTGGTAGAGAAGGAAACCCTTTCCTGCGAAGAGGTTGTAAAAATCCTAAAAGAACACGGTGTGGAAGTTAAAAACCCCTGCAAAAGGGACGAAGAATTGAAACTTAAACTTGATAAGGATGCAAAAGAAAAAGAGCAATCCCAAGAAAGGGAAGAAAACAAATCCAACCTTTCGGAGCAAGAAAATAACAAAACCGACCAACAGGAGGAAAATCAAGAGAACAACTCCAACGGGAAGAAAACTTTGCCTTTCCTAAAGTTGTTCAAAAAAGATAAACCTTCCGACTCTTGATTTTCTTCTTTTTCTTAAATTTCAATCGCTGATTATACTAAGCTCTGAATTACCGGATGCCGACCAGTCTTCAGAAAACCGATTGAGAAAGGCCTTAAAAAGGTTATAGAACCTCAGAATTTGAACCTTAGGCCAAAGGAGCTTCTTTTCGTCCCTATAGACATCGTAAATCTTATTAAGGTCTTCATCTAAGGCTTCAAGAGAAGGGTAATTATTTTTAATAAATTCCTCCAAAAGGGGGTGTTTCTTTAGCCAGTTTTTATAGAATTCTTCCTTCTCTCCATCGGAAAGCCTACTCCAATGGTAGGAGATGGAAACAAGTTCACTTCCGGGGTTCACATCAAAAAGACTAAGTCGAAGGTTGTCCGGTTCATATTCCAAATAAGACGGTTCCTCCTTTTGGTCGGGTTCTTGTTCTTCTATAGGCGGCTGTAAGTTAGTTATTTGTTCCTCTTTAGGGATTGGTTTTACTTTTCCTTTTTGGTTGAGTTCTTCCTTTATCTCCTCAAGGAGGTTTCTAATTAATTTCTGAACCCTAGCGTCTAACAAACAATAGCACCCCTTAAAGGGGGTTAACGCTCTAAATTTAAGCTCCTTTTTTTGGTTAAAAGCTATTTTGCTTCTTAAAAACCCTTCGGGGTTGTCTATGTATTCAAATTTCTCCGCTATGAGTGCGTCGGCTAAAGCTTTACCCTTGTCCACGTTTTGAGGGAAATGGGATATATACCACAAAACGGTTGCCGGATTTACTTTTTCGAACTTCTCAAGGAGGTAATCAATTAATTCAATTTCCCCACCGGTGGCGTCATAGTAATCTAATCTTTTAAATTGCCATACGGGGTAAGTGTAAATTTCTTTTACCAACTCTTGGAGGAGTTTCTTAATTTTTTCTTTTATTTCCTCTAATGCGTTAACCCCCCGTTAGGGGGTGCTATTGTAAGAAGTTTGTCCTCGGTAGGTTTATCATTTAGGTATTTTTCTAATTCTTTAATACCCTCTTGGGGTTTTTGTTTAATCTTAAACATTAGAGCTACTACTTTTCCGCCGCGTCCTTTTCCTTCTCGTTTTGTTTCATATTCCACATATATGTCTGTTTTTTCATTTATTTCCTCTACTGAGGGTTTTAATACAATCTTTTCTAAGTCATAGAAATCTCTATATTTTTCTTCCACCTCAAGTATAAAACGTAATTCATCAATAGTAACCTCTACACGCCCATATTTTTGGAGTTTCTTTAAAAACCTGTAAAGTTTTTTTGCGTATAAGCTATCCAGTCTTAGGAAATTTCTTATTTCGTAAAGTGTAAAGCCTTTTCTTAATTCAAGAATAAAGGGTGCTAAATAGGGCGACCATTCTACTAATACAAACTTAACCTTGTCCCCGTCCGCTATTCCTACAAATAGGGGCGCTCTATAGACCTTATACCCTTTTTTAGCTATTTCCTTAAACTTTTTGGCTAACTCGGGATAGCCGTATTTTTCGTAGTAAGATATTACTTTTTCTATTTCTAAACCTATCGACTTATTTTTTTCTTCCGCCAATTTTACGGCTAGGGTAAAAAGTCGTCTGCTTTTGTCTTTTTTATATTTTTCCGATGAGCTTTCCACCAACCCTTTTAAGAAGTCTTTGCTTATAAGCCCCTAAAGGGGCTAATTCCGCCGCTACGCGGCTCCATGTAGGAATAAACTCCGGTGGAAGTTTTTTCTATGTTTGCTATAGCTATCACATAAAGGTCAGCAACGTCTTTGGCTCCTTTAGTCCTAGGCCTCCCTCTTCCCTTTATTTTGCCGGTATGTTCCCCGAGTTGGAACAATACCATTTCCACTAACTCATTAGGCTCTGCCGCTATTAGTTTCCCCTTAGGTCGTTTATTTTGCATGTTTTTTAATTATACCTATGCGGATAAAAAAATAAAAATCTGGCAAAAAAAGGGAAGCTAAATATTGGAAAAAAGGAAGATGAATATCGGAAAACTCTACCTAATAGGAAGACAAATATCGGAAAAAGGAAGATAAATATCGGAAAAAGAAGATAAATATCGGAAAATCCTATTTCCCGCCCTTGAGTAAAGGGCATTTGCGAACGGCTGCATTAAATAAAGCTACAACTAATAAATAGAAATAAAAAAGCTAAATATAAATATCTACACTTCTACATACCTCTACATTTAACGTTAACCCTTAACCTTAGAGCGTTAACCTAACCTAAAGGTTAGTGCTATTGTAAGGTTAAGGTGCTATTGTAGGCCAGCCGGCTGTTCTGTGTGTGTGTGGTAAGAAGCGTAAAATTTTTTTTAAAAAACGAAAAACTAAAAATTTAGGAGAAAGCTAAAACGTAGAATTAGGCCTTAATTAACACAAGACAAGCCTTCTTTAGCCCCTAGAAGAAAAAATAAATTTTTAATAAAAATTGCGGCGAAACTTGACATTCGGGAAAAGTTTAGGTTATTGTAATTTCCATGAAATTGTTGGTCATATCGGGACATAGCGGGAGGTGGGGGGAAACGCATCAGACAAAGACTTCCGAATACCTAAAAAATTTGCCGACTAATAATTTCGTGGAAACTTTGACCTGCGAATTATAAACAAAAAGAAAAGGAAATTTCTCCAATGGCGACCTAAAAGTTGCTAAAAATTTTTAGCTTTTGCGAAAGAGGTAGTCGAGGAAGAAGATTTGGATTTGGGAGATGATTTGAGCTGAGCTAAATTGGCGATGCTTTTAAAAATCTTCTTGATTTCTTCTAAGGCTTGGGGGTCTGATTCGGCAATGCGTGCTAAATCTATGAGTATTTCCTCGGGAATGGGAACTTTAGACGGTTCGGGTTTTTTAAAAGGTTCTCCCTCTCCAGTTAAAAGCGGTTTATAAGAGTTTGATATATATGTAATTTCCAAGAAACTGGCCATCATATCGGGACATAGCGGGAGGTGGGGGGATCGCATCAGACAAAGACTTCCGAATACCTAAAAAATTTGGTGATGGCCAATTTTGTGGAAATTTTTAAGTGATAGCCAATTTCTTGGACACTTTGCGGGAGACGAGAGGAGAGGAGCTTTTTAACCGCCTCTTTTTATTTCCAACTCCAGTAGGTTGCTATCTATTTGAACCAATTCCGAGGAAGAAGGAATTGCTAACGCGTCCCTAATTTCTTCTTCGGTTAAATCTTCTGTTTCAGGCTTATGTATAAGCCGAGCAAAAATTAACTCTACATAGTCTTCTTTTACAAGGTAGACATAAAAAAGCCGTAGTCCTCCTCTTTTCCCTTTTTTCAGGCAAGGATGCCGAAGTCTAATTTTGTAAAAAAGCAGACCTTCTTTCTTATCTTCCCACAAAAGAGTAGCAACCCTTTGGTTAAAATGGCTTAGCCACCCGTTTTTGACCTCTTCCTCAAAATTAACATTTTTGCAGTTCTTATCCTTTGAAAGCTCTTTCAAATCTTTTTCGCAGGCTTTGGAATACCAAAGTCTAATTTTTACTCGGCTCATAGTTTTCTATAGCCTTTCTAATGTTTTGAGCTATTAGCTTTGCAAAAGTTTTATCTTTAGCCATTTTGGTTTGGAATTTGTATACATTGAAAGCTTCTCGCGCAACGGGGATTATATCCTCCTTCAGGTTTTCCAGTGTAGGAGGGAGCATATTTTGAGCTAAATTTTCCAAAATTTTTAAAGCCTCTTCACTTGTAGGGTCTGGATAAAGTCTCCGAAAAATAAATCCAAAGAATTTGGATTTTCGCCTTACCTCAAAGGTTTTAAGGGCATTAATAAAAATAAGTTCTATTCGGTCAAAAAATAGTTCTTCTCCCCCTTTTTCTAAAGAGTCTCTATATAACTCCTCAACTTTATTTTGTAGTTGAGAGAAGACCTTTGCTTGCAAATGTTTTTTAATACCGCCCTTCATATTAAGAATTAAGAATAAGGGGGCAAAGAAGAGCTCCGCTATCTTTAGCTTAGGGGTATTGTTGCTTGTATATATTCCTAACCTATTGTGTATTGCATTCATTGGTGTAGCCTCCTTTTCTAACAATCTCAAATATACCACCGAAGCGGTGGCATTTTAAGGTTAAAAAGAAGAATTAGCCTTTACAGGAGTTGAGCCAGAAGTCCCACGCTCCACCGCCCTTTTAAGGAGTTTGATAAGCATAGTCCTTTCGTCATCAGGTAAGCCTTTAATCAACTCTAGGAGTTCTCGGTCTTCTTGGCTTAAACCTTCGTAAGGGTCTTTTTTTTTACCGGCGGGGTTAGGAAAGGTTCGCCTTCTCCCGTGAGGAGCCAATGCAGGTTTACTTTAAAAAGCTCGGCTAATAATTGCATCTTTTCAGGAGGCAGTTTTCGCTTCCCCTCTTCATACATCTGGTAAGCCCTTAGGCTAACTCCTAAGGCTTCCGCCATCTCTTTTTGCGTTTTTCCTAAAGTTTGTCTTACTTCTTTCAAACGCTTCATTTTTATCACCTCCTACAAAATGTTCGTTTTGGCCTTGTCTTATGAATAAATTGTTCGTATATTTATCTCCCAAGATGCCACCGCTTGGGAGACCATCAAAGAAAAGGATAAAACGGCTACCGATACCCTTGGAAGTTAGAGCGGAACTACTCAAAAGAGGACTTAATTCGGAAAAGCTTGCTCAACAATACGGGGTTAGCCGTTTCGTAATCGCCAACATCCTCGCTGGCTTCCCGTTCAAAAAACGCGGTAAGTGGCAAAAGGTTAAGGAGCAACTCCTAAAGGACTATCCGTGGCTTAAAGCCTACATCGGGAGCTAAAGGAGAAAGGGGGCGACCGCGATGGATAGAGAGAAACTCAAACAGCAACTCCTAAGAGATTGGCAACAGCTAATAGAGGAATATAACTCCGATTTCTTTGGTAGTCAAGTTCCCGAAAAGTTCGCAAAAGCTTTTAGGATTCTCCAGAACATCTTTATTGCTGGCAAATCTATACGCAAAACTGCTAAATTGGCTGGTTTGGATTACAAAACCATTCGGGATAAGTATTATCTTCGCTACCTTTCTGTTTATCAAAAATACGCCCTCCTTGGTGAAATACCTGAGAGCGTAAACATCCTAAAGGAGGCGTTTGATAGGAAAGCCGGTCGCCCCCGAAAGGACTACATAGAGTTGGCTAAACAGCTAAAAGAAGGAAATCCTCTTTTGTGGGATAGGCTCATAAAGGGAATAACTTCCTATGTCGCAATCCCGCGTTAAGCAGGCCTTGGTGAAACATCACCCTATCGTCTAATCCTATTCCATTTCACTTATGTCGCAATCCCGCGTTAAGCAGGCCTTGGTGAAACTATTTTGCTTTAAAGTTCTATCGGTGTCAGCACGGGAGTGAAATCGCAATCCCGCGTTAAGCAGGCGTTAGTGAAACCCGAATGGATTGGTCTAGAGGCCGAAGAATTAGATGATATAGAAGGTCGCAATCCCGCGTTAAGCAGGCGTTAGTGAAACCCGAATTCGTTCACTCCAAGGGTTATATGCTGAAAGTGTCGCAATCCCGCGTTAAGCAGGCGTTAGTGAAACACTCGTTGCAAAGGTTACTAGTGCGTGGGGTTCCACAAGCGTCGCAATCCCGCGTTAAGCAGGCGTTAGTGAAACACTCCTTTGACAGAAACACCTAAAGGAAGGTTGAGATACTGAGAGTCGCAATCCCGCGTTAAGCAGGCGTTAGTGAAACTATTTGGACACAATTTAACTTTAAACTTCGATTTCTGCCGATGTCGCAATCCCGCGTTAAGCAGGCGTTAGTGAAACTCAGGAGGAAAAGGTTCTCGTAAGAAAAGACGGGAAGGTAATCATCGAAGGTCGCAATCCCGCGTTAAGCAGGCGTTAGTGAAACTAAAAGGGTAGGAGAATTTTTATTCGGAGATGGTATTTATTCAAAGCACGTCGCAATCCCGCGTTAAGCAGGCGTTAGTGAAACTAAAAGGGTAGGAGAATTTTTATTCGGAGATGGTATTTATTCAAAGCACGTCGCAATCCCGCGTTAAGCAGGCGTTAGTGAAACATAAAGGTTTTGGCGATGTAGTCAAAGTTAGGTTGTAAGGTGTCGCAATCCCGCGTTAAGCAGGCCTTAGTGAAACACATTCGACCCTAGAGTCGGATATGTGGTCGTAGCTTCTCACACAGTCGCAATCCCGCGTTAAGCAGGCCTTAGTGAAACTTCCTTTAAAGCTTTTTCAATCTCACCCGCTTTTATACTTTCCTCGAGTCGCAATCCCGCGTTAAGCAGGCCTTAGTGAAACCCAATGCCTGCTTAACGTTCACAAAAACCTCATTAAGGTCGCAATCCCGCGTTAAGCAGGCCTTAGTGAAACATGAAAGATTACTTTTTCGATTACAAAATAATTTTCAACCAGAACGAGTCGCAATCCCGCGTTAAGCAGGCCTTAGTGAAACACAAATGGAAATATATTTAGAGACGAATAGGAATTGTATATTTGGTCGCAATCCCGCGTTAAGCAGGCCTTAGTGAAACACAAATGGAAATATATTTAGAGACGAATAGGAATTGTATATTTGGTCGCAATCCCGCGTTAAGCAGGCCTTAGTGAAACACAAATGGAAATATATTTAGAGACGAATAGGAATTGTATATTTGGTCGCAATCCCGCGTTAAGCAGGCCTTAGTGAAACACAAATGGAAATATATTTAGAGACGAATAGGAATTGTATATTTGGTCGCAATCCCGCGTTAAGCAGGCCTTAGTGAAACTTGGGTTGAAGCACACGAGAAGGAACTTAGCTTCCTTTGTCGCAATCCCGCGTTAAGCAGGCCTTAGTGAAACATGACACCCAAATTTTTGATAAATCATTAAGAAATATTCTTATTAATTTGTCGCAATCCCGCGTTAAGCAGGCCTTAGTGAAACAATTAAACTTAGATAGTAGTAGAAAAAAGGAATGGATAAAGGTCGCAATCCCGCGTTAAGCAGGCCTTAGTGAAACTCAGGATGTGCGTCCTTGATAAAAATTTTTGACCCGTCCTGTCGCAATCCCGCGTTAAGCAGGCCTTAGTGAAACTTTTGGGAGTAAGGAATATAACGAACATTTGTAGAAGCCTTATACATTTTGGTCGCAATCCCGCGTTAAGCAGGCCTTAGTGAAACAGTTCGATTATTTGGTTCGGTTTAATAATCCATTGCTCTAGAGATGGGTCGCAATCCCGCGTTAAGCAGGCCTTAGTGAAACTAAGAAGTTCCAAAAACTTAGGAATGAGTTCCTCGGCAATACAACTTTCGAATGTCGCAATCCCGCGTTAAGCAGGCCTTAGTGAAACAAAAAATTGAATAAAAAATACGCAAGGAGGGCTGAAATTGTCGCAATCCCGCGTTAAGCAGGCCTTAGTGAAACAAAGGAAAAGAAGTTGAGTTGATAAAAAGTCTCGGATACTTTGGTCGCAATCCCGCGTTAAGCAGGCCTTAGTGAAACCCTGCGGGAAAAGGGGTAGTTCTCAGTGGAAGGGGGCCTGGTCGCAATCCCGCGTTAAGCAGGCCTTAGTGAAACAGACTATCTATATTTGAGACTATAAACCAGTCGGGTTTCAAAATAGTCGCAATCCCGCGTTAAGCAGGCCTTAGTGAAACAGGTTGGGCCAGGGGCGAGGCTGGCCCCAAAGGCGGTAGCCAGCCCCAAGTCGCAATCCCGCGTTAAGCAGGCCTTAGTGAAACTTGTCGAAGAAAAAAGTTTTGTTGAGAAGCCGCCCATAGTTATGTCGCAATCCCGCGTTAAGCAGGCCTTAGTGAAACAAATATGTTATGCCGAATTTCTTTCCATACTCATCAATAACCTGTCGCAATCCCGCGTTAAGCAGGCCTTAGTGAAACAATTAAACCCTATACTGGAACATGCAAATATGGGGAATATAGTCGCAATCCCGCGTTAAGCAGGCCTTAGTGAAACTGTCAAAGTATGCATCTAAACAGTTTGAGTCCCCCGAGTCGCAATCCCGCGTTAAGCAGGCCTTAGTGAAACACATTCGACCCTAGAGTCGGATATGTGGTCGTAGCTTCTCACACAGTCGCAATCCCGCGTTAAGCAGGCCTTAGTGAAACTTTTGTCGAAACGAAGCTTTTTATTCCTGCAGAGTGTTTATAGTGTCGCAATCCCGCGTTAAGCAGGCCTTAGTGAAACATTAGGATTTTGGATAAGAAACCTTATACAATAATCATCTAGTCGCAATCCCGCGTTAAGCAGGCCTTAGTGAAACAGTTAGGGGTTGCTAACGCAACCGGTTAAGTTAGGGGTTGCTAGTCGCAATCCCGCGTTAAGCAGGCCTTAGTGAAACAAAAATTAAAAATAGCTTATGAAACAGACGATGTAGTTCAAATATAGTCGCAATCCCGCGTTAAGCAGGCCTTAGTGAAACAATAAAAATTTTTGACCCGTCCTTCATCAAAAACACTACCGCATCAGGGTCGCAATCCCGCGTTAAGCAGGCCTTAGTGAAACTCCAAGGCGACAAGAAACTCCGTAAGGAGGTCTTAAACTGGATGTCGCAATCCCGCGTTAAGCAGGCCTTAGTGAAACACTTTCTTCAATTACTTTACTTACTAAAGCTTCTTTACCACATGTCGCAATCCCGCGTTAAGCAGGCCTTAGTGAAACCCGGTTTTTTGAATCCCTTTTGAAGTTTTTGGGGGGTTCCAATGAGTCGCAATCCCGCGTTAAGCAGGCCTTAGTGAAACTCCGTTATTTGCTCAAATTCCCTTAGATATTCATCAAGTCGCAATCCCGCGTTAAGCAGGCCTTAGTGAAACAGTGAAACCTTTAATAGGCCCCCTTTCGGAAAGATTTGACCTTCGTGTCGCAATCCCGCGTTAAGCAGGCCTTAGTGAAACAAAAGAAGCCCAAGGTATTTAATCCACTCCATTGTCGCAATCCCGCGTTAAGCAGGCCTTAGTGAAACAGATGCAGTAATCTTTAGAGAATTGTTCAAAGACGGTGGTGTCTTGAGTCGCAATCCCGCGTTAAGCAGGCCTTAGTGAAACTCTTTCCTCCCTCCTCAAGGTTTTACTATTTATTTTATTTAAGCGAAAGTCGCAATCCCGCGTTAAGCAGGCCTTAGTGAAACTATTAACACCGAGGAAGTTGTAAGGTTTATAGAAACCGCTTGTCGCAATCCCGCGTTAAGCAGGCCTTAGTGAAACCATAAGGCCGTTGCGGAGATATCCAAATACGAAACTAAACCTGTGTCGCAATCCCGCGTTAAGCAGGCCTTAGTGAAACCTTTTTTCGACTTTCTATGTTTTCCTTTGGAGTTAGGAAGTATCGTCGCAATCCCGCGTTAAGCAGGCCTTAGTGAAACATGTGTATTTGGAGATGAATGTGTCGATAGCAAAACGGCACGGAGTCGCAATCCCGCGTTAAGCAGGCCTTAGTGAAACGGCGGCGCCTCAAAAGCTTAATTATAAGCAATTTCCAAATAAAAAACCTCACAAATAATTTTCTCTGTTTCTGAAAACCGCTTCAATTCTTTGTGGGAAACTTTAGCTTAGAGCGAAGCGGTTTTGCGTTTCCTTCGCTTTTCAGTTGCCAAGGAGCCGTTTCTAAACCTTTAATTTTTCATTAAAGCAAATGTTTTAATTTTAGTCAAGTCTAAATTTCTTTTAATACCATCTTTCCACCTAAGTAAAGCATTAAACTTGACATAGGACGTTTAATAGAAATAGAATAAAGTTTTTTCCTAAATTAAGGGTAGCTGAATAAAAATTTTCTTCTTGTGAGTGATATACTAAAACCGGCTCATTTTGGGAGCCAGAAAAAAAATGGATTACCGCTAAAAGGTATGTATTTATCCGCAACTACTGTTAATTTTATATACTTCTCTTGGTTTTCAAATTGTTAAAACACACCAAATAGGGTTTAAGTTCTTTTTTTCCTAAAAAGGGAAAATTTTAAATGTCGACTAATTTACCTTCAGCTCAATAGTTAGTTGTAATTGTCAATTTTAAGGTTTTTGTCAAGTTTATAAGCAATTAAGAGTTTATCAAAAGTCGTAAGAAGCTTAAAGGCAGGAAGATTAAAGCCTTTGGAGGACAGACTTTTAGGGAAGCTCAGCCGCCAGTTTCAATGAATGTCAAGTTTCGCCGCAATATTTATTAAAAATTTATTTTTTCTTCTAGGGCTAAAGAAGGCTTGTCTTACGTTAATTAAGGCCTAATTCTACGTTTTAGCTTTCTCCTAAATTTTTTGTTTTTCGTTTTTAAAAAAAAATCTTTTCGCTTTTTATCACACACACAGAACAGCAGGCCTACCTACTGTAGCTGTATGTAGAAATGTAGATATTTATATGTAGCTTCTTTATTTCTATTTATTACTTGTAGCTTTATTTAATGTAGCCGTTCGCAAATGAGCTTTAGTCAAGGGTGGGAAAAGAGTACTTACGACTTTTGACTTGCAAATTACGACTTTTGACTTCCTAAATTTGGAATAGTTACGACTTTTGACTTCCAAATTACGACTTTTGACTTCCTAAATTTGGAATGGTTACGACTTTTGACTTCCAAATTACGACTTTTGACTTCCTAAATTTGGAATGGTTACGACTTTTGACTTCCGAATTGCGACTTTTGACTTCCTATTCAAATTGATGTGCGACAAATTTCCTTAAAAGACTTAAGTTGATAAAATGAAAAGAGCATGGCCAAAAAGGTAATAGCCAAAGAACCAAATTCAATGGTTGACCTTATTCTGTTTCAACTAGGGGAATATGCTGGACGAATAAAAGGTCGTGGGAGACCACGGAAAAGAGGAGTAAAGGACTTAGCCGATATATACGCTATAGCACTAGCGACAGCACGCCAAGAGGAATTAGGCGTATTTTCTTACATAAGTAAAGAATTCCTTATAGAAGTTGTTCAAACAAATTCCGCCAAATACAAGAAAATGAAAGCTAATAAACTTTTTAACCTAGCTATAAAGCTGGCGGACGAAGCAAACAAGTCGATAGGCTTAGATACTCAAAAAGCCTATGAATGGTACAAAAAATACGGCTACGAAGAATTAGCTAAAGAAATGGAAGCAGATTTAAAAAAGGGTTACAAAGCCTTTAGGACGCCACTATTTATAAAAATAACCGATGGGGACAAGGTAAGCTTCATAAAAGTTAAATGGTCGCCATACTTAGCCCCCTTTATTCTGGAAATAAAAAGGGGTTTCACCTTATACGAGGTTAAAACCTTCTTAAGTTTGGACAGTATTTACTCTAAAAAACTCTACAGGTTTTTAAAGAAACTCCAAAAATATGGACGCGTAGAGGTTCCCATAGAAGAAATTCGCTTTTTCCTTGAGGTAGAAAATGAATATCGGAACTTTAACGATTTAGAAAAACGGGTTCTAAAACCATCAGTAGAGGAGATAAACGAAAAAACAGACCTATTTGTGGAATATGAGAAAAAACGCCTCGGGGAAGGAGACAGAGGAAGTAAAGTAATAGCCTTAATCTTCAAAATTAAACAAAAACCGCAAGAAGGTATTAAAGATTTAGAAAAGTATTTAGAAGAAAAACCAACAGAAGACAAACTTCTTCTGGAGGAAATAAAAGAAAAAATAAAAACCCTTATTAAGGAACTAACTAAAGAAATATACACCTACCCCGTGTGGCAATTTAAAAGACTGGATTACTACGACGCTACCGGTAGGGAAATTGAATTAATTGATTACCTCCTTGAGAAGTTCGAAAAAGTAAACCCGGCAACCGTTTTATGGTATATTGCCCATTTCCCCCAGAATGTGGATAAGGGAAAGGCTCTAGCCGACGCACTCATAGCGGAGAAGGTGGAATACATAGAAAACCCCGAAGGATTTCTAAGGAGCAAAATAGCATTTAATCAAAAAAAGGAACTTAAATTTTTGCTCGATGCTAGAGTGCAGAAATTAATTAGAAACCTCCTTGAGGACATTAAAAATGAACTGACCCAAAAAGAGGAAAAACAAAAACCCGACCAAAAGGAGGAACCGTCTTATTTAGAATATGAACCCGTCCCGGAGCAACTTTTTATTAGCGACCTAACAACCTATGCTATTGAGCGTCTTTGGACAGCTTTAAACCAAGAGCAAAAAAGGGACTTTTTTGAAAATTTTTTAAAAAGACACCCCCTTTTGGAAAAGTTTATTAAAGATAAATACTCGTCCGTGGAAGAATTGGAAGAAGATATTAAAAATCTAACTCAAAGGTTCGAAGAAACTCTAGAGCTTCCTTGGCCGAGAAAGCAAATTGCACGCTTTCTAAACCTCTTGGAAGCTTACACTCAAGAAAATAGCGTTAGTTATTAGAAGTTAAGAAATTTCAAAAACAGTTAGGCCTGCTTTTGGAAAGAAAAAGGAAAACAATAATCTCCTCCTTTGGGAAGAAAAATCCTTTAAAATGGGCCTGCAAATTTCCAAAAGATTTTAATTGTTAAGAGGTCTTAGCAGTTTTGGGGAAGGGCGATAATAAAAGGGTTGACCACTTTGGTAGAACTTAAAGCACGAATAGGCCCCAAAAGGTTAATTAGCTTAATTGTTTTATGGTTTCCCTTATACTGCTTTTGGCGGGGAAAGGCTCCCGCTTTGGAGGAAAAAAACAGTTTCTAACCTTTAAAGGAAAACCTCTGTTTGAATATATCCTCCAAGAGGTGGAAGGTCTTTTTAAAGAAATCCTTTTGGTGGTTCCGCCCGAAGATAAAGCCTCCTTCGAAAGGAACTATTCCCAATACAAAATAGTAGCCGGTGGGAGTGAAAGACAATATTCCGTCCTAAACGGGTTAAAGGAAGTTACCAACCCCAAAGTGGTAGTTCACGACGGAGCCCGACCCTTGGCGACAAGGGATTTATTCCAAAGGGTGATAAACCTCAACCCTTACGATGGAAAAATTACCGCAATCCCCGTAAGGGACACCATTAAAAAAGTTTTCCAAGGTCGGGTAAAGGAAACCTTAGATAGAAAAAACCTTTGGGCGGTTCAAACTCCCCAAGCTTTTAAAACCGAAATATTGCTAAAATGCCACCAAAAGGCGTTGGAAGAAAATTTCTTTGCAACCGATGACGCCGCACTCTTGGAGCATTACGGCTATACGGTGGGCGTAGAGTTGGGAGACCCTAAAAATATTAAAATAACCTACCCCTCCGATTGGGAGATAGTCCAATGTCTCTTAGAGAGGAAATTACAAAATTCCTAACCCGAGATTGGTGGCTGAAAATATTGGCCCTCCTTTTGGGGTTTTCGTTGTGGTTCTATGTCCAGTTGGAGGACAAAGTTCAATTCCAAAGGGAGGTTCCCATTACCAATATACCTTCGGGGGTTAAGGTTTATCCCAAACAGGTTTTGGTGGTCGGTTGGATAGTGGAAAAACTAAATAAGGAAAAATATCTCAATAAAATTCATGCAGTCCTCCTTTGGGACGGAAAGAACAAATTTGCCCGAGTAGAAATAGTATTTCCCTTTCCCAAATTTTTGGTAAGTATCGAAACCGTTTACCCTCGGAAGGTAAAGGTGGAAAAGGAAAATTAACCTCCCGCCAAAGGTTTTTCCACAACCTCCCCGCGGGGGCTCAACTCTTCAAACACCTGACCTTGGAAAACTTTAACCTTAGTTTCGGGCCAAAGCCAGCAGTCGGGAGGCAATCCGGCCTTAAGACAGGTTTGGGCTAAAAACATTCTCTCGTCCCAACCGTGCTCTACGGGAACTTGGGGCAGAAGCAAACCGCTGCGGCCCAACGCCTCCACTATAAGGCCGTCCCTACCCACCTTTATAACCTGCGGTAGTAATCTTTTATCGGGAACTTCCACCTCTTTGGGAGGCGTCAAAAGGGTTAACTCTATTAGGGTGTTATTTAACTCGTCTAAACTTTGGATGGGAATAAAGCGGGGGTCTTTGAAGGCTGCACTTATAGCGGCATCTATGACCGCCTCCCAAAGGGGCAAAATCGGATAGGGTAAACCGATACAACCCCGCAGTTGGTGGTTAATTCGGTCTTTTAAAGTTACAAAAACCCCCATCGGTTGGGAATATCTTTCCTTTATCCACTCGGGAACTTCCAATTTTTCGCCTTTGAGGGCACTTTCTATAGCTTTCCTTGCAAGGTCTATTAGAACCTTGGCATCTTCGGTAGTGAACATAAAAATGAAATATGGATTTAGAACCTTTTAAAGGTTAAGAATTTTCTTTATTCCCAAAAAGGTTAATACCCAATACCACCAGCAGGGTGAAACCAAATATTCTTAAACCTCTCCCGATAATGGTGGCCAACATATACCTTTTGAACTCCATTTGGAATATTCCACCCAACCAACATACCAACTTAAAGGGTTCTCCGATGATAACGGCCCAAAATCCGTAGCGGTTGAATAAAACCTCCCCTTTTTCGTAAAGTTTGTCCCCCAAAATTTTCCGTCCCCAATGTTCGCCCAAATATTTACCCAAATAGTAGGTGAAGGCGGCCCCAAGGATATTTCCGATAAAAGCTATAAAGGCCGATAGCCAGATATTCAAACCGAAAAACTTAGCTCCGGCTATAAAGATGTAGGGGACTATCGGGTTTATAAAGGCTTCGGTAAAGGAAATTACAAAAAGGGCAAAATAACCGTAATTTTTAACAAACTCCTTTGTCCAATTTACAAACTCGGGAGGCAATATTCCTTCCAACATTAGGAAGTAGAAATCCTAACCTCCTTTAGAAGGAAATTTTTATGTGTTTAAACCTCCTTGGGGTAGGTTCCCAAAATTCGCACCATTTTGGTTCTTTCTTTTAACTCTTGGAGGGCTTTTTTAACATTCTCTTCCAATACGTGGCCGTCCAAATCTATGAAAAAGACATAATCCCAACTTTTCTCCTTGGAGGGGCGGGATTCGATTTTAGTTAGGTTCACCTTATGGCGATAAAAAGGTTCCAAAGCCCTATAGAGGGCTCCCGCTTCATCTTCGACCGCAAAAAGGACGGAAGTTTTATATCTAAACCCTCTTTTGGGTGGTGTTTGTTCTGCTTCCGATGAGGTTTTATCCTTTCCTATGACCAAAAAGCGGGTGTAATTGTCGGTTCTATCTTGGATGTTTTTCTTCAATATTTGGAGGTTGTAAACCCGTGCGGCCACTTTGGATGCCACCGCCGCCGCTTGCTCGTCCTCTTTGGCCAGCTGGGCCGCCTTGGCGGTGCTTTCTACCTCTATACGCTCGGCGTGGGGAAGGTATTTGTCCAACCAGTTCCTAACTTGGGCCAACGCGTGGGGGTGGGAATAGACCTTTTTTATTTTCGAAAGCTCGTCAGAGAGCGACATTAGATGTTGGGCCACGGGAATAACAATCTCGCCCACTATTTTTATGTTGGGTTTTTCTAAAAACATATCCAAGGTGTAGTTGACAACCCCTTCTATGGTGTTTTCTACCGGAACTACGCCGTAGTCGATATTTTCCCTTTCTACCTCTTCGAAAATGTCCCCTATGGTGGGTAGCGGTATAAAGGAGGTGGAACTACCGAACTGCTCCAACGCCGCCTGATGGGTGAAGGAAGCCTCGGGGCCTAAATAACCAACCTTTAGGGGCTCCTGAAGCGAACGGCAGGCGGAAAAGATTTCCAAAAAAATAGTTTTTAATGCCTCTTCGGGGAATTCTTTGTTATTTTCCTTTAAAAGTTTGTCGATAATCTCCTTTTCCCTTTCGGGTATGTAAATTTTTAAACCCTTGGAGCGTTTTATTTCTCCTATTTTTTTGGCCACCTTTGCGCGGCGTTTTAAAAGTTCCAATATTTGTTTGTCTATTTGGTCTATTTCCTTTCTAAGGGTTTGCAAATCCTCTTCCTTTGGGAGGTTATTGTTTTCAGATTGCCATGGGGGGTTATTCTTATCTTTGCTATCATTTACCATGGAGAAAAATTTTAGAAACTAGCTTTGGCTATAAATTGGAAAAATGGAAACTTTAAACTTCGATTTCCCGCTCAAAGTTAGCCCATTCGATTTTATCGTTCAGGAGGTCGCTACCTACCCCGAAGGGGAAAATTATTTTCTTTACAAACTTATAAAACGCAATCTGAACACCAACGACCCCTATATAGTGGGCTTTCTTAAAAGTTTGGGCGTTAGGGATTTTGGCTACGCAGGTCTGAAGGATAGATATGCCCTAACTTCCCAACATATAAGTTTGGATAAATTTGTGGGAAATAAACTAATCCACCGAAGGTTGGGAAAATATTTTGCCCTCCTCTATTTGGGAAAGATTCCTTTTAAGCTCCGAACGGGTTTTTTAAAGGGAAACCGTTTTTTTATAAACCATCACAACCGACTGTTTTCCACATTGGGGTATTCGTTAAATTACTACGACAGTCAGAGGTTATCTAAAAATGTTGCCCGCGGTCGGCGTTTTCTTAAACAGGAACCTTCCAAAAAGTGGGAAAAAATCTTTTGGATAAACTCCTACCAAAGTTTTATATGGAACTTAACCGCCTTCGAGGTGGTTAAAAGAAAAATCGAAGAGTTCAACAAAAGGAGGGGTCTTAACTTACTAAAACCCTGCAAGGTGGTGGACGGTAGGGTTTACCATATCTTTCCCTGTTCGCGGGATAAAACCGCTTTGGAGGAATTCCTTCAGGGGTTAAAGGGTATTAAAATCCCCCTCGTAGGTTATAAGGTTAAATTTTCTCCCGAAATAGGTTCTATAGTTGAAAATCTCCTCCAAAGGGGCGGGGTCTCTTTGGAGGACTTCAAAAGGTGGAGATTGAAAGGGGACTACCGTCCTTTGGTGGTGGAGGTTAAAGAGTTAAAACGCTACCCTCGGAGTTTAAGGTTTTTCCTTCCCAAGGGTGCTTTTGCCACCGTCTATATAAAACAATTGTGGTTGTTGGAGAAGGTCTAAATTAAAATCCCGAGATGGGAAGCTATAGAAAAAAGCTGTTCCTTTTGTTGGTGTTGTTTTTTATCTTTCCTTTGGTAGGTTTAGCCCAAACTAAACCCTTCGAGTTGAAAAGCCCCGTTTTCGACAACGGGGGGATTATTCCTAAAACTTTTACCTGCGACGGAAGAAATATTTCTCCGCCCCTTTATTGGGTAAATCCTCCGCCCGACACTAAAAGTTTTGTTTTAATAATGCACGACCCCGACGCTCCTTCGGGTGATTTTACCCACTGGGTGGTTTACGATATTCCTTCCGACCTTAGGGGTTTGCCAAGAAATTTTCCCAGACTACCCGAGGTTAAAGGTATTAAACAGGGTTATAACTCCTTCGGTTATATTGGCTACGGTGGCCCCTGTCCGCCCCCTTGGGAAGGCTACCACCACTACTATTTTGAGTTGTATGCTCTCGATATTAAAACCTTGGGTTTACCTCCGGCGGTAAAAAGGAAGGAGGTTGAAAAAGCTATGAAAGGCCACATATTGGGCAAAGCCGTTTTGGTGGGGCTCTACAAAAGGGAGCGGTTTTTCTTCTTTTCCCTTAAATAGTTCCCTTTAATTTTTCCTCCACAAGGGGTATATCCTGCAAAGTATCCACCCCGTGGTAGAAGTTTGTTGTTTCTATAACCTTTATGGGTATTGAATTTTCCAAAAGCCTAAGTTGTTCCAAACTTTCGGTTTGCTCCAAAGGGGTAGGTTTTAGACGGGTAAACTCCAAAAGAGTTTTTCTTTCAAACGCATAAATTCCTATGTGTTTTAAAGGTTTTATATAACCCTCCTTTCGGAAATAGGGAATAGGACTGCGGGAAAAATAGAGGGCCGAACCGTTTTTGGCTACAACGACCTTAACGGTGTTGGGGTCTCTAAATAAGGGGTTTTGGGGCTCTAAGGGTGCGGCGAGGGTTGCCACCTTCCAACCTTGGCGGAGGGCTTCGACCAACCTATCCAAATCTTCCTTGTAGGCAAAGGGTTCGTCCCCTTGGTAATTGATAATGTAGGGCTCTTTTAGGTTTAGTTTTTGAACCGTGTAGGCCACCCTATCGCTTCCGCTGGGCAAATCGGAGGGGGTTAAAACAACCTCAACCAAATCTTGGACTACTTTTTTAACCTCCTCGGCGTCGGTGGCTACTATAACCCTATACCCCGTTCGGTTTAGATTTTCCACCACCCACCTTAGGAGGGGTTTATCCTTTATTTCCACCAAAGGTTTCTTTTTTAAACGGCTCGAACCCAACCGTGCGGGGACTATTATTACCGTGTCCATTAGAAGTTTAAATATAGATTTATTGTCATACAATTTTTTTTTGTATTAAAATAAGACATTGCAAATCATGCAGGTATTAAGAAAAAAAATCCTAAAGTGGGTTGAAAATAAAAGTATCATTGAAAGGTATATTTTTTTTACAAATCTGACCATCTTGGGATTAATACTTTTAGTTCCCTTCGGTGGGTTTTTAATTACAGGAGATTTAATTTTTCTCCACCCTTTGCACTTTGCCCTTTCGGCCTTTATAGGTATAGTTCAGTTAACGTTAATTAATAAACTTTTTAAAAGAGAAATAACCGGCTTTTTTACATCGTTGGCGGAAAATCTCGAAATTATATTTACCAAAATAGGTAAAATAAGAACCCTGTCCGATGTAAGGGACGTAAAAAGAACAAAGGAAGTTCTTTTAAAAAAATTTCAAGGAGAACCAACCTTTAAGCACTTTATTAGGAAAATAAACGCTCTGATAGATGAAATTCTTGATGTAATTTCCCTAAAGGTTACAAAAGATGAGTTCTTAAGAAGGTTAACTTCCACCTTAAACCTCCAAAAGTTGGGAAGAATATTCGCCAAAAACTTGGTTAGAAATTTTCAACCCCCGGCGGTGGCATTGTATTTAAAGGACTCCGGAGGGGAAAATTACATTTTGGTTTCCAACGAAGGGTTTGCCAATTTGCAGGAAGTCCTCGGGGAGGGTTTTGTTAATAAAGCCCGCGATATGGGAGCATTTTTTTATATAGAGCTACCCCACGATTTGGACTATGGGGTTTTAAAACTTAAAAGTAGGAAACTTTTTGTTGTAAAGCTCCAACCGAGGGAAAACCAAATAATAGGATTCATTTTTGTAGGAATAACCTCCGAATATGAACAAAAATTGGAAAGGTTAAAAAAATTCCTGCGGGAGGTTTACACGCCCCTGTGTCTGCTTTTTGAAAATGCCCTAGAACACGAAAAAAGCCTTATGTATGCCAAGGTAGACCCCCTTACGGGAGTTTTTAACCGAGGGGAGGGGGTAAAGCGTCTAAAAATAATGTTCCGCAAAGCGGAAGACAGCGGGCACAACCTTTGCATCTTGGTAATAGACATAGACAACTTCAAAAAGATAAATGACACCTACGGCCACGATGTGGGGGATATAGTCCTAAAGGAGGTGGCGAAAACAATAAAAAACAGCGTTAGGGACAACGATTTGGTTATGCGTTGGGGAGGCGAAGAATTTTTGGTGGCCGTGCCCAACCTTCCCCCCGACAAAGTTTACGATGTGGCCGAGCGAATTCGTAGAAATATAGCCAACCTAAAAATAAAGCTGGCCAATGTGGAAATCCACCCCACCGTTAGCATAGGGGTGGCCTGCACCGACACGGAGAAAACCTATTCGCCCGATGAGCTCTTTAAACGGGCCGACGAAAGGCTCTATCAAGCCAAAAAAAGTGGAAAAAATAAAGTTGTTGCCCCCTAACTTGTTTCCTTTAAAAGTTCTACCTTCTTAAGGTGGGGTTTTAAAAGTTTTTCCATCAAAAGGGCAACCTCTCTAATTTCCCATTGGGCGGCCTTTTCGGTTCGCTTTTTTAGGAAATCCAAAAGCCAAGGGGTGGGGGCGGAAACTACAATAGTGGTTCTCCTACCGTGGGGCAAAATAAAGCGTGCGTCCTCTTTGGGAATTTTTAACTCTTGGGTTAAAACCCTATAAAGGTTGTTGGCCATCGAGTCCCAACTTCGGAAAAACTCTATGGCAGTTTCCCCAAAGGAGGGAGGAATTATCGAATAATTGTCCCTTTCGGAGGCATACCTTTGGCTCCTTTGGGAGAAGTTTAAAGCGGTGTGTCTAACCAACTGGTGGGTGGCTACGCGAGAAATCCCATCAATGTAGAAAACGAAATAACCGTAACCCTTATAGGTTCCACCCAAAAGATAGACACGTGCGGGGGTTTTTTCCGATTTTAGAAAACCCCAGGGGGTGATTTGATTTTCCACCGTAGCCAACTTCTGGAAAACCAAAGCCCTTTCTTCTTCGGTAAGTTCTTCCAGATAGTGCCTAAGAGAAACCCCTATGTAGTCGGGATTATCCTCCCTCCAAAAGGTTTTGAAATATTTAGCCCCTATATAGAGGGCTTTTTCTTTACCCACCCTTTTGTAGGTGAAAGAGTGGGCGAAAACGGAAAAGTGTTTCCAATTGGCCAGTTTAGCCAAAAAATTGGCCCTCTCCACGGGGGAAGAAATTTTGGGCTCCAAAAGAAGGTCGTCCAAAGTTTTTTTCGAATAGCAAACCCTAGCACCCAAGGCGGTTAAAGGAAAGGTATCGGCAAAATCTTCCCAAGAAAACAGGTCTTTAATTTTAACCATCAATGGAAGGAAAGATAAGGGAAACTTTAACTTTTGAGGTCTCTTTAGAAAACAAAAACCAAAGGTTGGATAAATTCCTTTCCCAATCCTACCCCGAGCTGTCGCGAAATTACATAAAACACCTAATAGAGGAAGGATATGTAAAGGTTAACGGGGAAACGGTAAAGAAACCCTCTAAAAAACTCCCCGCGGGGGCGGTGGTCGAATTAAATATTCCCCAACCGAAGGAATTAGAGCTAGAACCCGAACCCCTACCTTTAGAGATAATTTATGAAGACCAAGATATAGCCGTTATTTATAAACCTCCCGGTTTGGTGGTGCACCCTTCGCCCGGTTATGAGAGCGGAACCTTGGTCAACGCCCTTTTGTATCACATAAAGGATTTAAGTTCAATTGGAGGCGTAGACCGTCCCGGAATAGTCCACCGCTTGGACAAAGGAACGGCCGGGGTTATGGTTATCGCCAAAAACGACTTAGCCCACCGCGAGCTATCCAGACAATTTGCCGACCGTATAACCGACAAGAGATATATGGCGTTGGTAGTGCCTCCGCCAAAACAAAAGCATGCCATTATAGACCTACCCATAGGGCGTAGTCTCTCCGATAGAAAAAAATTTTCCGTCTATTCGGCCAAAACCCGCGAAGCAAAAACCGAGTATTGGGAAAAGGAGCGTTTTGAAAAGGCCCTTTCTTCGCTTTTGGATATAAAGATTTACACCGGGCGAACCCACCAGATAAGGGTTCACCTCCACAGTCAGGGAATGAGTATATGGGGGGACACCACCTACGGTTTTAAAAAAAACAAATTACCCCCCCGGGTGCAACCTTTGGTGGAACTCCTTCCTAAGGATAGCTTTTGGTTGGTTGCTTACCGTTTGGGTTTTTATCATCCGAAAACCAAAGAGTGGCTCGAATTTGAAGTTGAGCCTCCGAAGGAATATAAAGAAATAATCCAAAAGTTGAGAGATTTAAGCTTCTAACCTTTTAATTTTTCTACCTCTGTAACGGAGGCCATAATTGTGGCCTCGGCGGCAATTTTTCCGTCAACTTTAACAACACCCTTCATTTTGGAAAGACGCTTTTTCAAAACCAAGGCTTCCATTTCTATAATCATTGTGTCGCCGGGGACTATAGGCCTTTTAAAACGGGCATCGTCCACCCCGGCGTAAAGAATGGCGTATTTGCCTATTTCCAAATTTAAACTTTCTATGAGAAGGATACCGCCCACCTGGGCCATTGCCTCCAGTATCAAGACCCCCGGAAAAATAGGTAAACCGGGAAAGTGGCCGGTAAATTGGGGCTCGTTGACGGTAACATTTTTTAACCCCACAATCCGCTTAGGAACCTCTATTTCTAAAATCCTGTCAACAAGCAAAAAGGGGTAGCGGTGGGGAAGGTATTGCATTATTTTGTTGATGTCCATTACAAAATTCCTTTCGGACATTGGGATTAAGTTTAACAAAACCCCTTTTTGGGACTTTTAAAAAATTTCCCTTCAGCAGATGCGGGGCAATATTTCACCCGAAGGTGGTTCCAAAATTCTTTCTACCCCGTAAAGGGTTTTAAGAATTACCTTCCCCTTAGGTTGGTTTTTAACCTCCCCTATTATGGAGGCTTTTCTGCCCAAGGGGTGGCTTTTTAGAATTTCCAACGCCTTTTGAGCATCTTCGGGAGCTACGGCTATAACCATATTGCCTTCCGAAGCCAAATCGTAGGGTTCTATTCCCAAAAATTCGCACAGTCCCAAAACCTTTTCATCGACGGGAATTTTTTCTTCTTCCACAAAAATACCTACGTTGGAAGCTTGAGCCCATTCGTTGAGGACGGCCGACAATCCTCCGCGGGTGGGGTCGCGCATCGCCTTTATATTTATACCCTTTACCAAAAGCCTTTTAACCATATCCCATAAGGGGGCGCAGTCGCTTTTTAAGCCTTCGAATTCCAAACCTTCGCGGAGGGCAAATATACAGGCACCGTGGTCGCCTACGGTGGAGCTAACAAGAATAACGTCGCCTTCGGAAATGTTGCGGGCGCTGACCCCTTCCTTTACAATTTTCCCTATTCCCGAAACCGATATGAAAAGTTTATCCGCCGCCCCTTTGGGGACTACTTTGGTGTCGCCGGTAACTATTTGAACCCCCACATCGGCGGCGGTTTTTGCCATACTTTGAACCACCCTTTCCAAATCCTTAAAGGGCAGACCCTCCTCGATAATGAAGGAAACCGAAAGATATTTGGGCTCGGCCGCCACAGCCGCCAGGTCGTTAACGGTGCCCGCAACGGCCAATTTACCAATATCCCCGCCGGGAAAAAATATCGGCGATACGGTAAACCCGTCGGTGGTGAAAGCTATTTTTCCCTCCACCGAAAGGGTGGCCGCATCTTCCATGCTTTCCAATATGGGGTTGGAAAAATATTTAAAAAAAAGCTCCTTTATAAGTTTCCAAGTTTCCTCTCCACCCCCACCGTGGGACAAGAGAATTTTTTCCATTCCTTTTTATTGTGGTCTATTTATTGTTCCTAATGGTGGGTAGGATAAGACTTTCCTAAATATGGAATAATCTTTCTCTATGTGCACCGAATGCGGATGCGGTCTTCCGGACAAAAATTTAAACCATGGTCACCATCACCACGACGTCCCCGAAACAACCAACAAAAAGGAAATAGCGGTTTTTAAAAAAATACTGGAAAAAAACGACCACCAGGCCCAACATAACCGCGAACATTTCGACAAATACGGAATACTGTCGGTTAATCTAATGTCCTCCCCCGGGGCGGGAAAAACCACCCTTTTGGAAAAAACTATAGAGGCTTTGAAAGATAGATACAAAATAGGGGTTATTGAAGGTGATTTGGAAACCGAAAGGGACGCCGAAAGGGTTAGAAATAAAGGGGCGGTAGCCTACCAGATAACAACCGGCCAAACCTGCCACCTCGACGCCTTTATGGTTCATAAGGGCTTACATCATCTTCCCTTGGAGGAGCTCGACATTGTTTTTGTTGAAAACGTTGGAAACCTTGTATGTCCCGCCTCCTTCGATGTTGGAACCCACCTAAATGTTGTATTGCTCTCTGTGCCCGAGGGCGACGACAAACCGGCCAAATATCCCGTAATGTTCAAAAAGGCCGACCTGTTGATAATTACCAAAGCCGATTTACTACCTTACTTTGACTTTGACGTGGAGCGTTGCATAAAAGAATTTAAAGAGCTAAACCCCGAGGCGGAAGTTATAGTTCTATCCACCAAAACTGGTGAAGGGTTGGATAAATGGATTAATTGGCTAATAACCAAAAAGGAAGAGATAAGTGAACTACCCCTCACTGAAGTGAAGGGCTTCCCGCTTCAACGAGGGCGAAAGCGTTAACCCCAGCCGAAGGCTGGGTGCTATTGTTAGCCCTCTCCACGGGCGTTTACCCCATCGGGAACCCGATGGGGTATCGGGCTGCTGGAAGCCCTACCGCCCGTTTAGCGTTAACCTTAGCCCGTAAGGGCTAAGTGCTATTGTGGTGGGCGAACCCGATAGCCTTGGTTATCGGCTATCGTTAATTAATTTTACAAAGCTCTTTCAGAAAAATCAACCCCTTCGGGGCGTTTAGTCACCCCCCTTTAAAAAGGGGAGGATTAGCCCGCGAAATTATCCTAAATCGGAAATTCTTTTTTGGATATATTTTTTTATTCCCCTTTTAATCTCCAATAGGAACAATAAACTCTTTTGTAGCGTTTTTATAAAGGTTCCAACAGACGGTAATTTTGTAAATATTGTCCCTAAGTTTGGTTGCATTAAAACCGTAAAGAACCCTCTTGTTTCCTATATTTAGACAAACCGCACAGGGGTTGGTTGTCGGGTCGCAAAGGCTTTCGTCAAAGTTTAGCGAGGTTGTCGAGCCGTTAAAATACTGGCAAGCATCCACATCTAAGCAGGAATCAACACGGTTGGGGTCTGCCGAAATTTCTTTTACAACTTTCACGCTGGATATCGTTAAGGAGTGCTTTATTTTCAGTTTTAAAAAGTAAACAACCGCATTTAGCAAAGCTATCCCTATAAGGGTTAACAATGTTAGGGCCACCAAAAATTCGACCATTGTAAAGGCTTTAGAACTCCTTTTTTTAATTTTTTTGTTTTCCATTTTTTTTATCTCCCTTGATTAATAGCTACATACACATTTGTTTGCGGTGGGGTCAAACTTTCCGCTGCAAACCCTTAGGCGGGAAATGGAAACACAATCCAAGGAAGCTTTATTATTGCTGTAGGCTACCCTTATATATCCTTGGGTGGTAAAAAGCCCGAAGTTATTTACGTAAAAGGTATCCGGGTTAGCCTCCAACGGGACTAAAAACCTATAAACCTTAAAGAGGGTTCCGTTAGAAAAATAGACCTCGAGGTTTTTATCTCCTACTTCCACATAGTAGGACTGTTTTTTTACCTTTGCCTGAACTTGGATATCCTTCAAAACTATTTCCAACCTTTGGGTTTCGGAAGTTATCCTTTGGGCGGTAATGTATTCTCTATACCAAGTTAGACCTAAACCCGCCAATATGGCCAGTATTCCCAAAGCTATTAAGAGTTCAAGGGTTGTATATCCCTTTGAATTTCTTACCTTTCGCACAAGTTAAATATTACGTTTTAGGAAAAATTTTTATCTAACCGTTAAATTAAAAACCGATGCTTAAGGTAGTTGCGATATTCAAAAGGAAGTTCTTTGAAAACTTGGTTCCCCTTTTGGGGGAGTTGAAAATAAAACTTCCTGCAGAGGTTAAGATTTACTTTGTTGATTTTTCTTCCAAGGAAATAGAAAAGGCGAAGGAATCCCTTAAAAGGTTCTCCTTGGAAAAAAATATCGTCCTTACAGGGGAAGATATAGAAGATATCCTTAAAAAGGAAAACCCCTATTTGGTTGTTTTACCCCGCCCCAAGATGAACCCTTTGTTGCACGCTTTCAAAAAGGCCTGGTCGGAAAAGGAGGTGGAGGAAACATCGGACTATAACTTTTTATTAATAGATGAAGGAACGACAGAAATAAAAAAAGCCCTCGTTTATGTCGATACAGAAAACACTTCGGAAAACTACATTAGGGAAGTTTATAACTTTCTAACCCGCCTGAAGATTGAATTTAAATTCTTCACCGTCTTTGACGAACATTACTATGAATTCCTTATAAAGAAAGACCATCCCGAAACCGAAGCAAGGCAAATTTTGGGGCAAATGTTCGAAGATTACGTCCACGAAGTTATGGAAAAAATCAAAAAAGCCCTTTCCTTGGAACATGTGGAAGTTATTTCCACCAAAGGGGAATTAAGGAAGGCATTGCCCTTCTTCGCCGCTTATCATAGGTTCGATATTTTCTTTATAAGCCACTCGTTGGAAGACAAAGACGCAATAGTGGAAAATGCCCAAACATCGGTTGGAATCTTTAAAAGCTGACCCTTTAAGGTTCTTTTCTTCTTCCTCTTCATCCTTCAAAGGAAACTTCCCTTAAACCCAAAAGTGAGTTTGATATAAAAAACCTTTCGCAGGTTTTTAAATCTTCCAACCTTAGAGGGTGTTGAAAAGCTTTTCCTTGTTCCAACAATAGGCGTCTATAAACCCCTTCCAGTAAGCCCTCTTCTGTTGGTGGAGTTAAAAGAACCCCATCCTTTTGACAATAAAAGTTTGCCGAAGAGGTTTCGGTTATTCTTTCAAACTCGTTAAGGACTAATGCATCGTAAAAACCCCTTTTAAGGGCTTCCTTTTTAACTTTTACGTTAAAGAGGAAGTTGGTGGTTTTAAATCTCCAAAGGGGGTTTTGGGAACATTTCCTAAAAGGGGAAACGGTTAAGGTTAATTTTCCTTTTGGTGAATTAAAAGGTTTTATTACAACCTTCAGTTGGTAATCGGTTGCCTTGCCCCCATAGTAGCCTTCGCCTATCGACAAAAGTAAAACCTTAACGTAAAAGGGTTGAGGTTGGTTTTTAAATTCCTTCAAATGGTTTTCTAAAAATTTCTTAAAAACCTCAAAAGTTGGATAGGGTATTTCGAAAAAGGAAGCCCCGCTTTGGAGTCTTTGATAGTGATACTCCAGGGGGGTAAAAAATTTTCCCTCTTGCCAACGGAGGGTTTCAAAAAGTCCTTCCCCGAAATGGATAAATCTTTCTACCGACATAAAAATAGAAAGGAAAGATTAAAAACCAACTCCTACCATTGGATTTTGATATCTCCTCTCTGATTAATGTATTTGTCGGCGTTGAGGGCCGCTATAACACCTTGGGCGGCGGCTATTACGGCCTGTTTGTATCTTTGACCCAAAACATCGCCGGCCGCATAGACGCCGGGCACGTTGGTTTCCATGGTTTCTAGGTTAACCTTAACGCCGCCTTGTTCATTTAGCTCGACCTGACCCATAAGCCACTTAACCGAAGGTTTATTTCCTCCTAAAAATACGAAAACTCCCTCGGCGGGAATAACTTTTTCTTCACCGTTGGGAAGACGGACCTTTAAACCTTCCACCACATCTTTGCCCACTATCTCGATAGGACGCGCCCCCAGTATAAATTCAACATTGTCTTTTAGCTCCAGTTGGCGAACCATTTCGGGGGGAGCTTTAACCTCTTTGCCGGGAACCACAATAATAACTTTCGAGGCGAAGCGAGATAGGAGTTCGGCTTCTTCGAGGGCGTATTCGCTATCGCCGACAACTATAACAGGCTTACCTTGGTAAAAGTGGGCATCGCAAACGGCACAGTAGGAAACCCCTCTGCCGAGAAATTCGTCCTCTCCCTTGATTTTAGAAGTCCTTTCCAAGGAACCGCTGGCTATTATTACGGTTTTTCCTTTGTAAACCCGTCCGTCTTCGGTATAGACCTCTTTAATATCCCCCTTTAGATTTGCTCCGATAACCGTTCCTTTTTCGAATTCGGCACCGAAAGCTTTAGCCTGCTTGCGCATTATCTTTAATAGCTCGTAGCCGCTTATAGGGCCGGGCACACCGGGGTAGTTTTCGATATTGGAGGTGATACCCAGGGCTCCGTCAGCTTCGGCACGGTAAAGCACCAAGGTAGAAAGCCCGCCGCGGGCAGCGTAAAGGGCCGCACTTGCTCCCGCGGGGCCGCCGCCGACAATAATAACATCCCAAACCTTATTCTGTTTTTCGTCCCCTCCGCCGGGGCCTATATTTAAGTTCAACTGCATGCTAAACCTCCCTCAAAAAGTTTCCATTTAAAGTTTATCGTTTATTTTTCTATGGAGATATACACTTTCTTACCCCCACATTTGGAAGGAAAAATAGAAGTGGGGCCTATGCTTTTTGCCTCGGCGGTTATGGCCGCCAATGTGGTAAAGGACATTCGGGAAAATATCCGCAATCTGGTGGGCGGGCCTATGGGTCATTATGAGAACCTTATTGAGGAAGCCATAGAGAGGGCTACAAAAAAATTAATGGAAAAAGCCCAAAAAGAGGGCTACGACGGTATTGTAGGCTTTAGGATTGTTCACCCATCGCTGGTAGAAGGGGGCGCCGAGGTTGTGGTTTTTGGAAACGCTTTTAAACTCAAAAAGGAATAAAAAATCAGGAAACCAACGATTGGAACCACTCTTTTAGTATTTCATACTGCCGATGGGTGTTGTATTCTTCCGTCTCCATAGGGGATTTGAAGAAAAATGCCAACTCTTTGACCACACCCTTTTGGCCCTTTTTCTTAGCCAGCATTAGAAAACGCGCTATATCCAACACCAAAGGAGCGGCAACTATGGCATCAATAGCGTCCCAGATAAAGTAAAACTTCATTTTTGTTCCTAAAAAGCCTTGGTAGTGGATAAAGTCAAAGGCGGTTTTGTTATCCTGCAAGGGAGGGAAATAATTTATTTCCGTTATCGTATAGGGGAAGTATCCCAAAATTTTGCCCACAACCTTATCTTTGGAAACTATTTTGCTCCGCTTGTTTTGTTCGTGGGCTAAAACTTTACCGTCGAGGTCGCCCAGAATGTTATAACCCATCCAACCGAGAACCCTAAGGTTTCTGTAGCGGAACATTGGGGCTAAAGTAGTTTTAACCAAGGTTTCGCCGGTTTTTCCATCGTTTCCCGCGTGGGGAACCCCTACCTTTAAAGCCAACTCTTTCAAGGCGGGTATGTCGGAGCCTACGCTGGGGGTAAAGTTGGCAAAAGGTATGCCGTTTTTTAACGATACGTAGGCATAAAGCATAGAGGCGGAAATTTTGTCTTTACGGTTTTCTTTAATAGCCTTCTCAAACCCTTCAAGGGAACCGTGAACTTCTTCATCGTAGGGTAGGGTGGGCTCGGTGGAGGCTACATTTATAGCGACGGTTTCGTTATCGGCAAACTCCAAAAGGTCTTTTTCCAACCTTTCCACTATTTGGGAGAGGGTTAAACCTTCCTCTTCCAAAGTTTGGAGAGGTTTTAATTCTTCCAAAACCCCTTCGCCGCAATTTAAAGCTGTCCCCTTTTTGGCGCGGATTTTTTCCAAATCCTCTTTAAGTTTTAGAAGAATTCGATAATCAAAGTGTTGGTTTAGTTCCCAATGTTCCTCCACTATTTGGTATAGGTTTTTATCCAAACTCCTTATGTCGTGACCTCCGAATTCAAACTCCAGAGGTGCGTAGTCTTTAAGTTTTTCAAATTCGGGCAGTTCGGAAACTAATCCCGTTGTATCGCTTAAACCTTTCCTTATAGCCCTTTCTCCCACTATGGCGGTAGAGCCAACTATTCCGTAAATTCCGAAAAGCCAAAGCTTCATTAAAAAGGATTATTTTCCACCGCCGCGGTTTTTCTAATCTCTCAAAATATCCCCTATGAGGGGCAAAAAAGAGAAAGGCTTTCAAAGGGGAGAAATATCCCCCTTCATCGTAATGGAAATTTTAGAAAGGGCTAAGGAATTAGAGCGTCAGGGAAGGGATATAGTCCATATGGAAATAGGAGAGCCCGACCTGCCCCCTTCGCCGCGGGTTCTGGAAAAAATAGAGGAGGTTAAACACCAAGCCAACCGTTACACCCATTCCTTGGGTATTTTTGAACTAAGGGAGGCTATAGCCTACTATTATTGGGAAACTTATAAGGTTGATATCTCCCCCGATAGGGTTATTGTTACGACAGGAACCAGCGGAGGGTTTTCTTTGATATTTTCGGCCCTATTTGAGGTAGGTAAAAAAATTGTTTTTACCGACCCCGGTTATCCCTGTTATAAAAACTTTGCCCACATTTATTGTTTGGAACCTGTAAGTGTTCCCATAGGAAGGGAGACAAATTATCAGTTAACCCCCGAGATGTTGGAAAATATCGACCTTTCGGGGTTCTTAATAACATCTCCCTCCAACCCGGTAGGGAATATTTACGATAAGGAAACCTTAAAGGGGTTGGCCCAATGGGCGGCCGAAAAAGGAAAAATTTTTATCTCCGATGAAATTTATCACGGTTTAAATTACTCTAAAGCTGTCCATACGGCGTTGGAATTTTCCGACGAAGCTATAGTGGTAAATGGTTTTTCCAAATACTTCTGTATGCCGGGCTTTAGACTGGGTTGGGTTATAGTGCCGAAAAAATTTGTTAGAAAGTTGCAGTTGGTGGCCCAAAACCTATTTATATCACCGCCTACCTTAAGCCAGCTGGTAGCCATAGAGGCCCTAAAAGATAAAACCTACCTACAAAAGGTTAGGGAAACCTTCCGCCAAAGGAGGGATTACCTATATTCCGAATTGAGGAATTTATTTGAAATTGAAGTGCCTCCCGAAGGGGCTTTCTATATATGGGCCAACATTGGAAGGTATTCTAACGACAGTTTTAAATTTGCCTTCCGAATGCTGGAGGAAGCGGGAGTTGCAATTACCCCCGGTGTGGATTTTGGTAAAAACAACACCAACCTTTACGTGCGTTTTGCCTATACTTCTTCCCTCGAAAGGTTGAAAGAAGGGGTGGAAAGAATTAAAAGCTTCCTATCAAAGTTTTAAAAACATTCCTTTATTTTTTCTAAATCCTCTACCTTATCGAGGTTGCAGGTTTTTACATTTTCCACCGTTTGGGCTATCAATTTGGAAAGAACATTTTTAGGGCCTATTTCTATAAAGGTATCCACCCCTTGGTCGGCCATGAATTTAACACTTTCCACCCACCGAACAGGTTTAAAAAGTTGCAAATAGAGGTTTTCCCTAATTTCTTCCGCCGACGTGTGGGGTTTGGCATCTACATTTTGCACAACCGGGATTTTGGCGTCGGAAAATTCTACCTCCTGCAGGACTTTTTTAAATTTTTCGGCGGCCTCTTTCATTAAACTGCTGTGGGAAGGCACCGAAACCTTTAGAGGGATAGCTTTTATTTTTCTCGAACGGGCGAGTTTTAAGAGCTTTTTAACAGCTTCGGCTTCACCGGCTACAACCGTTTGGATAGGCGAATTGTAATTCACCGCCTCGACCACACCTTCCACCTCTTGGCAGAGCTTTTCCACCTCTTGGGGCTCTATACCGATAATTGCGGCCATAGCCCCCTTTCCTTCGCCAGCGGCATTTTGCATGTATTCGGCCCTGTAGCGAACCAACCTAACCGCGTCGGGAAAACTTAACACCTCGGCCGCCAAAAGGGCCGAATATTCTCCCAAGGAATGCCCGGCAACATACAGCGGTGTTAGTTGGGGAAAATGCTCTTTAAAAACCCGATAGATAGCGTAGCTAACGGTTAATATGGCGGGTTGGGTGTTTATTGTTTTATTTAGCTCCTCACCACCTTCAAAAATAAGCTTTGTTAGGTCAAAGCCTAAGGCTTCGTTGGCCTGCTCAAAAACTTCCTTAGCTATAGGGAACTGTTCGTAAAAATCTTTCCCCATACCCGCATACTGCGAACCCTGTCCCGGGAATACTAGCGCAACAGCCATAAGGTTATTTATATTCGACCTATTTAAGGTTAGAGAAAAAAGAGACCTTGGAAGGGAAAAAATTATTTCTCTTCCTTGTTGGGTTGATTTTGAAGCTTTTTAACCTCGTAGTCGGGTTGATAGCCAACTATATGCTCCTTTAGGATTTTGCATTTGGTAGTTCCTTCACATTTTAAAACTACATAGTCGTCCTCTATTTGGTCGATAGTTCCCAATATTCCCGCGCTGGTTACGACTTTATCGCCCTTCTTTAGGTTTTCTAAAAACTTTCTATGCTCTTCGCGGCGTTTTTTCTCGGGGCGAATTAAGAGAAAGTAAAACAACCCTATAAAGATTGCAAAAAATATTAGGTTGGATATTAGAAATCCTACACCTGAACCCTGCATTTTTTCCTCCCTTTTTGGTGGTTTATAAAGTTTAACAATCCAAAGGGAGTTTAGGGTTAGCTTTTGTTAAAGTATTCGGAAAAGTATTTTTCAAAATCCTCTTTGGAAATGGGAACTACTATCTCATCGCGGTTTCCTTTTTGAACCTCCATTATGTTCTTCAAGAATTCCAATAAAATTTCCTTATTGCGGAATTTGGAGTTGTTAAATCTTCTTTCATTACTATTTTGAATCATTCCTAGCAAACCTAATACCTCACTACGATTAACATCTTTCCTTAACAACCTCAGTTGGGTATCTTTCTTTTCACCTTCCACATCGAGGTAAATTTTTATTTCGTCTTCGCCTTTGGCATATTCAAAGTAAGCTATAGCGGCTAAAACTGCTAATGCTATCGCTGTAGCGGTGTCAACTATACTAGAAAAATCCCAAAGGAGTTTTCCTATAGAACAAAAATCTGAACAAACACCAATTAGGGTTAAAATTACAGTAATAACCCCAAAAAGGATTAAAGGCTTGTATTTTTCCCAATGGTGTTTCATAAAAAACCATCTTATGAGGTTTACAATCCTTTTTGAAAACTCGGCTCGGGAAGGTTTTGTTCCCTCTTGGGGGTTTTCTACATTAATAGAAACCTCGGAAGGGAAAAGTTTGTTATTTGATACCGGAAATAGTTATGCAATTTGGGAAACCAATGCAAGGAAATTAAATGTTAATCTCTCCGACTTTGGACACATATTTTTATCCCACTTCCATTGGGACCACATTGGGGGTGCTATAGATATAGCCTTCCTTTCAAAGGAAAGAAAACATTTTGTAGTCACCGATGGTTTTTCGAAAATTTTTGTTAAGCAATTGGTGGAGTTGGGGCACGATGTTTCCTTAGCAAGGGAGCCCTACCGTTTCGATGGGAATTTTCTCTCTACGGGAGCTTTAAGGGCAAAAGGTTATAAATACAGCGGTCTATTGGAACAGTCGCTTATTGTGTTTGAAGCCGACCGCTACGCTTTGGTTTGCGGTTGTAGCCATCCCGGCATTGAAAATATTGTTGCCTACGCTCTAGAACTAACAGGAAAGCCTCCTACTTTGGTTTTAGGTGGTTTTCATCTAATGGATAAAACGCCTCAAGAGGTTGAACAAATTGCTTTAGCTTTAAAAAGTATGGAGGTGGGATTTGTTGCTCCCTGTCACTGCACGGGAGCCCTAGCCCGGGAAATTTTTAAAGAGGTATTCGGAAAAAGATATATAGAAGCCAAGGCGGGAAGGATTATAGAAATTTGATTACTCCAGTTGGGCAATTGTTACGCCCGCCCCGCCCTCTTGGGGTGTTCCCTCCCTATAAAAGGCCACATAGGGAAGTTCTTCCAGAACCTCTTCGGTTACCCTTTTTAAAACACCCGTCCCTATACCGTGGATAATTCGAACTAAATTAACCCCCGATAGGTGGGCTCGGTCTAGGAAGTTTATAAGCTCTTCGCGGGCTTCTTCGGCGGTTTTGCCCCTAAGGTCTATTTCCACCATACCTTTCTTTTTGGGGAGTTTTTTATCAACTTTGACCTCAACCTTCCTTTCTTGGGGAACGGTTTTTACCGGTTTAAGGGCGGAAGGTTTTTCCAAATCGGTAATGGATACCCAAATTTTTAAAGGCCCGTTTTGAACCAAGGCTTTTTTACCCTTAACTTGGAGAACTTTAACGGGGGTAGACCTGTAAAGGTAGGTTTGACCTTCTTTTACCTCCTCTATTTGGGAAAGTTTTTCTTTCTTTTCCTTTACCTCCTTCGAAAGTTCTTCTATTAATTGTTGGGCCTCTTTTTGGGTTTTTACTTTTTCAATTTTTTCCAATGCTTGGGCTTTTAAGGAAATTAAAAACTCCTCGGCCTCTTTTAGAGCACCCTTCCAACGACGGAGTTTTTCCCTTTCCAGTTCCTGTTTTAGGGCTTCTATTTTTCTCTCTTTTTCCTCTATTTGTTTCTTTAGTTTTTCCACCTCCTGAAGTTTAAGGTGATACTCTTGGGCATACCTTTGGAGTTCTTGGGTTGCCCTTTCGTAATCGGCCGAAATTTCCGAGTGGAGAAACTCTCGGGCTCTATCGATTATCTCTTTTTTAATACCGAGTTTATAAGCTATTTCCAAAGCGTGAGAACCGCCTACGGTGTTGTAGGCCAATTTATAAAGGGGCTTTAAGGTCTCTTCATCAAACAACACCGATGCGGGAACATAATATTCGCTTTCCAAGGCGTAGAGTTTTATAGGGGTGTGGTGGGTTGTTACAACTACATAAGCCCTAAGTTTTTCAAAATACTCTAAGAAAGCCCTACCTAAGGCTGAACCTTCCACAGGGTCGGTTCCCGCCCCCAGCTCGTCGAGCAAAACTAAGGTGTTGCTATCGACTTTGGGCAAAAAGTCGGCGATGTTTTTAATGTGTCCCGCAAAAGTTGAAAGGTTTTGCTCGATATTTTGCTCGTCCCCTATGTCGGTGAATATCTTGTCAAAAACCCTTATCTGGCTTCCTTCATCGCAAATTATGGGGATTCCCATTTGAACCATAAGGGCGTTCAAACCTAGGGTTTTCAAGGCTACCGTTTTTCCTCCCGTGTTTGGGCCGGTAATAACCAATCCCCTTTTGTCCTTTGTAAGGATTAAATCGATGGGAACCACTCGGGAGGAACCTAAATTTATAACCAACAACGGGTGTTTGGTGTTTATCAGTTTTACCTCGTTGGGGGTTATTTCGGGAAAACGGGCCCCAAGTTCGTTTCCAAATTTGGCCTTAGCCACCAACCAGTCGAGGTGAACCAAAACCTCAAAGCTCTTTAGCAGGTCTTGGGCACGCTTTCCTACAACCGAAGTTAGGTAGCGAAGAACTTTTTTTATTTCCCTTTCTTCGGCTTCCCTAAGTTCCACCAAGCGGTTGTTTAAACCTACCACAAAGGCGGGTTCAAAAAAGGTTGTCTTCCCCGTGGAGGAAACGCCGTGAGAAATTCCCCTTATCCTCTTTGTGTAGGAGGTTTTCATCGGTATTACATACCGCCCTTGGCGGAGGGTAACTATTTTGTCGGCCACCATACGCTGGTTTTCCTCAATGAATTTCTCCAAACTTTCGACAATCTGCCTTTCGAGGTTTCTTATCTGTTTTCTTAGGGAAGCCAATTCAAAGCTTGCTTCGTCCTTTAAAAGACCCTTGTTGTCTATAGCGTGGGAAAGTTCGCTTTCGACCTCCCTAAAGGTTTGGATTTGGTTTTCATACTTCCGAAGGTTGGGAAATTCTTTTTGAACCCTTTTAAGGAAATCCTTTAAAAGCCTCAAGGTGCGGATTACTTTTAAAATCTCAAAAAGTTCCTTTACTGTAAGGATAGCCCCCTCTAAACGGGACTTTTTCAACCAGGGTTTAATATCCTCAAAGGTGGAAATGGGAACCGATAACCCGCTTTGGAGAAGTTTTAAAAAACTCTCCGTGTCTTGGACTTCCTCTTTTACCTTAATTTCCGAAGTGTGGGGTCTTAAGGTATCTATATAATCCACCGTCGCGGGGGAAGATGTATAAACCTTAATGCGGTTTAGTATCTTTTCTAACTCTAACTTTTTAAGGTCTTTTTCCCTCATTTAAAGCTTCTTACGATAGCAATAAAAGGGTTTTCTCTCTAATATTGGTGGCTTCCAAGAAAAATAGAAAGGAAAGACTAAAGAAAGAAAAACCTCATTGTTAAATTTCTCCTTCTCCTAACACCTTAAGAGCTTCCTCTATATACCCCTCAACGAGTTTAAACTTTTCGGAATACTCCTTGTTGAGTTTTTTAAGTTTCTCGTATTCCTCTCGGAGGTCTATTTTTTCCTCTTCCTCCAAGGGTGATACATATATAGACACGTTTAGGTTGTAGTCATTATTTGCTACCTCTTTTAGTTCTACAATTTTTGAAAAACCTTCTATTTCTTTAAATTCCTTATACACCTCGGAGATTCTTTTAATGTTCTCTTCCGAAAGGGTATTTAGTTTTTTAATTTCGGGGTGAGGAATGTATTCCCTACTTGCGTTTATAAATAGGATTTTTCCTTTTCTCTCTTGGGGTTTGTTTTTGTTCAGAACGATAATAACACCCGGTGCATTTGTGTTATAGAAAATCTTTTCGGGTAGCAAAATAACGGCCTCTATAAGGTCGTTTTTTACAAACTTAGCCCTTATGCTTTTTTCTTTACCTCCCCTAAAGAGCACCCCACTGTCAAAGACTACCGCCGCCTTTTTCTCTGTGTAGTAGTTTATTAGCTGAAGCCAAGCCCAGTCGGCACTATGAGCGGGTGGAAAGCCGAATAAAAAAATTTCGCTCCACTTGGGATTTTTCTTTAAAGCCTCTTCGGTGTAAACTCCTCTCTGGTTCCACGGAGGGTTTGCCACCACATAGTCAGCCTTACCCCAAGGTTTTAACTCTTTGATTTTTTCCTCAAAGAGTGGATTTAAAAGGCTATCTCCTACGGTGATTTTTCCGTTTATTATCCCGTGGAGGATTAGGTTCATTTCAGCCAAACCCGCTATGGTTTCGTTTCTCTCCTGACCTATTAGGGTTATGTTTTCTTTGCCTTCTTCCTTGGCTTTTTTGTGTTGTTCTATTAGAAGTCCCGCCGAACCACAGGCTGGGTCTAAAATTACACTGTTGCTTTCTGCATTTATAAGGTGGGCTATTAGTTTTCCAACCTCTAAAGGTGTAAAAACCTCTCCTTCCCTGGCCCTCTGGGGTGCAAAGTAGTTTAAAATCCATTCGTAGGCATCTCCCAGAAGGTCGTAGGAGTATTTTGAAAAATCGACGCTACCGAAGAGCTTTTTAAGATTTTCCAAAATCTCCCTGTGTTCCACAAGTTTATAAAAACCGGTGGTGGTTAGAAGATATTCCAACCTTGATAATTTTTCCCTATTTATCTCTGCTATCTTTTTGAGGGCGTTAATAAACTTAACGTTGTCATTTTGGGTTTCCTGCCAAGTTAAAAGTTCATCCTTTTCGGGGTCGTAAAGCTTTATGGGAAACTCCTCGTTAGCCAAATCGTAAACGTCTTTTATATCTAAATCCGGATATTCCTCTTTGAGTTTTTCCACAGTTTGGTTGAATTTGTCACTTACCGCTTTGTAAAAGAGCAAAATGGCTAAAACCTTGTAGTCCACCGATGTGCGTATAATGTCCGCACCTCGTTTGAGCAAGGCTATTAAATCTCCTTTGGTTAGTTTTTGATTCTCCCCTTTTGGTAAAAATTCCATTTCCTTCACCCGATAAAGTTTTTTTCTTTTGTCCTCCTCCGAAGGTCTTACAGTAATTAAACCTTCCTTGTGGAGCTTTGATAAAATTTCCCTAACGTTGGCAAAAGCGTATTCTTTCCCTCTGTGTTTTTTTAAAACTTCTTGAGCCTCCTTTAGGGTGAACTCCCTTTGTTTAAACTCCTCTTTTAGGATTTCGTAAGCTTTTAAAAACTGAGGTTGTAGGGACATTTTTTCTTGCCTCCGAAAGAATATGAAAACTATGAACCAACACCTAAAGCTTGTAGCGGTTAAATACTGTATTTTCCAAAAATTAGTCCCCAGTTTCGGGACATAGCGGGAGGTGGGGGGAAAGTTGAAAGACAAAGGTTTCCGAATACCTAAAAAATTTGGTGGGGACTATTTTTTTGACAGCTGTAAAGGTGGGGACTATTTTTTGGAAAGTCTCCGATGGGGACTTTTCATTTAGCAAAAATTTTTTCAGGAGTTTTTCCAGAGTTTGTCAAGGTAAAAACGTTGGATTTCTCGGAGGAGTTGGGTAGCTTGGAAAGTGTTAAGGCTACTATGCTTTTAAAAATCTTATAAACTTCCTCAAATGTTGCTGGGTCTTTCTCTTCCAGTTCCTGCATAATCCTTAATATTTCCTCCTTTTTGGGGTCGTTGGTTAAAGGTTCGCCTTCGCCCGTTAAAAGCCAGTCTATATTTATCCCTATTCGTTTCAATGCTATTAATGCTTGTGTAGGTATATCCCTTTCGCCTCTTTCCCAATGAGAAATAGCCTTTTGACTAAAGCCTATTTTCTTGGCTAATTGGGCTTGGGATAACCCCAATTGTTCTCTAACCTGCTTCAAACGCTGTCCTATAGAAATATCTACGCGCCTCATATACTACATTTTCCGCCTTTAAAAGTCCCCAATTGGCCTTGACTTTTAAGTGCATTTGGTCTATATTGGGGACTTAAGGAGGGGGCAATGCCCATAGCAGGAAGACCTAAAATCCCCAAATGGGTGCTTCACGAGCTCTTAGAACATGACTTAACCGTTAGAAAGTTGGCACTGAAGTATGGAGTTAGCCATAAAACCATTTCCCGCCTTTTGAGAGGGTACAACTACAAAAAGTCTGGAATTCACAAAGAACTCTATGAACAACTCCAAAAGGACTTTCCCTTTTTCCGCTCCATCTTTCAACGTCTTTATCCCAAAGGGCTTTAGGAGAAAGGAGGGGGCGTCCACATGTCCACAAAAGCCGAACTTAGTGCGGAATGGGAAGCTTTAAAGAAAGAACTCCTACAAGAAAGTAATTTAGCAAAACTCCGACAGCTTGAAAAGTATGTCTCCATTTTGGAGTACCACTTTTTAGGAGCTTCTTCCCGCCAAATAGCCCAATTGGTCGGGTGCGACCATAAATATGCTCTAAAAGTCATCCACAAATACCAAAAGGAGGGAACCTTAAGAGCCTTCCTCCGCGAAAGAGGGCGCCCCCGCAACTTTGACGCTTTAGAGTTTGCTAAAGCCTTGCAAAAAGCAGACTTTTACCTCTCCTTGG